>Ga0209468_1000003_pt1 | contig 222575 bp, 197 predicted proteins | sample GraSoiAngelo_102_FD_185871 | JGI IMG/M metagenome (GOLD analysis project Ga0209468, IMG submission 185871) | Grasslands soil microbial communities from the Angelo Coastal Reserve, California, USA - 14_0903_02_40cm (SPAdes) (version 2) | ecosystem: Environmental > Terrestrial > Soil >...
CGCGCGAGCATCCCGTGCCCGCCGACATCGTCGTGCCCGTGCCCGACTCCGGCGTCTTCGCCGCCCTCGGCTACGCGCAGGAAGCAGGGCTGCCGTTTCAGTATGGGCTCGTGCGCAATCACTACGTCGGCCGCACGTTCATCGAGCCGAAGCAGACGATCCGCAGCTTCGGCGTGAAAGTGAAATTGAATCCGGTGCGCGAGCTCGTCGCGGGAAAGCGCCTCGTGCTGATCGATGACTCGATCGTGCGCGGCACGACGTCGAAGAAGATCGTACGCATGCTCAAGGACGCCGGCGCGTCGGAAGTACACATGCGGGTCTCCTCGCCGCCGACGTCGTGGCCGTGTTACTACGGCATCGACACGCCGCGGCGCAAAGAGCTGATCGCCAGCACGCAGTCGAACGACGAGATCCGCGAGTTCATCGAAGCCGACTCCCTCGGCTACCTCAGCGAAGACGGTCTGCTCGAAGCCGTGCGCAACGACGACGATCCGCGCTCGCTCTACTGCACGGCGTGCTTCAGCGGCAAGTACCTGCGGCCGGAAGAATCAGAGGCGGTCCTCGTCGCGGAGGCCGCTGCGAGCGTTGCGTCGCGTTGATTCTTCGCTGCTGATCTCGGTCGTGCTCGGCACTTCGTACGGGACGTCGCGAATGGCCGGCTCGCCGATCAACTGCTCGAACAGCGAGCGGTAGTTCAGCATCGCCTGCCGCAGGTCTTCCGTCGACGCGCTGCCAGGCGTTCCGCCGATCACGCGATGGCCGGCGCGATAGTGCTCCACGATGCGCGGGTGCCGGACTGACAAATGCGCTGCATGCTTCTCGAAATCACCGACCGGATAGCCTTCGACGCGCATGATGTCGCCGACGAGCTCGTCGGCTTCGACGACCGCGGCCGCGGGACGCTCGACGAAATGCCGCTCGACCCGAATCCATTCGATGCTGTAGTGCTCGCGCTCGGCTGCATTGAGCTGACGGATGTTGAACGTCTTCACTTCCTCCGCGCGGCCGACCAGCTCGCGCTCCGCACGTGCACGGTTTCCGGTCGCCGTCACGACATGGTCGTACTCGCGTCCGAATTTGTCGCGCAGTTGTTGCGTGCGCGCGCGCCGCGCGCCGCGCGCGAACAAGCCGATGACGGCCAGCAGCGCAACCGCGCCGACTGCAATCCATATCCATCGAGGGTCCAAGGGCATAAGAGTCTCCGCGGAGGCGGCCTGCAAGTCGCGGGCCGCTAGGAGCTTGCGCGGCAGAAACGACGATCTCAGGCGCGTTGCGCCGCTCGAAGTCACAGGTCGTGACATGGCGACAAGCATGCCGCGAGGCGGAGCAATCCACGCAGCCGCCCGTGGCGGCTAGACGCTGAGGCGCGGCTCGCGCGCGACGAGCATGCGCCGCGAGAGCAGCGTTTCGGTCAGCTCGTCCGCGCCGACCGGCCTGCTGAAGTAGAAGCCTTGCGCCTCATCGCACTTGCGGCTGCGGAGGAAAGCGAACTGCGCCGCGTTCTCCACGCCTTCCGCGACCACGCGCAAACGAAGCGTCCGCGCCATGCCGATGACCGCGGACACGATCGCGGCATCGCCTTCGTCGGTCGCGAGATCGTTGACGAACGCGCGGTCGATCTTCACCGCATTGATGGGAAATCGTTTCAGGTAGTTGAGCGACGAGTAGCCCATGCCGAAGTCATCGATGGAGATGCCGACGCCGATGTCGCGCAACGCGCGCAACACGTCGACCGTCACGTCGGCGTTCTGCATCGCCGTCGTCTCGGTGATCTCGAGCTCGAGGAACGACGGATCGAGATCGACTTCCTCGAGCACGCCGCGCACCATGTCGACGAGGTCGTGCTGCTGGAACTGCCGCGCGGAAAGATTCACCGCGATGCGCAGCGGACCGGCGCCGGCCATGTGCCACTCCTTCGTCTGCTTGCACGCGGTGCGCAAAACCCATTCGCCGAGCGGCACGATGAGCCGCGTCTCCTCGGCGATCGGGATGAACGCCGACGGCTCGATCGCGCCGCGCTCCGCGTCATGCCAGCGCAGCAGCGCCTCTACGCCGATCGTGTCGCCGGTGACGAGATTGATCTGCGGCTGATACGCGAGCATCAGCTTCTCGTCGCGGATCGCCGCGCGCAATCGGCTCTCCAGCGACAGGCGCTCCATCGCGCGGCTCTTCATCTCCTGCGTGCAGAGCTGATACGTGTTGCGGCCCGCTTCCTTCGCGCGATACATCGCGCTGTCGGCATTGCGCAGCAGCGACTCCGCGTCCGTGCCGTCGACGGGATAGAGCGCGATGCCGATGCTCGCCGACGACACGACGGGAGTCGCGCCGACGGAGACCGGCTGCTGCACGGCGTCGAGAATTTTCTGCGCGACGCCGAGCGCGTCTTCCGGCTGCCGCAAATCGGCGAGGATGATCGTGAACTCGTCGCCGCCGAGGCGCGCCACCGTGTCGTCCTCGCGCACGCATTCGCCGAGGCGCTTCGCCATTTCGAGGAGCAGCTCGTCGCCGGCGGTGTGGCCGAGCGTGTCGTTGATCGTCTTGAAGTGATCGAGATCGATGAACATCACCGCGAGCGATTTGCCGGCGCGCTTCGCGTGCGTGAGCGCGTGGCGCAATCGATCGGTGAACAGTTTGCGATTCGGCAGATGCGTGAGCACGTCGTGGTAAGCGTGGAACTCGATCTGTTCCTCGGCGCGTTTGCGATCGCTGATGTCGACGACCGTGGCGTGCACGACGCCGGTCAGGTTGTCGCCGACGAGCACGAGGTTCTTCAGCACCCACAGCGAGGTTCCGTCGGCGCGGCGCATCTCCACTTCGACGCTGTTCAGCGAGCCGATGTTCGTCAGCATCATCCGCAATTCGAGCGACTCTTCGCTGCGCACGAACAATCGCGACATCTGCTCGCCGATCAGTTGATCGCGGCGGTATCCGAGCTGCGCGGCGAACGTCGCGTTGCAGTCGATGATCTCGCCTGACAACCGGCTCACGCACACACCCGCGGCGTTCTGTTCGAACAGCAATCGATAGCGGATCTCCGACTCGCGCAGCGCCGCCTCGGCGACGAAACGCGCGGTGACATCGCGGAAGCTCCAAACGCGGACGTCGGACACGTTTTCGACGTGGCGAACGATCGAGTAGCGCTCGAATCGCCTTCCGTCTTTCAGTTCCAGCAAATCGAAGCTCTCCGCCTGCGGCTGGCCCGCCAGCGTGCGCATCGCACGTACGAACTCCTGCGGCTCGGTGAGCTGCTCCGCGATCGCGCGCGTGACCTGGCGATCGTCGCCGCTCTCCATCACGTCCTGCGAAATGCGCCACATCTCGACGAAGCGCTGGTTGTACGAAACGACCTGTCCTTCGCCGCCGATGACGAGGATGCCGTCCGCCGTCGAGTCGAGCGTCGACTGCAAGAGCGTGACGGCCTGCAGCACTTCGCGCTCGGCGCGTTTGCGATCGCGGATGTCGCGGCCGATGATCACCGCGCCGGCCGACTGTCCGTCGCGCAGGACCGGCGCGATCGAGAGCGTCAGCTCGACGCGCTCGCCGCTCTTCGACGTGAACACGTATTCGTCGTTGCGCAGCGACTTGCGGCCGAGCTTCGCCGACAGCGCGACGTCGTGCGCGAGCAGGTCGTCGATGCGGCGGTGCGCGAGCTCGTGCTCCGAGTACCCGAGGAGCGACGCGGCGGCGCGATTCGCGAATTCGATGCGTCCGTCGCGGCCGCAGACAAACAGCGCGTCCGCCATCGTCCCGATGATCTCCGGCGCGGCCAGCGACGGCGTGATCGCGACGAGGTCGTATTTATGCAGCGTGTACGCGGCGATGAAGACGAACGCGAGGATTGCGACGTAGCCGAACGGATACGCGGCGACGCCGTACTTCGGCAGATAGTCGATCGAGCCGGTATACGCGACGCCGAACGCGACGATCACCAGCGCGATGCGCTTGCGCTCCAACTCGTCGGCGGCCGGATACGCGCGCACCAGCTCCACGAGCGCGAAGATCAGATAGCCGAAGAAAAACGCGAGGAAGATCGCGGAGACCGACGGACGGTAGCGCGGATAGAAGCCCCACCAGTACTTCTGCACGCGCGGAATCAGCTGATCGGTGGTGACGGCGATCGCGCTGAAAAACGCGCCGACGGTCCACGCGAGCATGAACGCGGCGCGGCGGCGCTGATGAATGCGCAGCAGCTCGATGGTGAACCAGTAGACGGCGGGCGGGATGAACGGGACGCCGAGGTACGCGAGGTGCGACCAGAACAACGCGATGCTCGCGTCACGCGAGGAATAGAGTGCGGTGAACGCGGCCAGCCAGATGGCGACGACCAGCGTGAGCGAGAAGAACGCGGCGGTGAGGCCGTTTGCGCGGCGCGCAAGAACGCGCGCGCCGAAAGCGAGGATCAGCACGGCCGTGATTGCGACCGGAATCGCATACGCGGAAAACGCGTACGCGCCTGGAGTGAGCGCCGACATACCTGTCCTTCTGGCGGGGAGAGAGCGCGAGTATTGTAGACGCAATGCGAATTCGAAGCGAAATCGTCATCGCCGGTGCGGGCGTCATCGGCGCGAGCGTCGCGTATCACCTTGCCAGACGCGGCTGCAAAGACATTCTCGTGATCGATCGCGCGTCCGACTTCGGCGCGGGCAGCACATTGAAAGCGACCGGCGGCTTCCGCGCGCAGTTCGACAACGAGACCGAGGTGCGGTTGTCGCTACTGGCGCGCGAGAAACTGCGCGCGTTCGAAGACGAGATCGGCTGCGATTCCGGCTATCGGCCATACGGCTATCTGTTTCTCGCGCGCAATGAGCAGGAGCTGGACGATTTGCGCCGCACGCAAACGATGCAGCACGCGTGCGGACTGACCGAGGCGCGGATGGTGTCGCCGGACGAAGCGCGCGAGCTCAGTCCGATGATCGAAGACGATGCGCTCGCGGGCGGCGCATTTTGTCCGACCGACGGATTCATTCGCGCAGGCAAAATCCTGCGCGGCTACGCCGATGCAGCGAAGCGTTTAGGCGTACGTTTCCAGTTCGACACCGAGCTGCGCGATTGGAGCGACGTCGACGCGCGCGTGAAGATCGAAGCGCGCGGCGCATGGAGCGGAGCGCCGGTCGTGCCGACGCGGCGCAACGCCGTTGCGACGGTCGTGACGGACATCGTGGCGGAAACGACTCCGATGACGGTGTGGGCCGGCGACTGGTATCACTTCCGCGTCCGCGACGGCCGCGTGCTTTTGCTGTGGCCCGACGATCCGCTGATCGACGACGACGCCTGGCTCGAGGAAGTGAAACGCTTCACGCGCGAGCGCGCGCCGCGACTCCTCACGCTGCCGATCGAAGAGTCGTGGTCCGGCTTCTACGAGATGACTCCCGACAAGCACTCCCTCCTCGGCGAAAGGAACGGCATCTACTGCGCGACCGGCGCGAGCGGACACGGCGTGATGCACGCGCCGGCACTCGGGCATTTGCTCGCGGAGTTGATCGTGGATGGGAGAACTTCGATTGATGTGAGCGCGCTTGATCCGAATCGGTTTTAGGACGAATAGGACGGATAGGACCTATAGGACGGATAGGATATATACCTATAGGTCCTATAGGTCCTATTCGTCCTATTCGTCCTACACCAGCAGCGCACAACACGTCACCCCGCCTTCGGCTTTCGCGAGCTCGGAGGCGTCCACCGTCCGCACGTCAATCCCGTCGCGCTCGAGTTTCGTGCGGGTGCGCGGGAACGCGGACGGGTAGATCACGACGTCGTTCACGAGGACCGCGTTCGCGCCGAACGGCTCCTCGGCGTCGATGAGCGTCCATCCGCGGAACGGCGCGACGTCGATCCAGTCGCGATTCACGAGCAGCGCGTTGCGCGACACGCGCGTGATTGCGCTCTTCAGATGCAACGCGCCGTGCACGTCGACGGGAATCACGTCGCGCCGCGTGTGAAAGCGAAGCTGCGCGAGCGCGGCTTCGTTCGTCCGCTGCGAGCGGCCGACAAAGATGCGGTCGTCGAGCACGAGCACGTCGCCACCGTCGATCGTCGCCGGCTCTTCGATGTGCATGAGCCTGCGATAACGCGCGAGCACGTCCGCCACCGCGCGCGTTTCGCCGCGGCGCGACGGCGCACCCGGGCGTGTGATCACCGCGACGTCGTCGAGCACGATCGCCGTGTCTTCGATGAAGACGCAGTCAGGAAACGCCGGATCGGCGGGAATGCGCACGACTTCGAGCCCGAGAGATGCAAGCAGCGCGCGATATTCCTCATGCTGCGCGATCGCGCGCTCCACGTCGATCGCCTCCGGCTGCAAATGCGTCAGCTCGCACTGATTGACCGACGGGCTGACATCGCGCGTGATCGCGATCATCGCGCGGCCTCCACGATCGCCTCGCGAATCGCGTCCGCGTGAGCGACGAGTCCGTGATCGCCTTCCGCGAGCTCGACGAATTTCGATCCGCGGGCGAGCTTGCCCGACGCGCGCCAGCGCTCCCACGTTTCCGCGACGACCTCGAACGGCACGGTCTCGTCCTGTCGTCCCATGATCACGGTCACGCGCGAGCGCGGCGGCTCGTCATCGACGTGCAGCCTGCCGACCTGCTCGAAAAACGCGCGATGAATCGGCGCGTTCTCGCCGCGGGCGTAGTTGAACATCATTACCGGATCGCCGGCCGGGATGTGCTCTTTCCAGCGCGCGGCGATGCCGAGGGCGGGCGCGATGAGAACGAGCGGGACGTCGATGTCGCGCGCGAGCGAGAGCGCGATCAGCGCGCCCATCGAGCTCCCGACCATCGCGCGCGGCGGCTCGCGCCGCGCGCGCTCACGCGCGAACGCGACGATCGCATCGAAGTCGAGCTGCTCGAACGACGGGATGTTGAGATCGGGCGTGTTCAGCTCGATGCCGTCGGGCTCGAGCAGCGGACGCAGCGCGGTGATCTTCGCGCTCGCGGGCGACGAGGCGAAGCCGTGGAAGTAGAGGACGGGGGTCATGGGCGCGGTGATTTTACGCATGAACCATAGCGCGGGCGGCAGCTCGTCACGAGTGCGGATGCGAACGGCGTTTTGCGCGCACGGCGCCGGAATGCAGAAGGCAGAACGCAGAATGCAGAATTGAGAAACCCTCCCGCGCCGCGATGTTGGGCGGGACTTCTAAATTCTGCCTTCTGCATTCTGCCTTCTGCATTCCCAGCCCGTGCGCACCAAACATCAATCAAGCCGAGACCTTCCGTAGCCTCATCATCGCCACAATCCCCAACAACGGCCCCGGCGCCAAAAACGCAAATGCCCACTCCCACCCGACCCGCGCGACCAGCAACGGCATCATCCGAATCGAGATCGTCGTGATCAAGAAGCCGATGCAGGTCTGCAGCGTCAGCGCGGTGCCGAGGTAGCGCGGGTCGCCGAATTCGGTGACGCAGGCGGAGAATTGCGCGGAGTCGGCGACGACGGTCGCGCCCCAGAACGTCGCGAGCGCGAGGAGCGCGAGCGGCGTTTTGCCGTAGAGGAATCCGATCGCGAGGCAGCATGCGCCGCTGCCGAGCATCGCCGACGCGGCGACGACAGGGCGGCCGATGCGATCGGCGACGAGGCCGGCGACGATGCATCCGAGCGCGCCTGCGCCGATCATCACGAACGACGCCGCCTCGGCGAGCTTCGGCGAGTCGCCGCTCGCGGCGATGCTCGCGCGGATCATCACCGGAGCCCACGTCCACATCGCGTACAGCTCCCACATATGTCCGAAGTAGCCGAAGTTGGCGAGGCGCACGCCGCGATTCGCGAACACGCGTGTGATCTGCTTCGCATCGAACGGCTGGTTCGGCAGCGCGTACGGACCTTCTCCGACGAATCGCAGCACGATGAGCGGCGACAGCACGGCGAGCAGCGAGAGGATGCCGGCGTTGACGCGCCAGTTGCCGGAGCCGATGACGTTCACGAGATACGGCGACGCTTTGCCGAGCGTGAGCGCGCCGATGAGAACGCCGAGGGCGAAGCCACGGCCGGTCTTGAACCACGTCGCGATGATCTTCATCCCCGGCGGATAGACGCCGGCGAGAAACATACCGGTGAGAAAGCGCAGCGCGATCGCGACGGCGACGCCGGTCGCGAGCCAAGCCAGCAGCGCATTCGCAACGGCGCCGAGAAACGCGCAGAGCGCGAAGAGACGGCGGACGTTGAGGACGTCGGGAAGATTCAGCGTCGCGCTGAGGAGCGTGCCGGCGACGAAGCCGAGCTGCACGCCGAGCGTGAGCCACGCGGTCGTCGCGGCATCGAGCTGCCACTCCTTCGCGATCTGCGGCGCGACCGCGGACACGCCGAACCAGAGACCCATCGCCAGAAGCTCGGCGAGGGAGACGAGCGCGAGGGCACGATAGCGATGCATTTTTGGCCGCGCGCATGGTACCGCGCGCGGCCTCGAGGCCGGTTAGCCTCCGACGGACAGCCTTACGCGAGAAACGACACTCTTTTTCGTCGGCATAGGGACGGCATTATGCATAGTTTTAAGAAAGGCACAAGTGTTTTTCGCGCGCTGATGGCGGATGGCGGCTGCGCGGATGGCGGCTGCGCTGATGGCGGATGGCGGATGGCAGATGGCGGCTGCGCTGATGGCAGATGGCAGATGGCGGCTACGCTGATGGCAGGCGGGTTTGGCCATCAGCGAAGCCGCCACCCGGCGAAGCCGCCATCCGCGCAGCCGTCACCCGGCGCAGCCGCTACGCTTGCGGCCGAACCGGGATCTTCGCCTCCGGCGCGGGCGCGAGTTTGATTGCACGCATCGCCATCTGCAGCATCGACGTCACGTCGGAGAGGTTCGCCGGCACGATCATCGAGGTGCCGCTCTTGGCGAGCTTGCCGAACTCGGTGATGTACTGCTCGGCCAGCCTCAGCTGCATCGCTTCGAAACCACCCGTGATCTTGATCGTCTCGGCCACTTTGCGGAGGCCTTCCGCCGTCGCCGTCGCGATGGCGAGTGTCGCCTGCGCCTGTCCCTCGGCTTCGTTGATCTGCTGCTGGCGTTTCGCTTCCGACGCCTTGATGACCTGTTGCTTCTGTCCTTCGGCGGAGTTGACCGCCGCGTCGCGCTCACCTTCCGACTGCAGAACCACGGCGCGCTTTTCGCGCTCGGCGCGCATCTGCTTCTCCATCGCCGCGAGCACGTCTTTCGGCGGCGTGATGTTCTTGATCTCGTAGCGCAGCACCTTCACGCCCCACGCTTCCGAGGCCTTGTCGACTTCCTGCACCACCTGCGTATTGATGTTGGTGCGCTCCTCGAACGTCCGATCGAGATCGATCTTGCCCATCTCGCTGCGGAGGTTCGTCTGCGCGAGCTGCGAGATCGCGTAGGTGTAGTCGCTGATGCCGTACGACGCGCGCTCGGGATTGAGGATCTTGAAGTACAGCACGCCATCGACCGCGACCTGCACGTTGTCTTTCGTGATGCAGACCTGCTCGGGGACGTCGAGCGCGATCTCTTTCAGCGAGTGTTTATAGCGAACGGTGTCGAGCAGCGGAAAGAGAATGTGCATGCCGGCGCCGAGCGTCTCGTTGAACTTGCCGAGGCGTTCGACGACCCAGGCTTGCTGCTGCGGAACCACGCGAACGATTCTCGAGATGGTGAAAAGCGCGAACCCCGTAATCGCGAAAAAGACAATGACTGAACCCATGTTGTTTTCCTTTTCTGTCTATGACGCCTTAACGTGCTATGACGCCTTAACGTGCTATGACGCCTTAACGTGAATGACCAGACCTTCAATCCCGGCGACGACGCAGCGCTGGCCGCGCGCCAGCGCCGTCTCTCCGACGTTGCGTGCGCTCCAGGTCGTGCCCCTGAACTCCGCTTTCCCGTGCCCCGCGACGTCGATGTCATCCATTGCGCGGGCCTGCTCCCCCACCATCGTGTCGACCTGAGGCTGGAAGTCGAGCTTCAGTTTGCGCACGAGAATCGGCCGCAGGAAGGCGAACGCCAGGACCGAAGAAGTCGTGAAGATGGCCAGCTGCAGCCACAGCGGAAGATCGAGGCCGGCGCCGACCAGCAGCGCGACGACGAGCGCGCCGATCGCGAAGAAGCCGACGTGCATCGTCGAAGCCGCGAACTCGGCGGCCAGGAGAGCCAGACCTGCGAGAACCCAGATCCACCAGGACATGTTCGTTTAGGGCGCGAGGGTAACACGTTTGCAGAAGTACGATGTCGACCGTGGCCGGCCTCATCCGCAACAAGAAACGCGTCAGGGCACGTAGCGCCGCACGGGCACGCCCTCTTCGCGATTGATCGAGAGCGCGGCGAGCAGCTGCGTGAGCCGCCGTCCTTCCGCCGTCGTGATCTCCCACGTCTTGCACAGGAGATCGATGTGCTCCGGCTCGGTGTCCGCGGAGATCGTGAAGCCGTTCGCCGGCTGGTCCGTACGCGTCGTCTCCGATTTGCGCCACGTGCCGTCGACGAATTCGCAGCGGCGATACAAATCGCCCTTGCCCGGCTGATACATGTACGCCGCCAGCGGCGGAATGCCGCGCGCGTTCGCCTTCTGCTCTTCGATCGCGCGGATGATGCGGTCGGCGATCAGCTCGCGCAGGCTCGCATACGCGCTGCCGACCGACTCGATGATCTGCAGGCCGGAGTGATAGATGCTCTTCTCGCCGATCGACTTCGCGAGCCGCCACAAGGTCGAGCGCACGAGACGGCAGACGAGATCGAGCTTCGTTCCCTGCCAGTCGAGGACGAGATGTCCGACCTCGCCCGGTGCATAGCGCTGCTCGTGCGCGATCGAGAATCCCCGCACCGACAATTCGAAGACCGCCACGCGCGCGGACGCGAATTGCCCGGACAGAGGTTCATCCAGTGTGATGCGCCCATACCGGCGCCGGTCTTTTGAACGATTCACTACGCGCGCAACTACACGACCTAACAGCGCACAAGTCAAGTCACAAAGCAGAAAGCAGAAAGCAGAAAGCAAAAAGCAAAAGCAGAAAGTAGAAAGACTAACCGCGGCTCTCGCGCCCGTGCCCGCGCCCGCTCCCGCGCCCGGGGCGGGGTGGTCCTTTCTGCTTTCTGCTTTTTGCTTTCTGCTTTCCGCTTCTGCTTTTTGCTTTCTGCTTTGTCATAATCCAGCCATCCACATGACATTCACACGGCGCTATCTCGCGTGGCTGCTTCTTCCGCCGCTGGTGATCAGCATTCCGCCGGCGCTGTTGTTTCTGTCGCAGGTCGTGCAGTTCACGACGTCGCGCAACCTCGCGCTGGCCGGACTGTTGGTCGCGGCCTACGCGATCGGCTGCATCATCTTCACGTTCTCGGTTCGTCCGTACGCGGAAGCGGTGGAAGAAGCGCTCGCCGATCGCGGCGACGTTTCGAAGGCGCTGTCGGCGTGTCTCATCCGCACGACGAACGTCTCGATCGCGCTGTGGGTCGGCGGCGGTGCGCTCTTCGCGATGATCGCCGCGCTGATGTTCATGCGCAACGCGCTCGGCCTCGCATACTTTCTCGTCGCCTCGCTGATCGCCGCGTTCCCTTCGGTCGTCTGGGGCTATGCGATGGGCAAGTACCGGCTGCGACAGGCCGCCGGCGACGCGCGCGTGCATTACGAAGGCCGCGAGATCTCCCTCGGCAAGAAAATCGCCGCCGTCTTCATCGGCGCGTTCACGATCTCCGCGGCCGCGCTCATCCTGCTCGTGTCGTCGCGCGTCTCGACGACGCTGGAGACGCTCGCCGTCACGACCGAAGCGGAGCGATGGCAGCGCGTGTACGACAACGCGCGCATCCTCGCCAAGGTCGACGCCGGCGCGCTCGACACGCTGCGCATTTATCTCCCGGTCGAATATTCGCTGCACATCATCGATCCGCAGGGAAAGGTGGCGAGCACGAAGGACTCGCTCGAGCCCGATGAAGTCGCAGCGATCCGCCGCATCCGCAACGGCGACAGCACCGCGTTCATCGGACCGCACGTCGCGCGCTTCGCGCAGCTCAAAGACGGATCGATCCTCGTCCTGGCGATTCCGTGGGCGCCATACAAAAACATCCCGATGCAGATCACGTTCTACACGATCATCGTCGGCGTGCTGACGGCGATCGCGTTCGCCGTCGCAACGTGGGTCCTCTCGCGCGACGTCACCGTGCCGCTGCACGAGCTGCGGCGCCTCGCGCGGGAGATGGCACAGGGCAACTTCGACGTGACGCCGCGCGTGTTCGCGGACGACGAAGTCGGACAGCTCGCCGACTCGTTCGGCGAGACGCGCTCGAACCTCCGCGGTCTCCTCGGGCGCGTCGGCGGCAGCGGCGCGACGATCACCGACGGCGTGCGCGTGATCACCGACGGCACCGGCCTCCTGCTCGTGCGCTCGCGCGATCAAAGCGAGCTGACCGAGAGCTCGTCGCTCGCGCTGGAAAATGTTCGCGGCGGAATCCGCAGCGTCCTCGGCGCCGCGGAGACGGTGACGGACCTGACGCAGGATGCGTCGAGCCGCGCGCTCGAGCTGCAGGCATCCGCTGAAGAAGTCGCGCGCAGCATGGATTACCTCTTCCAGTCGGTCGAGAAAACGTCGGCGTCGACGACGGAGATGAACGCGTCGATGAACGAGATGTCGAAACGCACCGACGTCCTCGCCGGCATCGGCGAAGAAGTGCTGTCGTTCGTCGCGCAGCTCGACTCGACCGCCGGCGAATTGCTGGCGACGTCGCGCTCGACCGCCGACATCGCGCAGCAGGTGCGCGAAGACGCGCGCGGCGGCGGCGAAGCCGTGAACCGCACCGTCGACGGCATCAACGTGACGCACGAGCTGACGATGAGCACCGCGAAGACGATCGACGAATTGCAGCGCAGCGTTGGACAGATCAGCCAGATCCTCACCGTCATCGAAGAAGTCGCGAACCGCACGAACCTCCTCTCGCTCAACGCCGCGATCATCGCCGCACAGGCCGGCGAACAGGGTGCAGGATTCACCGTCGTCGCCGACGAGATCCGCGAGCTCGCCGAGCGCACGCGCGGCTCGACCAAAGAAATCGGGACGATCATCAAGGCCGTGCAGAGCGGATCGCGGCAGGCCGTGCAGAAGATGCACGAAGGCGTGGCGAAGGTGACGGACAACGTGCGGCTCGCGGGCGACGCGGCGTCGTCGCTGGCGAAGATCGTCGAGAGCGCGGCGCGCTCGTACGACATGGCGATGCGCATCTCGCGCGCGCTCGAAGAGCAGTCGGCGGGCAGCCGGCGACTGCACGAAGTGACGTCGCGCATGTCCGACCACATCGCCGAGATCAACCGCGCCACGCGCGAACAGGCGCGCGGCACGCAGATGATGGCGCAGGAGTCGGAGCGCGTGCGCGACATCGCCGCGCAGGTCAAGAACGCCACGCAGGAGCAGTCGACGGCCGGCCGCGGCATCACCACCGCGCTCGAGAAAATCGCCGCCGACGCGCGCGCGATGCGCGACCTCCTCGAGCGCCAGCTGCAGGAGACCGATCGCATCGCCGACGCGTCCAGGACGATGCTGGATATCGCGCAGCAGAACGACACGATGGCGCGCGACTTCAACGACACCCTGCAGGACCTCGTGCGCAGCGGACGGGACTTCGAGAGCGAGGTCTCGCGCTTCCGCTACTCCGGGGCGGAGAACTAGTGGAGCGGCGGGCTTTAGCCCGCCGTAACGATTCGAGTGGAGCGGCGGCCGCTCTCGGCCGTCGACCCTCGCGAGAATCCGGCGGCCGAAGCGGCCGCCGCTCCACAGGACATGCCGGCGGGCTAAGAGCCCGCCGCTCCACTCGGAGGCCGGGAGGCTAGGAGGCCGGGAGGCCAGTCAATCGCACGATGGCGTTTCCGTCCGCGTCGGCGACGCACCACGCGCCGTCGATGCGCTTGACGCGGCGGTGCTCTTCGCGAACACGCGCGTGTCGGCCGAGGAGACGCGAGGAGAGCATCTCGCCGGAAATGTCGGAGATCGAGAGCGCGAAGTCGGCGCCGGCGCGATGGATGTTGTCGACGTTGCGCGCGTGATTCACGCGGGCGATGATCGGCACGTCGTCGACGAGATCGCGCGCGATGACCGTCGCGAAAAGCGTCGAGTCGTCGCTGTCGAGCGCGAGCACGAGCGCGCGCGCTTCGGCGATGCCGGCGCGTGCGAGCACGTACGAGTCGAGCACGTCGCCGACGACGTCGACGTTCGCGCCGGGCGCGCGCTCGATCACGCGCACTTCCTCGCCGGCGTCGGTGAGCAGCTCGTGCACCTTGCGGCCGACTTCGCCGAAGCCGCCGACCAGAAACGGTCCGTTGTCGCGCAGCAGCTTCGCGCCGGCGATGCGCGCGGACGCGTCGAGCGCGTCGGGATCGCCGACCAGCTCGAGGACGCAGTTCGGCTCGATGACCGTATCGGGCGCGATGCGTGTGTGCAACCGGCTGCGCGTCCAGACGCCGACGATCGCGGCGGGCAGTTTCGCGTCCGCAAACGTGCGGCCGGCGAGCGGACTGTTCGCGGAGACGCGCATTTCGCGGCGCACGATGCCGTCGAGCTGATCGAGGCCGGGCAGTCGCGGACTGAGAAGGTCGCTCGCGTGCGCGGCGAGCGCGGCGGCGATGATGTGCCGCGGCGTGTAGGCCGACGTCGCGCCGGAGAGCTCCATCGGCTTGCGATGCGACGGGTCTTCGACGAACGCGTAGATCTCGCCGCGGAAGCCCATCTGCCGCGCGCGCAGAATCAGCGCCGCGTTTTCCTCGTCGCGCCCGTTCGCGACGATCGCGCGCGCCTGCTCGATGCGGCATACATCGAGCGCGTCCTCCTCGTTGCGCGTGAAGACGACCGGCTGGCCGCTTTCCATCACCGCGCGCGCCTGCGCTTCATCGATCTCGACCACGAGCGACGACACCGCGTGCGATTTCAATCGCTGCAACAGCATCTCGACGGCCGGACCGAATCGATACACGACGACGTGATTCGCGAGCTTCGAGCCCGCCGTGCGCGGCACTTTCTCTTCGAACCGCTCTTCGAGAAACGGCACGAGATAGATCGGGATGATGAGAAAGACGAGGAACACGCCGACGAACTGCACGGCGACGACGAGCACGACCATCAGCGGATGCGACCACTTCGCGTCCGCGCCGTACCCGGTCGTGCTCAGCGACTCCCCCGCCCACTCGAACGCCTGCCAGAACGAGCGCGGTTTCCCTTCCAGCCGCGCCATCCCGAGTTGATAGAGCAGCGCGGTGACGATCACGAACGCGATCAGCCCGAACACGAGGAGCGCGAGTCTTCGTGAGGAGCGCTGCATGGGCCCCCATAGTAGGCTCAGAGGCACATAGGCTCATAGGCTCATAGGCTCATAGGCTCATGGGCTCATAGGCTCATGGGCTCATGGGCTCATAGGCTCATGGGCTCATGGGCTCATGGGCTCATGGGCTCATGGGCTTATAGGATTCGCTGTGCGCCCATGCGCCTGTGAGCCTATGCGCCTCATCTGTCCGATCCCGACGTGCCGCCAACCTCTCGCAAAGCGCGAGCGCACGTTTGTCTGCGCGAACAACCACACGTACGACGTTGCACGCAGCGGCTACATCAATCTGCTGCAGCCGCAGGATCGCCGCTCAAAAAATCCGGGCGATACACGCGACGCGATCGCGGCGCGCCGCAGATTTCTCGATGCGGGCCACGCGGAGCCGCTCGTGCGTGCGATCGTCGAGGCGCTGCCGCTTTCCTCGGATGACGCGCTGCTCGACGTCGGGTGCGGCGAGGGACATCATCTCGCCGCGTTCAAGCGCGCGTACGGCGTCGACGCGCAAGGCGTCGACATCTCCGCGATCGCGATCGATCTCGCGGCGCGCCGCCATCGCGATTGCACGTGGATCGTCGCCAACGCCGATCGCTTCATTCCGTACGAGGACCATGCGTTTCGCGCCGTCACGTCTATCACCGCGCGTTTGAATCCACCGGAGTTTCGCCGCGTGCTCGCGCCGGGCGGCACGCTCCTCGTCGCGATCGCCGGCGCGGACGATCTCGTCGAGCTGCGCGGCATGGAACGCGATCGCGTCGAACGGACGATCGAGATGTTCGCTTCGCACTTCGAGCTCGTGCGGCACTTCAACGTCCGCCACGTCGCGCATCTCGATGCCGATGCGGTTCGCGACGTGATGTCGTCGTCGTACCGCCGCGGTCATGAGAACGCCGAAGCGATGGACGTCACGCTGAGCCGCGACGTTTTGCTGTTCCGGAAATAGTGGAGCGGCGGGCTCTTAGCCCGCCGAGGCGCTCGCGAGAAAGCGGCGGGCTAAGAGCCCGCCGCTCCACAGAATCAGTGCTTCGCCGCCGCGGGCGCGTTGTCGAACGAGATGTCGCGCACGTAGTGGCAGGTGTAGCCGCCCGGATTCTTCACGAGGTAATCCTGGTGGTACTCCTCGGCGGTCCAGAACTCCTTCGCCGGAACGATCTCCGTCACGACCGGCCGCCGCCACGCGCCGGACGCGTCGACTTTCGCCTTCTCGCGCTCGGCGGTCTGCCGCTGCGCATCGCTGTGATAGAAGATCGCCGATCGATACGACGTGCCCGTGTCGTTGCCCTGGCGATTCAGCGTCGTCGGGTCGTGCATTTTGAAGAAGAACTCGAGAATCTGTTCGTACGAGATCTTCGCCGGGTCGAACGTGATCTTCACCGCCTCGGCGTGTCCCTCGTGGTTCTGATACGTCGCGTTCTTCACGCTGCCGCCGGTGTAGCCGACTTCCGTGTCGACAACGCCCGGCAGTTTGCGAATCAAGTCTTCGACGCCCCAGAAGCATCCGCCGGCCAGCGTCGCCACTTCGAGCTTCGCGTTCTTCGCGTGCGTCTCGCCCTTCTTGCCGAAGAGCGACGCGTACTGTCCGTACCCCTCGGCCTCGAGACGGTCGGCCGGGATGAAGCGCAGCGACGCGGAGTTCATGCAATAGCGCAGACCCGTCGGCGCGGGGCCGTCATCGAATACGTGTCCGAGGTGCGAGTCGGCGTGCTTGGAACGGACCTCGTTGCGCGCCATGAAGAGCTTGCGATCCGTCTTCGTGGCGATGTTCTCCGGCTCCAGCGGACGCGTGAAGCTCGGCCAGCCGGTGCCGGAGTCGAACTTGTCGAGCGACGAGAACAGCGGCTCGCCGGAGACGACGTCGACGTAGATGCCGGGCTGGTGATTGTTCCAGTACTCGTTGTTGAACGGCGGCTCCGTCCCTTCGTGCTGCGTCACCTCGTACTGGGCTTCGGTGAGCTGCTTCTTCAGTTCGGCGTCGGACGGCTTGGTGTACTGCGACATGGATTTCGATCCTCCGTAAGATTTCTTCGCGGCCGGGAGCGGCGCCGACTGCGATTGCACGCAGCCGATGAGGAGAACCAGAAAAAAGACCTTCGAGAGAATGCGTTTCAACGCGTGCCTCCTGTGCATCGGATAACGGCTTTCCGGCCGCACGTTATTCGATGCAGGAGAGGTCTTTCGGTTTCGCGGTTACGCGGTCGCGCGGTTACGCAGCGGTTACGTGTTCGTATGTGGCGACCGCTGCCCTCAGCGGTCGCGGCGGCGCGAAAGCGCCGCTTGGCGCCGGCGTGGGCGTCGCAGTGACCGCTGAGGGCAGCGGTCACCACAATGAATCAGCGTCGACGCCAGCGGTCGCGGTCGTATTCGTCATAGCCGCCGGGGCCGAAGTCGCCTTCGTAGTAGTAGCCGCCGCGACGCGGGTAGTCGCGGTCGAAATCGCGTGAGCGATCAAAATCGCGTGAGCGATCAAAATCGCGCGAACGATCGTAGCCACTCGCGAATCCGCGGTCGTAGCCGCGATCGTAGTCGTTGCGGTAATAGCCGGGCGGCGGACCGAAGTCGCGCTCTCGTCCCCAGTCGCGGTCGCTGTTGAATCCGCCGCGATAGTCGCGATCCCGGTCGAAATCGCGTGAGCGATCGTACCCATAGTCGTTCCCGTAGCCGAAATCGCGAGAGCGATCGTAGCCGCTGCGAGCACGGTCCTCGAAGCGATCGGGGTTCCAGCGATACGCGAAGCGGCCGTCGCGTGCGTTGTGACGATACACATCGGACTGCCAGCGATCGCCGCGGTCGCGATCGGGATCCGGCATCTCGTGCTCCGGATCGTATGAGCCGATGTATCGCTCGCGGTCCCTTGGTCTCCACATGAGCGTCATGCCTCCTTCGACGCTCATGTGGTGCAAAAGGCACGCTAGTGATCAGTGACGAACCGAGCGATATTTCGGCGGCTTCACGTCGATGACGATCGTGTTGCTGTTCGCGCTGCCGCACGTGTTCCTGACTTTCACCCAAAACAGCTTCGGATTTGTGAGCACGGCCGACGTGAACGAATTGGAGTCCGTGCCGACCGGCCTGCTTTGGTCGCCAGACACGCCGTCGTACCACTCATAGTGCAGCGTCTCCGTTCCGGTCGCGGCGACGGTGAGCGTCACGGTTTCGCCTTTGAACTTCGTCGTTCCATTCGACTGAGAAACGATCGACGGTTGAGTGCACGCGGTGCCGACCGTAATTGTTACCGTGCGTGAGGTCTTCTCGCCGCAACCGTTGATGATGCTCGCCCAGAACTGCGTCGTCGCTGTGAGCGCGCCGGTGTTGAGCGTCGCGCCGGTTCCCGCCTGATTCGTTTTGTTTGGAGCAGCGCCGCGATACCACGTCACCGTCGCAGTGGTAGTGGACGTGAATGCAACTGTGAGAGTCGCCGACGCGCCGGTCGCGATCGCCGCGTCGAGCGGCTCGGTCGTGATCACCGGAATGTCGGAACAGGGATTGATCGTGATGACCACGCTCGCGGCTTCTTTGCCGCAGTCGTTGCGGGCGATGACGGAGTACGACGTCGGCACAGTCGGAGCGGGAACGACGATCTGTTTCGTGTTGCCGACGGAGTTGCCGGAGCCGGGCAGCGGACCCTGGAACCATTGATACGTGAGCGGGCGGCCGCCGCTGCTCGCGGTGACGTCGAGTGAATACTGGCCGCTCTGCAGCTGCGTCGCCTGCGGAGCGCCGACCGTGACGTCGGGACAGCTGGCCGTCGTGACGGTGATCGTCACGGGAGTGCTGTCCGCGACCGGCGCGCACTGTCCGGTGACGCGCACCCAATAGCGCGTCGTGGTGCTAGGCGAAAGCGTGACCGGATTGCCGCTGCCCGCGAACTGCGACGTATCGCCGGTTCCGCCGGCGAACCACTGATACGACAGCGGTCCCGTGCCTGCCGCGCCGACCGAGAGTTGCGCCGACTGCCCCTGCGTGATCGTCGTGCCCGTCGGCTGCGTGGCGATGCTCGGCGGCGTGCACGTCGGCGCCTGCACGGTTACGGTGACGGCGGCGCTGTCCGCGGTGCTGCTGTTGCAGCCGCCGACGCGCACCCAGTACGTGGTCGTCGTCGTTGGCGCATGCGTCAGCGTCGCGGTCGTCTGTCCCGCGAGCAGAGTCGACGTGTCGCTCGGATTGCCGATGTACCACTGATACGTGAACGGCGACGAGCCTGCCGCCGTGACGGTGACATTCGCCGGTTGTCCCTGCGTGATGGTCTTGTTCTGCGGCTGGCCGCTGATCGACACCGTCGTGCACTGCGGGCCCGTGCCGTACACCACGGCCACCGCGTTCTGATCCCACGTCTGCAGCGTCGTGAGGCTGCACCCCACGCTCGAATTCATGACCGCGCTGCCCGTGCAGTCGTTCAGGCTCGTGTTGCACGGCAGCGAGTTGTCGCCGTTCTGATTCGAATGGCGGAAGCCGAACGTGTGTCCCATCTCGTGAAGGATCACCACGTTGAGCAGACACTGCGTGAAGCTGAAGTTGTCGACGACGACGTCGATGCCGCCGTCGATCGCCTTGAAGTTTTCGCCGCCGAATGAATAGGGAGCGTTGCTGGTCCAATAGCCGCCGCGCGCGAGGACCGGCGGAGCGACCTCGCTGTTCGGATCGCCGTAGAGCACGGCGTTTTTCGAATCGTGCGACGTGAATCCTGCGGTCGCGGTGTCGTCCTGTCCGAAATACGAGTACGCGATGTTGCCCGCGGTCGAGTTCCACGTGCCGATCGCCGAGGTCACCGGGTTGACGCCGTTGATCCCGCCGCTCGGGGCCGAGGCCGTACGGACGCTCGCGTTCGGAGTGCTCTGCCAGCGCGGCGCGCCGGTCACGAGATACGACGCGCGCGTGAAGACCTGCGCGTGAATGTCGTTCTCGTGAAGTTTCTTCGCAGGAGCGGGATCGAAAAAGTACGCCGGCGTCGGATCAATGTTCTGCGCGACGATGCCGCGGATGTAGTCCATGAAGCCGCGCGCGTCGCGCGTCTTCTCGCTGTACGACTCGAAGTTGTTCGCGTCGAACGCGAGGCCGGTGTTGCGCAGCGCCATCGGACGTCCTTCGCCGTCCTTCTCCAGCGCGAACTGTCCGAGCTCGAGTCCCCACGTCTCGGGCTCGCCGTCGCGGTTCGTGTTCGTGAAAACGAGATAACGGCGGCCGGGGACATAGACCGGCATGCCGGACACTTCGAGCGTCAAGTCGGCGAGCGAGCCGCCGATCTCGGTCAATCGCAGATAGCTGCCGCGCGTCCGTTCGCCTTTCAACACGTCTTCGATGCGCAGGTAGTAGCGCGTGACGATGCCGCCTTCCGGCGTCCGCTCGACCGCGGACGTCACGGCGGTGGCGACGACGATGTCGTCGGACCGTTGAATCATCTCGCGGTCACTCGGAACGAGATACGAGACCGCGAACAGCGGCGCTGCCATTGCAAAGGCGAGCGCCATGACGAAGATACGCGAAGCGAGGGGACGCATGGACGTAGTGGCTCCTCCGAGGGAAGTAAAACGGACCCAACGCAAAGATAAGTCATCGAAATCCGTCTGTCACGAATCGTGATCCGGATCACGCCGGACTCGGCTATGTTAGGAAGCTACGTCGCCCAAACGGCGTTTGGATTTACTTCGTGAGAACCATCCGCGCCATCACTGCAGGGTCTCCCACGCGAGCGGTCCTCGTCGCCGCCGTCTGGTTTGCCGCGTTCATGTACGCCGGCCGCCCGATCCTCGCGGGGGCGGCAGCGGTGGGATTGCCGGCCGCCGCCGGCTGGCTCGCGATCGTCGTGCTGTCGGTGATTCCGGCGCTCCCGCTCTTCACGCGGCGCGCGCACTTTACGTCGTACACCGTCGTCGCGATCTTCTCGACGCTGCTCGTGCTCGTCTTCGTGAGCGATGTGCTGCGCGGCGTGTACTTCTTCTTGCGCTGGGCGATCTCCGCGCGGAGCTGGCCGCTGCCCGATCCCGGCGCGATCGCGCTCACGATCCTTGCCGCCGCCGCCGCGCTCTCGTTCGTCGGCCTCTTGCAGGCGATCTATCCGCGGCTGCAGCACGTGAAGGTCGCGATCGACGAGCTGCCGGCGGAGCTCGAAGGCTATCGCATCGTCCAGCTCTCCGACGTCCACGTCGGTCCGACGATCCGCCGGCGCTTCGTGCAGTCGCTCGTCGATCGGACGAACGCACTCGATCCCGATCTCGTCGCGATCACCGGCGATCTCGTCGACGGTCCGCTCGACGATCTGCGCGACGAAGTGCAGCCGCTGCGCGGGCTCCGCGCGCGCGACGGCGTCTTCTTCGTGACCGGCAATCACGAGTATTACTGGCAACCCGGCGAATGGCTGCCGGCGCTGGAGTCGCTCGATCTCATCCTGCTCAGGAACGCGCACCGCGTCATTCGTCGCGGAAGCGCGCAGCTCGTCGTCGCCGGCGTGACCGATCCGGTCGGGCGGGACACCGATCCCGCGCGCGCCGTCGCCGGCGCGCCTCCGTCCGCCACGAAGGTCCTCCTCTCGCACCGCCCGCACATCGCGAAAGCCGCCGACACCCTCGGCGTACACCTCCAGCTCTCCGGCCACACGCACGGCGGCCAGTTCTTCCCCTGGAACCTCGTCAGCTCGCGCGTGCACCCAGCGACGACCGGCCTGCACCGCGTCGGACGCACATGGCTCTACATCAATCGCGGCACCGGTTACTGGGGTCCGCCGTCGCGTCTTTACGTCGGCAGCGAGATCACCGTGATCCAATTGACGCGAGCCTGATGGCGCAGGCGGGCTTCGCCTGATGGCGGATGGCGGCTTCGCCTGATGGCGGATGGCGGGCTTCGCCCTGATGGCGGATGGCCACACCCGCCCGCCCCGGCGGGATGACGAGATACCTGCCGGGCGGGCGTGGCCATCAGCGCAGCCGCCATCTGCCATCCGCGCGAAAGCGCCGCCATCCGCCATCCGCACCGCGGAAAGTGATCCACCTCACGCGCGCCTGACCTCCGGGCGTGAGCCGTCTCACAAAGCCGTCAATCACGCTCATCCTTCGCCATATTTGAGCCACAGTCGGACCCGACATTGGGGGTGTATGAAACGGACACTCTCTGTTCTGATCCTGGTGGTTACGACGCTTTCCCTTTCGGCGCAGACGGTCGAAGTCGCGCCGACGACGCCGGTGACGCGCGAAGTGCGCGACCTTGCCGCCGCCGCTCCCGCCGACGTGCGCACCGACCTCCGCAACCTGTACGGACCGCTGGCTTATCGCCTGGTCTGGATCCGCAACAGCCGCCCGACCGCGCAGGCGCTGGCGATGATCAACGCATTCGAGACCGCCGACGCGAAGGGACTTCGCCCGGCCGACTACGACGGCGGCCGCTGGCAGCCGCGCGTGCAGAACCTCACGACGGATTCGGCGTTCGCCGAGCTCGAGATCGCGATGTCGATCGCCGCGATGCGCTATGTCTCCGATCTTCACAGCGGCCGCATCGACCCGCTGTCGATCGGCTTCGAGCTCGATGCCGCTCCGGAAAAGCTCTACCGCCCGGACGTGATCTGGCAGCTCGCGAACACGCCGGACGTGGTCAACGCGATCTCGCACATCGAGCCGCAGCAGCCGGAGTACAAGCTCCTTCTCGCCGCCCTCGGCACGTGGCGCGGCATCGCCGCCGACGCGTCGCTCGACGCGCCGCTGCCGGTGGTGACCAAACTCTCTCCGAATGGTGAATACGAAGCGCTTCCGCAGCTCGCGGCGAAGCTCCGCGCGTTCGGCGACCTGACTGCCGACGCGCAGCTGAACGGCAATCGCTATGAAGGCGCGATCGTCGACGCGGTGAAGCACTTCCAGGACCGCCACGGCCTCGACGCCGACGGCGTGATCAGCAAGAAGACATTCGCGCAGTTGAACGTGACGGCCTCGCAGCGCGTGAAGCAGATCGAGCTCGCGCTCGAGCGCGCGCGCTGGACGCCGGTGGCGACCGACGGCCCGTCGATCGTCGTCAACATCCCGGAGTTCACGCTCCGCGCGCATGACGAGAACGGCGACCTGACGATGCGCGTCGTCGTCGGCAAGGCCGCCGGCCACAAGACCCCGGTGTTCGAAGGCGACATCAAACACGTCGTGTTCCGCCCCTACTGGAGCGTGCCGCCCGCGATTCAGCGCGCGGAGATCGTGCCGCACCTCGAGAAAGATCGCGGCTACCTCGCCCGCAACAGCTACGAAGTCGTCGACGACGCGGGCGTCTCCCTCGGCACTTCGGTGAGCGACGACACGCTGCGCCGCCTGAAATCACTGCAGCTGCAGGTGCGCCAGAAGCCCGGCAAGTCGAATGCGCTCGGACTCGTGAAGTTCCTCTTCCCGAACGACAACAACGTCTACCTGCACGACACGCCGTCGCAGTCGACGTTCGCGCTCGCGCGCCGCGACGCCAGCCACGGCTGCATCCGCCTCAGCGACCCCGCCGCGCTGGCCGCGTGGGCGCTGCAGTGGACGCCGGACAAAGTGAAGGCCGCGATGACGGGCGAGCACAACGACGACTACGTCCGCCCGCCGCGCCCGATCGCCGTGACGATCACGTACGCGACCGCGGTCGCGCGCGCGAACGGCGAAGTCGCCTTCTTCGACGACATCTACGGCCACGACACGACGCTGGTGACCGCACTCGACCAGCGCTTCATGAAGCCGGCGCAGGCCGGTGGCGTGTTGATGGCTGCCTCTCAGTTTATCCCGCGCGCAGACGCGGGATCTCCGGTGGCATCGCGCTGAGTGCACGGACAGGCAGGATTGCCTGTCCTCCACGATAGCGCGGCGTAAGGTGGAGGACAGGCAATCCTGCCTGTCCTCTCTGCTTTCGGGACGATCCCCGAGCGGCAGCCATCGCGTATGTAGGCAACATTTTGGCGGTATCACCAGAGATCCCGCGTCTCCCGCGCGGGATAAACTGAACCGCATGCAAGAGCGCGAGTACCCGGTCTGGAAAGTCATCGCTGCCGCGGCTGCCGGGACGATGATCGAGTGGTACGACTTCTACATCTTCGGCAGCCTCGCCGCGATCATGTCGGGGCTCTTCTTTCCGAAGCAGAATCCGACCGCGGCGTTTCTGCTGACGCTGGCGACGTTCGCGACCGGCTTCGCGGTCCGTCCGTTCGGCGCGCTCGTGTTCGGGCGTGTGGGCGATCTTGTCGGACGCAAGTACGCGTTCCTCGTCACGCTGCTGATCATGGGCGGCTCGACGTTCGTGATCGGCCTCCTGCCGACGTACGCGCAGGCCGGCATCCTCTCGCCGCTCCTCCTCGTCGCGCTGCGCCTGCTGCAAGGCCTCGCGTTAGGCGGCGAATACGGCGGCGCAGCGGTGTACGTCGCGGAACACGTTCCCGACAAGCGTCGCGGCTTCTACACGAGCTTCATCCAAACCACGGCCACGCTCGGCCTCTTCGTCTCCCTCGCCGTGATCCTGCTCGTGCGCACGCGCATGTCCGAGGAGGACTTCAAGGCGTGGGGATGGCGGATTCCGTTCCTGCTTTCGATTCTGCTCGTCGCGATGTCGCTCTACATCCGGCTGCGATTGAAAGAGTCGCCGCTTTTCTCGGCGCTCAAGAGCGAAGGGAAGACGTCGACTGCACCGCTGCGCGACAGCCTCGGCAGCGGCCGCAACTGGAAAGTGATCCTGCTCGTCCTCTTCGGCGCAACCGCGGGGCAGGCCGTCGTCTGGTACACCGGCCAGTTCTACGCGCTCTTCTTTCTCCAGAAGATCCTCAACGTCGGCTTCATCCCCGCGAATGTGATTGTTGCGATCGCGCTCGCCCTCGGCACTCCGTTCTTCATCTTCTTCGGCTCGCTCTCCGATCGCATCGGCCGCAAGAAAATCATGATGGCCGGCAATCTTCTCGCCGCCGTTTCGTACATCCCGATCTATCACGCGATGAAAGCCGCGTCCGCGCCGCTGCAGCCGGTCGTCATGACGCTGCTCATCTTCATTCAGGTGATTTTCGTGACGATGGTCTACGGCCCGATCGCCGCGTTCCTCGTCGAAGCGTTCCCCGCGAAGATCCGCTACACGTCGCTCTCGCTGCCGTACCACATCGGCAACGGCTGGTTCGGCGGCTTCACCCCGCTCATCGCGCAGTCGCTGTATGAAGCGACGCATCACAACACGTACGCGGGGTTGTGGTACCCGATCGCGATCGCGTCGATCACGTTCGTCGTCGGGTCGCTGTTTTTGAAGGAGAGCAAGGACGTGCGGATTTGGGACGAGGTTTCGTAGTTTCGCCGTTGTCTCTCTCAGTTTATCCCGCGCGAAGACGCGGGATCTCCCGGTTATACCGGCAGAATCGGTCCGACAGGCACGAGCCGCTCCGGTGCACGGAGAGATCCCGCGTCTTCGCGCGGGATAAACTGGAGAGAGACAGCAACCCTAATAAACGATCCGCATCGGCAGTCCCGTGAGATCGGCGCGCGCGTCGCCGAGCTCGCGCGCGCGTCCGGCGAGAATCCGCTCCGCGGTCCAGAGTGCGGCGAGTGCATCGAGCGCGTCATTCTCGCTCGCGTACTTTGGCGTCGCGGGCACTGCGCCGAAGTGCGCTTCGGCGAGCGCGCGTCGCGCGGCGAGTCCTTCCTTCGAATGCTTCGACGCGGCGAGCACTTCGTGTTCATTCCACGCCGCGAACGAAACCTCGGGATGCACTTCGTACACGCGGCCGCGCAGATGGCGATGACGCTGCAGCAGGCGGTCGACCTGCGCGACCTTCGGCACGATCGCCCATCCCTGCTTCGAGATGCCGCGCTTCTGCAGATCGCGCGCGATGCGATTCGCTTCGTTGTATTCGCGCAGCGCAAGCAGCGGTCGCAGCGGAGCGGGAAAGACACTGGAGGCGCGGCGCCCGAGGAAACGGCGGGCGTGGTGATCGCAGGAGCGGGGGCCGGATTCGGAGAGACCGATCGGGATGTCGATCGCGACGACCGCACATGCGTTGAAGAGCGCGAGCAGATCCTCGTCGGTCATCAGCATGCGCGCTTCGATCGCGTCGCCGTCCTTCACCATCGCGACCCAGCCGCGCCGCGTGCCGTCGACTCCGGCGATGCGCGCGGGCAGCTCGACGAGCACGCGCGGCTCGCGATCGTCGGCGTCGCCGGCGACGAAGACGTGCAAGTCCGCGCCGCCGTCGTTTTGAATCGCGTGCGCGGAGAGCGGATCGATCTCGATGCGCACCGCGCCCGCGCCGCTGAACGAACGCGTCTCGACGTCCGTGTCGGCGCCACCGTCGAAATGCAGCGTCCACCGATCGGTGTACAGCACGATCAGCAGCTCGCGCGCGCTGCGATGGAAGTAGTTGCCGCGCACACCGCCGCTGCGCAGAGTCTCGGCGTGATGCTCGCCGGTTGCGCCGATCGGTGTGATGCGGACGCTCATATCATCGCCGCGCTTCCGATCTCGCGATGCGCGCGCCAGAACTCGACGAGGCGCGGCATGTAGTCGCGCAATCGCGGCACGACGATGCCGGAGCCGGCGAGATCGGCCGTCGCGTTCGTCGTGTCGTATAGCGTCGGATGCACGAAGTAGTCGACCGCCGCGGGCGGAATGCGCAGCAGTCGATAGACGCCGGGAACGTATTGCAGCGAGCCCTTCGCGATTCCCTTCGTCAGCGGAACGCGAATCACTTTGCGGTTGCCCGCTGCCGCCAGCGTGTCGATCGTCTCATCGACCGTGAGCGGCGACGGGTCCGCGATCGCGTACGTTTTTCCTTTCGACTGCGGCAGCGCGCTGAGATACTCGATCGCGTTCATCACGAAGTCGCGCGGCACGACGTTGAATCGATAGCGCGATGGACGTCCGACGACCGGCAGCACCGCGATCTTCGGCTGCCGCATCAGCCATTGCAGCACGAAGTACGGTCCGTCGAATTTCTGCGTCGCGCCGGTCACGCTGTCGCCGGCGACGACCGACGGACGATAAATCGTCGACGGCAAACTCCGCTTCCGCACGTCCACTTCCGCGAGCTGTTTCGTCTCTTCGTAGAAGTTGTTGAACCGCTGCCCCTTCTCGAGATCGTCCTCGCGCCACACGCCGGGATACGATCCACTCACGTAACACGTGCTGATGTAGTGCACGCGCTCGAGCCGCGGCGCGCGTGCGGCGAGATCGAGCACGCGCCGCGTGCCTTCGACGTTGATGCGCATCCCGACGTCGCGCGGCACGGCGAGGTCGTACGCCGCCGCGAGGTGCCACACTTCGCGAATGTCGCGCGCGTCGATGTGATCGAGCGCCTGCGTGATGTCGCCTTCGACGAGTCGAATGCGCGGATTCCCGCGCGCCCGCTCCTCCGCCATCGCGCGAAACTTCGGCTGCACGAGACAGAGCGCGTCGTCGTCCGTGCGCCCAAGAACGCGCGGAAGCAACTCCGAGCCGAGGAAGCCCGGGAAGCCGGTGAAGAAGATTTGTGGCAAGCCGGACGATTATAGGAGTGTCGTTTGGAGTGGTGCGCGCCTCCGGCGCGCCTTTGGCGGGATGGAAGGCGCGCCAGAGGCGCGCACCACTCCACGACGGAATGCCACGGTGCACTTTGAAAGCGGCGGCGCGTTAGTCAAACGTCGAGGTTGGAGTACCTCAATTTAAGGTCCGATCACCTCAATTTAAGGTCGGACCACCTCAACATCGAGGTCCGAGCACCTCAATTTGAGGTCCGACCACCTCAACATCGAGATCCGATCACCTCAATTTGAGGTCCGAGCACCTCAACATCGAGGTCCGATCACCTCAATTTGAGATCCGACCACCTCAACATCGAGGTCCGAGCACCTCAATTTGAGGTCCGACCACCTCAACATCGAGGTCCGATCACCTCAATTTGAGGTCCGACCACCTCAACATCGAGGTCCGATCACCTCAATTTGAGGTCCGACCACCTCAACATCGAGGTCCGATCACCTCAATTTGAGGTCCGACCACCTCAATTTGAGGTCCGACCACCTCAACATCGAGGTCCGCGCATCTCAATTTGAGGTCCGTTCACCTCAAGATCGAGGTCCGAACATCTCAATTTGAGGTCCGAACACCTCAACATTGAGGTCCGAGCGCCTCAATTTGAGGTCCGACCACCTCAACATCGAGGTCCGAGCACCTCAATTTGAGGTCCGATCACGCGCATCGTTCTTCTGCCATCTGCCATCTCATTTGAGGCTCTCCAAATACGCGACCAGCGCAGTAACGTTCCGCCCACTACTGTCGCGCCGCATGGTGGAGCGGCGGCCGCTCTCGGCCGCCGGTTTCTCGCGAGAGGTCGGCGGCCGAAGCGGCCGCCGCTCCACTGTTGTTCGCCCTCACCAGATCTTGCACTCCTTCTTGTTCACCATCGGCGCGTCGTCGCCGCAGTTGAATGCTTTCTGAAACTGCGGAAGGTTCGTGACGACGCCGTTGATGCGGTACTTCGGCGGCGAGTGCGGGTCGGTGATCGCGTTCGCACGCAGGTCCTCGGGGCGTGTGTTGCTGCACGCCCACTGCGCGAGTCCGATGAAGAAGCGCTGGTCGGGCGTGAAGCCGTCGATCGGCTTCAGGTCCTCGTCGGCCGTCGCTTCCTTCCATGCGATGTACGCGAGGAGTGTTCCGCCGATGTCGGCGATGTCTTCGCCGGCCGTGAGCTTCGAGTTGATCTTGATGTCGTCGATGACCGTGTAATTGCCGTATTGATCGCGCACGCAGTTCGCGCGCTCTTCGAACGCCTTGGCATCTTCCGGCGTCCACCAGTCCTTCAGATTTCCCTTCGCGTCGAACTGCCGTCCCTCGTCGTCGAACGCGTGCGTGAGCTCGTGTCCGATCGTCGAGCCGGTGTTGCCGTAGTTCGGCGCGTCGTCCAGCTTCGGGTCGTACAACGGCGGCTGCAGCACGCCGGCCGGGAAGTTGATGTCGTTCATCTGCGGACTGTAGTACGCGTTGACGGTCGGCGGCGTCATGCCCCACTCGCCGCGGTCGACCGGCTTGCCGATCTTGCCGAGGTCGCGCTTCGACTCGAACAGCGTCGCGCGGATTGCGTTGCCGTAGAAATCGTTGCGCTTGATCTGGAGTCCGCCGTAATCGCGCCAGCGATCGGGATAGCCGACTTTGTTGACGATCGCATGCAGCTTCTCGAGCGCGCGGCCCTTCGTCTCCGCGCTCATCCAGTCGAGAGTCTTGATCTCGTTCTCCATCGCCTTTTCGACGAGGCGCGTCATCTCGACGGTCTTCTTCTTCGTGTCGGCCGTGAACGTGCGGCGGACGAATTCCTGTCCGAGGGCTTCGCCGAGGTCGCGGTCGACGTAGCGGACGCACTGCTTCCAGCGCGGCGTCATCGCCGTCACGCCGCGCAGCGTCTTGCGATAGAAGTTGAAGTCTTCCTGCACGAACTTGGACGAGAGGTAAGGCGCGCGCGCGTGCACGGCGTGCCAGCGCAGGTACGCTTTCCACTGCGGAAGCGGAACGGACGTGACCTCGTGCTCGACGGCTTCGAAAAACTTCGGCTGGGTGACGTTGATCATGTCCGTCTTGGGCAGGCCCGACTTCGTGAGATACGCGGACCAGTCGAACGACGGCGTAATTTTCTGCAAGTCCGCCACTTTCATCTTGTGGTAGATGTTGTACGGATCGCGGCGCTCGACGCGCGTCAGCGACGCGCTCGCGAGTGCCGTCTCGATCGCCATCACGCTCTGCGCGTCCTGCTTCGCCTGGTCCGCCGATTCGCCGGTCAGCTGCAGCATGTTCGCGACGTGCGCGACGTACTTGTTGCGGATCTCCTGCGACTTCGCGTCCGTCTTCGTGTAGTAGTCGCGGTCCGGGAGGCCGAGGCCGCCCGCGCCCGCTTCGGCGATCACCTGCGTCGCGTCGCCGAAGTCCTGATCCGATCCGAAGCCGAAGATCCATCCGCTGCCGAACGTGCGCGGATGCTCGCTCGCGAGGAACGTCGCGAGCTGCTTCGCGTTTCCGATCGCCGCGATCTCATCGAGCAGCGGCTTGAGAGGCTTCGCGCCAACCTGCTCGATCGCTCCTTCGTCCATGCACGCGGCGAAGTAATCGCCGATCTCTTTCTGCACGGCGGTGCGCTTCGCGTTCGGATTGGAGGCCTCTTCGAGGATGCCCCACAAAAACTGCGCGTTCTCGTTCGTGGTCTTGCCGTAGACGCTCCAGCGCGACTGGTCGGGCGGAATCGGATTGTTGACCATCCAACTGCCGCACGAGTACTGATAGAAGTCGACGCACGGATCGACGCCTTTGTCCATCGACGGGACGTCGAGGCTCGGCGTGTAGGGAAGCTGCTTGAGCGGCCGCTCCGGCGACGCGGCGACGAGGACGAACAACGAGAGGACGATGACGAGTCTGCGCATAGGCGGATTCTATGAGCGCGACCGCCCGGCAGCGTCACGTTTTCGATAAAACCCGCCGCGCGCTGTGATCAGCCGACGACGATGTTGTGCGTCTCGACGACTTCCGGCTGACCCGGATCGACGCCCAGGTCCTGCAGGATCGGCAGCAGCGTCCCGCCGAACTGCTCGAAGGATGCCGGCGAGTCCCACACGTCGAACACGCGCAGGCGGTCCGCGCTGCCGTAGCACGCGTGATACAGCCGTCCCGCCGGCGCCGACGCGCCCGCGGAGTCGAGCCGCTTCATGATCTCGTCGTACTTGGTCGAGGACATCGGCGTGTCGGGGTTGAAGTGAAAGATGTAAGCCATATGCTCTCCTCAGACGCATCTACGCGCGCGGCCGGTTCTCGGATGTGTCGATTGCCCGCTCCCGCGCCCGCCCTGCTCCCGCCCGCTCCCGCGCCCGGGGTGGGGAGCGTCAGCGACCCAACCGTGTTTACGCGCTGACGCGCCCCCGCCCCGGGCACGGAAGCGGGCACGGGAGCGGGCACGGGCGACGGGGCCTCGATAAATCGAGTTGCGCCACAGCGTACTGATCGGCGATCATCTCCGCGGTCCGATGAAATTCCTGCGCGGCATCGCCCTGCCGATCCTCATCCTCGCGCTCGCCGCATGCGGTACGCATTCGGATCACGACGAGCTCGGGGCTGCTCGCAAGCGGCTTCGCCCCGTGCCGTGCGACGGCGGCCCCGCGGTCGCCGCGGTGTCCGGCGTGTACAGCAATCAATACGAGGTCTATGTCGGCGACTGGGTCGTGGTCTCGGTCTGCCACGTCGATCAGCTGCTCCAGTCCGCGGATGCCGCGCAGAAACCGGTCACGCTCTTCGCCGAGGGCGTCGACACCGGCAACGAGTTGATGGGCGTCGATGCGCAGTCCGGCGTGCTGACGTTCGCCCTCGAGCGCAACGACAAAAACCGCAACTTCTGGCGGCCGTTTCTCTACGACCCGCTGTTCGATCCCGAAGTGGACATGCACATCAGCGTCGGCCTCAAAGGCGAACGGCCGCTGCCGCGCGTCCCCAACGCGAACATGATCTTGCACGTGCGCAAGATGTACGTCGACTGGACGACCAGCATCTTCCTCATCGGCCTGCTCATCTTCACGATCGTTCTCTTCTACGCCGCCGCGAAGACCGCCATGCTCCGGACCGGTCCCGCCGTCGACGGCGTCCCCCAGCCCTACAGCCTCGGCCGCACGCAAATGGCGTGGTGGTTCTTCCTCGTCGTCCTCAGCTACACCTACATCTGGCTCTGTCTCGGCGACCGCGACACCATTCCGACGTCCGTCCTGGGATTGATGGGCATCAGCTCCGCCACCGCCCTCGCCGCCATGTTCATCACCCCGAAGAACGCGGCGCCGCGAAAGACCGAAGGCTTCTGGCGCGACCTCGTTGCCGACGACCAGGGCACCATCGCGCTCGACCGCCTGCAAATCGTCGTGTGGACCCTGATCCTCAGCGGCATCTTCCTCACTTCCGTGATCTGGGAACTGACGATGCCCGAGTTCAGCGCGACGCTCCTCGCACTCATGGGCATCAGCTCAGGAACGTACATCGGATTCCAGTTTCCGCAAGCCAAGAGCGCGGCCCCTTCGTAACCGCCTGTGGAGTGGTGCGCGCCTCTGGCGCGTCTTCCACCCTCCCAAAAGCGCGCCGGAGGCGCGCACCACTCCGAGCCCGAGCCCGCGCCCGCTTCCGCGCCCGGGGTGGGCGGGCTTCTCGTTTGCTCGCCCCACCCCGGGCTCGGGCTCGGGCTCGGGATAAACTAACGCCATGCAGAAAGTTCGCGTTGGCGTTCTCGGCTCCGGTGATGTCGGCAAGGTGCTCGCGGCTGGCTTCGCGAGTCTCGGTCACGAAGTAACGATCGGATCGCGCGATCCGGGCAAGTTGCAGGAGTGGGCGTCGGCCAGTGCGCGCGTGAGCGCGGGCACGTTCGCCGACGCGGCGACGTTCGGCGACATCCTCGTCCTCGCGACGCTCGGCACCGGAACGCTCGACGCGATCAGGCTCGCCGGCGTCGATGCGTTCGACGGCAAGGTCGTGATCGACGCGACGAATCCGCTCGACTTCAGCAAGGGGATGCCGCCGACGCTGTACGTCGGCACGACCGACTCGCTCGGCGAGCAGGTGCAGCGTCTCATCCCGAAGGCGCGCGTGGTGAAGGCGTTCAACACCGTCGGCAACGCGCACATGATCCATCCGCAATTTCCGGGTGGACCGCCGGACATGTTCCTCTGCGGCAATGACGCCGAAGGAAAGAAGATCGTGTCGCAGATTTGCGAGGCGTTCGGGTGGGGCGTGGCCGACATCGGCGGAATCGAAAGCTCCCGCTACCTCGAGCCGATGTGCATGACCTGGGTTTTGTACGGCGTCCTGAGCTCGTCGTGGGGCCACGCGTTCAAGCTGCTCAGAAAGTAGGTTACGCAGTTACGCGGTCGCGCGGCAAAACACTGCGTAACCGCGCAACCGAGCGACTGCGCAACGGCCAGAACCCCCATCCCGCAACCATCTCGTAACAGCGGCCGGGGCAACAAACTTGCAGCCGGAGGCCGATCGGTGTTCATCTAGAGCCGAGGTGCCTGATGCGAATTGCCGTTCGTCTCGCTGTTTTGTCTCTCCTCATCACTCTCCTCACCGTTCCCGCAAGCGCCCAATACTTCGGCCGCAATAAAGTCCAGTGGGAGAATTTCCACTTCAAGGTCCTGCAGACCGAACACTTCGATCTCTACTACTACGATCAGGAAGCGGACGTCGTGAACGACGTCGGGCGCATGGCCGAGCGGTGGTACGCGCGCCTCTCGCGCGTGTTCAACCATTCGTTCAAGAAGAAGCCGATCGTCCTCTACGCGAACGCCGCCGACTTCCATCAGACGACGACCACCGGCGGGCTGATCGGTGAAGGGACGGGCGGATTCACCGACGCGTTCATGAATCGCGTCGTCCTGCCGCTCACCGGTGACTATTCGCAAAACGATCACGTCCTCGGACACGAGATCGTTCACGTCTTCCAGTACGACATCGCGTCGCAGTCGAACAACAACCGCCGCCGCTTCGCGCTCGAGCAGATGCCGCTGTGGCTCGTCGAGGGAATGGCCGAGTACTTCTCGAAGGGCCGCGTCGATCCGCTGACGTCGATGTGGATCCGCGACGCGACGATCCACAACCGCATGCCCGATCTGAAGCAGCTGACGCGCGACTCGCGTTACTTCCCGTATCGCTACGGACAGGCGCTGATGGCGTACATCGGCGCGCGCTTCGGCGACGAAGCGGTCGTGCGCTACTTCCTCGCGGCGGGTGTCGTCGGCATCGAAGAAGCCTTCGAACGCTCGGTCGGCATCTCGGCGAAACAGCTCTTCTCCGACTGGGCCGCGTCGTCGAAAGAGTTGTACGACCCGGTCGTGTCGGCGCGCCGCGAGACCGCGCTCGCGAGTCCGCTGATCGGACGGAAGCCGGCGCTTCCGCCGCCGGACGAAGAAGGAAAGAAGAAGAACCGCCGCCGCGGATCGTCGGAGTTGAACGTCGGACCGGCGCTCAGTCCTGATGGACGCTATCTGGCGTTCCTCTCCGCGCGCGAGCTCTTCTCGATCGATCTCTATCTCGCCGACGCGTCGACCGGAAAAATCATTCGCAAGCTCGTGTCGTCCGATCGCGATCCGCACTTCGAGTCGCTGCGCTTCATCGAGTCCGCCGGCGCGTGGTCGCCGGACTCCCGGCACCTCGCATTCATCACCTTCTCGAAAGGCGACAACTATCTCTCGACCGTAGACGTCGACAGCCGCCACATCGAACACCAGAAAGTGCCCGGGCTCGAGGCGATCAACAACGTCGCCTGGTCGCCGGACGGACGCCGCATCGCGATCTCCGGTCAGACGACCGGCGTCAGCGATTTGTTCGTGTATGACCTCGACTCGAAGCAGGTGACGCGGCTGACGAGCGACGAGTACGCGGACCTGCAGCCGGCGTGGTCGCCGGATGGACGGACGATCGCATTCGTCACCGATCGCGGCGAGGGATCGGTTCCCGAACAGCTTCGCTTCGCCGACATGCGCCTCGCGACGATCGACGTCGACACCAAGCAGATCCATCTCATCGAAGGATTCAAGGGCGCGCGGCACATCAACCCGCAGTACGCGCCCGACGGACGCTCGATCTACTTCATTGGCAATCCCGAAGGAATCCCCGACATCTATCGCGTGAACGTCGCCGACGGATCGATCGCGCGCATCACCTCGGTGATGACGGGCGTCGCCGGCATCACCGATCTGTCGCCCGCGATGACCGTCGCGTCGCGCACCGGCAACATCGCGTTCTCGCTGTTCGAGGACGACAACTACAACATCTATTCACTCCCCGCGAACCCGGCGGGAAGCGCGCCGAACGTGACGGCGCCGTCGAGTGACACCGCGGTCGCGCGCGCGGCTTTGTTGCCGCCGTTGCGCGGCACGGGCTCCGAGATCACCGGCTATCTCATGCGTCCCGAAGAAGGACTGCCGCCCGCGTCGACGCAATTCGCGGAGCGCGGATACAGGCCCGATCTCCACCTCTCGTACCTCGGACCTCCGACGCTCGGCGTCGGCGTCAGCGAATTCGGCTCCGGGGCGAGTGGCAGCGTCACCGCGTTCTTCTCCGACATCCTCGGGCAGCACAACGTCGGCGTCACGTTCCAAGGCGGCGGAGGTGGCGGATACGGCGGTTCGAATCTCGCCGAGCAGCTCGGCGGCGAAGTGTTTTATCTCAATCAGACCAGCCGTCTGAATTGGGGCGCCGACCTCACGCACATTCCGTACGTCTACGCGACGGCGTCGTTCGCACGCGGGCCGGTCGACGTCGGCAACGGACAAATCGTCACCGCCGATCTCTATCAGGAGTACCGCGAGGTCCAGCTGATCACCGACGTCACCGGACTCGCGCAGTATCCGTTCAGCACGACGCGGCGCGTCGAAGCCGCCGCCGGCATCGAGCGCTATTCGTACAAGCAGGAGCTCGAGACGTTCGTCGTCATCAACAACGACGTCTTCGATCACACGACCGAGAACCTCGGCTCGTTCAGCGTGAATCTCACCAAGGCATCGAGCGCGTTCGTCGGCGACAGCTCAATCTACGGATTCATCTCGCCGATCAACGGCACGCGCTATCGCTACGAAGTCGAGGCGCTGCGCGGAGACGCCGGCACCGGAGCGGACAGTCACAATCTCAACTTCGAGACCGCGCTCGCCGACTGGCGCAAGTACTTCTTCAAACGGCCGGTCACGCTGGCCGTTCGCGGACTGCATTACGGCCGCTACGGAAGCGGCGCCGAGGACTCGATTCTCACGCCGCTGTACCTCGGGCAGGGATCGCTGGTGCGCGGATACGATCCGTATTCCGTCGATGCGGTCGAGTGTCATCCGGCGGCGGGATCGAGCTCGTGCCCCGTGTTCGATCGCCTCGTCGGATCGAAGATCGCGGCCGCGAGCCTCGAGTTCCGCGCGCCGCTCCTCGGCACGCGCGAGTACGGTTTGATCAACGCGCCGTTCGTCCCGACGGAAATCTTCGCCTTCGCCGACGGCGGCGCCGCGTGGAGCAAGGGCGACAGCGTGAAGTTAAAATGGGCGACGGATACGACGGAGCACGTTCCGGTCTTCAGCGTCGGCGCGGGCCTGCGCATCCTGCTCAGCTACATCCCGATCGAAGTCTACGCGGCGAAACCCTTCCAGCGTCCGGATGAAGGGATCGTGTACGGTTTCAACATCATTCCGGGCTGGTAGTTCCGAGGTGACGGGTGCTGAGTGCCGAGTTAGCTAGAAGCTCGGCTACCCGGCACCCGGCACCACGCCCATGCGATGATCTGGCGCGCATGCAGCACCTCACCCCCTCCGAATTCGAGCACGTCGTCGAAGAGGCGCTCGAGTCGCTGCCGCCGCGGTTCGCGGAGCTCGTGGACAACGTCGTCGTCGTCGTGGAAGAAGAACCGGCGCATGACGATCTCGAATTGCTCGAGCATCCCGACGGCGAGCTCCTCGGCATCTACCGCGGCGTCGCGCGCACGCGCCGCACGCACAACATGCTGCCGATGCTGCCCGACCAGATCGCAATCTTCCGCCGCCCCATCCTGCGCGTGACGCGCAATCGCGCCGAGGCCGTGCAGCAGGTGCGCGAGACCGTGATCCATGAGCTTGGCCACTATTTCGGCCTGCACGATCACGACATGGTTTTTTAGCGCCGGTTTCCTCCACCGGCTCTCCTGTTTCTAACGCGTCATGGGGGAATCGAACATGAAACGCCTACTCACGCTTTTGAGCATCCTCGTGATCGCGCTGGCGTGCGCGAAGAACAAGCAGGAAGAACAGGTGGTCGGCTCAGGCGGAATTGCCGCGGTGGACACGTCCAACGCGCCCGAGTCGCTGCCGCCGGCGGTCTTCGCAAAAACCGGCGGCGCGCTGTACGGCATCGCCAGCGAAGTCCGCGAGCCGGTGGCGCAGTACGCGAAGGTCGAAGAGAACAAGTTCAAGTCGGCGAAGGACGAGCCGGTGACGACGTTCGCGATCGACGTCGACCGCGCGTCGTACGCGAATGTGCGGCGCTTCCTCAACAGCGGCATCGCCCCGCCGCCCGATGCCGTGCGCGTCGAGGAGATGATCAACTACTTTACGTATCACTATCCGCAGCCATCGAGCGACGTGCCGTTCTCGATTACGACCGAGGTCGCGGGCTGTCCGTGGAACACGAACAACCGGCTGCTGCGCATCGGCATCCAGGGACGCAATCTCGACGCCTGGAAGATGGCGCCGAACAATCTCGTGTTTCTCCTCGACGTCTCCGGTTCGATGGAGCCGCCGCAGCGCCTGCCGCTGCTGAAGTCCGCGTTCCGTCTGCTCGCCGAGCAGCTGCGTCCCGAAGATCGCGTTGCGATCGTCGTGTACGCGGGAGCGGCGGGACTCGTGTTGCCTTCGACGTCGGGCGCTGACAAGGAAACAATCCTCGGCGCGATCGATAACCTCGAAGCCGGCGGCTCGACCGCGGGCGGCGCGGGAATCGAGCTCGCGTACGAAACGGCAAGCGAGAATTTTCTGAAGGACGGCAACAACCGCGTGATCCTCGCGACCGACGGCGACTTCAACGTCGGCGTGTCGAGCGTCGAGGAGCTGGAGAAGCTCATCGAGCAGAAGCGAAAATCCGGCATCAACCTCTCGGTCCTCGGCGTCGGCGACGACAACTATCACGACGCGAACCTGGAGACGCTCGCCGACAAAGGCAACGGCAACTACGCGTATCTCGACTCGCTCAAAGAAGCGGAGAAAGTGTTCAAGCACGAGCTGACCGGCACGCTGGTGACGATCGCGAAGGACGTGAAAGTGCAGCTCGAGTTCGATCCGTCGCTCGTCGAGTCGTACCGCCAGATCGGCTACGAGAATCGCGCGCTCGCGAACAAGGACTTCGAGGACGACACGAAAGACGCGGGCGAATTGGGCGCGGGACACTCCGTCACCGCGTTGTACGAGATCACGCCGGCGGCCGGCGCGCACGGGACGATCGCGACCCTGAAGCTGCGCTACAAGGAGCCGAAGGAAGAAGTCAGCAAGTTGATCACCGCGAGCGCGAAGGATGAAGGAACGAGCGCGTACGCGGCGTCGGCCGACATGCAGTTCGCGTCCGCGGTCGCGGAGCTGGGAATGCTGCTGCGCAACTCGCCGCACAAAGGGACAGCGAGCTTCGCGGACGTGATGCAGCTCGCCCGCGTCGCGCATGGCGAAGACCTCGACGGACTGCGCGAAGAATTCGTGCGGCTCGCCGACTCCGCGCGCGCGATGACGGAACATCCCATCGCGGAGAAGTGACGGGGCTATAGGACGTCGTAGGACTGCCAGGACATCCGAGGACGTCCTACGACGTCGTAGAAGTCCTACAGCGTCCTATTCGCTGTTCCGCTCCACGCTATTTGATCGAGATCAATTCGATGTCGAAGACGAGCATCCCCTGCGGCTTCGTCCTATCGTGGGGATACGCGAGCTTCGCCGGAATCCAGAACCGCGTCTTCTCGCCGACCGTCATCAACTGCAATCCCTCGGTCCACCCCTTGATCACTTCGTCGAGCGGAAACTCCGACGGCGTGCCGCGCAGTACCGAGCTGTCGAACATCCGTCCGTTGGTTGTCCATCCGCTGTAATGCACCGCCACCTTGCTGGCGCGCGAAGGATGCTTGTCGCCGCGCCCCGGGCGCAGCACTTTGTATGCGAGTCCTGATGCGGTCGTCGTCGCGTCGGCCGGAGGCGCGGCGACGTCGGGCGGCGTGATCGGGCGCGGGACGATCTCGAGCAGTTCGGTGTCGAAGTACATGCCGAGGTCGATCTTGCCGCCGTTCAGCGGCTGCGGGACCCAAGTGATTCGATGTTCGCCGATGACCATCAGCTTCACCGCCTCCGCCCACCCCGGAACCATCTTCGGCACGGCAAGCAGCAGCGACTGCGCCGGCGAGAGATGCTGGATCAGCGTGCCGTCCGACTTCCAGGCGGTGAAGCGGACGCGCACGAGATCGTCGTCCGTCGGATGCAGGTTGCCGGTGCCGGCGGCGACGCGCTTCGTGATCAAACCGTCGGCGAGCTTCTCCGCATCGGCGGGAGGATGGTTGAGATCGGCCGGCGCTTGCGGCAGCTCGGCGGCAAACAGAGAAAACGCAACAAGGAGAATGAGGGACACGCGGATCATGGTCCGCGCATTGTAGCGAGGGTCGGTGTGGGGCAGGCTTTCCAGCCTGCCTTCCGGGGGGACGGGCTGGAAAGCCTGTCCTACTCCACGATCGCGATCTTCTCGAGCAAGTCGTAGCGCGCCTGCGCGACCGCGTCCTCGACGGACACGCGCAGCAGATACTCGCCGGGCGTGAGGCGGCTGACGTCGACGGTCGTGCCGACGCCGAAGTGTCCGGGCACGCCTTTGAGCGCGACCGGCTGTGCGTCTCCGGCGAGTCCGCGCTTGGTCTTGCCGTTGCCTTCGAGCGTCACGTTCGTCGTCAGCTTCGGCGCGCCGCTCTCGTCGACGCCGGGATTCTGCGCCTCGAAGAAGATCCACAGCTCGTCGTTCTTGTGAAACGTAAGATCGGCTTCCGGCACGACCTTGATGCCGCCGAACGCGAACGGATCGTCGGCGGCCTGCACTTTGTCGAGCGGGAACACTTGCTTCGCCACGAGCAGGCGCGAAACGCCGCGCGTGGCTTTGTCGAGCGTGCGCAGCGACATCGGAACGCTGATCATCGAAGCAGGCTCGCCGTTCACGGCGAAGCCGAACGTCGCGTTGTGATTGCCCGCCTTCAGCGGAAGCGAGCGCTCGTAAAACGCGGTGCCGTCGGCCGCGCGCTGCAGCGTGACCGGCTCTTCCATCGACCAGTTGTCGTCGATCGTTCCGAACAGCGTCGCGTTCGCGACGTCCGCGGGCAGCGCCGCATCGAAGTGCATCGCCACGAAGTAGTAGCCCGACGCGGTGACGAACTCACCATACGTGAGATGCATCGGCGCAGCTTTGTAGTCGTTCGCCTGAAAATCGCGGATCGCTTCGCGCAGCTTCGCGGCCTTCAGCGGCTTCACCGGCGCTTCGTACTTGCGCCGCGAAACCAGCTCGTCCTGCGCGCGCTCCAGCTCGCGCCGCCCGATCGGCTGCCGCTCTGGCGGGGTCTGGGCCTGCGCGACGAGCGGAGACAGCGCGAGAGCGAGCGTCACTGCTGCGCGGATTCGCATCGCGCAGCAGTGTAATCCAGTGGAGCGGCGGCCGCCCCCGGCCGCCGATTTCTCGCGAGAGGCCGGCGGCCGAGGGCGGCCGCCGCTCCACTAATCAATCCCGCGGGACGTGGAACGGCACTTCGTCGTCCGATTTCGTGTCCCATTCGACACGTTCGTCGTCGGGAAGATGCCAGTCGTTGTCGTCGTCGAACCGGTAGTTGCGGATGTCTTCCATGATGTCTCCTTCGTGAGCCTCCGAGCCTCCAAGCCATCAAAACTGTGCCGCCTCGGTCGAGCCCTCGAGTGCCGTCGTCGACGACTCTCCCGCGCTGACGATCTTTGCGACTTCGTCGAAATAGCCGGTGCCGACTTCGCGCTGGTGGCGCGTCGCCGTGTATCCGTTCTCTTCTGCTGCAAACTCGGCCTGCTGCAGGCGCGAGTACGCGGTCATGCCTTCGTCGCGGTATTGCCGCGCGAGCTCGAACATCGAATGGTTGAGCGCGTGGAAGCCGGCCAGCGTGACGAACTGGAACTTGTAGCCCATCGCGCCGAGCTCGCGCTGGAACGACGCGATCTGCTGCGCGTCGAGCTTCTTCGCCCAGTTGAACGATGGCGAGCAGTTGTACGCGAGCAGCTTGCCGGGATATTGCGCGTGCACGCCTTCGGCGAAACGCCGGGCTTCGTCGATGTCCGGCGTCGACGTCTCGCACCACAACACGTCCGCGTACGGCGCGTACGCAACCGCGCGCGCGACCGCGGTCTCCAGTCCGTGGCGCAGGCGATAGAACCCTTCCGGCGTGCGCTCGCCGGTGACGAACTGCTGATCGCGCTCATCGACGTCGCTCGTGAGGAGCGTCGCGCTGCACGCGTCGGTGCGCGCGATGAGCAGCGTGCCGACGCCCATCACGTCCGACGCGAGACGCGCGGAGACGAGCGTGCGGATGAACTGCGACGTGGGAACGAGAACCTTGCCGCCGAGGTGTCCGCACTTTTTCTCGGAGGCGAGTTGATCTTCGAAGTGGACCGCGGCCGCGCCGGCCTCGATCATCAGCTTCATCAGCTCGAACGCGTTCAGCGCGCCGCCGAAGCCGGCTTCCGCGTCGGCGATGATCGGCGCGAACCAGTACGTTCCGCTGCGCCCTTCCATGTGATCGATCTGATCGGCTCGCTGCAGCGCCTGATTGATCCGCTTCACGACCTGCGGCACGGAATTCGAGGGATAGAGACTCTGATCGGGATACATGTGACCGGCGAGGTTCGCATCGGCCGCGACCTGCCAGCCGCTGAGATAAATCGCCTTGAGTCCGGCGCGGACCTGCTGAATCGCCTGATTGCCGGTCAGCGCGCCGAGGGAGTTCACGAACGGCTCGGTGGTGAGGAGCTGCCACAAGCGCTCCGCGCCCATCTCCGCGAGTGTGTACCGGATGTCGATCGAGCCGCGCAGGCGCAGCACGTCATCCGCGCTGTACTCGCGGGTGATGCCTTCCCATCGCGGATTGCGGTCCCAATCCTTCTCGATCGATTTCGGGTCACGCGCCTCTTTCAGTCTGGCCATCGTTTGTTCGCTCCTTGAGTGGTGGAGCGGCGGCCGCTCTCGGCCGCCGGATTCTCGCGAGGGTCGGCGGCCGAAGCGGCCGCCGCTCCACTGGATTCGATTTCAAGTAAGTCTGCGTATGCGGGAATCGTCAGAAAATCGGCGAGCTCGGGATTGAGAATCAGTTCGTCGAAGATCCGCGCCGCGCGATCGACGTGCGGATGAGTACCGATCGACTGCAGCTCTTCATCACGAATGCGCCGATACAGCGACGGCGTCACCAGCTCGCCGGCGTCCGTCTTCGCGCCGTGCTGCACCCATTGCCACAGCTGCGTGCGCGAGATCTCCGCCGTCGCCGCGTCTTCCATGAGGTTGTAGAGCGGCACCGCGCCGCTGCCGCCGAGCCACGCCGCGAGGTATTGGATTCCGACGCTGATGTTGTGGCGGATTCCTTTCTCGCTCACGAAGCCGTCGGGAATCGCGATCAACTCGGCCGGCGTGACATTGACGTCGTCACGCTTGCGATCGATCTGATTCTGTTGCGGCATGTACTCGTCGAACACGCGCTTCGCGACGGCCACGAGCGCGGGATGCGCAACCCACGTGCCGTCGTGTCCCGCGCGCACTTCGCGCAGCTTGTCGGCTTCGACTTTCTTGAATGCGATCTCGTTCGCGGCCGCGTCGTCCTTGATCGGAATCTGCGCGGCCATTCCTCCCATCGCGTGCACACCGCGGCGATGGCAGGTCTGAATCAACAGGTCGACGTACGCGGCGAGGAACGCCTTGTCCATCGTCACCGACGCGCGGTCCGGCATCACGAAGTCGCGCCGCGCTCTGAATTTCTTGATGAAGGAGAAGATGTAGTCCCAGCGTCCGCAGTTGAGACCCGACGAGTGCTCGCGCAGCTCGAAGAGGATCTCGTGCATCTCGAACGCGGCGAGGATCGTCTCGATCAGCACCGTCGCGCGGATCGTTCCGGCCGGAATGCCGAGCTCCTCCTGCGCGCGCACGAAGACGTCGTTCCAGAGACGCGCCTCGAGGTGCGACTCCATCTTCGGCAGGTAAAAGTACGGACCGCTGCCGCGCGCGATCAGCTCTTTCGCGTTGTGAAAGAAGTAGAGCGCGAAGTCGAAGAGGCTCGCGCTGACTGGATGTCCGTCTACGTAGACGTGCTCTTCGACGAGATGCCATCCGCGCGGACGGACGACCAGCGTCGCGGTCTTGTCATTCAACTTGTAGTGCTTCGCACCGCTATCGAACGAGATCGTGCGGCGCACGGCATCGCGCAAGTTGACGTGTCCGTCGATGCAGTTGAACCACGTCGGCGAGTTGGCGTCTTCGAAGTCGGCCATGAAGACGTTCGCGCCGGAGTTGAGGGCATTGATGATCATCTTCCGGTCGACCGGACCGGTGATCTCGACGCGGCGGTCGACGAGGTCATGCGGAGTCGGTGCGACCGTCCATTCGCCCTCGCGAATCGCGCGCGTCTCCGGCCGGAAGTCGGGTTGCTCGCCGGCATCGAGGCGCAGCTTGCGATCCTCGCGCGCGCGCAACAGCTCCTCGCGCCGCGGATTGAACTCCTTGTGCAACATCGCCACGAACGCAAGCGCGTCGTCGGAGAGGATCTCGTCCCACTCCGGCTGCACTTCGCCGCGCACGTCGATGTCGGTATCAATCACGATCGTCATCGTTGTAAAATCCTCGCACGCCGTTTGCCAGATTGGCCTATAAACAGCCTGTACAGTTAGTTACGTTGTGAATGTCCGTAAATGTGAAGCTGTAAATGAGTAAATCGATGTAAATCGGTTACGCGGTTGCGCGGTCGCTCAGTTGCGCGGTCACGCGGCTCCCAACCACCCTCGCAACCGCGGGACCGCGCAACCGAGGAACCACTGCCATGCCACAATCCAAACTCGGCGCCAAAGTGCGCGGGTTTCGCCGCCGCGAGCAGCTCACGCAGGTCCAGCTCGCCGAAAAGCTGCAGATCTCTCCGTCGTATCTCAATCTCATCGAGCACAATCAGCGTCCGCTGCCGGCGCATCTGCTGGTGCGGCTCGCGCAGATCCTCCACGTCGACCTGCAGGCGTTCGCGGACGACAGCCAGGTGCGGCTCGCCGACAGCCTGCAGGAAGTGTTCGCCGATCCGCTCTTCGAGGAGTACGCCGTGACGACGAACGACGTGCGCGAGATGGCGGAGAACGGTGCCGCCTCGCGCGCGGTCATCGCGCTGTTCACGAAATACAAAGAGCAGGTTCAGTCGATGCGCGACCTGTCATCGCAGGTGTATGACGGGCGCGCGTTTCACGGACTCGATCCCGCGCATCTGCCGTCCGAGGAAGCGTCGGACGTGATCCAGGAAAACCTCAATTACTTTCCCGACCTCGAGTCCGCCGCGGAAGACATCACGCGCCGCGCGTCGCTCGATCGCTCCGACATGTATCGCTCGCTCGTCCGCTACCTCGACGCGCGCTACGGCGTTCGCGTCGTGCTCATGCCGGTGGTGCGCGACCGCGGTCTCATCCGCCGCTACGATCCGGAATCGCGCACGCTGTATCTCTCCGAGGTACTCCCGCCGTGGAGCCGGCAATTCCAGGTCGCGCATCAGCTCGGCCTGCTCGACGGCGCGTACGCGATCGATGCCGTGATCGCGCGCTCGCAGAAAAATCTCACGACGCCGGAGTCGGTACGCCTCTGCCGCGTCGCGCTCGCGAACTATTTCGCCGGCGCGCTGCTGATGCCGTACGACGACTTCTTCAAGCTCGCCGTGGACGTGCGCTACGACATCGAGCTGCTGCAGCACCACTACACCGCGAGTTGGGAACAGGTCTGCCATCGACTCACCACGCTGCGCAAGCCGGGCGCGGGCGGCGTGCCGTTTCACTTCGTGCGCGTCGACATCGCCGGCAACATCTCCAAGCGCTTCAGCGGCACGGGAATCCGCTTCGCCCGCTTCTCCGGAAGCTGCCCGCGGTGGGACGTGCACGCCGCGTTTCTCACACCGGGCCGCATCCGCACCCAGCTCTCGCGCATGCCGGACGGCACCGCGTACTTTTGCGTCGCGCGCACCATCCGCAAGACCTACGGCTATTCATCGGGTGACGCGCTGATGGCCGTCGGCATCGGCTGCCCGGTGAACGACGCGCGCAAGATCGTCTACGCCGAGGGCTACGACCTCGACAATCTCGACGCCGCCGTCCCGATCGGCACCACGTGTCGTTTGTGCGAGCGCCTCGACTGCGAACAGCGCGCGTTCCCGCCGCTGCAGTACGGATTGAAAGTGGACGAGAACGTGCGCGGGCGGTCGTTCTACGCGCCGGTGGACATCACGGGCGAGCCCTTGCCGGCGCCGCAGAAAAAACGCACCGCGCGCGGCAAACCCGTCATCTGATCGTTCCACGCATCGCCGCTGCTCACGTCCCGAACCGGTACTGCAGCGCGCGGCGCAGCTCGTCCAGCTCCTGCGACTCGCCGGCGCCGAGCGGCTTCGGGATCTCGATCGGCTTGACGTCGGGATCGGAGAACGAGATCACGCAGTAATCGGCGCCCGGCGGCTCGGTCACATCCTTGATGGCAGCGCCGTCGCGTCCGATCTCCGCCATCGCCTCCCGGGCCATGCGGCGAATGCGGTCTTCGAAGTCGGTCACGCGCTTGTGCACAACAAGAAGCGCGCCACGTCTCTCAGGGAATCGCGAAGAGGAGGACCGCGCCGATCGCGCCGACCATCGCGCCGATGAGCGCGAGCAACAATGCGTGTTTACGTCCGAGATTCTCCGTGACCGGCAGAAACATCGTGCGCAACGGCTTGGCGAGGAACACGAGAAGGATCGAGAACACGAGCCACCACGCGCCGGCGCAGGCCGCGATGTAGCCGGTCTCGATGCGCACGCGCTCGAGCGTCTCCGGCTGCGTGTGCGGCACGCCGTGGACGAACTGGAGGTTGCCGTCGCTGAGGCCGATCGATGCGAGCGCCATCACCGGGGCAACGAGCAGGAGCATCGCGACTCCGAGAAGCATCGTCCAGATCGCGGGAAGCACGAGCCAGCGGCGTGCGCCGAGTGATTCGCCGCGCGCGGTGAGGAGCTCGTGCTCGGCGCGCGCGAGTAGAAACGCGCAGATCAGAAACACGAGTCCGAAGCCGACCGGCAGCAGAAACAATCCGAGCGCAAACGCTCCGAACGTCGTATACGCCAGCCGCCAATCCTCGGGGCCGCTCGACATGCGAGACGCGACGCGCTTCCACCACGGCTGCTCGTCCTCCGGCAGCCAGCGCTCGGGCGGACCGAGTTGCTCGAGCACTTCGTCGAGTCGATCGATGCCGATCGGCGCCGCGGTACTTGCGAGCGCAACATCGACGTGCTCGCGAACGTTCTGCTCCACGTCCGCCGCCTCGACCGCACTCCCGCGCAACGCGCTGCGCATCCGCGTGAGGTACCGCTCGAATCGCGTCTGTGCTTCCGGCGTCATTTCGATCATCGCTTGCGCTCCTTCCGAAGAGCTCCGAGTGCGTTGTGGAGTTGCTCCCAATGCTGGTTCATCCGCCGCAGCTCCTCTCGCCCCCTCGGCGTCAGCCGGTAGTACTTACGTGGCGGGCCGGCGGAAGATTCTTCGATGTAGCTCTCGATGTGCTCCTCGTTCTTCAGACGGCTGAGGATCGGATAGACCGTTCCCTCCGTGATCACGAGGCTGTCGACGTCGCCGAGCCGCCGCACGATGTCGTACCCGTACAGCGGCCCGCCGCTGAGCGTGTTGAGAATCGCCAGCTCCAGAACTCCCTTGCGAACCTGCGTCGTCCAGTTGATGTAGAACTCGGACATATCGTGTGATGCAGTATAGGTCGTGGGCAGGTATCTGTCAATACGATGTACCGGCCGATGAAAAAAGCCTCCGAGCCTCCCGGGCTCCAAGCCTCCGAGAACTTCGTGGAGGCTGGGAGGCCAGGCGGCCTGGAGGCTTAAGCCACGACCGGTTTCGCGCAGAACTCGTTGAACGCGTGCACGAGCTCCGAGGCGATGTCGTGCGCGTGGCGTCCTTCGATGTTCCAGCGCTCGAGCACCTTCACGACCTGGCCGTCCTTGAACAGCGCGATCGCCGGAGACGAGGGACGATAGCCGACGAGGTATTCGCGTGCACGCTGCGTCGCTTCGCGATCGTTGCCGGCAAAGACCGTGATCATCTTGTCCGGCAGCGCGTCGTTCTCGACCGCCATCGCCACCGCGGGGCGAGCCATGCCCGCCGCGCAGCCGCAGACCGAGTTCACGACCAGCAGCACCGTCCCCTTCTTCTCGCCGAGCACGGCATCCACCGCGTCCGGCGTCCTCGTCTCCTGAATTCCGAGTTGCGTCAGCTCTGCGCGCATCGGCGCGACCATCATTTCGTCATACATCATGGTTTCCTCCGCCGCAGTCATCATAGTCCAAGGGTCACGACGGTCGAACCGATGGACGACCGTCGTGCCCGAGGCTCAGCCAATCAGCGCTGCCGGCCGTGCCGGCTCAATGAGCATTCTCGTTGATCTGGATGGACTGCACGACGGAGTTCAACACCGACGCATAACTCGATGCTTCCCGCTCCGGCGTGACGAACACCATGTAAATCAGATGTGCGTCCGGCAACTGGCGCGTCACGACCGTGACCCGCTCGTCCATGCCGGTGTTCGGGTTGCGTCCACGCAGCGACGCCGCCATCGCGGTCCGTCCGTCGAGGTTGAACTGCTGCGCCGAACCGCGGATGACCGCCAGGTGCGGCGAGTTGCGCTGGACCTGCTGCAGAAGATCTTCCGTCGCGCTGCGCAGCGACGTCGATCCCTGTTGCTGCTGCAAGTACGAGCCGTCGGTGTTCCCGAACGGGGCGTAGTGATCGATCATCAGACCGTACACGATCTCCGTGTTGTTGCCGACGTTGCCGATTCCGCCCTGAGGCGCGATCGTGACGCCGCTGTTGTTGCCGCGATAGACCTGCCAGTTGGACGGATAGTTGACGGAGAAGAGTCCGGATGAGTCTCGATAGGTGCGCCACGTGCGCGACGGCGCTTCGACGCTGATCGTTCCGCTCGTCGACGACGTCATCGGCGGATTGCCTTGGCTGGTCGACGCCGTACCCTGCGCGATCTGTCCGAGGGTCGGAGCATTGCCGTAGCGACGCAGGTCGGACTTGATCTCCGCGAGCTGCGCGGTGTTCTGCGTCGGCGTCGCCGGCTCCTTCAACAGCTGCCGCTCTTTCTCGAGGCGCGCGATGCGATCGGGCGGCGCGGGGTGATCCGACAGCCACGACGTCTTCTTCGACTTGTCGACGTTCTCGAGCGTGCGGAAGAAGCTCACCATGTCGGCGGGCGTGTAGCCGCTCGCGGCGAGGATCTGCGCGCCTCGAATGTCCGCCTGCGTCTCGAGATCGCGGCTGTACTTCAGAAACAGCGCGTTGAGTCCGATGCCGCCGACGGTGTTGAGGATCTGCGCGGTATTGCCGCCGATCTTGCCGCCTAACAGTCCGCCGAGGATCTGCAGACCGGCCTGCGCGGCGTAGGCCTTCGAGGCCTGGTGCGTGCCGTGACGCAGCGCGACGTGCGCGATTTCGTGCGCCATGACGCCGGCGACTTCGCCTTCATTGCGCGCGTTGTCGAGGATGCCGCGGTTGACATAGACGTATCCACCCGGCAGCGCGAACGCGTTGATGTCCGATGCGTTCACCACGCGGAAACGATATTGAAACTGCGGTCCGCCGGCGTTCGCGGCGAGCCGCTGGCCGATGCGATTCACGTACGCATCGACGCTGCTGTCGCGCAGGATCGGCAGCTGGCGATCGGCCTCGACGGCCGACTGTTGTCCAATCTGGACGTCGTCCTGCGGACTGAAAAGGTTCCAGCCTGATTTGATCTTCGTCTGCGCGTCCGCGACGCCGGCCGTGAGCGACAACGCCAGCATCAGTACGATCACCGGGCGCGCGAGTAATTGCGCTGATCGGTTCATATCTTTGTCCTCCTGTGGAGCGGCGCCCGCCTCGGGCGCCGGTTATCGGCGGGCCGGGGGCGGCCGCCGCTCCACTTTTGATTGCAGTCGCGGTGCCGCTTTCGGAGCTTGTGGAGCGGCGGCCGCCCTCGGCCGCCGATTCCCCGCGAGAACCCGGCGCCCGAAGCGGGCGCCGCTCCACAAGATCCCGGGGAGTACTCTCTGTGCGCATGAAGCTCTGCCCGCTTTTCGCCGTCCTCCTTTCGCTGCACGTTGTCGCGCAGGAAGCGAAGCCTGCCGTTGCGGGCGCGCAGCTGCCGCCGTGGACGCGCGGCATGCTCGACATTCATCAGACCGTACCAGTCGCACTGATGGATGGCAGATGGCAGATGGCGGATGGCAGATGGCGGCGGATGGCGATGGCGATGGTTCTGCCATCCGCCATCCGCCATCTGCCATCCATCTCAGCGCGTGCCGACCGCGCGGCGTCGCGTAAGCATGCTCGTCAGCGCGCTGAGATCGCGCTTGTCGATCGTGCCGTCCGCGTTCACGTCGCATCCCCACGTGCCGGCGAACGTGCCGTCCTGCGCGCGCAGCATCGGCTCGGGCGCGTCGCCGAGCTCGCCGTTCAACGCGACGATGTCGCGCCAGTCGACGCTGCCGTCGCCGTCGCAGTCGCCGCGCTTCGGAACAATCAGATGTTGAATGTGTGACGTCGACGGAAAGCGAACGGTGCTGAAGTAGACCTCGCCGTTCGGCGCCTGCGTCACGTCGATCACCGCTTCGTCGAAGTCGTCGACAATCGGATACGGATCCGCGATCGGACGCGCAGTGAGATCGGAAAAGTAAAACAGCGAGCGCGCGACGAATGAGCCGGAAAGATAGCCGCGGCGCAGCAGTGGATTCGTGTTCGGCGCGAGGCGCAGCAAACCGGTCGGCGCGACCGTCGCCGGAAAAACATAAACCGGCGGAACGCTGCCGTTGATCTGCGGCTCGTTGCCGACCGTGTCCGGCCATCCGCAATTCGCGCCGTCGCTGATGACGTGCAACTCGTCGCCGGCCGACGGTCCGTTGTCGGTGAAGACGAGTCGATTCAAATCGGGATCCCACGCCACGTCGTACGGATTGCGCACGCCGCGCGCGAACTGTGTCGCGTTGCCGTCGCGATCGATCCGAAAAATCTTTCCGCCGTTCCACTCCGGCTCCTGCGCGAGCACGAACGAGTTGTACTCGCCGATGCCGACGAAGATCGCGCCGTCCGGCCCGATCGTCGGATTGCCGCCGTGATGTTCGGCCGACGCGCCGCGCTCGCGCACCTCGATGTCGCACACGAACGTGTGCAGCAGCGCTTCCGCGCCGCTCGCGAGATCGACCGTCGAGATCACGTCGTCGATCACGCTCTCGCCCGACCACGTCGTGTAATGCACCGCGGCGGTGTGATCGTCGAGGAGCGCCATGCCGAGGAGACCGGCGTTGCCGCCGGAGTGCGTGTTGAGCGAGAGAAGCTTCTGCGGGACGCCGTTGTCGATGCGATAGATCGAGCCGCTCGTCGTCGTGCAATAGATCGTGCCGCGCGAGTCCGCGACGAGCGAGCTGACGACGCCCGGCACGCTCGCAATCGTCTCGACGCGAAACCCCGGAAGCGTCGCCGCGCGCAAAGAAGTGGCGAGATAAAGGAAGGAGAGGGTGAGGAACTTCATCCGAACAGCGGTCTCAAGAAAGATTCGCGCCAGCATAGACGAGTTCGCGATCGCAGATCGCGAGCTCGTCTCCCGCGCCCGTCCCCACTTGCGTTCCCGCGCCCGCGCCCGCGCCCGCTCCCGCGCCCGGGGCGGGCGGTTGAGCGAACCGATCCAAACGCGATTGATATCGCTGCGCGCGCCCCCGCCCCCGCCCCGGGCACGGGAGAGGGCACGGGAGCGGGCACGGGCGCGGGCGCGGGAAAAGCCGGGCGCGGGAGCGGGCACGGGAAAAGCCCGGGCGCGGGATATTTGCTAACCACTTCTTCGTCATTCGTTCACAACGTCGCGTGTCGCATGTTCGTAAGATCAAATGCGAGTGAGAAAAATCGCCATCGTCGGATCCGGCATCGTCGGCTTGATCGCCGCGCATGCGCTGCGCCGCCATCGCTACGACGTCACGCTCTACTCCGATCGCACGCCCGATCAGTGGCTGCACGAGAGCCGTCCCACCGGCACGGCCGCGCGTTTCGAGATGGCGCTTTCGTACGAGCGCGAGCTCGGTCTCAATCATTGGGACGCCGTCGCGCCGCGCGGCGAAGGCGTGTTCCTCACCTTCTGTCCGAAGCTGCACAACCAGCTCATCCGCCTCATCGGACGTTCCGCGCGTCCGTTCCAGGCCGTCGATCTTCGCCTGCAGTGCCATCGATGGATGAACGACTTCGACGGCAGAATCGTGATCGAAAACGTGTCCGTCGCGCGCCTCGACGAGATTGCGCGCGATCACGACCTCACGATCGTCGCCGCCGGACGCGCCGATCTCTGCAAGCTTTTCCCGCGCGACGACGCGCGCAGCACATACACCGAGCCGCAGCGCAAGCTGGCGATGATCATCACCACCGGCGGCGCGATGTCGTTCGATCGCTGTCCGTTCACTCCCGTCAAGTTCGAGTTCCTCGGCACGGACGGCGAGGCGTTCTTCGTCCCGTACTTTCACAAAGATCACGCCCCGGCGTGGAACATCCTCTTCGAGCCGAAGCCCGGCTCGCGCATGGACCGCTTCACCAACGCGAAGAGCGGCGACGAAGCGCTGTCGATCGCGAAGCAGGTCGTGCACGAGCTCTTTCCGTGGGACGAAGAATGGATGCGGCCGATGCGGCTCGCCGATCCCAACGGATGGCTGACCGGCAGCGTGACGCCGGCCGTGCGCAAGCCGGTCGCCACGCTTTCGAGCGGCCGCATCGCGATGTCCCTCGGCGACACCGCGATCTCGTACGACCCGATCGCCGCGCAGGGCGCGAACAGCGGCGTCAAACAGGCGCGCCACGTCGTCGAGCAGATCGTCGCGCGCGGCGGCGAGCCGTTCGACGCGCAATGGATGACGTCGACCTTCGACGCGTACTTCGACGAGCACGCGCGCTTCGCCGCCGACTTCACGAATCTCTTCCTCGAGCCGATTCCGCCGCCGGCGAAGGAACTGCTCATCGCGCAGTTCGGCAGCGACGGCCGCGCGAACAACGACAGCGGACCGCAGCGCATCGCCGACGCCTTCTTCGCGAACTTCAACGACCCGCGCGCGCTGACCGGCGCGCTCCACGACATGCCGCGCATGCGCCAGTTCATCGCGCGGACAACCGACCGGCCGTGGATCGCCAGCGCGATTCGCGGACGCGCCGCCGTGATCCGAAATCAACTATTCTCGCGTTGATGAAAACCGTCGTGATCACCGGCGGCACCGGCTCTCTCGGCACCGTCGTCGTCCCGCGGCTCCAACGCGACTACCACTGCGTGCTCCTCACCCACGCAATGGCCGATCTCAACGACGCGACGAGCGTGAACGAAGCATTCGCGAAAATCGGCGAGATCTACGCACTCGTCCACCTCGTCGGCGGATTCGCAATGGGCAGCGTCGCGGCGACATCGAGCGAAACGTGGTCACAGATGTTGTCGCTCAACCTCACCGGCGCATTCAACGTCACACACGCCGCACTTCCGCACCTCACGCGACCGGGACGCATCATCGCCGTCAGCTCCGTCGCGGCGATCGAAAAACGCGCCGGCGTCGCCGCGTACGTCGTGTCGAAGTCCGCGCTCAACACGCTCGTCGAAGTCATCGCCAAAGAAAATCCCGGCATCTCCGCGACCATCGTCGCCCCCGACACCCTCACCCCCGAATTGCGCGAGCGCGTCGCCGAGACGATCGCGTTTCTGCTCTCCGACGCCGCCGCCAACATCAGCGGCGCGATCCTCCCGCTGCGAGGCGCCAGTTGAACGACACCACGCTCGTCGCAGGACTCCGCGCCGGCGACACCGCCGCCTTCGAAGACCTGCTGCGCCAATACGGCGCGCGCCTCTTGAGACTCGCGCGGCGCATCCTCATGAGCGACGAAGACGCGAACGACGCGCTCCAGGACGCGATGGTCGCGGTCTTCAAATCGGTCGGCAAATTCGAGTCGAATTCGTCGCTCCTCACGTGGCTGCACCGCATCGTCGTCAACGCGTCGCTGATGAAACTGCGATCGAAAAAGCGTCACGAAGAAATCGACATCGAAGACTACCTGCCGCGATTCCAGGAAGACGGCCACCAGGTCGAGCCATCGCGACCCTGGACCGAGTCCGCCGAATCGATGCTCGAGCGCGACGAGCTCCGCGCACAAGTCCGCGCCGCCATCGATCGCCTCCCCGAGACCCACCGCGTCGTCCTCCAACTCCGAGACATCGAAGAAATGAGCACCGAAGAAACCGCCGACATCCTCGGCATCAGCGCGAACGCCGTCAAAATCCGCCTCCACCGCGCGCGGCAGGCACTGCGCGCGCTCCTCGACGAGCACATGAGGCCCGCGACATGATCGTCTGCCGCGAAGTGATCGCGTTCCTCGACGACTACGTCGCAGGCGAGCTCGCCATCGAGCGCCGCGCGATCTTCGACCGCCACCTGTCCCTCTGCGACTCCTGCGTCGCCTACCTCGCCACCTACCGCGAAACCATCCGCCTCGCCCGCGCCGCAAGCCCCGCGATCGAAGACCTCCCGCCCGACCTCATCACCGCCATCGTCGCGACCATCACGCGGAATAGCCCCGGCGCGTGACCAGTTGTAAGGGCCCTTGACGCGAGGTGGCTTGGTCGAGATAATCCCCGCCGCTTCGCAGCAGTTCTTCCAACAAACGGTGACGCGGGGTGGAGCAGTCTGGTAGCTCGTTGGGCTCATAACCCAAAGGTCGCAGGTTCAAATCCTGTCCCCGCAACCAACCGAATCAACTGAAAGAGCCGCGGTTATCCCGCGGTGGTTTTCTGTTTCGTGTGACAGCTGGTGTTCGACTGAATTGCACGGTTTGGGTGCGATTCCGACGCGTTTCATCTCACACTTGATCTCTAGACCTTCCACCTCAGCACGCAACGTAGCACGCGCAGCCGGGCGGTCGAACGCATGGATCCGACCGCGCGGCCCGAATTCCTTAGCCCTTGCCGAGATCGCGCAGCTTCCGGTGCACCGTATTACCGCGACGACTTGTTCGTTTTCGCTGGCCCGGCGTACCACGACGGGAACAGGAACTCGCCCGTGGACCGCTCGCGTGGCCACACCACGCGATATCCGTTAGCATCTGGGAATTGGTACTGCACCATGTTGATAACACGGAACCCGTCACCAAAACGCGGGTGATGATCAGGTCCGAACTGATAGCGCCCGACAACGCCCGAATGGTCGGATTGTTCCAATGCCTTCACGAGTGCCGCAGGCTCAGTGACGCCCGCTCGCACGATCGCGTCACGGAGCAGGTAGGTTGCGTCGTAGGAGTAGGCGCTCGTGTACTCGGGGTCGCCGTACTTCGAGGAGTACTCGCGGTGCCACTTCGCAGCGCGAGTAGTGAGGGGATTCCATTCGGAGGGAATCGTTCCGACTGAGTTCACGCCGATTCCTGCCGGCCCGATCTCGTCATAATATTTCCTCGTGCCTGCGCCCGTTGGAACTGCGCCGATGAGCGGTCCCTTCATCTCGGCCCAACGCTTCAGATAAAGTGCCGACGGCACCTTCGAAGACGCGTCGAGAATGTACTCAGCATCGGCCGCGCGGACTCGGCTAAGCATCGCCGCGAAGTCTGTCGTCTGCGACGAGAAAACATCGTCGAATACCACGCTTCCGCCGGCTTCCCGGACGGCGACGCGCCACCGGTCGCTCAAATACTTCGTCCAGACGTCGTCCTCAACCATGATCGCGAAGCGCGTCAAGTGCAACTGTCCGACCAGGACGTCTCGAATGAAAGCATTGGTGACATCGGCAAGCTCCGACGAGCGATGCATGACGCGAAACGTCCGGCCATATCGGGTGGGATTGTCACGCACCATGTCGGTAAGGCGGTCAGCGCCGACGCCCGTGCAGATGATGGGAACACCATAGCGCGCCTGCTGCTCCATCGCCGCGAATACCCCACTACCTGCGAAGCCGACAACAGCCGCGACGTGCTGTGAGCCCGAAAGCCATTGATATCCTTCTACGGCCCTCGCAGCTGCGAATTGATCGTCAAACTCTACGACGCGAAGCGGTCGTCCGTTCACACCGCCAGCGGCGTTGATCTCCGCAACCGCCATCCCAACACCATGTCGGATGCCTTCACCAGGAGTCGAGAAAAACGGCGCAATTACCCCAATCACGATCGGTTGCGCCGCTGCGGGCTGCTTCGTTTCACGAGAACAGCTCATGCCAGCCACCAGCACCAGAACAAGAAGACCGACACCTAAAGGTCGACGAGCGATCATTTCGAAACTCCTCTCAAATACATTTTCGGTCGCCGTCAACGCGGCGCGTACTCAACTCCGGGGTACTACGCGCCCGCCACTCAGCATCGCACGATCAGACGCGATGCTCACGACAAACTTCTCATCATCATCCGCAAGCAACACTGCCCGCTCGCCACCGGCGATGAATTGCCGCACAAGATCGCTGACTTGGATCCTGAAGGCCGGCGCCAAACCACTGGTCGGAGCATCGAGCAGCAGCAGGACCGGCTCGGACATCAGGGCGCGGCAGACCGCGACGAGTTGCTGCTCGCCGCCGCTTAGCGTGCCGGCGCGCTGGCGAATCCGGTCCCGAAGCCACGGCACGGCATCCAGCATCGCTTGAGCGCGTCGTTTCCCTACTGCAAATCCCGCCCTATAGGAACCGAGCAGCAAATTCTCCCACACAGTCATATCCGTAAAGAGATGGCGACCGTCAGGACAGAGGCTGATACCCTCCACCACTCGTCCGGAAGTCCCGCGTGACTCGAGACGCCGTTCTCTGAGCCACAGATCACCCTTCGTCGTGTGCAGACCCGCCAGCCCCTCCAGCAGTGTCGTCTTACCGACGCCGTTCGAACCTTCAAGAGCGAAAACTGCACCGGGCGAAATCGACAAAACAACGTCCCAAATGACCTGCGTACGGCCACGCCACACCGAAAACTGTTCGAGCCTCAGAAGTGACATCGCCTGTTCCATCTCACATTCTGAGGTACAGCTCCTCTACCTCACGGTCAGCGAGCACTTCTGCGGCAGGTCCCGCCCGTAGGACACGGCCTCGCCCAATCACAACCATGTCATCGATCGAGCGCAGCATATCAGCCAGGCGATGCTCCACGATCAGGAGCGTCAATCCAGCAGATTTGAGCTCACCGATGGCGGCGGAGACCACTTCAGCCTGGCTTGCCGACAACCCAGCATATGGCTCGTCGAGAAGCAAGAGTCCGGGCGGCGCGACGAGTGCCATCGCCATCTCCAGAAACCTGAGGGTTGCTGGATCCATCTCGCTGGCCGGTCGTGAACGAACGGGTTCGCACATGGTTAGGAGCCTCCGCAACGCAATGCCGTCCAGTGGCCGCGCTGATGATGCTGCGATGGCCACTTGGAGATGCTCCCACGCGCTGAAATCCGGGAACCGTGCGGGATGCTGAAATGTCTTCCGCACACCTGCTCGCGCGCGCGCAGCCGTGTCCAGACGTGTGAGGGAAACGCCTGCCCAGTGCATTTCGCCAGTTGCCGGCACGAGACCGGCGATAGCATTCAGCAGCGTCGTCTTGCCCGCGCCATTCTGACCGAGGACTCCTATGGCGCGCCCTTTGGGCAACGTGAACGTGACACCCTCGAGCGCGTTCAGTCCCCCGAATCGAACGCGGACATCGCGCAAGATCAAGCCGGTCTCGTCAACCGCCACTGCACCGTCAGCGCTCGGAGGGCTTGATGAAATGAGGAGATGATCCCAATTGGGCCGCGATGGTCCGGACTGGCGAGCGGGTCGTGCCACCAGCCCTAACAGCAACCCGGCGGAAATCGGCCCACTCCAATCCGTAAACCTTGAAAGGAAAAAACGAAAGCCGTCCCATCCGAGGCTGGCCACGACCGCCCCTGGAATGCTCCACAATCCACCGATACATCCAAGCAAGGCCGCACGCGCAGATAGTTCCTCGCCGGCGAGGTCAGGACTCACGTACCCTTGCGTCAGCGCCCATGCAGCGCCGCCCACGCCGGCCGTAGCGGCAGCAATGGACAAACCGGCGGCGCGAAGCACTGTTAGGTTGGCGCCGAGCGACCGAGCGAGCGTCTCGTGTTGTCCAACGGCCCCTAGAAGAAGCCCGGTTCTGGATCGCAGAAAGCGTGTAGCGACGAGAGATCCTGTGAGCAAGAGCAATCCAGCTGCGACGTACAGTTCCGATCGATCAACGATAGCCACGGGGATGCCGGTCAGGCCTTCTTCCCCACCGAAAATATCGCCTCTGAGATACAGAACTCGATAGACCGCAATCTGTACAGCCATGGTCACCATCGAAAAGTAAAGACCTCGATGTCGCGCCGTCAAAAGTGCCAATAGGCCACCCAACACCGCGGTGCATCCGCTGGCGGCGAGAAGAGCCGCGATCGGGTGAAGGCCAGCTCGGAGTTGGAAGAGGGCTGCAACATAGCCGGCCCCACCGAAGAACAATGCGTGGCCTAGTGACACCTCTTGCGCTGGGCCACAGAACGTCGTCCAGCCCACGACGAGCAGAGCCGCGAGCATCCATGTGGCGGCGACATCGAGAGTAACAGAGTCCCTGAAAAGAACGGCGGACAAGAAAAGAAGTCCGACCGCGAGCACGACCCAGAGTCGGCGCAATCGCAGAAACCAGCGGCTGGCGCTAGGCATCGGCCACAACGCCTCTGGGCCGGATCGTGAGCGCGGCGACGGCGATGAGCACGCCGCCGAGTTCGGCAGCCGTTTCTCCGAGCCACGCTGTCGCTATGACCTCGATCGCGCCAAGGCCATATGCTGCCATACATGTGCCTCGGAGACTTCCGATTCCGCCCACGATGACAACCGTCAGTGCCTTCAGCAGAGCGAATGACCACATGTCTGGACGGACGATCCGCGTCGGCGCAGCGAGCGCACCCGCGAGTCCTGCGAGGGCGCCGGCGAGCGTCACGGTGAGGGCCAGCGTCACCGCAGGATTGATCCCCATCAACCGCGCGCCGAATGTGTCCTGGGCAACTGCGCGAACGGCAGCACCCCACAACGTCCGCGTGAGAACCCAGCCGAGCGCTGCGAGCAATACAGCGGCGACGACAGCGACGACGACTTCCTGCGCAAGGACATTGACCGACCCAATCCGCACGGTACCGGCCACGATCGGCTGAACCGAGGCGCTTCTGGTGCCGTAGTATGCGCGAAACACCTCTGCCACCAGGAGATTCGCCGCGAGCCCGGTCGTCACCAGCCGTAGCCACGAGGCGGCACTGGGCCGCAAGACCAGGTAGTAGTAGATGAGCGCGAAGATGCCCACACCGCTCGCAACCAGGACAGCTGCGAGCAATCGCTCGCCGGCGTTCGAACCGGCGAAGCCCAACGCGCCGACCACGTATGCCCCATATGCACCGAGCAGGAAAAAGCTTCCGTGGAACAGGTTGAGCACGCGGCCGGCACCGAACACGAGCGCGAAACCGACGGCTATGAGCGCGTACAAACTGCCCCTTGCGACGCAAAGCGTCAGCAGTTCGAAGAGTCTTGTGACGGGTTCGTGCATCGTTCCGCAGATTCACCACGGTCAGATATTGTCATCAGCCTGAGAGAGCAACGATGATATCAGACTCATGAACGATGATTTAGACGGCTGGAAACGATGATTCGCAAAGACAGAGTGCGCCAGCTCGAAGATCGGCTAGCAGGGCGGTCGCTGATCTATTTTGGAACACGAGGAACCGACGCACGTCCGCTGCTCGAACTCGGAGCATTGTCCGAAGTATTCTGTCAGGTCGCGCCTCTTCAGGCCGCGGGAGTGTCGGAAACCTGTCTCGAGATTATGACCAGGCGCCGGGTTGACCTGAACTCCTATTCGATCGACCAGGACTCAAGCGAGCCCGTGCGAGCTTTACGGGCCGGCATGCTGAAAGCGTTCAGCCGACCCGCGGCGATCGTACCCTATCGGCCGACAGCGTTAGTGGCCTCGGCGTGGTTTCCGAGATCGGACCGAGTGCAATACCTAGGTATGTTTCATGAGCACCAGGCTTGTTTCGAACATAAACCATGGGTCGAGACACAGCTGTCAGACGCCGGGGTCCGGATTTTGCCATGGTCCTACTACTCAGACGATGATTTGATTCTGATTCGCGAGGCTGCCGAAAGAGACGCTTTGGTTTTGCGCGCTAACCGGTCGGACGGAGGCGCAGGCCTTACTTTAATTCGCACTCCGTCTGATCTCCAGCACAACTGGCCAAGCCACGAGGATGGCTTCCTAGCCGCCGCGCGGTTTTTAACACCCAGCATTCCACTCAACATTAACGCATGCGTATTCGCCGGGGGAGAGGTTTCTATTCACGCAGCATCCGTCCAACTCATTGGCATCTCCGCATGCACGAACAGGACATTTGGGTACTGTGGCAACGACTTCGCACAATTCCAAGAACTGGGAAGTACAGTAATCAATGCCTTGGATCGGATGGTACGCACCGTGGGCGCCTGGCTTGCACGCAAGGGCTACCTTGGAGCATTTGGCATTGATGCTCTGCTGCATGAGGATAAGGTGTACCTTGCGGAACTCAACCCGCGATTTCAGGGGTCGTCTCGGATCTCAGCAGAATTAGACGCCGAGGTGGACCGCCCAGACATCTTCCTCAATCACATCGCGGCCTTCATGCGGCTGACGCCGCCGCCCCTTACTCCGTTGAGCGAATTGACGCGGTCCCTCCCGCCTTACGCTCACATCGTGTGTCACAATCTACTGCCGACCTCCGCGTCATGCACCCCCACAAATCTCGACACCCTGCCGCTCCACTGTAGCCTCGTACCGGCCGTGAATGTAGCCGTCGAGCCAGAGGGTATTTTGGCCGACTGCCTATTGAATCGAAAAATCACGAACGACGGGACCTCACTATTGCCGAGCGTGGAAAGCCAGCTAAGGGCGACACTCCAACAACTCTATTCTACGGAATACTCCGGCCTTACTTCCTCTGTGCCATAGGGTCCACCGCGACGAGCTCTTTGATCAGGCCGGCTCGCCGTGTTAAATCCTGAATAGGTTCCAAGGTAACCCAATTAGACTGTTCGACGTCCATAAACAAGGCATTCCGCAAGTCGCAGTTGACAATGCGAAGCCGCGGTTCCGACCTTGGATCAAAGCGATGCATCTGACTGAATGCGAGATCGGTATTCTCAAATAGTACGGTTCCCAGCGCCACTTCCGTGAAGACTACCGATTGAGCTTTGCAGGCGGTTAGAGTAAGGCCCTCATTCTCGCTGCTCCCGAACGACTCGACTGTGCATCGCAGGAATACTGCCCCGGTAAGGATGCAGTTGATGAAGCGACACTTCGCAAAGTGACATCTCGAGAAAAGCGTGCCAGTCAAATTACAGTTCAAAAAAGTAACATTTATCAGGGTCACGTCGTCAAGACGGCAAGATAGCCAGCTCATATCACTAATAGGGCCTTCGAGCTTACGCCATTGCCGAAAATCTTCACCGCCGCTGCTGACCACCGAGGAAAACACATCCGGAGGCTTTCCCTTCTCGCTCTCGGACCATGCAGTCAGGGCTGAGCCAATACCATCGTGAACCAGTTCACAAGTGCCCCGGCCGCGGGCGTATCCACCGCCTTTCAAAACGGATGTGTTGGGGTCTTTTAGGTAACGAATTAGCCCAAAGGCTGATCGTACGAGCAATGTCGCGACTTCAGAGAGAGAGAGCTTCGTTCGAAGCGCCTCCCCAGACAAGCTGAGAGAAAGTTTTTGCCTGCGCACATCGTCCGGAACACTCTCGGCTAACTCGTAATCCGCGCTAATTGCGACCTCAAAAGGGGAGCCATCACGATACGCGGCGAGCTGGTTTCTGATATCGTCCGAAGTCCCAAGTATGCCTAAACGCAACAGATCGGGCAGAAGAGCATTGAAGACCAACTCTGTTTCTTCCACATGGCGCTTAAAGCCGCCGCCCGATAGCCACGGTGCCATGCGAACTAAGATGCGTCGCATCAATTCGGGAGAGTAATTCGAAACAGCGCCGAGCACGCTATCAATCCGGCGTTGATCAAAAAGGCGATCGATATACCGCCGGAGCGCCATCTTAGCGATAAGCGGTCGTTCGCCCTCAGTCCAGACCTTGCTGAGCTCAACCCGAAAACGATCAACAAGGGCCTTATTAATTCGAAACTCGTCTTGGGCGGAATACTCCTTCCGACTCCACTCGATTATCTCGTACAAAAACGCTTGCAAACCAAGCAAGTCTACGGCGTTCCTCGCCCCTCCGAGTTGCCGATCCTCTACAGCCGCATCGTCGTCTGAAGTTTCAGAATCAGAACCCTCGATCCACGACAAAATAAGGTCAATCGCTTCTTGGTCTATCGCGACATCATCTTGCTCGTCGGCAGCAGCGAGTATGGCGCCGCGGGCCGTCTCGCTAGCCATCGCGTCGAGGTGATGAGTGCGTTTGGCCACAGCGTCCACATATTTGTCAAGGAACTGCAACCTGGGATAGAACTCCTCGCGCAGAGAGATAAGAATCTTTAGCGCATCATGATTGTTAGTGAGGCGACCCACGACCCCTAGTACCTCTCGTTCTAGGTTCCGGTTGCGCGGACCCAGCCCCGATCCCAATAGTTCTTCCGCCTGATCAATGATTAATACGAGCCCTTCGGTCGCGTTGCAGAGCGACGTAACATAATTCTTCAGTCTCACCCAAGGCGTCGTCGTAGAATCTTCCTCCTCTTCAGGAAGTGCTACATCCATGAGAGCAACGAAATCTTCCGCCACACGGCTACCGTCATTCGGCAGTAACCCATGAACGCGTTCGATCTCGTTCCGAATCGCGAACGCGATCACTGAAGCGGGGCTGGCCGCGGAAAGGTTCCCCCACGAACTGAGCACCAGCACAGGACCGAAATCCTGCCCCTCCTCGCGAAGGCTGCGAAGGGTAGGCACCAGTCCGGCCCGAATGAGTGAGCTCTTGCCCACACCGCTCGGAGCCGAGAGAACATTGAGTCGTCTCGCCATCATTGCTCTAACCAGCAGTTCGACGTCAGTCTGACGTCCAAAGAAGACATCCGCCCGATCCTCGTTGTAAGGCACCGGGCCCGGCCATGGAGATCGAAATGTTCGCTGTGGCATAGTCGTCATCGCGTTTCTCCGGAGAGTTTTTCCGGGAGGGCCGATAGATCATCAGTGTCCCGGATAAGGATTGCGACGTCCTCAAGAGTAGCTTCGAGCAGACTCTGATCGAGCTTTAGAAACGCGTGCTGCACTGGATCTCTCGGAGAGTCCACAAACAGAATTCGGAACGGCCCGTCACTCCCGCTGGATTGCGCTGAGTCGCCACGCCGCAGCCCGTAGATCCGTAACCGGCTATTCGAATCGGTCAGTCGAAATCCCAAAAAGCAAAGAATTCTGCGGCGGCTTTCTTTTCGCAGCGCCAAAAGCCCTTCTAGACCAGCGGGCAGCGCGGAGTCTGGACCCAGAGCGCGCATAACTTCGGAATAGGATGCTACTACCCGGTGAGCCACGGATGCGACGCCGATGTGCTGTAGGCCACCAAGTTCGTCACCGGATGGCAGCGGCGTAAGCGGCGCACCATTCAGCTTTACGATTAAGGGTCCTTTAAAGCGCATTGTTTCTAGGCTTTGACCGCCGCTAGACTTCTCCTTGTCACTCGCTAGGTACACCCACCTAACGTCGCCGCCGCCGGAGTCCGAATACAGAATCCAACATTCCTTCGGCCTATCGTCGTCCTCGGGGTCCTCGTAAGTCACCTTCGCTGGAAATGCCACGTGATGGGGCATTCCACGCTCTCTAAAGACGCGCTCCAGACCGTCCTCGAAGGTCGTGTCAAGCGCGATCGGCACGAAGCGAACGTTGCTTCTCACCATCTGCCGCGTGGAAGTCCCGGTAAGCCCGCCGTCGTCTCGCGGAAGAGCATGGACGAGCGCCCGGGCGATGGCTTCATCAAATGCGGTCGAGTCATAACGATCGGCCGGCGCCCATGTCCGCAACCATTTCTGAATGGTGAGCGCGAGGTCCTCTTGATCGAAGACTGACGCTGCCGCACCGACTGTCGGCCTTCGACTGGCCGTAGGGGCTTCTGGTTGACACACGGACAGTTGAAAGGCTAAGTCGTCTGGCGCCGGGTACATTGGCGCGCAGAAACGAAGCGTGTGCCAAACCAGATCCCCTACCCATTCGAGTAGCGTGAGCGGAACATTTAGCGACGAGGTCGGCTGCGTTAGGGTCGTCTTTAATACTTCCAATCTTCGCCGAATCCCTACCGCGCCAAGCCCGAGTTTGATGCTGTTTCCCTGGACGCCAGGAGCATCGCACAGCTTCTGGGCTGCCTCAAAGGTCTGGTCGAGCAGGCTCCCAATTTTGCGCTTCGCCTCTTGTGATTCGATCGTCACGGAAAACTCGAATACGTCGACAATCGCCTCCACCCGTTTACCAATCGCTTCGCCGAAGCTTCTGGTGAGTATGACCCCCAGACACACAAGAGCCGCCTGAAGCTTAAGCAACTCTTTCTTCTCGAATGGGAGCGGATCTGCGACTCCAAACGTCTCAAGCACGACCGCATGGTCAGCCGCTCCAAGTTTTGACGCAACGACGGAATCCACATAGTCTTGTTCAGGTGTTCCTCGCGTGAACACTTGACGAAGTCGTTCTGCGCGCTCCTCGACGTGCGCTCGCCCTCGCGACAGGTTGCTTCTTACACGATAACAGCCTGGCCCCAGCACGGGTGTAAGCAACCCCTTACGCACGTCACTCTGCAGGGAGTTGGCATTAGGCGAAGAGTCACGATCCGCGGCTGAACTCCTCACTCTGGACTGCCCGGTAAGCGACAGAGGCTCCTCTAACTTATTTACTTCTGTCGGTCGCACGGCCGGAAAGCAAAATTGCCGAGTCGTCAAGTCGACGAACCACCGAGTTCCGGAACCGACATGCTGGTTCAGCACCGGAATCTGGTTGTGCACCTTCTGACGACGTGCTGTCTCGACGCTGGCAATCTTTTCAGATCCATCCGTCATGACTTTGACTTCAAGAACCCTACAGGAGAGGTAACGAGCAAGAACATCTCCGATGTACTCAAGGTACGCCGTTAGCGCCACCTCAAGAAGAGGATTGATCGTCGCGTAGAAATCCTCATTGAGAAATAGATTTAACGGAGGTGAACCTTCTCTTATGGCCCATGAGTGTCTATGGGCGAACGCATTCCGGCAATTCACTATGCACTCTAGAAACATAAACAATGTAAACCGTTTCGACGTGACTCGCTGGGCGATAATTGAACGGTACTCTTGCACGGGACCCTGCGCAGTCAACCAACGCTGCTTTATCGCTTCCCACGTCGAACAGAACGGTTCAACTTCTCGCACATCATGAGTTGATAAATCAGTACTCATCAACACGAAACGCGAATCTTGTTGTTTCCGGTGTCGCGCATGAAGTGCAGTCAGGCAAACGTTGAGCAGATTTAGAGACAATCCCGCCGATGACTTCGCCGTCAGCTGCTGCGATGTCGACTTGACCTGGTGAAAGCTCGGGGCGTCGCTACAACTGAACAGGTACTCTGACAGTGCAAGGTTCCTCAGGTGTTCGAGCGAACGCTCTCCAAGTTCAAGCAGCGATACGAATGACGACATGGACTCCAGATTGCGACCAGTGTCGTTGATCGCGCTCTCGATAGCGGACAGCAGGTCCTCAGGTAGCCCTTCCGTCGGTACGTCTTTCAAGGTCCGGCTCGGCTTCACACTACTCATCGGGGCCCCCTATGTCTTAAACTAGCCTCGCGGCGACTCTAACCTGATACGTCAGCAAAACGCATGCTCCGCGCTGGGGTTTTTGAATGACTGGTGGCGCGTTCTAGAACGGCCATTCTCACCCATAATCCATCGTCACTCTGCTCAAAGAACCGCGCGCGGCTATCACTGTCGATCTCGAGCGCAATCTCATCAATCCGCGGCAATGGGCATAGAACCACGCCAGTATCGGGAAGCTGTCTGAGACACTGAGGAGTGAGCGCGAACCGCTCCCTCTCCGCGTCCGGGAGACGATCGGCGCCCGTACCCGGAGGTAGTCCCGCGACGTAAATGACGTCCAAATTTCGAAGACTCAGGTGATGAAGTACGGTGACTTGCTCCGTCACGCCTGCACACCATGTACTCGCGTCTGTGGTATCAACACGAAGGGCGGGTCCCATGAGACGGATCTCCTTCGGTACGAGACGCGACAGTGCTCTCATAAGCGAATGCGCTGATCGACTGCCTCGAATGTCTCCGACGATTCCTACTGTTAAGCCGTCGAGCCGTCCGAGCGCGCGACGAATCGCGAACAGGTCAATGAGCGCTTGCGTTGGATGCTCTCCGTTGCCATTGCCGCCATTGATTATCGGGCAGCTCACATCTGTGACCGCAGTTGTCCATGCATCATTCGCCGGGTGCCGCAGCACCAATGCGTCACTGTACGCGGAGACAACCCGAATTGTATCTTCCAGCGATTCAGACGAAGACATTCGCAAGTCGTAACGTTCCGCAAGAAGATCAACCGTGCCAAATCCCAGCCGGACGCCCGCGGACGCAAACCCGATTCTCGTGCGTGTGGAGGCCTGGAAGAACGCGAGTGTCAGAACGCGGCCGGCCCCTATGAGCGACCGCGCCCCGCTGCGCATTTCCTCGGAACGATCGAGAATCTGAAGTACCTCGGCCGATGAAAGGTCCGCGATCGCACCAAGGTGACGCATCACTTGGCCTCTGAATAGTAGTATGCGTCGGTTCCATCCGGAAACGTTAGCGTATTGTGCTGGCACGGAATACAACGGGGCCCCAGCCTGACGTCAGGATATCTCTCCAGAATGTCACGCGCGCCTTCATACGCGGCGATGAGAAGGTTCGTTCGCGGCGGAGCGAGTGCGCGAAGCGGCGTCGACGGATCTGGTCGGAACGGACTGAGTACAGGATCGCATCCACGTTCTGCCAAACACTCGACCGCACGGAGCGTATCCTCCAGCGGCTCCAATCCCAGCATAAGCAGTGACCGCACACGCCCGCATCCAAAGACATCGACCGCGCCCTCGATGAATGCGAGCAGGCTCTGACGAGATAGTCTGGCCTTTCCGCTCATGACCTTCCTGGCTCGCTCCTCGCCGAATAGTTCGAGATTGATCGATAGGCTGTGAATCCCGACTGCTTTGAGCCGAGTAGGATCCAGCAAGCCCGGCATCGGCGCCATCATCACATCGATGTCGAGTCCAGGGAATGCCTGACACGTCTGTTCATAGACCTCATTCTCGTAAGAATAGTCCTCGGGTCGGGGTGTGCCGCCCGAGATGAGGACGTGTTGCGCCTTTACAAGTGGATCGCCGGCGGCGCACGCAACGGAATCGATCAGACCGGCGATTCGCTTTGTGGCATATCTGTACTCATACGGAAGATCGCAGAACTGGCAGGTAATGGCGCATCCCTGGATCGGCGAGATGCGGACGCGGTCCGTGTGGGTAATCGCATACGACGTGTACTTCTCACCCCACGCATTGGTTTTGTCGTGATAATCCGGCACCGGTACCGGCGACGCGGTCACCTCGATATCGCGGTTTCTGACTTGGAAGCAGCCAGATTCCCAGACCAGTTCACCAGCCGGTTGCGTGACGAAGTTCGGGTTAAAGTCGACGATCGGGGCGTTGACCCAGATCTCCTCTTCCAAGCACATTGAAACCCCGGAGGTGGAGGCATAGTCGGCCAAGGTCAGCGGCCGCAGCCCGGCCCCTTGCAATTGCTGCCGGGCCGCCTCGCCGATGGTCAATCCATGAGTCATCAGTTCTATTTTGAGACGCTCGACGGCTTTCAGCATTGCACCCGCTTTCGCGACACCGATCGGTCATTGTGGTGGACCGAAGTGGCACAGTCCGTAGAAATGTCACCAATCATTGATCAGTCCAGCTCAGAGAGACTTTTATCGATGGCCCCCACCGCATCCTGCCACGAGGCCGTCAACGTTCGCCGCAATTCCCGCGGAGGCGCATCATAGGCGGGATAACCTAATGCGATGACGCCGACCAGCTCCTTGGACGTACCGAGGCTTGCCTTGATACTCTGTCTGGCTGGATAGGAATCCGCGATATAAACCCCGCCGAGTCCGAGGGCGCGTGCCGCCAACAGCATGTTCTCGGCCGCCGCTCCGATACCGAGAATCTCACCGGCATAACCATAGAGAGCCTTGCCAATGATCGATCGTTGGCCACCTTTCTCAATCAGCGTCGCAATGGTCTCGGCACCTCGCGAAAATGGCCCACGGTTAAAGAGCAGCAACAGCGTATCGCACTGCCTCATCGTGGAGATTGACTCCTCAACCGTATCCGAAACACCTTCTTTCGTCACGCCTGTCATGGGGTCAATCGGGGCGCGCTCGGTGACGCCGACAGGAGTATTAGACGCCTCCTCCAGCCAGCCCACAATCCTGTTCTTGTCGTCACCTGAGGCCGTGACGATGAACCAAGGGTTGCTGTTCTTAGAAGAAGGCGCAGCCAAGCCGCATTCAACGATTAGCTCGATGAGCTCTTTTGCGACCGGCCGTTCAACGAATTCGCGAATGCTCCGACGATTTCGTATCAGCGCTATGACATCGCTTCCCAACATATGATCGTCTCTGATCTGCCCGGCGAAATCAACCTTGTCGTGCGCGACAAACGGCGGCGCGCCCTATCATCCCGTATTCCGAACGCAGGCTCTCTCGCGCAACCGAAGTCCAAAATGGCGCTCGGTCACGACACTCCCACTCATCGCGCAAAGTGTTATTGAAAGCTGCTTGGTTGCTGAGTGCTGTTATTCTACCTCGTATTTAGCCTCGGAGGAAGGAGGGAAAGAATGGGTGAATCGCTGGAGCTCGAACAGGCTCGCCACTTCTCGTTTCTGATCTATCCGTTTCGTTCGCTGCCTCGGCGGACTAACCGCGGTGGTGATGGCGCGGCTTCGAACTGGCGGCACTTGTGGCATCGATTAGAAGGTGACGCTCTCGCAAGGCACCTTGACGACACATTCTTCTTCCTGCCATACATTCGCGACCTGCTGTTTCCTGATGTGCCTGCGTGGCCAACTAGCCCGAAAGATATTGCCGTGCGGCGCGAGAAGCTGCTGAAGCTTCACACGGGCCAGGTGCTGACGAAGTCCGCACAGGACGCGCTGGTTCATCTGACGCTCGACAAGTCTCTCCTGAAATCTCATAACCCATTCACGCTTGTGGCGCGCGGGAGCGAGTCGCAGCCCTTGACATTTAATATTGAGTGGAGCGATCTGCTTCTGTTTCCGTTGGATGTTGGATTCATTGTTCTCAAAGTCGCCACCGCAGATCCGGAGATTAAAGCAGACCGCGTGAACGACCTTCTTTATGGCGTCAGCACGCTGTTCGCACCCAGTGTAAACATGAAAGTCGCTGTTTGGCGGTCGGCCGAACGCGTGGAATTGGATGGCAGGGAGCTTCTGGAATTTATGCTGCAAGGTTGGACCGCTTCGACGTCTCCCGCCGTAACGAGCTTGACTGAATTCGTCAGTGCCATCCGCACTAGGCCGGCGTCAACGCAGTATACGTTTGGGCCCGATGGCCAGACCCATGGCGACCGTTTCCGGGTGTTCACGTTCCTCGCACTCCCAGCACGAGAACTGGAAAGCGGTCCATCCGCTCCCCTCAGTTCCTCTTGGAATCGCGTCTTGTACGAAACCTCCACACTCACCAAGTTGAGCGATCCCGCCTTTTATCCGAGTGAAGACATGGTTGACGATTTCGGCGAAATCATCATCTCGCGCTGGTTGAACTGGCGAGCCGCCGCTCTGCCCGAGCACACGGTTTTCTTAGCGCGATCGGAGAAGTTTACGCTTGACACTTTGTCACACAATGTAGAATCGGACTACCTGAGCCTGTACTTATTGTCTCTGTTTCTCAAAATGAGGCTGAGCTTCTTCTTTGCCGATCTGGTTCAGCGAAACCCCAGCCTTTTCCGGAATTTGTTTGCCGCGCGGCGAATCTCTAAAAGCTTCATCCGGTTTCAGAATGAATTCTGGTTCCCCGAAGTCACGCATAAGCCACAGGGCGCGTATCTGTACGGTCGATTTCAAGCGATGCTGCGGAATGAAGCGCTTTACTCGGAGTTGAACCTGCAGATCCAGAACCTTGTGTCGCATCTCGAGCAGCGGTATCAGTTCGTCATCGCCGTCCTGGTCGCGCTGCTTATTGGTCCGCAAACAATCAAGGAGCTTGGCGACGCATTATTGTGGCTTGCGCAGAGGGCGCGGGACTTGCTGGGCCTGTTGCACTAAGCGCAACGCAGCGAGTTAAACGTCGAGCAACGCGAACTGTTCCGGTACGTAGAGCGCTCCATCTGCTTCTTGGCGGATAGTATTCAGCCATCGTGGATCGAATGAATCTCACAGGTCGCTGCGGCTGAAGAAAGAGTGCTCCACGACCCCATGCGGCAGCGCGGTGAGCAAGAGATAGTCGATCGACTTCGCCGCGCCGTGCGCGCCGCTCCGCGTTTCGCAGATCGGTCATTCGGTAATTGTATCGGCGCAACCGATGACGATCAGGGTGTGCCGATGACGACCGAGACCGGCTGCACCGCAAGATGTGATCGGAGCAACGACATAGGCGTCCGGATAGTACTCGCACATCCATGGGGTTCCCGAGCCGCACGCGCAAACTGCCCATCCGCACACGCGAACTACCGATCCGCACGTGCAAAATGCCGTTCCGCACGTGAAAACCACCGATCCGGCGCGCGCGAACTGCCGTTCTGCACATGCAAACCACCGATCCGCACGCGTGAAATGCCGTTCCGCACGTGCAAACTACCGATTCGCACGCGCAGACCGCCGATCCGCCACGCGCAGACTGCCGTTCCGCACGCGCAAACTACCGATCCGCACGCGTGAACTGCCATTCCGCACGCGCAAACTGCCAATCCGCGCGCGTGAACTGCCGTTCCGCACGTGCAAACCACCGATCCGCACGTGCAAACCACCGATCCGCACGCGCAAACTGCCAATCCGCACGCGTGAAATGCCATTCCGCACGCGCAGACTGCCGTTCCGCACGCGCAAACCACCATTCCGCACGCGTGAAATGCCGATCCGCACGTGCGAACGACCGGTCCACGTGCGCAAACCGGCCATCCGCGCGTAATGTTGGTACCTTTTAATGCCCCTCTTTTGATGCCCCCCCTTGACACCCAGCGAGTTCGGCAGTATCTTTTTTCCCAGCCGCCCGGGCAGCCGGAGTTACGCTGCTGACGAGATGGCGCAGGGTCTGGAAACACCTACCGACGGGTAGCCTAGTACGTCCCGGGCAAGCGTGAGGCGACAGCGGGTTTTTGTTTTGTTGTGTCCCTGTCGCCCCCAACGTGGAGTTGAGCCGGAGCTCCTCCAGCACTTGCCTCAACGCGTAGACCGGTAATCGTGTCGCTTTGCGTTTGCCGGTTTTGGCTCCCGGGGATCCGGACCTTCGGGGAACATTTCTCCGAATCGGCGGATGCGCGGCCAGGCGTTCGCCGGTTCACTACCGTCCCTCGAGGACAAGAAGGAAGAACCATGTCTATTATCCTTGGTAGTTCATTGAAAAACGGTGTGGCCGGGGCTTCGGACAAGCCTCCGCTCACGCCCGAGCAGGTCGTCGAACAGCTGCGCGTGCTCCGGGAGCAGATCCCCGAGTTCGTGCAACTGCCGAGCAACGAGGTGCATCAGATCCGCCGCGAGGCGTCGGTGACGATCGACTTCACCAGCGCCGCAATCACCGCCGTCGGTTCCTCGGAGATCGTGCAACACGCCATCGGCAATTCGCCGGAGGAGTTGCATCAGGCCGAGGACGAGTTGTCGCGCTGGTCGGTCGTGGAGAACGAGTTCCGCTCGATCCTCCGCGGCGTGACTCTGGCGAATCTCATGCGCCGTCATCGCCTCGGCCGGGTCGTGCTGCAGGCCTATCACGTCAGCAAGCAGCTCGTGCGCGAGGAGGCGCATGCGCAGCTGCTCCCTCACGTGGAGGCCATGAGCCGGATCAAGAAGTTCGGCCGCCGGCGCACGAAGCCTGCCACGGAAGTCGACCCGCAAAAGCCGGCGCAGCCGCCGGTGCCGGCGAAACCGGCAAACGCGTCGTGACGCGACACAAGTAGTCCAGACCGGGCGCGCTTCGGCGCGCCCGGTCCCTCGGCGCACGCGGATCTCATTCCGCATGTGCAGCGGTTGCGCAAGGCGTATGAGCGCGACTTCGGCCGGCCAATTCCTCCGCGGGCGAACCGTTGAGCTCCGTTCTTCCTCGTGTAGGACAGGCTTTCCAGCCTGTCCCCGGTCGCAGGCTGGAAAGCCTGCGCTACACGACCTGCTCGACAGCAAAACGGTGCGTCGCTATTGCTTGTCAGGATCGTCCTCCCGTTTCCTTCACGGACCGAGGCGGATTCTCCGACGTTCAACGCCGAGGACGATGAGCCGGATGGCGCGAATGGGTCAGCAATCGCGGCGTGAGATGCGTTGCTCAGGAGACTGTCCTGATCGACCTACCAGATCACCGCATGGGTATCGAGAAGGACTCTCATTCCATGTAGTCCCTGAACTCTTCCAGAGGCGCGTCGAAGTCCGGGGCCATGTACACCACCGATCCTCGGAGGATTCCCGGTTGGCGAGGCTTCCGCAGCGGCTCAGCTGCCGTGTGGACCAGCCGAGCCACCGGCTGATTGTTTTCGGTGATGACGACCTCGTCGCCCGAGTGGAGGCGGTGGATCAAATCCGGCAGCTTCGCCTGAGCCTCTTCGATAGAAATCGTGGTCATGACTCCGCTCCTTACGTCACAAAGGCCTTCACCTTAGCACCGTGGGCCCGGCATGCCTGGAGATGACCCCGGCCGTTCTGCCTTTGAAGGCTCTCCAAGGAGTGTAGAACACCAAAACGAGCCGACTCTTCGCCCGACAACTTCGGAGGAGCTGCGAGTGCCGAACCTTGTCTTCGGTGCTCCCCATCGAGTCACTCCTGCATGCTGCGGAGCAGCGCCGCCAGGCCTTCCGCAAATTGGCCGATTGCCTCGCGGCTCGGCATGGGGACGGCGAGGTACATCGACCCGTCGTCGTTCCTCCGCGCTTCGATGTGTCGCGGTTTCACTTCCACGCGAGCGGATGCCGGGAGCGAAGCAGCAAGTTGCTGCAGGAACGCGACGCCGCTCTCGATCAGTTGCGCCAAGGGCTGTCCGGACTCGATTGCCGGTTCCGGCTCCGGCTCCGGCGGCGGTGCCGCGGGTGGAATCGCATTCGTGACGCTTTCCACGCTTTCCATGAACCGGGCCAGCCGGTTCTTGCCTAGAGAGATTTCGGTCTCGCCTCCGTCGAGCACCCCCGCGAACAGCGACTTCTTGAAACGCAGCACCGACAGCATGCTCTCCTCAATCGTCCCCGCGGCCACGAAGTTCACGACGCGCACGGGATTGCGCTGGCCGAGGCGGTGCACGCGTCCGATGCGCTGCTCGAGCACGGCCGGATTCCATGGCAGATCGACGTTCACGACGACGCTGGCGTGCTGCAGGTTGAGACCGACACCGCCGGCGTCGGTGGAGAGAAACAAGCGGCACGCGGGATCGTCGCGGAACCGCTGCACGAGCCCCGCACGCGCGCGGCTGCTGATGCCGCCATGGAAGAGGACGTGTCCCCATCCCGCGGCGGCGATTCGCGAGGCCAGGATCTCGTGCATGCGCAGCCACTGACTGAAGACTACGACTTTGGTCCCCTCTTCCTCCAGAATCTCGCCGAGCAGGGTCGTGATCTCGCCGGATTTCTTTCCATGGTCGCTGGTCTCGTCGAGAAGGTACGAGCTGTCGCACGACATGCGCATGCGCTGCAGTGCGATCATCAAGCGACGCTGATCCGATTCCGATAGATGACGGTGCTTGCGCCACTTCATCGCGATTCGCGCGACGATCTCCCGGTTCTCCTCATGATGCTGGACCTGCTGCGGCGTCATGGCCACGAAGAATTGCTTCTCGATCCGTTCCGGAAGTTGCTTGAGAACTTCCTTCTTGCGCCTCCGCAGAACCACGGAAGAGAGCGTCGTCGCAACGCGATCGAGATCGCGGTAGCCGGTCACGCGCCCGTTTTCGTCTTTCGTCTGATGCGCGTCGAGGAACTGGTACGTCGGGCCGAGCCGGAAGGGATCGATGAAGTCGACGATCGACACCAGCTCTTCGAGCGGGTTCTCGAGCGGCGTGCCGGTGAGGACGACCGCATACGCGGAGGCGATTCGCTTGACCGACCTGGCGGTGCGCGTCGACCAGTTCTTGATGCGTTGAGCTTCATCGAGGACCACGAGATCGGGCGCCCATCTCCGGATCCGGTCGATGTCCGCATGAACGGTGTCGTAGTTTATGATCTTGAAGAAGTCGTCTTCGCGAAACGCCGCGGCACGTGCGGGCACGAGCCCCTCGATCACGCGCGCGGAACGATCGGAAAAGAGAGCAATCTCCTGCGACCATTGATGTTTGAGCGATGCCGGACAGATGACGAGCACGCGCTCGACGCCGAGGTGCCGGGCCATGATCTCCGCGGCAGCGATGGCCTGGATCGTCTTGCCGAGCCCCATCTCGTCGGCGATGAGGCTCCGCCCCGCGCGAGCCGCGAACAGCGCGCCTTCCTTCTGATAGTCATAGAGCGTCGTCTTCAGAAGACCCTGGAGCTCGGGGCTGCGGATGCCTTTCGCGAACGTGCCATCGATCACCTCCGCCCTGCGTCGCGCATCGCGCACCTCTGCGACGAACGGCAGTACGTCCTCGTAGATGCGCATTTCGGGATCGATCTCCTTCGCCGCTGAAACAAACGTATCGAAGTGATCGAAGGCCTCGTCTTTCAATCGGCCACCGGCATCGAAGTGCTTGCCGGCGAGGCGCCGAAGAGCCGCCGGGCAGTCGCTGCGGATGCGGAACCGCACATGCCGCTGCGCACCGTAGTCGATGCTGATGCTGCTGTACGGCGCCTGGTAACCGGCGAGCAGAGCGCGCTTCGCACCGCGCTTCCGCAGCAGAGAGACCAGGGTGGCTTCAATGTGCTTGCAGGTGCCGAGAGCGTTCGTCTTGAAATCGGCGCAGGAGCAGAAGTTCCGATCCGGCTCCGCCCCACGAATCGCCACGCGGTACACGCTGCCGCTCGCGGGATTCGCGACCCGGAACTCGGAGAAGATCGGATGCTCACCTACGTTCTCGATGTGAAACGTCTGTTCCCGGCCAAACTGCCTGCGCAGCTCTCTCTGCCAGGCCTCGAGCGACATGTCCGCAGGCTGGTGGAGCCGTGACACGTTCCGTTTCTTCGTAGGACGCACCATTCAGATCCGAAGCTTACCGGAGAGTGGAGAGCGAGCTCTGTTGGGTCGTGTCAGCGGTCGATCATCTTCTGCGCGCCTTCGGAGTACCGTGCGCCGACGGCACTACGGGTGTCGCAGGTTCAAATCCTGCCCCAGTAACCAACCGCCGGTGACATCCGTCACGCCAATCCATGACGCCCGTCGCAGGCTGAGACCCGCCTCTGCCTCCACATTCTGTGACGGAGGCATCTATGCCGTCGCCGTACAACATCGATATCCAAAATAGCTGCACGGATTGCGCGCGAAAGGTCGAGCGCCTGTTCTGCAATATGTCGCCCGGGACGATGGAGACGCTCGACGCGATCAAGTTCACGAGTGTTTATCCGAAAGGCTCGGTGCTGTTCGTCGACGGGGAGGATCCGCGCGGGGTGTTCATTCTCTGCAGCGGGCGGGCGAAGCTGACGACTTCGTCGAGCGAAGGGAAGACGCTGATCGTGAAGATCGCGGAGCCGGGTGAGATGTTAGGCGCGAGCGCAACGATTCTCGGGCGGCCGTACGAAGTGACGGCGGAGACGATCGAGCCTGCGCAGTTGAACTTCATCAAGCGGGAGGATTTTCTGCGGTTTCTCAGCGGGCACACCGAGGCGTGCATGCACACGGCGCAGCAGCTCAGTGAAAAGTATCAGTCGGCGCAGCGCGAGATCCGCTCGCTCGGACTGGCGCAGACGACCTCGGAGAAGCTCGCGAAGCTTCTGCTCGACTGGTGCAATCGCAACGGGGAGAGCACGCCGCAAGGGGTACGCCTCAAAGTTCTCCTCACGCACGAAGAGATGGCGCAGATGGTCGGCACGACGCGCGAGACGGTGACGCGGCTGCTGAGCGACTTCAAGCGACGAAAGATCATCGAAGTGAAGGGCTCGACGGTTCTCGTCCTCGAGAAGCGCGAGCTCGAATCGATGGTCAGTATTTGATGGAGCACGAGCACACGCCCGAGGCCATTCGCGCGCGACTCGCGGCGGGGCCGCGGTCCAGCTATCTTCGCGACTGGGTCTACGGCGGCATCGACGGATCGGTCACGACGTTCGCCGTCGTCACCGGCGTCGTCGGCGCCGAGCTCTCGCCGGCCATCATCCTCATCCTCGGCGTCGCCAATCTCCTCGGCGACGGCTTCTCGATGGCGGCCAGCAACTTTCTCGGCACGCGCACGGAGCGGCAGGAAGCGGATGCGCTGCGCGCGCAGGAAACGCGGCACATCGCGATCGATCCCGCGGGCGAGCGCGAAGAAGTGCGGCAGATCTTCGCGTCGAAAGGATTCACCGGCGACGATCTCGAGCGCGTGGTGGAGATCGTCACCGCGGACCACGAGCGGTGGATTCGCTTCATGCTGTCCGAGGAACACGGCCTGCCGCAACAGATCCGGTCGGCGTCACGCGCGGCGTGGAGCACGTTCGGCGCGTTCGTGCTTTGCGGAGTGGTTCCGCTTCTTCCTTTCGTGCTGCGAGTGAAGAGCGCGTTCGCGGTGTCGATCGCGATGACGCTCATCGTGTTCTTCGCCGTCGGCTCGGCGCGGAGCCGGTGGCTGGTCGTGTCGTGGTGGCGCGCCGGTCTCGAGACGCTTGCGATCGGATCGATCGCGGCGCTCCTGGCCTACGCCGCCGGATTGGTGTTGCGCACGTAGATCTCGCGCGCGACGTCGTCTTCGATGGCGATGGACGACGAGCCGCACGCGAGCACGACCGCCGGACGTTTTGCGATGAGGCGCACGTCGCTTCCCGCGGCGATGCCGTAGGACGCGAGTCGATTGAGACGCGCAGGGGATGACGGCGTGATGTACGCCACCGGCGCCGACGATCCGACGCGCATCTCGGCGACGGGAATGATCTCGCCGTCCTCCGCTATTTTCTCCGGTCCGCGCCGAATCCAGCGGCGAAGCATGTCGGCGAATCGGCCGCTCTCGACGTATTCGTATCCGCAATGCGGACAGCGGACCATCGCGCAGCCGCGCGACATGGGACACGACGAGCGGCATTCCGTGCCGGCGAAGTCGGTGCCGCACAGCGGACATTCGTACGTGCGTTCGTTGCTCATCCGAGCCTCACGCCGAACATGCGGAACGCGGCATGGAGCACACCGCCGATGGCGAATGCGTACACCGTCACGAATGCGGCGATCGCAACTGCCGCGCGCTTGCCACGCTCGCGGATCATCACCAGAAAGTTCGCGACGCACGGAATGAAGAGCGTGATGACGGTCAGCGCGATCACGGTTTGATTCGGAGTCAGCCCGCCGCTGCGCTGCATCGCGTACAAACCGGCGGCCCCGTAATCGCGCCGCAGGAACCCGATCAAGAAGGCGTTCGCCGCTTCCGCGGGAAGTCCGAGAACCGTGACGACGAGCGGCGAGAGGCCGCGCTGCAGGATCGCGAGCAGATGCGTCGCGTCGAGCACGTACAGCAGCAGCGTGCCCACGATGAACAGCGGGACCGCTTCCTTGAGATACCACTCCGTGCGCGCGAGGACTTTGATCAGAATGTTCGACAGCCGCGGCACGCGCATCGGCGGAATCTCGACGATGAAGTCGCCGGTCGTACCGGGGACGACCTTCGACGACAGAAACCCGACCATGAAAATCGTCACGAGCGTGACGCCGAGCCAGATCAGCGTCGCGGCCGGACCGAGGCGGCCGAGCATGGCCATGATGACTCCGAGCTGCGCGGAGCATGGGATGCCGAGAGCGAGAAGGATCGTGACGATCACTCGCTCTTTCTTCGTTTCCAGCACGCGCGTCGTCAGCGTAGCCATCGTGTCGCAGCCGAGGCCGAGGACCATCGGAAGCACGGCCTTGCCGTTGAGGCCCATGCGCCGAAACGTGCGATGCAACATCACCGCGAGACGCGGCAGATAGCCGGAGTCTTCGAGGATGCCGAAAAGCGTGAAGAAGGTGATGACGACCGGAAGGACGATGGCGATCGCGTAGGTAAGCGCCATCGTGATCACGCCGTACGGACCGACGAGGAGGTCGCGCACGAAGGCAATCGGGACGATCGCGTCGATGATTCGCGTCGCCCACGGATTGATCCACCCTTCGAAGATCGAGCGCTCCACGAAATCGACGAGCGTGCCGGCGCCGAACTTTCCGACGAAGAGCCAGGCGGCGTACAACACCGCGAGAAGAATCGGCCAGCCCCAGATCGAATGCATGCAGAGGTGGCCGAAGCGCTCACCCGGCCTGGGCGCGCAGGCTGGAGAGCCTGCGTTCCCCGAGAGGACTTCGTCCACGAACGCCAGGCGTGCAGCTGCGATCTCCGTGGCGAATGACGTGTCCGACAAATCGGTCAGCGCTTCGGCGCGTGATTTTCCGCTCGCAGCAATCGCCTCTTCGACGGCTTGCGAGTATTGCGCGATCAATCTCGGGCGTGTGGGGCGCACCGCGTGCCGCTTGAGTTTCTCAAGGTTCCAGCGCCGCAGTGCCGACACCGCGACGACAGGCACGCCGATGCGATCGGCGAGTGCGTCGATGTCGATCGCCGGCGCATTCGGCTCGTCGCTCATGTTGAGGCAAAGCGTGAACGCGACGTCGTGCTCGGCGAGCTGCAGCGAGAGCAGCAGCGTGCGGCGGAGATTGCCGATGTCGCCGACCTGCACGACGTCGGCATCGACGGCATCGAGCAACAGATCGCGCGTGACGCGCTCTTCATGCGACTGCGGCGAGAGCGTGTTCGTACCGGGGGTGTCGATCACTTCGCGCAATTCGCCGTCGACCTCCGCCAGCGCGCTCGTGATCTCGACAGTCGTGCCGGGATAGTTGGACACGGTCGCGTAGCGATGCGTGAGGCGCGTGAAGATCAGCGACTTGCCGACGTTCGGCTGGCCGACGAGCAGGAGTCTCCGGGTGGTTGGGAGCTGAGACATTGTCTCAGTGCATCGTGGGATGGGCCGTCGCTGCACGAGGTGACGATCGTCACCCGCCGTAGTGACCGGCGGCATCGCCGCGCGTTCGGGCGGTGCGCGACATTGCGCACATGGAGAACGCAATCACTTTCTCGATCGTGGGATCGGGCGGCGACGGCGCAGTCGTCGCCGGCGATCTGATCGCAATGGCCTGCGCCGCGCGGGGCCTGCATGTCATGAAGACCGAGGCGTACGGACCGCAGATTCGAGGCGGCGAGTCGTCGAGCACCGTTCGCATCAGCAGCGCGCCGCTCGTCGCGCCGGCCGAATCGAATGACGCGCTGGTCGTGTTCCGCTTCGCCGACTTCGCGCGCTTCCGCAGCGAGATGGCGCTGTCGCCGGACTGCGTCGTCTTTCACGAGCCGAACGATCCGCCACCCGCGGAGCTCGCGGCGCTTCGCTGCATCGCCGTCCCGTTTGGCGAGCTCGCACGCGAGAAGAACATGGTCGCGATCGGCATCCTCGGGGCGATGTTTGACATTCCCGGCGACGAAATCCGCGCCGCGATCAAGAAGCGCTTTCGCAAGAAAGGCGAAACGGTGATCGAAGCGAATTTGAAAGCTTTTGGTGTGGGGCAGGCTTTCCAGCCTGCCTCCCTGGGGCGCAGGCTGGAAAGCCTGCGCTACACGGGGACGCCGCATCTACTCATGTCCGGCAACGAGGCCGCGGCGTTCGGCGCGTTGCATGCGGGCTGCACGTTCTTCGCGGGCTATCCGATCACGCCATCCTCCGAGATCCTGCACTTCCTTTCGGATTGGCTGCCGCGCATCGGTGGAGCGTGCGTGCAGACTGAAGACGAGCTGGCGGCGATCGGAGCGGTCGTCGGCGCTTCGTTCGCGGGCGCGAAAGCGATGACCGCGACGTCGGGTCCGGGCCTCTCGCTGATGGCGGAGATGCTCGGTTTGTCATCGATCGCGGAGATCCCGAGCGTGATCGTGGACGTGCAGCGCGGCGGACCTTCGACCGGCATTCCGACGAAGAGCGAACAGTCGGATCTCTTTCACGCGCTCTACGCCAGTCACGGCGATACGCCGCGCGTCGTGCTCGCCTGTTGCGACGTCGAAGATGCGTTTCACACGACGGTCGACGCGTTCAACATCGCCGAGGAGTATCAGCTGCCGGTGATCGTCCTGTCGGATCAGTTGATCGGACAGAGACGTGAGACCGTCGACGCCGCGTCGCTCGTCCACGACGTCGTGCAGCGGCGGATCGCACTTCCAGTCGATGAGTACAAGCGCTACGCCTACACGGAAGACGGCGTCTCGCCGATGACGATTCCGGGCATCGAGCACGGCATGTATCAAACGAACGGACTCGAACACGACGAGCTCGGACGACCGAGCTCGATGTACGTCGTGCACGAACAGATGAACGACAAGCGTCATCGCAAGCTCGACGCGATCGCGGACCGCTATCGCCTGTTCCGGCGCTTCGGCGCCGAACATCCGGAGCTGGGAATCCTCTGCTGGGGATCGTCGGCCGGAACCGTTCGCGAGGCCGTCGAACGAATGAACGGGATGGGCGCGAGCGTCGCGGCCTTCGTGCCGCGCATTCTCGCGCCGTTGCCGGCCAGCGAGCTGCAGGCGTTCGTCGATCAGTGCGAGCGCATTCTCGTCGTCGAGCTCAGTCATGCCGCGCAATTCCATCGCTACCTCCGCTCAGAGATCGATCTGCCGCGCGGGCGAACCGCGGTGCTCGCGCGGTCGGGAGGAAAAACGCTGACGGTTTCGGAAGTGATGGCCGCCGCGGTCGAGAAGGTGATGGCATGAACGCGAACGATTTCAAGAGCGATCTCAAACCGGTGTGGTGTCCCGGTTGCGGCGACTTCGCCGTCCTCAACTCCGTCTACCGCGCGCTCGCGGCCGCGGGCTGCGCGCCGCACGAAACCGTGCTCGTCTCCGGCATCGGCTGCTCGTCGCGTTTGCCGGGATACGTGGAGACGTACGGTTTCAATTCGCTGCACGGACGCGCACTCCCGATCGCCATCGGCGCGAAAGTCGCGTCGCCGCGCATGACGGTGGTGGCGGTCGGCGGCGACGGTGACGGACTCGCGATCGGCGGCAATCACTTCATGCACGCGGCGCGTCGCAACGTCGACATCGCGTACATCATGATGGACAATGAAATCTACGGCCTGACCAAGGGACAGGCCGGCCCCACCACGCCGACTGGCGACAAGACGAAGTCGACGACGTACGGCAATCCCGATCCCGCGATCGATCCCTGCGCCCTCGCCATCTCCCTCGGCGCGTCGTGGGTCGCGCGCGGCTTCTCCGGCGACGTAAAGGGAACGACCGAGCTGATGACGCGCGCGATCCGGCATCACGGCTTCGCCTTCCTCAACATCCTCTCGCCCTGCGTCACCTGGCGCGGCGAAGAACAGCACAAAGAGCTGCGCGCGAAGACGCGCGCGATTCCGGCGGACCACGACGTCACGTCGCGCGAGGCCGCGCTGCGCTTCACCGGCGAGCACGATGTACTCACGACGGGCGTGTTGTACGAAGTCGCGCGGCCGACGCTGCTCGACGAGCTCGCGCAGATCGAGAGGCGCGCGCGCGGAAGCGCGCCGCCGCCGACGCGCGATCAGATCCTTCAGTTATTTCAGATGAGGTGACGTATGGGAAGCGGATTCGGAATCGCATTTTTCATCGGAGTGGCCCTCGCGCTCGTCGCGCTCTTCAGCGCGTTGTATTTCCGCTATCGAGGGAAGCGCATCGTCACCTGTCCTGAAACGCACGCGCCGGTGAGCGCGAAGATCAACGCCGCGCTTGCGGCGGGAACATGGATCGTGAGCCGGCCGCGCTTCGCCATCACCGCCTGCTCGCGCTGGCCGGAGCGCGCCGGATGCGATCAGGCGTGCGCGCCGCAGATCGAGGCGTCGCCGGAAGAGACGCTCGTGCACAACATCGTCGCGCGCTGGTATGCCGAACGAGACTGCACCTACTGCCGCAAGCCGATCCGCGAGATCGGCGGCCCGGTGATGCCGGGCCTGCTCGTCGACGGCGAGCTGCACGAATGGAAAGACATCGCGCCGGAAGATCTTCCGCGCGTCCTCGAACATTCCGTCGCGGTCTGCGCGCACTGCGAGCTGGTCGAAGACTTTCGCATGCGCCATCCCGATCTCGTCCTCACGCGGCCCACGGCTCCGGCGCACGCGCAGCGGCACCTCACGATCGCCGACGCGTCGCGCGCGCTCTACTGAGCTCGCGTGATCGTCATCACCTCAACGCGTGAGCGGCACTCCCGCGCCACGGAAACTGCCGACGCAAGATAAGACCATGAAGCCGAACCGTTTCCTGTTCATCGCCATCGGCGTCTCGGCGCTGGCCTTCGCGTTCATCGCCGCGAGCGGCATCAACAAGAATCTCGTCTACTACTGGACGCCCACGCAGTTGCGCGCGTCCGGCGGGAAAGCGTACGGCGCGACGATCCGCCTCGGCGGGATGGTTGCGCCGGGATCGATCCGCCGATCCGGCACGACCGGCGTGGAGTTCGACGTCCAGGACGCCGGCACGCTCGTGCACGTCAGGTCGACCGGCGTTCCGCCGCAGATGTTCCGCGACAACATCGGTGTCGTCGTCGAAGGGACGATGACGCGCGGCGGCGCGTTCGAGTGCCACCGGCTGATGGTCTCGCACAACAATCAATATCGCGCGCCGAAGCCGGGCCATCCGGTCGATCAGCAGCAGATGGAGAAGTACATCCGGGAGGCGAAATGACGCTGGCGGCATTGGGACGCCTGCTCATTCTCGCTTCGCTGCTCGCCGCGACGACCGGCGCAGTTCTCGGCTTCGCCAGCGGCGCGAAGAAGTCGCTCATCGGACTCCAATGGACGCGGCGCTTCGCGTATGCATTCGCGGCGCTGATGGTGCTGGCGACGCTGGTCATGGAGCGCGCGCTCGTCACGCATGACTTCTCCGTCAGCTATGTCGCGCACGTCGGATCGCGCGCGGTGCCGCTGTGGGTCACGATCGTCAGCCTCTGGTCGTCGCTCGAAGGCTCGATTCTCTTCTGGGGCTTCGTCCTCGGCATCTTCATCGCCGCCGCGACGCTGCTCACGCGCATCGGACACGAAGGCGAGATGCCGTACGCGATCGCGACGTGGCTCACGTGCGGATCGTTCTTCAGCTTCCTCATCGCCGGGCCGGCCAATCCATTCCTCACCGTCTCGCCCGTGCCGCTCGACGGACCGGGACCGAATCCTCTTTTGCAGAACCACATCCTCATGGTCGCGCATCCGCCGATGCTCTACCTCGGCTACGTCGGCATGACGATCCCGTTCGGCTTCGCCACCGCCGCGCTCTTCCGCGGGCGGCTCGAGCTCACGTTCCTCCGCCTCATTCGCAACTCGCTGCTCCTGTCGTGGATCTTCCTCACGCTCGCGATCATGCTCGGCGGCTGGTGGGCGTACGAAGTCCTCGGATGGGGCGGATATTGGGCGTGGGATCCGGTCGAGAACGCATCACTCCTGCCGTGGCTCACCGCAACGGCGGCGCTGCACAGCGCGATCATTCTGCAACGCCGCGGCGTGCTGAAGGGGTGGACGATCACGCTCGTGCAGGCGAGCTTCCTCCTCACGGTCCTCGGCACGTTCATGACGCGCTCCGGCGTGTTCAATTCCGTCCATTCCTTTACGCAGAGCGCGATCGGTCCGACGATCCTCGTGTTTCTCGCGGCAGTCCTGATCGGTACGGTGACGCTCCTCGCGCTGCGCATCGATTCCCTCGAATCCGACGGATCGATCGACGGCGCGGTGAGCCGCGAGGGAAGCTTCCTCCTGAACAATCTCCTTCTCGCCATCCTCACGTTCACCGTACTGATCGGGACTCTGTTTCCGCTCGTCGTCGAAGCGATCAGCGGCAAGCAGATGAGCGTCGGCCGCCCGTACTTCGACTCGATGGTCGTGCCGGCCGGCGTCGCGCTGCTCTTCCTCCTCGGCGTCGGACCGGCACTGCCATGGGGCCGCGCATCGCGCGAGGAGATCAAACGCGCGCTGCTGCCGCCGCTCATCGGCGCCGCGATGTTGACCATCGCCGGCGTCGCATTCGGCGCGCGGAACCCGTGGACGATCCTCACGCTCGCATTCGGCGGCTACGCGATTCAGGTGACGGTGTCGGCGATGTGGAAGGCGGGCTGGAAAGCACGCACCACGCGCGCATACGTCATCCACCTCGGCTTTGCGATCGCGATCGTCGCGATCGCCCTCTCGAGCACGATGCGCACGCAAACCGAGGTGACGCTGGCGAAGGGGCAGACCGCGAAGACCGGCAACTACAGCGTGACCTTCCTCGGCACCGAGCTGCGCAACGAGCCGCATCGCATGTCCTCCGTCGCGCTCATCGCGATTGCGAAGAATGGCAAAGCGATCAAGACGCTCGAACCGCGCATGAACCAATACGAAATGATGCGCGAGCCGATCGGAACGCCGGACGTCTACTCGACGATCGGCGGCGATCTCTATATCTCGATCGCGAGTCTCGAGGAGAGCCGCGCGAGCCTTCTGATCATCACGACGCCGTTCGTGTCGTGGATCTGGTTCTCCGTCGTGCTGATGGCGATCGGCGGCGCGATCTCGCTCATTCGCTTCCGCCGTGTGGCGCCGGCTGTCCAGCCTGCGCTCATCGACAAACTCGAAACGCTGTCCCACACGCCATGAACCGCACCGTCCTCATCATCGGCACGATCGTCACCGCCGCACTCGTCGGCGTGCTCTTCCTCGGGCTCGGTCACGATCCGTCGCACATCGACTCGCCGCTGGTCGGCAATCCCGCTCCATCCTTCGCGCTGAAAGTCGCGGGCAGCAACGAAACGATCGCACTCACGAAGTTTCGCGGCAAACCGATGGTCGTCAACTTCTGGGCGACGTGGTGTCGTCCCTGTTGGGAAGAACATCCGACGCTCACGGCCGCGGCGGGCGAGCTCGGAGACCGCGTGCAATTTCTCGGCGTCGTCTTCCAGGACGACGAGGCGAAGATTCTCGACTTCATGCGGCAGCGCGGCGCCGCGTATCCGACCGTGATCGATGAACGCGGCAAGACCGCGATCGCGTACGGCGTCGGCGGCGTGCCGGAAACGTTCTTCATCGACGCGAACGGCATCGTCGTCGCGAAATACGACGGACCGCTCTCGCCGGAACAGCTGCAGTCGTATCTCGCGAAGGTGCTGACACCATGATCCTCACGCTCATTCTGTTGATCGGAATCGCGGAACCGCCGCACGGCACGCCGCTGCAAGGCGGGGAGCTCGAGCGGCGCACGCAGGCAATCGCGTCGGAGATCCGCTGCCCGGTGTGCCAGGGACTCTCGATCGCCGACTCGCCGTCGGAGATGGCCGTGAACATGAAGGCCGAAGTGCGCGACCTCGTTGCGCGCGGCTACACGCAGGAACAGATCGACCGGCACTTCGAACGCTCATACGGACAGTTCGTTCTGCTGCGTCCGAAGTTCCGCGGCGTGAACACGCTCGTCTGGATCCTTCCGATCGCGGCGCTCGCCGCCGGCGCGTTCCTCGTTCTCCTCACACTCCGCAAATTGACGAAAGGTGCACTGTCATGAACACCTCTACCAACTGGACCAGCGCCATTGCCGTTCTCGCCGCCGGACTGATTCTCGGATTGCTGCTGATGGTCGTGATGCGCCGCCGCGCAAAGACCGAATCGAAACCACGCCCCGTTCTGAAGGGCTTTGTCTGGGGCGTCGCAACGACGCTCGTCCTCGGCTTCATCGGCCTCCGTGTGGCGCAGGCTTTCCAGCCTGCGCCCAAATCCGAAGACGTCGAATCCCGCATCGCGCGCGCGAAAGACCTCTTCGCGAAAGACGACCTGAAGGGCGTGCTCGAACAGACCACAGCGGTCCTGGCGAAACATCCCGACGAGCCGCGCGCGCTCACCTACAACGCGATCGCGCTGATGTCGATGGGCAAACTCGACGAGGCGCGCACGCAGCTCGAGACCGCAACGAAAAAAGATCCCGCACTGCTCGACGCATGGGTCGCACTCGCCTCCGCGCGCGCCCAGGCCGGCGATCACGACGCTGCAGCGGCCGCCATCGACTCAGCGATCAAAACACACCCGAACGACGCGCCGCGCCTGCAGCAAGTGCTCGCGCAAATGCAGCAGAGCGCATCGAACCTTCCTCCCGATCATCCGCCGCTCGCATCCGCGTCCGCATCCGCGGCTGCGCCGGTCGACGGAAAACTCGTCCATGTCACGCTCGCGCTCGAAGATCCATCGAAGAGCGGAATCGTCTACGTGATCGCGCGCGCGGACGGAGCCAAAGGACATCCCGTCGCCGTGAAGCGCATCGACACCAACGCCTTCCCCCTCACCTTCGACTTCGGCGGCGCCGACACGATGATGGGCGGCGCACTTCCCGCACACTTCCACCTCGAAGCACGCCTCGACTCCGACGGCGATGCCGGGACGAACAACGCGTCCGATCCGAAGGCCTCGGCGGAGGTCAGCGCGGGAGAGAACGTGTCACTGACGTTGAAGTGATCCGGGTGTCACTTCCGCAACGCGCTCCTCAGCTTCCGCACGGCCTCGGTCTGAGTCTCGCAGTCGAGGAACTGCCGGATGAACGATGGCGTGAGGCCCGGAATGACGACGCTCTGTGAGATCTCGACGTAAGCGTTGCCGCGAAGCTCGTATGCCTGGAGCTCCTCTTTTTTCCAGATCCAAACTTCCCTTACGCCAAGACCGCGATAGACATCCAACTTGTCGAGCCCGCCGTGAGTCCAGATCACTTCCACGGCGAGATCGGGAGTATCTTTCCGTGCGCCAACCGCATAACACTCGTCCGGCTCGATTCCGCGCCGCTTCGGAGCGCTGCGTATCGTCATCGACTTGTAGCCTTCGAAAACGATTTCCTTCTCATCGGCATAGGCCTCGAGAAGACGCGCGATCAATTTTGCGAGCAGTTCATGGGTTTGCGAAGGACTCATGATCTCGAGCTGTCCCTCCAAGTAAGTCACGCGCACGCCGGCGCGATCGCCGAGCGTCACCAGGAAGGTTTCGAACTGCCGCCAGTCGATGCCGCCGAGAATCACCCGCTGATCGGGATCGTCCACCCGACTCGGAGCGGCGAGGACAGGGGCGGTTGACATGAACCGAATATAGCACCCGGCGACGCACACGCGCTTGTGTGAGTTCGCACAGCCGCCCGTGCCGCTCGCTACGCGTGATCACCGGCCACGCGCCTACATTCGGCGCATGAGCACAATCGCCGAACAACTGCGGCGCTCCGGCGCGAGCCGGCGCGATTTCCTGACGTTTTGCGGCAAGTTGATGGTCGCGGCGCCGGCCGGTTTGGCCATCACGAGTTTCCTGAGTCCCGAAGCCGTCGCGGCAACGATCGGACGCGCTAGACGTCCGTCGGTGATCTGGCTGCACATGCAGGACTGCACGGGCTGCACGGAAACGCTCCTGCGTACGTCGCAGCCCGATCTCGCCACGCTGCTCTTCGACGTCATCTCCCTCGACTATCACGAGACCGTGATGGCCGCCTCGGGATACGACGCGGAGCACGCGCTCGCCGATGCGATGAAGGAGAACGACGGCAAGTACATCCTCGTCGTCGAGGGATCGATTCCGACCGGCGAGAGCGGGACGTATCTGAAGATCGCCGGCCGCAACGGAATCGACATGCTCCGCGATGTCGCCGCACACTCCGCGGCCGTCGTCGCGATGGGCTCGTGCGCGTCGTGGGGCGGCATTCCATCGAGCAACATCAATCCCACGGGAGCCACCGGCGTCGACTCGATCATCAAGAGCAAGCCGGTCGTCAATCTTCCCGGCTGTCCGCCGAATCCGTACGTTCTCCTCGCCACCATTCTGGAATTCGCCGCCACGGGCAAACCGCCGAAGCTCGATTCTCTCGGACGCCCGAAGTTCGCGTACGACCGCGTGATTCACGATCACTGCCCGCGCCGCGCGCACTTCGACGCCGGCCGCTTCGCGAAAGAGTTCGGCGACTCCGGACATCGCAGCGGCTGGTGTCTCTACCAGCTCGGATGCAAAGGCCCGGTCACGCACGCGCCGTGCTCGACGCGGCACTTCAACGAAGTCGTCGACTGCTGGCCGATCGGCATCGGCTCGCCGTGCGTCGGCTGCACGGAAAAAGACGTCGCCTTCACCGTCCCGATCTTCAAGACCGCGGACATCATCCATCCCGTCCCGCCGAACACGTATCCGCCGATCGCCGCCGAGCACAAGGGAATCAGTCCGGTCGCGACCGGAGTCGCGGGGATCGTCGGGGGTGCGCTGATCGGCGCGGGCCTGCTCGCGTCGCGCAACTTCCCGTCGAAAGAGGAGTGAGCGATGGACATCGATCGCCGGTCACTTCTGAAAACCGCCGCCGCTGCCGCGACGCTCACCATCATCCCGGCCGCGGAAGCGCGCGAACGGCGCGTCGCGCCGTCCGATGCCGTCGGTCTGCTCTACGACACCACGCGCTGCGTCGGCTGCAAGGCCTGCGTCGTCGCCTGCAAGCAGGCGAACGAAATGGCGCCGGACGTCGACGGCTACGGCGGCGGCTTGTATGACGCACCGGAGGGACTGAACGAGTACACGAAGAACGTGATCGCCCTTTATCGCGAAGGCGAAGAGCAATCGTTCGTGAAGAAGCAGTGCATGCACTGCATCGATCCCGCGTGCGTTGGGGCGTGCATGCTCGGCGCGATGCACAAAGGCGCGTTCGGCGTCGTGTCGTACGACGCCGCCAAATGCGTCGGCTGCCGCTACTGCGAGACCGTCTGCCCGTTCAACGTTCCGAAGTTCGAGTGGTCGAAGAAGGCGCCGAAGATCGTGAAGTGCGAGCTGTGCCGGCATCGGCTCGCGGAAGGAAAGGAACCGGCATGCAGCGAAGTCTGTCCGCGCGGCGCCGTGATCTTCGGCCGGTACGCCGACCTCCTCGCCGACGCGCGCGAGCGACTCGCAAAAAATCCCGGCAAGTACGTGCCGAAGATCTACGGCGAGCGTGAGCTGGGCGGCACGCAGGTCCTCTACCTCTCGCACGTTCCGTTCGAGAAACTCGGCTTCCGCTTCCAGGGCGAAGAGGCCGTGCCGCACGTGCAGCAGAGCGTGCAGCACGGCGTGTACAAGGGCTTCGCCGCGCCGGTTGCGCTCTACGCGCTCCTCGGCGCGGTGATGTTCCGCAATCGCCGGCGAGGAGACAGCGATGAGTAGGAACTTCAAAATCCTCCTGCTGCTTGCCGCGATCGGGATCATGCTGATCATCCGCCGGTTCGCCATCGGCCTCGGCGCGTCGACCGCGCTCTCCGACGGCTACCCGCTCGGACTCTGGATCGCGCTCGACGTCGTCGTCGGCACCGCGCTCGCGTGCGGCGGCTACGCCGTTGCGCTCCTCGTCTACATCTTCAATCGCGGCCAGTACCACCCGCTCGTGCGCCCCGCGATTCTCACCAGCGCCCTCGGCTACTCGATGGCCGGACTCTCCGTCGCCATCGATCTCGGCCGGCCGTGGAACATGTGGAAGATCCCGCTCTACTTCCGCAACTGGAACCTGAACTCCGCGCTCCTCGAAGTCGCGCTCTGCATCATGGCCTACGTCTGCGTGCTCTGGATCGAGCTCACGCCGGCGATGTTGAAGCCGAGCCGCATCACCCGCTTTCTCGACCGCATTCTCGTCTGGATCATCGCTCTCGGCATGCTCCTCCCGACGATGCATCAGTCGTCGCTCGGCTCGCTCATGCTCCTGGCGGGACCGAAGCTGCATCCGCTGTGGAACACGCCGCTGCTGCCGCTGCTCTTCCTCATCACGTGTCTCGCGATGGGCTACGCGATGGTCGTGTTCGAGTCGGCGATCAGCCGGCGCCACACCGCGCTTCTCGCCGTGCTGCAAAAGATCGCCGTGTTCGCGGGCATCGCATTCGTCGCTCTGCGTCTCATCGATCTCGCGCTGCGCAGTCGCCTGTCGATCGCGATGCACCTCGATCTCTACGGCATCATCTTCTGGATCGAGATCGTCCTCTGGCTGATGCCGGCGATGATCGCGAATCCGTTCCGCGGCGCGATGTGCATCGCACTCGCCGGCGGGCTCTATCGCTTCGACACGTTCCTCGTCGCCTTCCAGCCCGGACCCGGATGGCACTACTTCCCGTCCGTCTCCGAGATGTTCATCAGCATCGGCCTCATCGCGCTCGAGATCGCCATCTACATCGCGCTGGTGAAGCGATTCCCGATTCTCGGCGGCATGCCTGCCCAGGAGCACTCTCGTGTAGCGCAGGCTTTTCAGCCTGCTCCCCGGCATCAGGAGACGACATGACCAAGATCACGATCGATCCGATCACGCGCATCGAAGGACACCTTCGCATCGACGTCGAAGTCGACGGCGGCAAAGTGCAGAAAGCGTGGGCGTCGTCGACGATGTGGCGCGGCATCGAGCGCATTCTTCTGGGACGCGATCCGCGCGAGGCGTGGCTCTTCACGCAGCGCTTCTGCGGCGTCTGCACGACCGTGCACGCACTCGCATCCGTGCGCGCGGTCGAAGACGCGCTGAACCTGCCGATTCCGAAAAACGCGCAGTACATCCGCAATCTCATCCTGATTGCGCACGCGCTGCACGATCACATCGTGCACTTCTATCAGCTCTCCGCGCTCGACTGGGTCGACGTCACGCAGGTGCTGAAGGCCGATCCGAAGAAAGCGTCGTCGATCGCGGAGAGTCTCTCCGACTGGCCGAACAACTCGGCGAAAGAAATGGCCGCGGTGAAGACGCGCGTCAAAGGACTCGTCGACAGCGGACAACTCGGACCGTTCGCGCACGGCTACTGGGGACATCCGGCGATGAAGCTGCCGCCGGAAGTGAACCTCATCGCCGTCGCGCACTACCTGCAGGCGCTCGAATACCAGCGCTACGCCAACCAGGTCGTGGCGATGCTAGGCGGGAAGACGCCGCACATTCAGAACGTCGCCGTCGGCGGCGTCTCGAACGCGATCAACATCGAGAGCGAAGCGGCGCTGAACGTCGATCGCCTGTACGCGATGAAATCGCTCTTCGACAAGGTCGTCGGGTTCGTGCAGAACGTCTACGTGCCCGACGTCTGCGCCGTCGCCGGCTTCTATCCCGACTGGTTCGGATACGGATCGGGCGTGACGAACTATCTCTCCGTTCCCGATCTGCCGCTCGACGAGAAGAGCACGGAATTCGAATTGCCGGGCGGCTTCATTCCGCACGGCGACCTCTCGAAGCTGCGCCCGATCACCGGACAGAAAGACGAGGCCTGGCGCAAGGCGGTGACCGAAGACAGCGAGCACGCCTGGTACAAGAGCGGCGGCGCGCTGCATCCGTGGAAGGGCGAGACCGAGCCGAACTTCACCGACTGGCAGGCCGACGGAAAGTATTCGTGGGTGAAAGCGCCGCGATACGAAGGAGAGCCCGCGCAAGTCGGACCGCTCGCGAACGTGCTCGTCGGCTACGCGAGCGGAAATCCGCTGATGAAGAAGTGGACCGACGCCGCGCTCGCGAAAATCTCAGCCATCGCCGGCGTCACCGCCACTCCCGCGATGCTGCACTCGACGTTGGGCCGCCACGGCGCGCGCGCGGTGCGCACCGCCGTGCTCTCCGAGCTCGCGACCAAGCACTGGCAGCTGCTCACCGACAACGTGCTCAAGGGCGACACCGCGATCTTCAATCCGCCGACGTTCCCGAAAGGCGAGATCGAGGGCGTCGGCTTCCACGAAGCGCCGCGCGGCACGCTCTCGCACTGGGTCGTCGTCGACGACGGCGTGATCAAGAACTACCAGGCCGTCGTGCCGACGACATGGAACGCCAGCCCGCGCGACAGCAAGAATACGCTCGGTCCCTACGAAGCCTCGCTCCTCGGCACGCCGATCGCCGACGCACAACATCCCCTCGAAGTCCTGCGCACGATTCATTCCTTCGATCCCTGCATGGCCTGCGCAGTCCACATGTTCGATCCCGCGGGCAACAACGTCGCGCGCGTGAAGGTCTTGTGACCACTGCAATCTACGGCATCGGCAACATCCTCATGGGAGACGACGGCGCCGGTCCCGCCGTCATCCGCCATCTCTCCGCTCATTACACTCTCGGCGACGGCGCCGTCCTCGAAGACCTCGGAACTCCCTCCCTCGACCTGCCGTCGTATCTCATCGGCTACGACAAGGTCGTCTTCATCGACGCCGTCGCCGCTGATGCGCCGCCCGGGACCATTCGCGTGTACTCGCGCGACGAGATCACCGCCGTCGCACCGGGAATCCGCATCAGCCCGCACGAGCCGTCGATCAACGACGCATTGATCATCCTCGACTTCGCGGGCAACGCTCCGCGCGACGTCGTGCTGGTCGGCATCGTGCCGGAGACCCTCGACGGAGGCATCGCATTGTCGCAAGCAGTGGCGGACGCGGTGCCGCGCGCGGCGGAAGTGGTCATGCGTGAACTACAATTTCTGATGTGAGCGCAGCGACACTTTCAGGAAAAGAGGAATGGATTGCGGAATTCGAGGCTGCTGCGTGCCGTCCATTACCGCTGCGAATGCGATATGCATTCATTCGCACGTACAAGCCGGTCCTCGATGATGCTCCCTTTCGCGCCTTCGACCACGATGGCCGATTACCGCGCGTGGTGCGAAGCCAATCTACCGTCATTGCTCGGCTACGGAAGATGAATGGCCGGAGCGTTCGAGTATCGGCAAGCCGAAGAGATCCGTGACGTCTTCGCAGCGCACCGTGTTCGCTAGCCGGCACGGCCGGCTGCGTGGAATTGCTCCGCCTCGCGGCATGCTTGTCGCCACCTCACGACCTGCGGTTTCGAGCGGCGCAACGCGCCTGAGATCGTCGTTTCTACCGCGCAGTCTCCTAGCCGGCGGCTCGTTCCAGCGCGCTATTCGCGAAGCTTCGCCGGCTCCGGAATCACGAAGCCATCCTTCTCCGTCAGAACGATGGCTTCCTTCTGCCACCGGCTCATGAGCCGGATTGCGGTCTCGAGTGTCGTGCCGAGGAGGTCGGCGATCTCCTGGCGCGACAGCGTGAGCGGAATGCGCACGCCGTCGGGAGTCGAGAGTCCGACGCGATCGGCGAGTGTGAGAAAGAGCCGCGCCGCGCGTTGTTCGGCCGACCCGGTGAGGTCGGCCAAACGTTTGTTGACCATCATCAACCGAAGCGTGAGACCGGCGAGCAGGTGACGCATCATCTCCGGCCGCTTCTCCAGCAGCGCGAAGAACTCGCGCTCCGGAATCGAGAGAATGCCGGACGGCTCGAGCGTCACCGCGCTCGCCGGAAAGGGAAGGCGCTCGAAGACCGCGACCGCGCCGACAGGCTCGCCGGGGCCGAGGATCTCGACGATGACGTCGCGTGCGCCGGCGGACTTCACGATCTTCACGCGGCCGATGTGCACGAAGTGAATGCGGTCCGCCGGATCGCCTTCGCGGAAGATCGTCTCCCCTTTGTCGTAGCCGCGCATCCGGCAGAGCGGCGCGACCGCCTCGCGATCCTCGCGGCGCAGTGCGGCGAGCAGTGGAATCGAGTCGAACGGAATCGGTACTTCGATCGGCATATGACCAATGTCATGGCGGCCGCATCGCCGCGCCTCTACATTCGATCATGAGGAGACGCGCAATGAACATCAATGCCGAAACGAAGACGATCGGAGAGCTGGCGCTCGAAACGCCGAACGCGATTGCGATCATGGAGCGATGGCAGATCGACTACTGCTGCCGCGGTCAGCAGTCGGTGGCGGAGGCGTGCAGGAACGCGGGAGTCACGCCGATGGAATTGCTCACGGCGATCGGTGAACCGCGCATCGAACAGTCGGGTGACTGGCAGAACAAAACGCTCGTCGAGCTGCAGGACTACATCGTGTCCGTGCATCACAGCTATACGCGGCAGGCGATCGAAACGATTTCGCTGCTGGCCGAAAAGGTCGCGAACCGGCACGGCGGCAATCACGCCGAGGTGCTGGATGTGCATCGCGTGTTCGGCGAGCTCGTGGGCGAGTTGATGCCGCACATGATGAAAGAGGAGCAGATTCTCTTTCCGTACGTCGAAGAGCTCGAGACCACCGGCGAGCGGCCGGAGTCGTGCTTCGGCACGATCGCGAATCCGATCCGCGTCATGCTGATGGAACACGAAACCGCGGGGGAGAAACTCGTCCAACTCCGCGCGTCGACGAACGGCTACGAGCTGCCGCCCGACGCATGCCTCAGCTTCCGCGCGTTGTACGAGCGGCTCGCGGATCTCGAACAGGATCTGCATCGCCACATCCACCTCGAGAACAATCTCCTCTTTCCGCGCGCGCTGCGACTCGAGGCCTATCGATGACGACGATCCCGCTCCCGGCGCGGCCGGTCGCGTTGCGTTCGCTGGCGTTGCCGGCGGAGCACGGCGGCTGGGGCTTTCTCCTGGAGCCGATCGCCCTCGGCCTCCTGGTCGCGCCGTCCTGGAGCGGAGCGATGATCGCCGTTGCGGCGGTCTTCGTGTTCCTCGCGCGTCATCCGCTCAAGCTCGCGCTGCAGGACGCTGTTCGTCGCAGGTCGTATCCGCGAACGCCGTACTGCCGGATGCTCGCCGCGATCTATCTGCTCGCCGCACTGCTCCCGCTGGCGCCGTGCAGCGCACGCGTATGGATCCCGTTCGCCGTCGTCGCGCCGTTCGCTCTCGTGCAGTTGATCTACGACGCGCGCAACCGCTCGCGCGAGCTCGTCGCGGAACTGAGCGGCGCGCTGGCGATGTCGAGCATCGCGACGGCAATTGCAATCGCAGGCGGGCGATCGATCGCGATGTCATTCACCCTCGCCGCCATCATCGCCGCGCGCTCGCTGCCGTCGATCCTCTACGTGCGCGCGCTGCTGCGCCGCGCGCCCGCATGGCCGGCGATCGCGGCACACGCACTCGCCGTTGCGCTCGTGGCCCTGATCGCATCCCCCTTCGCGATCGCGGCCATGATCATTCTTCTGCTGCGCGCCATCCACGGTGTAGCGCAGCCTTTCCAGCCTGCGCCGCAAACCATCGGGTGGCGCGAGATCGCCTACGGCGCGGTCACGGTGACACTGGTCACCATCTCCTGTATCACCTGACATCTCATCACCGCCTCCCGCCACTTAACTTGATCCCAACGGGAATCGAGACATGGCGCACGGAGGACTCCACATCGAAGTCCGCGGAACGGTTCAGGGAGTTGGATACCGTCCGTGGGTGTATCAGCTGGCGCAGCGGATCGGCGTCGCCGGGCGTGTCTGGAATGACTCGCGCGGCGTGTCGATCGATGCGTACGGAACACGCGAGGCTCTCGACGGCTTTCTGGCGCAATTGCAGGCCGGCTCTCCCCCTGCCGCCTCCGTGCGCTCGGTGACGTGCTCGGAGCTCTCTGACGCGGATCTCGACGCGTTCACCATTGCCGGCAGCGCAACTTCCTCCGAGCGCCGCGTCTCGATTCCTGCCGATCTCGCCACCTGTGACGACTGTCTGCGCGAGCTGCTCGATCCGGACGATCGCCGCTATCGCTATCCGTTCATCAACTGCACGAACTGCGGGCCGCGCTACTCGATCGTCTACGGCTCGCCGTACGACCGCGCGAAGACGTCGATGGCGCGGTTCACGATGTGCGATGCCTGCCGGCGCGAATACGAGTCGCCGTCGGATCGCCGCTTTCACGCGCAGCCGAATGCCTGTCCCGATTGCGGACCGCGCCTCGTCGCGATGACGCCGCAGGGAAACCACGTGGAGACGGACGACCCGATCCGCTTCGCCGCGCGCGCGCTTCGCGCCGGTCTCATCGTCGCCGTCAAAGGCCTCGGCGGGTTTCATCTCGCCTGCGATGCGACGTCGCCGCAAGCCGTGCAACGCCTGCGCGAGCGCAAGCATCGCGAGACCAAACCTCTCGCGATCATGGTGCCCGATCTCGCGGAAGCGGAAACGCTCGCCGAACTGAACGACGAAGAGCGCGCGCTGCTCGTTTCGATCGAGCGCCCGATCGTTCTAGCAAAAGCGAGCAATTCCGCGCCCGCTCCCGCGCCCGGGGCGGGCGGGCTGAGCGAAGCGACCCTCATCGGCCTCTTCCTCCCCTACACGCCGCTGCATCACCTGCTGCTGCGCGATGCCGGCATGCCGCTCGTCATGACGTCCGGCAATTTCTCCGACGAGCCGATGGTGACGACGAACGACGACGCGCTGCACCAGCTCGGCGAGGTCGCCGATCTCTTCCTGATGCACGACCGCGACATCGTGACGCGCGTCGACGACTCGGTCGTGCGCGTGATCGCCGGCGCGCCAACACTGATCCGCCGCGCGCGCGGCTACGTCCCGCACGCAATCGAAACGCGGCGCGAATTTGCGGAGCCGATCCTCGCCTGCGGCGCGCATCTCAAGAACACGTTCTGCATCGCCTCTGGCACGGCCGCATTCCTCGGCCCGCACATCGGCGACCTCGAAAGCGTCGCGACGCTGCACGCGTACGAATCGGCCATCGAGCGCATGAAAGAGTTCATCGGCGTCTCGCCGAAGTTGCTCGTGCACGATCTGCATCCCGACTACTTCTCGACGCGCTACGCGCTCGCCGAGAGCGGTGTCCGCACGATCGGCGTGCAGCATCATCACGCGCACGTCGCCAGCGTGATGGCCGAGCATGGACTCGACGGCCCGGTGATCGGCATCGCCTACGACGGCACGGGCTTCGGCACCGACGGCACGTCGTGGGGCGGCGAGATCCTGATCGCGCGCTACGCCGGCTTCGAGCGCTTCGCCACGTTCCGCGCAATTCCGCTCGCCGGCGGCGATCTGGCGATTCGCCAGCCGTGGCGCATCGCACTCGCGCTGCTCGATGATGCCTTCGACGGCGAGCCGCCGCCCTTCGAGATCTTCGCGCGCAAGGACGTCGAGACCGTGCGCCGCATGATCGCGCGCAACTTCAACAGCATGCCCGCGCGCGGAGTCGGCCGCTACTTCGATGCGTTCGGCGCGCTGTTTCTCAACATGCCGGACGCGCACTACGAAGGCGAAGTGGCGTTCCAGTGGAACCTCATTGCCGATCCATCGTGTGGCGCGGACTTTCCAGTCCGAGTTTCCGAAGCACAGGCTGGAAAGCCTGTGCTACACGAGATCGATCTGCGCCCGACGATGCGTGCGGCGGTCGACGCCTACCTGCACGGAGTCTCACCCGCCACGATCTCCGCGCGCTTTCACAACACAATCGCCGCGGTGACGGCGAAGCTCGCGCTCGAAGCGAGAGCGATGCACGGCGAGCTGCCGGTCGTCCTCAGCGGCGGATGTTTTCAAAACGCGCGGCTCGCGGAATCGGTCATCGACGCGATCGGCGGAAACGTATTCATGAATCGCGGCGTGCCGCCGGGAGACGGCGGCATCGCGCTGGGACAGGCGTTCATCGCCAGGGAGATCGCAGCATGTGCTTAGGCGTTCCGGGTCGCGTCATCGACGTGCGCGAGTTCACCGCCACGGTCGATTTCTGGGGCGTGCGCAAAGACGTGCGCCTCGACATCGTCGACGAGCCGGTCGCGCCCGGCGACTACATCCTCAATCACGTCGGCTTTGCCATTCGCCGCATTCCGCCCGAGTCGGTCGCGGAGACGCTCGCTTTATACGAAACACTGCTCGAAGGCGACGATACCGATCTGATGACCGGCGACGTGCGAGCGGAGATCGCGGGCACGTCATGAACGACATTCCGCTGCAGTTTCGCGATCCCAACCTCGCGCGCTCGCTCGCCGCGACGCTCGCCCGTCTCGTCGGCGACCTCGGGCGTCCCGCCGCGGTGATGCACGTCTGCGGCAGCCACGAACAGGCGATCGCGAAATTCGGCTTGCGCTCGCTCTTCCCGAAAGCGCTGGACGTGATCATGGGTCCCGGTTGCCCCGTCTGCGTCACCGACGTTCCCGAAGTCGATGAAGGAGTGCTCATCGCCGCGCAGGGCGCGCGCATCGCCACGTTCGGCGACATGCTGAAAGTTCCCGGCACCGTGCGATCGCTCGCCGATGCGCAGGCGTTGGGCGCGAAGATCGACATCATCTACAGCCCGAAGCAGGCCGTCGATCTCGCGCGCAAGACGACCGAAGAAGTCGTGCTCTTCGCGACCGGCTTCGAGACGACCGCCGTCGCAACCGCGGCAGTGATCCTCGACAATCCGCCGCCGAATTTCTCCGTCCTCTCCGCGCACAAGTACATCCCGCCGGTGATGGAGATCGTCGCGGAGATGCCGGGCTCGCGCATCGAAGGATTTCTCGCCGCCGGTCACGCGGCGACGATCACCGGCTCCGCGGTCTTCGAAGAATTCGTCGAACGCCACGGCGTGCCGGTCGTCATCGCCGGCTTCGAGCCGAACGACATTCTCGCGGGACTCGTTGAGCTCGTCGAGTTGATTCGTGCGGGCACGCCGCGCGTCGTGAACATGTTTCCGCGTTGCGTCACGCGCGAAGGAAACCTCGCGGCGCAACAGCAGCTGTGGCGCGTCTTCCGCTCGACCGGCGGACGCTGGCGCGGCATCGCGCACGTGCCGAACGGCAATCTGCGATTGCGCGACGAGTTCGCGCACGTCGACGCGCGCAGGCGTTTCCCCATCGATCTCTCGTCGCTGTGGGACTACGCACCGCCCGCGCTCGCCGGGCAGTGCATCTGCGGCGACATTATGGCCGGCATCCGCAATCCGCGCGACTGCCGTCTCTTCAATCGCGAATGCGTTCCCGAAAACCCGGTCGGCGCCTGCATGGTGTCGAACGAGGGAACGTGCAAGATCTGGCACCTCTACGGCGGCGTGCCCGATCTGGAGGCATCCGCATGAGCACCGATCGTGGAACGCAGACTTTTCAGTCTGCGCCCCCAAGCGGCAGGCTGGAAGGCCTGCCCCACACCGTGAGCCTCAAACAAGGCGGCGGCGGACGCGCGATGCGCGCGCTGATCGAGAAACTCTTCGTGCGCGACTTCGCCGCATTGCCGTTCGACGGAGTCGGCGTCGGCGCGATGGATGACGGCGCCGCCATCCGGATCGGCGAGGAATGGCTCGTCATCACCACCGACTCGCACGTCATTCATCCGATCGTTTTCCCCGGCGGCGACATCGGCAAGCTCTCGATCTGCGGCACGGTCAACGACCTCGCGATGATGGGCGCGACGCGAGTCCTCGGCCTCACCTGCAGCGTGATCCTCGAAGAAGGATTCGCGCTCGAGTCGCTCGAGGCGATCCAACGCTCGATGCTCGCCGCGTGCATCGAAGCGAATGCGCCGGTCATCACCGGCGACACCAAAGTGATGGGCCGAGGAGAAGTCGATGGTGTTGTCATCAACACGTGCGGCATCGGACTCACGCGCACGCTCGTGCGCGACAACGCACTCCGCGCCGGCGATCGCATCCTCGTCACCGGCTCGATCGGCGAGCACGGACTCGCGGTGATGGCCACGCGCCACGGCATCGAAATCGACGGCGAGCTCGTCTCCGACGTCGCGCCGCTGAATTCATTGATCGAAACGATTGTCGCCGACGTCACGGCGATGAAAGATCCGACGCGCGGCGGCGTCGCCAGCGCGCTGCACGAGATGGCGTCCAAGAGCAACGTCGGCATCGTCCTCGACGAGCGCGCGATTCCGGTTCTTCCGCCCGTCCGCTCCGTGGGCGAGCTCCTCGGCATCGATCCGCTGCATGTCGCGAACGAAGGGAAGGCGCTCATCGGCGTGCGCGCGGAGCTGGCGGAGAGCGTCCTCGCGCGACTGCGCGCGCATCCGCTCGGCCGGCGTGCGGCGATCATCGGCACCTGCGTCGCCGAGCGCCCCGGCTCGATCATTCTCGACACCGGATTCGGAAGGAGGCTGCTCGCCGAGCCTGAAGGCGAGCCGCTGCCGCGCATATGTTGAAGCCTCCTCGAGAGGGACAGGCTTTCCAGCCTGTCACCGGCGACAGGTTAGAAAACCTGTCCCACACCAATATCGCCACGAGCGTCGACGGCGGCGTCGGCACGATCACCATCGATCGTCCCGCGCGATTCAACTCGCTCGACGACGAAACCGCACGCGATCTCCGCAAAGCGGGACTTCGCTTCGCGCGCGACACCGCGATTCGCGCGGTCGTGCTGCGCGGCACGAACGGCGTGTTCTGCAGCGGCGCGGATTTGAAGTACATCCGCGCGAGCGAAAACTTCGGCGACGCGTTCCGCTCGATCCTCGAATACATCCACAGCACGATCTCGGAGATCCGCCGCGCGCCGAAGCCGTTCATCGCCGCCGTCGACGGCATCGCCGCGGCCGGCGGCTTCGGGCTCGCGATGTCGTGCGACCTCGTGATCGCGTCCGATCGCGCCGCGTTCGAATGGGCGTATTCGAAAACGAGTCTCACCGGCGCCGAAAGCTCGACGTTCATGCTGCCGCGGCTCATCGGCCTGCGCCGCGCGATGGAGCTGCTGCTGCTCAATCCGCGGCTCGACGCTGCCCGCGCGCTCGAATACGGATTGATCAACAGAGTCGTCCCGGTCGCGGCATTCGACGACGAAGTCCAGCGCATCGCGCAGCAACTCGCGGCAGGACCGACCGAAGCATTGGGGATCGCGAAGGAGATGCTGAATCAGGCGGCGGGGATGGATCGGCTCGACGTGCATCTCGATCGCGAGCTGGAACACCTCGGGCGCATCGCGAACGGCAGCAACTTCGCCGAAGGCATCGACGCCTTCTTCGCGAAACGGAGTCCGGAGTTCGGAGCGGCGTGATGCACGAGTACTCGATCATCGAGTCGCTCGTCGACTCCGTCGCTGCCGCGGTTCCAAACAACGCGACCGTGCATCGCATCGACGTGCGCATCGGTGAAGTCGCGGGCGTCGACTGCACGCTGCTCGCGACCGCGTTCGAAGTCTTCCGCGCCGGAACGCTCTGCGAGCGCGCGTCGATGACGATCGAGCGCATCCCCGCCCAATGGGAATGCCCGCGCTGCAAAAACCCCATCGCACGCGGCGCGTTCCTGCGCTGCGCGTCGTGCAACGAGCCCGCGCGTCTCGCCGCCGGCGACGAGATCGTGCTGCAACGAATCGAACTGGAGGTGGACTGATGTGCAAGATCGACGTTCAAACGCGCATCCTCGCGCGCAATGACGACACGGCGTCACACAATCGGATACATTTTCTCGAGCGCGGCATCTTCACCGTCAACGTGATGGGCTCTCCCGGCTCGGGTAAGACCGCCGTGCTCGAGGCGACCGCGCGCGCGTTCGATCGCCGGGCAATCGCGGCGCTGGCGGGCGATCTCGCCACCGACAATGATGCCGCGCGCCTGCAGCGCGCCGGCATCCGCTCGCGCGCGATCACGACCGGCCAGGCGTGTCATCTCGATGCGGAGCTCGTCCATCACGAGCTGCATCATCTCGATCTCAGCGGCGTCGACTATCTCTTCATCGAGAACGTCGGCAATCTCGTCTGCCCCGCGGTCTACGACCTCGGCCAAAGCGCGAATGTCGTCGCGCTCTCCGTCACCGAGGGCGAAGACAAGCCGCTCAAATACCCGACGATGTTCGCGAAGGCCGATCTCGTTCTGATCACGAAGATCGATCTGCTTCCGTACCTCGGCACCGATCTCGATGCAATCCAGGACGCGCTGGCGCGCGTGATGCCGAACCCGCAGGTCGTGCTGCTTTCCGCGCGCGAAGGCTACGGCATCGACTCCTGGCTGGCATGGCTGACGAAATCCCGCGACGAGATCTTCTCCGCCGCGGAGGTCATGGCGTGACCTGGGCGCTCGTCCTCACCGCGGCGACGGTCGGCGCACTGCACACCCTCGCGCCCGATCACTGGATGCCGTTCGCCGCGCTCGCACGCGCGCGGGGATGGTCGCCGCTCCGCGCCGCGCGCACGACGGTCGCCTGCGGCTTCGGCCATGTCACCGTTTCCGCGTTGCTCGGCATCGTCGCGCTCTACGCCGGCCTCGAAGTGATCAAGCTGATCGGAGGCCGGCTCGAAAATCTCGCGACGTACCTGCTGATGGGATTCGGAACGCTGTACATGATCTGGGGCCTGCGTCGAAGTTTCCGTCGCGACCCGATGTCCGTGCTGCACGCGCACGATCATCACCACGCGCACGGTCACAACGATCACGATCACGGCCTGACGGAGGGGTCGCTGTTCGTGTTGTTCTGCCTCGATCCGTGCGTGGCCGTGATTCCGATGATCATCGCCGCCGCGAGCGGCGGATGGGCGGCGGTCGGGACGGTCGTGCTCGCGTACGAGGCAGCCACCATCGCCACGATGGTCGTGCTGGTCACGAGCGCGCACGCAGGCGCACGCGTCTTCCGCGCGCCGTGGATCGATCGATACGGAGACGCCGTGGCCGGCGCGTTGATCGTCGTGGCCGGTGTCACGGTGCAAGTCCTCGGCATCTGATTCGGTGTGGTGCGGGCTTTCCAGCCCGCCTCCGGGGGCAGGTTGGAAAACCTGCCCTACACCGTGTGTCGATCGTCACACCGGCATGTTCGGCGAGTCACGGCTTGCTGTTCGAAGCGGATCGATCATGAGCACATGATCAGCGTGACGAAACTCCTCGGCGGCGCCTCCTACTTCGGCGACCGTCTGCGCTACCACAAACATTCGGCCAAACAGACAATGGGGGCGCGGCCCGATTCGGGCCCCGTCGTCGTCTGGAATGCGACGAAGACCTGCAATCTCGAATGCGTGCACTGCTACGCCGATGCAGAGCCGCGCCGCTTTACGGGCGAGCTCACGACGGCCGAGGCGGACACGATGATTCGCGATCTCGCGTCGATCAAAGTGCCGGCGCTCCTCATCTCCGGCGGTGAGCCGCTCGTCCGTCCCGACGTGCTCGATCTCGCCGAGCTCGCGATGTCGCTCGGCGTCCGCGTCACGTTCTCCACGAACGGCACGCTCATCGATGCGAAGAAGGCGCAGCGCATCGCGAAGATCGGCGTCGCGTACGTCGGCATCAGCGTCGACGGCGGCGAAGCGCGGCACGATCGCTTCCGCGGCCGTGACGGCGCGTTTCGCGACGCGATGCGCGGCATTCGCAACTGCCGCGATGCCGGCATTCGCGTCGGCGTGCGCTTCACCGTCACGAAAGAAAACGTCGGCGAGATCGATGACGTGTTCCGCATCGTCGAGGACGAAGGCATCGGACGCCTTTGCCTCTATCACCTCGTCTACTCCGGCCGCGGCGCGTACCTCGCCGGAATCGATCTCGAAGTCGAAGAAAAGCGCCGGCTGATGAACAAGCTGATCGAGCGCGTCGAACGGTGGAACGGCGAAGGACGCGAGATCGAGGTGATGACCGTCGACAACCACGCCGACGCTCCCTACATCTATCTATGGTTGCGCGAGCACGATCCCGCGCGCGCAGACGCCGCGCTGTCGCTCGTCCGGAGCAACGGCGGCAACCGTTCGGGAATGGCCATCGGCTGCATCGACAGCTTCGGCCTCGTGCATCCCGATCAATTCTCGACGAACCACACCCTCGGATCGATTCGCGAGCGCCCGTTCTCGGAGATCTGGCGCGACGATCGCGTGCAGCTGCTGCACGGTTTGCGCGTCCGCAAGACGCTGCTGCAGGGACGCTGCGCGACGTGCCAATGGCTGCCGGTGTGCAACGGAAACTTCCGCGCGCGTGCCGAGGCGGCGACCGGCGACTACTGGCAATCCGATCCCGGCTGCTATTTGCTCGATGAGGAGATCGGTGTAGGACAGGCTTTCCAGCCTGTCCGCCGGGCGCAGGCTGGAAAGCCTGCGCTACACGAGGAGATCGCGTCATGAGCGCGGTGCTCGAGCTCTCGGTCTCACCGCGGGACGCGATCAATCGACAGATCCTCGAAGTCTCCGAAGATCGCATTCGCGGCTTCGTGCGCGATCCGTTCGTGGAGATCGCGCGCCGTTCGGGAGTCGAGCTCGCGGAAGTCATCGCGCGCATTCGCGCGATGCTCGAAGCCGGCACGATTCGGCGCGTACGACAAACGCTGCTCGCGACCAACCTCGCGCAGGGTGCGCTCATCGCGTGGAAGATCGACGAACAGCTCGTCGACGCCGCGTTCCAGTTCATCGCGTCACGCGATCCGTTCTCCGGACACGTCGTCATTCGCAACAGCGAGACCGGTCCGACGGAGTGGCGGCTCTGGACGACGCTCAAAGTGCCGACCGGTTTCTCCGTCGAGCGCCATTGCGAATCCTTGAAACAGCAGATCGGCGCCGAAACGTATCGCGTGATGCCCGCGCTGCGCGCGTTCGTCCTCGGCGTCGGCCACATGCGGCGCAAAGGAATGCGCGTCGGCGAAATGTCGGACGCGCGTGCCGAGGCGATGGTGCCGGCGATCGTGGACCTCTCGGAGCGCGATTGGGACGTGCTCATGATTCTCAAGCGCGATCTCGATCCCGAAGAAATCGGCGAGCAGTTGTGGGAACGCCGCGCGCACGCCGCCGGAATCGATGCGGATGCGTTCTTCGTCATCGCCGAGGATCTCGATCGCCGCGGCGTGATCGGACGCTTCTCCACATTCCTCGAACACTCGAAACCGGTCGCAGGCGAAGAACGCCTGTCGAGCTTCAACGGACTCTTTCATTGGGCAGTGCCGCGCGGACGCGAAATCGAAGCCGGATGTGAAATCGGACGCTTCGCGATTCTCACGCACTGCTACTGGCGCGACGCGGGACCGGAGCTGAACGACGTCAACATCATGGCCGTCGCGCACGGCGAGACGAAAGAAGAAGTGCTCGCGCACAAACGCGCGATCGACGCGCATCTCACATCGACCGGCATCGGCTTCACGTACACGAACGTCTACTGGGGCGGGCGCGCGGAGATCAAGCCGTCCGACATCTCGCCGGTCGCCTATCGCGAATGGGCGAGGAAGGCGGGGCTGTGATCGATTTCAACGTGTCGCCGTTCGTCGTGATCTGGGAGAACACGCGCGCGTGCGACCTCGCGTGCGTGCACTGCCGCGCGGCCGCGCAGTCGCGGCGCAGCCAGTACGAGCTGACGACGGAAGAGGGATTCCGGCTCATCGACGAGATCGCGACGATGCAGCCGAAAGTGTTCGTGCTGACCGGCGGCGATCCGCTGAAGAGAGAAGACACCTATGCGCTGGTCCGCCACGCGCGCGACAAAGGGCTCGAGCCGTCGCTCACTCCGAGCGCGACACCGCTGCTCACCGAAGAGGCGGTGACGCGGATGAAGGAACACGGACTCGGACGCATGGCGGTGAGCCTCGACGCATCGAACGCAGCGCTGCACGACGACTTCCGCCGCGTGCCGGGATCGTTCGACATCACGCTGCGCGCGATCCGCCAGGCATCGCGCGAAAACATCCCCGTGCAGGTCAACACGACCGTCACGCGACGCACGATCGCCGACCTGCCGCACATGGTCGAGTTGCTGACGAGCCTCCGCATCGCGATGTGGAGCGTCTTCTTCGCCGTGCCGACGGGCCGCGCCAAACAATCCGACCTTGTCACCGCGTTCGAAGTCGAAGAGCTGTTCGGATTCCTCTTCGACACCAGCAAACGCGTACCGTTCTCGATCCGCACCACCGAAGCCATGCACTACCGCCGCTACGTACTCCAGAACGGCGGCGCCATGCCCCTCGGCGTCCAGCCGAATGGCCCCCCGCGCGCACCGCGCGGCGTCAACGAAGCGAAGGGATTCGTCTTCGTCTCCCACATCGGCGACGTCTACCCGAGCGGCTTCCTCCCGCTGAAAGCAGGCAACGTCAAACAGCAGCCGCTGTCCGAGATCTACCGCACGAGCCCACTCTTCATCGACCTCCGCGACAGCAACAACCTCCACGGCAAATGCGGCCGCTGCGAATTCCGCGACCTGTGCGGAGGCTCGCGCGCGCGAGCGTGGTCCATGACGGGGGATGTGTTCGGGTCGGATCCGTTGTGTGCTTACCAGCCGGCGTGATGGCTTGCCTGATGTTATGATGGCACCCTTATGAGCGAGAGGACGCAGATCACGCTCGATCCGGAGCTTCAGAAACGAGCCCGCCGGAAGGCGGCAGACCTGGGAATCTCCTTCGCCGAGTACATCCGCCGTCTCGTGGCCCGCGACGTCTCCGCACCTCGGAAACTCAACGACCCTTCGGTCCTCTTCGCGTTGGGCGCATCGGGCGGCAGCGACGTCGCTCAGGAGAAGGATGAGATGGTCGGTCGGGCATTTGCGGCCGCGCGCGGCCGCCGGCGGCTGAAGAGGTCGTGAGTCTCTTCGTCGATACGTCTGCGTGGTATGCAGCAGCCGATCGCGACGACCGCGGCCACCAGCGCGCCAAAGCCATCCTTACGTCGAACGAGTTGCTCGTTACCACTGACCACATTCTCATCGAGTGCTGGATGCTCATCCGACATCGAATCGGCCGCAGCGAGGCGATCGTCTTCTGGTCACGCCTCCCGCACGTCGCCCATATCGAAACCGTACTCGCTGCCGACCTGCAGAACGCCCTTGAAATCGTCGAAGAGTGGTCCGATCAGGACTTCTCGATCGTCGACTGCACAAGCTTCGCGGTCATGCAGCGACTCGGCCTGAGACGGGCAGCGAGCTTCGATTCCGACTTCAGCATCTTCCGGTTTGGTCCGGACCGCCGACGTGCATTCGAGGTGGTGCGGTAGCGGTAAGCTCCCTCAATGTGCGCACGCCGAGCCGGCGAATGCGAACGTGGAGGGCGGCCGACGCGGGTGGTAAGCTGAACAGAATGAAGGTCAGGACCTACGAGGCAATCGTCGAGCAGGGCGAAATCAAACTGCCGGAAGCGGTGAAACTTCCCGAGCACGCCAAGGTGTACATCGTCGTCCCCGGTGTTGAAGATCTGCCGCCATCCATGATTCACACGCCGCACCTCCTGCGACCCGAACAGGCAGCCGATTTCGCAATGGACATCGTGGAAGGCGAAGATGCCGCCGTACGATGATCGGCGCTTCGCTCCTCCTGCGCCGGTTCTGAGCGCGCGACTTCGCAATCCGCAAAGCGGCGCGATCATTTCGGATGTACCACTTTTGATCGATACGGGCGCTGACGTGACGCTGCTTCCGCTCGGCGCCGTGAACGCGGCCGGCATCGAACAGACCGGTGCCTCGTACGAATTGCTGGCGTTTGACGGCAGATCGAACTCCGCCGGCGTTGTGCGCGCTGAGCTGTTAATGCTTGGCCGCACCTTTCGCGGTCAGTTTCTCGTGATCGATCAAGAAGTCGGAATCCTCGGCCGCAACATTCTCAATGCTCTCGCGCTTCTGCTGGATGGACAACGGCAGACGTGGAGTGAGCAAACCATATCCGGCTGACGCGTTGTCCGGGAGCGCAGGCTAGAAAGCCTGCGCCACACCGCGGTCGCGAATGAACAGACTGCGAATCAGTCCCACGAACGTCACCAGCCACGCCGCCAGCGCGATGTACACGAATACGCGCGGCACGGTGTGCAACAGCGGAATGCCCGCGACGTTGGCGAGGCGGAACGTGCAGACGGTGTACATCCCGAGCGGGAAGACCGCGCCCCAATAGAGCGGGCTGTAGGTGAGCGGGAATCGCTTCGCGACGTGACGCCAGAATCCGAGGATCACCAGCATCGGGATCCACCACGTCGCGGTCGCCCAGAAGAGAATCGTCAGGCCGAGGAGGAAGGGGTGGAGCTGCGTGAGGAGCGGAGACGATTTGGCGCTGGCGATGAGCAGCGTTCCGGCGAGCGTGGAGATCGCCATCGCTCCCATGTTGATCCAGTACGGCGGCATGAGGTCGGACGGCGCGAAGCGGAAGAACGTGTAGCGATAGAAGATGAGGGAGATGAGCCAGATGTAGAGCATGCCGCCGGCGAGCCAGAACGTCAGGCTGACGAAGAGCAGCAACTCCGCGTATGTCGTTGACGGCGCGAGGATCGACGCAAGCGTCGACACCGACTGCGTCGCCACGACCGCAACGAGCCAGCCGCCGTTGATGCCCTGATCGAGCGGCGGCTTCGTCTCCTTCACCGTCAGCGCGGTGAAGACGGCGTACACGAGCACGAGCCAGAGGATGAGCGTCGCCATCCAGAACGCGAGCGCGACGGACTCCAGCTTCGCCACGATGACGAGCTGCGATCCGAGGACGCTCGTTCCGGCGACGGTGGTGAAGAAGCCGACGCCGCGCTGATGATCGCTCACATCCGCGAGCACGTCTTTCGGATAGCGAACGATGCGGATGATCGTCAACGCCCACAGCACGATGAACGCGACGCCGTTGATGCCGAGGAGCACCTGCGGCACGATCGGAATGCCCAGCAGCTGCGCGGCGATGGACACGATGCCGGTCGCCATCACCAGCGCGAAATATGCGGGATGCAGCGTGCGAATCAACGCCGCTCCATCCGATAGACGTACGTGAGCAGGCCGAAGTTCAGCGCGAAGCAGATGAAGCTTGCGATCGCGGCGGGAACGATCACGCGCTCCTGTCCCGCGAGAAATGCGTTCATCGTCGCCGTCAGAAGCCAGAGCTGCAGCACGACCATCACGATGACGATCGAGAGGATGCCGAACACGATCGTCATCTTCTGCTGCCGCGAGAACGCCCGCCTCATGCGCGCACCTCACGGCCGATCGCGTAGAGATCGCCGTTGCGGATCTCGAGCAGGATGCGCTCGAGCGGACGTCGCGGTGGACCGGCGACCGGAACGCCTGTCTCGAGCTCGAACGAACCGTTGTGACACGGGCAATGGAAGCGACCGCGCGCAACGTCGGGCACGACCGCGCAACTGAGGTGCGTGCATTTCTGATTGAACGCGACGTAATGCTGCGGGCCGGTGCGTACGACGAGACAGATGTCGTGCGCGGCCGGATATTCGAAGACCAGCGAGCCGCCGACGGGAATCGCATCGGCGCGCGCGATGCGCATCACCGGCAACTGTCCCTTGCGTTTGCGGAAGAAGTTCTCGAACACGATCCACAGCTGTCCGACGGCGAACGCGAAGCTGGTGAGGACGAGAAACTTCGTGAAGTCGCGACGCGCCACGAGCTCGTCCTGCGGCCAGTCGATCGGAAAGTCGTTCCGCCACTGCGGCTGGTCGTGATACGGGCGGCCGTCGGGCGGCTCGGAGAGCTGGTCAGGCGGTTTCATCGAACACATCCATCCTCGCCACCGGTTCCTCGCTCATCGCGGAAAGCACGTCGACGTGCTGTACGCCGCCGTCGCGGGGAACCATCATCTGCACCTTCGTGGTGATCGTCTGATCGCCGAACCGGAACGTGTTGACAGGCGCGGAGCGCGGCCGCAGCTGCTCGATCTCCTCGCGCGTGCCGAAGTAGAGCGCGCCGGAGGGACAGACGCTCGCGCACATCGGCTTGAGGCCGACCGACGTGCGGTCGTAGCACATGTCGCACTTCATCATCAGATTGAACTCGGTCTGCATCTTCGGCACGCCGAACGGACAGGCCAGCACGCAGTTGTTGCAGGCGATGCAGCGCGGCTTGCGCGCGGTCTGCACCACTCCATCACCGGTGCGCTTGATCGCGTCGGCGGGACAAACTTCCGCGCACGTCGGCGAGTCGCAGTGCATGCAGATGACGGGAACGGTCTGCACGGAGATCGGACGATCGACGTACTGCAGCTGAATCATCGAGTGCCCGCGATGCGTGTCGCATTCGCTGCACGCGGCCACGCACGACTGGCAGCCGATGCAGCGATTCGGATCGACGAAGAACTCGAGATTCATCGGTGTGGCGCAGGCTTTCCAGCCTGCGCTCCTCCGGGCACAGGCTGGAAAGCCTGTGCTACACGAGAGACTCGCACCGCGCACACTTTGTACTCGGGGATCTTCGACACCGGATCCTGCGCCGCGATCGTGAGCTGATTCGCAGCCTTCCGGCCGGCCCAGTGATACGGAATGAACACCGTGTCCGGACGAATCGTCGTCACGACCTGCGCGCGCAGCGTGATGTTGCCGCGCCGCGACTCCACGATCGTCCAGTCTCCATCCGCGATCCCGAGTTTCTGCGCAAGCCGCGGATGAATCTCGACGAGCGGCTCGGGATATTGGTCCACGAGTGGACCAATGCGCCGCGTCTGCGTGCCGGACAGGAACTGGCTGACGACGCGGCCGGTCGTGAGAATGACCGGGTATTCGTCGTCGACGTCTTCGGCCGGCGGCCGGTACGCGGCGACGTTGAAGCGCGCCTTGCCGTCGGGAAAATAAAACGGCCCCGCGCCGTTCGCGACCGGATTCCACGATCCCGCTTCGAACAGTCGCGGCGTGCCCGGATGATCTTCCGACGGACACGGCCAGAAGACGCCGTTGTTCGCCTCGATCTTCTCGTACGTGATGCCGAAGTAATCGGCGACGCCGCCCTTCGACGCGACGCGCAGCTCGTCGAAAATTGCGCGCGGGCTGTCGAACGTGAAGCCGTGTGGCCGTTTCAGCGCGTGCGCAATGTCCTGAATCACGCGCCAATCCTGCGTCGCGTCGCCGGGCGGATCGACGGCCTTGTTGATCTTGATGACGCGGCCTTCCACCTGGCACACCACGCCTTCGTCTTCTTCGTGCAGCGATCCGGGAAGAACGACGTCCGCGTGTTGCGCGGTCTCGCTCAGAAAGAAATCGATCACCGTGAAGAACTCGAGCTTCTCCAGCGCGCGCGTGACGAATGCATTGTCGGGCAGCGAGACTTTCGGATTGAAGCAGATCGACAGCAGGCCTTTGATCTCGCCCGCATCGATCTTCCGCATCATCTCGTAGCAATCAACACCCGCCTCGGGGAGCTCCTCCGGCCACACGCCCCACACGCCGGCAATGTATTCGCGATGCGCGGGATTCATGATGTCGCGCCAGCCGGGAAGCTGGTCGGCTTTCTGTCCGTGCTCGCGGCCGCCCTGTCCGTTGCCCTGACCGACGACCGTTCCGTACGCACAGCACGGCTTTCCGATGCGGCCGGAGGCGAGCACGATGTTGATCGTCGAGAGGCAATTCTCGACGCCGTGCGAGTGGTGCTCGATGCCGCGCGCGTGCATGAGAAAGCTCGTCTTCGCCGTACCCCACAACTCCGCGGCGGCGCGGATCGACTTCTCCGCGATTCCGGTCACTTCGGATGTGCGCTTCGGCGTCCACTGCTGCACGTGTTCCGCGACGGCGTCGAACCCGACGGTGTGCTGTTCGATGAAGTCGTGATCGATCCAGTCGTTCTCGATCATCAACTGCAGGATGCCGTTGAAGAGCACAACGTCGCGCCCCGGCTTCACCGGCAGAAAGATGTCCGCCGTACGCGCGATCGGCGTGATGCGCGGATCGACGACGATCAACTTCCCGCCGTTCTCGCGCGCCTGCCATATGTAGTTCGTCGTGATCGGCGAGCATTCGGCGGTGTTCGATCCGGCGACGAGCACGACCTCCGCGTTGAGAATGTCGTCCCACGGATTCGCGCTGCGATCGATGCCGAACGCCTTCTTGTTCGCCGCACCTGCGCTGACCATGCAGAGCCGGCCGTTGTAGTCGATGTATTTCGTCTTCAGGCAGACACGGGCGAACTTGCCCATGAGATACGCCTTCTCCGTCGTCAGGCTCGCGCCGGAGAGAACGCCGAATGCATCGGGTCCATACATTGACTGAATGCGCTCGATCTCCGACGCCACGCGCGCGATGGCCGCGTCGTACGCCATCGGCGAGAATCCGCGCTCCGAATCCGGATCGCGCTGCAACGCCGTCGTCAGGCGATCGGGATGTCCGCCCTGCAGGTAGCGCTTCACGCCCTTCGGACAGAGCATGCCCTTGTTGAACGGAAAGTCGTACCGCGGCTCGAAGCCGATGACGAGGTTGTCTTTGACTTTGAGATTGATGCCGCACTGCTGCCCGCAAAAGCAGCAGTGCGTCGGAACGATCTTGTCCGGCTCCGCACCGGTGTCGACGCGCAGCCCCTCCATCCGATTGAGGTGCGGCCCCCACGCGTCGATCAGTACGTCCTGGTCTCTCGGAAGCGTTGCCATGGAATCCCTCAGTGGAGGACAGGCAATCCTGCCTGTCCTCTTTCTCCTTGCCCCGATTCGACAGGCAGGATTGCCTGACCCCCACCAGCCCACAGCCGCCCCTGTGCAATTGCGAGCATCGAGCGCCGGCACGCCGGACAGATGCGTTGGTATTCGCCGTAGCGATAACCGAGCTCGCGCTCGACTTCGATCAGGTCTTCGATCTGCAGCAGCGGTGCGAACTCGTCGCCGCAACGAAGGCACTTCGCCATGCCTTCTTTTGCGGCGACATCCTTGTAGAAGCTGACGCCGAGCTGCGCCGGCCGCTGGAAGATGTGAAAGAACTTCCCGAACGGCAGGTACAGCAGCGTGAAGATCACGGTGATCGCGTGCAGGAGCGCGAGAAAGTCGTAGCCGTAGCCCTGCATCCACGTGTAGCTCGCCGTGAGCAGCAGCCCGGTGACGCTGATCGCGAAGAGCAAAATCAGCGGCAGGAAGTCCTCGGCGAATCGCTGCACCGACGCCGCGCCGTGGTCGCGCATCCGCCGCCGCATCGCCAGCATCACGCCCGCGATCACCAGGAATGCCGACCACACCAGGCCGTGAAAAATCAGGAACGCGACGATCGAGTGGATCTTGAACGAGCTCGTGGCGAAGCCGAACACGAACGTGCGGTACGACTCGACGTCGCCCGGCACCGTCTCGAAGTGAATCCATCCGAAGACCAGCGGAAACGTGATCGCGAACGCGAGGATGCAGCCCCACATGATCAGCGCATGCGCGAGCCCGCGCGCCGCGCCGCGCTTGAAGATGAAGCGATTCAGCGCAAAGTCCGCCGTCACGCGCGCGAACCAGTTGCGGATATTCGCGACGAGATACTTCCTGCTGAAGAACAACTGCCAGCCGCGATTCCAATATCGCTTCGTGGGCGGACGCTGGAGCCATATCGAATAGCGATATGTGATCGCGAACGTCGCGAAGAGAACCGCGAACGTGTATCCGACCAGCGCCGCGTCGAAGTGCTGCAGGTTGCGCGAGCCGACGACGATCAGCACCGCGAGGATCGCCGTGAACAGCGCTCCCCATGCAGCACCGACGATCCGTTCTTTGCCGACGCGACCGAACATCATCGAGAGTCTACGCTTGCACTACCCCGAGCGAATCTTCATCGCCAACGCGACCAGCACCGCCATGATGATACCGAGGGCGACGAAGAGACCGCGGCGGCGATAGCCGAGCTCGTCGAGTGATTTCTGCGCGCTGAGCAGCGCCGCGCGCGCGTGGCCGAGGCCTTCGGTTTGTTTCTTCTGCACCTCGGTTGTGCCGAACGTGTGGACCAGCGTCTCGAGCTCGATCTGATTGTCGATCGCGCCGTCGAGCTCCGCGCGCGCGTTGCGCGTTTCGACGCCGCCGCGATGCGCGGCGAGCTGGATCCGTTCGGCGCGCGCGATCATGCTGGTCAGCGATCGCGTGGCGTCGGAGTAGGACTTCGCGAAGTCGCCGCTGATATGACAGTCGCCGCAGCGGCGGATCGCCACCTTCACCTTGCCGAACGCGTAGTGCGTCTTGCCGATGCGGAACTTCTCGAACAGGCGCGCGAACTCGGGGCGATTGCGATGCGTCGGAAGGCTCTGCGCCTGATCGACGAGCCAGTCGAATCGCGCATCGCCGGTGAGATGTTGTTGCGCGGCCGCGGCAAGAAGCGCGTCGCGCATCTCGCGATAGTGACTCGCCTTCTTCGCCGGCTCCGCGACGAGCGTCGCCAGCGCGCCCGCGCCTTCGTGGCAGAACGCGCACGGGACGTCGGGCAGCACGCCGATCATCGCCACGCTCGGCCGCACGACGGCGTGATTCTCGTGACACGTCACGCAGTCGCTGAACTGCGTCATCGTCAGCTTCGCGCGCGCGTCGTCGTGGCAATCGCCGCACTTTCCGCCGCTTCCGAGGAGCTCGTTGTGCTGCGCCCATCCGCCTGCCTTCTTGCTCGCGCGAAACAGCTCCGCCTCGCGTCCGTGACAATTGCCGCAGACAAAGCTCACGCTTTTCACGCCCGGCGGCGTCGCGCCGTGATTGCCGTGGCAGTCGTTGCACGTCGGCGCGCTGAGATCGTCCTTCTCGAACATCGCCTTCGCGTGCACGCTGATGCGCCATCGCGCGAATTGATCCGTCGCGATTCCGTACGGCGCCATCTTCTTCGCGTCGGAGTGACAACGGCTGCACGTCTCCGCGACGTGCGTCGCGTACACCGGCGCGTCGGGATTCGTCTTGCGCCGGATTCCATGCACCGAATGACAATCGACGCACGTTGCAACGTTCTGATCGCCCTGCGCGAGTCGCTGCCCGTGCACGCTCGTCCGGTACTCCGCGACTTCATCGACGCGCGCGGCGGGATTGAATCGCTTCATGTAGTCGGCCGAGCTGTGGCAGCGGCCGCAGAACTCCGGGATCTCGCTGCGCTTCGGTTTCGGCGCATGCTCGTTCCCGTGGCAGTCCTTGCACGACAATCCCACCTCGGCGTGCACGTCGTCTTTGAGCGAAATCGTGTCGTGGCAGTTCGCGCACGGCGTCGTGATCACGGTGCTCAGGAGCAATGCAGCGACGATCATCGCGCCTCCGGAGCTCGCGTGATGAATGCGAAGAGCGCGAGCAGCAACGCAGTCAGAAAGACGATGTAGAGCGGGACGAGAGTCCCGTAGCCCCAGCACGTCATCACGATGACGAACGCCAACCCGAGAAGGCCGGCGATCGTCCATCCGCGGCCGTGTCGTCGATCGAGAAACGGAACGAGCAACAGCAACAGGCCCGCGAGTCCGAACAGCAGGATCGGAATCGCCTCGTATTCAATCCCCAGAACCTCGCCGCCCGGAACGAGCTTCAAGGTTTGAAACATGAAGACGTAGTACCACTCGGGGCGGATGTTCGCGTATGCCGGCGCGAACGCGTCCGCCTTCTCGCCGAGCTCCCACGGCATCATCGCGGCGAGCGCGGCGAGCACGCCGAGGGCGAAGATCCAGCCGGAGAGATCCCGCAGCGCGAAGTGCGGGAAAAACTTCATCGGCGACCGGCGCCGCGATTCTTCTTCGACGTTCGCCGGCACGCTCATCCCCTTCACTTGCACGAGCACCAGGTGCGCGAGCAGCAGCACCGTCGTGATCGCCGGCAGAATCGCGACGTGCCAGCCGTAGAAGCGAGAGAGAGTCGCGCCGGTGACGCGATCGCCGCCGCGCAGAAAACGAAGCATCCACTCGCCGATCACCGGCACCACGCCGGCGATGTCGGTGCCGACTTTCGTCGCGAAGAACGAGAGCTGATTCCACGGAAGGAGATATCCGGAAAAGCCGAACCCGAGGATCAGGAAGAACACGAGCGCGCCGGTGATCCACGTCAGCTCGCGCGGCGCGCGGTAGGACTTGAGGAAGTAGACGCTGGCGAGGTGGAGGAACGCGAAGAACACCATCAGGTTCGCGGACCACGCGTGAATCGACCGCACGAGCCAGCCGAACGGCACGGTCGTGACGAGGAACTCGATCGACTCGAACGCCTCGTCCGCCGACGGGCGGTAGTACAGCATCAGCAGCACGCCGGTGCAGACCTGCACGAGGAAGAAGAACAGCGTCATCCCGCCGAGGTAATAGAAGACGCTGTAGCGATGCATCGGGACCGTTTTGTGCGAGAGAAACTCGCGCAGCATCGACCAGCCGACGCGATCATCCAGCCATTGCAGCACGCGGCTCATGTCAAGCCTTTGACACCACGACCGTCGGCGCGCTGCCGCTCTTCGGAACGAGATTGACCTTGAACGCGGTGAGCGGACGCGGCGGAGGCCCGGCGATGTTGCGTCCCGTCAGGTCGTACGCGCCGCCGTGGCAATTGCACCAGATGCGGTTGCGCTCCTTCTGAAAGCCGACGATGCAGTCGAGATGCGTGCACGTCGCGGAGAGCGCGCGGAAATCATTCTCCGCGGCACGCACGACGATCACCGGGTCCGCGCCGAAGCGGACGATCTTGAAGCCCTTCTCGCGGAACACCGGGTCGTCGGCGCTGCCCGCTTCGATCTGCGCCGTCCCCGGCTCCGGAATCCGCGGCGGACTGAGGAAGCGCACCAGCGGATAGAGAACGCTCAGCGCCAGGGCGCCGAAAGACGTGCCGAGAAACCAGTTGATGAAGCGCCGCCGCTCCGGGACTGGGTACGCTTCCATGCACCCTCCGTTGTGACGAAGGTAGATTGCGCGGTCACCCGCGTGATGTAGCGATGCGCACAGGTCACGGTGATCGACGCTACCGACGTGCGGTTACGACTTGTGTTTCGGTGATGCGATGCCCACATTGGAGGAGCGCATCACCCAACTCGAGCAGCGCGTCGCCGCCCTCGAGACCGGTGTAGCGCAGGCTTTCCAGCCTGCGCCCGTGGAGGACTCTCCCTCCCCCATCCTCGACTTCGCCCTCATCGGCAGAAGCATCCTGATCGTGGGAGGCGCGTTTCTCCTTCGCGCGCTGACGGAGGCCGGATGGGTCCCGCAGCTCGCGGGAGTCGCGCTGGGATTCGTGTACGCGATGGCGTGGATCGTCGTCGCGCCGGAAACCGCAGCGCTGATCGCGGGCGCGCTGATCGTCGAAGCGACGATACGCTTTCACGCTCTCGACGCGCCGGCCGGCGCGTTGCTCGTGGTCGTCACGGCGTGCGCGCTCCTCTTCATCGCGCGACGACGCGACTCGAATGCGATCGCGTTGATCGTGCTGGCGATGACGACGCTCACCTTGACCGGACTTGCCATCGGCACCGCCGACGTGTTGCCCTGCGCGATCGCCGCGACGGCGATCGCCGTGATCGCGCAGCGGTCCGTCGCGCTGATGATCGTCAGCGATTTCTTCGCGCTGGCATTGCTCGCGATGACGCTGCTCGATCGCACGCCTCAGCCGCGGCTCGTCGTCGAGCTCACGCTCGTCGCGATCGCCGTCGCCTGGCTCGTGCGACCCGCTCGCATTCAGACCTCCGTCGCACTCTTCATCGGCCTCGGCGGCGCATCGCTCCTCGCCTTCCACGCGCCCACCCTCGTGATCCTCTGGGCGGCCATGTCCATCGCCACCGCACGCCATGAGCCGCACGGATGGATGATCGCCGCGACCGCGGCCGCATTCGCGACCGGCACTCCCACGCTGTCGCTGGCGATCGTCGGGGCAATGTCGATCATCGCCTATGCATTAGCGTCGCGCGCACGCATCGTCCTTCTGCTCATCATCACCCTCGCGCTCCTCGTCAACGCCAATGCGCTTCTGACGACATCCGATGCCGGCACTCTCGCCATGCAACGCAGCCTCTTGCTCGCCGTCACCGCCGCCCTCCTCACCCTCCTCGCCCGCCGGCATCCCGAAGCCGCAATCGCCGCGCGCATCGTCCTCGGGTTCGCGGCGCTCAAGCTCCTCGTCGAAGACTTCCGATTCGGCCACGCGGCGACGATCGCCGTCGCGCTCGTCGCCTACGGAACCGTTCTGCTCATCATTTCGAGAAAAGGAGAATCCATGAAACGCATCCTCGTCCTCATCGCCCTGCTCGCCCTCCCCCTCACCGCATTTGCCGACGACGCCGCCGTGCTCTACAAATCAAAGTGCGCGATGTGCCACGGAGCCAACGGCACCGGCGACACGCCGATGGGAAAGAAATTCGCCATCAAGTCGTTCGCGTCCGCCGACGTCCAGAAACACACCGACGCCCAACTCGCGCAAACCATCACCAAAGGCAGCGGCAAAATGCCCGCGTTCGCCGGCAAACTGACCGACGCGCAAATCAAACAACTCGTGGCGGTGGTGCGGGGCTTTGTGAAGAAATAAGGCTAAAGCGTTAGGCGCCGCATACCGACTTGTGTCGATTTGCTACAGAAACCAGAGGCCGCAACGACATGACAGCGTCCCCGGTTCGTCGTATCCATCCTGAGCAGGATGACTACGAAGAACCTTCGACTCGCGCTGCTCCTGCTGGCGTTTGTGCAAACGGGGTTCTCAGGAACGGCACGGGCCAATCCCTTTGAGTACACCTGGCAGGAGGTAGCACCGGGCGTTTGGGCCGGGATTCGACAAGATCCATTCGAGCTTCCCCAGGAAGGGAATTCGGTCTTCGTGCTCACGGAGCAGGGAGTCGTCGTGTTCGATGCGGGCGGATCGCCGCTCATGGGAGAGTCCATCGTCGCAAAAGTGCGATCCCTGACTGAAAAGCCGATCACCCACGTGATCATCAGCCACTGGCACGGCGACCACATGCGAGGCCTTCAGGCCATTCAGTCCGCGTATCCGAACGTCGCGATCTTCGCGCATCCCTACTCACGCGACTTCATTGCGGCTACACAAGAACGCTGGCTCAAGCGCCGCGTCAGCATGGTTCCCAACATTCGGAAAGCGCTCGGCGCAGCACTCGCGGCGGACCACGATCTGAAAGGACGAGTCCTGATTCCGGAAGAAAAAGAGTGGTTACTGAAAGGACGGGATGTCCTCGATCAGCTCGATCGCGAAAACAATCGCACGACCTACGTCATCCCGAATGCCACTTTCGCCGATCGCATGGTCCTCTACCTCGGCGGCCGAGAACTGCAGTTCCTGCATCTCGGAAACTCCCATACGGCCGGAGACGTGATCCTATGGCTGCCGCAGGAACGAATCGTTGCGACCGGAGATATCATCACGGCCCCGATCCCGCTGCTGCCCAACCCATATACCAGCGACTATGCCGGCGTGCTGCAGCAGATCAAAGCACTCGGCTTCAAGACCCTCGTTCCCGGCCACGGCGCCATCCAACACGACACCGCCTACCTTGACCTGCTGAGCGACACGTTTCGTTCCGTGACCGCGCAAATGAAGTCCTTGATCGCGCAATCCATCCGGAAAGAGGACGCGATCGCCAGAATCGACTATTCGAGCGTCGAAAAGCGCTTCACCCACGGCGACGCATTCTTGACGAATCGCTTTCACGACTACGTCAGCGCCGCCCTTGCGGAGGCGACCTACCTGATCGAGAGCGGAACTGGGATCAAGGAGGAGTTTTGAGCGACCATTGAATCGAGCGAAGCGCGCAGTTCGTCGGCTACGCCGAAGCTCGGCCGGCGGGCAGGGCCGAGCGCGCGTGAGCTTGTGCTGGAGTTAGCCGGCTTACCGCGCCACGTCACACCCAGTTGACCGGTGCCGAGTCACGAACATGAAGTTTGTGGCGTTCTCCTCGATGACTGAGATCTACGCATCTGTAACCGCCCAACTGCGGTGGATCAGAAATCGAGACTGCATTGTAGTTTGGAGAGTATTTGTAAATCAGCAAGCACTCGGCGAGTCGCACATCGGCGACCCATCGCTTCCAGAGATCGCTGGCGGCATGTCTGCGCGAATCGTAAATCCGGCCGAGATGAATCACGATCTCTTCCTCATTGCGGAGCCAGTGCTCATGCTGGCGGAACCGCCTGCCGAATGTCTGCCCTGTGGCCTGTCCGATGTAGAGGAGTGTGTTGGGACCGCACAGGATGTGCCTACCGTAGATTTGGTATAGGCCATAGTCTTCGCCGTCATAGTCTGGCGGAGCGCCCTCGTTATCGAACTCTGAGATCACTGTTTCAATCGTGAATGGACCGCTCCATAGAACTTCCAAGTGCAGCGTCTCACCGCTGGCCGGCGACTCCCGGCCAGTTCCTGTTTCTACGTGCCCTGTTGACGCGTCCAACTTAAGAATCCACTCATGTCATGCGCTAGTTAGCCGGCCGTTCCGCTACTCTGTAATTCCAGCGCTACACCGAGTGCTCGGTTCAATTCAGCGATCTTCGACGGTGGCAAACTGCCAATGTAATCCGTGAGGACCGATTTAGGCAGACTGACGAGTTCATCGCAGTGGACCGCACTGTCGTGTTTTAGACCTTGGTCCACATCGACCGCTACCTGTGACAAAAGTCCATGGTGTGACGAATATACCGGCGCACAGATCACCGAAGAGAACCGAGATTCGATAACAGCCTGTCGTGACACGATTACGAACACTCGCGATCTTCGAGGATCAGCACCGCCAGGATGCCGCACGCGATACATTTCGCCGCGTCTCACGTGACCTGGTATTCGAGGACGTCTTCGGCTTCCGCGTTGAGTTCATCAGCAAGTTCGTTGATGAGGGCGATTTCACTCTTATCAGAGACATCGTCCGGTTCGTGCAGCAGGCGACGTACCGCGTCAGCGACGAAGGCCGAACGGTCGTTAGCCACCGCGTCTATCTGAGCGACCAGTTCATCGGGCAAGTCGATGTGCATGTTCACAATATGAAGAGTAACTGGAAAACGAGCCCGATCGCAAACGAATGGCAGACTCGTTCGCGTGACTAGCGCAATCCGCTGATCTTAAACCAGTTACCTCGTGCCGACAAACACACACAGCTCGGTCTAGCCATACGTGCCGTCGCGTGTCGAATCTACTCTTCGCAGAGATTTTGCGCCATGGCGAGGCGCTGGCGCTTTGAGGCGCGAGCTGATATCGCTACCTCAAAGGGCTTCGAAAAGGGCAGGCTGGAAAGCCTGCCCCACACCGGGAGCGCGGGCTGAAAGCCCGCGCCACACCACACCCTACCGCCGCAGCAGCAGGAACACTCCGTATCGCGAGGCTTCGTAGTCCGCGACCGCGAATGCGGACTCGGTGTATTTGTCGCGGGCCCATTCGGCGCCGATGCCGAAGGTTCCGTGGACCTGGACGGTCACGCGGGCGCGGGAGCGGTCGAGTTTGAAGGGGATGGCGCCTTCGTTTTCGAAGTGGGTGAGGTCGCCTTCGAAGGATGCGCGGGGCCAGGTGACGGCGACGCCGCCTTCGAGCGATTTGCCTCGCTCGACGTGGATGGATTCGTCGATCCTGAAGTTTTCGGGGTGGCGGAAGAGGATGGTGCTGTCGGCGTGGAAGCGGGACGCGGACGCGTGCAGCGATACCTGCTCGACGGGAGTGAGGACCACGTCGCCGGTGTACTGGCGCAGTGTGGAGTCGTAGCCGATGCCGGGGCGATCGTTCGACTGCTGGGTCTCATCGGCGACGAAGCCGAGGCGGACGAATTTCGGCGCCTTCCACGACGCGCGCACGCGGTAGCGATCGCGCTCGAGGAAGTCGGTGCGGAGGATCGGATCGTTCGCGCCGGAGCTCTGCAGCGATGCGCCGAGCGTGAAGCCGCCGAGCGAGTAGCTGCCGTCGAGGAGGAACGTGCGGACGCGGCGATCGAACGCGCCGCCCTGCCCGCCGTCGACGACGATCTCCGCGAGATCGGGCGCGACGTTCACGTCGAGGTTCGACTGGCTGATGCCGGCGCGCAGTGCAAGCGGCCCGACCGGGCGGACGAGGAGCGCCGCATCGAGCACGTCTTCGTCGCGCCGGAGCGCGTTCTCCGCGCGCAGGACCACTTCGAAGTCGCGCGGATCGGCGCCGCCGAAGGTGACGCTCTGCAGGTAGAGCGTGCGAATCAGCGCGCTGCCGTCGAGCTCACGATGTTCGCGGCGATAGCCGGCGGTGAGATCGACTTTGTCGGTGAACGCGATGTCCCCGCGCACGCCGATGCGCCACGTCGTGTTCTTCGCGCGCGACGCGCTCTCCTCGGCGATGCCATTGAAGAAACGGCTGATCGCAAAGGAAGCGAGCGAGCCGGTGACGTCATCCGCACCGGTGGCATCGCCGTCGGCGGCGAAGCGCACGAAGTTGCCGGTGACGCGCACGCGCGATCCGGCCTGGCCGCCGATCGAGAACGACGTGAACGGCGTGTCGACGTCGGTCCGCTCGTCGCGCGTGAGGGCGGAGACGGTGATCGGCCGGCCGAGGACGGGATCGCTGTTGTTGCCGTTGTTCGCGCCCGGCGCGAGCGTGAGCGTCTCGCGGCCACGGAAGGTGCGCCATCCCTGCGTGAGCTGTCCGCTCACCGAGCCGAATTCGAACGTGGCGCCGGCGCGAAGCTCGCGATCGGTGTCGCGCAGATCCTGCGACAGCAGGAACTCGTCCTGACCGACGTGCCACGTCGTGGTGCCCGGACCTTCGTAGCGATTCCACGTGTAGCCGATGAACGGCTTGATCGCTTTCCAGCGAAGGATCTCGATCTCGCCGTCGACGAGGTCGCGCGTGCGATCGAAGGTGTGCTGTCCGAGCGCGAACGCGGGCAACGCGCTGAAGGCGTCGGCCCTGCGATAGCGAAGATTGAAGCGATACCAGCCGTCGCGGCGCGTTTCGAGACGAAGGGCGCCGGCCGGACCGGCGCCGAGGTCGGAGACATCGAGACGAAGGTCGGAAGTGGCCAGCGTCAACGCGCGGATCAGCAGGCCTTCATCCTCGTTGATCTGCGTCCGGTACATGTTCTCGTTGCCGCTGACGTCGGTCCAGCGGTAGCCGATCTCGATATCGATCGGCATAGGGATCGGCATCGTCTGCGCGGAGACGTGCGCCGCCGTCAGGCAGAGCGCGAGCAGAAGCCATCGATAGCGCATCAGAGTCTCCATCACTTCAACAGTTGCGGATCGCGGTTCGAACCGTGGACGGCGACGTGGCACGTCGTGCAGTTCTGATAGCGCGGCAGCGAGAGGTTGTGGAACGACGGCGGCTGCGATCCGAGCGTGGCGGCGGCGATCGGCGAATGGCACTCGATGCAGACTTGCTGCACCGTCGCGCGCACGAGCTGTTTCGGATTCGACGAGCCGTGCGTCTCATGGCAGGTCGTACATTCGCCGGTCTCCAGTCCGCCGTGCGAAAAGACGAAGGGACCGCGCTTCTCGGTGTGACAGGAAACGCACGGCGCCTCACCCGCGCGCGTCGTGCGCAAATGGCCGAGAAGCGCCAGCGAGCGCTCGCCTTTCGCGCGGCGGCCGTGCGGATCGTGACACGTCGAGCAGGTCATGCCGCCGCGATCGAGGCGATGCGCGAACGGCTTGTTGCGCATCGATGCTGCTTGCGTGTGACACGTGCCGCATAGCGCGAGCTGCGGCTTGGCGACGAGATGCGGCGAGCGCGGATCCGACTTATGAATCGAGTGGCAGGTCAGGCAGTTCACCTGATTCGTGTTCGCGTGCATGCCGCCGCGGGTCTCTTCGTGACACAGCAGGCACGTGTCGTTCGCTCCGGAGAGTCCGCGAGGAACGGTGATCTTGGTCTTGTCGCCGCCGGACTCGATGTGCTCCGCGCCGTCGCCGTGGCAGGTCGTGCAGACGTCGTTCGGTACGACGCCTTTCACGACCGCGCCGCGCGCGTGCGGATTGGTGACGAACGCTTTCGCCTCATCGTGGCAGTCGCCGCACGAAGGCTGCGCTGCTTCCTGCGCGCGGACCGTCAGCGCGAGACAGAGCAGGAGCAAGAAGGTGTACGGTTTCATGGCCAGGCCATCCTTTCGGAGCGCAGGCTGGAAAGCCTGCGCTACACCTACTTGGCGTGCACCTTCTCGACTGCCCAGTCTTTGCCTGTCCCGTGACACGTCGCACACGCCTCGGATGGCGTCGCCGCGCCGGGGAAGAGGACGGTGTTCAGGTACGCGTGCGCCGCGGCGTCTCTGCTGTCGTGGCATCCCAGGCATGCGGCCGTGGCGGGACCGTGCGGCGTGAAGAAATCGCGCAGCGTGTTCACCGACGCGATTCCCGGCTGCAGCGGCAGCAGATGCGAGTTGCCGCTGTGGCACTTCGCGCAGTCCGTGCGGTCGCCCGGGAAGAGCACTTCGTTGAAGTTCGTCGGCGTGCCGCCGAACGCGTAGATCGTGAAGTCCTGCGTCAGCTCCTCGCCGGTGTGAATGCGATGGATCATGCGCTGAAACGACACCGACTCCGGTTGTCCCGCGTTCGCCGTGCGGCGCGCGCTGTCGTTCTCGACGGGATTGTGGCAGATCACGCACTCCTCGGTGGTGTTGCGCTGTCCGCCGTGCAGGGACAACGAGTCGTGGCATTGATTGCACTGCGCGAGCGTCACGACCGTGCGGCGCGGAGTGGCGGTGCCGGTGATCGCAACGTACTTGATCGGATTGATCGTCGATTCCTGCACGGCGATGTCGGCACCGCCGTCGCCGCGTTTGAGCGTCGCCGCGCGACGGATGTCCGCGCTGATCGTCCACGTGCCGCTCGCGTCGGCCGGAACCGCATTCGTGAACGTGTAGGTCGTCGTGCCGGCGGTCGCGTTGTACGCGCCCGTACGTCCGTCTTCACGGCGGTACCAGGTGTAATTGCTGGTCGAGCCGGCGAGGATCGGAGAGAACGTCGCCAGTTTCGTTCCGTCGATGAACGTGCCGTCGCCGTTCTTCAGCAGGAACACCGCGGTCGGCTTCTTGCCCGGTGCGAGGTTGGTGACGCTCGTGACCGTCGCGGTGATGCCTTTCAGCTGTTTCGATTTCAGCGGAATCATGTGCGCGCCTTTGATCGACGCGTCGAATTCGAGTGAGCTCTCGGGCTGGTGGCACGACGCGCAGGCGTTGTCGTTGGCCTGGGCTCCGCCGGGGTGATTCGCGCCGGTGACCCAATTGACGTCGTCATGGCAGGAGCCGCACGCTTCGCGGCCCGGCTTCGTGTACCAGGCGTCGGCTTGCGCCGGTTTCTTGGTTGCGTCGATGCCTTCGTGGCAGTTGTCGCAGTTGCGCACGTCCTGCGGAAACGTCACGCCGGAGAAGTCGTGAATCGAGTTGGCGTTGCCCCAGATGATGTACGGCTTCGACAGCTCGCCCGGCGCGTGGATCTTGTGGATCATCACTTTCAGATCGACGGTATTGCCGGTGTCAGGATCGACGGTCTGCGGCTGATGGCAGAGGGCGCAGAGCTTCACGTCGCGGCGCGAGCCGCCGTGGAGTCCGAACGTGCGGGTGTTGTGGCACGCGAGACAGCTCGTCGTGTCATTGATCTTGGCCCAGGTTTCGGTGACCGCTTTGGAGTCCGGACGAAAATCGAATTCGGCGTTCGCGAAATAATTTTTGCCGAAGCCGACCGCCGGAATGTTCGTGAGATTGCGCGCCGCATAAATCCCCAGCGTGTGGGTCTTCGTCTGATCGAAATTGTCGGGAAGCGCCGTGGCGAATTTGTATTTCGCGTGGCCGGCCTCGAGATCCGTGAAGACGCCGCCGGAATCCGCCGCCGCCTGAATCGCTCTCGCGCCGGGGTTCGGGCTGTTCGCCGCTCCGGTCGCGGTCCGCGTCGTATACGACGTGTAATGACGTACGGCAGGGTCCCAGAACGCAAGAACGAAGCTCATCGAGATCGGGCCCGGCGTGGTTTTGCCGAGGCGATCGATCGGCTGATCGAAATCATCGGTGAACGTGACGTCGACGACCGGCTTGCGATCGGTGCCGATGGTGACGGAGTTGACTTTGATCTTCAGGCCCGGACGGATGTACGCGAGGTCGTTCTCGCTGAGATACGACTCGATCTGATCCGGTTTGTAGACCGCCTTCGCGGGCGACGGCTGGCCGACGGATCGGCGCCGTCCCGTATCGCCGGACGTGGAAACAGTGAGGCTTGCGGCGATCGCGAGCACCAGCAGCGTGCGAAGCAGGTTTTTGTGCTTTCTCATGAGCGTCCTTCCATCTTGCGAGGAGCGCACTCCTCGGCGTCGATGTCACCCTAAGGCCGTAAGCCGTACGCCGACCATGCGTTGAGCCACAAGACCAGTGTGATGGCTGTCACCGACGTCCGTGAGGACGATGATGCCGGTTTTGGACTGCGGTCAGTATGGTGCTGCCAGGACCGAAAAGATACACAAGGATGGAACGTATGCGGCTCCCCGTAGCCTTGATCGTTGTAGGAGTTTTCTTACTCGCCGCCGGCTCGTGGTACGGACTCGCGATCGCGCCGGCCGAACAATACATGGGCAACGTGCAGCGCATCATGTACGTGCACGTGCCGACCGCCTGGTGCGCGATGCTCGTCCTGACGTGGGCGTTCGTCTGTGCGGCCGCCTATCTCGTGACCAATCGCTGGCGCTGGGATCACCGGCTCGAAGCAGCGATCGAGATGTCGATCGTGCTCTGTTTTTTGCTTTCCGTGCAGGGCGCAATCTGGGCGAAGCCGACGTGGGGCGTGTGGTGGGACTGGGATCCACGACTGACGACGGTCGCGATTCTGCTGATGGCGTTCCTCGGCATCGCCGCATTACGCCGCTTCGTCGACGATCCCGCGAGACGTGCAGCCTGGGCGGCGGTGGCGACAGTCGTCGGCTACATCGACGTGCCGATTGTTTACTTCTCGGTCAAGTGGTGGAATTCGCTGCATCAGCAGCAATCGAGTCCGTCGACCGTCTCACGTGAGTTTCTCATCCCGCTGCTCATCAATTTCGCGGGAATGCTCGCGCTGATCGCCGGAGTGATGACGATCCGGGCGCGCACGGCGGCATTGCGCGCCGAGGACGAGATCAACCCTCCCCTGTTCGACACGGACGCCATCGAGGTGACGGTATGAACGGAACAGTCATTGGCGGTTGGGGGTTCGTGTCCGCCGCATACACGATCACGGCGGTGATGCTCGGCGCATATGCAATCCGCGTGATCGCGGAATGGAAGAGACACACGAAGGCGTGAGGCGCGTCACCACGCAGGGGTGACTCCGCTCCTCGTGTCCCGGCGCCGCAAAACCTACTGTGGCAACGGGGCCGTCATGCGCAAACAGATCATCATCGCCGTTCTCTTCTTGTTCGCAGCGCTCACGGCGCACGCCCAGACAACCAATGACGACTGCCTCGCCTGCCACGACACCGTCGACGCGAAGAAATTCGCCGGCTCTGTCCATTCGCCCCTCGGCTGCATCGATTGCCACGCCGATGCGGCGACGATTCCACACGAGGCGAAGCCGAAGGCTGTCGATTGTGCATCGTGCCACTCCGACGCCGTCGCCGCGTGGAACAACAGCCTGCACGCCAAGGGTGCAAGCGTCGGAGGTGCGCGCTGCAAGGATTGTCACGGCGCCACCCACGAGATTCTTCCCGCCGCCGATCCGAAATCGAGAACGAATCACGCCAACATTGCGCAAACGTGCTCGCAATGCCACGCCCAGAAATTCGTCATGGAGAAAGCCGGATTGAGCGCGCAATCGGCCATCTCGTATCAGCAGAGCGTGCACGGGCGCGCGGTGGCGCGCGGATCGGTGAAAGCTGCCGTCTGCACCGATTGCCACGATTCTCATGATGTCCGTGGGGCGAACGATCCGCTATCCGGTATTTTCAAGTTCAACGTCGGCAGAACCTGCGGCAAGTGCCACGCCGCGATCGCCGGTCAGTATGGCGAGAGCGTGCACGGAAAAGCACTGGCGCGCGGCAATTGGAGCGCTCCCGTTTGCACGGACTGCCACGGCATTCACACGATCAGCAAGGCCGGCGATCAATTGGCCGGGCCGCGATCGAGCTGCGCGCGCTGTCACGACGGGGTTCGCCTGACGAAAGAATTCGGCGTCCCCGGCACGCGCGTGTCGTCATGGCAATCGAGCTATCACGGGCTCGCGCGGCGCATGGGATCGACCGTCGCCGCCGATTGTGCGAGCTGCCACAGCGCGCACAATATCCTTCCTTCTTCCAATCCGCGTTCGGCGGTCAATGTCGCGAATTTGCCGAAGACGTGCGGCACGTGCCATCGCGGCGTCAACGCGAATTTCGCCCGCGGAAAAATTCACGTCATGCAGGGAGACGTGAGCGACACGCCGTCGCGCATCAATACCTGGATCGCCAGGATTTATACCGTCCTGATCGTCGCGACGATCGGGTTCATGCTGCTGCATAACCTCCTGCTGTGGTTCCGCAAGGCGCGCGCGGCGAGGCTCTCGCGAGGACCGACAGTGGTGCGCATGACTCTCAATCAGCGCATCCAGCACGCGGTGCTCGTGGTGAGCTTCGTCGTGCTGGTGATCAGCGGGTTCGCGTTGGCGTGGCCGGAGTCGTGGTTCGCCTGGCCGTTCGGCCCCAATGAGGCCGTGCGCCGCATCATCCATCGCATCGCCGCCGTCGTGATGATCGCCATCGGCCTCTATCACCTCGGCTACATGACGCTGACGCGCGAAGGACGGCAGGGACTGCGCGATCTCTGGTTCCGCTTCTCCGACGCCCGCGACCTGAAGGACGTTCTCCGCAACCGGCATCCGCAAACCGGCCGCTTCGGCTACGCCGAGAAAATGGAGTACTGGGCCGGGTTGTGGGGCACGCTGGTCATGGCGGTCACCGGCCTGGTGATCTGGTATTTCACCGGCGTCGCGACGTGGATTCCGCGTTGGTGGATCGACATCGCCACCACCATCCATTTCTATGAAGCGATTCTGGCAACGCTGGCTATCCTCATCTGGCACCTCTATCATGTGATCTTCGACCCCGACGTTTACCCGATGAACTGGGCCTGGTTCGACGGGAAGATGTCGGCACATCGGTTCAAAGAAGAACATCCACGGGCATATACCTCCGACACCGCGGACGCCGGCGTCGACGGGGAGGATTTGATTGAGCCCATCGAGTGATCGGCCGCGGCTGTCGCGGAATCTCGTCAGCGAATTCGGCGCGGCGATCGCCGTCATTGCGCTCGCGAACCTGGCATTTCTCATCTATCTCGATTTCAGCCACCCGAACGGTAATCCGTATTTCGGGATTCTGACGTGGATCGTCGCGCCGGCCATTTTGATTTTCGGGCTGGTGCTGTACATCGGCGGAATTCTGCTCGAGCGCCGGCGGCGGCACCGCCGCGCGCCCGGCGAAGTCGCGCGATATCCGCGCATCGACCTCAATCAGCGCCGCACGCGGCTGATCCTGATCTCGACCGCGTTAGGCCTGATTCTCTTCGTGACGATGTCGGTCGTCGGCAGCTATCAGGCCTATCACTATACGGAATCCGACGTGTTCTGCGGAACCACGTGCCATCAGGTCATGCATCCGGAGTACACCGCGTATCAGACCTCGCCGCACGCGCGTGTCGGCTGCGCGGGCTGCCACATCGGGCCGGGCGCGGGGTGGTTCGTGAAGTCGAAGCTCTCCGGCTCGTATCAGGTCTATGCGGCGCTGTTCCATAAATATCCGCGTCCGATTCCGTCGCCTGTCGAAAATCTCCGACCCGCACAGCAGACCTGCGAGCAATGCCATTGGCCCGAGAAATTCTTCGGCGCGCAATTGAAGATCTTCAATCACTATCAGTACGACGAGCAAAACACCCCACGCGAAGTGCGGATGTTGATCAAGACCGGCGGCGGCAGTCCGACCGCGGGAAACGCGTCGGGCATCCACTGGCACATGAACATCTCCAATGAGGTGACGTACATCGCCACCGACAAGCAGCGCCAGGCGATTCCGTGGATTCAAATCCGCGACCGGAAAACCGGCAAGGTCACGGTCTATCAATCCGAAGCGGCGAAACTGACCAATGCGCAAATCGCGACGGCACCGAGGCGCACCATGGATTGCGTCGACTGCCACAATCGCCCGACGCACATTTACCGCTCGCCGGACCGCGCTGTCGACGCCGCATTGACGGCCGGCCGCATCGACCGGTCGCTGCCGTTCATCAAGCAACAGGCCGTCGCGACGCTGGCGAAGGATTATGCATCGACGGATGCCGCGCTGAAGGGAATCGCCAAAGACCTGCCGGCGTGGTATCGCGACAATCAAACCGCGGCATTCACGTCCAAAAAGAATTCCATTGACGGTGCAGTGCTGACACTCCAGCAGATTTTCAAGATCACGCGTTTCCCGGAAATGCGCGTCGACTGGCGCACGCACCCGGACAACGTCGGCCATATGACGTCGCTGGGATGTTTCCGCTGTCACGACGATCAGCACGTGAGCGCGGACGGGAAGCGGATCAGCAAGGACTGCCAGGTCTGTCACACCGTCCTCAATGAAGGCAACGCCTCGGGGGTTTTCGAGCATCCGGTCGACATCGGTGATCTCCGCGGCGTCAACTGCGCCGACTGCCATACCGGCGGCGGCATGTAGAGGAGAAAGCCATGAAACGAAATACCATCATCCGTATCACGCTTCTCATTGTCACGATGGCCGTGCCGGCCTTTGCCGCCGGCCCCGACGGCGCCGCGCTTTACAAAGCCAAATGCGCGACGTGCCACGCCGCCGACGGGTCGGGACAGACCACGATGGGCAAGAACCTCAAGCTGCGCGACCTCCGTTCCACCGAAGTGCAGAAGCAGACCGACAAGGAGCTCTTTACCTGGACGGCGGACGGCAAGGGAAAAATGCCGGCCTACAAGGGCAAATTGACCGATGCCGAGATCAATGCGCTCGTGGCGTACATGCGCGAGCTGGCGAAAAAGAAATAAAGACGAGGAGAAACCATGAAAAAGACCGCAGTCACGCTTCTGATTTTGCTCATTGCAGTACCGGTATTCGCTGCCGGTCCCGATGGCGCCGCGATTTTCAAGTCGAAATGCGCGATGTGCCACGGGCCGGATGGAGCCGGGCAGACCACGATGGGGAAAAACCTCAAGCTGCGCGACCTCAGATCGGCGGACGTGCAGAAGCAGACCGACGCGGAGTTGACGAAAATAATCAGCGACGGCAAAGGGAAAATGCCGGCCTATAAAGGGAAGCTGACCGACGCCGAGATCAAGGCGCTCGTGGCATTCATCCGGACGTTCAAGAAATAACTGCCGCGCCGTCCTGTGACGACCGTCACGGGACGGTGTGCGCGGTGGTCCGGCGGAAATACCGCCGGCCAGCTATGTTGACCGTATGTCGCGGCGAGCCACCGCCCTCATTGTCCGGACCCTGACCGCGGCCGTCGTTCTGCTGCATGCAGGGTTTCTGTGGCAGCGCATCGGCGATCTCTCCATCACCGAGCCGGGAGTGATCGCCCGCTGGTCGGTCGCGGCGATTGTAGCGGCCGCCGCGCTCCTCCTTCTGCACCTTCGCGTTTCCCGCCGCGCGTGGCTCGTCTTCTGGACGATCGTCGTTCTCCTGCACGCGCCTGCGCCGGTCACGGCGATCACGATCGCCGCCGTCGCTCCTGCGATTCTGTGGGTCATCGGCGCAATCCGCTTCCAGCCGCGCCGGATCGCCACTCTCCTTGAAATTGCAACATTCATTGTCGCGATCGCGATTTCCACAATCACGCTTCCCAGCCGCGCTCCGCCGTTGTGGTGATTCCCGCTCCTCCCATCCCATCGACACGATAGGAGTGAATCACCATGCGTCGCCTTGCAATTGCCCTGGTTCTCTTGTTCTCCCCGATCCTCTTCGCCCAGCAGTCACCACCGCAGGCGGACGAGGCGAATGCGCAGCCGGAACAGCCGATGGCGTCCTTCTTCGCGGAAACCACCGTCACCGCGACCGGCTCGGAGCGAAACGTCTTCGACATCGCCACGCCCGTCACGGTGATCCGCGAGAAAAAAATCCGACAGAAAGCGGCCGAAAATCCCGCCGATCTGCTTCGCGAACAGCCCGGCGTCGACATCAACGGCGTCGGCCCCAATCAAATCCGTCCCATCATCCGCGGCCAGCGTGGCCTGCGGGTGCTCTTTCTCGAAGACGGACTGCGCCTCAATAATCCGCGGCGGCAGACGGACTTCGGCGAGATCGGCGGACTGGTCGATCTGCACACTGTCGCGTCGATCGAAGTCGTGCGCGGACCGGCCTCCGTGCTGTATGGCAGCGATGCGATCGGCGGCGTCATGAACGCCGTCAGCAGAGACCCGCAATTTCGCGGCGGCTCGAACGTCGCGGGCTACATTGAAGGGCGGCATTCCTCGGCAGGCGATCTCTCCGGACTGAGCGCGGAAATCGATGCGAGGGCCGGACTCTTCACGTTCCAAGTCGGCGGTACGCGGCGGCAATCCGAAAATTACAGCGCGCCTTCGGGACGCGTCGGCGCCATCGATCTCGGCGACAACGTCCACGTGCTCGATACGGGGCTCGATGACACGAGCGCATGGGGCAGCATCACGTTCGTGCCGTCGGCGGGGCAGACACTCCGGCTTCGCCTGAGTCGCTATCGCGCCGGCGAAACGGGATTCGGCTACGTCCCGGGCGAGGATTATGGAACGGTCGAATCGACGAAAGTTCGTATCCTCTATCCGAAACAATCGTTCGATCGCGCGGCACTCTCGTACAGCGGCGCACTGCAGCGCCCGTGGGCCGACTCGACGAACGTGCAGCTCTACTATCAAAGCAACGCGCGCCAGCTGGCCAATGACATCGACATCGACATCGGCCCGGTCGCACCCGGATTTCCGCACTCCAGCGTCGCCGCGAAGACGCTGAATTTCAGCGACGTCGACACCCTGGGATTCCGCGCCGACGCGGTCAAGGTCCTCGGCAACGGCCGGCACATCGTCACGTACGGCATCGAAGCCTCGCGCGACGACAGCTACAACACCGACTTCTCCACGACGACGACGACCATCCGCACGCCGCACGGCAATGCCGTCAGCGTCGGGACGGACGGCATCGCCAATGCTCCGAACGCGTCGAATACCGCCTACGGCGCATTCGCGCAGGACGAGATCTCGATCGGCCACAAGCTGAGCGTCACGTCGGGCGTGCGCTTCAACAGCGTCGACACCACCGCCAAAGAAACGCCGGGATGGAACGTGAGCGGCCTCGAATTTTCCGATCGCACGTTCGTCGGCGCGCTCTCGGCGAAATACCAGATCAATCCGAACATCAACATGCTCGCGTCGTGGGGACGCGGCTTCCGCGCTCCGAACATCATCGAGCGGCTCTTCAACGGGCCGACTCCCGAGGGATCGGGATTTCAGATTCTGAACCCGGCGCTCGACTCGGAAACGAGCGACAACTTCGACCTCGGCATGAAGTACTCGCGCGCCAACGCGTTCATGGAAGCGGTGGCGTTCCGCAACGAGATCCACGGCGGAATCATTCAGTCGTACCTCTCGCCCACGGAGATCGCGCAGCTCGATCCCGACACGCGTGCGGCCATCACCGCGAGTCACGCGCAGTTCGTCGTGCAGCAGCGCAACACCGCGCGCCTGCGCTATGACGGCGTGGAGCTCGCGCTCGGGTGGCGCACGAGCCGCGGCATCGTCCTCGGCGGCAACTACACGTGGATCGACGGCGTGCGCATCGACGCCGCGAATCCGCCGACCGGCGACAGCTACTCCAACAAGGCCTTCGCGTACGCGCGCTACGAGCCGGAGCACGGACGGTTCTGGGTCGAGTACCACGTCCGCCGCAACGGCAAAGTCGGCGCGAACCTCGATCCCGATGCGCCGGTACCGGCGATCGGACGCACGCTGCCGTCATTCACCGTGCACGGAGCCGGCGCGGGAGCGCGGCTGTTTCAAATCCACGGAATGGCGAACGAAGTCACGGTGTGGGTCGAGAACCTGACGAACACGCTATATGCGGAATTCTCGAACGCCACGTTCTTCCGGCCCGAGCCGGGCCGCACCGCGAGAGTCAGTTATCGCGTGACGTTCTGATATGCGACGCCCATTAGAAGGAGTGCCATGGAACCGTATCGCATCAAGACCGTCGAGCCGATTCGAGTGACCACGCGCGCGCAACGCGAAACCGCGTTGCGCGCCGCGGGGTACAACGTCTTCCTGCTGCACGCCGACGACGTGATGATCGATCTCCTCACCGACTCCGGCACCGGCGCGCTGTCGGCTGCGCAGTGGGCGGCGATGATGAACGGCGACGAGTCGTACGCCGGCGGCCGCTCGTTCTATCGATTCCGCGACGCGGTGCACGACCTCACCCGCTACGAGCACATCATCCCGACGCATCAGGGACGCGCGGCGGAGCGCATTCTCTTTCAAACGCTGCTGCAGCCCGGCGATCTCGTCGTCAACAACATCCACTTCGACACCACGCGCGCGAACATCGAGTTCGTCGGCGCCGAGGCGAGAGACGTCGTCATTCGCGAGGCGCGTGTGCCGTCGCTGAGCCATCCGTTCAAAGGGAACGTCGATCTCGAACAACTCGAGCGCGTGCTGCGCGACGAAGGCGAGCGCGTAGCAATGGTCATGGTCACGATCACGAACAACTCCGGCGGCGGACAGCCGGTGTCGATGGAGAACCTTCGCGGCGTGCGCGCGCTCTGCGACCGGTACGGCAAGCGATTTTTTCTCGATGCCTGCCGGTTCGCGGAGAACGCGTGGTTCATTCGCGAGCGCGAAGCCGGCTTCGGCGAGAAATCGCCGAAGGAGATCGCGCGCGAGATGTTCGCGCTCGCCGACGGATGTCTGATGTCGGCCAAGAAAGACGGACTCGCGAACATCGGCGGCTTCCTGGCGATGAACGACGCGGCGCTCGCGGAGCGCTGCCGCGGCCTGCTCATTCTGACCGAGGGATTTCCGACGTACGGCGGATTGGCGGGATACGACCTCGAGGCGATTGCGCAAGGACTGCAGGAAGTCGTCGACGTCGAGTATCTCCGGCACCGCATCGGCTCGATCGCGCGACTCGCGACGCAGCTCACAATGGCCGGCGTTCCGATCGTGCAGCCGCCGGGCGGACACGCGGTGTACATCGACGCCGGCGCGCTCGTGCCGCACATCGATCGCGCCGAATTTCCCGGCCTCGCGGTCGCGAACGCGCTGTACATCGAGAGCGGCGTTCGCGCGAGCGAGATCGGCAGCCTGATGTTCGGCTCCGCCGCGCAACTCGAGCTCGTGCGGCTGGCGATTCCGCGCAGGCTCTACACCGAATCGCATCTCGATTACGTCGCGAACGCGGTCATTCACGTCGCGGCGGAAGCCGCACAACTCAGCGGGTACCGGATCACGTACGCGCCGCAGTTCCTGCGGCACTTCAGCGCGCGGTTCGAGCCGTGTAGCGCAGGCTTTCCAGCCTGCGTTTAGTTAGAGGACAGGCTGGAAAGCCTGTCCTACACGACGACGATCTGATCGTCGACGGCGCGCACACCGGTCGCGCACCCCGCTGAGACCGAGCAACTCGTCGTGAATCGCCCTCCGCAGCATGCGCTACACCGCGACCGCGGGCTCCGAAACGCGTTCCTCGACCGGACGCGTGCGCGGAGCGGCGCCGCTGACCGTGAGGACCGGACACGTGCTGTGCTGGATGATTTTCACGAGAGAGCGATCGCCCGCGAGACCGAGCGCGATCAGGTCCGCGTCGAGGTCTTTCGCGAACGCGACGATTTCGGACGCGGACGCGTTCGCGGTCATCAATTTCAACTCGCAACGACTCACGAGCTCGGGCGGCGCCCACGCGCGGAGCCGCGGCAGCTCGTCGAAGCATTCACCGAATCGATCCACGCTGCGAACCAGGACGATGTCGGCCTGCGGCGCGAGCGCGGCGGCGCGGAGCAGTGCATCGGCGCAGGCCGGCGTGTAGTCGACGGGACAGACGATCTTCTCGACCTTCGCGTGTCCCGCGCTTCGCGGATTCACGGCGATCACCGGCACCTTCGCCACACGCATCACGGCTTCGGTGACCGATCCCAGGAGGACGCGGCGAACGCCGGTGCGTCCGTGCGTTCCCATGATGATGAGGTCCGCACCGGTTTCCCGCACCTGATCGCCGATCGCCTCGGCCGCACGATTCACGAGCACGCGCGTGTCGAAGGGAACGCCGCGGCCGATGCACTGCTCCGCGTGCGCCAGCAGCTGCTGCTGCGCTTTATCGATCATCGCGTCGCGCGCGACGTCGAACGCGCCCGCGGCGCTGGCCATGAAATCGACCGGAACCATGAACAGATCGGCGTAGAGGACGAGGAGGTGGGCATCGAATCTCTCGGCGAGCGCACTGGCGTAGCGCAGGGCATGTGCCGCAGGAGCGCTGAAGTCCGTCGGGACCAGAATGAGTCTCGGAACGCGCGATTCCATGCTCCACCTCCGTATCCATAACGTACGCGCGAGGGGTGGGCCGGCGTATGACGCGCGCCACCCGGCGATGTGACGGTCATCGCATCAGAAGCGGAAACCGCGGAGCATCTTCGACGCGATGAGAGTCACGATCTTCGCCGGCGACATCGCCGACGCCGAGGCGGATGCCGTCTGCACGTCGACGAATCCGCGTTTGTCGCTGGTCATGGGAACCGGCGCGTCGGTCCGCGGCCGCGGCGGGTTCGCGATCCTTCGCGCCTGCGAAGAGATCGTGAAGAACGGACCCGCGACGCCGGGATCGGCGCACGCGACGACCGCGGGCAGCCTCCCGCATCGAATCGCGATTCACTGCGTGGCGAGCAATCACGCGCACCGCTCGTCAGAGGAGTTGATTCGCCGCTGCGTCGGCAACGCGCTCGCACGCGCGGATCAGTTTGCGTGCGCCAGCGTCGCCATGCCGGTGTTCGGATCGGGACACGCGCACGTTCCCTTCGCGCGCGCGGTCGCGGCCATCGTCGAGACGTTGCGCGATGCGTCCACGTCGGTCGAGCACGTAACACTCGTCGTTGCGGACGACGAACGCGCGGAGGAGGCGCGGCCGATCGTGGAGAGAGCTATTCGCGCAGGTATTGATCGATCGCTCGAGCCGCTTTGCGCCCCGCGCCCATCGCGAGAATGACGGTCGCACTGCCGGTGACGATGTCGCCGCCGGCGAAGACGCCTTTCTTCGACGTCCGCATCGTTTCGGGATCTGCTTCGATGTAGTTCTTGCGATTCGTTTTCAAGTCGGGGGCCGTCGACTGGATCAGCGGATTCGCCGACGTGCCGACGGCGACGACCGCGAGCGACGCTTCGATGACGTGCTCGGATCCCGGAACCGCGACCGGCCGTCTGCGTCCGTCCGCGCCGGGCTCGCCGAGCTCCATCTTCACGCAGCGGATGCCGGTCAACCATCCGCGCTGGTCTCCGATCATCTCGATCGGATTCGTCAGCATGCACAATTCGACGCCTTCCTCTTTCGCGTGCTTGATCTCTTCACGCCGAGCGGGCATTTCTTCTTCGCCGCGGCGATAGACGAGCATCGCGCGGCGGGCGCCGAGGCGCAGTGCGGTGCGGACGGCATCCATCGCGGTGTTGCCGCCGCCGATCACGACGACGTCTTTGTCGCGGCAGTCGTACACCGGCTGGTCGTATTCGGGAAAGCGATACGCGCGCATCAGGTTGATGCGCGTCAGGAACTCGTTGGCCGAATAGACGCCGTTCAGATGCTCGCCGGGCACGCCGAGAAACTGCGGCAGGCCCGCGCCGGTGGCGACGAAAATCGCGTCGTAGCCTTCCTCGCCGAGGAGCTCGTCGAGTGTGACGGTCTTTCCGACGACGACGTTCGTCTCGAACTCCACGCCCATCTTCCGAAGCACATCCACTTCCTGCCGCACGATCTCCTTCGGAAGACGGAATTCGGGAATCCCGTAAACGAGCACGCCGCCCAGCTCGTGCAGCGCTTCGAACACGCGCACCGCGTGACCCTTCTGCACGAGATCGCCGGCCGCGCTCAGGCCCGCGGGACCGCTGCCGACGATCGCCACGCGCTTGCCGGTCGGCGGCGCGATCTCCGGAATGCCGACCTTTCCCGTCGCGCGCTCGTAGTCGGCGACGAAGCGCTCGAGATGTCCGATCGCAACGGAGTCCTTCTTGCTCTTCACGATCAGGCAATCGCCTTCGCACTGCTCTTCCTGCGGGCAGACGCGCCCGGTGATCGCGGGCAGCGCGTTGTCCCTGCGGATCACGGCGGCGGCGCCGAGGTAATCGCCTTCGATGATGCGCGCGACGAATTGCTTCACGTCCACCTGTACCGGACAGCCTCTCGTGCATGACGGTTTCGCGCACGCGAGACAGCGCAGCGCTTCCACGTTCGCCAGCGCCGGATCGAAGCCGAGGTTCACTTCTTCGAAGTTGCGCGCGCGAGTGAGCGCGTCGCGCTCCGGCATGTGCTGCCGCGGCAGCTTGATGCGCTCCTTGTTCGGGATCGTGTTAGGCATGCTGTTCTTTCCACTTCGCGAACGCTTCCTGCTCCTGCGCGCGATACATGGCGTTGCGCTGCGCGAGCACCTGGAAGTCGACCGTGTGCGCGTCGAACTCCGGACCGTCGATGCATGCGAACTTCGTGTCGCCGTCCGCGTGGACGCGACAGCCGCCGCACATTCCCGTGCCGTCGACCATGATCGAGTTGAGACTGACGACCGTCTTGATTTTCCGTTCGCGCGTGACGTCGGCGACCGCGCGCATCATCGGCACGGGACCGATCGCGAGGACGAAGTCGATCGGCAGTTGGATGAGCTGCCGCAGCTTGTCGGTCACGAGTCCCTGGTGACCGTAGCTGCCGTCGTCGGTCATCACGAACAATTGATCGCTGACCGCGCGCACTTCATTTTCGAGAATTAAAAGGTCCTTCGTGCGCGCGCCGAGGATCGAGAAGACGCGATTGCCGGCGTCGCGCAATGCGGTCGCCGTCGGAAGCGCGATCGCCGTTCCGACGCCGCCGCCAATGACGATCACCGTCCCGTAACGCTCCACCTCGGACGGCTTGCCGAGCGGCCCGACGACATCGAGGATCGCGTCGCCCGCTTCGAGTCCGCTCATCTGCGCAGTGGTTTTTCCCACCGCCTGCACGACGAGCGTGATCGTTCCGCGCGACGGATCGGAGCCTTTGATCGTCAGAGGAATCCGCTCGCCGTTTTCGTCGAGACGAAGGATGACGAACTGGCCGGCGAGTTGCTTGCGCGCGATGCGCGGCGCCGTGATCTCGAACTGCTTGACGCCCGGGCCGAGCTGCGCGGTGGCGATGATCGGGAACATGGTTAGCTCGTGTGGAGCAGGCTTTCCAGCCTGCCTCCCAGGGCACAGGCTGGAAAGCCTGTGCTACACGGGGTGAATCGCGCCGTAAAGAAGCGCAGCGTCGGCGGCTCGTACGTCATCGTCAACCCCGGCACTTCTTCGCGTTGCTCAAAGAGCGACGTCACCGACCACGCGACGACGTCCATGTGCCGGTCGGTGTAGACGCGGCGCGGGATCGTCAGCCGCACGAGCTCCAGTTCGCAGTGACGATTCGCTCCGGTGACCGCATCGCGTCCGGCCGAGACGACGCCGCGCTCCATCGAGCGCACACCGCTGTCGAGATAGAGCGCCGCCGCAAGCGACTGCGCCGGAAACTCTCCGGCATCGAGATGCGGAAGAAAGCGCCGCGCGTCGAGAAACACCGCGTGACCGCCAATCGGACGAACGATAGGAATGGCAGCGTCGATCAGTTGCTGGCCGAGGTAGCGGACCTGCGCGATGCGCGCGGCGATGTAGTCGTCGTCGACCATCTCGTAGATGCCCTGCGCGATCGCCTCCATGTCGCGGCCGGAGAGACCGCCGTACGTCGGCATCCCTTCGAAGATCACGACCTCTTCGCATGCGGCCTGATAAATCTCGCGGTTGTTCGTCGCCAGGAAGCCGCCGATGTTGACGAGACAGTCCTTCTTCGCCGACATCGTGCAGCCGTCGAAGTGCGACATCATTTCGCGCAGGATCGCGCGCACCGGAACGTGCGCGTAGCCCGCTTCGCGTTCCTTGATGAAGTGCGCGTTCTCCACCGCGCGCGTGGCGTCGCACCAGAGGCGGATGCCGAACAGATCGCACACTTCGCGCACCGCGTGAAGATTCGCCATCGAGACCGGCTGCCCGCCGGCGAGATTCACGGTGCAGGCGAGGTTGACGTACGGGATGTTGTTCGGACCGACGCGCTCGATCACCTCGGTCAATTTGTTGAGGTCGACGTCGCCTTTGAACGGATGCTCGAACGTCGCGTCGTGCGCCTCGTCGATGATCACGTCGACGAACTCGCCGCCCTGCAGCTCCTGATGCACGCGCGTCGTCGTGAAGTACATGTTGCCGGGGATGACGTGGCCGGGACGGATGAGGATGCGCGAGATCAGATGCTCCGCGCCGCGTCCCTGATGCGTCGGAATCACGAACCGGAATCCGTAGATCTCGCGCACCGCCTCTTCGAATTTATAGAACGAGCGCGCACCGGCGTACGCCTCGTCGGCGGCCATTATCGCCGACCATTGCCGGTCGCTCATCGCGTTCGTGCCGCTGTCGGTGAGGAGGTCGATATAGACGTCCTCGCTCTTCAGAAGGAACGTGTTGTACCCGGCGGCGGCAAGCGCGCGCTCGCGTTCCGCGCGCGTCGTCATCCGCAACGGCTCGACGGTTTTGACCTTCCACGGTTCTGCAGTTGGACGCATGGCGAGAACGTAGCAGCGCGCGCGAACGAGCAACGGCGAGCGCGCGCACGAATGCGGGTGACGATCGTCACCGATCATCCATCGCCGCGCGCACCATTCCGCACGCGCCGGAGTCGTAATGTCGCGCGCGAAAGGAGTGGTCATGAAATTCTCGAAATACGTTTCCTCCTTCGGCGTGGGGTTCTTCTTCGGCGCCGGTCTCGCTTTGCTGTTCGCGCCGATGCCGGGCAAGAAGATGCAGCGCAAAGTCACGAACATCGCCGACAAGGTGGCCGACAAGGTCGACGATCTGAGAGTCGCCGCGCAGCGGATCGCGAGTTGACGCGGGCGCGACACGGGCCGGTGTCGATCGTCACCGGCTCGCTTTTCGCCTGCGCAGACTCGGCCCGATCACGCTGCAGCAGCGAGAGGCCGTCGAGCAACTCTCCCAGCAAACGATCAACAAGATCCTGCTCAGCCGATCGTCCAGTTGAAGGAAAGCACCGACGCGCGGCAGGCGGTGCGGACGATCTTCGGGCTGGCGTGAGGTCTTGTTTGCATCTCATGCACCGCATGAAGTGTTACACGCCGCGCGCAGGTTCGTCTTCGCACAATATCGTTCCCGTGTATCCTCGGCATGACACGGTACCGCCATGGGCGATGAAATTCGCGACGTCACAACCATCACGTTTTCGGGTCCTCGCTTCGAGGATGCAGGCCTCGACATTGATGTGTTACCCGAGTTGATTGGATATCGGAAGCTCCTCGTCGAGACAGCAAAAGAGCTGTGGCGGAGCGAGAACCCCGACCGGCAGCGTCTTCCGAAGGGCTTCCACGAATCCATCCGGCTGAAGTTCTATTCGATTGAGCCCGGCTCCGCCGCAGTGCCGATCAAGCGCGTAGTGCTGCATCAAGACACACTACTCTTCGGATTAGCGGATCGCTCGGATGAGATCGATGAAGCAGCGCAGCTCATCGACGAAACGATCGTGGCAGTTTCCGAAGATCGGCCGATTCCAGAAAAAATGCCAAAGAGCAGCCTGCCACTGCTCGCTGCACTGGGCGAAAACCTCCGCAAGGGCGAGGCGATCAAGACGCGCTCCGCCCGTTCTTCGAAAACTGCTGAATTCACGTGGGAGACACGGGCACGCGTCGAGCGGTTGCTGGAAGCGGTGTATGAAGATCGAGTCGACATCGTGGGAGAAGTGCGCTCCGCAGATGTGGACCTGCGCAATTTCGCGATCCGCGACGCCACCGGCGCTAAGATTCCGGCGAAGTTCCGGCCGGAAGATGAAGCCGCGATCACTGACGCGCTCCATGAACATGCCTCGTGTCGCGTCGCCATCATCGGTCTGGGCGAATTCTCTGCACGGGACGGCAGCCTTCGCCGGATCGTGCGGATTGATAACGTCGAGCGCCGCGCCACGGTGACGGATGAGGACTACGATGACTCGGCGCCACCGCTCTGGCAATCAATCATTACTCTCGGTGCCAGTCTACCCGCCGAAGAATGGAACCGCGTTCCGGCGGATTTTGCGGCGAACCTCGATCACTATCTTTACGGGAGCGGCGACGAGGAAAAATGACGCGGGTATTCGCGGACGCTGGCTACTGGATCGCGCTCCTGAATCCGAAAGACGGCCTACATGCGAAAGCTCTCGTGGCGTCCGCCGAACTTGGCAAAGTGCGTATCGTCACGAGTGAAATGGTGTTGACCGAGGTCCTGAATGCATTTGCAGGCAAAGGTGAGTTGCTTAGAAAGGCGGCGTGCGATCTGTTCGATCGGATTCGATCCAATGCCAACGCGGAAATTGTTCCAATGACGAGTATCGCGTTACGGAACGCCGTTGACCGCTATCGCAGTCGGGCCGACAAGACGTGGGGCGTTACAGATTGCACGTCTTTCCTGATCATGGAGCAGAAGGGAATCACCGAGGCCCTCAGCGCGGATCGGGAGTTCCAGCAAGCAGGTTTCAAAGCGTTGATGGCTGACTGACTCACCCTTCCCGCATCTTCACCACGCCCACCGAAACCACCAGCAACAGCGTGATGCCGTTGGCGATGGTGATGACGATGTCGCGGCGGATTACGCCGTACATCGTCCAGAGAAAGACGCCCATGATGAAGAGCGCGAGGTAGCCCCAGGAGAAGTCGCGCGCGCTGCGCGTCCTCCAGGTTTGCGCGACCTGCGGGAACCACGCTGCGGTCGTACCGATGGCTGCGACGAATCCGATGGCGAAGGCGAGGTAGCTCTGCATTCAGTACGACACTCTACGCGACGGCGTCACGGCGGCGACCGGCTCGACGCGAATGCGTACGTCGATCGCGGACACGCCGTGCTCGAGCACCTTCAGCGGGTTGATGTCGACCTCGCGAATCTCCGGGCAGATCTCCAGCAGTGCGGAGAGGCGGAGGATGGTTTCTTTGAGCGCGGCGACGTCGGACGGAGACGCGCCGCGGAAACCGTGCAGGAGGCGCGAGCAGCGGGTTTGCGCGATGAGGTCGTCCGCATCGGTGTCGGTGAGCGGATGGACGCGGAAGGCGACGTCGCCGAGGAGCTCGACGAGCGTGCCGCCGGCGCCGCAGGCGATCACGTGGCCGAAGGACGGCTGCCAGGTCGCGCCGATCATCATTTCCACGCCGCCGGCGATCATCGGCTGCACGATCGCGCCGGTCATTTGTTTGCCGAGGGCGTGCGCGAGCTCTTCGTAGGCGACGACGACCGAATACTCGTCGCGCAGATTGAGCCGGACTCCGTGCACGTCGCTCTTGTGCAGCAGCGCGGGTCCGTACGCTTTCAGCGCGACGGGGAAGCCGAGGGATGCGGCTGCGTCCATCGCGTGATCGGAAGACGTCGCGAAGACGGTCGTCGGCGCGGCGATGCCGGCCGCGCGGAGCATCCCGCTCACTTCCAGCGGATGCAGCCAGTTGCCGCCGCGTTCGCAGGAGACGTCGACGACGGCACGAAGCACTTCTCTGTCGATGTCGTCGAACGCGACGATCTCGCCTGCCGGACGCTCGCGCCATTCCGCGTAGCGCGTTGCGAGCGCGAGTGCGTTGACGGCGCGTTCCGGAAAGGGGAACGCCGGCACCGGCGCGAGCGACGACGTCACACCGTACGCGCTCATGAACGTGGCGAGCAACGTTTTTTGCGAAGGGCGGGCGATCGCCGCCGCGACGTTGGCCGCGTCGGTCGGCAGCACGGGAATGTAGATCACGACGACGGCATCGACCGATGGATCGGCGAGAAGGATGTCGAGACCGCGGCTGTATTGGTCCGCCGTCGCCGACGCGATCATGTCGATCGGATTGCCGACGCTCGCCGCGGCCGGAAGAAACGCGCGCAGCGCGTTGGTCGTGTCGTCGCTCAACGGCGCGAGTTGCAGTCCGTTCCCTTCGCACGCATCGGCGGCGAGAATTCCGGGGCCGCCGGCGTTCGTGAGAATCGCGACGCGTCGCCCTTTCGGCAGCGGCTGATTCGCGAGCAGCGCCGCGACGTCGAACATCTCCTCGAGCGTTCCGGTGCGGATGATGCCGGCCTGCCGGAACAGGTCGTCGACGACGGCATCGCTCGTCGCGAGCGCGCCGGTGTGCGAGCTCGCTGCTTTCGCTCCCGCCGCCGAACGTCCGGCTTTCACCGCGACGATCGGTTTCGTTTTGCCGACGCGCCGCGCGATCTCGCCGAATTTTTTCGGATTCCCGAAGCTCTCGAGGTACAGAAGAATCACGTCCGTCTTCGGATCCTCGGCCCAGTACTGAATCAGATCGTTGCCGGAGACGTCGGCCTTGTTGCCGACGGAGATGAACGTCGAGAAGCCGATGTTCAGCGAGCGCGCGTAATCGAGAACGGCGAGTCCGAGGGCACCGCTCTGGCTCGACATGGCAACGTTGCCGGACGGCGGAAAGGCCGGCGCGAACGTGCCGTGCAGCTGAATCGCGGGATCGGCATTGATCACGCCCATGCAGTTCGGGCCGACCATGCGAATGCCGGCGTTGCGCACTTTCTCGACTAGCGCCTGCTCGCGACGACGCCCCTCCTCTCCGGTCTCCGCGAATCCCGCGCTGATGACGACGACCGCGGAGACGCCGCCGGCGATGCAGTCGTCGAGCGCGGTCTCCACGAGATCGGCCGGCACGGCGATGATCGCGAGCTCGATGGATTCACCGATCGTGGCGAGCGATGGATACGCGCGCACGCCGTCGATCTCGGTTGCGTTGGGATTGACGACGTACAGCGCGCCGCGAAATCCTGTGCCGCGAAGATTGCGAACGATCTCGCGTCCGAGCTGCCCCGGACGTTTGCTCGCGCCGATGACGGCGATCGAGCGCGGCGCGAAGATCGGCCGCATCGAGGCATACGCCGCGGTCTGCGACCGCTGCGCCGCGAGCTGTTCGGCTTCGCGCGTCGCCGCGATGGGAAACGACAGATGCATCGTCCCCTCGGCACTCCGGCTCGTGACTTCGAAGCCCATGGAGAGAAAGACGTCGAGCATCTTCTGATTGCCGGAGAGCACTTCCGCGCGGAAGCGCGCGATGCCGTGATCGCGCGCGGCGGCCACGAGCGTCTCGAGCAGTTTCGTTCCGGTGCCGCATCCCTGCGCTTCATCGGCGATCGCGAACGCGACTTCGGCGACGTCGGGATGCTGCTTCGATGCGAAGTAGTGCGCGACGCCGACGATCTTGTCTTTCAGCTCCGCGATCGCGCCGAACTCGTGAACGTAATCGACGTCCGCGGGGGACGATTCGGCCGCTCGTTCGGGAGACGGCATGTCGAAGAATCGCGCGTGCAGGCTCGCCGGCGAGAGATCGGCGTAGAAGCGAAGAAGCTGCTCGCTGTCGCCGGGACGGATCGGGCGGATGCGCAGCGTGCGGCCGGTGCGCAGCACGACGTCGGATTCGAATTGAGCGGGATATGCGATCGTCATTGCGCCACCACGGGAGTGCTGCTGCCGGTGAGCTCGACGAGAAAATGCGCGAGCTCCTCATCGGAGAAATCGTCCCAGCCGTTGCACAGGTCGTGTTCGCGCTGCTGCACGTCGCAGGCGGTGGGCACGCCGTCGACTTCCTGCCGCGCCAGCTGCCAGCGGTCGGCGGTCTCTTCGAGCTCCGCGCGGGATTCGTTTGGATTTTTCTTGGCGATCCAATCGAGGCGGCGGCGCAGCTCGTCCTCCGAGAAGCGCCGGAAGCCGCTGCAATAGATCCCTTTTTCCGCGGCGAATTTGCAGATCGACATCTCGCCGTTGGCGCCGCGAGCGAGCGCGGTACGAAGAGCTTGGACGAGGGAAGCGCGTGACACAGTGTTCATGGTTGCAGCATCGCGCCCAGCGATCGCGCCAGCGGTACGGGTGCTCACGCGGACCTGTGACAGCAATCACCTGCCGAATGGACGGCGCGGCATTCACTCTCCATCGATGCTCAAACCGGTCGAATTGGAGATCGAGCTCTTCTGCCGCGGGATGCGAATCGACAACGCGAAAGGAGCGCGCCCGATCAGCCGCACCCGCGCCGGACTCGGCTCCGGTCTCGAGCTCATTCTGCACGGCCGTCGCAAGAACATCTGGGTGAACGTGCCGGTTGTCGAAGAATTCGCGAAGCGATCGCCGTTCCTTCTACGGAACGACGTCATCGTCGACGAGCGCGACGGCGCCGAATACGACATCGAGATTCCGGCGGAACCGCACTGGTATTCGCGGCTCACTTCTTACGACGTCCCGATGAGCCGCATCGGTGTCCTGCAGGGCAACTACCTCGGCATCTACGTCTCGAATCGCTGTCTTTACTGGACGTGGTCTCCTTCGATGGCGTGCAAGTTCTGCACGACGGGCGCGAACGTCGGAACGGCCGAGGAGTCGCGGAAGCGTGTCGAAGACGTGATTGAGGTGGCGCGCGCGGCGCGTGAAGAATCGGGATGCATCTTCACGCACTTCAACACCGGCTATCACTACGAAGACCGCGCCGAACGCGAAGTCATTCACGGCCTGCGTCAGTGCGAGCCGTACGTGCGCGCGGTGCGCGAGCACGTCGGCGGATTCATCGGCGTGCAGGCCGTGCCCGTGCCGCGGCAGTCGTATCACGAGTACGACGAACTGATCGCGGCGGGAACGGACCACTTCTCGTTCTGCTACGAATTCGAAGATCCGGAAGTCTTCGCGCGTCTCTGTCCCGGCAAGGCGAAGACGATGGGACAGAAAGTCTTCTTCGATGCGATGGAGTACACGTCGAAGAAACTCGGGCGCGGCCGCGTGTCGGGCGAGATCATCGCCGGCATCGAGCCGATCGAGTCGACGAAGCGATCGATCGACCGGATCGTTAACGCCGGCGCGTTTCCGACCGTGTGCATCTTCCGGCCGACCGTCGGCAGCGAGATGGAGCACGTTCCGCCGCCCGATCCCGAGGCCATGAAAGAAGTGTTCGCGTACCTCTACGAAAGCTGCCGCCGCGCGGAGCTGCCGGTCGGCATCCTGCCGATCGAAGTCTCGCTGGTCGTGCAGCCGGAAGAGACCGCGGACCTCGTCTCGCCGACGTGGTCCGGCCGCTGGTACACCCTGCGGAATCGCGCGCTGCGCTTGCTCGCCGTGCCGTACGTCGCGCGGAAATGCCGGCCGGTCGCGGCGTAACCGCGGGCTGGAAAGCCCGCGCCACACGACGCGGAAATGCCGGCCTCGCGGTGTGGCGCAGGCTTTCCAGCCTGCGCCCCCGCACGATGTGATCCTCAACACACGCCCGCATGTCGCACGTCATCGCCTCGCGTTCGCAGGGAGCCGACGATGTGGGTACGGAGGTGGACCATGTGTCTTGGGATGCCGGGACAGGTCGTACGCGTAGCCGGCGACACGGCGATCGTCGATCTGTGGGGAACCGAAAAAGAAGTTCGTCTCGATCTGCTGGAGGACACGCTGCTTCCGGGCGACTACGTGATCACTCACGAAGGCTGCGCGGTGCGGCGGATTCCCGACGACGAAGTCGCCGACACGTTCACGTTGTACGAGACCGTCCTGGTCGAGGCATGAGCCATGTCTACGTCTGAGCCGCATCCGGCCGTGATGTGGGAGCTGACGCGCGCGTGCGATCTGCACTGCCGCGGTTGTCCCTCCGGCGCCGAACCGCGTCGCGGAGCGAACGAGCTGACGACGTACGAGGCTTACAAGACGATCGATCAGATCGCCGAGCTCGAGCCGCGGGAATTGATCATCACCGGCGGCGATCCGCTCGAGCGCGAAGACGTCTACCAGGTCATCGACTATGCGCGCCGCCGCGGACTCGATCCGGCGCTCGTGCTCAGCCCGACGTCGCAGCTCACCTACGATGCGATCGCGCGACTCGAGCAAAACGGCTTGACGCGAGTCGTCTTCAGCATCGACGGCTCGACGCCGGGGATTCATCAGCCGGTCCATGGCGTCGCCGGAACGTTCGCGGCGACAATGCGCGCGATTCGCTGGGCCGAGAGCGCGGGCTTGCGGATCGACGTCAACACACTGGTTTGTGCGCGCAACCGCGACGACCTCGAGTCGATCGTCGACGTGATCCGCCCGCTCGGAATCGCGCGCTGGAACGTGCACTTCCTCGTTCCCGTCGGCGGATCGGTCGTCATCGAGATGATCACCGCCGAAGAAGTGGAGCGCGTGTTTGCGCAACTCGACGAGATCCGCGAGCGCGAGAACTTCGCGATCCGTGTCATTGAGGCTCCGCACTACCGCCGCTTTCGGCTCGAGCGCAAACTGCAGAAGAATCTCGAGTGGCCCGACTTCGCGACGTACGAGAGCGAGTCGCCCGAGACGAATGCGTTCATGTACATATCGCACGCCGGCGACGTGCGGCCGAGCGAGTTCATTCCGCAGAGCGCGGGCAACCTCCGCTATCGCTCGCTCAGCACGATCTATCGCGGCAGCGATCTTCTCGTCGCGCTGCGCGATCCCGCCAATCTCAAAGGCAAATGCGGCCGCTGCGACTATCGCCACGTCTGCGGCGGCTCGCGCGCGCGGGCGTGGGCGATGACCGGCGATCTCTTCGCGTCCGATCCGCTCTGCGCCTACGAGCCGGAACACGTCGGCGCGACACCACGCGTCGACGCGCGGAAAGGAGCGACCGCATGAACGACCTGATCGAGCTCAATGCCCTGCGCGCGTTGTGCGACGTGCTCGACGAATACCCCGACACGCTGCGCCTGATCCTGCCGCACGACTACGCACGCGTCGCCGATCTCGTCGGAGCCGACGTGAAAAGCGCGAGCGTCCTGATCGTCGTAACCGCGGACGACCATCACGCGCTGCGACGCCTTCTCGCGACCATCACCGCTGCCGGACTGCAGTACCAGTCGATCGACATCCGCAACGTGCGCGAGAGCCTGCGCCTGCTCGTCCGGTCGGAACGCTCCGCGCAGTTGCTGATCAGGATTGGCGCGCCGGGGAATGTCGAACGCAAGGCGGCGCAGCGCTTCGCGTTTCGATTCACCGGCTAGCCGCCACGGGCGGCTGCGTGGATTGCTCCGCCTTGCGGCCTGCTTGCCGCCCCGTCACGACCTGGCGACAAGCCTGTTTTCATTTGCAACCGGCCCGTTTTCGTTTGCAACTGGCCTGTTTTCGTTTGCAACCGGCCTGTTTTCATTTGCAACGGGCCTGTTTTCATTTGCAACCGGCCTGTTTTCATTTGCAACCGGCCTGTTTTCGTTTGCAACCGGCCCGTTTTCATTTGCAACCGGCCCGTTTTCATTTGCAACCGGCCTGTTTTCATTTGCAACGGGCCTGTTTTCGTTTGCAACCGGCCTGTTTTCATTTGCAACCGGCCCGTTTTCATTTGCAACCGGCCTGTTTTCATTTGCAACGGGCCTGTTTTCGTTTGCAACCGGCCTGTTTTCGTTTGCAACCGGCCCGTTTTCATTTGCAACCGGCCTGTTTTCGTTTGCAACGGGCCTGTTTTCATTTGCAACCGGCCGATCCGCACGCGCGAACCAGCGATCCGCGCGCGCAAACTGCCGATTCGGAACGTGCGACTTACGCCGTATTACTGCTTTACTGCCGCGCAGGCTCCTGGGCGCCGCCGTCCGGCGTTCCGCTCCACCGTGCTGCGTTGATCACGATTGGCGCGATGCGAGATACGCGTACATCTGCCGCCGCGCGTCCGCGTCGTGTTGCACCGCCTCGATGACGCCGGCGTCGAGGTGACTGAAGCGCGTCTCGGTCTTCAGGAACTCCGCGACGGACGTCGTGGCTGCGCGCGAGTCGAGCTGCAGCGGCTGGTCGCGGCGCGGGTCGTGGCGATAGAGCAGCCATTGTCCGGACGAGACGAGCGCTTTCTGATGTTGCAGCCCCGCGCCCATGTCGAAGCCGTGAGCGATGCAGTGGCTGTACGCGATGATCAATGACGGGCCGTCGAATGCCTCGGCTTCGAGGAACGCCTTGAGCGTCTGCTCGTCGCGCGCGCCCATCGCCACGCTGGCGACGTAGACGTTGCCGTACGTCATGGCCATCAATCCGAGGTCCTTTTTCGCGACGGATTTGCCGGCGGTGGCGAACTTCGCGGTCGCCGCGCGCGGCGTGGCCTTCGACATTTGTCCGCCAGTGTTCGAGTACACCTCGGTGTCGAGCACCAGGATGTTCACGTTGCGGCCGCTCGAGATCACGTGATCGAGGCCGCCGAAGCCGATGTCGTACGCCCAACCGTCGCCGCCGACGATCCAGACGCTTTTCTTCACGAGCGCGTCCGCGATCGCGAGGAGTTGCTGGATGTCGATCGCGTCGAGCTTGTGCATGCGCGTCATCAGCTCCATGCGGCGCAGCCGCACTTTCAGCAGCTCCACGCGTTGCCGCTGTTCGAAGATCTCGGCTTCGTTCGTCTGCGCGCATTCGACGAGCGCGTTGCAGAGCACCTCGCCGATCGGTTGCGCGTGCCGCTTCAGAAGCTCGATGGCGTACTCGCGCTGCTTGTCGATCGAGATGCGGAAGCCGAGGCCGAACTCGGCGTTATCTTCGAAGAGCGAGTTGCACCACGCGGGACCGCGGCCATCGGAGTTCGTCGTCCACGGCGTCGTCGGCAGGTTGCCGCCGTAGATCGACGAACAACCGGTGGCGTTCGCGACGACCATGCGGTCGCCGAAGAGCTGCGTCGCGAGCTTGAGATACGGCGTCTCGCCGCATCCTGCACACGCACCCGAAAACTCGAACAGCGGCTGCAGCAGTTGTTGGTGCCGAAGCAGTCCGGGATTGAGCTTCGCGCGATCGAGCTCTGGCAGGCCGAGGAAGAAGTCCCAATTCATGCGCTCCGCGTCGAGCAACGGCGTTTGCGGCTGCATGACCAGCGCTTTGTGTTCGGGCGACGTTTTGCTGCGCGCGGGACAGACGTCGACGCAGATCGTGCAGCCGGTGCAATCTTCCGGCGCGACCTGGATCGTGTACGCGAGTCCCTTCCAGTCTTTGTGAATCGGTTTCAGCGACTTGAAGGTCGCGGGCGCATCGGCGACGAGCGATTCGTCGTAGGCCTTGATGCGAATCGCGGCGTGCGGACAGACCATCGCGCACTTGCCGCATTGGATGCACGCGGCCGTCTCCCACGCCGGGATCTCCTGCGCGAGGTTGCGCTTCTCGAAACGCGCGGTGCTCGTGGGAAATGTGCCGTCGCACGGCATTGCGCTGACGGGGAGAGCATCGCCGCGATTGGCGAGAATCTCGGAGAGCCAGTGCTGGGTGCTGGGTGCTGGGTGTTGGGTTTCAGCACTCGGCACCCGGCACTCGGCACCCACTTCGTGCAGGTTCGCGAGCGCCGCTTCGATCGCTCGCAGATTTTTCCCGACGACGGCTTCGCCTTTCTTCGCGTACGTCTTGCGCACCGCGTCGCAGATCGCGTCGAGCGCTTCGTCGAAGGGCATCGCGTTCGCGCAGGCGAAGAAGCAGACCTGCATGATCGTGTTGATGCGGTTCCCCATCCCGCACTCGCGCGCGACTTTGGTGGCGTCGATGACGAACACCCGCGCCTTCTTTTCCGCGAGCGCCGACTCCATGTGCGACGGAATGCGGTCGCCGTTCAGCAGGAACGTGCCGCCCGGCGCGAGGTGCTCGAGCACGTCCACGCGATCGAGCAGCGACGGCTGATGACAGGCCACGAGATCGGCCGACTCGATGAGATACGGCGCACGGATCGGACGCGGTCCGAACCGCAGATGCGACACCGTCATCGCGCCCGATTTTTTCGAGTCGTAAACGAAGTAGCCCTGCGCGAAGCGGCCGGCGTCGCCGATGATCTTGCAGCTGTTCTTGTTCGCGCCGACCGTGCCGTCCGAGCCGAGGCCGTAGAAGAGAGCGCGCACGACATCGTCGGGCTCGATGGAAAACGCGGGATCGAATTCGATGCTGGTGTGCGTGACGTCGTCACGAATGCCGACCGTGAAGTGATTGTGCGGCTGCTCGCGGCGGAGCTCGTCGAACACGCCCTTGACCATCGCCGGAGTGAACTCTTTCGAGGAGAGGCCGAAGCGGCCGCCGATGACGACCGGCACTTCGCGATTCGCCTCGCGCAACGCGCTGACGACGTCGAGATAAAGCGGCTCCCCGATCGCGCCCGGCTCCTTCGTGCGATCGAGCACCGCGATCGCGCGAACGCTTCGCGGGATGCCCGCAGCGAAGCGATGTACGTCGAACGGACGGAAGAGTCGCACGTTGACGACTCCCACGCGTTCCCCGAGCGCGTCGACCGTTTCCGCAATCGTCTCGCATGCGGATCCCATCGCCACGATGACGCGCTCCGCATCGGCGGCGCCGTGATACTCGTACGGCGCGTACGTGCGTCCAATGTGTTTCGCGAACCGCTCCATCGTCTCCGCGACGACGTCCGCGCAGTCGCGATAGAACGGATTGGCGCGCTCGCGCGCCTGGAAGAAAACGTCGGGATTCTGCGCCGTGCCGCGAATCACCGGATGATCGGGAGTGAGCGCGCGGCTGCGATGATCGAAGATCAATTCCGGGTCGATCATCGACTGCAGATCGTCATCGGTCAGCAGCGTCACCTTCGCGATCTCGTGCGACGTGCGGAAGCCGTCGAAGAAATGGAGGAACGGGATGCGCGACTCGAGCGACGCGGACTGCGCGATCAGCGCGAAGTCTTGCGCCTCCTGCACGCTCGCGGAACAGAGCATCGCCCAGCCGGTCGCGCGCGCGGCCATGACGTCGCTGTGATCGCCGAAGATCGACAGCGCGTGTGTGGCCAGCGAACGCGCGGCGACGTGAAAGACCGTCGGCGTCAGCTCGCCGGCGATCTTGTACATGTTCGGAATCATCAGCAGCAGGCCCTGCGACGCGGTAAACGTCGTGGCGAGCGATCCGGTTTGCAGCGCGCCATGCACGGCGCCCGCGGCACCGCCCTCGCTCTGCATCTCGATCACCGACGGGACCGTTCCCCAGAGGTTCGGCTTTTTCTCGGCCGCCCACGCGTCCGCCCACTCGCCCATCGACGACGCGGGCGTGATCGGATAGATGGCGATGACTTCATTGAGCGCGTACGCAACGCGCGCGACGGCTTCGTTTCCATCGAGAAGAGCTTGCATGCATGGAAGGTAAATCCTCGCCGAACGTCAGGGCATGACGATCGTCAGCGCGCCGCGTGACGGGTGTCACCGGATGGCCAGCGCGCGCATGTCGTCGTAGACGGCATTGACGGCGTTGCTGAGCAGGCGCAGCACGCTGAACCAGATCGCGGGAGACTCGTCGAGCATGCGCAGAAACTCTTCGCGCCCGATGAATCCGATCTCGCAGGGCGTGCGTGCCGTGGCCGTGCAGTCGTAGTTCCGGTCGGTGACGACGCAGCTCAATCCGAGGATCTGTCCCGCCTCGGCGACGCGCAGCGGCTTCACGTTGCCATTGCGCGCGGCGAAGAGAAGATCGACCGTGCCGGCCTGCAGGATGTACACGCCGTCCGGCTTCTCGCCTTCGCGAAAGATCTTCTCGCCCGGATTGACGAACAGCGGCCGCTTCACCTCCACCAGTGCCGTCTCGAAAATCGATTGGTTCACGCCTGCACGATAGGATCGCGGCGGAATGACGGCGGTGATGATTGCTACACGAATGCGTGAGGATTGTCAGATGCTGACCATCGCCTGCATCTCCGGTTTCGCGAGCACGAAAAAGTTCGCGCCCTTCACGGTGATCAGCTTCTTGCGCTTGAAATCGCTGAGCAGACGCGTCACGGTCTCGCGCGTCGTTCCGATCATCTGCGCGATCTCCTCGTGCGTCAGGAGGACGCGCAGACGCGTGCCCTGCGGCGTGATCTCGCCGGTCTCGCACCAGTCGAGGATCAACTTCGCGAGCTTCTCCGACGTCGTCTGCGCGAGTCCGAGCGAACGGATCCCGCTCTGCGCCGACTGATACTTCTCGCTGAGCTGCTGCGCCGTGTGCATGCAGGCTTCGGAGTACGCGTTGAGGAGACGGAGAAAGTCGTCGCGCCGGACGAAGTTCACCTGGCTCGGCTCGAGCGTCTCGCCGGAGAGCTCGTACGGTTTTCCGAGAATGGCGGCACTCGCACCGAGAATCTCGCCGGGACCGGCCAGCTTGACGATCAACGTTCGCCCTTCCCTGGACGTCGTCGTCAACTTCACGCGTCCGCTGCAGAGAATGAACACGCCGCGCGGCTGCTCGCCTTCGACGAAGAGCAGCGATCCCTTCGGGTAAACGCTGGTGAACTTGACACTGTCCAGCGCTCCGACCGCGTCGTCGGACATGTTGCAGAATGGACGGTTGGCGCGCAGCGAACAGGTGGTGCAGTGGTCTTCGATGGCAAGGTTGTAGGGCGACGGCATGGTGTGAGCTCCTTCTGGTGTAGCGCAGGCTTTCCAGCCTGCGCAGGACAGGCTTGAAAGCCTGTCCTACACGAGATCAAGATCGCACCCTCGCCGCGAAACCGCCCCACCCGTCGGGGTAGGAGGCGATACATCGACGGGTGAGGACGGTCACATTGCGTTGTGATCACTCGGCCGGCACCGCCAGTTCGTAGGAACCGGCGTGTCGTTCCGTTTCTCCGTCGGTTCCGAAGATGCGAAGGTGGTAGGTGCGGTTGGGGCGTAGGAAGGTGGGGGGGATGGCGATCTGGAACGTGTCCTCCTGGTCCGGTTCGGCGGAGGGGGTTGACCACAACAACTCATCCTTGTCGTACAGCTCTATGCTGTAGTGCGGGTAGTGGATGGCGTTGGCGAGTTTCAGTTGGAGGAGGTACGCCTCTCCGTCCTTGCGAAGCACTGTTGCCGTGGATGGACCGCGGTTTCCGCCGGGGAAGAGCAGTTGCGGTGCGCCGAGGAGGCGGGGGCGCTCGTGGTCGCGGGCGCGGTTCTCGGCCTGCACGTAGAGGCCGAAAAAGATGAGGGCGAGTGCCGCGGCGATCGTCGTCGGGATGTAGTGCCATACGCGGCGGCGGGACGCGGGGGTGATGCCGAGGCGTTGTTTCACATCGCGCAAGCCGGCAGTGATTTCTTCCTCGGAAATACCAGCAGCGGGCTCGCTCGGGAGGGGGGCGCCGTACATGCGCGCCAGTTCGGGGTATGCCACCAGCAGATCGCGGATCCGCTCTTCTTCGCTTTCGCTCAACTCGCCGCGGTTGTACGCCAGCAGTTCCTCCGCGGTCGGAGGGTCGCCGAGTTTCTCCCGCTGTTCCGCCGTCAGCCGGCGGCTCGCTTCCTGCCAATCCGATTTGTTCGCCATGATTCAATCCTCAGGGAGCGCGCCTTCGTCTCCCAGCCGTTCGCGCAACGCGCGTTTCGCGTCGCGGATGCGCGACTTCACCGCGACTGCCGAGATGCGCAGGGCGAGCGCAATCTCTTCGCCGCTCAGATCCTCGAGCCATAGCTGGATGCATTGCCGCTGACCATCAGGGAGCTCACTGATGGCTTCGTACATTCGCTGCAGCTGCTCGTTCTTGATCATCGTATCGATCGGATGCTTTTGCGTGCGATCCATCGCATCCTTCACGGAATCGCCGTCGTCGAGGGACTCCGGCCGGATGCTACCGCGCTTGATCGTGGTCACAGACCGCACGCGGTTCAACCCGACGTTGCGCGCGATCTCCTCCAGCAGCGCCCATTCCGCCTGCCCGTCGTAGGCATCCATCTTCTTGTAGAAGCGGATGAAGGCGTCCTGCGTCAATTCCTTTGCGTCGGACTCAGACACGCGAAATACCTGGTGGAAGTACCGAAGCATGCGCGCGTAATGACGCCTGTATACGGATTCGAACCGATCGCTGCTGTCTCCGCCGGGCTCCCGCGTCGTCATTGCTCACACCAATTCCCGCGAAACGCGTATCGTATGTTAGGCGTGAAGAATCGAGTCTGCATCGCTCTGTGCCTCTGCAGCGCCCTGTTGGCCTGCACTAGAGAGAACCCCAAACCGCCCGGCAGGGGGGATCTGGCCCGCATCGAGCGCATCGACGACCCGGTCAAACTGCTGCGCGCGCTGGAAACGGCGAAAGGGCCGAATCACGCGCTCGTGCTGGAGAAGCTCTGCCTGACGAAAGAGGCGATCGCTGCGTGGAACGAAGCGGCCCGGCAGAATCCGCAATGGTCGAACGAAGCGCGGCAGCACATCGCCGCGCTGCAGCAGCTTCCCGATCCCATCAAACAGTGGAATACAGATGAAATCGATCGCGCATTGGATCGCCGCAACGCGACCGAATTGGCGAAGATCGTGCGACTGTTTCCGGCAGATGCCGCCCAATATTTCGAACGATCCCTGCTGCGCGACCGCGAACGCGCGCGGTTGTTCGCAAAGGTACTTGCCGGAGCGGGCGAGCATTATCCGCAGACGGTGATCGATGCGATGGATCGGACGAAGGATCGAGCAGCGCTCGATCAGGGGTTGGATGCATTCCGCAAGGGAGACTTTCTGCGCGCGGCGACGCTCTTCGACCGGGCAGGGAATCCGTTGGCGCTGGCTGCGCGCTATTACGCCGCGGCGACTGAATCCTTCACGATGCCCGAACAAGCGCTGCGCGAAATCGATACGATCCTTCCAGATCTCAACTCTCGTGATCGCGAGCTGTCCTCGCGCATTTACGTATTGCGCGCGAGCGCGTTGGAGTTCGACGATCGTTATCTCGAAGCACTCGCGGTCTACCGGCAGGCTCTCGCGGCCGCAAATCGAGAGCCGACCTTGACGGCCGTGGCATTCGGACGTGAGAGCTTCAACTTCGCCACAATCGGCAATTCCGAGAAGGCATTCTCCGACGCGCATAGCGCCCTGAAGCTTTTGCCCCGCGTCGCCAACATCGACGCACGCAATCATGCGTACGCCGGTGCCGCGAGGGCAGCAGCGCAGCTCGGGCATCCGAACACCGCGCTCCTCTATCAGAATGCAGCGGTCGAGGACGCGCAACGGGCCGTGATGGGCGCGAGGACTGCTCGCGACCTGGCGACTGCAAAGATGGAGCTCTCAGCTGCACTACGACAGCGAGCCGAATTCCATGTGCAGCTCCAACAGGACGCCGAGGCTCGCGACGATCTGCAACAGGCATCCGATCTCGCCGAGGCGGCAAATTACATTGAGCGTCGTAACCTTATGCGGATGCGCAGGCTCGAAGTAGAGGGACAGTCGCTGCTCAAGAGCGATCCCGCAAGAGCGGCAACAGTCTTCAATGAAGTGATCGAGCTCGCGAAGGGTCAGGACTCGACTTACCTCGCCATTCTGCATTTCGAGCGCGGCGCCGCGCGACGGAAGGCCAAAGACCCGCGTGCGGACGAGGACGATGCAACGGCCATCGGAATCTTGCGCAATGAGGTTCGGGGCGCTCTCACAAGAAATCCACCAGCCGCTACGGAGCTCTTATGGACGCCGTACTTTTCGCGGTTCCGGGACTGGCAGGATGAGCTCATCGAGAGCCGCATCCTCGAGGGCGATATTGAAGGCGCGTTGGTTTATGACGAGCTTGCGCGCGCCTTCGAGCCGATGCAGATCCTCCTGCAATCGCGTTCGCCAGGGTTCCGGTTCATCGAAACGACGGCGGATCTTCAACAGGCGCGTGCCGGTTTGCCGGAACACACCGTCATTCTTCAATACCTCGTGTTGCCGAAGAGGACCTACACGTGGGTCATCACACGGGAGCGCATTGAAGTCGTTCAACAGCGTGCCACGAAGGCGGATGTTCAACGATGGGTTGCGAAAAACTTCGCGCGGGCCGCATACGCCGAGCTATTCGACGCACCATTGAAACGCGCCGGCTCGACGAAGACGCGGATTGTGATCGTGCCTGACGAGTCGATGCAGGGGCTCGCCTTCAATGCTCTTGAAACTGCAAAGAATCGCTACCTGATCGAGCGCGCCAGCATTGCCGTTGACAGCAGCACTTCGCTGTATCTATATGCACTCGCACGCGATCGTCAGTTGTCGACGGAGCGGAAGCCTACCGCGCTCCTCGTGGCCAATCCCACGTTCGAGGGATTTCCGCCGATTCCACACGCCAAAGAGGAAGTGGAGGAACTGGCGCGCAACGATTACCCGGGCGCCACGGTGCTCGTCAGCGCCGATGCGACCGTACAGAGATTTCTGGCCGAAGCAAAGAACGCGACGATCATTCATTTCGCCAGTCACGCTATCCCTGTTTCTCAAAACCCGTGGCAGTCGCGGCTCCTGCTCTCGCCTCATGGACAGGAATCGGGCGAATTGACCGCGCAAAAGCTGCTGCAGAAGCTCCCGAGACTCGAGCGCACACGCCTGGTCGTGCTCAGCGCGTGCAGCACGTTCAGCGCACGCTCCGCCGGCGACCGGGGACTCGCGTCTCTCGCACGACCGTTCATTGCAGCCAATGTTCCCGCGGTCGTCGGCACCCTGAGAGAGGTCAACGACGCCTCCACGAAAGAACTGCTGGTGTTCTTCCATTGTCACTATCGGCACGGAGACGACGTGGCAGTTGCGCTGCGCAAGGCGCAACTCGAAATGCTCCGAAAGAAAGTGCCGGTGGAAGCGTGGTCCGCGTTTCAGGTCGTCGGCTTCGCCGCGTCCCCGTATCCGCGCTCCGCCGCTTTGGAGGAACCAAGCAGTGAGCACGTTTGTACTCAAGATTCTCTTCTCGGGCCTGATGGCCTTCATTCCCAATGACAACGGGACCGAAGTCACGGTCCTGCTCCTCAATGCCGATCACTACCACACGTCCGACGGCTCGGCGATGCAGCCGCACAAGCCGTTGCTCTATGCGCGCGCGGGAAGCTGCAGCGGCGCCTGCGTCAATGACGATCTGACCATCGCCGCATCGACGTTCCGCGACCAGTCATCCTCGGCCGCGCTCGACTCTCTCGTCTACGCCCTCGGCGACGGCAGCGCCTGGGCCATCTCGGGCTCGGACATCACCGTCCAGAAGTCGAGCGGAGCCGCGAGTCTTCCGGCGCTCAACATCCACAATGGGGATCGCGGCACGGTCAACGGCCAGCCGAAAATCATTCCGACAACGTCGACCGAGCGGCAGGACATCTCCTGGATTCCGTCATTGCAGCAGCTGTGCGGCGGCGGCTGCACGCTCGACTCCGATCTTCTCGCGAACGTTCCGCCGGAGATCGTCGCCGCGCGCTTCAAGATCAACAGCGGCGATCTCTACACCTACAGCATCGCGCGCATCGGCAGCGACGTCACGCCCGTGCATTTCAAGCGTCTCGACGGCACCGGCAGCACGTCCGCGTACGTGCAGGCGGTCGCGAGTTGGATCGGCGTCGACATCGAAGTGACGGGCGACAGCGTCGACTTCGTGGAGACGAAATACGACAACAGCACCGGCCGCACGATGACGCTCTCGCCCGACGCGAGCGGCAAAGTGGAAGTGGCCGTCGTGAATCTGCCGCCGTCCGTTCCGCCGGCCTCGTCGAGTAATGACGCGCCTCAGGTCGGCAAGCATTTCGAGATGTACTACGAGCTGCTGGCGAGCCCGCCGGCGCGCGAGGCACGCCTCGTTCCGCGCACCGGTGCACCGAGCGGTATGACCGTTCCGCAGGTCACGTGGACTTCCGTCCATCCCTCGAACGCGGTCACGTCCGAGCTGCTGAACCGCTTGAGGTTCGAGCCCGGACGCTCGTTGTACGACCGCGTCCTCTGTCCGCCCGTCCAACCCTGGCCGTAACCCGTCCTCAGTTTCCTGGGCCGCCATCTCCATGGTGGCGGCCCGTATTCGGCCGAGGATTTCTCATGCGACGAATCATACGATTGGCGCTCGTCTTCGCGCTCGCCGCCTGCAATGGCCCGCGTGCCGGAAACACTGCAGCAGACAACGCCGCGTTGTTCACGATCCAGCACGCGAAGCACCAGCTGCGGGCAGCGGTTGCGGGCAGCGATTGCCACGTGCTCGTCATCGAAACGAAGGCTGAATTCGACGATGACCTGGTCGAATCGATTCAGTACGGAATCGGCGATTACGACGCGTTCGGAGGCGCCGATCAATTCGCACAAGAACACGGTTTTCGCGCCGTGGTTTATCGCGATTCCGCCGGAGCTCTCTGGACGTACGGCGCGACGACGCGCGATGAGGCGCAATCGATGCCGCGCTGTAGATGAGAAAAGACCATGCGATTTCTATTGATAGCGCTCCTCGCCGTCTCCGCGTCCGCACAACCGGCAAAGCGCGCGTTGCTGATCGGCATCGACGACTACACCGCGTCGACGATTCCTGTCGTGAAGACGGTCGAGCATCGCGGCTGGCCGGACCTGCAAGGCTCGGCGAACGACGTTCGCATCCTGTCCGAGATGCTCGTCCTGCGGTACGGCTTCGAGCGGAAGAACATCATCGCGCTCACCAATCAGCAGGCGACGCGCGCCGCGATTCTGCACGCGATCGAACAGCAGCTCGTCACTCCTGCGCGCGCCGGTGACATCGTCTTCTACTACTTCGCTGGTCACGGCTCGCAGGTTCCGAACGCGGCGTCCGACGAGCCGGACGGTTTGGACGAATCAACCGTCCCCGCCGATTCGCGCCGCGGCGCCGAGGACATTCGCGACAAAGAACTGCGGCCGCGCTTCAATCGCATTCTCGATCGCGGCGCGCGACTGACGCTGCTTCTCGATTCCTGCCACAGCGGCGGCGGTTTTCGCGGTGAGCGCGTTCGCGGTATCGCGAAAGCGCCGCCCATCGTCGATCGCACAAGTTACGGACCGCGGCCCGACGACCGCGGTGCGCTGGTCCTCGCGTCGACGCAAGATCTCGACTCGGCGTACGAGATACGCGGCGACGACGGCGTGATGCACGGAGCATTCACGTGGGCGTGGATCCGCGCGATGCGCGATGCGGTTGCAGACGAACCGGCCGAGGAGACGTTTCTGCGCGCGCAGGCGCGATTGCGCAACGAGAGGCCTTATCAGATGCCGGCGATGCTCGGGAACGCCGACGCGCGGCTGCGACCATTTCTCGGCATGCATCGACGCGCCGCACGCGCGGTCATCGCCGTGGAATCAGTTCAGCAGGATCAGATCGTCGTGCAAGGCGGGTGGTCACACGGTCTCGCAGTCGGCAGTGAACTGCGAGCAGCCGACAACACCCGGGTACGCATCACCCAACTCCTCGGCCTCGGCCGCAGTGTCGCGCAAGTGTCCGCCGGCCCATCGACGATTCGTGCCGGCGCATTGCTCGAGATCGTTCGGCGCACGTCCAGGTGGTACTCACTGGCAACGCCGACCGATCCTTCGTCGCCGTACCACCTCGCGATTCGCGACGAACGAACGAAGCAAACCGTCGACGGTGCGACGGTGATCGGCAGTCGCATTTACAGCGTGGTTCTTCGTCCGTCGCAGATGCCACGCACGCCGCGCTATTACTACGTCTTCGTCGTCGACAGCCGCGGCCACAGCCATCTCGTCTTTCCGAAAACCGGCTCGGTCGAGAACCGCTTTCCAGTCGACGACCGCGCTTCCTCCGAAATCACTCTCGGCCATCCGAGCGCCTTCCGCGTCGTCCGCCCCTACGGCGTCGATACGTACTTCCTCCTGTCCGCCGAGGAGCCCTTGCCGGATCCGTCGATCCTCGAGCGCGACGAAGCTCGCGCACGGCGCCTGCTCATCGAGACGCGCTGGTCGCTCGAGCGGATCACGTTCGAGTCGGTCGCGCCAACGCGCCGTCGCGTCACGCTCTGAGGCCCAGAGCCGCGCACCAACCTCGCAGCCTCGAACGGCTGCCGCGGTAGATCGAACGTCTGACGGCCAGAGGTGAATGCCGACAGAACAGCGGATTCGGGCTCGCGCATGTGGCGACCGCTGCCCTCAGCGGTCGCGCGGCGCGAAGCGCCGTTAGCCGGCAAAGCCGGCGGTGCCGCTGAGGGCAGCGGCATCCACAAAGCCTTTCGAGATGTGCGGAGATGTGCGTATTTCAAACGCGTCGCAAGAGCAGTGAACGATGATCGCAGATCCGAAGCTCATGGCGTCGCGTACTTTCTCAACAGTCCATCGAGGACGTTGCGGTCGAGCGGAGTAAGCGGCACGGACTTGCGCAGCGAACGCAGTTCGCGCGTGACGTCGGGTGTGATCTCCAATCGCGGAACGAGCGCGTCGTCGAGTTGCTCGCGATCGGCGCTGCTATCGGGCTCGGCGAGACGCTGCGCGGTGGCGAGATGCGTTTCGCCGTCACGCGCGATCGCGATGCCGAGGGCGTGGGCGAGGAGGACTTGCTCGTAAGCGGCGTGCACGCGTGCGCCGAAGACGATTTTGACCGGGATGAGATCGGCGACGTCATTTGCGTCACGAGGCGAAGCGGATTCGTACTGCGCGCGGTAATAGTCGATCGCGCCGAGGATGTAGCCGGGATAGTGCAGCGCGCGCGTGATCACGTGGACGGAGAGCGCGTCTGACGCGGGCCGCACGTGCGACTCAGGGAAGCGGCGCTGCAGCTGCGCGGTCCAGGTCGCGTCGTCCGTGTCAAGCCAGAGCGTGCAATCGGATTGCATCGACCGCTGCGCCTGCAGATCGTCTTCGCGCAGCTCGATGAGCGGCGCGCTCGCATCCGCGAGCCGCTTGAGACGCTGCGCGAGCTTCGACTCGTTCGCGAGCGATGATGCAGCCTTCGCGAGCGTGAGCTTGCGGAAATCGGCGAACGCGATGGACGCGTGCGACGTGACTCGCTGCCGAAGCTCGTCCATCGGCAGACGCCGCGACTCCGCGCGCCGGATCGGAAACTCGCGCGCGAACGGCTTCCGATCGTCGATCGTCCGCGCGTACCAGGCATCGACTTCCACGTCGTCGATCACGCTGAGCGACAACTGGCGCGACGCGAGCGACGGCGCGACGAACGAAGCGGCGAGTCCTTCGAGGTCGGCACGCCGCGCGCGAGCGGCATCGAGCGTCTCTCGCGCCGCATCGTGCGCCGCGCGCAATACGCGCAGCGCGGTGCGGTGATGAATCATGTCGTATTCGAACTGCAGCTCGTCGTTGTGCGCGGCGTCCTTCGACTGATCCGCCGTCTCGATTTGCGAGCGAAGGCGCGCCAATCGTTCGCGCGCCTCGCGCACGAGCGGCACGATCTGCGTCACGTAACGAATCGCCGTGACGACGGCGAAGATTGCGAGCACGGGCAGCACTGCCCACGTGAGCCGGGCCGCGAACACTGCGACCGCGCCGACAACGCCGAACAACAGCTGCTTCCACAGCCACGCCCGCCGCGTCTCCAGCGCTTCGCGCAGCGCCTGCTCTGCTTGCGGCAGCTGCGCGAACAGCTCGCGCAGCCTTTGCTCGCGCGCGATTGTTTCCGCCGACAATCGCGCCGTTTCCGCTTCGCGCGCCGCCGTGCGCGCCACGCTGTTCTCCCGCTCCTCGGCAAAGATCAGCTCCGGCACTTTGCGAAGCAGCGACGATTTCTCCTCTTCGAGCGACTGGAGTGCCGAGTGGAGGACAGGCGATCCCGCCTGTCCGGACAGGCAGGATTGCCTGTCCTCCACCAGCAGCGTCTCGGCGACGACCTTCTGATCTTCGATGAGCGTCGCCAACTCGCGAACGCGATGCCGCGCCGCGTCGCTCGAGGCGGTGTTGGCGATGAAGTGCAGGCGTGCGTCCAGCGCAGCTGTTGCTGTGCGGATCTCCGTCACGACATTGCGTGGCGCGAGCTCCGCGTCGGAACGAAGCTCCGGCAACGGATCGAGCAACGCGTCGAGGAACGAGATCGCGGCGTCATAGCCGTCGCGGTCAAGCGTCTCGTCAACCGTGCGCGCGAGCAGCGCCGCGTGATCGCGCGCCGTCTCGTCGCCCTGCTTCGCCAGCGTCTCCAGATTTCGCAAATGCGTCTTGTCGCGGAACGTCTGCAGCTCGCTGCGCACCGCGGCGATCGTTTCTTCCGCGCTCCGCGTCTTTTCGGTGACTTGCGTCTTCGGGCGGAACCGGCAGAAGAGAGACTGACCGCCTTCGACGCCGATGCGCGACAGCGGCAGCGCGAACTCGTCGGCCACCACGAACTGTTTCGCCGCGAGCTGCACGTGCGTCGCGTGTGCGCCGGCGAGCAGTTTCTCGCGCACGAGCTCCGCGGCGAAGCGCGCCTGGACGCGCTGCAGCGCGACGTCGCGCGGAAACACGAGCGATGCGTAGCCAAAGGAGCTGAACGTCGGATGCATGCCGCGCGGATGAATGCCCGGCAACGCGCCGCTCATCTCCGGCTCGTACGTGAGCGCTCCCGCGATCGCGTCGGCGTAGACGTCGAGGAACGCATCCGTCGCGCCGAAGCGCACGCGCTTTCCGTTCGTCGCGTCGACGAGCCAGACTTCGTCGAACGGTTTGTCGTCTTCGGCGCTGAGCGTTTTCAGCAGCGCGTACGCGGCCGCGTAGTCCGCCGGCTGCGATGCCCCGGCCGCTTCCGGCAAGAGACAGAGAATCTCGATCGACACGAACGACGCGAAGCGGCGCGTCTCGTAGATCGAGCGGATGTGGCGCGTCGTCTCGAGCAGCGATGCGCGCGCGGGACCGGCCGCGGCGAGCATGACCAGCACGAGCTCGCGCGTGCCGACGTCGTCGCGCAGACGCAGCGGACTGTCGGGACGCTGCCGCTGCGCGTGCATCGACTGAATCGCCGCCTCGGGATGTTCGTCGCACACGCGCGACTGCACGAGATCGTCGACGCCGTGATGCGCCGCGACGCGCTGCTGCACCGCCTGCGCGAGCGGCGCGACGACGTCGTCGAGAGCGAGGATGCTGACGGGCTTGAGCATTTACGCGAGCGTCTCCATGCGCCGCACGTAGTCCTCGATCGCCACGATCTCGTTCTCGACCTGGTCTTTCACCTGCGGCTCGACCGCATTCGCCATCTGCTTCGAGAGCGACTCCGCGTAGTCGCGAAGAATCTGCGCCGCGCGCACCGCGCCTTCGCGCGTCACCGCGGCATCAATCGCTTCCTCCGCTTCCTGAACGAGATCACGGCTCTTCTCGAACGCCGTGAACGCCGGCACGCGCCCCTGCGCCAGCCGCACCATGTTGTTCTCCGTGCGCCGGCCGTTCTTCGACTTCATCGAATACCACGCGCCGTCGCGGCGGATGATCGCGAACGGTTCCGGCGCCTGCGCCAGCGCGAACCAGCGCAGCGCCTCGCCGTCGCCGCTGCGCGGAATCAGGTTCGGCAGCTCCTGCCAGCGGCGATCGACGTGATTGGAGATGATCTTGTTCGGATCGGTGTACGCGCGCTCCATGTCCTCCATCTCCGCAAGCGCGAAGAGCGGCAGGCCGGTTTTGACCTTGAAAAGGAGGATGCGTTTCGTATCGCGCGTCGAGACCATCGACGGTTTGGCCGACCCTTTCGGCAGCCCGGCCTCATAACGCGATTCCTTCAGCAGCGTCGTGTCGGCGTCGGCGACGCCGTAGTGATAGAACTCGTTGATGAGCGTCTGATTGACGACCGGAATGCGGCCGACGTCGTAACGCCACAGCGGCACGGCGAGGTTGTCGAGACGCTTGAGCTGCTGCGAGACGACGTCGGGCGACGAGCGGCGAAGGATGTCGTCCATCGTCAACGACGTCAGCGGCTCGTAGCACTTCTCGACGAACTGCTGGATGTCCGCGTGCACCTCGGCCGCGCGGAGGCCGGCCCACTGCGACAGCGACGCGCGATGCTGATCGGCGTACCACTTCACGAAGTCCTCGCCGGTGACGCGCGGGCGATGCTCGCCCGGATCGAACGCGACGGTCTGTTCGAACAGCCGCGCCGCGCCGCGCGGATTCGTCGCCTCGAGATACTGCTGCTCGAACTGCTTGCGCGCGGCGTTGAGGTTCTCGCGGATGCGATAGCAGCTGTCGAGAATCGACTGCGTGTGCGCGTGCAGCGTCGAGTAGAGCTCGGCGGCTTTTTCGAGACGTGCCACGCGGATCGTCAGCTCGGTCTCGCGATCGACGAGACCGCCGTACACCTCGCACGCGGTCTTCACCTTCGCCTCGCGCCGCATGAACGCGCCGGCCGCCTCGGTGATCTGATCTTCCGCGGACTTGAAGCTGATCGCCTTGAGACGCGTGCGCTCTTCTTTCGCCTCGCCGTCCATCATGTTGCGATACCACTCCAGCTTCGCCTGCAGCTTTTCGAAGAAGCGTGACGCGCGAGTGAAGCCGTTGTTGCGGTTGACCATCGATTCCCACAAAGCGCTGATCGCCGATGACGAGCGGTCGCGCAGCACTTCGAAGTTCGCGCCGATCACCTGCGCGATCTGCCGCTCCGCCTTCGAGCGATGCACGGTGTGCAGGTTCTTGATGGCGCCAAGTGCTTTGGCATCGAAGGTCAGTTGCGTGAGCGGCATCGGAACGCGCAGCTGTCCGCCGCCTTCGCGCTGGCTGAGCACCTCGATTACTTGATCCGCGTCGTCCTCGCGCAAATGCGTCGTGTCGATGAAGCGCTGCACTTCCTCTTCGATCTCGGAGTCCGCCACCGCGCCGTCCAGCAGATCGTCGTTGACGAGCCGCTTCGCGTCCTCGTACAGCTGCGCGTCGAAGCTCGGCATCGTCAGCGCGGCCACGCCGAAGCTGCAGTACTGCGGCGAACGTCCCTTCACGCGCGGCTGCGTGGCGATCTGCGTTTTGATGTTGTCGACCGCGTTCGCGGCGTCGGTGCCGAGCTGCGAGCCGATCTGCACGTACATGCCGTCGGCGATGAGCGCGTGCAGATCGCTCTGCTCCGTCACCACGCGTCCCTGCTCGTTGACGCTGTCGATGAGATAGACGACGTCGAACGGCGGACGCGTGACGTCGACGCGGCGGAAACCGTAGTCGACGGTGAGCGTTGCGCGTGACGTCGAGAGCTGCTCGATCTCCTTGAGCGCGCCGTACGCGTTCGGCTTGACCAGCGCCACGCCGTTCATGCGCGTGAAGATGCCGGGGAGCAGCAGGACCGCGGTGAAGTTCGACTGCTCGTCGCTGCCGATCACGTCGCGGGCCATGAACGCCATGTCGAGAAACGTGCCGCTGCCGGTGCCGCCGGCGAGACTGCCGACGATGTGCACCTCGACGCCGGAGCGCTCCGACACCTGAAACTCGTCCGCATACATCTGCTTCTGATTGCGGATGTTTCGCACGTCGTCGACTGCTCGACGGATGCGCCCATACACCTCGGATGCTTTCGCAAACAGCGCCAGGCGTCCGCGCGCGCGTACCTGTCCCGCGCCGGCGATGATGGCCTGCGTCGGAATCTCCGGCGGCCACCACTCGTCGATGTGCGGGTTCGTGCCGTTGACGAGATTCGCAGGATTGCCGACCTGCAGCACGTAGGTCTCGTTGTGGTCGAGATGCCCGTCAGTCGAGATCTCTTCGCCGCGCGACGAGCCTTCCGCGTTCTCGGTCGTGTCGATGGAGAGGAAGCGGATGATCGGCGGAACGGATCCGTACGCATCGACGAAACGCTTCTTCAATTTGAGAAGTGTTTTGTAGCCGGTACCGCCGAGGCCGAGGACTACGGTGGGACGAAACACGACATTGTTTTTCACAGGTCAGCCTCCTGATTGGATTCGAGTGGACGTTCGTCGCCGACGCGGTTGAAGCGCAGCTTCGCGTCGCCGATCTCGATCGTGTCGGCGTCGTACAACTCGCTCATCGGCGTCTCGACGTCGTTGATGCGCAGCGATCCGCTTTGCGCGGCGATCCAGACTTTCTTGCGGCCCGCTTTGCGGCGCACGAAGAGACGCGCGTCGCTGCCGGAGAGTGTGTCGACCGGCAGGATCGCGCTGAGCGCGACTTCGTTCGCCTGCAGATGCGGCAGGCCGACGAAAGCGGCGTCGGGGGCGGCGCGAGGACGGAGAATTTCCAACTCGCCTTCGAGTCGATTTTTCTTCTGCTGCTGTTTGAAGAAGAGGATGGCAATCGCCGCGACGAGCGCCAGCGCGATCGTTGCGGTCAGCACTCTCGCGATCAACGACGGAGGCTCTTTCGGAATCGGCGGAGGTGCGCGATGCGGTCTCGGTGGAGGCGGAGGCGCGGGTTTCGGCGGAATCTTCGCGCGAATCTCCCGCGCGACATTGCGAATCGCGTCCGCGTCCGGCGTCCTCAGTACCGATGTGTGTTTCGTCCTCGTGGCGAACGCGTCGAGCTGCGGCTCGTGATCGCCCATCGAGACGAAGAAGACGAACGTCTCGCCGGCGCGATCGATGTTCGCATCGATGCGCACCGGGTTCCTGATGCCGCGCACGTCTTCTTTGCCGTCGGTGAAAAGCACGACGACCTGACGGCGCGTGGCATCACGGCTGGTGCCGCGCAACACCTCGGCGCGCTCGAGACCTTTCGCGATCGCGGCGCCGAGGTGCGTGCGATTGCCCTGGGCGTCGAGATCGAAGATCGCGCGGCGCAGATTGCTCGTGTCGATTTCGCGGACGTCGCGATCGAATGCGTACAGCGTCAGCGAATCCTGTTTGCCCGCTTCCTGCGCGAACGAATCGAGCGCCACCTTCACATCCGTCCAGATGTTTTTCGTCCCGCCGATGCCTTTCATCGACTTCGACGTGTCGAGGAGAAAAATCCAATCGACCGGGCCGAGCGTCTGCGCATGCGAGGCTACGGCGACGAACAGCAGAAATGCCGCGACAGGAAGCCGTCTCATCGAGTCTCCTTGGGTGTTCAGGAGACAAAACACCGCCGCGCGCCGCGGGTGGCGTTTCTTCGTGAAATACGCCACTCTTCTCAGGAAACGGGGTTCCCTACATCGTGAACACATGGAAATCGCTCGTTGCGGGCGGTCTGATGGTTCTCGTGACCACGATGGGCATGCTGTGCTCGAAGCGATCGGCGACGCGATCGGTGGAGCCGGTGATGCTCGCGGACACGCTGGCCGAGCCGAAGTTCTCGCGCGAAAACTCGACCGGCTTATTCGTCGGCGTGCGCGACTTTCACGATGGGAATCTGGAGGTGCCGTACGCCGTCGACGACGCGATCGATCTTGCGTATCGCTTCGCGCTCGATCAACGTGTCGGGCTCGTTCCGCCGCCGCGCGTCGTCCTCGCGATTTCCGGCTCACCACAGAAAGCCGAATCGAAGCAACGCCTTCGCGAATTGGAAAGCGCTCGCGCGCACATCGTTAGAAATGCCACCGCGGACAACATCTTCGAGATCCTCAAAGAGCAGGCCGCGCGCGCGGGAGACGACGGCATCTTCGTCCTTTCCATCGCCTCGCACGGCTTTCAACAACACGGCGACGCCTACATCCTCGGCTCCAACTCATCGTTCGGCTCGCCCGAATCGTCGCTGCGCGCGGCGACGATCTTCGACATCGCGGCGCAGGCGCGGCGTTCCCTGATCTTTATCGACGCGTGCCGCGATCGCATCGGCCGCGGCTCGCGCGGAGCGACTCCCGATCCTGCGGCCGCCGCACCGCAAATCCGCCGCATGAAAAATGTGCGGGGCCAGGTAATCTTCTACGCTGCGGCTCCCGGCGAGTACGCGTACGACGATCCCGAGCATCAGAACGGCGTCTTCACGAAGGCGGTGTTGGACGGATTGGACGGCAAGGCCTCGGCACCGCACGGTGTCGTGGTGGTCGACACGCTGTACCGTTTCGTGGATCGCGAAGTGCACGACTGGATCCGCGACAACAAACACCGAGTCGTGGATCCCGCTACGCAGATCAGCATGGAAGGCAACACGCGCAACATGCCGCTCTGCGAATGCTGGCGCTCCCCCGGCGCGCGCATCCGGCCCGAAATCGATCGCACGATCGTCACGGCATACGACGAGAACACGCGCATGCTCTGGCAAAAAGACTTCGGCGAGCCGGTCGTCGCCGCCATTGCCGCCGATCTGGACGCCGACTCGTTTTATGAAGTGGTCATCGGCCTGCACGACCGGATCCTGGCGGTCGACCGAGACGGCAAAACACTTTGGACCCGCAACGGCGAGACGAGAACACTGCGAACGTTCGCCGTCGGCGATCTCTTCGAGAAACACACGAACCAGGTCGTCGCGCTCTGGAATGGCGATCACGACTCGCGCTTGACGGTGCTCGACCACGACGGCAGCGAACACTCGAGTTTCGACTACGCCGGTCCGCTGCAGCGCGTCGTCATCGGCCGGCCGACGAACATGCACGCGCCGAAGATCGTGGTCGCCTCTGCCAACAGCCTGATGCTCCTGCACGCGAAGAAAACCGTTCCGGTCTGGCAACAGATTTTTCGCTCCGCCTCCGCGGATGCGATTGAAGGTCTGCGCATCGACGACATCAATCACGACAATCGCCGCGACATCGGCGTCACCACCGCCGGCGGAACAACGTGGTTTACGTTCGACGGCAAGGTGCTGCGACAGAGCGCGAAGGGGACGTGGGAGAACGCGAAACCGGGCAGGCGCTGATCACGTTGCCGCCCCATACCGCGCCATCACCGCGGCTGCGCCTGCGCGCACGCGCTCGCGCAGCGAGGCCGGCTCGATCACCTCGGCCCGCGCGCTCATTCCCATTATCGCGAAGCAGGCTTGTTCTTCGTCCTCGAACTCTGCCTGCAGCGTGATCCACTCGTCGGCGCGATCGATCAGTTTCGCGGCGCGCCAGCTCATGAAGTCTTCCGCGAGGCGCGGCTCGAGGCGCATCGTCACGGAGTAGCGTCGGCTCTCGCGAAATTTCTCACGCATCGTCGAGTCCCGGCACGCGCGTGCGCCACTCCTCATCGAGCTGCCATCCACCGCGCGAGCCGCGCAGCGCCAGCACCGGCACGCCGGCCGCGCTCAGCGCCTCGAGATCGCGATACGCCGTCCTGTGTGATACCTCGAGCCGCGTCGCCAGCTCGCGCACCGTCAGCTTGCCGTGCGCCTGCAGCAGCAGAAGGGTCGAAAGCAGACGATCGGCACGCATCGTTTCAAGAATGCCGCGCGAATTATGTCGCCGATTGACATATATGCCGGCTTAGAGTTCGCCACTGGAGGAAAGTGCATGAAATTCACTGAATTGCTTCTCGCCCAGATCGAACGCGAAGCGCGCGGAACGCGCGAGTCGCTCGAGCGCGTGCCCGACGGAAAGGGCGACTGGAAGCCGCACCCAAAGTCGATGCCTCTCGGCCGCCTCGCCGTGCTGCTCGCGCGCATGCCGTCGTGGACCTCGATGATCATCGACGGCAACGAGCTCAATCTCGCCAACACGCCGGTCCCCGAGGAGACCAGGACGAGCAAGGAGCTGGTCGAGATTCACGAACAGTCGCTCGACGCCGCGCGCAAGTCGCTGTCGAACACGACCGACGAGCACCTCATGAAACCGTGGCGGCTGTTGTTCGGTGACAAAGTGCTCGACGAGCGCCCGCGCCATCTCGTCATCGCCGACACGATCGCGCATCTCGCGCATCATCGCGGACAGCTGACGGTTTATCTGCGGCTCAACGACCAGCCCGTGCCCGCGATCTACGGAGCGTCGGCGGACAGCGGCTGGTGATCGCGACTACGCGCGATCGATGCGGCACGCGAAGCAGCCGTAGGTCGGAAAGCGGACGTGCACGAACGCGGTGTCATCGGAGCTGAAGAAACGATTCACGGTTTCGGAGAGATCGTCGGCGCGGATCAACGCCGCGTCGATGATCTCTTCCGACGCTGAATACGCGCGAACGGTGAACTGCTCGCGCAGATAGTTCGATGGCGCGCCGGCGGGCGGAAGCGCGTCGCGGTTCACGCCTTCGTCGCTTGCATTCGCGAGCACGAAGACCGGACCGAATTCTTTATACGGTCCGGCAATCGTGAACGGCGTGAAGCTCGCGAGGATCAGTTCTTCGCCCGGCTCGGCGCGGCGTAGCACATCGCGGCACGGCTCGCCGCCCTCGGCGATGACGCGCCGCACCGGCTGTCCCTGAGCATCGAGTCCTTCGTTGCGCGCGCGATCGAGAAATGTCTGCGGGATGGTTGCAATCGTCACATTCATCGTTTCTTTAGAACACGCGCCGAGCGCAATGCGTTCGCGAGATCGCGTACTCCGCGACGAATTTCTCGCGGTGTGGGGCAGGCTTCCAGCCTGCCGCCCGGAGGTGGGCTGGAAAGCCCGCACCACACGAGAGTCCGGCTCGTGCCGGCGGCGAATGGATCATCGGCAGCGGATCGATGCCGCTGGCGATTCTCGAAGAGCACGTGCAGGAGCAGCTGCGCGCGCGTTAGGCCAGGACTCTTTTCAGCGCCTTCAATAGCTTCTCCGCCTCTTCCACCTGCTCGAGCAGTTGCGGGTTCTCGCCCTGTTCGAGGAGCGTGGTCCACGAATGGCGTTTCAATGCGGTAGTGAGCTGTTCGAGCTCGCCGGCGAGTCCGCTCTTTTTTTCGGGCGGCGGGGCGACGGCTTCGAGGACGTGGTTGAGGCTCTCGCCGTCGACGAATTTCTGGCGCGCGACGGGGTCGCGCAGGACGACGCGCAGTTTGCGGATGTCTTTCGAGTTCGTGATCTCGTTTTCGTTGACTTTCTGGACGATGGTCTCGAGCACCGTCGGCGTGAGGAGCGTCTTGTTGATGTTCTTGATCTCGCGCGCCCAGGTGATCGATGCGCCGGGCTCGGGGAGGTTCGTGAGTTTCTCGGAGAGCTCGTAGACCTCGACGAGCTTGTCGAGCTCGCGGACGGTGACGCCGAGGATGTTCGCTGCGCTGGCGCGGCCGACGATGTCGACGAGGCCGTACGCGACCATCTCCTTTTCCTTCGCGTCCCACTCCTTGCGCTGGCGGTGGATGTAGATCCAGACGCGCAGGCGCTCGTCGTCGGTCAGCGTGCGGTCGGTGATCTCGAGCGGGATGTGGCGGTACTGGTCCTTCTTGTGGAGCTCGATGAGGATCTTCGAGTTCGTCCAGCGGCGGTCGCCGTCGATGATGCGCAGCTTGCCGTCGACGTCGGGATGCGGCTCAACGAGCAGCGGCTCGAACAGTCCCTCGTTCGCTTCGATCTGCCGCTGCAGCTCGAGGTCTTCCTTCGGTCCCATGCGCGGCTGACGCGGATTCGGCACGACGTCGTACAAATCGCGCGTGTCGCGGTAGGTGCGAAGGATCGTGCGGCCGAGGCGGCGCTCCTGCCAGGGATGTTCGGCGGTCATCATTGGGACGCTCATGATTTCGATGTCACCCGATAGGCGGCCAGCGATACGGGCTCGCCTTCTTCACGTGCTTCGACGATCGCGCTGACCTCGGTGTCGAGGTCGCGCAGTACATGTTTGATGCGCGTCAGTACAGTGCCGCGTTTCTTCCATACGGTGTCGTGCGCGCGCTTCTCCTGCACGTCGATCTCGAGCGCTTCGCCGGCGAGGTCGCTCGCTTCCGCGAGCTTGCGCTTGAATCCCGCCGACGTGATGAAGCGGAACAATCGATTCAGTTTGTCCGCGCGCTCGGCGTCGGAGAGTTTCGCGACGTGCATCGCGACGAGCGCCTTGCGCAGCACTTCGATCATCGGACGCACGCGCGCCGGCGCGATGACGATCACTCCCGACTCGATGAACAGCTCGCGCTTTCCCGCCGGAAATGCGGGCGTCGCGAGAATCGCGTAATCGGTCTCCAGCTCGGTCTGCACTTGCCGCAATTTCACGGCCGGCGCTTGCTTCCACGCGGCGCGCGGCGTTGCATCGATGACAATCTTTCCGCTCGATCGGCCCTTGTAGCGGATGTCATGAACGATGATGCCGGGCTGCGATTTCACGCGCGAGATCTGATCATCAGGAAACGCGCCGCGCAGTTCTTCGAAGAGATCGAGCTCCGCTCCTTCGCCCACGTCGCCTCCGGCTTTGCTCACACGGCGCGAGAGATCGGCGATCTTCTTCTCCATCGATGCACGTTCGCGCGCGTGTTCCGCTTCCTTCTTCAACAGCGCGGCGTCGCGGTCCTTTTGCAGGATCTGTCGGATGTCGGCGATCTCCTTACGGCGTTTCTTTTCGGCGTCCTGCTTCACCGCCTCGATCTGCTTCGCGAGCTTCGCGCGCTCGGCGTCGATCGCCTGCTTCTCCTTTAATAGCTTCTGCTGCTGGATCGCGACTTCCTTCCGCAGCCGGGTGCTGATGAGCCGCTCCTGCTCGGCGAGTTTCTTCCGCTCGTCCTCGCGGATCAACGCCTGGACCTGGAGGAACTTGGCGTGGGTGATCTTGCTGCCGCACCACGGGCACTTTTCCGTGGCGTTGGGGGAATCGGGTGGTGGAACTACGCGAAGATTGCGCTCCATAGGTGTCCTTATGCTTCCTTTTAGCCCCTTGTGTCAATCTTGAAAGCGTGTGGATGTCCTTTTTAATCCTTGTTGTCCTTTTCACTCCTTGTGTTACCCTGTCGCACCTCAGGAGATGGACTATGGATCTCGTTCTTAAACTTCGTGAGCTCCGGCGCCTGCGCGGTCTGACGCAAAAGGATGTCGCCCGACTCTCCGGCGTCGGCCAAAAAACAATCAGCTCGTTCGAGACCGGCGAGCGCATCGATTCTCTCAAGCTTGCCCAGCTCGAGCGGCTCCTTGCCGTATACGGCTTGACGGCGGCCGATTTTTTCGGCAGCACGATCGAGCGGCAGATCGCGCCGTGGGAGCTGAATGAGGAGGAGCTGGCGGCGCGGCGGCTGCTCGATGACCTGCAGACGCTGGCGAAACCCGCCCAGCACACGCTGCTCGCCAAATTTCAATTGATGATCGACACGGTTGCGGACATGCACCGCGACCGCGCGAACATGGCAGATAATTCGGCGCATGTTCATCACGCGGCTGTGTCTCGCGATCGCGCTCGCGGTCCCGATCTTCGCTGAAACCCCACCGGCGCAGCCGCGGAAACCCGGGCCATACATCGTCGTGTATCACGACGATCGCGTCGCGTTTCAGATGCGCCGCGATCGCATCGAACGCGCCGGCGAGGCGAAGTACGTCGTTTGGCTGCGTTGGTTATACGCGAAGGGACGGCCGTGGAAATCGGACCGCGAGATCGCGCGCACCGCGGTGACCGAGATCGATTGCACGCGACTGCGCGTTCGCGAGCTGGCAGTCCTCCACAGGAACGCCGCCGGAAAAGTGTTCGACGTCGAAGAGCCCCCCGATCACAACACCGTGCCGTGGAGACAGCTCGATCGGAAGAGCGGCGCGGCGTCCGCGATCGCCCAAGTTTGCGAATTCGTTCCGCAGCTGCTGGCGATGGCGGGGACGAAGTAGTTACAATAACTCCATGCGACGCTGTTTCGTCCTCGCTCTCGTTCTCGTGACCGTTTCCTCGCACGCCGTGACCAAGCGTCGCGCGGTCGCGCAACCGAGCGCGCCGAAACGGCTCACGTCATGGAGGATCGAGGTCACGACGTCGGGCGGCTTCGCTCCCGCCGTGCGCACGAGCATCGCTCTCCAATCGACCGGCAACGCGACGCTGCTCGATTTCCTCGGGCGTCCGCTCTGCGCGAGCTCCGTCACCGACTCGGAGCTCGCCTCGCTGGCGACGGGCGTCGCGCAGGCACGTCCCGAGTCGTGGGCGCCGTCGTATGTTTCGGCATCGAATCCAACCGGATGCTGCGATCAGATCCGCACGAGCGTGAAGCTCACGCGCGCATTCAGCGATCACACGACCGCGACAAACCAATCGTACTGGTTCGACGTGCATCCGGAATTGCCGGCCGATCTCAACGCGCTCTACGACACCGCGTTCGGCGCGGCGAGCACGCGCAGCCGCATCGAGCCCGCGTGCCTGAGCGACGCCGCGCTCAAGACGTGGTCGCTCGACATCACCGAGGACGGCGGAGCCGGATATCGATATCACCGCGTGTCGCTCGATTCATCGGGCAACGTGTTCGTGCAGCCGAACCTGCGATCGGGCGCGTGCCGCTACGCGATCGCGGAAAGCGAAGGGCGCGAGCTCAGCGACGCAGTGCTCACCGCGAACGCCGCGGCGTGGTCATCGTCCTACGTGCGTCCGGAAAATCCGAACGGCTGCTGCGATCAGATTCACACCGTCGTGCGCATGAGCCGCAACGAGCGCGGCCCAGACGGCGCGGCCATTCCCGTCACGTACACGACGGAGTGGTATTCCGATCATCCGCTGCTGCCGGCTGATCTCGAGCATCTGCACGAGCGGCTCCTCGGCAACGACTCATCGCTCTTCGCGCGCTTTGGCGCGCAGTGTGGGCCGCTTTTCTAACCTTTGGACTGCGGCAGCTACGCTGCCGCTTTCGGATAGAAAAGCGGTGGGGTCGCCACCGCAGTTCACACTTTTTCACAGGCGCTCAGGATGACGATTTTTCATAGCGGCACCTATAAGGATGACGATGTGCCGAACACGATCACGTTGCGCAGCGCCTCGCCGCTTTGCATCGACGCGATCGCATCGTTGATCTGATCGAGCGGATAGCGCGCGGTGATCAGCTCATCGAGTTTTAGTCGGCCGTGCAGGTAGAGATCGACGAGGCGCGGGATGTCGACGTGCAGTCTCGTCGAGCCCATGCGGCTGCCGAGAATGCGCTGTTCGCTCCAGACGACGTCGAAGATGCGGATTGGCGCGGTGTCGCGGACGCCGGGCATGCCGACGACGATGACCGCGCCGCCGCGGCGAATCATGCGCAGCGCGTCGACGACCGCGTTCGGATTGCCGACGGTGACGAACGCGTAGTCCATTCCGCGAATGCGCCGCGGCTCCATGGTCGTCTCGGTCGCACCGAACGCGCGTGCGGCTTCGAGCTTCGATTCCAGTCGATCGACGGCGAGGATGCGGCTCGCACCTGCGAGCGCCGCGGCTTGAATCGCGTTGAGTCCGACGCCTCCGGCCCCGATCACGACGACGCTTTCGCCCGGCCGCACCTTCGCGGTGTTGAAGACCGCGCCGGTGCCGGTGATGACGCCGCAGCCGAGGAGCGCGGCGCGGTCGAGCGGCATCGCGTCGGGGATGCGGACGAGCTGCGACTGATCGACGATCGCCGCTTCCGCAAACGCGCCGACTTTGATGCCGGCCTGCAACGCTTCGCCGCTCGAGTTGCGCAAACGCGACTCGCGATCGAGCGCGAACTCGGCGTCGCAGTTGTGCGACGCGCCGCTCGTGCAATGAAAGCAGCGTCCGCACGTGCGCAGGAGCGAGACGACGACGCGGTCGCCGGGCTTCACCGTCGTCACGTTGTCACCGATCGCTTCGACAACGCCTGCGGCTTCATGTCCGGCGACGATCGGCGGCGCGCCGGCCCACTCGCCGTTCATCAGATGGATCTCGCTGTGGCAAACGGCGGTTGCCGCGATCCGTACGCGCACTTCGCCGGACCTGGGCGCATCCAGCTCTACGTCTTCGATGCGCAGCGGCGCCCCGAATTCATAGCAAATAGCGGCCTTCATCGTTCGCTCCGATGGCGGATGGCAGATGGCAGATGGCAGAGACCGAAAAGCGCCATCCGCCATCTGCCATCTGCCATCTGCTTCACCGCTGCTCCATGTCGCGCGCGACGGTGCGCGTCGCGGCGAAGAGGACGAGCGCGAGGAGGATGCTCAGCATCGGCACGACGTACATCGCCGAGTGCAGTCCCGCTCCGCGGAAAGGCTCGAGCACCGTTGCGCCCGCGGCGGCGCGGTGCGTGAAGTGATCGCTGAGCATGCCCGTCGCGAGCGGGCCGAACGACGCGCCGAGGACGTACATCGCGAAGAAGTAGAGCGCCATCGCCGTGCCGCGCATCGACGGCGCGACGACGTCGTGCAGCGCGGCATACACGCACGCGTAGTAGACGTACATGAACGCGCAGGCGAGCGCGCCGAAGACGACGAAGAGCGTCGCGTCATGCGCGGGACGCGCGAGCGCGACTGCCATCAGGGGCGCGGAGATGCCGGTCGCGATCGCGGCAATGAGCAGGCGTCCGTCACTTCGCTTCACGCTCCACTTGTCGGCGAGCGCGCCGCCGATGAGAAGGCCGGGGATTCCGGAGAGGCCGTACATGATCGTCGTCATGAGGCCCGCGCCGCGAAGATCGGCGCCGTGATAGCGCATCAGCAGCGGCGGGAGAAACGTGCCGAGCGCGTACATGTTGAAGTTGTGCAGCGCGCCGGAGAGGATCAGCCACCAGAGCGTCGGGATGCGCAGCAGCGTGCGCCACGGCGATGCGTTGGTTTGAACGGGAGCTGCGTCCGCAATACCGCGCGCAGGCTCGGTGATGAACAGCGCGGCGATGGCGGCGATGACGCCGGGAATTCCGGCAACGTAGAACGCCGCGCGCCAGCCGTAGGCGTGGGCGATGCGGCTCGCGACGAGGTACGAGAGCGCGATGCCGATCGGCAGTCCCATCATGAAGACGGACAGCGCGCGTGCGCGCTTCGCGGGCGGATAGAGATCGCCGATGAGCGACGTGCCGGCGGGTGCGCACGCGGCTTCGCCGACGCCGACGCCGAGTCGCGTGACGAAGAGCTGCCAGTACGTGCGCGTAATTCCGGAGGCGGCAGTGAGCGCGCTCCACACGAACACCGACGCGGCGAGGATGGACTTGCGCGGCTTGCGGTCGGCGAGCCGTCCGAGCGGAACGCCGACGAATGCGTAGAGCAGCGTGAATGCGGTGCCGAGCGCGCCGAGTGCGGAGTCGGAGAGGCCCCACTCGCGGCGGATCGGCTCGCCGAGCGCGCCGCCGATCACGCGATCGAAAAAGTTCAGCGTGTTGATGACGAACAGGACGGCGAGTGCGTAGCGGGCGCGATTCATTTGCCTTCGAACTCCGGCTTGCGCTTCTCGAGAAACGCGCGCATGCCTTCCTTCTGATCGTTCGTCGCGAAGAGCAATTGAAATGCTTTGCGCTCGAGCATCAGCCCCGCTTCGAGCGACGAGTCTTCGCCGGCGAGCACCGTCTCCTTGATCTGCATGATCGCGAGCGGGGGCAGCGCGGCGATGGTCTTCGCGATCGCGAGCGCGCGGTCGAACACTTCAGTATCGGCGACGACTTCGCTCGCGAGTCCCATCGCCAACGCATCGCGCGCGGGGACGAGATCGCCGGTCATCAGAATTTTCATCGCGCGGAACTTTCCGATCGCGCGCACGAGCCGCTGCGTTCCTCCCGCGCCCGGCATGATGCCGACCTTAACCTCGGGCTGACCGAAGTTCGCGCCTTCGCCGGCGACGATGATGTCGCAGTGCATCGCCAGCTCGCATCCGCCGCCTAACGCGTATCCGTTGACGGCCGCGATCACCGGCTTCGGACACTCCGCGATCGGGCGCCACAATTTTTCGCTGCGGCGCGCGAACATCTCGACGGCTGTGCGCTCGACCATGTCGCGCAGGTCCGCGCCGGCCGCGAAGATTTTCTCGCCGCCGGTGAGGATGATGCAGCGCGTGATGTCGTCGTTGCCGAGGTCCGTGAAGTGCGTCGCGAGTGTCTGTCGCACCGGAAGACTCAGCGCATTCCTCGCCTCGGGGCGATTGAGTCGAATGACGGCGATGTGCTCATGCGGGCGTTCGAGGATCACTTCGCTCATGCGGCCTCCGTCAACGTTTTCGCGATGCGCGCGAGGTCGACCACGCGCTCCCCCATCTGCGCGAATCGCGGATCGTCCGTCTGTCCACGGGCGAAGCGCGCGTAGATCTGCTGAATCACGACGGCGAGCTTGAAGACGGCGAACACTTCGTAGAGCGCGACGTTGCTCACGTCGCCGGGATAGCGCGCAAGAATCTCATCGCGCGTGAACCATCCCGGGTTTCGAGTGACGTCCGACATCGGCGCGTGCACCCAGTAGCAGAGGAGGATGCCGAGGTCGACGAGCGGATCGCCGATCGCGCTCATTTCCCAATCGAAGACGCCGACGAGCCGCGACGGATCGTCGCTCGCGAGCATCACGTTGTCGAGCTTGAAGTCGCCGTGCACGAGCGTCGCGCGCGGCGGATCGGGCGGGATTCGTTCTTCGAGCCAGCGCGCGAGCCATTCCATGTCCGGCACGTCGCTGGTCTTCGATCCGTGCCAGCGCTCGGTCCAGCCGCGAATCTGTCGCGCGACGAATCCTGCCGGCTTGCCGAGCGCGTCGAGTCCGTGCGCGGCGACGTCGATCGCGTGCAATTGCGCGAGCGTATCGATCATGTTCGCGCTGATGTTTCGCCGCAGCGCTTCGTCGAACGACTCCTCATTGCGCACGACGATGCCGCGGCGCCGCTCCATGACGTAAAAGACGGAGCCGATCACGCTCGCGTCTTCGCACAATAGATAAGGTTGCGGCGCAAGCGGAAAGTGCGGGTGGACGGCGGCGAGGACACGATACTCGCGTGCCATGTCGTGCGCGCGCGGCGGCACGGGGCCGAAGGGCGGGCGGCGGAGGACGAGCTCGAAGTCGCCGAACGCGAGGTCGTAGGTGAGATTCGAGTGGCCGCCGGGAAACTGCGAGACCCGCATCTCGCCGTCGAGGTTCAGCGCGCGTCGCAGATACGCGGCCAGCTTCTCCCAATCGAGTTGCTCGCTGTCGCGCACTGGACGCGTGTCGGTCATTTGACCCTCAGCACGCGTTTCATGACGCGCGGCAGAAATCGCTGCAGGTCGATCGCATAGATCTCCGGTCCGCCCACGTGCACTTCTTCTTTGCCGCTCGCGACGCCGCGCAGAATTTTCGCCGTGGTTTGCTCGGGCAGCATCGCTTTCTTGTGCGTGTCGTCGAGTTTTCCGTGCGGTGTGCCATCGCCGCGCAACGCGTTCTCGGACACTTTCGTGCGCACGTAGCCGGGACAGACGATCGTGACTTTGATGCCGCGCTTGTGCGTCTCGGCGCGCAGCGCGTTGAAGAAACCGTGCAGCGCGTGCTTCGACGCGGCGTACGCGGAGCGAAGCGGCACGCCGACGTAGCCGATCACGCTGCTGATCGGCACGATGTGTCCTTCGCCGCGCGCGAGCATCGACGGCAGGAGCGCCTTCGTCAGCGCGATCGTGCCGAAGTAGTTGAGCTCCATGATTTGCCGATCGGTGGCGAGATCTGTCTCCGCAGCGAGCGAGCGCTGACTCACGCCGCCGCTGTGCACGACGATGTCGACGTGCCCGAATTCTTCGAGCACTTCGTCGGTCGTTGATTTGATCGCTCCGCTGTTCGTGAGATCGAGCGGCTTCACGACGTGCTTCTCGGGATTCGCGCACGACTGGCGGACGCGCTCGAGCTCCTGCGCGTTGCGTGCGGACAAGATGACGCGCGCGCCTTCGCGGCTCCACGCGACGGCGAGCGCCTCGCCGATGCCGGACGACGCGCCGGTGATCCAGACGATTTTGTTTTCGAAGCGTGCCATCGCTACTCCACTGTCATCCCGAGCGTGAGCGAAGGACCTGGGTGGGCGGGCGGCACGATGCCCATGCCTCGCAGCCCCGCCCACCCAGGTCCCTCGCTCACGCTCGGGATGACACTCATTGCGACCTCCGCAACACATTCCGCGCGATCACCATCCGGTGCACTTCCGACGGTCCGTCGTAGATGCGGAACGCTCGCGCTTCTCGATAGAAATGTTCGAGCGGCGTGTCGCCGGATACGCCGAGCGCGCCGCAGATCTGCACCGCGCGATCGATGATGCGATTCACGGCCTCGGCGACGAACACCTTGCAGATCGACGACTCGTGCCGGATCTCGCTGCCGCGCTCGTGCGCCCATCCTGCCTGCAGCACCATCAGACGCGATGCGTGCAGCTCGATCTCGGAGTCGGCGATCATCCACTGGATCGACTGCTGTTCGGCGAGTTTCTTTCCGAACGCGCCGCGTTCTTTCGCGTACGCAATCGCGATGTCGAGCGCGCGCTGCGCGACGCCCATCCAGCGCATGCAGTGCGTGAGTCGCGCGGGGCCGAGGCGGACTTGCGCGAGACGAAAACCTTCGCCGGCGTTGCCGAGGATCGCGGAGTCGGGGACGCGCACTTCGTTGAAATCGACTTCGCCGTGTCCGAAGCCGCCGTGCTCGCCCATCACCGGCACATTGCGGATGAAGCGATAGCCGGGCGTATCGGTCGGGACGAGGAACATCGTCGCGCGTTTGTGCGGATGCGCGTTCGGATCGGTCACGGCCATCGTGACGGCGAACGCCGCGCCTTCGGCTCCGGTCGCGAACCATTTGCGGCCGGTGATCGACCATCCTCCATCGACGCGCTCCGCGCGCGTCATCATCATCGTCGGATCGGATCCCGCGCCGGGCGCCGGCTCGGTCATCGCGAAGCACGAGCGGATTTTCCCTTCGATGAGCGGCAGCAGATATTGCTCGCGCTGTGCGTCGTTCGCGTGATGCGCGAGGAGGTGCATGTTGCCTTCGTCGGGGGCGGCGCAGTGCAGCGCGACGGGGCCGAGGAAACTCTGGCCGGCCTGCTCGAAGAGGACGCACATGCCGACGGTGCCGAGTCCGAGTCCGCCGTATTCGCGCGGAAGCTGCGGTCCGAAGAGGCCCGCGCTCTTCGCCTTCGCGCGCAGCTCCGCGATCAACTCGCCGGTGACCGGCTGCGACTCGAGCGGAATGACTTCGTCGCGCACGAACGCCGCGACGCGGTCACGCAAGTCGGCGAGCGCCGGCTCCAGCTCGAAGTTCATTGCAGATTCTCGAGAATCGTCGCCGCGCCTTGCCCGCCGCCGACGCACATCGTGACCATGCCGTACTTCGATTTGCGTCTGCGCATCTCGCCGAGAATCTGCACGGTCAATTTCGCGCCGGACGCGCCGAGCGGATGGCCGAGCGCGATCGCGCCGCCGTTCACGTTCACGCGCTCCGGATCCATGTTGAGCTCGCGCATGACCGCGAGCGCCTGGCAGCCGAACGCTTCGTTCAGCTCGATAAGATCGATGTCGTCGAGTTTCAGTCCGGCGAGTTTCAGCGCCTTCGGCACCGCGACGGTCGGACCCATGCCCATGATCTCCGGCGGCACGCCGCCGACGGCGAAGCTGACGAATCGCGCGAGCGGCTTCAGTCCCAACTCATCGGCGCGTTTGCGCGACATCACGATCACCGCGGCTGCGCCGTCCGACGTTTGACTGGAGTTGCCGGCGGTCACGACACCTTTCGCGTGGAAGACCGGTTTGAGTTTCGCGAGCGCGGCTTCGTTCGTGTCGGCGCGCGGTCCTTCGTCCTGGTCGAACGTGAACTTCCGCTTGTCGTCGACTTCGTTGATCTCGACGTCGAGCGGCACGATTCCGTCGTCCGCGAATCTCCCTTCAATCTGCGCGGCCAGCGCTCTTTGATGACTGCGGAATGAGAACGCGTCGGCGTCCTCGCGCGAGACGTTGTATTTCTTCGCGACGTTCTCCGCGGTGAGGCCCATGCTCAGGTAGACGTCGGGATCGTTTTCGACGAGGTACGGATTCGGACGGAAGCGCCCGTTGCCGCGCACGAGGCTCATCGACTCGGTGCCGCCCGCGATGATCGCCTCGGCCATCCCGGCCATGATCCGCTCCGCTCCCATCGCGATCGTCTGCGATCCCGACGAGCAGAAGCGATTGACCGTCACGGCGGCGACGCTGTTAGGAAGTCCGGCGCGTAACGCGGCAATGCGCGCGACGTTCGAGCCCGACTCCGCTTCCGGCGCCGCGCAACCCATGATCACGTCGTCGATCTCTTCCAATCTCAGCTGCGGCGTTTTCGCGGTGAGCGCGCGGATCACTTCCGCGGCCATGTCGTCGGGGCGCGTGGTGCGCAGCGATCCGCGCGGTGCTTTTCCGACGGCGGTGCGCAACGCGGCGACGATGACGGCTTCATTCATGACGGGTCTCCTTGTACAAAAAACAGGTGATGGTTCCGTGCGCATACAACACGCCGTCCGCATCGAGGATTCGCCCCTCGGCAGTCGCCGTGCGCCCGCCCGCGTGGATGAGCGTGGCGATGCAGGTCAGCGTGCCGTTTTCGCGGCGGATTGGACGGACGTAATTGATTTTCATTTCCAGCGTGGTGAAGACGCGGCCGGCCGGCATGACGCTGTTGACGGCACAGCCCATCGCCGAATCGAGGAGCGTCGCGGCGAAGCCGCCGTGGGCGATGCCGATCGTGTTCTCGTGTTCGGGCTTCAACTCCGCGGTGAAGACAACGCGGCCTTCGTCGACTTCGGTGATGCGCATGCCGAGGAGCTTCGTGAACGGACCGGCCTCCACTTCGCCCGAGGCGACGAGGCGCATGTATTCGAGTCCGGTCAGCGAGTCGCGCATATTCGAGACTCCCGGCCTCCTGGCCTCCAAGCCTCCTAGGAGGCCGGGAGGCTCGGAGGCTTGGAGGCTAATTCCTCAAGGGCTTCCCCGTCTTCATCATGAATTGGATTCGCTCGACGGTCTTCGGCTGATGCGCGACTTCGACGAAGACATCGCGCTCGAGGTCGAGCATGTACCGCTCGCTCACCCACTCTCCGCTCGACAGGTCGCCGCCGCAGATGACGTATGCGAGGCGGCCGCTGATGTAGGCGTCGTATTCGCTGATGTAGCCGCCCTGCTGCAAAACGTAGATGCCGGCTTTGACCGCGGCGCGGACGTCGCGGCCGGCGGCGTAGCAGGTGTCGCCGTTCGCGGGCGCCGTGTAGCCGGCCGCGTGCATCTCGAGGACGTCCTGCTTTGCTTCGTAAAGCAGGTGATCGCGATTCATGACGATGAGGTCGGACTCGGAGAGATATCCGAGTGTTTTCGCTTCCGCTGCACTCGATGACACTCTCGCGGTGCCGATCGTCTGCATCACGTTCTGCACGAACGGGAGCGGATCGGCGTTCGGCGTCTTCTTCATCGCCGGCGACACGACGCGGCGAATCATCTCCTTGCATCCGCCCGCACCGGGAATCAAGCCGACTCCGACTTCGACGAGGCCGATGTACGTCTCGCCCGCGGCGACGACGCGCGCGCAGGCGAGCGTGATCTCGCAGCCGCCGGCGAGCGTGCGCGCGAACGGCGCGGCGACGATCGGCTTCGCACAAAAGCGCACGCGTTGCAGCGCGTCCTGCAGCGACTTCACCGCTTTGCGCACGCCATCGGGTCCGCCGGTCGAGAGATCGCCTTTGAGGTTCGCGCCGATGCAGAAGTCGGCGCCTTCGTTGCCGATGACGAGTCCCTTCCAGTCGCCGCGCTCGAGCTCATCGACGCCGGCGTCGATCATCGCGCGCAGGCCGTCGTCGATCGTGTTCATCTTGGTGTGGAACTCGAGACAGAGCACGCCGTCGCCGAGGTCGCGGAGCGAGGCGCTCTCGTTCTCTTCAACAACGGGACATTCCTTGAGCGAGATTTGCCGCGGGTCTTTCGGAATCGCGACGTACGTTTTTTTCAGCGGATCGTAGACAGAGCCGTCGCGATAGAACGTCTCGTTGCCGGCGTCGAGCATCTCGCGGACCCACGGCGCGGCGTCGACGCTGTCGATCGTTGCGCGGACGCCGATCGCGTCCCACAACTCGAACGGGCCACGATCATGCGAGAAGCCCCAGCGAACGGCGCGGTCGATGCTCACGAGGTCGTCGCTGATCTCCGGCACGCGGCGCGATGCGTAGCCGAGGGCGTTGTAGATGATGTGGCGCGCGAGCGCGCCGGCCTTGTCGTCCTGCGCGAGCACGAAGCGCACGCGCTCGCCCAGCTTCCGAATCTTCGACGCCTCGGCGAGCGACGCGATCTGCGGCTCCTGCCGCTCGCGATACTCGCCGGTCTTGAAGTCGAGTGACTGAATGACCTTGCCGTCCTTTTTGTAGAAGCCCTGCTTCGTCTTGTCGCCGAGCCGCCCTTTTTCGATTTGCGTCTTCCGCAAATTCTCGAGACGCGGCGAGCGGAGGACCTCGCGCGACTCGTCGCCTTCGATGAGGTCGTAAAGGTTCGAGGCGACGGCGAACGCGACGTCGAGACCGACGAGATCCTGCAACCGGAACGCGGCGGTTTTCGGGCGGCCGATGAGCGGACCGGCAATCGCGTCGACTTCTTCGACCGTGTAGTCGTTCGCCAGCGCGAAGTCGGTGATCGACGCGCCGCCGACGGAGGCGAGGCGATTGGCGATGAAGTTCGGCGTGTCTTTGCAGAGCACGACGCCCTTGCCGAGGCGCTGCTCGGCGAAATCGCGGACGAACTGCGTGATCTCCGGCGCGGTGTCGCGCGTCGGAATCACTTCGAGCAGCTTCATGTAACGCGGCGGATTGAAAAAGTGCGTGCCGATGAAGTGCCTTTTGAAATCAGCCGACGCGTTGGCGGCGATCTGCGAGATCGGCAGTCCGGACGTGTTGCTGGACACGACGCTGTCCGGCTTGCGCAGGCGATCGATGCGCGCGACGAGCTCGCGTTTCGCATCCATGTTCTCGACGATCGCCTCGATGATCCAGTCGCCTTCCCCGATCCACGCTTCATGCTCGTCGAGCTTGCCCGCGGTGACGAGGCTCGCCGCGTCGGCGGTGAAGAACGGCGCCGGCGTGTGTTTTTTGATCTTGTCGAGCGGCGGCTCGATGATGTCGAGCAGATAGACGGGAATGCCGGCATTCGCAAAGTGCGCGGCAATGCCGCTGCCCATGGTGCCGGAGCCGATGACGACGGCCCGGCTGATCGTACGTGTCATTGTGCAGGTTGCTCCTCGCGCAAGACTCTCCGCAGGATCTTCCCGACCGCGGACTTCGGAAGACTTTCACGAATCTCGATTTTCGTGGGTCGTTTGAATTCAGCGAGATCTTTCGCGCAATGCGACTTCAAATCATCGATCGTCGCGTTCGTGCCGGGCTTGAGCACGATGAACGCCTTCACGGCTTCGCCGCGATACGCGTCGGGCACGCCGATCACGACCGCCTCCATCACCGCGGGATGTGTGAAGAGGACGGACTCGATCTCGCCGGGATACACGTTGAATCCCGACACGATGATCATGTCTTTCTTGCGCTGCACGATGTACGTGAAGCCGTCGTCGTCCACACGCGCGATGTCGCCGGTGTACAGCCAGCTCGTTCCGTTCGCGTCGGTGCGAATCGTGGTCGCGGTTTCGTCGGGACGGTTCCAATAGCCCTTCATCACCTGTGGGCCGGCGATGCACAACTCCCCTTCTTCGCCGTTCGGGACTTCGCGCGTGCCTTCGCCGAGGTCGACGACTTTCTGATCGGTGTCGGGGAGCGGGATGCCGACGCTTCCCGGCTTGCGCACGGACAACGACGGGCTGTTGTGCGTCACCGGCGACGCTTCGGAGAGTCCGTAGCCTTCGCTGAGCATGCCGCCGGTGAGTTGCTCGAACTGCTCGAGCACTTCCAGCGGCAGCGGCGCGGAGCCGCTGTTGAACGCGCGGATCTTGTCGAGGCCGTACTCGCGCGACTTTGGATGATTGAGCAGCGAGATGAAAATCGTCGGGACCGCGGGAAAGTACGTCGGACGATAATCGCGGACCGCGTTGAGCAACGCGTCGACGTCGTACTTCGGAATCAGTATCTGCTGCGCGCCGAGCCAGGTGCCGGCCATCAGTCCGACCGTGAATCCGTAGATGTGAAAGAACGGGATGACGAGCAGGTAGCGCTCTTCACCGCGGCGCAGCGACGGAATGTGCAGCGACGTCGACTGCACGACGTTCGAGAAGATGTTGTAGTGCGTGAGCATCGCGCCCTTCGGCGTGCCGGTGGTGCCGCCGGTGTATTGCAGCACCGCAACGTCGTCGGCATCGACGTGCACGCGGGGAAGCTGCGGCGTGTCGACGCCCGCGATCAACTCATCGAATGATTTGTGCGTGCCGCTGCCCTCAGCGGCACCGCGACCGCTGAGGGCAGCGGTCGCCACATCTTTGAACGAGACTACGATCATCTGCTCGCACGCGTTGCCGGTCGACGGCACGAGCATGTCGAGGACGATCAGCACGCGCATGCCGGAGTCCTGCGCGACGACGCCGACTTCGCGCGGCGTGTAGAGCGGGTTCACGTTCACGACGATCGCACCGACGCGGAGGATGCCGAACACCGCGATGATGTACTGCGGACAGTTCGGCAGCATGACGCCGACGCGGTCGCCCTGCTTCACGCCCATCCGCGAGAGTGCCGTCGCGAATTTGTCGGCGCGCTCTTTCACCTCGGCAAACGTGAGCTGCTGTCCGAAAAACGCGGTCGCCGGCCGATCGGGAACGTCGGCGGCGGCGATGCGCAGGATGTCGGTGAGCGGGCGGCGCGGGTAGTTGAGATGCGGGCGCACCCAGTAGTCGTAGTGCGCATGCCAGGGACGACTGTCAGACAATCGTTCCACCTCCATCGACGATGATCGTTTGTCCGGTGATGTAGCTCGACGCGTCGGACGCGAGAAAGACGGCGACGCCTTTCAGCTCACCGGCCGCGCCGACGCGAGGGATCGGATTGCGCCGCTGAATTTCCGGCTCGGCAAATTGAATGACGGGATCGGCGAGACGCGAATGAAAGAAGCCGGGCGCGATCGCATTCACACGAATGCCGTCGCGTCCCCACGTCGCGGCGAGCTCGCGCGTGAGTCCCATCAGCGCGGCTTTGCTCGCAACGTAGCCGACGTAGTGCGGTCCGTGCGTCGAGGAGCGAAGACCCGCGACGGACGCGATGTTGATGATCACGCCGCGCTTCGCTTTCAACATCTCGCGGCCTGCGGCCTGCGAAAACAGAAACGCGCCGGTGAGATTCGTATCGAGTACTTTCTGAAACTTGTCGAGCGCCATCGATTCGGGACGCTCGCCCCACGAGATGCCGGCGTTGTTGACGAGGATGTCGACGCGTCCGAACGCGGACATCGTCGCGTCGACGACATCCTGCACCTGCGCCTGATCCGCAACGTCGCAGACTTTTCCCTCGACGCGAAATCCGCGCCCGCGAAATTCGTCGAGCGCGGGCGTGAGCCACTGCTCGCGCCGCGCGCACAACATCAAGTCCGCTCCCGCCTCCGCGAGCGCCTCGGCCATCTCGAATCCGAGGCCGCGCGAGCCACCGGTGACGATGGCTGCGCGGCCGGTCAGGTCGAAGAGTTGCTGGACTTGCATAACTCCTTGCGTCATCCCGAGCGTAGCGAGGGACCTGGGCGGGTGGTGCGCGTGGCAAACGCCTCGCAGCCCCGCCCACCCAGGTCCCTCGCTCCCGCTCGGGATGACACGCTCACATCAGAACGACAACTTCGCGCCGAGCTGGATCTGCCGGCCCGGCAGCGCCTGTTCGTAGACGCCGTACGTCGGCAGCGGGGCGCTCGGGAACGCGCCGCGGCCGAAGATGTTGTTGATCTCCGTGTAGTTCGTGCGGTCGAGGAGATTGAACGCGTCGATGATCGCTTCGAACGCCATCCCGCTGCCGAAGGAGAATCGCTTCGACAAACGCGCGTCGACGACGACCTGGTTCTTCATCGTCTCGCTGTTGCGGCCGACGGTCGTCGCGGCGTTGTTCGGATCGGTGCGCGCGCGATCGCTCGGGAACGCGCCGCCGTCGCCGTCGCCGTTGACGTCCGCGCCGGCGAGCGGCGTGTACGGACGGCCCGACGCCGCGGTGATGATCGTCGAGAAGTTGATGCCGAGGGGGAACTGGTACATGCCGCTGACGACGAGGCGGTGGCGCTGGTCATGCGTCGCCGGTCCCCACTCGGAATGCGGATTGAATCCGATCGGGAGTCCGGTCGGATTGTTCAGATCGCGTCCACGTCCGTTTTCCTGCGGAATGAACGCGCTCTGAAAATCAGTCGAGTTGTCTTCCGCTTTCGAGAGCGTGTACGAGACGAGGAACTGATAGTTGTTGGCGAGCCTGCGGTTCAGCGTCAGCGTGAGGCCGCGATAGCGCGTCTCGCCGAACGACGTGTACTGCAGGATCGACGCGGATGTTCCGGCGACGCCGTTGACGTCATTCGGACGGCGGCCGGCGCCGAGGGACGGAACGATCGGGTTGTAATCAATGGTGCCGAGCTGGTGATGTCCGCGCACGTAGAGCGCGTCGAACGAGATCGCCATGTTGGCGCCGAGCATGCGGTCATAGCCGAGCGCGCCCTGATTCGAGTAGCCGGTCTGGAGTCCGGGATCGGGCGAGATCTCGAGACTCGGGTACGGCGTCGTCGGCTCCGCAATCTTGTGACCCGGCGCGCGCCACGGCGCGATCGAGTTCGGGAAGCGAAGGACGAGCGTGCGGAGGTCGGTGCCGTTGATGCCGTTGCCGATCTGCGCATTCGCGATGATCACGTTGTCGTAGAACATGCCGTACGACGCGTGCACGGACGAGCGTCCGTTGCCGAGCGGATCGTAGACGACGGCGAGGCGCGGTCCGATGTTGTTGGTGTCGTCGGGAATCTGGTACGTGTACGCTCCACCGCCCGGCTTCGACACGCTGTAGTCGATGTCGTATTGCCACTGGCGCTGATACCGAAGTCCGCCTTTCAGCATCCAGTGCTCGTTGATCGTCCAGTCGTCCTGCACGAAGAGCGCGATGTCGGGATCTTCGTACGAGTCGCCGCTCGTGCCGTAGCCCTGCACGTACGCGGCGGGAATGCCGGCCGCGAAGGCCTGCAGCGCGCTGATCGGCGCCGGGATGCCGAGGGCGGGGATGGCGGGGAGCGCGGAGAAGATGTAGCGGCCGCCGAAGTGCAGCGGCAGCGCCGTCTTTTTGGTCTTGATGTAGTTCCAGTCGACGCCGGCCTTCGCGAAATGATGCGTGCCGGCGAAGTTGATCGTGTCCTTCAATTGATAGCGCACATTCTCGCGCGGCTGCGGTGTGAAGCGCTGGCGGCCGACGCTGGCGACGCCGGTGATCTCGACGGTCGGACCGCCTTCGAAGAACGTGTCGCACTTGCCGCTGCAGTTCGGATCGAGTGAGCTGATGAGCTGGTCCTCCGACGCGTACTGCGCGCGCAGCTCGTTGATCCAGCGCGCGGAGTAGATGTCGGACTCCGACAACGCCAGCGCCCAATCCTTGCGATCCTGCAGTGCGCCGCGACTGCGCGCGACGATGCCGCCGAACGGCTCGATGTTCTCGTTCAGGATCTTCGCGTAGCTGAAGCGCGCGGAGAGGTTGCGGTTCGACGTCCACTGATGATCGAGCTTTGCCAGGTACTCGTCGGTCCTGACCTCGTACGGCACGTTGCCGTCTGCGACCGGGAAGCCGGCGGCGTTGAGCAGCGTGACTGCCGTCGGATCGATATTCACAAAGTTGTTCGTATCGACAGAGAGCTTTTCGCCGGAAAGGAAGTAGAACGTGCGGTCGCGCACGAGCGGTCCGCCGAACGTGACGCCGTACTGCTTCTGATCGAACGGCGCCTTGTCGCGACTCTGCGCTTTCTCGAACACCGACTTCGTATTCAGGTTGTCGTTGCGCAGGAAGTAGAAGACGTTGCCGCCGGGATTGTTCGTTCCGGAGCGCGTGATGATGTTGACCACGCCGCCCGACGCTTTTCCGAATTCCGCGGAGTAGGAATTCGTCAGCACCTGGAACTCCTGCACCGCTTCCTGGCTGAACGTCGCGCGCACCGCTCCGACGATCGGGTCGTTGTTGTCGACGCCGTCGACCATGATGTTGTTCGAGCGCGCGCGCTGTCCGCCGAATGAGAGGCCGGAGGTCGCGGACGCGCCCTGCTGCGGCGTGCGGTCGGTGGTCACGCCGGGCGTGAGCACGGTGAAGCTGAGGAAGTTGCGGCCGTTCGTCGGCAGGTTGTCGATCTGCTCCTGCGACACGACGCTCGACACATCCGCTTGTGTCGTGTCTACGACCGGCGCCGCCGCGGTCACGACGATCGACTCCGTCGTGCCGGGACGCATCGCGAAGTCGAGATTCACGCGCTGGCCGATCTGCAATCGCACGGCGTTGTGCGTCTGCGGCGCGAATCCGCTCAGCTCCGCGACGATGTTGTATACGCCGGAGGAAAGTGCGGCGATGTAGTAATTGCCGGAGCTGTCCGATACCGCCGAGCGCGCTTGATTCGTGGCGGTGTTCGTCGCCGTCACCGTGACGCCGGGAAGCACGCCGCCGCTGTCGTCGCGGACCGTGCCGCCGAGGTCGGAGCCCGTGAGTCGCGCCTGCGCGAACGCGACGACGGGCAACATCAACAGGATAAGGACCAGGATTGCCGTGCGTTTCATTGCTGCCTCCTATTTAGATGAAGAAGAACGGGCCAACATTTCGGCGGAGCGCTCCGCCGCACTTGATTGCCGGTCGATAACGAGCGACGCGATGCGCTCCCGATGGAACGTCGCGTCGCCGAACATAGTCTCGGATGCCTTGGCGCGTCGAAAATAAAGGTGGAGGTCGTGTTCCCAGGTGAAGCCGATGCCGCCATGTACCTGGATGCCGCGATTCGCGGCTTCGCGGTACGCATCGGAGCAATACGCCTTCGCGATCGACACCGCCAGCGGCGTCATTTCCCACGCGGCGTTGTACGTGGCCGAGCGCGCGCTCTCGGTCATCAGCAGCATATCGGCGCAGAGATGCTGCACGGCCTGGAACGATCCGATCGCGCGGCCGAACTGCTGGCGCGTTTTCGCGTAGGCGACGGTCGTGTCGAGGATCCACTGCATCCCGCCGACCATTTCCGCGCAAAGCGCGACGGCGGCGATGTCGATGGTGGAGGACAGGCAATCCTGCCTGCCCTCGGACAGACAAGATTGTCTGTCGTCCACTCGATAGAGTTTCCGCGTCTCATCGATCGCGGGCGTGCGCTCGAACGTCGCGCCTTCCACTTCCTCGATCCCGTCATCCGTGAAACGCAGAACCAGATCCGCGACTCCGGCATCGAGCACGAATTCATTCGACAGTGCGACCGTCGCGCGCATCTCTCCCGCCGCGATCGGCTCGAGCCATTTTCGTTTTTGCTCTTCCGTTCCCGCGTGCACGATTGCGGCGGACGCGAAGATCGTCGCGAAGAGCGGGCCCGGCATGCATGCGCGTCCCATCTCTTCCGCGACGACCGCGAGGTCGACGACGCCGAGTCCGAGTCCGCCGTACGTTTCGGGAATGATGAGCGATGTCCATCCCTGATCCGCGGCGGCGGTGAAGAGCGCGCGATCGTCGGCCGTGTCGGTCGCCATCGCCGCGCGCACGCGCTCGGGCTTGCATTCGCGCGAGAGGAAATCACGCGCGCTCTGCTTGAGAAGTTTCTGCGGCTTGCTGAGATCGAAGTCCATGTCAGTAACTCTTCGGTAACCCGAGTACGCGCTCGGCGATGATGTTTCGCTGGATCTCGCTCGTTCCGGCCTCGATGGTGTTGCCGCGCGCGCGGAGATAGCTGTATTGCCACATGCCGTTGTCGAAGTCGGAGAGCTGCGCGTGTTGTCCGAGCACTTCCTGCGCGATTTGTTGCGTGCGCTGGTTCATCTCGCTCCAGTAGAGTTTCAGCGTCGAGCCTTCCGGCCCCGGCACGCCGCTTTTACTGAGAGAAGTGAGCGCGCGATTCGTATTCATGCGCAGAATCTCGAGCTCGAGATACGCCTGCGCGAGCTTCTGCCGCACGATTGGATCGGCGCTGCGATTCATCGAGCGCGCACGCGCGATGAGCGCGTTGAGATTGCGGCGGAAGAGGACCTGCACGCCCGTGCCGAGGTTCGCGCGCTCGTTCATCAGCGCAGCGATGGCGGTCGTCCACCCTTCGTTCACTTTGCCGAGCACTTGCGATGAGGGAATGCGGACGTTTTCGAAGAAGACTTCGTTGAATCCGGCGTCGCCTGACATCATGCGCAGCGGACGGACGGTGACGCCGGGCGCGTGCATGTCGGCGAGCAGGCAGGTGATGCCTTTGTGCTTCGGCGCCTCGAAGTCGGTGCGCACGAGCAGCAGGCACCAGTCGGCGATGTGCGCGAAGCTCGTCCAGGTTTTCTGTCCGCTGACGATGAAGCCGTCGCCGTCTTTCAGCGCGCGCGTGCCGAGTGAAGCGAGATCACTTCCGGCGTTCGGCTCGGAAAAGCCCTGACACCAGATCTCTTCACCGGAGAGAATCTTTGACAGGTGCCGCGCTTTCTGCTCGTCCGTCCCCATCGCGATGATCGTCGGTCCGACGAGCGAGAGTCCGATGACGCCGATGAGCTGCGGTGCGTCGGCGAGCGCGAGCTCCTCCTGGAAGACGGCCTGCTGCATCAGCGTCGCGCCGCGTCCGCCGTACTGCTTCGGCCACGAGATCCCCGCCCATCCCCCTTCGAAGAGCGTGCGCTGCCAGCGCTTCAGCTCATCGACCGTCTTCGCTTCGAACACGTTCTCCTGCAGCCACGCGCGGAACTCGTCGCGGAAGCTTTGTTCGTCGGGCGTGAGATTGAGGTCCATGTCAGTTCTGCTCCCCCTCTGTCATCCCGAGCGTGAGCGAGGGACCTGGGCGGGTGGGGCTGCGCGGCACGTTCATCGCGCCCCTCCCGCCCAGGTCCCTCGCTACGCTCGGGATGACAGGCTGTTGCGACGCCCACAGCACTTCGGAGATGTCCTGCACGCGCATCCGGCCGCGCACGCCGTCTTCCATCATCGACATGCAGAAGGGGCAGCTGACGGCGAGCGTCTTTGCGCCGGTCGCAACGGCTTCGTTCGCGCGCTCCTGATTCACGCGCTGGTCCGACGGCTCGTCGACGAAGCTCATGCCGCCTCCGCCGCCGCAACAGAACGACTTGTTGCGGCTGCGCTCCATCTCGATCGTCGCGTTGGCGACTTTGCGCGGCGCGTCGTACACGCCGTTTTGCCGGCCGAGGTAGCAGGGATCGTGGAACGTGACTCCGTCTTCGCGCGCGGGCGCGAGCTTTCCTTCATCGACGAGCTGTTCGAGAAATTCGCTGTGGTGCTGCACTTCGAACGTCGCGCCGTAGCGCGGGTACTCGTTCTTGAAGGTGTTGAAGCAGTGCGGGCAGGGCGTGACGACTTTGCGGACGTTGTGCTTCGTGAAGTTCGCGAGGTTGTCCTTCGCCAGCATCTCGAAGAGAAACTCGTTGCCGATGCGGCGCGCGGGATCGCCGGAGCATTTCTCGTCGCGGCCGAGGATCGCGAACTTCACGTTCGCCTTCTGCATGAGCTGCGCGGTCGCGCGAATCACTTTCTGATTGCGCTCGATCAGCGCGCCGCCGCAGCCGACCCAGAACAACACGTCCGCATCCTTCGCCGCGCTGACGTGCTGCACGTCGAGTCCCTGCGTCCAGTCGACGCGCGTGGCCTGCGTGCCTGTGAACGGATGTCCGCGTTTCTCCAACGACATCACGGCGGACTGCATCCCGTCCGGAAAGTCGGCTTCGTCCATGACGAGATGCCGCCGCATGTCGACGATCTTCGGCATCTGCTCGATGAACACCGGACACGCTTCGACGCACGCCGCGCACGTCGTGCACTCCCACAGCGCCTGTGCTGCTGCCGCCCCGGCGATCGCTGCGCTGCCTTCGTCGCGGTCGCGCAGCTCGATAATGATGTCGCGCGGCGAGAGCATCTTCCCGACCGTGTGCGCGGGACACGCGTCCGTGCATTTGCCGCATTCGGTGCAGGCGTCGAAGTCGAGGCGGTCTTTCCACGTGAAGTCGTCGAGGGTCGCGACGCCGAGCCGCTCCTGTTCGAAGTCGACGCTCTTTAGGTTCGCGCCAATCGGCGCGAGATTGGACGTATAGAGATTGAGCGGCGACGTGATGATGTGGCGCAACTGCGTGAACGGCAGCCACGCGAAAAACGCGAACGTGATGGCGAGATGCGTCCACCAAAGCGTGCGATGCGCGACGACGGAGACCGGCACCACTTTCGCGATGAGGTTGCCGAACGGAGACCATGCAGCCCACGGGTCGTGCGTCGCGGCGATGCGCAACGCTTCGACGAGGAAGCCTGTGAGCGCGATGACGAAAATTGCGGCGAGCAGCGGAGTGAAACGCGGGCGACGCGCGGCGAGCGCAATGCACGCGACGAGAACGAACGCGCCGAAGACGTCCACTGTCAACGATTGAAAGTAGAGATAGAAGCGGCCGCGCATGATCGCGGTGCCGAAGTCCGCGTCGAGCGCGACGATGATGGTCGCGATCGTAAGGACGATGAAGCCCCACGTCAGCAGGCGATGAAAGATCGGATTGCGCCGTTGCGCGAGTGAATGATCGAGAAGTCGTTTGATGCGCAACGTGGGACGATCGAATCGCGACGCATCCGCTTTGCCGCGACGCCAACGCTGCACGCGACGCCAGATCCCCCACGCGCCGATCGCAATCGCCGGCACGAGCAGGGCGTACATCAGCCAGATGTGGCTGATGTTCCAGTAGATCTCGCGAGTCGGTTCTTTCATCGTTTCCGGGGGTAAAAGGAAAAAGGGAAAAGGTAAAAGTGGTTCATCGGCAGGCTCCACTTTGACCTTTTGCCTTTCACCTTTTGCCCTCGTGATTTCCGAGATTCGTGAGCCTCTCGCGAAGTAGCGGCACCACTTTTCGATAGTCGTCGACGATGCCGTACCGCGCATGCTTGAAGATCGGCGCGTCCGGATCGATGTTGATCGCCACGATATTTCTCGCCTCGGAGATCCCCGCCATGTGCTGGCTCGCACCGGTGATCGCCACCGCGACGTACAACTCCGGCGCGACCTTCTTCCCCGTCTGCCCCACCTGCCACGTCGGCGGCACCCAACCCGCGTCGCACGCGGCACGCGAAGCGGCCATCTGCGCGCCGAGCATTTTCGCGAGCGGCTCGAGCTCGTCGCGGAAACCCTCCGGCCCGCCGATGCCGCGGCCTCCGGAGATGATGACCTGGGCGTCTTCGAGGCGGGCATGCGTTTGCGCGGAAACGTTGCGTTCGACGATTCTTGTGGAGCGGCGCCCGCTTCGGGCGCCGGGATCTCGCGAGAGCTCGGCGGCCGAAGCGGCCGCCGCTCCACCGGAGAACGAGCGCGCGCGCAACCACAGCACTGCGGGTGAACGTCTCACCTCCACCACCGCATGCGCCTTCCCCCCGTACACCTGCCTCGTGACTCGCACGCGTCCGTCCACGCGCGCGACGCCCACCCCGTCCCCCACACACGCGCCCCCCAGCCGATGCGCGAGGCGCGGCGCGATTTCCTGGCTGTATGTGTCGTTCGCGAGGAGGATGACGTCCGCTCCGCGACACGCGTCGACGAGCGCGTCGAGCGTTTCTTCGATCTGATAATCGCCGTCGACGAGAATGGCGCGCGTTTCTCCGCCGAGTTGCTCCGCGGCGCCGGCGAGGCCCTGCGCGGCGCGGTCTTCGGCGAAGAGGATGAGCACGTTCGTCATAGCGCCGCCGTGATCTCCGCGATGCGTTGCGCGAGGCCGTCGACGTCGAGGAGCTCGCAGCGCGTCTCTTTCTGCGGAATCGCCAGTTCTACGATTTCGTAATAATCAGCCGGCGCGACTCCGAGCTCGTCGACGGTGAAACGTGTCAGCGGCTGTTTGTGCGCCATCATCACGTCGCGCACCTTCGGGATGCGCGGAACGTTGTGCTCCGCGTTCGTGATCGTCACGACGAGCGGCGGCTGCGCCTCGACGGTCTCGAAGCCGGCGTCGGTCTGACGGCGGACCCGGATGGCAGATGGCGGATGGCGGATGGCGGACGAATCGGAGGCTTTGCCATCTGCCATCTGCCATCCGCCATCGTTCATCACCTCGATCTTGTCTGCGAACGACACGCACGGCAGTCCCAACTCTTCCGCGAGCAATGCGCCGGTCTGTCCCGCGCCCCAATCGCCGGACTCGCGTCCGGTCAGAATCAAATCGAACGGGCCGAGCTTGCGAATCGCGGCCGCGAGGACTTGCGCGACGTGCAGCGGATGTCCGCCTTCGCCGGCGACGTGCGCCGCGGCATTCGCTTTCATCGCCAGAGCCTTGCGCAGCGTGTCTTCCGCGCTCTCCGGTCCGTAGGTCAGCGCGGTAATGTTGCCGCCGGACTGCAGCGCGGTCTCGAGTGCGTTCTCGCAGAAAATATTCGTGACGAGGCTCGCCGACCCGCGCTCCGCTTCGCGACGCGCCGCATCGATTCGAAAGTCGCGCGCCGGCACTTCCGGATCGAGGATCTGTTTCATGCAGACGACGATGTTCATGACGGCCGCAGCACTCCGTTCAGCGCGATGTCCGCGATCTGCCACGCGATTTCCTCGGCGCTCAGCTCGCCGCCGGGGCGATACCAGCGCGAGAGCCAGTTGATCGCGCCGGTGATCGAGAACGCGGCGACGGTGGTGTCGACGCCGCGCAGCTTGCGTAGCTTTTTCAGCTCGTCGAGCGTGTCGCGCAGGCAGTCGATGTACTTCCGCTTCATGCGCATGACGTTGCGGTTTTGCGCGGGCGTGAGCGCGCGCGCTTCGTCGACGAGAATCGTGACGACGCCGTCGCCGCGCGTGACGATGCGCGCGTGCGTGGTGACGACGAAGCGGAGCCGCTGTTCCGGATCGGCGATCTCGCGCGCCGGCACGAGCACTTCCCGCTCCAGCTCTTCGAGACCGTACTTCATGATCTCGTACAGCAGCTCGGTCTTTCCTTTGATGTAGTGGTACAGGCCGGCCTTGGTGATGCCGAGAGCGTCGGCAATGTCGCTCACCGAGGTGGCGTCATAGCCCTTCTGCAGGATGATCCGCGCCGCGGTCCGATAAACCTCGACCGCGCGGCCGTCCATTGATGAACGCTGAATGGAACTCTTCACTTACCTACCGAACGGTAGGTAGCATAGAGCAAAAGGCAGAAAGCAGAAAGCAGAAATGTTTCTAGCGAGAGACTACCGGGCCGAAGAGATCTTCACGCGTGAGGATCTTTCGTCCGCCCAGCAGATGTTCGGTTCCATCACCGAAGACTTCATGCGTACGAAGGTGTTGCCGCGCGCGGACGAGATCTATTCGAAGGATTGGAGCGTCACGCGCGAGCTGCTGTTGAAGGCGGGCGATCTCGATCTGCTGCGCGTCGACATCCCCGAGGAGTACGGCGGACTCGGATTGGACAAAGTGAGCTCCGCGTTCGTCGGCGAGAAGATCGGCATCTTCCCGTCGTTCGCAGGCTCCCTCGGCGCGCACACGACGATCGGGACGCTGCCGCTCGTCTACTTCGGCACGCCCGCGCAGAAAGAAAAATATCTGCCGCGGCTCGCGTCGGGAGAAATGGTCGCGGCGTTTTGCCTGACCGAACCGGGATCAGGATCGGACGCGCTCGCGGCGCGGACGCGCGCGACGCGCGACGGCGATCACTACGTGCTCAACGGGCAGAAGATGTGGATCACGAACGGCGGCTTCGCCGATCTCTTCACGATCTTCGCGAAAGTCGACGGCGAGAAATTCACGGCGTTTCTCGTCGAGCGCGAGATGGGCGTCGTCAGCGGACGCGAAGAGCCGAAGCTCGGACTCGACGGCTCGTCGACGACGGCGCTCATTCTCGAGAACGTGCGCGTGCCGGTCGACAATGTCCTCGGCACGATCGGCGAAGGGCACAAAGTCGCGTTCAACGTTCTCAACATCGGACGGTTGAAACTCGGCACGCGCAACATGGGGAGCGCGAAGAACGCGCTGAACCGCGCGACCGAGTATGGGAAGCAGCGGCAGCAGTTCGGACGCGCGATCGCAACATTCGGAATGATTCGGCAGAAGCTCGCGGAGATGGCGATCCGCTGCTACGTCGGCGACTCGATGGCGTACCGCACGCTCGGCGACACGGATCGCGCGATCGAAGCGGGCGGCGACGTGCTGAAGACGATCGAGTCGTTCGCGGTCGAGTGCAGCATCAACAAGGTGTGGACGAGCGAGTCGCTCGCGTACGTCGTCGACGAGGCAGTACAGGTGTACGGCGGCTACGGCTATTCGAAGGAGTATCCGGCCGAGCGCGCGTTCCGCGACGCGCGTATCACGCGGCTGTACGAGGGGACGAACGAAATCAATCGCCTGATCATCCCCACGCGTCTGCGCAAAGCGCAGCGGAACGGCGTTGCGAATGGCCTGCTCGCGCACGAGAAGAACCTCACATTGAGGGTGTTGGACAAGGTCGAGGACATGGAGCAGCAGGAAATCCTCGGCCACATCGCCGATATGGCCATCGAGATCTACGCGATCGAAAGCGCGACGCTGCGCGCAGAAAAGCGCGGCGGTTCGCTGCAGAAAGATGCAGTGGCCGTGTATGCCGAGGATGCACTCGCGCGTTTCGATCACTCCGCGCGGCAGCTGGGCATCGACGCGACGCCTCGGCCGCGGTTCGATACCGTCGCCGCGCGCCGGCGCATCGCGGACGCGGTGATTGGCGCAGGAAAATATTGTCTATAGGAGAGCGGCCGTCCCGGCCACCCCCCGGTGGGCGGGCGGGACGCCCGCTCTCCTCTGGTAGTCTTCGCGCATGGCTGAACCCTCCGAACAGCAACTGCGCGTCGACCTCGCCGCCTGTTATCGCCTCGTCGCGCTGTTCGGGTGGGACGATCTCATCTTCACGCACATTTCCGCGCGCGTTCCCGGGCCCGAGCATCACTTCCTCATTAATCCGTACGGGATGCTGTTCGAGGAGATCACGGCGTCGAGTCTCGTGAAGATCGATCTCGACGGACACAAAGTCGACGAGAGTCCGTACGAAGTGAATCCGGCGGGATTCACCATTCACAGCGCGATTCACGCCGCGCGCGAGGACGCGAAGTGCGTGCTGCACATCCACAGCCTCGACGGAATCGCGGTTTCGGCGCAGCCGGAAGGTGTGCTGCCGATCTCACAGCAGTCGATCTTCGTCCTCGCGTCGCTCGCGTATCACGGGTACGAAGGCGTCGCGTTGAACGAAGAGGAGCGTCCGCGTCTCGTGCGCGACCTCGGCGACAAGAATTTCCTGATGCTCCGCAATCACGGCCTCCTCACCGTCGCCGACAACATCCCCGACGCCTTCCTGTTCATGTACCTCTTCCAGGCCACGTGCAAGATTCAGATTCGCGCGCAGGCCGGCGGCTCGAAACTGATCAACGTCGATCCGCGCATCATCGCCGGCGCGACCGCGCAGGCGAAGCAGGTGACGCGCGGCGCGGGCGGCGCGCTCGCATGGCCGGCACTGCTCCGCAAGCTCGAGCGCAGCGATCCGGGGTACAAAAGCTAGACGAGTTGCGCAGTCACGCGGTCACGCCGTTGTGCGGCCCGCGTAACCGCGCGACCGCGTAACTGCGCAACCGTATTAGACGACCGACGTGCAGGCTCGGCACTTTTTCGCTGCCGACGGAATCATCTCCAGGCACTGCGGACACTGCTTCATCGGCTCCGGCGCTTCCGCCTTCGGCGGCTTCACCAGCGTGCGGATGATGAGGAACAGGACCGCCGAGACGATCAGGAAGTCGATCATCGTGCCGATGAAGTGACCGTACTGGATCGCGTTCTCGACGATCTTGCCGGTGGCGTCGTTCGAGTGCGACAGCACGATCTTCGCCTCGCGCCAGTTGCCGCCGGGAAGCGCGAGACCGATGATCGGCATCAGCACGTCGGCCGCAAGCGCGGAGACGATATTGCCGACCGCCGCGCCGATAATCACGCCGACGGCGAGGGCTAGCGCATTGGTTTTGGTGAGGAACGTCCGAAACTCTGCAATCATCGTGTCCGTATCGTAACTGAACGTCGCGGTAGAATTGGGAAACACGCCCATGCGACTCCACGCGGACGACTATCAGATCATCTCGTTTTTCGTGCTGGTCCTTCTGTTCAGCATCGGAGAACGTGTGCGTCCCGCGTGGCCGGTGAATCGGCTGAAAGAGCTGAAGATCGATCTGCTCTCGTTCGCGTTCGCGCTGCTCGTGCAACGCATCGTCACGCGCTCGATCATTCACGCGGCGGGCGACATCACGCCGGTCTCGATCCGTCCGATCGTCAACTACCTGCAGGATCTGCCGAGCGCGCTGCGCATTCTGCTGGCGATCGTCATGACCGACTTCACGATCTACTGGATCCATCGTTCGCAGCACACGTTCGTCACGATGTGGCGCACGCACGCGTGGCACCACTCGATCACGGAGATGTACTGGTTCGCGGGGTTCCGCACGAGCTTTTTCCACTCACTGCTCAACAACATCCCGCAGGTGCTGATCCCGATCACGCTGTTCCAGCTCAGCCCCGCCGAAGCCGGCATCGGCTATTCGATCGGCGCATTCGTGCAATTCGTCGAGCACACGAACTGCCGCCTCAGCTTCGGCCCGCTCAACTGGCTGCTCGTGACGCCGGACTATCACCGCATCCATCACGCGGCGACGCTGCACCGCGGAAAAAATCTCGCCGGCGCATTCCGCCTCTGGGACATCCTCTTCGGCACGTATGTCGATCCGTCGACGGTCCCCGCCGATTACGAGCTCGGCCTCGGCGAAATCATCGACGCGCGACGGATTCCGCGGTTGATGGCCGGCGTGTAGGGCCGCCCGCCCGACCCAGCATCCTAGCCTCCTGGCCTCCTGGCCTCCTGGCCTCCTGGCCTCCTAGAGAAGTCTTCCTAGTCTGCATCTCTCACACCTTATCGTCATCTTGAGCCGCGTAGACGGCGAAAGATCTCAATCTACGTAACTTGAGATCCTTCGCCGCGCTTCGCCGGCTCAGGATGACGTTTGACACTTTGCTCCACGCCTTTTCAGATGCTGTGAGAAATGCCGACTTGGAGGCCAGGAGGCTCGCTAGAACTATAATTCCTCCTCATGAAGAAAGGCGACGCTTTCCTCCGCGCCTTCGGCGAACGTCTGCGCGGCGAGCGCGCGCGGCGCGGGATGAGCCGGAAGTTGCTCGCCGATCACGCGAAGATCTCGGAGCGGTACGTCACGCAGATCGAGTCGGGGAAGGGGAACGTCTCGATTGCGATCCTGCGTCAGATCGCGTCGGCGCTCGGTGTTCCGATGAGCAAGCTGGTCGCCGAAGAAACGCCGTCGCCGGAGGTCGAGTTTCTCGCGCGGCTCTCTCCCGCGCAACTGCGCGAGGCGTACGAGACGCTGGCGAAGAAGAGCGCGTCGCGCGCGAATCGCATCGCGCTCGTCGGGTTGCGCGGCGCGGGAAAGTCCACACTCGGCGCGGCGCTGGCAAAAGCCCGGAAAGTCTCGTTTTTCGAGCTCGATCGCGAGATCGAGCGCCTCTCCGGCACGTCGCTCGGTGCGCTCATCGAAATGTACGGACAGCAGGCCTACCGTCGCTATGAATTGCAGGCGCTGCAGGAGCTGCTCGAGAAACACGCGCGATTCGTCGTCGCCACCGGCGGCGGGATCGTGTCGGAGTCGGCGACGTACGAGCTGCTGCTGCGCGAATGCCTCACCATCTGGGTGCGCACGACTCCGGAAGAGCACATGGGCCGCGTCCTGGCGCAGGGCGACAAGCGTCCGATGGCAGGTTCCGCCCAGGCAATGGAAGACCTGCGGCGGATTCTCGACGAGCGGACGCCGCTGTACGAGCGAGCCGATCTGACGATCGACACGACCGGCACGTCGGTTGAAGAAACGATCGGAATTATAATGCCGAGGCTTTCCTTGAGGACGTCTGCATGATCACATTCGACCGTGACCCGGCGAGCTACAAGCACTGGAAGCTCGCATTCGACGGCCCCGTCGCGACGCTGTCGCTCGACGTCAACGAAGACGCCGGCATCGACGACGGCTACAAGCTGAAGCTGAACTCCTACGACCTCGGCGTCGATATCGAGTTGCGCGACGCGATCGACCGCGTCCGCTTCGAACACCCGGAAGTCGGCGCGGTCGTGCTCGCGAGCGCCAAGGAGCGGATGTTCTGCGCCGGCGCGAACATCTACATGCTCGGCAAGGCCGCGCACGCGACGAAGGTGAACTTCTGCAAGTTCACGAACGAGACGCGCAACGGCCTCGAAGACTCGAGCGAGCACTCCGGCCTCAAGTTTCTCGCGGCGGTGAACGGCACAGCGGCGGGCGGCGGCTACGAGCTCGCGCTCGCGTGCGACGAGATCGTGCTCGTCGACGACCGGTCGTCGACCGTCAGCTTCCCCGAGGTGCCGCTGCTGGCGGTGCTGCCGGGAACGGGCGGACTGACGCGGCTCGTCGACAAGAGAAAAGTACGGCGCGATCTCGCGGATGTGTTCTGCACGACCGCGGAAGGAATCGGCGGCGCGAAAGCGAAAGCGTGGGGACTCGTTGACGACGTCGTGCCGCCGCGCTTGTTCAACGATAAAGTGAAAGAGCGCGCGCTCGCGCTCGCGGCGCAGACGGATCGTCCGAAGGATGCGAAAGGCGTCGCGCTGACGCCGCTGCAGCGGACGATCGATGAAAGCGGCATTCACTACAGCCAGGTCGACGTCACGATCGACGGTCGCGTCGTCACGATCACGGTCAACGGTCCGCGGAGCGGTGATGAATTCGTGAAGGACGACGCGCAGTGGTGGCCGCTGGCGATGGCGCGCGAGCTCGACGACGCGATCCTGCACCTCCGCACGAACGTGCGCGAAGGCGGGATCTGGGTTTTGAAATCGCGCGGCGACGTCGAAGGCGTGCTGCGCATGGATCGAGTGCTCCACGAAAACAAAGACCACTGGTTCGTGCGCGAAGTGATCGGCTTCATTCGCCGCGCGTTCGCGCGGCTCGACGTCTCGTCGCGCAGCATGTACGCGGTCATCGATCGCGATTCGTGTTTCGCAGGCACGCTCTTCGAGCTCGCGCTCGCGGCGGATCGCTCGTACATGCTTCTCGCCGAGGACGGTCCGCGCATCGCGCTGAGCGCGATGAACTTCGGCCCGTACGCGACACTCAATGGGTCGACGCGCGTCGAAGGTCGTGTGGGGCAGGCTTTCCAGCCTGCCGGCAGCTACAGCGCGGAAGAAGCGATCGAGGCCGGCCTCGTCACGTTCGCGCCCGACGAATTGGATTGGGACGACGAGCTGCGCCTGGCGATTGAAGAGCGCGCGAGCCTCTCGCCTGACGCGCTCACCGGAATGGAAGCGAGCCTCCGCTTCGGCGGGAACGAGACGATGGCGACGAAAATCTTCGGCCGCCTCTCGGCGTGGCAGAACTGGATCTTCATCCGCCCCAACGCCGTCGGCGAGCAGGGCGCGCTGAAACTCTTCGGCAGCGGAACGAAACCGAAGTTCACCTGGGAACGGGTTTAAAAATGGGTTGCGCGGTTGCTCGGTCACGCGGTTGCTCGGCAAAACAAACGCCGCGCAACTGCGCGACCGCGTAACTGCGCAACCGGGAGCGAAGCGATGATCAACTACGACGAGAAAATCCCCAACAACGTCGATCTCTCGACGAACAAGACGCTCCAGCGCGCGCTCGAGCATTGGCAGCCGCGGTTTCTGGATTGGTGGAAGGACCTCGGACCGGCCGTTTTTCAAAACAACGAGGTCTATCTCCGCACCGCCACCTCCGTCGACCGCGAAGGGTGGGCGACGTTCGGGATGGTGCGCATGCCGGAGTATCGCTGGGGGATTTTTCTCGCCGAACGCGATCCGAATCGGACGATCGGATTCGGCGACAACATCGGCCAGCCGGCGTGGCAGGTCGTGCCGGGCGAGCATCGCTCCACGCTGCGCCGTCTCATCGTGACGCAGGGCGACACCGAGCCGGCCTCGGTCGAGCAGCAGCGCGCGCTCGGCAACTCCGCGCCGTCGCTGTACGACCTCCGCAATCTCTTCCAGGTGAACGTCGAAGAAGGACGCCACCTCTGGGCGATGGTGTACCTGCTGCACGCGTATTTCGGGCGCGACGGACGCGAAGAAGCGGAGTCGCTGCTCGATCGTCACGCGGGCGACGCCGACAAGCCGCGCATCCTCTCCACGTTCAACGAGCCGATCAACGACTGGCTCTCCTTCTACATGTTCGCGTACTTCACCGATCGCGACGGCAAGTTCCAGCTGAAGGCGCTCGCGGAGAGCGGCTTCGATCCGCTCGCGCGGACGTGCCAGTTCATGCTGACCGAGGAAGCGCATCACATGTTTGTGGGCGACACGGGAATCGGGCGCATCGTGCGGCGCAGCGTCGAAGTGATGAATGAGTTGAAGAGCGACGATCCGCGGAAAGTGCGCGCCGCGGGCGCGATCGATCTGCCGACGATTCAGAAGTACATGAACTTCTGGTTCAGTTCCGCGCTCGATCTGTTCGGCTCGGAGATCTCGTCGAATGCGGCGAGCTACTTTGCCAACGGACTGAAAGGACGTCCCGACGAATCGCTGTACGACGATCACGTCGCCGCCGGCGAGTACACGATCGAGACGCCGCGGGGTTCCGAGTCGGTCTCGATGCGTAACGCGATGAACGAGATCACGCGCGCCGCGTACGTGCGCGACTGCGAGAACGGCGTGAAGCGCTGGAACAACATCATCAGGAAGGGCGGCATCGACTTCGAGCTGCGCCTGCCGAGCAGCCGCTTCCGCCGCACCGTCGGCGCGTGGGCGAATGTGCCGACCGATCCCGCGGGCAATCAGATCTCGCCCGAGGCGTTCGCCGCGGGAATCCCGAACTGGATCCCGACGCCGGACGATCAGGCATTCGTCGCCTCGGTGATGCAACCGGTGCTGGAGCCGGGCAAGATCGCGGGCTGGATCGCGCCGCCCGATCGCGGGATCAACAACCTGCCGGTGGATTACGAGTACGTGAGACTGGCCTCCTAGCCGCCGAGTGTCATCCCGAGCGTAAGCGAGGGACCTGGGCGGGCGGAGCTGCGTTGCACGAGCTTCGTGCCGCCACCCGAGCCCCAGGTCTCCCTCGCTCACGCTCGAGATGACACTCGAGCGCGAGGGACTTGGGCGGGCGGGGCTGCGTTGCACGAGCTTCGTGCCGCCACCCGAGCCCCAGGTCCCTCGCTCACGCTCGGGATGACACTCGAGCGTAAGGGATGAATGCCATTGTCGATGGCGTGAATGCCAGAATCGATGGGATCGATACCACCGCCGGTGGGATCGATAACAGAATGGATGGGATCAATCCCATCGCCGGTGGGATCGATAACAGAATCGATGGCATCAATCCCATCGCCGGTGGGATCGATAACAGAATCGATGGCATCAATCCCATCACCGGTGGGATCGATCCCAGAATCGATGGGATGAATTACCAGAATTGGTAGATTGCGGTGGCGACAGAGCCGCCCTACTCCATCAACCCCGCCACCGTCGCCGCGAGTTGTTCGATGTCGAACGGCTTGCGCACGACCGCTTTCACGAATTTCGGATCGAATTTTTCTGTGCGCGTGGGGAGTGCGGCGGTGCAGACGATCACCTTGACCGGCTTTTGTTGTTCGTCGATGAATGCAAGCACGTCGTAGCCGCCGACTTCCGGCATCATCAGATCGAGAATGACGCACGCATAGTCGCCGTCGCGCAACCGCGAGATCGCCGCCGCACCATTGGCGGCGACCTCGGTGGCGAATCCGTAACGCTGCATCAGGACTTCGAGCAGCTTCTGCGTCGGCTCGTCGTCATCGACGATGAGGATCGTCTTCACTGCTTCGGAATAGTGACACGAACCGTTGCGCCGGGCACCGGGAATCCGCGCTTACGCATGAGCGCGTCAATCTTCGGATCGCGCCCGCGAAATGCTTTGTAGCCTTCCGCCGGATCGACCGTGTTGCCGACGGTGAAGATGTACTGCCGCAACCGCTGCGCGACACCCTGGTCGTAGAAGCCGCCCGGCGCTTCGGCGAACGCCTCCGCGGCGTCGGCGGTCAGCACATCGGCCCACAGATAGCTGTAGTAGCCGGCCGAATATCCGTCGCCCGCGAACACGTGCAGGAACTGCGGCGTGCGATGGCGCATCACGATCTCGTGCGGCATGCCGAGCTCCGCGAGCGTCTGTTTTTCGAATGCGTCCGGATCGATCTTCTGATCGCCGGCGAGATGCAGCTTCATGTCGACGATCGCGCTTGACAAGTACTCGACGGTGCGGAAGCCTTCATTGAACGTCGCCGCGCTCTTGATGCGGTCGACGAGCTTCTGCGGAATCGGCTCGCCCTTCACGTTGACCGCGAAGCGCTGCAGCACTTCCTTCGTCGGCAGCCAATGCTCGAGCAGCTGCGACGGGAACTCGACGTAGTCGCGGAAGACCGCGGTGCCGGAGACGGACGGATAGTTGACGTTCGACGAGAGGCCGTGCAGCGCGTGGCCGAACTCGTGGAACATCGTCGTCGCGTCGTCCCAGGAGATGAGCAGCGGCTGGCCGGGCGCGCCCTTCACGAAGTTCGCGTTGTTGGAGACGATCGTCGTGATGTCGGTGTCGAACTTCTGCTGATTGCGATACGCGTTCATCCACGCGCCCGACTGCTTGCCGGCGCGCGCGTACGGATCGAAGTACCAGAGTCCGATGTGGCGGCCGGTGGTCTTGTCCGTCACTTCCCACACTCTCACGTCGGGCTGATAGACGGGCACGCCTTCGACCGACGTGAATTTGAAATTGAACAGCTCACCGGCGACCCAGAAAATCGCGTCGCGCATTTTGTCGAGCTGCAGGTACTGCTTCACTTCGTTCTGATCGAGGGCGTACTTCGCCTTGCGCACTTTCTCGGCGTAATACCGGTAATCCCACGGCTCGATCTTGATGTGCGCGCCTTCCTTGTCGGCGACGGCCTGCATGTCGCGCACTTCCTCGCGCACGCGACCGACGGCCGGCTTCCACACGGCCTCCATCAGCTCGATCGCGCGCTCCGGGGTTTTCGCCATGGAGTTCTCGAGGCGCCAGTGCGCGTGCGTCTTGTAGCCGAGGAGATGCGCGCGCTCGGCGCGGAGGCGGAGGATGTCGGTGATGATCTGGTTGTTGTCATGCGCGTCGCCGTTGTCGCCGCGGTTGACGAACATCCGCCACGCTTTCTCGCGAAGATCGCGGCGATCGGAGTACGTGAGGAACGGCTCGATCGCGGAGCGCGTGTTCGCGATCACCCACTTGCCCTTCAGGCCCTTCGCTTCCGCGGCCGCGGCTGCGCCGCTCCTGATCGAGTCCGTGAGTCCCGCGAGGTCCGCTTCGCTGTCGAGCGTGACGTAACGGTCCTTCTCGTCGGCGAGCACGTTCTGCGCGAACTTCGTATACAGCTCGGCGAGCTGCTGATTGATCGTGACGAGGCGCTTCTTCGACTCCGCGTCGGCGCGCGCGCCGGAACGCGCGAAGTTCGTGTAGTAGAGCCACGTCAGCCGCTGCTGCTCGGGCGTCAGGCTCGCCTTCTCCGGCGCGTTGTAGACCGCCTCGATGCGCTTGAACAGCGGCTCGTTCTGCGTGACCTTGTCGCCGAACTCGGAGAGCTTCGGCGCCATTTCCAGCTCGACCGGCTGGAAGTCGTCGTCGCTCATCGTCGAGCTCCAGATGCCGAAGATCGTGCCGACGCGATCGAGCGTGCGTCCCGACTTCTCCAGCGCGGCGATCGTGTTCTGGAACGTCGGCGGCTCGGGATTGTTCGCGATCTGATCGATCTCCGCGAGGTTCTCCGCCATCGCCGCTTCGAGCGCCGGCTTGAAGTCGGAGACTTTGACTTTGTCGAATGGCGGGACGCCGCCGTACGGTCCGGTCCACGGCGCGAGCAGCGGATTCTGATCGGCGGGCGCGGGCGCCGGTGCGGGCGGTGGCGGGGGCGGAGTCGTTTCCGCGACGGGGGCGGGAGCGGCTGTGCTGGTTGTCGTCGTCATATTTACGTCGTTTGTCGTTGATGAGGTCGTACACGCAGCGACCGCAATCGTCACTGCAAGAATCAGGGGATTTCGTGTCAACTTCATGTCTGGGCCTCCGGCAGCGACGAAGCCTACCACCGTCATCCTGAGCCGCGAAGACGGCGAAGGATCTCAAAATTGCAGGCATCGCGATTTGAGATCCTTCGTCGCGCTTCGCCGACTCAGGATGACGAAAGGTCTTATTGCGGCCGGCGCCGCCCGAGCAACGCCGCGCGATAGTCGGCGAGATTGGTCTCGTGGAACGGGATTCTCACGGCGTTCGTGAACAGGCGATTCGCCTCGGCCTGATCGATCCGCGCCGCCGCCTCGACTTCCGCCACCGCACGCGCGGCCTCGCCGCGATTTCCGTAGATCAGCGCGAGATAGATGTGCGGCTCGGGCGTGTTCGTTCGCGACTCCGCGGCCTTCGAAAAATATCCGAGTGCCTCGTTGTCGTGTCCGGTGCGGCTCAGCAGCGCACCGATGTTCATGTTCGCTTCGTAATGACCGGGCTCGATGCGCAGCGCCTCGCGATACTGCTCGAGCGCTTCCGCGTCGCGTCCTTTCCGCGCGAGCATCGCCGCGTAGCTATTGCGGATCTCGGCGTTGTTCGGCGCGTCGCGAACGGCGGTCGCGTATTCGGTGAGCGCGGTGTCGACGTCGTTGCGCAGCACCGCGAGATCTGCGCGCGTCGCCGCATCAGGCTGCATCCCGTTCGCCTTCTGCAAAAGCGCAAGTGCCTCGTCGCGATGACCGCTTTTCAGTTTCAAGCCCGCCAGTCCGCGATACGCCTCGGTCAGCGACGGCGCGAGCGCGAGCGCCTGCGTGTACGCTTTCTCCGCGCCGGCGGTATCGCCGGTGGCGGCGAGCGCGCGGCCGAGGTCGTTCTGCGCGAGCGCGTTCGACGGATCGATCGCGACCGCCTCCCGAAAATGCACGAGCGCATCCTGCACCGCGCCGCGATCGAGCAGCGCAGCGCCGAGGTTCAAATGCGCGATGTCGTTGCGCTTCGTCACGGCGACCGCACGCGCGAACAGCGTCTCACTGTTTTTCCAGTAGCCGGCCTGCACGTAGGTCACTGCACAAAACGCGATGAGAATGGCGATCGCCCCCGCACGCAGCACCTTGTGGCGACCGCTGCCCCCAGCGGTCGCGGTGCCGCTGGGGGCAGCGGCACCCACAAAAGACCAGACGATCGCGATGAACAGACCGACGAAGGAAATGTATGTGTAGCGATCGGCCATCGCCTGACGTCCGACCTGCACGAGTCCGGACATCGGCACGAGCGTGCCGAGGAACCAGAGCCAGCCGACGATGACGAACGGTGCGCGGCGCGCGAAGTAGATCGCGGCGGCCGTGATCGCGATGAGGACGAGCGCAGCGAGGACGACGGCGATCGTTTGGATGGACAGTCGATAGGGATAAAGCACCGCGAGGCCGGACGGCCAGACAAGGACGCGCAGGTACTCGACGTACGACAGGATTGTGTTCGCGATGCGGCCGCTGAGCGTGAGCGTTCCCATCGCGCCGGTCTGCGCGCGCAGCGTGAGGAGAATCGAGGGGATCAGCAGCGCGAAGAGCGGAAGTTTCTCGAGGATCGCTTTGCGGCTCAAACGCTGGAACGGCCACCAATCGAGCAGCAGCAGAACGAACGGCAGCGTGATCGCCGACGGCTTCGCCATCAGCGCGCACGCGAACGCGATCGTGACACCGATCAGCCTCGTTTTCTTCTCGTCGCGCACGTAGCCCGCGTACAAGTACAGCGTCAGCATCCAGAAGAGCGCACTCAACACGTCTTTGCGCTCGGACACCCACGCCACCGACTCGACGCGCGTCGGATGCAGCGCGAAGAGCGCGGCGACAATGACCGACGGCCAGAGCTCGCCGGTCGCGCGGAAGAGAAACAGCAGCAGCAACACCGCAGCGGCAGCGTGGAACGCGACGTTCACGAGCTTGTGCGCGCCGGCATTGAGGCCGAACAGCTGCACGTCGACCATGTGCGTGATCCACGTCAGCGGATGCCAGTTCGACGAATGAAACTGCGTGAATGCCCAACCGATGCCGTGCGCGGTCACGCCGTCGCGCACGACCGAGTTCGCGGTCACGTAGTCGGGATCATCGAAGTTGATGAAGTCCTGCGACGCGACGCGCGCGAAGACGGCGAACGTGACGACGACGAGGACAACGCACGCGATCAGCACCGGTTTGCGATCAATCGGCGGCGGCGTTGTGTCCACGCGGGCCGCCGTCAACTTGTCCGTCGTTTTCTGGCGGGATTTTCGTCCCATGAACGGGCGTAGTGTAGTTGATACGATCACACGCGCATGGACGTCGTCGCGCGGCTCACGCGCTTTCTCACACACCTGATCAGCGAGACGAACGGGCTCTCACTCGAGGACACGCTCGTGCTCGCGGAACAGGCGCCGCAGCTCGACTCCGACGCCGAGCTCGCGCATGCGATCCGCGAGTTCCACGCGCTCCTCGGACGCTTCCGCGTCCACGCCGCGCCGATCGAAGCGCTGCTCGATCATCCGCTGTCGCACGCGCTGGCCGGGTTCTTCCACACGTTTCCGCTTCCGTTCCGCGACGAGCACATTCATCTCACCGGCTCACTCGCCGCCGACTTCGTCTACCCGCGCCTCGCGCCGCTCCTCGAAGGTCCGCATCGCGCGCTGTACGAGTCGAAGATCGCGCAGGTCTACGGCGACGACGCGCTGCCGATCCGCAACGTGCACGACGTCGACCGATTGATCCGGCTCGCGGAGAGCGGACGCTTCGATCGCTATCTGCAGATTCTCTATCTGCCGAAATTGATCCTCACGAGCCGCGAAGCGCATCGCGATGCCGCGTATCACATGGCCAGCCGTCTCTATCGCACCGCGAACGTCGGCGGCCTGCGACTCAAGTTCACGCTGTTCCGCGATACGACCGATCCGTCGGAACAAATCCCGGGACTTGAGAGCGTCACCGCCGAGGACGTGCTCCTCGGCTTGTACGAAGGCTTCCGATCGTTTCAATCCGAAGCCCCGCAATTCCAATTCATCCTCTCGCCGAGTTTCCGCAAGGAGGCGGGCTTCTACGACGCGACGCGTTACAAAACGAAACGCGAGAGCTTCGACGATCAGGTGCGCCAACTCGTCGAATTGCTCGCGCGTCATCCGGAACTGCGCGACGTCGTCACCGAGATCGACACCGTTGGCAACGAGCGCGGCTTCTATCGCAAGGCGCATTTTCAGGAGATGCGCGTCGGCATCCGCAAGCTGCAGGCGTACGGCTTCCGCACGCGCAGCCATCACGGCGAAACGTGGGACACGCTGCGCCACGGCATCCAGGCCGTCGACAACGCCATGAACATCTGGCGCGTCGACGCCATCGAGCACGGCCTCTCCCTCGGCATCAACCCGAACTTCTACTTCCACAGCATGCTGCAACGCATCCTGCGCGCGAACCGCCGAGGCGAAGCCGTGAATCCGAGATCGAGCGAGCTCGCGGAACTGATGGACATGGACACCAGCGGACGCGAAGCGATCCGCGAGAAGCTGATCAACGGCGTCCCGCTCACCGACGAAGAAGCGACGCTGGCGACGAAAACGAAGTTCCATCACGCGACCGAGGTCGAGACCTACCAGCACGACGTGCTCAATCGGATGATCGACAAGCGCCTGACGCTCATCTCCCTGCCGTCGTCGAACAAACGCCTCACCGGTCAACTAGCGGACTACGCCGACCACCCGTTCTCGTGGTGGGAGAAAAAAGGCCTCCGCCTCGGCGTCGGCACCGATAACGACATCACCCTCTCGACGAGCTTCCTCCGCGAGATGCTGATCCTGCTCTACACGGATCCGCTGGAGTTGAAGATCACGAAGCTGTTGATCGTGACGACGGGCGAGTCGCGGCGTGGATATCTCAGCCACTTGTTGTGGGGGATGAGGAAGAGCCTCCGGGCGTCGTAGGAGTCTTCGATCGAAACCAGTGGAGCGGCGGCCGCTCTCGGCCGCCGGATTCTCGCGAGAGGTCGGCGGCCGAAGCGGCCGCCGCTCCACTGGTCAGAATTCGAGGAATTCTTCAGGATAGTGACTGAGATCGAGGCGCTCCTCGTCAGGAACGGGGCGAATCCCCCACTGCTGCATCGCAAGTGCTCCGAAGAGGACCTCGATCGGAGTGCCTTCTTCGTCTTTCCCGATCTCGTTGATGACGAGCGCATAGGTCGAGATCGTCTTTCCCTCGATTTCCGCGTTGAGGGTGGCGCTGGTGTTGGTCTCTTTGACCGTGCCTCCGAGTGCAGTACGCATCGGCATCGGTGTAGGGGTTGTATTCAACAACTGCGCAACCGAGGGAATGACGTACGTGTTGCGAGCTCCTGTATCAAACAACGTCCAGCACTCTCGCCCATCGATCCGAATTGCTTGCCTAATTCGTCCCATCGTTCTCGATTTTAGTGCTTCCGCCGTTCCACAGCGTCGACAATCTCCGCCAGCCGCATCTTCGGCAGTCTTCGCTCATAACCCCAGATCCCGTCGAGCCACTCGGTTCCCGTCGTCTTCTCCTGCGCCTCGGAGATCATGCGCAGGGCTTCGACGACGCCGGGGACGACGTAGGTGTGGCCGCGTTCGTCGCGGAGCATGGTCCAGAGCCAGTCCTGCATGGTGCCGAGGTCGGTGCGGGACTGCGTGAGCAGGCGGCCGAGGGCGCGGAGGCGGTGGAGGATCGCGACGAGGCCGCACGTCGCGAAAAATGAATACGGCTCGAGGGATGCGACGCGCGCGGCGAAGGATGCTTCGTCGCGATGCGTCGTCACCGCGCCGGGGTGGAGATCGGCGGGAAGTTTCACGCTGGACACGATGCCGTGCGGACGGAGATCGATGAAGCCGTTCACGCTCATTTGAAACGCGCGGTACTCCGGCGCCGGGTCGTCAAACATTCGCGCGAGCGAGTCTTCCTGCGTCACGATCTTCCCGAACGGCGCGACGTAGTAGCCGCAGCGCGCGGTGTTGTCGTCGACGACGATCGGCGTTCCGAGCGACGTGACGGTGAAGACGGCGTCGAGCACGACTTTGAGGACGGCAAGATGCGCTTCGTCCCGCGCGCCGAACTGTCCGGGATCGCGCATCGGCTTCAGCGTCAGCAGTTGTCCCGGCTTGTCGGCGGTGACGAGCGTGTGCAGGTCCTTTGCGAGCGTGTCGACGTCCCACAGCTCGACGTCGCGGAACGTGAGCGCACGCGAGTTGTCGAGGAGGAAGCGCTTCGGATCGAACGACGCGTGCGGATTCTCCTCGAGTGCGTCGATGTCGAGCGTACGCAATCGATGCAGCGTGATGAGCAGCGCGAGCGTGTGCAGCTCGGCCTGATGTTTCGCCGAGCCGAGGTCCTGCAGCGCCATCGGATCGATCCCGCTCAGCTGCGCGTTCAGCAGCACCGGCTGATAGAGAAAATCGAAGACCTGCTTCGAATTCACGGTCTCGGTGTAATAGCAGATGCTGTCTTTGAACCACGGCACGTTCGGATCGTCGCCGAGAAGGCCGACCGATGCGAGCACGTGTCCGAGCTCCGACACCGACGCGACTTTCATCACGCGGTAGAGCGCGTCCGCATTCGCGACGCTGAAGAAGCCGTTCTCGCCGCTGCGGATGGCGTACTCGGGATGGATTTCGTCGCCGAGCTTGAAGTGCAGATTGTGGGTGCCGCTGCCCTCAGCGGCACCGCGACCGCTGAGGGCAGCGGTCGCCACATCCAGTTTCAGCGTGATCGGCTTGAAGAGATGGATCGACTGCTTGCGTTCGCGCGCGCCGCGGAAGAGCTCATGCTTCGCGTCGCGCAGCGCCTTCACGATGCCGCCGTGCAGCGGAATCGACTCGCGCATGCGCACTTCGTCGATGCCGATCGCGGCGGCGGTGACGAGCATGAGCACGCCGCGCTGCGCGTACTTCTGCATCAGCTCCTCGGCGTCGATGTGCTTCTGCCGCAGCGCTTCGTCGCGCGACGCGTGCGCGAAGCCGAGGCGCGGCGTCGTGCGGGCGTCGGGCGTCTCGTCATACATCCCGCCGACGCCGGTAGTGTGCGCGACCAGCACGCGCGCGCCCCACTGTTCGCGCACGGCGACGAGATCGTCGGCGAACGCGTTCTCGAATTCGTCGCGCACGCGCGTCGTGAGCTCCGTGCCGAGGCCGAGGGCGTTCGCGACGATGCCGAGACCGCCGGTTTGATACGCGAGGATGCTCGGCAGCGGAAAGCCGAGAAGCACGGAGCGGAACGGCTTGTCGCCGTAGTCGCGCAGGCGCTGCTTGCGATCTTCGAGGAACGACGTGACGGGACGCGTTGCGCGCACGTAGTCGACGAGTTGCTCGGGAGTCGACACGTTCGCGAAATTCAGAAACTCGTCGACTGCACTCTGGCGCGACGCGCTGTCGGCATCGGTCACGATCTCGAGTCCGGGCACCGGCTTCAACTCGAACTTCGAGATCGCGACGTAGACGCCGCCCGGCGTGAGGTAGCCGTGCTCGAAGTGCTTCGGGATCGTGCCGGCGCCCCAGCGCGAGCGCGTGAAGCGTTTGAGGCGCGACTCGAACGTATGCACTTCATCGTCGCTGCGGCCGGTGACGATGAGCACCGGCACGTCGTCGGCCGACGACGGCGGCGCGATCGTCATCATCTCCTCGAACATCGCCACCATCTGCATCGCCGCAGCGCCGCCGACCGCTCCCGTGCCGCCGATGAAAACGTGCACGTCGCGGTAATGCGCGCCCGAGCGCGCCGCGTGAACGAGGCGAGGACCGAAGCGAGACTTCTTGAAGAGCATCCGGACGGGAAGGATATCGCGGGGCGGGCGCTGGGTGCGGGTGCGGGGTGCGGGTGCTGGGTGCTGGGTGCTGGGTGCTGGGTGCTGAGTTATCAACGGCTCAGCACCCGGCACTCAGCACTCTGCACTCAGCACTCTGCACTCAGCCCTATCTCAAGCGGAGCGTGCAATCCCAATCGCCCGCGCTGTCGCGGCAGCGAATCGTGACGTCGAACGGATCGATCGACGTGATCCGCATTCCGTTCCACGGGATCTCGCCGTTCGCGGCGATCACGCGGCGTGTGGGTCCGGCAGCGTTTTTCACGAGGTGCGCGAAACCGCGGCCGGTGTCGCAACTCTGCAGAACGATCGTCGCGAAGGGATCGAGGCGCGAGAAAAATTCGGCGAGGCGATCGGCGTCGTCCGCGTCGAGCGAGCGCGCGTTGCGGCCGTTGAGTGAGATCGAGAACGGATCGCCGTGTCCGGAGATGACGAGCAGCTTCGCGCCGTCCACGTCGATCGCGAACAGCTCATCGTCCGTCGCGACCTGGCTGTGCACTTCGACGTCGTACGTCTTCGCGAGACGCCGGCGCAGCAGCCACTGATGCGGCGTGTAGAACACGCGGCGGAACATCGCACGCTCGCGCGGGTAGATGAGCACGGCACGATCGCGCGCATAGAGCGAAGGCGCAAAAAGGAGAAGCAACGCGATGAAAGCGCGCATGAGGCCGTTTTGGACACGGCCATTGTACGCTCACCTGTGGAGCGGCGGCCGCCGCTCCACAGAGGCATTACTCCGGCGCGAGCCGGCCGCCTGCCTGGCCGAGGACGTAGCGCCAGCCGCTCTGCGTGCGGACGTACGTGTCGCTGAACCACACGCGGTAGGCGAACGGTTTTCCCTCCTCCGTTCCCTTCGCTGACAGCAGCGCGGTGATGACCGCGGTGTCACCCCACACGCGCACGGTCTGATTCGTGTCGCGCTGCTGTTCGTAGACGATGTGGCCGCTCTTCGCTTCGTTGAGCAGGTCTTTCTTCGTGAAGTGTTTTCCGGTGCCGGTGATGAGCACGAAGTCGTCGGCGAGGATGCGGTCCATCGTCGCGGCATCGTTCTTCTCAACAGCAAGCTGATACTCGGTGTCGAGGGCGGCGATCGTTTGTTCGGTCGTCAGCTTTCCTTTCGTCCATACAACGTGGTGAGCGATGCCTGCGCGAGGACGTGCCCGTGAATGACGACGCGCAGTTTTCGCCAGGTCATCGGCGTGCCGGCATCGTCGATCGTGGGGATGTCGAGCGCGTAGACGGTGAATCGATATTTGTGCGGCGGGCCGGCGGGCGGACACGGGCCGCCGTAGTTGCGCTGCAGAAAATCGCTGTACGCGTGGCGCGAGCCGGGCGGCAGCGACACGTCGGACGCGCCGGCGTTTTCCGCGAGTCCGTTCGCCGAGGCGGGGATGTTGTACGCGGCCCAGTGAATGAAGCCGTCGCCCATCCGCGCTTCGTAATCGTCGAGGAGCACGACGAAGCTCTGCGTGTTCGGCGGCGCGTCCGACCATTGCAACGCGGGGGAGCGGTTCGGCCCGCGGCAGTCGAGCGCGTTGAGGACCGTCGTTTCGGCAAGCGTTCCCCCTTCGGAGACAGCAGGACTGGTGAGCGTGAATGCGCCTCGCGCGGTGACGGCGACAAACAAAAGCGCGGCAAGTAGTGTTGTCTTCAACATGAGCGTGATCAATCTGCAGCCGCGGCGGGATATTCGCTAACGTATGCGTTCAGAAAAGGGTTCGGGTGTACGCCGTCGCAGTTTCGCGAGACGACACGTGGAGCGGCGGCCGCTTCGGCCGCCGGTTTCTCGCGAGAGGTCGGCGGCCGAGGGCGGCCGCCGCTCCACTATTTATCGTTAAACAACTCTACGAATTCGTAAATGAAATTTCCGGTGCCCAACGCATCCGAGAACTCGTTGATGAACACGCCCTTGTTGCACGTCGCCGGCCCGCCCGCCCCGGGGTTGCCGGTCGATGACGCGGTGCGGCTCCAGCTCGACTCCGTTCCCGCCGCGCTGCAGCCGCTGAGGCGCTTGAGGCTTTCGCCTCCGGCGCTGGCCATCGCGACAGTCGCGCCGTCGACGGTGGTCGCGCCGTTTTTCAGCGTGTAGGTTTCACTGCCATTGATCTGCGGCATGGTGTCGGCGGAGTTGATGTAGACGACGTTGCTGCCGAGGGTGACGCCCCAGAACGTCTGGAACTGCGCCTGCGTCGCGTTGCGGCCGATGACGACGTAGCCGTGCGACGGAATCGTCGTGCCGGCCGGAATCGTGTACGTCAGCGTCGCATTGGCCTGCGTGATCGTGTAGCCGCCGATGTTGATCGGCACGCCGTTGCTCACCGTCACGTTGACGGTCGTCGACGTGCCGATGTTGTTTGCCGCGTCGTACGCCTTCGCGACGAGCGCGTGCGATGCATTCGTCGCCGTCGTGGTGTCCCAGCTCCACGCATACGGCGACGTGGTGTCGGTCGATTTCAACACGCCGTCGAGATAAAACTCGACCGTCGTCACGCCGACGTTGTCGGATGCGGACGCGGTCACATTCAAAGCGCCCGAGACGGTCGCACCACTCGATGGAGCCGTGATCGAGACAGTTGGTGCGGTCGTATCGCCGGCGGTTGCTGAATCGTTGTGCAGCTCGATGAACTCGTAGATGAAGTTGCCGGTGCCGCTAGCGTCGGAGTGCTCGTTGATCTTCACGCCGCCGCCGCATCCGCCGCCCGCGCCGCTGCCGGGATTGCCGGACGTGTCGACAAGCGTGTTCCACGTTGATCCGCACGGATCGACGCGCTGCAGCGACTTCGCGGCCGTCGCCGGCTGCGACGGAGTCGGTCCGTCGACGACGACGGACGACGCGTTCTTCAGCGTGAAGTTTTCGTCGCCGTTGATCACCGGCATCGCGCCGGCAGTGGTGAGATAGACGACGTTGCTGCCGAGGGTGCGCGCCCAGAACGTCTCGAACGCGGCCTTCGTCGCGTCGCGCGCGATGACCAAATACCCCTCGGCCGGAATGATCGTGCCCGCCGGAATCGTGTACGTGCCGGCGGCATTCGCCTGCGTGACGATCCATCCCGAGACGTCAGCGCTTCCCGATACGACGTTGCTGACCGTCACGCTGACGTTTGTCGACGTGCCGGCGTTGTTCGCCGCGTCGTACGCTTTCGACGCGAGCGTGTGCGAGCCGTTCGCAACGCTCGCGGTGTTCCAGCTCCACGCGTACGGCGATGTCGTGTCGGTCGACTGCAGCGCGCCGTCGAGCCAGAACTCGACTCTCGTCACGCCGACGTTGTCGGATGCGGACGCGGTCACGTCCGTCGTGCCCGAGACCGTTGCGCCATTCGACGGCGCGGTGATCGAGGTCGTTGGCGGAGTCGTGTCGCCGCCGCCGGCCTGATACGTGATCCACATCGGCGACGACCAGAGGTCGTGCCCGTCGGACTGCACGGCGTGGACGTAATAGTAATACGTGCCGGACGTGAGCGACTCGGTCGTCGTCGCGCTCGACGTGTTCGACCACGTCGCGTACGGCCCGGCCGGAACGCCGCCGCCGATTTGGCCGCGCCACAGCTCGATCGACGAGATCGTCTCGCCGTCAGGATCGTAGAGGTTCATCACCAGCGTCGCGCCGCCGGCGGCGTTGAAGATGTCGCCCATGACGTGCGCGCTGTCGCTGGTGCGGAACACGAGCTGCGCGTTCGGATCCTCGGTCGCATAGAAGTGCCGCGCGCGATGCGCGGCCATGATGTTCGCCTTCGTGAGCGAGGCCGCGAGGTACACGGTGCGCGTCGGTAGCCCCATGCCATAGTTGTTGCAGTGCGCGTCGTGATCGGCGGTCGGTCCGACGTGGAATCCTTTGTTGAGCGCGGCCTTCCACTGATCGCTGTAGTCGGTCGCGCCGACGTTCGCGTTCGCGCAGTCGGTCGCGGTCGTGAATGCGAGTCCGCTGCGCACCGCGACGCCTTGGATCGCGTTGTCCGCGTTCGCGTCGAACGCGAGGTTGTCGAAGTGACCGGCGGACGGGTGATTGAGCACGCCGAGCGCGCCGGCCGACGAGGGATTCGCCACCGAGCGCGCATAGAGCGTGAGGTACGCGAAGCGTTTCGGAGTGAAGACGTCGAAGTAGCAATTCGTGCCTGCCGTGCACTCGGGATTCGGACCGTTGCAGGTCGAGCACGTTTCCCATCCGAAGAGCTTTGGCGTCTCGATGAGCGTGACGTGCCCCTCATCGGGATTCGTCAGCACGCCCCACTCCATTCCGTACAGCGCGACGAACGAGCCGCTGACCGTGGACGTGTTGGCCTGCGCCAATCCGTCCGCATAGCGCTGCCGCACCTTCACCTCGGTCGTCGGCGGGAGGTTCGTGTCCATCGCGTCGTTGATGAGGTGGTTGTGCTCGTTGATGAGCCAGTAGTCGAGTCCCGCGGTGTTGCGCGCGTAGTTGTAGACGTCGGCAGGCGCGAACGTGCCGCTGCCGTACGCGTTGCCGGACGCGCAGTTCGTCGTCGGCTGTCCGCCGTCCGACCAATTTGAATGCGAGTGCGTCGAGCCGTAATAGAAGTTGTAGGCGAAGCCGGCTTCCATCGGCGCGTGCTGCTGCACCTGGCAGCTCGTCGCGTGCGCGGAGAGACGCAGGTCGCGCGACTGCTGCAGCGGCAGATCGTAGTCGACGATCACTTCATCGCTCGAGGCGAGCGCTTCTTCGTGATCTTCGAGGACGGCGTCGTACGAGTCGGGAAGCGCGCGCAGACGCGCGATGCGGTCGCCGAGGTAACGGGCGACGAAAGTGTAGCGATACTTGCCGGCGGGAACGAGCTGTCCGGTGTCGTCGCGGCCGTCCCAGTAGAACTCCGCGACCGCGGCGCCGTCGCGTCCGATGAACGCGCGTCCGCCGGTGCTCATCACGCGACTCCCGTCTTCCACGCGATCGATGCGCACCTGCCACACCGCGAAGCCGTAACGCTTCTCGTGTGCAGCGCGCTGATACGAGAGGATCGAGAACAATCGCACGGTTCCGAGCTCGCCGGGATGATTCGGCGAGAACTGATACGCGCTCGATCCGATGAAAGCGATGAAGTTCGCATCGCAGTCGTCGAACTCCTGGCCAAGGAGAGGGAACGCGAGAACGAGGAGCACCAGAGCGGGAGAGAGGAACCGCATTGGAAAGCCTCCGTTTAATTGTGATCGGAAAATGTTTCGGTTTTAGGGCCAGGAAATTGTAATCGAAGATGGCAGACCGCGGATGGCAGATGGCAAAAACGAAAGCCATCTGCCATCTGCCATCCGCCATCTCGCATCGAGCAAGCCAAACGAAGTGGGCCAGGCGCCGAACGGCACCTGGCCCGCGCTCCGAATCGCCCACTGGCAGGGTGTGAACGGCCCGGATTCTGTTTGGTGGTGACACTACTGCCGATCGCGACAAAATGCGAACGGCACGCCATGTCTCGCAACCATTTGAAAAGGCTCAAGTTGCAGAAACGGTAGGACCACTACCCTTGCTTTTCATTCCCCGGATGCGTAGGCTGAATGCGTAGTGAGCGTCCAGGACGGAGACAGCACCCAAACCTCGCGTACGCGTCTGCTGAATGCGGGAAAGATGCTGTTCGCGCAGAACGGGTACGAGCAGACGCCGACCGCCGCGATCGCGCGCGAGGCGGGCAGCTCGGAATCGCAGCTGATCCGCTATTTCAGCGGAAAAGCAGGACTGCTCGAGGCGATCTTCAACGACGCGTGGGCGCATCTGCAGGAGACGATGCCGGCGCAGATCAGCAGCGCCGAGCACGGACGCGACGCGCTGATCCGTCTGCTCGAGCTGTTCATCCGCGCGATGAGCGCCGATCACGACATCGCGTTTCTTTTCCTCTTCGAAGGCCGCCGCCCGCGCGGCGCGACGCACGACGTGTTGCTGTCGAAGGGCTACGTGCGCTTCGCCGAAGGACTCGATCTCGTCATCCAGCGCGGCATCGCCGACGGCTCGTTCCGCACCGATCTCAACGGGAAGGTCCTCGCCTCCGCGCTCCTCGGATGCGCCGAAGGAATGATCCGCGACCGCGTGCTCGCGCTGCGCAACAACCAGCCGATGCCGTTCGACGACGACGCGATCGTCACGACGTTCACGGCGATGGCGAACGGGCTGGCGCCGTAGGCGCCTCAGCGCCGTGGGCACTGAGGCGAATTGAGAATTGTGAATTGGGGATTGTGAATTGAGAATCTCGGCGAAGGCCGCGTCACAATTCACAATTCACAATTCTCAATTCTGCTCAAATCCCCGCCGCCGCGAAGTTCCCGACCACGGCCGGCCGCACGCCCCAGATGTCGCGCGCGTACTCCTGGATCGTGCGGTCGGATGAGAACTTGCCCATGCGCGCGATGTTGAGGAGCGACTTGCGCAGCCACGCGTTGCGATCGACATACGCGGCGTCGACGTCCTTTTGCCGCTCGACGTAAGCAGGCAGATCGGCGAGGTGCACGTACTCGTCGCGCGTCGAGAGGAGCTGCGCGAGGATCGGGCGGAAGACGTCTTTGTCGCCGCGCGAGAAGTGTCCCGTCGCGAGCGACTCGATCACGCGCCGCATCCATTTGTGCTCGTTGAGGTAGAGCTGCGGATCGTAGCCGGAGGCGAGAAGCTCGCGCACGGCGTCGGCTTCGAGTCCGAAGATGAAGATGTTGTCGCGTCCCACTTCGTCACGGATCTCGATGTTCGCGCCGTCGAGCGTGCCGATGGTGAGCGCGCCGTTGAGCGCGAGCTTCATGTTGCCCGTGCCTGATGCTTCTTTCCCCGCCGTCGAGATCTGTTCCGACAACTCCGCCGCCGGCATGATCGCCTCGGCCAGCGTCACGCGATAGTCCGGCAGGAAGACGACGCGCAGATGATCGCGTGACTTCGGATCGGCGTTGATCACTTCGGCGATCGAGTGGATCAACTTGATGATCATCTTCGCCATGAAATATCCCGGAGCGGCTTTGCCGGCGAAGAACACCGTGCGCGGCTGCTTCGGCACTTCGCCGTCTTCGACGATGCACCAGTAGCGATGTACGACGTGCAGCGCGTTGAGGAGCTGGCGCTTGTATTCGTGAAACCGCTTCACCTGCACGTCGAACATCGACAGCGGATCGACGGTGATGCCGGTCAGCTCTTTGCTGAGCCGCGCCAGCGCGACCTTGTTGCGGCGCTTTACGAGGTCGAGCCGTTCGAGCAGCACGCCGTCCTCGGCAAACAATTCGAGCTCGCGCAACCGATTGAGATCGGTGATCCATCCGTCGCCGATCGTTCTCGTGATCAGCGACGCCAGCGCGCGGTTCGAGTGCAGCAGCCATCGCCGCGGCGTCACGCCGTTCGTCTTGTTGTTGAAGCGCTCCGGATAGAGACGGTGAAAGTCGGGCGCGAGCGTCGTCGTGACGAGCTTCGAGTGCAATTCGGCGACGCCGTTGATCGAGTGACTGCCGGCCATCGCGAGGTTCGCCATCCGCACTTCGCCGTTCTCGAGGATTGACACGCGGTTCTGCATCGTCGCGTCGCTCGGATATCGCCGCTCGACGTCCGCGAGCAATCGCCGGTTGATCTCCTGGATGATCTGCAGGTGCCGCGGCAAAACGCGGCCGATCAGATCGACCGACCAGCGCTCCAGCGCTTCGGGCAGCAGCGTGTGATTCGTGTAGCCGCACGCGGCGACGGTGAGCGCCCACGCCGCTTCCCACGGCATGCGCTCTTCATCGACGAACGTGCGCATCAGCTCCGCGACCGTCAGCGCGGGATGCGTGTCGTTCATCTGGATCGCGACTTTCTCCGCGAAGTCGTCGAACGAGTCGTGCGCGTCGCGATAACGCTTGATGATGTCGCGCACCGAACAGGCGACGAGGAAGTACTCCTGCAGCACGCGCAGCTCTCTCCCCGCGGCGACGACGTCGGACGGATAGAGCACTTTCGAAATCGACTCGCCGGTGATCTTGTCCTGCACCGCGCGGTAGTAATCGCCGTGATTGAACGAAGCGAAGTCGAACGACTCGACGGCTTCGGCTTTCCACAGGCGCAGGATGTCGCAGGTGCCGACGCGGTACCCCGCGATCGGAGTGTCGTAGGCCACACCCTTCACTTCGGTCTCTGGAATCCAGCG
>Ga0209468_1000004_pt1 | contig 219437 bp, 186 predicted proteins | sample GraSoiAngelo_102_FD_185871 | JGI IMG/M metagenome (GOLD analysis project Ga0209468, IMG submission 185871) | Grasslands soil microbial communities from the Angelo Coastal Reserve, California, USA - 14_0903_02_40cm (SPAdes) (version 2) | ecosystem: Environmental > Terrestrial > Soil >...
GGCTACTACTCGATGATGGAGGGAGGAATGATCTAGCGCAGCGCGGGAGCTAGCCCGCGACCAATGCCGGCTTCCGCGCCTTCGTCTCGCTCTCCGCGTACACGGGCGTCAGCCAGTTGTAGCGATCCGGGATGTCGCCGCCGATGTAGGCGAAGAACTCCTTCTGCAATCGCTCCGTGATCGGACCGCGACGGCCGTTGCCGACCGTGATCTTGTCGATCGAGCGGATGGGAGTGACTTCGGCCGCGGTTCCAGTGAAGAAGACTTCGTCGGCGATGTACAGCATCTCGCGCGGGATGAACGTCTCGACGACTTCGAAGCCGAAGTCGCGGGCGATTCTGAGAATGCTCGAGCGCGTAATGCCGCCGAGGATCGAGGCGCCGAGGGGCGGAGTGAAGATGCGGCCGTCGCGAATGATGAAGATGTTCTCGCCGGATCCTTCGCTGACGTATCCGTTGACGTCGAGCGCGATGCCTTCGGAGTACCCGTCGATCGCGGCTTCCTGCCGGATCAGGATGGAGTTCATGTAGTTGCCGGTCGCTTTCGCGAGCGCGGGGAACGTGTTCGGAGCCATGCGGTTCCACGACGACACGCGCACGTCGACGCCCTGTTCGATCGCCTCAGGGCCGAGGTACTTGCCCCAGATCCATGCGCCGATCACGACGTCGACCGGGCACGCGCCGGGAAACACGCCGAGGGAGTGATAGCCGCGATAGACGACCGGACGGAGATAGCAGTCTTCGAACTCGTTCGCCTGAATGAGATCGATGCAGGCCTGGCTGATCTCGTCCATCGTGAACGGCAGATCCATCCGGTAAATCTTGGCGCTGTCGAAGAGGCGGCGCGTGTGCTCCGGCAGGCGGAAGACCGCGGGACCGCGTTTCGTGTTGTAGCAGCGGATGCCTTCGAAGAGACCCGATCCGTAGTGGACCGCGTGCGTGAAAACGTGGATTTTCGCATCGGCGAAATCCACCAGCTGCCCGTTCATCCAGACTTTTTTCACTTCCTCGAATGGCATCGGAACCTCCCTAAGGCCGGCACGGGCGTGGCTCGGATGAGCCAGAGGATGAACTGCGGTCGGAGTATAGGGGTCGCACTTTTGCAGTGTCAAATGCGAGAACTCTGCCGATAAACTCTCGTCCGGCATCGAATGGATTTACGCGGAAAGACAGTTGTGATCACCGGCGCGTCGAGCGGCATCGGCCGCGCCACGGCCATCGAAATGGCCCGCCGCGGCGCCAACGTCGTGATCGGTGCGCGGCGCATGCCGCAGCTCGAGGAGACCGCGGCCGCCTGCCGCGCGCTCGGCGTTTCCGCTATCGCCGTGCAAACGGACGTGACGAAGCCGGAGGAGTGCAAGCGTCTCATCGATGCAGCGCAGCGCGTGGACGTGCTCGTCAACAATGCCGGCTTCGCGATCTTTGACGCGATTGCCGACGCGGATCCCGGCGAGCTGCGCGAGCTGATGGACACGAATTATTTCGGCACCGTGCACTGCACGCAGGCGGTGCTGCCGCAGATGCTCGAGCGCAGCGAGGGAACGATCGTGAACGTCTCCTCGATTACCGGCATCATGGGCTTCGCGCGGATGGGCGGCTACTGCGCGACGAAGTTCGCGCTGATCGGCTTCACCGAGGCGCTGCGCGATGAGGTGCTGTCCCGCGGCGTACGCGTTGCACTGGTCTGCCCCGGCACGACCGACAGCGAATTTTTCGTGAAAGCGGAACGCGGCATGATGCCGACCGCGTCGCGTCTTATGATCGCCGTGAAACCGCAGCGCGTCGCGCGCGCGATCTGCAACGCGGCCGAGGACGGCCGCTATCGCCGTATTCTTCCGCTGCTCGCCATGACCTACATGCGTTTGAAAGAGCTCTTCCCGCGATTCGCACACTTCCTGATGCGCCGCACGTCGTCGCTCCTGGAGCGGAAGTGATTCGCCGCGCAATGCCTGCCACGATGGCGCTGATCGTCGCGATCCTCATCGGCTTCGGCGTCGAGATCGTGACCGGTGCATGGGTCGACTTCCGCAAGCTCGCCTACCTCGGCGCGATTGTTCCGGAATGGATCAACGACGGCCAGTACTGGCGCCTTCTCAGCGCGATGTTCCTCCACGGCGACGGCACGATTCGCGGAGACTTCCTCCACCTCGGCATGAACCTCTTCGCGCTGTACCAGCTCGGAAGTTTGTACGAATTGATGTTCGGTACGCGCCGCTTCGTCCTCATCTACTTCGTCACCGGCATCGCCGCATCGCTGACGAGCTACTTCCACAACATAGGCGCATCCGTTGGCGCGAGCGGCGCGATCTTCGGCATCCTCGGCGCGTTCATTTTCTCCGTCCGCCGATCGCCGCGCTGGCGCGACGAGCGCGCGGCGCGCAGCATCGTGCGGCAGCTGATTTTCTGGATCGGCGCAAACCTCGCGATCGGAGCCATGATCCCGCAGATCGATCTCGCCGCACACCTTGGCGGACTCGTCTCCGGTCTCATCCTCGGCGCGATTCTTCCGCACGGCGAGCCCCCGCTCCCGCCCGCGCGCGTCGTCGTCGACGTCAGGCCGTACGGCGAAGGATCAATCGCAGGTCCTGGGGTGCAAAGAGACGATCGTTGATCGCGTGCACCACGCGCTGCAATTCAGGCGCGTCCGCCGGCAAAATCGGGATGCGCATTCCTTCAGGCAGCTCGTGCACCGCGCGCACTTCGTCGATCGCAAAGCCGTGCTCGCGCGCGAGCACCGTCAGCGCGGCGGCGTGACGCGGCGCGAGATGCGTCGGATCGCGCCAGAAATCGGAGGCGGAGACGACGAGCGACTCCGCATTCGGAGTCTCGATCATCAGCAGCCCGCCCTCGCGCAGCGTGCGCGCGGCCTCGCGGAACAACGCGAACAGCGCCTCGACAGGAAGGTGCTCGACGACGTGCATCGCGACAATCGCGCCGAGGGAGGCGTTGTCGATCGATGCGAAACATTCGGGAACGCCGGCGAGCGCGACGTCGAAGCCGCGCGCCTGCAGATCGGCAACCGATCGCTCGTTCGTGTCGACGCCGCGCGCGTTGATGCCCGCTTCGCGACAGGCGGCGAGGAGCTCGCCGCGGCCACAGCCAACGTCGAGCACCGGCTGATGATCTGTCGCCAGCCCCACGTACGGAGCGACGTCCGCACGCACATGCGCTTCGCTTCCTCGCAGCGCGTCCTCGAGCCGCCGGTAGAGCACATCGTCTTGTTGCCCCTCTCCCCGCTCCGCGGGGAGAGGGTGGCGCCCTTCGACTCCGCTCAGGGCAGGCTCCGCGCCGGGTGAGGGGCCGACCGTCGGATTGACGACGTCCCGAATGCGCACTGCCAGCGTCTCGATCTTCTGATCGAGCGCAGCGATCAACGCATCGTTCCGCTTCGCCGCGATCGGGATCAGCTCGCGGATCTTCGTGATCTCGCTTGCGAGTCCTTCATCCGCCGCGCGGACATCGCGCTGCACGCTCTCGATGTCGCCGTGGAGGTCGCGCCTCACGGCTTCGATGTCGTTGCGCAGATCGGTGATCAAATCGAGAATGACGAGATTGAAGTTTCGCTGCCGCTCCGCATCCGGCCCGAGGATGCGCCGAAAAATGTTTCGCAGGAACGAGTTGCCCGGGTAATGACGATCGTCGCGCCAAACCTCCCGCCAGCCATCGGCGCCGGCGGGAGGCGAATCGATGAAACGATCGTCAGACATGGACGAGGTTTATTTTCCCGCGGGTGCGGCTGCCGCCTCGGGAGTCTCTTCGAGCTTCTCCACGCCGATCGCCTGCACTTCGACCTGGATGTGCGCCGCGACGTCTTTGTGCAGTCGCACTTCGACGTCGTGCAGGCCGGTGTTCTTGATCGGATGCGCGAGTTCGATGCGGCGCTTGTCCACATTGACACCCTTCGCCTCGAGCGCGTCGGCAATCTCGTTCGCGGTCACGGAGCCGAACAGCTGGCCGTGCTCGCCCACGCGCTTCTGCACCACGATCTTGATGCCCTTCACGGAATCCGCCGCCTTCTGCGCGGCGTCCTTCTCCTGCTGCGCGAGCACCGTCCACTTGCGGCGCTCGTGCTCGATCTGCTTGAGATTACCGGTCGTCGCTTCGCGCGCGAGATTTTTCGGGAAGAGATAGTTCCGCGCGTAGCCGTCCTTCACGGACACCACGTCGCCGCGTGTGCCGAGGCCGCGGATCTCCTCAGTCAGAATGACCTTCATGAGAGTCGTCCTTTCGCTTCTTGTAATGTCGGAAATCAAAAAACGGATCGAACAGTCCCGCTACGCCGAGCAGCATCGGCCCGACGCCGGTGATGAACGTGAACCCGAACGCGAACAGCGCGCCGATGAAGCCGACGCCCGCTGACGCGAGCAGGAATCGCAGCAGTGCGAATCCCTGCAGCAGGAACAGGAACACCGCGACCATCAGCATGTTGGCGCTCACCGCCTGCAGCGTTCCCTTCAACAGCGGCGCGACGCCGCCGAGAATGAAAGCGAACAGGGCCCACTCCGGCAATGCGAAATTGCGGAACAGATAGACGCCGGGCGCCGTGAGCTTGCGCTTCGCTGCGAACTCGAACCACGAGCGCAGCCGGCCGATCATCATCAGGCTGAGCACGAACGAGACTGCATTCATCACGAGCAACGCCCCCGGCAGCAGCACGCTGGTGTAGTACGCATTCCAGCGTTCCATGAGCGTCACCGCGGCTGCGGGCATCCCGCTCGCGGCATACGCCTTCGCGTACACGGCCGTCGTCACTTTCGCATCGGCGACGAACATCGCGTACGGAGAAAACGAAGCCGCCGCGCGCGCGCCGAGCTCGACGACGCCGAGGCCGGCCGCGCTGCCGAGCAGCATGATCATCAGCACGCGGCCGAACGTTTCGCCGCGCTCGATCATCGGCAGCGCGATCATCGACGGTAGTGCGATCGCCAGCACCGTCACCGCGAGATAGGAAAACCGCTGCATCATCTGCAGCTCGGTCGCCGGGTTGATCGCGAACAGCGCGAAGCCCAAAAGCGTCGCCAGCGCGAGCATGATCCATGTCGAGCGGCGCCCGTTGCGGATCGCGCTGTGAATCACCGTCGCCGGGATGAATACTGTCAGCTCGCTGCGGATCATCAGCGCCGTCAGCAGCGCATATCCGGCAATGCTGCGCACAGTCCGGCCCCACGGCCGTCCCGGCAGCATCACCGGCTCGCTCTGATGGAGAGACGTGTCGATCATCGATAAAAATCAGTCAGCAGTGAACGGAAGCAGCGCGGCGATGCGCGCGCGCTTGATCGCGTTCTGCAGTTTGCGCTGATGCAGCGCGCACGTGCCGGAGATGCGGCGCGGAAGAATCTTGCCGCGCTCCGGGATGAACTGCTGCAGCGTCTTCACGTCCTTGAAGTCGATGTACTCGATCTTCTCGACGCAGAACTTGCAGACGCGCTTGCGGCGATAGAAAAACTTCTTCTTGCCGCCCTGCTGTCCGCCCGGACCGCCGCGGCGATCGTCTCCGCCACCCGGTCCGCCCGGACCCCTTCTCGGACCACCTGTAGACATGGTTGCCATCTGTCGTTCTCCTTACGCCTGCGGCGCTTCCTCGAGTCCTTCCATCGCCGCCTCGGGCGATGGAGCCGGAGCCGCGGCTGCGACCGGGGCCGCGACCGGACGAGCGCGGTCCTTCTTCGGATTGCGCTTCGCCAGTTTGTCGGCGCGCTTGTGGTCTTCATCCGTGCGCACGATCACGTGACGCAGAACGCGGTCGACGTTCTTCATGCGCCGGTCAAGCTCGGACAGCGAGGAGTCGCTTTCCAGCACGAACAGGTGATAGACACCCTCGGTGAATTTATGGATGGGATATGCGAGACGGCGGCGACCCCACGCTTCTTCGTTCTTCAGCGTGGCGCCGTTGCGCTCGGCGACGCTCTTGAAATCGCTGATGAGCGTCGTGGATTCTTCCTCCGTCACTTGCGGAGAAAGGATGAACAGGACTTCATAAGTCCTCATGAAACCTCCTTCTGGCCTAGCGGAACCCTCCCTTTCGGAGTGGTTCAAGGAGCTGGCAGATTGTTAAAGATTTTGCCCGCGAGGGGCAGTAACTGTATGCAAATGCTCCGGTGACGGCAAACTATTCCGTTTGATGCTGTTCTACACGCTCGCGTTCGCCGTCTTTCTCGCATTCACGATCGCGCTCGTTGCGAGTGTCCGCAACGCGACCGGCCGCAAAGTCATTCTTCTCGCCGCGAGCTACACCTTTTATGGATGGTGGAGCGTCCCGCTGCTCGCGCCGCTTCTCTTCACCACGTTCCTCGACTACTTCATTGCGCAGGCCATCGAAGCGGAGCAGCGCGACGTGCAACGGCGCACGCTGTTGATCGTCAGCCTGACCGCGAACCTCGGCCTGCTCGGATTTTTCAAATACTACGATTTCGTCGCAAACGCGATCGGCGCACCGATCGCCGGCGTGCTCCTGCCGATCGGCATCTCGTTCTACACCTTCCACACGATGAGCTACACGATCGATGTGTACCGCCGCGAGATCCCCGCGTGCCGCTCTGCGCTCGACTTCGCGCTGTTCATCGCCTTCTTCCCCGTCCTCGTCGCCGGACCGATCCTTCGCGCGAAACAATTTCTCCCGCAGCTGCAGCGCCGCGTCGAGTTGCAGTTCTCACCGTCGATCCTCTTCCTGTTTCTTCGCGGACTCGCGAAGAAAGTGCTCGTCGCCGACAACCTCGGATCGCTGATCGGCATCGTCTTCGCGAAGCCGCACCTCTGGCCGAGCACCGTCATCTGGATCGCGACGATCGCGTTCGCGATTCAGATCTACTGCGACTTCTCCGGCTACTCCGACATGGCCCGCGCACTCGCACGCCTCTTCGGCTTCGAGATCCCGCTCAACTTCGATCATCCGTACGCCGCGAAGAATCCGCGCGAGTTCTGGCATCGCTGGCACATCAGCCTCTCGACGTGGCTCCGCGACTATCTTTACATCCCACTCGGCGGCAATCGCCGCTACCGCATCCGCAATCTGATGATCACGATGGTTCTCGGCGGCCTCTGGCACGGCGCGAGCTGGAACTTCGTGCTCTGGGGCGCGATGCACGGCGTGCTTTTGATCATCAGCAAGCACATGCCTCGCATCCTCTTCTATTACTGCCTGCTCCTCACATGGATCGCGTTCCGCGTCCACGACTTCCGCGCGATGTTCATCGCGATGAAAAAGTTCGTCGTCTTCGACTTCGACTTCTCGCTCGCGCACCGCGGACTCACCGGCCTTTACTTCATCACCAGCGTCGCGCTGATCGCGCTCTTCTTCGCGATGCCGCGCAATCTCGACGAGCGTCTCTCGCGCGCGCCGCTCGCGGTGCAGGCCGTTGCGTGCGCGATCATCGGCGCCGCGTTCGTCCTCTTCTGGCCTAATACCAGCGCGCCGTTCATTTACTTTCAGTTCTAAACTACGCGCATGGCCGACGTCACGTTCACCGAAGTCGCGAAGCGGTACGGCGATGTCTCGGTCATCGAGAATCTCAACCTGCACATCGACGATCACGAGCTGATGGTGCTCGTCGGTCCGTCCGGCTGTGGCAAGTCGACCGCGCTGCGCATGATCGCCGGCCTCGAGGACGTCAGCGCCGGTACCGTGTCGATCGGCGGCCGCGTCGTCAACAACCTCGCGCCGAAAGACCGCGACATCGCGATGGTCTTTCAGAGCTACGCGCTCTACCCGCACATGAGCGTGCGCGAGAACCTCGAGTTCGGACTGAAGATGCGCGGCGTCGCGAAGGACGAGATGAATCGCCGCGTCAACTTCGCCGCCGATATCCTCGGCATCTCGCACGTGCTCGACCGCAAGCCGAAAGAGTTGTCCGGCGGACAGCGACAGCGCGTCGCCGTCGGACGCGCGATCGTGCGGCAGCCGGCCGTGTTTCTTTTCGACGAGCCGCTCTCGAATCTCGACGCAAAACTGCGCGTGCAAACGCGCGCCGAGATCACGAAGCTCCAGCAATCCCTCGGCACGACGTCGGTCTACGTCACGCACGATCAGGTCGAGGCGATGACGATGGGCCATCGCATCACCGTCATGCGCGAGGGAAAAATCCAGCAGGTCGGCACGCCGCGCGACGTCTATGAACATCCCGCGAACGCATTCGTCGCGCAGTTCATCGGCACGCCGCCGATGAACCTGCTGAAGGCGACGGTCGAAGACTCGGCGCTGCGCACGTCGTCATTCACGCTGCCGCTTCGCATGCCGCTGGAGCCCGGACGCCGCGTGATCATCGGCATCCGTCCCGAACATCTAGGTGTACCGCAGGCTTTCCAGCCTGCGCTCGGGGACAGCCTGTCCCACGTCATCCAAGCGACCGTCGATCTCGTCGAGCCGGTCGGACACGAGTCGATCGTCTACGCGACCGCGGGCACTGAGAAACTCGTCGCGATCTTCGAGCCGCACGAAGCGCCGCGCGCCGGCGACGCGATCTCCCTCGGCGTCGACGCGACGCGCCTTCACTTGTTCGACGGCGACTCCGAAAACGCGATCACGTAATTCCTCGCGCCCTTCACGTCGACCTTTCCGTTGCGACTGATGCGCACGTCAATCGCGCCCTGACTCGTCGCCAGCGGACCGACATGCAGCGGCAGCCAGCGGCGCGGCACTCCCGCGCCGATCACGAGCGTGCCGTCTTCGCGTTCGTACGCAATCGCATCGAGGACCGAGCGGATGAAATCCGACGCGACCCACGCGTGCGGCATGTCGCCGATGAATCCCGCTTTCCGATACTCCGTCCGCACGACCTCGGCCCACTGTTTCCATCCGCGCGGCCGGCGGTCGAGCATGAAGAGATCGACGAGTTGCAGCGCGCGATTCTTTTCGCCGAGGCGGATCAATGCGCCGATGTTGCGCATTTCGTAGGGCGTGTAGTCGGCGCGCGGGCGCGCGAGGTTCGACAGATACTTTTCGTACGTGCGGCGCAGTTCCTTTTCAGGGAGCAGCGTCGCGAGGCCAAGGGGTGAGATCGCGATCGACGTCGACGTCGGATCGAAGTCCGCGAGCTCGACGGATGCGGGGACGTAGTCGAGTTGATGTTTGTCGATCGTGCGACGAATGGAATCCGCAACGTCGCGCCGAAAGTCGGGAGTGTTCACGCCTTTCACGCAGAAAAAATCGTCCCAGTACGAATGCACCGGCTTCGCGGAGTAGCCCTCGTGACTGATCGACTCGGTGACCAATCCTTCGAACTCGCCGTGATTCTGCGCGCGCAGTTCATTGATGTAGCGCGCGGCCGCTTCTTTGTGCGACTGCAGAATCTTCTCGCCCGTGTACCGCTCGATCTCGTCGATGAGAAAAATCAGCTCGCCGTGACTGTCGTTCTCCGGAACGGGATCGGCGCCGCGTTTGTCGACGCAGCACGGAACTTTTCCGTTGTCGTATTGAAACGACGCGAACCACGTCGCGAACTGCTTCGCGATGGCGGCATGTCCGAGTCGCAGCAGCAGCGAAGAGATGAGCGCGCCGTCGCGAATCCACGCGCGCTCGTACGAGCGCGAGCCCGGCTGCAGAGCGGGGCCGTCGCGATGGATGAGCGTGTACGCGAGGTTCGCGCGGATCGTGTCGCCGATCTCCGGCGCGCCTGCGATGTCGATCGCGACGCGATGCAGCTTCTCGCGCCAGTCCGCCGCGATTTTCTCGAACGGCTCGTGCTTCGCGCCGGCTTGCAGCGGGATGTCGATTTCACATCGAGTGGTGCGCGCCTCCGGCGCGCCTTTCGAAAAGCGCGCCGGAGGCGCGCACCACTCCGGGACGTGCTTCAGCTCCGGATGAAACACCTTCGCGACGCCGCCTTCGGTGTTGAGGAACTGCGTCGACGGATTCACCTGAAACGGCCGTTTCTCGAGTCGGAGTGACGCGTTCCCGCGCACGCGATAGCGCAGCTGCAGCATCGACGAGCTGCTCACCGCCGCGGTCATCGTCATCGACGCGTTCTTCGTCGTCCACGTCACCGACGGAATCGGCAAGTCGCCTTCGGCAAGCGACTGCGTGATGTCGACGTCCGCCCATGTGAGCCGCTTGCCGTCGACGATGAGAAACGGCTCGATCGACTCGCCGCTCTTGAACGGCTCGACCGCGCCGTCTTCGCCGACCAGCGCCTCGTTCTCCGCGCCGTCGGCGCCGATCACCGTCCAGTACGACTGCTCGCCGACGAAGTAGCGCGGGTATTCGCCGCGCGTCGCGTGCTTCGCGACGATCGAGTAGAAATCATTTTTCGCCGGCGCCCACGAAGGCGGCTGCGTCGTCACGCTGCGCGTTTCTCCGGCAATGCGCGGTGTTTGCGTCGGCGCGTCGGGCAGCCACACAAACAGCTGATTGCCAACGCGCTCCTGCAATGCGTCCGGCACGCTGCACGACGCGCAGTCGATGATCAATCCGCCGATCTCGTTCGTCACGAGCAACTCTTCGAGCACGGGATCGGTGAACCAGACCGTTCCCTTTCCTCCGCTGCCCGCAGTGACGACGACTTCCATCGCGTTGATGTGTTTCGCGTCGCCGCCGCCGGACGGTCCCCATGCGAACGAAATCTGCCGCTTCTTCGTCACGACTGTCGACCATTCGCGCGGAAATGCGAAGTCGCGGCGATTCGTCCACCACACGTCGTCGCCGCGAATCAACTTGAGCTCGAGCGTCTCGATCGGCGCCTCGCCGCGAATGCGAAACGTGAACTGATAGTTCGCCGGCAGATCGACCTCGACTTCGCGACGCGCGATCGCGTAGCCGCCGTGGCCGTGAAAGTCGAAATCGAGGCGGTTGATCTCGCCTTCGCGGGAGAGTCGCATCTCGACGCCGTCGGCGGGATGGGGAGTCCACTTGGCTTGTGCGGAGATGAAGGCAGAAGGCAGAAGGCAGAGGGCAGAAGTAAGAAGGAGCGCGAGCAGGCGAAGACTTCTTACTTCTGCCTTCTGCCTTCTGCCTTCTGCCTTCATCCGCTCATCCCTTCACGCTTCCCGCCATCAGTCCCGCGATGTAGTACCGCTGCAGGAACAAAAACAGCGCGAGCACCGGCAGCACGGTGACGACCGAGCCCGCCATCATCAGCTCCACGTCCTGCGCGTGCTCGCCGACGAGGTTCGCGAGCGACACCGGCAGCGTGTATTTGCGCGCGTCGCTCAGCACGATGAGCGGCCACATGAAATCGTTCCACGTCGTCATGAACGTGAAGATCGCCAGCGTCGCGAGGATCGGCCGCGCGAGCGGCATCACCACCGACCAGTAGATGCGCCACTCGCCCGCGCCGTCGATGCGCGCGGCCTCCAGCAGCTCCTGAGGAATCGAGAGCATGAACTGGCGGATCAGGAAAATCCCGAACACGCTCGCCAGCGACGGGATGATCACGCCCCAGTACGTGTTCACCAGACCGAGGGATTTCATCAGCAGGAAGAGCGGGAGCATGCCGACTTGCGCGGGGATGACGAGTGCGGCGAGAAGCAGCGTGAAGATGCGGTCGCGTCCGCGGAAACGCAGGCGCGCGAATGCATAGCCGGCCATCGAGTTGAAGAGCAGCGAGAACAGCGTCGAAACGACGGCGATGATCGTGCTGCTGAAAAACGCGCGGCCGATGTTGAGGCGGACGAACAGCGCGTGGTATTGGTCGAGCGACGGCGCGTGCGGGAGGACGTGCGGCGGATACGTCGTTGCCTCGCCGGTCGACATGAAGGACGCGGAGAGCATCCACAGCAGCGGGAACAACGTCACGAGGCCGCCGGCGATCAGCGCGAAATGGAGCAGCACTTTCTTCATCGCCGTTCCTGCAGGCGCATCTGCAGCGCGGTCGCCGCGGCGATGGTGAGGAACAACAGGAACGCGACCGCCGCCGCGTAACCCATCCGGAAAAACTTGAAGCCCTGCTGATACATCAGCATGACCGCCGAAAGCGTGCGATTGAGCGGCCCGCCGTGCGTCATTACATACGGCTCGGCGAAGAGCTGCAGGTAGCCGATCGCGGTGACGATGCCGACGAAGAGAAACGTCGGCCCGAGCATCGGCAGTGTGACGTGGCGGAATTGCTTCCACTCCCCCGCGCCGTCGATGCGCGCGGCTTCGTACAACTCGTCGGGGATGCTCTGCAGCCCGGCGATGAAGATGATCATGTTGTAGCCGAAGTTCTTCCACACCGCCACGAGGATGATCGCCGGCATCGCCAGAAGCGGATCGCTCAGCCAGTCCACGCCGTGCAGACCGATGCTCTCCAGCACGCGATTGATCATTCCGAAGCGCGGGTGATAGAGAAACCGGAACACGATCGCCACGGCCACGAGGGTCGTCACGACCGGCGCGAAGTAGACCGTGCGGAAGAACGGCTTCCATCGCGCCGCCTTCGCATTCACCAGCAGCGCTGCAGCGAGCGACGCCGCCACCGTCAGCGGTCCGCCGGCGACGGCGAAGTAGAGCGTGTTCAGGAACGCCGTCCAGAACACGTTGCTGCGCAGCAGCGTCACGTAATTTTCGAGCGCGATGAAGCGGAGATTGTGCACGTCGCCGATGGAGTAGAGATCGAAGTCGGTGACGCTGAGCGCGAAACCGGCCAGCACGGGGACGAAGAAGAAGATCGCCAGCACCAGCAGCGCGGGCGAGAGAAACAGCAGCGCGGCGCGCGCCTCGCGGCTCATTCGCCGCTCCGCGAAAGCGAAGCACCTCGTGGGAGAGCGGGCGGCTCGCCCGCGGCCGCGGTGCGTCTCGCGCCGCGGCCATCGCGACGGGCAGGATGCCCGCCGCGTGCGGGCGGGACGCCCGCTCTCCGCTCCAGCACCCAGCGCCGCTTTTCGAGAATGCGGTCGGACGTGCGATCGAGATCGGCCAGCGTCGCGTCGGTCGTCATCACGCCGCGCACCGCGATCTCGCCATGTTCGTACAGCGCCGTCGCGATCTGCTCCCACTCCGGCACCGGCGGAAACGGCGCGACCCTCTCGAGCTGCGTGCGAAACGCTGGGAAATACGGATCGTTCGCCAGCGCCGGCGAGCGCCACGCGCTGCGCCGCGGCGGCAGATCGCCGCACAACTCATAGAAGCGCACCTGTTGTGCCGGCTCCGAGAGAAACTCGATGAATTTCCGCGCCTCGGCTTTGCGCGCCGATCCGCGAAAGATCACCAGGCTCGCGCCGCCGGCCATGGAGATGCCGGTCCGCGCCGTGGCATCGCGCGCCGGCAGAGGCGCGGTCGCCCACTTGTCCTGCATGTTCGCCGGAAGCCGCCGCCGGAACTCGCCGACGTTCCACGGCCCGGTGATGTGCATGACGAACTCGCCCTGCGCGAACTGCTGATAGAGGTTCGCGACCTGCGTGTTGTTCACCTTCGGCGCGAAGCCGCGCTGGAAGAGCGAGACGTAGAACGCGAACGCGTCGCGGAACGGCGGCTCGCGAAACGCACCGCGCGTGCCGTTGGCCTTCAGGAACGGCGAGCCGTTGCTCATCGCCAGCACCTCGATGTGCTCGTGCTCGTTCGTCGGCATCAGGATTCCGTAGCGGCTCTTTTTCTCGCGCTGCAGCCGCTCCATGCAGTCGATCCACTCGCTCCACGTGCGCGGCCCGAGCGGATAGCCGACCGTGGCGAGGATGTCTTTGCGATAGAAGAGCACGCGCGTATCGACGTACCACGGAATGCCGTAGAGCTTTCCGCCGACGACGTTCGTGGCCCAGATTCCCGGAAAGAAATCGCGCTGATCCGCGGTCGGCCATTGCAACTCGTCGAGCGCACCGACGGTCGCGAACTCGGGAATCCAAGTGTTTCCCATCTGCGCAACGTCCGGCGTCGCATCGCCGACATACGCGGTCAGCAGTTTCTCGTGCGCCGCGATCCACGGCATCTGCTGCATCACGACTTTGATCCCGGGATTGCGGCGCTCGAAGTCGGGGATCATTTCCGCGACGACTTCACCCTCGCGGCCGAGGCCCCAGAACTCGATGACGGTGCGCGTGTCTCGTTTTTGGGAGCACGCCAAAAACATGAAGGCAGAAGGCAGAAGGCAGAGGGCAGAGGTGAGAACTCTCTTCATTCTGCTTTCTGCCTTCTGCCTTCTGCCTTCTGCCTTCATTCGCTCTTACCCAACCAACCGCCTGTAAATCCCGCCCGTTTCAGCCCCCGCACAACATGCGGATTCTTCTTCATCGTGTTCCACACCAGCCCGCTGCGGTAATTCTCGATCATCGCGATGATCGGCCCTTCGTCGATGCCGAGGTAGTCGATGTCGAACCAGCCTTGTTGCGGGTCGACGCGGCCGTGTTTCAGCTCGTCGGTCGTGCGCAACGTCGGATTGAACGCATCGAGGAAGCCGTATTTTGTGTAGAGATTTTCGCCGTAGCGGGTGCTCATTTCGCGGATTGCTGGAATCGCAATTTCCGGTGTGAACGCGATCGACGACACGGCCGCCGTCGGCGCAATGGTTCCGTCGTCGCGAATGTCGCCTTCGGTGGCGCCGCGTGCGGTGTAGGAATGAAACGTACGCGCGCGGCCGTCGATCGTGACGGTCGCGTCCATCGGGCCGTCGCAGGCGGTCAGTCCCCAGATATTCGGGCCGTAATCGCGATATTGCTGCGGGTTTTCGATTGCGTACGCGTGCTGCGCGAGCGTCGCGCGGCGCGAGTTCTCGTGATAATCGACATCGAGGTTGACCTTGTCGCGAATACCACGGAAATCGATCCAGACCTGCGAGTATTGATGGCCGAACAGCGGGGCAAAGAGGATGTGCTGCTGTCCGTAAAACGTACCGCGACGATCGGTCTTGTGATACTCGGCCCACGCGGAAGGATCGACGGGATGCGTCGGCGAGCCGAGGGCGAGGATCACGACGATCATGGCTTCGTTGTAGCCGCGCCAGTCGTATGTATGAAATCCCTGCTCCGGCGTCCAGCCCATGCTGATCGCATTCGCGCGGATCTGTTCCCACGGCCATTCGACGCGCTCGTACAACTGCTCCGCCGCCTCGCGAATCGCTTTTTCCGTCGGATTGTCGCGATCGAAATACGATTGCGCGAATAACGCGCCCGCAATGAGCAGCGACGTGTCGACGGTCGACAATTCGACGGTCTGAAAGCGCTCGGCCGTCTTCATGTCGAGGAAGTGGTAGAAGAATCCTTTGTAGCCGGACACGCCGCGCGGCTCCGGCCCCTGTTTCATCGCCAGCAGCGACTGCAGCGTCGCCAGCGTGCGCTGCGCGGCCTCGTCGCGCGTCACAAAGCCGCGCTCCGCGCCGATTCCGTACGCTGTCAGGCCGAACCCGACGGCGGCGATGCTGGAAAACGACGGCGTCGGCGCGCGGTCCGGAATCAGGTGCGTGCCGGGATCCTCGAGGTCCCAGAAAAAATGAAAGGTGCGCTGCTGAACGTCGTCCAGCAGCGCATCGTCAGAGTGAGCCGGCGGACGCGTCGCGCAGGTGACAAGGAAAAGGGAGACGAGCGCGACGAGTTGCCGAAATGACAGCCCCTCACCCGGCCTTCGGCCACCCTTTCCCCTCACGCCGAGGAGCGCGGGCATCCTGCCCGCCTCCGGGGGGCGGGCGGGACGCCCGCTCTCCTCGGTGCGGGAAGACGGCGAAGAATCTCGAAATGGCAAGTGCATTCGCATCTGAGATCCTTCGCCGCGCTTCTCCGGCTTCAGGAGGACAGGATCAGAAGCTCACTTTCAGGCCGACCTGCTCGCGGCGGCCGAGCGAGACGACGCAGTTCGGGTTGCCGAGGTTCGTGCGGTCGTTGTTGTCGCCGACGAAATTGTTGAGACAGCCGTAATTCGTCTCATTGAAGGCGTTGAACATCTCCGCGGACAGACCGATGGTCACGCCGGAGAACGCAGGGAAGTCCTTCGCCAGACGGACGTCCAGATTGCGGTACCCGCGCTGCGGATAAACGGCGGAATTGATGACGCCCGTCTGCAGGCGTCCGGCGAGCGAGAATCCCTTCGAGAAATCGAAGACCGGAGTCGCCTCGCCGCTGCTGGCCGTAATATTCGTGCTGAGGCGCATGTCCCACGGCAGGCCCACAATGAGAGTGGCGTTGAAGCGATTCGGCTCCGAGCCCACGCGCGGATGGCGCGCATAATCGGCCGCCGACGGCGCGTCGAGGCTGAAGAGATCATTTCCGTTCTGCTCGGACGTGGCGTGCGTGAATGTCAGGCGGACGCCCCAGCCGCTGCCGGTATACGGACGGTCGAGCGTGAAGCTCGCGCCGTCGTACCAGAAATCCTTGCCGACCGGATCATTGAGAATGACCGCACCGAATCCCGGCGCGAACGCGCCGCAGCACGTGCCTGACGCGGCGACATACGTGATGCCGCGCTTCGCGCGCACGACGTTATAGCTGGCGGACCCGAGCCACGATCCGAACGCCTGGCGATAGCCGATGTTGTACTGCGTCGAATAGGGCGGCTTGGTGTTGTTGCTGAGGAGATAAATCTCGGGATGCGCGGCGCCCTTTGCAATCAGCGCCTGCAAGCCTGCCTTTGTGAAATACGACGGATCCCACTTGATCCCGCTGCTGCCGTCCGGCGAGAAATTGAAGCGATAGACGGGGAATTGCAGGCGGAAACGCTCGTCAAGGGTCGAATTGAGGAAGAGGCGGTCATAATATTTGCCCCATCCGCCGTACAGGACCGACTTGCTGTCGCCGCGGAGATCGTAGGTGAAGCCGAGTCGCGGCTGCCACATGTTCTTATACGGCTCGCGCTCGCTGCCGGTGGAGAAATATTCGTCCGGAATCGAGATCGTGCGGCCGTCGAACGAGAACGATTTCCCCTTCAAGGCCGACACGATATTCGCCGGCGTGACGTAGTCCGCGTCGATCATCTTCGACTCGTAGTCCCAGCGCAGGCCGATGTCGAAGGAGAGCTTGTTGTTCAGATCCCATTTGTCCTGCCCGTAAAAACCGTATTCGCGGTTGCTGGTGGCCAGGCGCGGATTGCCGATGCCGAAATCGGCCTCGAACGGGATATTGCTGTAGACGCCGTTCGCATCCGGCAGGAACTTGAATTCGGGATTGCCGTTCAGGCTCTTGTTCACGCGATAGTGCATGAAGTCGACGTTGCCGCCGACCTGGAAGCTGTGCGAGCCATGCATCGTCATCGGCGCGAAGTTGTAGTTGTCGCGCAGTTCCAGCCGGCGCTGGTGAAATTCCTGCGTCGTGCTGCCGCCGCCAATGCGGATGACGGTGGCAAATCCCGGCGCGAAATAGCGCCGGCCGACGAGGTCGGGGTTGCGCGGCTGCGGGTTCCAGCCGAATTTCTGCAGACTGACCGACGCCTGATTGAGCGCGCTGCCGTTGATCCATTGATGGCGCGCCGTGCCGCCGTACACGTAATTCTTATAGTCGGTGGCGGACTCGAAACTGTCCTGATTTCCGAAGTCGCGGGTCTCGCGCTCGCGGCGGTAATTGGTCGAGACATCGACGAGCTGCTCCGGCGAGAGCTGCCAGCTGACTTTTCCGAACAGGAGATTCGATTTGAACGGAGCCGGGAACGATCCGGTGTATTGAGCGAACTGGCTGGCGAACTGCGGGATCGTGATCGTGACCGGTTTCTGCGCATCTTCGTCGTCGCCTTCATAGGCGACGAAGAAATTCAGTTTGTCTTTGATGATCGGGCCGCCGAGGCTGACGCCGGGCTGGAGGCGGCGATAGTCGGAATTCGTAGCCAGTGTGCTGAACTGGAAGTTCTTTTCCGTCTCCTCCACCCACCCGTTCGGCTGGTAATAGACGAACGCGTTGCCCTTGAACTCGTTGCCACCCGACTTCGTGACCGCCGTAATGATTGCGCTCGACGCATGGTCGTATTGCGCGCTGTAATTCTGCGTAATGACGCGGAACTCCTGTACGGCGCTCTGCGGGAACGGATTTCCGCGGCTGGAGTCCTGTCCGCTCGTGCCGCCCTGCAGAATGTCGTTCTTCGTGCTGACGCCGTCAATGAAGACGTTCGTCTGTTCGGGATCCTGTGCGTCGCCGGCGAATACCTTGCGCAGCGGATCTTTCGAAAGGCGAATTCCCGGCGCCAACGCCGCGAAATTGAGGAAATTGCGATCGTCCTGCGGCAGATTTTCGATCTGATACGTAGTCACGTTCGTCGCGGCTTCACTCGTCTTCGTCTCGACGGCCTGCGTCCCGACGACCGTAATCGACTCGCGCACGGTTTGCGTCCCGGAGACCACCAGGGTCATCTCCAGGGACTGGCCGACGAGCACGGTGATGGTCTGATTGACCGGCTCGAATCCCGGCGCCGCGACGACGATGTTGTATTCGCCGGGCGTCAGGCCGGCGAGCGTGTAGGAACCGTCGCCGCCCGATTTCGTGGTGCGGACGAATCCGCTGGTGGTCGACACGGCGTTGATCTCCGCGTCCTTCACCGCCCCTCCCGAATTGTCCGTGACCTTTCCGCGAACCGTCGCCGTGGTCGACGACTGCGCGAGCGCGGTCGCGGCGATGAACAAAATAAGCAGTGCGAATGTGAACGTTCGTCTCATGACGTCTCTCCTTGTCTGCCGGAACTCTTCCGCACGATGAGCGTGGTTTCGATCGTTTCGCGCCGCACGCGCGATTTGGGGTGGGCGAGCGTTTCGACGAGCACGGCGAACGCGCGCCGTCCCAACTCGGCGATCTCGACGCGGATGGTGGTGAGCGGTGGATTCACGTAGCGCGCGATCGGGATGTCGTCGAATCCAACGACGCTCATCTGCCGCGGCACGTCGATGCCTGCTTCGTGCAACGCGGACAATGCGCCGACCGCCATCGAGTCGTTCGCCGCGAAAATCGCCGTCGGCCTCGGATCCGCCGCCAGGATTTGCTTCACGGCTTCGTGTCCCGCGTGCTCGGTGAAGTCGCCGGCGATCTCGAGGCGAGTCGCGCCGCGCATCGACTGGCGGTAGCCGCGCAGTCGGTCGCGCGAGTCGGCGTTCGACGCGGGGCCGGTGATGAATGCAATCCGTTTGTGTCCGAGGCCGGCGAGGTGACGCATCATCGCGCGGGCGCCGCCGTAGTTGTCGATCGTGATCGCGGGATGGCGCTCATCGCTCGAGTTGAGCAGCACCATCGGCAGGTCGCGCGGCAGCTGCTCGCGCAGCGAGTCGATCGCGACGTCGGGCGCCATCACCACGAGTCCGTCGACGCGGCCGTGCATCGCCTCGAGCACCTCGCCCATCTCGACGACGTCGCTATGAGATCCCGACACGAGGATGTGGTAGCGGTCTTTGCGCGCGGCGACGTCGATGCCGCGAATGACTTCGGAGAAAAACTCACCGTGCACGTCCGGCAGCACGATGCCGACCGTCTGGCTGCGGCGGATGCTGAGCGCGCGCGCGGCGACGTTCGGAATGTAGCGCAGCGATTTCGCGGCGGCGAGCACCTGATTGGTCGTTTCTTCGCGTACGATTTCTTTTCGATTGAGGACGCGGGAGACAGTGGCGACGGACACGCCCGCGCGCGCGGCGACGTCGTGGATCGTGACGGCGGGCGCGCGGCGGTTGGCCGCACGGCGTCGACGACGGGGACGGGGCAGATCCGATCGGCTCGGCGTCATTCTTTGACCGTTACATGTAACCGTTTACATTTTGCGCAACATTACGCACAATTGTGCAGCATGTCAACGCGTGATTTCCACTTTCCTCCCGCGTTCGCGTGGGGCGCGGCCACCGCGGCGTATCAAATCGAGGGCTCGCCGCTCGCCGACGGCGCGGGCCCGAGCATCTGGCATCGCTTCAGCCACACGCCCGGCCGCATGACCAACGGCGACAACGGCGACGTCGCGTGCGATCACTATCGGCGCGCGGCCGGCGACGTCGGATTGATGCAGGAGCTCGGACTCAACGCGTATCGCTTCAGCATCTCGTGGAGCCGCGTGCTGCCCGCGGGAACGGGACGCGTGAATCAGGGCGGATTGGATTTTTATCGGCGGCTCGTCGACGAGCTGCGCGCGAAAAATATTCGTCCGATGGCGACGCTGTATCACTGGGACCTGCCGGCGGCGCTCGACGATCGCGGTGGATGGCTGAATCGCGACGTCGCCGATTGGTTTGCCGAATATGCATCGGTGATGTTCAAGGCGCTCGACGACGGCGTCGAGTGGTGGGCGACGCTGAACGAGCCGTGGGTCGTGACCGACGGCGGCTATCTGCACGGCGCGCTCGCGCCGGGACATCGCAATCTGTTCGAGGCGCCGATCGCGTCGCACAATTTGCTGCGCGCGCACGGACGCTCGGTGCAGGCCTATCGCGCGGAAGGGAAGCACGTCATCGGCATCGTCGTGAATCTCGAGCCGAAGTCGCCGGCGACGGACAGCGACGACGATCGCGTCGCGACGCAACGCGCGGACGCGTACATGAACCGCCAATACCTCGATCCTGTGTTTCGCGGCGCGTATCCCGACGAGATGCGCGACCTGTTCGGCGAGGCCTGGCCGGACTTTCCGGCGAGCGACTTCGACGACATCCGCGCGAAGGTCGACTTCGTCGGCATCAACTATTACAAGCGCGGCGTGGTGCAGGCGTCGCAGAAAGTCGTCGAGCGCGCGGACAACATTCACATCGCGAGCTCCGTCTACACCGAGACCGATTGGGAAGTGCACGCGCCCGGCCTCACGACGATCCTCACGTGGTTCCGCGACCGCTACGGCGCGATGCCGCTATACATCACCGAGAACGGCGCCGCGTTCTACGATCCGCCGGCCGCGATCAGCGACCCGGTCGAAGATCCGCTGCGCGTGCACTATCTGCGCGAGCACGTCGCGGCAATGCAGCGCGCCATCGAGAGCGGCGTCGACATCCGCGGCTATTTCGTCTGGTCGCTCTTCGACAACCTCGAATGGTCCCTCGGCTACACGAAGCGTTTCGGCATCATTCACGTCGACTTCGCAACACAAAAGCGAACATTCAAGCGCAGCGCCCTCACCTACCGCGACATCATCCGCAACGCGATGTAGTCTTGACGCATGAGCGTGATGCTCGCCGTCATGCTGCTGGCCGCGACCGACGCGCGCATCGACGGCGCGACCGGCATCTGGTTTCCGCCGTACGCGCCGCGCGAGGTGTACATCGCGGGAACGGACCCCGCGCATCCGTACAGCGCGGACGTGAAGAAGGCGTTCGCCGACGATCCGCAGCTCGCGTCCGAAGTGTGCGCGGCGGTTGCCGAGTGGAAGCCGGCGGGAACGGGCGCGAGCGATCCGCGCGTCGCGCAGAAACGCACGATGCTGGCGATGATGTGCATCGGCGGCGCGTGGAAGAAGAAAGAAGACACGGCCGCGAACGATGCGCGCGCGATGCTCGAGCGCGCGTTCGCCGAAGCGGACGCGGCGCCGGCGTTCTCGACTGATTTGCCGTGGGACGATTTCGTTCAGGATCTCGGCAAGCAACCGGAGCACGAGCGGCTCGTGACGGCCGCACGCGCCGTGCTCGCGCACGTCCCGACGACGAGCGGCTCCGTGGCGCTGCTGCTCGAGCAATTCGCGAACGTCTCGCACGTCCCTGCCGCTGTTTCCTATCGCATCGTCGTCGACGCGCTCGCGAAACGCGCCGAAGGAACGGACGCGACGTACGGCGAAATCGCGGCGCATCGCTACGCGCTCTTTTTCACCGCCGACTACAAAGGCGCGCGACGCGTGACGCAGCGCATCTTCGACGCCGGTCACGCGACGTCGGAAACGTACGAGCCGCTGTTTCGCGCGCTGCTCGACCGCATCGACGGAAACGCAGCGACGTTTCAACAGGAAATTCAGCGCTGTCCGAAGCCGAGCGAGGAAGCGATCGAGGCGTTCTACGGATACGAAGAGCCGGAGATTCACTGCCGCGCCTGGATCGAGTCGCTCGCGGCGCGCGCGCTCGACGTCACCTCGGTCACGCCGTCGCCCGTGCTGCGCGATGTGATCCGCGAGTGCGCGGCGTCGCAATATCCGATCATCGCAGTGAATGCCGCGCGCGATCAGTTGCAATTCGACGCGGCCGGCGCGAAGCAGAACGCGGAGCGGCTCGTCGCACAGCGATCGAAGATTCCATCCGGCATTTACGCCGACGCGCTGCTCGTCCTTCGCCGCGTCGCACTCTTCGCCGACAAAGACAACGATCGTGCGATTCAGATCATCGGCTGCTGGCTGAGCGCAATGGGTTACGAAGCGGAGTTGCCGGACGATGGATGGCAGCGCCTTGCGAAGAATGACGCGGCCGCGAGCGGCATCCACGAAGTCGCGCAGGTCGAGCGGATGTACGAGGAGAGCTCGACCGCGGCGGCGCAGAAAAACGACTTCGCGCGCATCCGCCACAACATCGAGGCGCTGCTCGCGTTCGAGCTCGACGTCGGCGGACATCTCGACGTCGTGCGCGATCGGCTCACCACGCTCGCCCAGAAAGAAATGGAACAGGGCGATCGCGATCGCGCCGCCGCAATCCGCGCCTACCTCGGCAATCATCGCAGCGCGCCGTGGACGCCCGCCGAGTCGAAGGTCCCGCCGTCGCACTGCGAATGATCCGGTAGGATTCGCGGTCATGCGCCGCTTCGCACTCGTCGCTCTCGCCATCGCTATCGCCACTGGAGTGGTGCGCGCCTCTGGCGCGCCTTCTCCGCAAAGCGCGCCGGAGGCGCGCACCACTCCCGCCGAAATGCGCTGGCGGATGATCGGACCGTTTCGCGGCGGACGCACCGTCGCCGCCGTCGGCATTCCGTCGCAGCCGAACGTCTTCTACATCGGCGTCAACAACGGCGGTGTGTGGAAAACGACTGACGCAGGCCGCACGTGGTTCCCGATCTTCGACGATCAGCCGACCGGCTCGATCGGGGCGATCGCGATCGCGCCGTCCGATCCGAACATCATCTATGTCGGTAGCGGCGAAGGCCTGCAGCGGCCTGACTTGTCGACCGGCGACGGCATCTACAAATCCACCGACGCCGGCAAAACGTGGACGCACCTCGGACTCCGCGACGGCGAGCAAATCCCGATGATCGCCGTCGATCCGAAAAATCCGAATCGCCTCTTCGTCGCCGTCCTCGGCCATCCGTACGGCGCGAACCCCGAGCGCGGCATCTTCCGCTCGACGGACGGCGGCAAGACCTTCGAGAAAGTCCTCTACCACGACGAAAACGTCGGCGCCATCGACGTCGTGTTGGATCCGTCCAATCCGCAAATCGTCTACGCCGCGCTTTGGGAAAACCGCCACGGCCCGTGGGAGAACGCCGTGTTCGCGGGACCGGACAGCGGCGTGTACAAGTCGACTGACGGCGGCACGACGTGGACGCAGTTGAAGACCGGACTTCCCGCCGGCGAGCTCCTCGGCCGCGCGGGGCTCGAAGTCTGCGCCGCGAATCCGAAACGTCTGTACGCGATCGCCGGAACGAAAAAAGAAAGCGGCGGAGTGTATCGATCCGATGACGCGGGCGAGTCGTGGACGCGCGTCAATGATGACGAGCGACTGTGGGGACGTCCCGGCGACTTCAACGAAGTGCGCGCCGATCCGAAAAACGCGGACGTCGTTTACGTCGCGAACGTCGTCACGTGGAAATCGGCCGACGGCGGCAAAACGTGGCACTCGCTGCGCGGCGCGCCGGGCGGCGACGACTATCACCGCCTCTGGATCAATCCGAACGACACGAACATCATCATGAACGCGTCCGACCAGGGCGCGGTCATCAGCGTCAACGGCGGCGCCACGTGGAGCAGCTGGTACAACCAGCCGTCCGCGCAGATGTTTCACGTCTCCACCGACAACGCGTTTCCGTATCGCGTGTGCGGCGGACAGCAGGAGAGCGGATCCGCGTGCGTGCAGAGCCGCGGCGATGACGGACAGATCACGTTTCGCGAGTGGCATCCCGTCGGAGCCGAAGAATATGGATACGCGGTGCCGGACCCGCTCGATCCGGACGTCGTGTACGGCGGCAAGATCACGCGCTACGACCGGCGCACCGGACAGCAGGAAGTCATCACGCCACAAGCTTTGCGCGGCGGCGACTATCGCGTAATCCGCACGCAGCCGATCGCGTTCTCGCCCGTCGATCCGCACATTCTCTACTTCGCATCGAACATGCTGTGGAAGACGACGAACGGCGGCAAGTCGTGGGACCAGATCAGCCCCGACCTCACGCGCAAAACGTGGGACGTGCCGAAGAACGTCGGCAAATACGCTGGCAGCGAGGCGGCGGCGGTGAAGCAGAGAGGCGTGATTTACGCGCTCGCGCCGTCGCCGCTGCAGATCAACCGCATCTGGGCCGGCACCGACGACGGACTCATTCACCTCACGACCGACGGCGGCAAGACGTGGCAGGACGTCACACCGTCGCAACTCGTGCCGTGGGCGAAAGTGTCGGTCATGGAGGCGTCGCACTTCGACGCGAACACCGTGTACGCCGCGATCAACACCTTCCGCCTCGACGACGTGCGACCGCACATCTATCGCACCACCGACGGCGGCAAATCGTGGACGCACATCACCAGCGGCATCCCCGACGCCGGCATCGTCAACGTCGTCCGCGAAGATCCGAAAACGAAAGGCCTCCTCTTCGCCGGCACCGAGCGCGAAGTGTACGTGTCGTTCGACAACGGCGATCACTGGCAATCGCTGCGCTTGAACATGCCAGCGTCATCGATCCGCGACCTCGTCATCCACGAAGACGACGTCGTCGTCGCGACCCACGGCCGCGGCTTCTGGATCCTCGACGACATCGAGCCGCTGCGCCAATCGCCGGCGCTCTTATACAAACCGCAAAGAGCCTGGCGCTATCGCTGGAACAAAAACACCGACACGCCGTTGCCCGCCGACGAGCCTGCAGGACAAAACCCGCCCGACGGCGCCATCATTGATTACTACCTCTCATCACCCGCGACCGAAGTGACGCTGGAAATCCTCGACACGACGGGTACCCTCGTCCGCCGCTACTCCAGCCGCGATGTCGCAACGCCGCCCGCCGACACCGGCAACGTCCCGTGGTACTGGATCCGCCCCACCCTCACCCTCGCGACCACCAAAGGCATGCACCGCTTCGTGTGGGACCTCCACTACACACCCGCTCCCCCGAAAACCCCGAGCTACCCCATCTCCGCGATCCCGTTCAACACCCCGCCCGACTACTCCTCGCCATGGGTCCTCCCCGGCACCTACACCGTCCGCCTGACAGCCGGCGGCAAGACCGCCACCCAACCGCTCACCGTCCAAATGGACCCGCGCGTCCCCACCCCGCGCGCCGGCCTCGAACAACAATTCGCGCTCTCGATGCGCGTGTACGAAGCACTGAAAGCGAACCCACCCGAGGAATTGGAGACAAAACTGCGCACCCTGCTCGACACACTGCAGAACGCGGATACCGCACCGACCGCGCAGGTGGTGCGGGCGGTGGAGGAGGTGTTAGGAGGGAAGTGAGCGAAGTTGCGAGGCGACAAGCTCACCGCGCTTCACGACGCTGCGCTTCCCTGTAAATCTCCCACCGCTCGGCCGGCGAGAGGATTCCGCAGAAGGGGTCGTTCTGCCTCAACCTTTGCGATTCTTCGGAATCGTCGAGCAAGATTCGACGAATCTCGGCCCACGGCCGCTGCAGAATCGCGATCCATTCTCTTGCGGGCACGTTGCCCCGCTCGACCCAGCGGGTGCATACGCGCTTCGCGTGCTCGAGTCCTTCACGCCGCGGATCGGCATCGATCTTCGCGACGATTTGCCGCGCCATTTCGAGACTGCGACGATCGATGGCTTGGTGATCTTGCACAAACCAATTTTACTTCGGGCGCAGCGGCTGGCGCGAAGAAGCGCTGCAGCGCCTCGACGCCGGGGCGAATTCTCGAAGCGCGAGAGACCCTTACACACCCTCAGGAATCGTCTCCGCCCACTCGTCGTTTCCGCTGCCGTGCGCGCGGAAGAGGTGCTTCGCCGTCTCATATCGCCCGGAAGTCTCAAGCGCGGCGACGACTATTTCGTGCAGGGGCGCGTACGGAGCATCGTTGATAACGGCGACGGGCTGATCGACGCCGAGGTGCAGGGCACGCAGCTGTACGACGTCCAGCTCACGCTGGTGGACGACGATCTCACCGTCCAATGCCAATGCCCGTGGTTCGAAGGCCAGCTCGAAGTCTGCAAGCACATCTGGGCGGCCGTGCGTGCCGCCTTCGCGAAGGGTCTTCTGCCGGAACGAGAGCTGTACCTGATCGTCGACGATCCTTACGAGCCGGCGTTCGACGAGGATGAAGACGACGAAGGAGAATTCGTCGCGCAGCAGCTTCGGCCCGCGCGGACGCATCGCGACGAACGGCCGCAGTGGCAACGCCTGATCGAGGCGGTCGGGCAACCACCGCAGTCGCGCGACTCCGCGGCACGCAACGTCCCGGACGAGATCGCCTATGTCATCAATCCGGGGATTCATGCGTACGGCCTCTCCTTCGAGATCCTCGGCCGCTCGCGCAAAAAGGGCGGCGAATGGGGCAAGTGGAAGCGCATCTCGCTGCGCCTCACCGACCTGCCTCGCCTGTCGCCGTTCGATCGCGAGACTCTCGCGCTGCTGCAGCAGCGAACGTACAGCGATGTCCTGGACGCGATCGCGTCGATTTCGTCGGCGACGACGAGTTGGTGGATCGAGAGACTGGCGCGCGCCGGCAAGCTGTACTCGGGCCATCGCGACGGAGATCTGCATCCGATCACCTGGGATGACGGACCGCCGTGGCGGCTCGAAATCGCCGTCGTCAACGACGCCGCACGGTCGAAATATCGCGTCACCGCCTCGGTTGCGCGCGAGAACGAAACGCTGCCGCTCGAGCGGATCGACGCGCTCGCCAACGACATTCTCTTCAGCGGCGGCCGCGCCAGCCGCGTCGACACAGGCGACTGCCTGGGCTGGCTGAATGTGCTGCGCGCGAACGGCTTGATCGAAATTCCACACGCGGACAACGAGCGGTTTCGCACGGCATTGCTGCGGACGCCGATGGCGAACGTCACGCTCCCCGAGGAGCTCGGGTGGAGTGTCGTCGACGTGAGACCGCAGCCCGTGCTCGCGCTCATGCACGACAGCTGGGGCAGCGAGCTGCACGGAGATCTGCTGTTCGAATACGACGACTGGCGCGTCTCCAGCCGGTCGACGGAAACGCAGAAGACGGTCGGCCGCAAACTGATCCGGCGCGACCGCACGAACGAAAATCGATATCGCGACCGCCTCGGCGCGTCGCAAGCCGTCGCGACCTGGGACGGCTATCGCGTCCGCCTGACGCAACTCGAGGAGCTCGCCCGGACGCTGTCCTCGGAAGGATGGAAGATCGAGATCGACTCCGCGCCCGTGCGCGTCGCGGACGACTTCGACGTCGAGATCACGAGCGGCATCGACTGGTTCGACCTCGACGCGCGTGCGAGCTTCGGCGACGTGCGCCTGGCGCTCCCGGAGCTGCTCGCCGCCTCGGAAGCGAAGCGATCGCTGTTGCGCCTGGCCGACGGCTCGTACGGCATCGTCCCGACGTCGTGGACGGACGCGCTCGCGCCGGTGCTCGATCTCGGAAAACGCGAAGGCGCGTCGGTTCGATTTCGATCGACGCAGGCGCTGCTCGTGGACGCACTGCTGCAGTCGAAGCTGCAAAAGACAGACAACGCGTTCGCGGACCTGCGGCAACGGCTCATCGACGCGGCGCCGGTTCCGCGCCAGGAACCGCCGACACTCACCACGTCGCTTCGTCCGTATCAACGCGCCGGTCTCGGATGGCTCGACTTCCTGCGCAACCTCGGACTCGGCGGATGTCTCGCCGACGACATGGGACTCGGCAAGACCGTGCAGGCGCTCGCGCTGCTCGAAGAACTGCGCGCGAGCGGCAACACGCGGCCGTCGCTCGTCGTCGCGCCGCGATCCCTGCTCTTCAACTGGGCCGCGGAAGCGAAACGATTCGCGCCGCAGCTGCGCGTGCTCGAACATCACGGGACCGAGCGGACGAAGAACGACTTCGCGGGCTACGACGTCGTCCTCACGACGTACGCGACGATGCGTCTCGACGTCGCGCGCCTCGCCGAAACGGAATTCGAATACGTCATCCTCGACGAAGCGCAGGCGATCAAGAACGCATCGAGTCAGGTCGCGAAAGCGAGCCGCCTCCTGCGCGCAAAACATCGCCTCGCGTTGAGCGGCACGCCGATCGAGAATCATCTCGGCGAGTTGTGGAGCCTGTTCGAGTTTCTCAATCCCGGCCTCCTCGGATCGGCGCGCTCGTTCAGCCGCACGTTCGCCGCGAAGACGACGCCGCCCGAGCGTCGCGAAGCACTCGCACGCGCACTGCGTCCGCTGATCCTGCGGCGCACGAAGGAACAAGTCGCGCCCGAATTGCCCGCGCGCACCGAACAGACGATCTACTGCGAGCTCGAAGGGATGCAGAAAAAACAGTACGACGAGTTGCGCGACCACTACCGCCAGGCGCTCCTCGGCCGCATCCGCAAAGGCGGCATCGAGAAGTCGCGCATGCAGATCCTCGAGGCGCTGCTGCGCCTGCGCCAGGCCGCGTGCCATCCCGCACTCATCGATCCGAGTTACGACGCCGAAAGCGCGAAGAGCGACCTCTTGATGAACGAACTGCTCGACGTCATCGAGTCCGGCCATCGCGCGCTCGTCTTCTCGCAATTCACTTCGTTCCTGTCAATCATCCGCGGCGCGCTCGACCGCGACGGCCTCGACTACCTCTATCTCGACGGAAAAACGCGCGACCGCCAATCGCTCGTCGAACAGTTCCAGAGCGACGACGGCCCGCCGCTCTTCCTGATCAGCCTCAAAGCCGGCGGCCTCGGACTCAACCTCACCAACGCCGACTACATCTTCCTCCTGGACCCCTGGTGGAACCCCGCCGTCGAAGCCCAGGCCATCGACCGCGCCCACCGCATCGGCCGCCAAAAACCGGTCGTCGCCTACCGCCTCATCGCACGAGACACCGTCGAAGAAAAGATCCTCGAGCTGCAAGCGCGAAAACGCGAGCTCGCGGATTCGATTTTGTCGGAAGACAACAGCGTGCTGCGGCGGCTGGAGGTGGAGGACCTGGAGATGCTGTTGTCGTAATCATCCGCACGATTCCCCTCACCCGGCGCGTCGTTTTGCCGAGGAGAGCGGGCATCCTGCCCGCCTCCCGGGGGCGGGCGGGACGCCCGCTCTCCTCGGCGCCGAAAGCCGATGTTCCGCACGACTCCCTTACAATGCCGGCCATGTCCCGTTTCCCCCTCTGGCATTTCCGCGCCATGGATCCGGGGGAAGTGCAGGTCGATCCGGTCCACGACGAATTCTTCAAGGCGCAGGATCTCGCCGATGCGCTCGTCCGCGAGTCGATCCAGAATTCCCTCGACGCGCGGCGCAGCCGCTCACCCGTTCGCGTGCGCTTTCGTTTCGCGTCCGGAACGCATGCACTTCATCCGGACGCGGTGCGGCAGTACTTCGACGGCCTCGAGCCGCACCTCCACGCGGTCGCGAAAACGATTCACTCCGATTTGCCGCGGCCCGATGAAGCGGTGCCGTACCTCCTCATCGAAGACTTCGGCACGCGCGGCCTCACCGGCGATCCGTACGTCGATCCGGAGCTCACCCCCTCGACCGACGAGCGCAACGACTTCTTCTACTTCTGGCGCAACGTCGGGCGATCGAACAAGGGCGAGATCGATCGCGGCCGATGGGGACTCGGCAAGGCCGTGTTCACCGTCGCGTCGCGCATCCGCACGGTCTTCGGCATCACGCGCCGCGCCGATGACGATCGCGTGCTGCTCCTCGGCCAATCCGTGCTGAAAACTCACATCCTCGACGGCGAGCGGGTCTATCCCTACGGCTTCTTCGCGCGCCACGAGAAACGCAACGGCCTGCCGCTTCCCATCGAAGACCCGATGCTCCTCGAACGCTTCGCCGACGACTTCGGAGTCGATCGTACCGAGGCCGGCCTCTCCGTCGTCGTCCCGTATTACCGCGACGACGAGCTCTCGCTCGAACGCCTGACGGAGTCGATCCTCGAACAGTATTTCTATCCGATTCTGCGCGGTGATCTCGTCGTCGACGTCGTCGACGGCGCGCGCACGCAACGCATCGCGCCCGACACCATCAACCAGCTCTTCACAGCCGGTTCGAGCGTCGCACGTCTCTGCGAACTGACGCGCTGGTCTCTCGCGCAACAGGACGAGCAGCGCATCGTGCTCGCCGAACGCGGCACGGCCGCGCCGAAGTGGGATGAGAGCGTCATCGACACACGCGATCTCGCTCGGCTCCGCGAACGCTTCGCGTCCGGCGAGCGCCTGGCGTTTCGAGTTCCGATCCTCGTGAAACGCAAACGTGCGCGTCCCGCAAGCGCATCCTTCGATGTCTATCTCGAGCAGGACGACTCGCTGCGCAAAGCCGAGCACCATTTCATCCGCCGCGGGATCACCATTCCCGACATTCGCATCAGCAGCGACAAGCCGGCGCGCGCGCTGATCGTCGTCGACGACCACAACCTCTCCACCTTCCTCGGCGATGCCGAGAACCCGGCGCATTCCGACTGGTCCGAGCGCGCCGACAAGATCCGCACGCATTACGACCATGGCGCGTCCACGCTTCGCCTCGTGAAAAACAGCGCGTCCTTTCTCGCTTCATTGCTGGCCCGGCCGCCGGTCGGACGCGTGCGCGACTTCCTCGCCGATGTCTTCTCGATCGAGCTGCCCGACGAGACTGCGCACGAAACGGCGGCGGCGCGCATTCCGGTCCGCGCATCCGCCGGCGGAACGAGCGGCCACGGCACGGGATCGGGAGGAGCTCCGGGCGGCAGCCGCGTCACGATCGCCAGGGTCGCCGGCGGCTTCACCATCAAAGCCGCCGACGCGGCCATGATCGGCCGGCCGCTGCGCGGTGAAGTCGCGTACCGCGTCCGCGCGGGAAACCCGTTTCGGAAACACAGTCCCTTCGATTTCGACCTGACGTCCGGCAGCGAGATCAGCGTACAGATGGAGGGCGCGAGCCTGCGTGCCACTTCCGTCAATGCGTTCGACCTCGTTCCGACCGCGGCGAAGTTTCAGATCTCCATGAAAGGATTCGATCCGCGGCGCGACCTCGTCGTGCGCGTGATCGACGCCGGCGATGCTGCGGAAACTGAACTTCACTGAGCGCGTCAAAGTCCCGCGCACGCACGTGCGGATCACGCTTCGGCGCGACGACAGCGGCACGCTCGTCTTCGATCCGCAACTCTCCTTCGACGGCATCGACGTCGTGCCGGACGCGCGCGTGTTCATCGAGGCCTACTACCGGACGTCCTTCATGCGTTTCGATTGCGGATCGGTGGATGCGTTCTCGCCGCCGGAAGATCGCCGGCTCACGGACATCGACCGCACGAGCCTCGTGCGCTTCCGCGTGAAAATCGTCGACAACAGCCACAACGATCATCGCGTCATCGCCGTGGCCGACGAACTGCTCGTCTCCGAGGAGACGCCGCAATCCGCAGGACGCGTGCCGCTGCTCCCCGTGAACTTCAGCGACGCCCTCGGCCAGCAGGCGTGGCGCATCGCATTCGAGTCCACCGGTCCCGTGCTGGAGCTGAACAACCGCATCGAGAACGTGAAAGACGTCGCCAAACGCGATGCCGCATTCTTCGCCCTCGTGTATCCCGCCGCCGTCCGCCTCGTCCTCACGCAGATCCTCCTCGTCGACGAGCACGACGTGCATGAAGAAGGCGACGAGTGGTGGAACCTCTGGCTGCGATGGGCGGCACGCTTTTCGAGCACGCCGCTGCCGGGCGACCCGGAAGAAGCCGCGTTCTGGATCGACGAAGCCGTCGCCGCGTTCTGCGACGAGCAGGCAACGATCGACCGCTGGCGCGCGACACGTGCGGAGAGCACATGACCGCGCTGCGCTCTCTCAACACGAAAGGTATCGCGGCGTTCCGCGGTTTCCTCCAGCAGATCCGCGACGGCGCCGAATTCGGCGGGAGTCCGGCGGTGCTCTATGTCGATGACTACTCGACGCGTCTGCAGCATCCGATCGAAATTGCGCCGCGAACCTTTGCGAGCAAATTCGAAGCGGCCGAATATCTTCACCACATCCTGTTGAACGCCGGCGCGGACACGGACGACATCGGACTCTGGAGCTGGCTCGCGCTCTTCTACTTCGATCAGCTCTCACCCGTCGACGACGAGGGACGGCGCCGTCCGCGCGAGGACTATCACTACATCCCGTCAACGGACAACGGATGGCATCGCGAGCGGCATCTGCTCGCCGGCCCGTACAAACTCTTCGCCATGCACCGCGAACATGCGCGGCTGCTCCTCCACCCGCCGGTCCACCAGCACGGAGCGTTCGTCTACCAGCTCGGCGCCCGCCGCGATCTCGTCACCAACAAAGGCCTCGTCGAAGCGATCGATCTCCTCTACTGGGACGCGAAACGCAACGCACCGAAACGCGGAGCGACGACGGAAACGCGTCCCGGAAACCTGCACCGCCTGATCACCGTCATCCAACAGCTCGACTTCAACTACGACCTCTACGGAATGCGCGCCGAGGAGATCCTTCGCCTGCTGCCGGCAGAATTCGATGCCTGGCAGCCGCCGCCGCTTTTGGCGCGCGCGTCCAAGTCGCTCCGAGAGGACGCGGCTCACGACGCCCCGCCGATCAACGAGTGATCGACGCCGGCGGCAGGCTGGAGGAGACTCAGCACCAATCTGGTATTATTTTGGTATGAGCCCGCGAGCCACGACCAACCAGCCAGAACCCACGATTGCACGCACGATTCGCATCCCGGCTGCGCTTCGCAAGCGAATTGCCGCGGATGCGGAGCGCTGCGGCAGGAGTTTCGAAGGACAGGTGATCGCCCTGCTGCGCCGGCATTACGGCGAGGATGTCGATATCGCTCCGAGACCGGCGGGGATCCTGGCACTGGCGGTTGCCAGTCTCGCTGATGTTCCAGCTTCGCAACGCGATCTGCTCACCCGAAAGCTCGGCGAGCGGGAACGCTGAGTCGATGAACCGTGAGCTCGCCGTACTCGATACCGACACGTTGTCGGAGCTGAGCCGGGGGAACCCTCGAGTCAGCAAACGAGCGCTGGAATATCTGACCGGCTTCGGGCGGCTGACGATCACCGCGGTAACGGTGTTCGAGCGGCTGCGCGGATATCGCGTGGCGATCCGAGACGGAAAGCCGTTCGAACGGCAGATGCAGGCTTTCGAGGCGCTCGTCGCCAACTGCATCGTGCTTCCCTTCGACCAGGAAGCCGCCCGCCTGGCCGCCGATATCTGGTCTGCGGTTGCGCGTCGTGATCGTCAGAAGCTCGGCGACATTCTGATCGCTTCAATCGCCGTCTCACGCCAGCTTCCGCTCGTGACCAGAAACAAGCGCGACTTCGAGCGACTATCAAAAGCGTCGGACCTCGAGCTTCGACTCCTTGATTGGTCATAACTCCGGCCAGCCGCGACTCACGGCGCCACGCCGATCGGCGAGTGACCCACGAGATAGCCGTAAATCTGCACGTCCGACGCGCGTGCATCGATCTCGACGGACTCGTGTCGTTCGTTGGTGCTGGTGAGGCGGATCACGTGTCCGCTGATCTCGAATTTTTTCAGGAAGAGACCGTCGTCGCGGCGGAGCAGAGCCACGCGGCCGTTCGCGGTGCGCGGACTGCGCGTCGGCTTGAGAAACGCCAGCTCGCCGTCCTTGATCGGATCGCTGCCGCCGTCCATCGAGTCGCCGACGACCTTCGCAATGATCCGCGCGCCTCGATTCCAGGCCGTCCGCGGAATGAGAACTCGTTCCGTCTCCAGTTCCGCGATCAGCTCCGCATTCGGATCGGCCGCGGCTCGAATCGGAACGACCGACCGGTCGCGAGAAGGCTTGACCAGCGGCACCACCGGCGCGATCGGAGCGGCCGGCAGCCAACTGCCGAGGATCTCGCGCGCCTGCGAGACCGCTGCGTGTGCGACGCGGACTTTGTCCACTTCGATCACGACGTCGCCGTCGGTGAGCAGCAACGCCGGATCGGATCCGATGGCGCGCGCGATGGCGATGAATTCGAGGACGCTCGGCACCTGCCGGCGATTCAGGATCTTGCTGAGCTTCGTCGGCGGCATGTCCGCGTCCGTAGCGACGCGAAGCCGTTTCAGACCGCTGGCTTGGACCGCGGCAATGAGCCGCTCGATCGCATCCATCTACCGGCGACGGTAAGTCGGCATCGCAGATTCGTGTTGCACAAGCAGTTTCTCGACGAGCGATGCGTGGTTCCCGAATTGCTCTTGCTGCAAAAAGACTCTAGTAAGTTACTGATTAAGCAACAAAAGTTCCTTCTGGAGCAACAGGTTCTCTGGTGTGGGGCAGGCTTTTCCAGCCTGCCCCCGGACGCAGGCTGGAAAGCCTGCGTTACACCGCTTTCGGCGGAATGGGCATTCCGTACTGCTCCTCGTGCGCCCGCCGCATCGCCTCCACATGCGGCACCAGCTCCGCATGCTCCGGATCGCGCGCCAGCTCCTCGGCCGTGTAATACACCTCCAGCGCCTGCCGGTACGCCATCTCCATTTTCCGGTTGACGACGAACTGGATCTCGTCCGCCAGAGCGCTCATCGCGTCGGCCGCCGCGAGCGCGTCGAAGTCGCTCATCGCCTGATCGCGCTCATCGATCGAATAAACGATCTCCGGCGCCGAATCATCGAACTTGCGGTTCTTCAGCGCCGCCTTGTCCTCCGGCGTCAACCCCGCCTCGAACGTTACCGCCGCCTCGCCCACCACGCGCATCACCGCTTCCACATCGAATGTCTCGTTCTCTTTCGTCATTTGACTCACTCCTCGAAAAGTCCGGGCGTGCCGCGGCACGCCCGGAGCTCTCTCATCGTTACTGGGTCTTCGTTTGCGGCACAGGTTCAGGCTGCGGCGCCGGCACGGGCTCGGTTGCCGGTTTCCGGCGCCGTCCGAACTTGTTCAGCCGCTTCATCTCGGCGATGTGCACCGCGAGGCGCGGCTGATTCGCATCGTCGCGCGCGAGCTGCTGGCAGATCTGATAGGTCTGCAGCGCGGCGAGTCCGATGCGCTGCTTGCGCACGACGTTGGCCGTCGTCATGCTTTGCAGCAGCGCACGCATCTCGTCGATGGCCGCGACCCACCTGCCGGCGGCATCGATCTCCAGGCGAAGATCTTCATCCGAGCGGCGCAGGGCCGACTGCACGGTATCGGAGACTCCGGCCGCGTTGACCGAGGCCGTGATGAAGTCGGCGTTCACGTGCGCCAGCCGGCGGCGGAGCGCGATGGGCACCTGAGCCGATTCCGGAATGGGGATGCGCGCGCGCAGCGCGCGCAGCTCATGCACCACTTCGTCGGGCGAGAGCATGGCCGGCTGCGGTTCCGTTTCCGCAGCCGAGTTGCGGGGCGTTTGATTGTCGTTTGCCATACAGGATCCTTTCTCCCGAAAAACGGGACGCTTTCACCGGCGACGCGCCGGTGATCGGCGAACAGAGTTCCGAGCGCTAGCAGCTCGGGCTTTGTTCACGAGGAAGGAGGAGCTTCGTACTTGCTCGACTCCCCAGCGCGGTGAAAGGGCATGGCTCAACCCGAAGCACCTGTCACCACCGCACCGTTACCCTCGTGGCTGGGAGGAGCTCGGCTCAACTCCCCGCGTCCGCCGCGGGTCATTACTCAAACCGCAGACCGGCGTCGCGTATGTGTATATACGGGCGAGATCGTTTTTGGTTTACCTGTTTCTGTTACAAAAAGGTTACACGCATCCACATCGAGCGACAACGTACATCGATGATGCAGCGCGATACAGACGCGATCTCTCCGATTCATTCGCCGATCATCATCGATGTCGATTGGATGCCCGATGTTCTCGCGGCGATCTCATTCGTGAGCTCCCGCGTGAAGAAAACTCATGCGATCGAGTCGAATGTTCTTCCATTCGAGTCGCGCATCATCGAAATCGATCTCTCGTGAGATCCCCGAGATGACTTCGGTCATCCAATCGTGAGCGCGCCGCTTGCGCGAAGCAAAAACTTCAGCGCACGAGCTTCTCGAACAAATGCGCCAGCGCCGCGGGCAAATCGGCATGCACGCCCGAATGCACGGGCGAGGTTTGAATGATCGTGCTGCGCGGCGCCACCAGCCAGTGAAACCGCTCGCTCTGCGACAACAGACCGATCGGCCCGCCGTCGGGTCCACCGGCACAGATACGAGGAATGGCGTCGAGATAGCTCTGCACCACCTCGCAGTCGATCGACGGCGCCAGCGCGCCGAGACGCGCGGCATCGAGCGCAATCCGCGCATCGAGGAACCGCGCCGTGCGGCTGAACAGAATCACGCCGGCGTTCACGAACTCCCCTCGCTCCACGCGCGGAACGACCCGCACGACCGCGTAGTCAAACGCGTGCACGAACCGCCTCCTCCAGCCACGCGCGCGGTGCTTCCAGTCGCCGCACGAGATAGTCGACGTACGCGCCGCGGTGCGCGGCGACGCCGGGAAAATCCGAATCCTCCTCGAGCCACGAATCCGGAATCAACTTCACGACGCGCTCGATCGCATCGCGCGTGAGCAGCGCCGTCAGCTCTTCATCCACCTCGCGCAACATCTTCGCCCATCGCAGCAACACATGATCGCGGATCTGCGGGAACGGATTCTTCGCGCGTCCCGGGTCGCCGCTCCAGGAGTGATGCACGATCAGCGTCGCGCCATGATCGATCAGCCACAAATCGCGATGCCAGATCAGCAGATTTGTGTTCTTCGCCGTGCGATCGACATTCGTCACCAGCGCATCGAGCCACACGATCGACGACGCGAGCCGCGCCTGACCCGCAACGGCAGCCGCACGCTCAACGAGCGGATCGAACGTGACGGACCCCGGCAAATAGTCGAGCGCGAGATTCAGCCCCACACTCTTGCGCAACAGATCCTGGATCTCGGGATCCGGCTCCGTCTTCGCCATCCGCTCATCGACATTCGCGAAGACGATCTCCGGCACACGCAGACCAAGAAGCCGGGCCAGCTCCCCCGACACCAGTTCCGCGATCAACGCCTTCACCCCCTGCCCCGCCCCGCGAAACTTGAGGACATACGTCCCGTCGTCATCCCCTTCGACGATGGCCGGCAACGAGCCGCCCTCGCGCAGCGGCGTCACGTATTCGGTGGCGGTGATGGTGCGAAGCATGTGCGGAGGGGGATTCTCTCATTGCAGTCCCGATCTCTAGGCAGTAGCTGAAGCGCCGGATTGCTGGAGGTCATCCAGAAACTCCGATCCCGGCGCTATGCCTGTCACGAGCAGGTGATCCCGAGCGCGCGTGCAGGCAACGTACAAGAGGTGACGCTCGGTCTGATAAACCTCCTCCAGATCCGACTCCTCGGCGACTGTTTCGATCCGTTCCTGCAACGGGATGACGCCGTCGTCGCAAGCCATCACCGCCACAGCACGAAATTCGAGTCCTTTGGCAAGGTGCATCGTGGCGATCGTGACCTGGCCCTGCGTCGTTTCCATCTTCTCGCTCAGGACGGCATACGGGACATTCGCCGCTCGCGCCGCCGCTTCGGCACGCGGAATCTCGGCGTTCGAGCGGACAAACAGCGCGATCTCGCGGGGCCGTAATCCTTCGCTGCTGCGTTGCCGGAGCCATGAGGTGACGCGCTGCTGTTCGCTTCCTTCCGATTGCTCCGCCGTCACCACAGGAAGGACACCGTTAAACACGGAGATCGTCCCTGTTCGCTCTTCAGTGATCCCGTCGACATCGGAAAGCTCCGTGCCGAGCAACCGATCGGCGCGCGAACGAATCTGATGAGAGGTGCGGTAGTTGACGCGCAGCCGTGCCGAACGTCCTCGGACGTCGACTCCGAGCTCCTTCCAGGAAAACGGCTGCTGGAAAATTCGTTGACCGAGATCTCCGGTGAAGAACAGCGCGTTCGGACGACTTTCACCGAGCGCCGCCAGGAAACGGAGCTCGGGAACACCGACATCCTGTGCCTCATCCACGATGACGGAATCGAAGATGGGACGCGGAAGCTGCGCCACCTTCTCGGCAAGCCGCCGGAACATCGTGGCGGACGTGATCAGGTTCCGATCGACGAGCTTCGCGCGCACTGCTTCAAAGATCGACCAGAGCAGAATCCGGTGCTTTTCTGCGAGGCGGGTCTTGCGTCCGAGCCTCTGTACGTCGCGATACATTTCCCACGACTCGAGCTGCCACGCGTCCGCAACGATCGACCATTCATTCCAGAGAAAATTGGCGGAGAAGCCGTGGGCATTCGCCGAAGCGGCTGCTTCGGCGAGCATCCGCCGCAGCTCATCTTCCAAGGCGAGCCTCGGAGCTCCGAAGTGAGCCGTGTAAAGACGGCGCCCGATGCTGGGAATCGACTGCACTTCGAGACGTTCCGCGATCCGCGGCTGATTGCCGATCAGCAGCCGCATTCGCAACCGAAGTGCGTTGGCGAGCGTGTCGGAGAACGTAGTGAGCAGCACCCGCGCGTCTTCATGCGTGCGCGCGAGATGCACGGCGCGGTGAAGCGCGACGATGGTTTTGCCCGTTCCCGCCGAGCCACCAACACGCGCAGGACCGTTGAACTCCCGTTCGACCAACTGCCGTTGCGCGGGATGAAGGAAGACGATCCACTTCTCCCATGGCTCGTCGAGCGCGCGCTCCAGCTCTTCGCCGTTCTCGATCACCCGGAAACGCTGCTGCGCATGCGGGTGCGCGAACGCATCGACGTGAGGCGGCAGATCGAGTGCGATGGGCGGGAGCGGTGCGCCGGTCGCGAGATTCAGCAACAGTTCTGCTCCCTCGCGCGGAAGATGCTCGGCAATCTCGAACAGCGTCTCCTCGGTCGCAGCGCGGACGTCGCCGATCCACTCCGGCGGCACGCCATGACTGAGGAATACCCATTCCGGAACATCCGTGAAGAGCGGCTTCGGCGCGTCAGCCGGCGGCGCGGCTTCGACGTACTTCGGAATGACGATCTCTCGAACCGTCTCGCGTACTTCGACAAGTTGCGCCGCTCCCGTCTGCGGATGCCGTTCGATCTTCCGCCGCTCCGCCCACGCGTACGCGGCGTCATGATGATCGACGTAGCAGAGCATCAGACTCGATGCGGTCTTGTGAACGATGAGGCGCAGATCGCTGCCGACGCGCACCGACCAGAAATTCGTATCCTTCGACTTGCTGATGCGATGAAACTGCATCCCGGGACTGGCGGGGTTCAGTTGCAGATCAAACGCCGTCGTCTTGACGAGCTTCTGCTCGTCGCCCGTGAGCTTGGCGAGGCTGTCGGTGAAGGTGTCGGCAATTCGGACGTCCATTGCTATGCCTCGACCTTCACCAGAACCGACTGAGAAGCGATGACCAGCGCGATCTCCTTCTGTCGCGCTTTCTGCAATTCGGGGTCGGCGTGCACCGGCCATTCGACCACGTTTGCGTGCCGCGGCGGCGGTTCGTCGGCGACGACATTCAGATGCTGGGCGCGGACGACAGTGGCTTTGCAAACTGCCGCGCCGTGGAACTTCACTTCCGAGCCAAGAAAAGCCCTGGCTAATTTCCACAGCTCCTGGCGGGGCTCAGCACCGTGGCGAATCACAGAGGTCATTCCGTCTTTCGCCGGAAGAAATGCGGCTCCTTTCACTACGGTCGTACTGAAATGTCCGGAAGAGCGAAGGATCCTTGCGAGATCCTCTTCGTCCGCGACGATCTCAGGCAACCCGGACGGCAGTGGATCGCTCATCGGTCAGATCGCGGATGCCGCCGAGGATTCTCGCGGGAACCGTGTCGCCGTCGAACCGCGCAACCCCGTGGCCGCGATCCGTTCCGTCGATCCAGGCGAAGGCAAGGCGATTCGTCGCGCCCACACTGACGGAGAACGCGCGGGTCCGCGCCACGATCCAATCAAAGGAGATCGAGCCGTCCGGCTCTGGCGCGATGTCTGGCAGTGTGAATCCATCAGGGAGAGCACGCACGAAACTGACAGCACGATCGATCACTTCCCCCGAGATGGAGACTCCTCCCTCCCCATTCCATCCATCGCTTGCGCATTCCAGCGCGAGCTCGTTGATCCGGTCGATCACGGAGCTCTTCGCACCGAAGAGCGCCAGCGAACGGTCGCGTGACGCGATGATCGCTGACGCGGCATCGCGGATCGCGGCCGCCTCACGCGAAACCGCGCTGCTCGTGCGTGTCGCGAGGTACAACGCGAGCGTATATCCCGCGACGGCTATCGAAACAGGTTCAGACATTCTTCCGTAAGTGTCCTCTCAAAAACCCGATTCTTCAAACTGCGGAGAGAAACAATCGCTTCCCGAACACCCTGCCAATCCTCGGGAAGCCTGTTCCGCTGGTCGGAGGTCTCGATATCAAGAATGATCGGCAGCTGATCATTCTCCGGCAGCTGCGTGACCAGATTGACGTTCACCTGATTTTCCGTTGCCACTTCGACCGCGACATGTTGATGCATAAATCCGACGAATTCGAGCGTTTTGCCGTCGGCGAGTTGCGGACTCAATCGCAAGTATTCGCTCAGGTCGACGCCTCCACCGGTCATCGGGAGAAGAATGCGATTGATGAAGCGGAGACCAATGGCGCGAATCTGAACCGGCCTTGTCAACTCGCGAAAGATGTTCCAGCTCCACTCGATATCAGCAAGATAGTCGTCCAGGCTGCTGTATGGAGCGAGGCGATTGAACGTATAACCAGCACTCCGAAACTGCACGATCTGTTTCTCGTCGGTGTGGAGAAACTGGAGGCCTGTGACCTGCTCTCGGACCGCGACGTCTGCCGTGCCAACGGCAGCCGCGGTCCGGAGCTCATGACGCTGCGTGATCTGGCGGCGGGCGATCGGATACGACGCGCTCAAAGCCTGCTTCGCACGCTCCTGCAGCGCGGCAAAGTCGATCGTCGGCGGGAGATCACAGTTGATATCGAGTACCGCCTCGATGATCGGGGCGTGTGCGAGATGAAGGGCGTCCGTCATACGCGGAACACCTTCATCACCTCATCACCGAGATGATTGATGACTTTGACCGCGATCCGGCCGTTCGCCGGCTTCGGGAATGGGCGCGAGGTGTCGCTGTTGAGAGTCGACCATGCTTCCTCGTTGATTTCCGCTTTCAGCGTCGTCTTGAGGGCGCTGTAGGGATCGTTCTGGCCGAGGAAGTAGGCGTGGCGGACGAAGAAGCTTTCCTCGTTGTAGTCGGTGTCGATGAACCAGCAGGCGATGCCCTCGGGACCGGAGCTTTCGACTTTGCCGCTGCTGGGATGAAAGACGTCGACGCCGTTGATCTTGACTTTGATTTGATCGTTGTCCACGTCGACGACGTCGATATCGGGCTCTCCGAAGATGACGAAGAGATTACCCTTCCCGGTGTTCTTGAGATCCTCGGACATGTGGAGATCGGCATTCATGCGCGCCTTCAGAACGGGGACGCTGCCGAGCCTCGCGAATTCGGTGGTGTGCGCCTCGTAATTGAATGCGCAGGCGATGAGGACGTCGAAACCGGCATCAGCCGCCTCACGCGCAGCGACGACGAGATCGGCGCGAAGAACTGTGCCGAATTCCGGGCCGATGAAGATGCCGGCGCGGCGCTCGGCTCCCGATTCACCTTCGACGTAACGTCCTTCCCCGCAGATGTACCTGCCCGGCCATGGCGTCAGCGCCGTAAAAGTGATGCGGTCTTCCTTGTGAGCCTGTTGCACTCCGGCCGTGCGAAGGTTGTCGAGGATCATGGACGGGAAATCGCGCTTCCCCTCGTAGCCCGTACGCTTGTCGGTAAGGCTGTCGATCAGCTCATCGTTCTCGTCGACGCCGAGAACGCGGTGCGGCGAGAGGCTCTCCACGGTGAAGGGACCGGCGACGCGAACCCTTTTGGTATCCTGATACGGCTCGTTGTAGAGATACTCGAACTCCGCCCTTGCGATGATCGAAGCGTCGATCTCCTTCTGCCGCGAGATACGCGCCGCCCACCATTGAGCGTGATAGTTGCGCGCCTGCACATCCCACTTTGCATTCGCCTCGCGCGGAATCTCCCATTCCTCCCATTGCTGGGTCAGTGCGGCGTTGAGTTTCTCGCGCAACGGCTCGAGCTCCTGCTGCCATTTCTCCCAAATGACGTCGATCTCCGCATTGTTGGCGATCGACTTCAGAGTGATATGCTGAACGCGCTCGTAGACGAAACCGTGACGGATATTGTTGTGGACGGGCTTGGAGGGAGGGGGCTTGCGCGTGATTTCTGCTTCCTTTGTTTGTCCTCCACGCGAGTCGGCTAGAAGGTAATAGGGATAGCGGGCACCCATGATGCGAGCGCGGGCGAGTGCGAGTGCAACGCGCGAGGTGTCGATGGTGATCCAACGGCGAGCCCATTGTTCTGCGACTGTCGCTGTCGTTCCAGAACCGCAGGTGGGATCAAGCACTAGATCGCCTGGATCAGTTGTCATCAAGATGCATCGCTCTATGACTTTAGAGTTCGTTTGTACGACATAGACCTTCGCTTCAGTAAAGCTTCCAGTGCTGGTATCAGTCCACAGGTTATGCATTGCGACGACGGGATAGTCGGTCGCCATCCTGACGTACCTAAGGATCTTGCCACTCGATTCCCACAGCCGATTGGCTTTACCGAGACGCTCCAATCCTACAAGATCGGTCTTGAATGTTCCTTTGCCTGGACGAAACAGCGTACCTTTCCATCCAAACTCTTTCAGATCACCTTCGCCTAGCGGTCGCTGACTGACCAAATTATCCGGGAAAAATAATTCATACTGACCCGATCGGATCTCAACGTCATCACCACGCCACATTCTGCCACTTTCATCTCTGACGTATGCGTAATAGTCGAAACCTCCACGATCGGCTTTCCTAAATACGAGCGAGCGGTACTTTGCCTGACTTCGGTCTTTGTAATACCAGAGAATGTAGTCCCCTGACGGCGATAGACCGACTGTTCCCAGCCCGGTTGTGCTTTGAAATGTTATCAACGACGCGAAGTTGCCATCACCAAAGACTTCATCGAGCAGAGCGCGAACTCTGTGAACATTCTCCGATCCGATCTGCACAAATATTGATCCGGAATCCGACAGTAGATCTCGCGCTATCGCCAGCCGATCGCGCAAATACGTCAAATACGAATGAATCCCATCCCGCCACGTATCCCGAAACGCCTTCACCTGTTCCGGTTCACGCGTAATATGCTCGGCCGCGCCATCCTTCACGTCGCGACTGGTCGTCGACCACTGAAAGTTCGAATTGAACTTGATCCCATACGGCGGGTCGAAATAGATGCACTGCACCTTCCCCCGCAGCCCCTCGCGCTCCGCGAGGCTGGCCATGACCTGCAATGAATCGCCGAGGATCATTCGGTTCGACCAATTCTGGTCGTGCTGGTAGAACTCCGTCCGCGCCTCGGCGCTCGGCAGGCCGTTGAAGTCTGCGAACAAATCGAAGTTGGCGCCGGCCTGTTTCGAATCGCTCTCGCTGGTCCGCTTGAGCAGGTCGTCGATGAGCACCTTCGGGTGCACTTTTTCCTGGATGTACAGCGGCGGCGCGGGGACGACGAGATCGGACCAGTCCTGCTCGTCCTTCCCTCGCCAGACCAGCTGGGGGTCGAGATCGCGGTTGCGGCGCTCGTACGCCACCTGCACCGGGGTCTGGCTCTCTTTCTCGATCAGCGACTCGTATTCCGCGGTCGGGATGTTCTTGCGCGACGCTTCTTGCTTGAGCGTCTCTACCTGCTTCAGCGTCTTCCCTTTTTTTGCCATCGTCTTCAGCGCCCCTCACCCGCCGCAGCGCCCACCATGTCGTTGAAGCGCTGCTCGACTTTCGCCGCGAAGTCCATTTCCATCGTCCAAAAGTCCCCCATCTCGGTGAAGGCCCAGCGTCCCCAGTCGCCGCGATTGTTCACACCCGGCACCCAATAGGTCTCCATCGTGGACTTCTTCTCTTTCGCGTTTTCGTAACGGTAGCCTTTGATCTCCACCACGAGGTGGAGCAGGTCGCCGTCGCCGCGGCCGTCGTCGACGAGCACGATGAAGTCGGGACGGTATTTGTGCGACTCGCCTCCGAACTGGTACGGCACTTCGAATCCGAGGCCGTGGTTCTTCACGTAAGCGCGCACCCGCGGGTGTCCCTCGGCGACGCGGCAGAATTCCGCTTCCCAATCGCTGTCGAGGACCACCCAGTTGACGTGGCAGCGGCGCGGGTCGGTCTGCCACCGGCTTCTTTTTGAGGTAGTGAACGTGACGTGGCGCGTCGAGCCGGCCGGATTGTACGGATCGAGAATGGCCTGAATCGGCCGCTCGCTCGCGTGTCCGCGCGTGATGGCAGCGGTGATCTTCTCGCAGGCGACGTCGGCGAATTCGCGGTAGAGGACCTGCGCGGGATACGTGTCGCCCATGCAGACGAGATGATTGTTCAACCACTCTCTGGTAATGCGTTTCAACTGACCGAACAGCGAGAACCGCGGCTCGTCGCCGGCATCGCGCCATTTTTTGAGCAGCAGGTGCGTGGTGAGGTGATAGAGGATCGTCGACCGGCGGACGTCTGCGGTGTGCGCGAGCGTCAGCTCGACTCCTTCGCCGACGATCCCCTGGTTCAGCGTGTGCGTGGCACTCACCATGTCCGGCCGGAGCACGAACGTCGAATCCGGCGTGAAGTTCGCCGTGAGCTTTTCCTCCGGCAATTCAACCCGGTAACCCTCGACGCGAGGGAAGCGGATCTCGCAGCCGTCACGGTCGGGAACGACGGCGTGGACGTGGATCGTTTCGCGCGGCGGTTGCGGCGACACAACCACCGGCTTCGCGTTGAAATCGAACGGAATGCCAAGGACGTCGGCGTATTCGACGTTGAACAGCCGCTGCTCGTTCAGGTCGTACGACTGCCGGCGCAACGCGCGCCCGATGACCTGCTCGCAAAGGAGCTGCGTGCCGAAGGCGCGCACGCCGAGAACGTGGGTGACGGTGTTCGCGTCCCATCCTTCGGTGAGCATGGAGACGGAGACCACACATCGGATCGACTCCCCGAGCTCGCCTTTCTTGCCAACCGTGTTCATCACCTCGCGGAGAAGCTCCTGATCGGTGACGTCTTCCGCGGCGAGGCGGTCACCCGTTTGATCGAGTCGCTCGCGCCGAAACCGGTCAATTTCATCGGCTGCGACGTCACGAAACTTCTCGTCGAGACCTTCGCCGGACTCGAGCTGTTCGCTGTCGATGAGAATCGTTCGTGGGCGCGGCAGCTTGTTCCCGTATTCGTCGTAGTTGCGGAACAGCTCGAACTTGCCGAGGTACGGCGAGGGAGTTCGGCCATTTTCGTCTTCGGGGTATTCGAAACCGGCGATGTAGTCGTACACGAGCTTCGAGGCCGAGGTGTTGTTGCAGACGACGATGAAGCAGGGAGGAACGGCGACGTTCGCCTTCGCCCAGAGCTCGAAGGTCTCTTTGTAGTGGCCGTACAGTGCTTCCAGCGCGGTCTGCAGCTCCACCGGGAGCCTCATCGGATCGAGCTTGCCGGCCTTTCCTCGCCCCTTTCGCGGCATGTCGGCGCGGATGTGCTCCCAAAGATTGCGATACAACGGAGCTTGATTACCCGGAATGTTGTCGGAGACGGGCACACGCGGCAGTTTGACGATGCCGCACTCGATCGCATCCATAAGCGAGAAGTCGCTCATGGTCCAGGGAAACAGCGTCCCTTCGGCGTAGCCCGAGCCGCGCAGGAAAAATGGTGTGGCCGAGAGATCGAACACATGTTGAAGGCCAAGCTTGCGGTCGACAGCTTCGAGACCGGAGATCCATAGACGCGCAGCTTCCTTGTTTCTCTCAGCCTCCTCTTTTTCTTCGCCTTTGAGCGGCTCCTCGTCCGCCGCCTCGGCATCCGGTTTCTCGCGATAGCAATGGTGCGCCTCGTCGTTGATGGCGAGGACGTTCTTCATCCCCATCAGCTCAGGCAACACGCGTTGCAGCATCTGGCCTTCGGTCTCGAGGGTCTGGATTTCGTCGCCGGTCCGTCCTTTCAGCAAGGCGCGTGTGCCCCTGGAGACTTCCAGCGTCTCACGGAGCTTGAAGGCGTGATAGTTCGTGATGATGATCTTCGCGCGATCGAGATCCTGGAGCATGTCCGGCGGCACCAGCTCGCGCGTGCGGTAGTAACTGTCGGGATCGTTCGGCCGCAAAACCCGAAGCCTGTCTTTGATCGTGAGGCCCGGCGTGACGATCAGGAACCCGCGCGTGAAGTGTTTGCTGTTCACGCGGCGAACGGCGTTGATCGTCTGCCACGCGATCAACATGGCCATGACGGTGGTCTTGCCCGCGCCGGTGGCGAGCTTCAACGCGAGTCGCGAGAGGCCCGGGTTCGACCGCTCGTTGGCGGCGCGAAGGAGCTCGAGGAAGCGGCGTCCTACTTTCGTTCCCGGTGCAACCTCGGTGAGCCAGATCGCAGTCTCGACGGCTTCGACCTGACAGAAAAACGGCGTCACATCGTTGAACGCGTAGCTCCGCCAGTGTTGCAGAAGACGCGCGGTCTCCGGGGTGACGTTCCACTGACTCGGATTCTTCAGCTTGCGCCAGCGATCGACGTGGACGCGAAGCTCGTTGATGATTGGCGTCGGATCGTACTGCTGATCCTCGGTCGAAATGCCTCTGCCTTCGTCGAAGACAAGTGCCTTCTGTCCCTGCTTCTGCTTCTTCGGCTTCGGAATCGGGGTGATGTACTTCGCCGGCCGCCGATGAGTCAGGATGTGATTCGTGGGCTGGCCGGTCTCATCGAGCTCCCAATGCTCCGCCGGATAGTCGTAAGGCGAGTTGAGAATCGGCTTTTCGAAAAAAGATTCGGGCATGAATGGCTGGTCAGTTGATAGGATCGCCCAAGCACACGAACTCCGGGCAGACCATCTGACACTATTTTGCCGTTTTTTGTGCTGAACGACCGACTGCTGTCGTGAAGTCTACGACTTTCGCTTGCGGTGACGTGCACGGACAATCGATGGCGGGGAAACTGGAGCCGATGACCGGATTCGAACCGGTGACCTGCTGATTACGAATCAGCTGCTCTACCAACTGAGCTACATCGGCGCGGTGGTAGGAACCTCGCGAAACAGCGCGGGCGCGCATTCTATTCACACGTTCGGGGGCTGTCGAGTAGGATGTCTCCGGGCGCCCTTAGCTCAGCTGGATAGAGCATCAGACTTCGGATCTGAGGGTCGGGGGTTCGAATCCCTCAGGGCGCGCCATTCCTCACCATCTTGCCGAAATCCGAAAGAATCCTGCTCGGGTGTTTCTCCGCCGCGGCGCTCGTGCTGCGCGCTCTCGCGTTTTTTCGCTATCGCTTCGATTCAGATGAGCAGCAGCATCTGCATGTCGCGTGGGGGTGGACGCGGGGGCTCGTGCAATACCGCGATGTCTTCGACAATCACCTTCCGCTTTTCCATCTGCTGACGGCGCCGCTGGTGGCGCTCGTTGGCGAGCGCGCGGACGTTCTGCTGTGGATGCGGCTGCCGATGCTGCTGCTGTTCGGCGTCGTGATCTGGGCGACGTATGTACTCGCCGATGACTTGCGCGTGGGACGGTGGGCGGTGGTGCTGCTCGCGCTGTTCCCGCCGTTTTTTCTGAAGTCGCTGGAGTATCGCAACGACAATCTGTGGACGGCGCTCTGGATGCTGGCGATGGTCGGCGTCGTTCGCCGCTGGCGGCCGTTCGTCATCGGCCTGCTCCTCGGCGGCGCGCTGATGGTCTCGATCAAGACGGTCGTGCTGCTCGTCGCGTTCGTCGTCGCGCTGCGCAAACAGAAGTGGATGGAGATGCTCGCCGGCTTCGCCGTCATTCCTGCGCTGCTGACGATCTACTTCGCGAGCATCGGCGCGCTGGATGACTTGCTGTACTGCAACGTCACGTTCAACTCGCACTTTGCGATGACGCGCAAAGGCCTCTGGGTGTTGCGCCTCCTCTTTCCGCTCCTCCTCGGCCTGATCCTCTGGCTCGCGCGGCGTTATCGTCCGCACTTTTTTGCGGTGCTCATCGCGGTGTACGCGATCACGCTCGTGTCGGCCGGCGCGCCGGTCTCACCGCGCGATTTTCTGCCGCTGATGCCGCTCGCCGCGATTCTGCTCGCGACGTCAGTGACGCAAACGCGCGCATTCGCCGCAATCGCGATCGTCTTCATCGCCGCGCTTTTCTATTACGCCGATCGCTTCGAGAACAACACTGACTGGCACATCACGATGATGCATCAGGTCCTCGGCCTCTCGCGGCCGGGCGAGTCTTTGCTCGATGTCAAAGGCGAGACGATCTTTCGCCGCCGTCCGTTCTATTACGTCTTCGAGAACCTCACGCGCATGCAGATGGCGCACGGAATCATTCGCGATACGGTGGCCGAGGATGTGATCCGCACGCGGACGCACGTCGTGCAGGCGGACGGTCCGATGTGGCCGCCGCGCGCACGCGCGTTTCTCAGTGAGAACTTTCTCGACATGGGACGCCTTCGCGCGTCCGGTCAGTGGCTGACATCGGACGGCTCCTTCACGATTGCGGTGCCGGGCGAGTACCTGTTCGTGGATGAATACGGGCCGCTGACTCGCCCGCGCGTGTTCGCCGCGGGCGCGCATCGATTCATGCCCGTGCGACGTCTTACCGCGGTCGTGTGGGCGACAGCGATTCGGCGAGGGTACTCGCCGTTCAACTTGCGCGATCGCGAGTTCTAGTGGAGCGGCGGCCGCTCTCGGGCGCCGGATTCTCGCGAGGGGTCGGCGGCCGAGGACGCCGCCGCTCCACTAGTCGCCGCGAGGGGCGACTACGTGTACAAGCCGCCGCTTACGTTGAGCACCGTGCCGGTGATGTAGCCAGCCTGTTCGCTTGCGAGGAAAACGACGGCGTAGGCGATGTCGTCGGGAGTGCCGAGGCGTTTGAGCGCGATGTGTTCCGCCAATTTTCCGCGCTGTTCTTCGTTGAGCGCGTCGGTCATTGCGGTCTGGATGTAGCCGGGTGCGACGGCGTTGACGGTGACGTTGCGCGATCCGATCTCGAGCGCGAGCGCTTTGGTGAAGCCGATGATCGCGGCCTTCGACGACGCGTAGTTGACCTGCCCGGCGTTGCCCATCAGACCGACGACCGACGAGATGTTGATCACGCGTCCCCATCGCGCGCGGATCATCTTCTTCACCGCTTCCTGCGTGATCGGAAACGCGGAGTCGAGGTTCGTGCGGATCACATTCGCCCACGCTTCCGGTTTCATCCGGATGAACAAGTCATCCTCGGTGATTCCGGCGTTGTTGACCAGGATGTCGATCGGTCGCTCTTTCACGAGCGCGGCGACGCGCTCGCGCACGTCGGGCGCGGCGATGTCGAGCGCGACGCCGGTCGCGTTGCCGATCTCACTCGCGATCTGATTCACGCGATCAACCGAGCGCGCGGCGCAGAGGACGTGCGCGCCGGTCTCGCCGAGGCGGCGGGCGATCGCTTCGCCGATGCCGCGCGACGCGCCGGTGACGAGCGCGGTTTTTCCGGTGAGATCGATGTTCATTCGTGGCGTCCCTTCAAATGAAAAAGTGCGGCCCGATGATGTGCAGCATCACGTCGCCGGCGAAGTGTCCGAGCATTGCCGCTTCGATGCCCCACTTCACGTACAGCAGTCCGAGAGCGATCGCGACGAGGCCGTTCACGAGGATCACCGCGACGATCACCGTCGGACCGGAATGAATCCAGCGATTCAAGTGCGCTGCGCCGAAGAGCAGCGCGGAGATGACGAGCGCGATCCAAATGCCGATGTGGGTGCCGCTGCCCTCAGCGGCACCGCGACCGCTGAGGGCAGCGGTCGCCACATTGATCAGCCAGACGACGAGCGACACGATGAAGAGCCGGAAGACGATTTCTTCGAGGGTCGCGGAATCGAACGCGATGATGAGCCACTGCCAGAGCGGGATCGATGCTTCTTTGATGATGCGGCTCTGCAGTCCGGCGAGCGGCAGGAGTGCAATCACGATTCCGCCGCAGGCGATGCCGATCAGCAGCGCGATGACTGCGCGTCGCAGCGATGGAATCGACGACCCGAGCTGCACGTGCGCGCCGAACCAGAGGCCGGCCCAGATCATCAGGATGACCACGATCTCGCCGGCGAGGAGCGCGAGCAGTTTCGGCGGATACGGAAAGGAGAGGAACGTGGCGGCGACACCGAGGACGTAGAGCCACCACGTGCGGTTCATGACCGTCCGAGGAACGCCTCGAGCGAAGGCACGTCGGAGACGTTGATCAGTTCCACGTTCGGATCGATGCGTTTGATCATTCCGGTGAGCGCGTTTTTCGGACCGACTTCGACGAAGCGCTTCACGCCCATCGCCACCATCTTCTGCACCGACTCGACCCAGCGCACCGGCGATGCGACTTGCCGCAGCAGCGCGTTGCGGACCGCGGTCGCGGTGCCGATCGGCGACGCGTCGACGTTCGAGATGAGCGCGACCCACAGATCGTGAAAGCTCGCTTCGTCGAGGACCGGTTTCAATCGCTCTTCCGCGGGCTTCATCAATTCGCAGTGGAACGGCGCCGAGACCGGCAGCGGCAGCACGCGCCGCACGCCGTGCTTCTTCGCGATCTCGATGACGCGATCGATGGCGCCCTTCGCGCCGGCGATGACGACTTGCTCCGGCGAGTTGATGTTCGCGACCGACAACACTTCTCCCTGAGCCGCTTCGTCGCAGATCGCGCGCGCCTGCTCGATCGTTCCCAGGACCGCGGCCATGCCGCCCGTCCCGACTGGCACGGCTTCCTGCATGAACTTGCCGCGCGAATGCACGATCTTCGCGGCGTCGGCCGGCTTCAATCCGCCGACGCTGACGATCGCGCTGTATTCGCCGAGAGAGTGGCCGGCGACGAGATCGCGTCGCGCGGCGCCGTGCTCTTCGAGCACCGCGTGCAACGCGGAGGACACGGCGAGAATCGCGGGCTGCGTGTTCTCGGTCAGTTTGAGCTGATCGTCTGGACCTTCGAAGCAGAGCTGCGAGATCGAGTAGCCGAGGGCGGCGTCGATCTCGTCGAAGACGCGACGCGCGGCGGGATATTTTTCGGCGACGTCCTTCCCCATGCCGGCGTACTGGCTGCCCTGCCCTGGAAACACGAATGCGGTGTTGTGCTCCATGTGCGCCGGATCATAATCGAAGCGTGCAGGACGCTCTCGCCCTTCTGATCCGCCAGCTGCGCGGCGCGTATTCGGGCGAGCTCGCGGCCGGCCACGCGTATCGCGGACACTGGCGCAGCGTGCGTGACGCCGCGGAGCGCGAGCGCATCCGGAGCATCGAAGGCGAGGAGTGGCATCACCGCAAGCTCGTCGGCGAGCTGCTCGCGCAAGTCGGCGCGAAGCCGAGCCGCGTGCGCGAGGCGATCTTCTTCGTGATCGGAAAAACGATCGCGGCGCTCTGCCACGTCGGCGGCCGCTTCGTTCCGATGTACGGCGCGGGAAAGCTCGAGCGGCACAACATCGTCGAGTACGAAGACGCGGCGCAATACGCGGCGCGCTGCGGACACGACGAGATGATCGAGTGCCTCCTGACGATGGCCGAAACGGAATGGGAGCACGAGCAGTACTTTCGCGAGCGCGTGGGGGGACATCCGCTGCTGCGCGTGTTCAGGTTGTGGGACCCGCCGCCGCCGAAGGAGACGATTCGGGCGAAGAAGCGGGCGGCGTGAGGCTACGACTCGGCCAGCACCTCGCTGTCGTGCTCGCGCCGATGCAGGTCGCCGATCTTCTCGCGGATCTTCGCGTCGATGCGGTTGACGGCGAAGTCGCGCGCGACGCGGATCGCATTCTTGATCGCCTTCGCGTTCGAGCGGCCGTGGCAGATGATGCAGCCGCCGTTGACGCCGAGGAGCGGGGCGCCGCCGTATTCGTCGTAGTCCATCCGCTTCTTGATGTCGCCGAATGCGTTTCTGAGAATCAGCGCGCCGACTTTGCGTCCGGCAGTGCGCGTCACTTCGTAGCGCAGCCATTTGCTGACTAACTCGCCGAGAGATTCGGACGCCTTCAGCACGACGTTGCCGATGAAGCCGTCGCACACGATGACGTCGGCGTTGCCGTTGAAGACGTCGCGGCCTTCGGCGTTGCCCATGAAATTGAGGCCGGTCTCTTTGAGGACGCGGAACGTCTCTTTCGTCAGCTCGTTGCCTTTGCCTTCTTCTTCGCCGATCGAAAGGAGCCCGACGCGCGGCGACTCGACGCCGAGGATCATCTGCGCGTAGAAGTGGCCCATGACGGCGAACTCGCGCAGGTAGGCCGGCTTCGAGTCGACGTTCGCGCCGACGTCGAGGATGATCGTGTGTCCCGACTCGTTCGCACTCGGCAGGATCGTCGCCAGCGCGGGGCGGCTGACGCCCTCGATCGTGCCAAGCACTTTGTACGCGGACGTCATCGCCGCGCCGGTGTGTCCCGCCGACATCATCACGTTCGCGCGGCCGTCGGCGACGAGGTTCGCGGCGATGCGGACGGACGAGTTGCGCTTGCGCCGCAAAGGCGCGAGCGCGTTGTCGGTCATGTCGATGACTTCGGGCGCATCGACGACGCTGATGCGCGGCGGCGTCGACGCCCCGAGCTTCTCGCGCACGATGTCCGCGCGGCCGACGAGGATGATCTCGACCTCGGGGTACTCTTCAGCAGCGAGCAGCGCGCCTTTGACGATCTCGTCCGGCGCATGATCGCCTCCCATCGCGTCGACCGCGATGCGACAGAGCGGAGTCGCCGTTACGTCGCCAGCCATGGCGCCGCTGATACTAGAGGGTATCCTTCGCGATTACTTCGCGGCCTTTGTAGTACCCGCACTTCGGGCAAACGCGGTGCGGCTGCTTGGCCTCGTGACACTGCGGACACGTGGAGAGCGACTTCGGATCGAGGAAGTCGTGCGCGCGGCGCGTGCGCGTTCTCGCCTTGGAATGGCGTCTTTTTGGATTCGGCATCGTTGAAGCTCCTTAAACGTTTTTCTTTTTCTGTAATTCGTCGCGGATGCCTTTCAACGCATCCCAACGCTCGTCCACGATCAATGCCTCGCACTTGCACGCTTCGCGCGAACGGTTCGCGCCGCACTGCGGGCAGAGACCAAGGCAGCTCTCGTCGCACAACGGCTTCATCGGAATCGAGAGCTGAATTTGTTCCAGCGCGAGGTCTCGTAGCGGGATCGTTCGCTCCGAGTAAAACTCGACGTCGAGCTCTTCCGCAGCGGCGATCTCGATTTCTTCGTTTTCCTCGGAAACCTCGGGACGAGGGCGAAATCTTACGTGAAACGCGGACGTGTGCGCAAACGGATACGGCTCGAGGCAACGCGAACACTGAAGATCGGCCGTGAATCGCGAGTTGCCGTCGGCGACGTATTCGGCTTCGGCATCGCCCGTCGCGACGTTCGCTTCGATGACGATGTTGCCGCCGGCGTCCGTGACTTCTTCGCGGGCGATCTCGTCGCGCGAGAAATCGTACGTGCCGCGATACGTCTGCGGTCCGTACTCGTCGATGACGTCGAAGTCGATGAGGTCGTTCATTTTGGCCGTCCCCGTAACCCGACGAGGCCGCGAATCTATTTCGATGCAATGCGCACGCGCAATTCCTCGACCCCGCCGGAGACGGAGTCGGCGGCCTCGATCGACTTCGCCTGCTGCAGCGCGCTCGTCCAGCGGCGCAAGTCGCGCGCGGAGCGATAGATGCGCGGCGCGAGGAGGCGGAGCGCGCGGTTGTCGCCGAGTTTTTCGAGGATGGGAGCGAAGCGGACGGGATCGAGGCGCAGCGACCAGCGCGTGGCCGGCCAGGGGGACGGCTCGAACGCATCCTTTAAATATAGGGGCATGCTTCGGCGGTCGAAGGAGACGAGGAGCTCGGGGCCGGTGTCGCGCGTTTCGCCGACGAGCTCCACGACTCGAACGATGTTCTGCATCTCCGCTCGCGCTTTATCGTCCGCGGGAATGGCAACGACGCCTTTCGGACGCGGCACCAGCGTTCCGGCGTCGACGTCGTAGAGCGCGATCGAGCCGCCGTTGCTGACGAGGACGGAGAGCTTCGCATCGAGCAGGCGATCGACGTCGTCGAGAATGCGCGGCGCCTCGACGAAGGTGACGGAAAGGAGGGCGTTACGGGGGTGGCGGGCGGTCGTAGGACGTCGTATGACGTCGTAGGACGTCGTAGGACGTCCTACGGCCACTGGAGCACGCGATGTGAGAACGATGTCGTTCGGCGTGAAGCTCACCACCGTCACCGCCGGTCGTTCGATCGGCGGAAACGCTCCGCGAGAGCGATCGCGCTGCACTGCGAACACATCGCCCTTCGGCAAGCCGTTCGCCTGTGCGAGGAGCGCATCGAGATCACGCGCAGGCATTGGCGCGCCGGCGTCGGAGATGAATACGTCGCCGTCCCACGTTCCCGCGGGGCCGAAGATGCGGAAGAGAAACGCACGCACTGTGTCGAGGCGGACGGCGTAGCCGGTTCTCTTCTGTTCGCGCCAGATCACGGCGTCGGCGCGGCCGAAGAGCCACGCGCGCGGGATCTCGTGCTCGGACGTCCACTGCTCGACGGCGTCACGCGTGACGGGATTGGCGAGCAATTTTTTTTGCAGGGCGGCGGCGGTGGGAACGACGGCGAACGAGTCGGCGGACGCGGGGACGCGCGCGACGAGATCGCGCAGCGGAGCGCTCAGCGGAAAATGCACGGGCGTGCCGCTCTTCGGCGTCGTGAGCGCGAGGTACGCGCCGGTCGCGGCGAAGATCGTCGCGATCACGAGGAGGAAGATGAGCAAGCTCCGCGAGTTCATGGAGTGTTGCGCTACTATCGCGCGCCGAGGTTGATTGGATGGCAGATGGCAGACGGCAGATGGCAAGCGCGGAACGCCATCCGCCATCCGCCATCCGCCATCCGATCCTGCCGGCGGTCCGAGTCGTGGTTCACACTCTACGCCATGCGCTCGCGGATCGCGTACGGCGCATTGCGAGGAAGGCGGCGCGGCGCGAAGAGAAGCTGCGCATCGGCGTCGACATCCGCCCGTTTTACGAGCCGCTGACCGGCGTCGGCTGGTACCTGTACTTCGTGCTGCACGAGCTCGCGAAGCACGACGACGTCGAGCTCTATTTGTTCGGCGACGCGCGCGTGACCGATTACGGTCCGGAGCTGCACGCGGACATTCCGTCGAACGCGAAGCTCTGCACGTTCGATCTGCGCGGCATTCCGTGGCGCGACGTGATGCGGCCGATCACGGCCGCGGGATACGTCGCCTGGCTCGCGCTCTCCGACTGCGATGTGTTCTTCGGCGCGAACTATTTTCTGCCGCGGCTGCACGCCGCGATCGCGAAGCGGCGCGTGATCACGATTCACGATCTGACGTACAAGCGCTTTCCGGAGCTGCTGCAAAAGGAGACGCTGGAGAACCTCGAGCGGATGATGGCGCGCGAAATCGCGCAGGCGGACGCGATCATCTGCGTGTCGGAGTCGACGCGGCGCGATCTTATCGAGTTCTATCGCGTCGATCCGACGCGCGCGATCGCGATTCACTCCGGTCTCGCTCCTGCTCCGATCTCCGAGCCGATCGATGGACTCCCGTCGCGCTATCTCCTCTTCGTCTCCACCATCGAGCCGCGCAAGGACCTCGGCACGCTGATCTCCGCCTACGAGCGTCTGCGCGATCCCGATCTCTCGCTCGTCGTCGTCGGAAAAATCGGATGGAAGTCGAAGGACATCGTTCCGCGGCTGCGGCAGCGCGGCATCGTCCATCTCGATTACCTCCGCCCGTCGCAACTCGCGACGGTGTACGAGCGCGCGCACGCGTTCGTGTTCCCGTCGATCTACGAAGGCTTCGGCTTTCCGCTGCTCGAGGCGATGCGGCACGGCATCCCGTCAATCGCCGCGCGCTCGTCGTCGCTGCCGGAGATCGGCGGCGATGCCGCGCTCTACTTTCCGCCGGGCGACGCCGACGCGCTCGAAGTACAGCTGCGCCGCGTCGTCAGCGATCGCGCGCTGCGCGACGAGCTTGCGGCGCGTGGACGCGCGCGCGCGGCCGAGTTCCGATGGGATGCCGCGGGCGAAAAGACGCTGAATGTTTTAAAACGGGTGCTATGAAAGTCGTCATCGACGGTCGCCCGTTGATCGGCAACCGCACCGGCATCGGCGTGCACACGGCCGAGATCGCGCGGCGACTGCCGTTCGAGACGATCATCGCCTCACACAAAGAGATCGACGACAAGAGCGGGCTCGAAGGTTCTGCGTTCCGCGTTCAGCGTTCTGCGCTTGGCGTCTCGTGGCAGCAACTCAAACTCCCGAAAGTCGCAGGCGACGTGCTCTGGGGCCCTCACGGCACTCTCCCGCTGATGACGCGCATTCCTGCCGTCGTCACGCTCCACGACTTCACCTCGATCACGATGCCGTTCCGCCATCGACTGAAGACGATCCTCTCGTTCAATCTGTTGATCGGAGCAAGCTTGGAGATCGCATCGCGTATTGCGTGCGTGTCGCGCGTCGTGGCAAACGAAGCGATGCGCGGCTTCGGCGTGCCGGCGTCGAAGATCGAGATCGTGCCGAACGGCGTCGACGAATTCTTCTCGCCGGACGGCGATGAGGACGACTACATCCTCTACGCGGGCACGCTCGAGCCGCGAAAAGGAATCGACGACCTGCTCGCGGTCTGGTCGTCGCTCTCGCCGCGTCCGCGACTGATCCTTTGCGGCGACGCGGGCTGGCGCACGCGCGTACCTGCTGACGTGGAAGTGACGGGCTACGTGCCGCGCGAGCGGCTTCGCGAGCTGTATCGCCACGCGCGCGCGTTCGTCTATCCCTCGCGCTACGAAGGCTTCGGCATCCCGCCGCTCGAAGCGATGGCGTGCGGCGCGCCGGTGATCGCAACCCGCGTCGGCGCGATCCCTGACTACGCCGAAGGCGCCGCGCTCTTGATTGCGCCGAACGATCGCGACGCGCTGAACGCTGCGCTCACGCGCGTGCTGCACGACGACGCACTGCGCGCGGAGCTGCGCGCGCGCGGACCGGAACGCGCGCGGCTCTTCGGATGGGACCGCGGCGCGCGGACGATGGCGGAGCTGCTGCGATGCGCGTAGGCATCGACGCCCGGAAGATCGCCGACTTCGGGATCGGCACGTACATCCGCGGCCTGCTCACCGCGCTCGTGGACCTCGGCGACCTCGACTACGTCGCCTTCGCACCCGCCGACGCTTCCCTGCCCTCCGGCGTCGAGCACGTCGTCGTCGACGCGCCGCATTACTCCGTGCGCGAGCTGTTTGCGGTCGGGCGGGCGGCGGATCGGGCGCGGCTCGATGTTTTTCACGCGCCGCACTACGTCGTCCCGTTCACGCGCGTGCCGGTCGTCGTCACGATCCACGATCTCATCCATCTCCATCGCCGCAATCCGCTGCAGCGGATGTATGCGAAGACGATGATCGATCGCGCGATCCGCAAGGCGCGGCGGGTGTTGACGGTGAGCGAGACGGTGGCGCGCGAGCTCGCGTGCGATGCGGTCGTCACGCCGAACGGAATCGACGAGGTGTTTCAGCCGGCGAATGTGCCGCGCGAGCACTTCCTCTACGTCGGCAACGACAAGCCGCACAAGAACGTGTCCGCGCTCGTGGATGCATTCACGCGCGTGCCGGACGCGAAGCTCGTTCTCGTCGGCGCGCCGTTCGATCGGTTTCGCGGAAGAGAGCGCGTCGACGTGCGCGGGTTCGTTTCCACGAGCGAGCTCGTGTCGCTTTACCAGCGCGCGATCGCGCTGGTGATGCCGTCGATCGAAGAAGGGTTCGGACTTCCCGCGGCCGAGGCGATGGCCTGCGGAGCTCCGGTCATCACGTCGCGCGCCGCGGCGCTCGTCGAGATCACCGGCGACGCCGCGCTGCACGTCGACGACGACGCGCTCGACGATGCGATGCTGCGCGTCGCGCGCGACGAGACGTTGCGCGCGACGATGATCGCGAAGGGCCTTGAACGCGCGCGCAACTTCACGTGGAAGCGCTGCGCGATGCTCACGCGCGACGTGTTTCGCTCGCTCTGAAAGCGTGGAACACCGTGGAACATCGCGTTCTCATTTCGATTTTCATAAACAAATGCTTGACAATATCGTTTAAGGATTCTATTTTTCGATCAGTAAAACGATGATCGCCAACTGGGAATCAATCTTCAGTCACGTCGCAGGTCATCGGAACGCGTCTCTCCACTCAACGTCATCAAGTCAGCTGGAGCAATCCGGCGAGTTATGCCAAGAGCGCGACCGTGAGGTCCCGTACGGCATGAAAGGTGGTGAGCACTAATGGCTGCGAAAAAGAAAGCTGCGGCGGCGAAGAAGGGCGGCAAGAAGCCCGCGAAGAAGAAATAAGCGATCATCACCGACTTTTGGGGAGTCGTATTCGTCAGGCCGGCGTTTGCCGGCCTGACGTTTTTTTTGGAGGGGACCAGCACGTGCGATCGTGGTTGGTCGGCCGGCGCTTGAACGTGATTTCTGTGCACGGGCCGGGAATGCAGAAGGCAGAAGGCAGAATGAAGAATTGAGAAACCCGTCCGCCGCCGTGACGCACGGAGCTCATCGATGGGAGTGATTCTCAATTCTTCCTTCTGCGTTCTGCGTTCTGCATTCCCGGCCGGTGCGCGCCGCTTTCTGCAACAAGCGACACGCGTCACGGACCGAACCTCGTCCGCAACTTTCAACCGCCCGTCACGTAACTGACATCATGCGAGCCACCGCCTTTGCCTTCGCCTCGTTGTTGATCGCCTCGTCCGCCGCCGCGCAGGACGTCGAGCACAAGTTCCAGACGTCGACGCCGCGCGGAGAGGTGCAGCGCGTCGTGATCGACATGCCGTTCGGCGAGTTCACGGTGCGCAACGGAGCGCCGAACGCGATCAGCGTCGCCGGCATCGCGTCGCGCGACTACGACGGGCAGCGCGAGCGCATCTGGGCGCAGAAGGTCGTCAACGACACGAGCGTGGAGATCGTCGTCGACGGCGCCGAGGCGACCGTCCGCAGAAAGTTCGGCAAGAACGCGTCGAGCTGGCGCGCGCGCAAGTTCACCGGCATCGACGTGAAGCTCGAGCTGCCGCCGGGCATCGACGTGCGATTCGAAACGCACGCCGGCGAGATCGACGTGGCCGGACACTTCGGCGACCTCGACATCGATCTCACCGCCGGCGAGATCGACGTGCGCGTGCCGCGCGCGAGCGTGCGCGAGCTGAACGCCTCCTGCCGCATCGGCGAAGTCCACACCAACCTCGGCACCGAAGTCATCACGCGCGAAGGTCTGTTCCCCGGCAAGACGCACTTCTACAACGCGTCGGGACACGGCCACGTCAACGCGCACACGACGTTCGGCGAAGTGCGTGTGACGCTCACGCAGTAAAGCGCCGCACGAACGCTTCCGCTTCTTCGCGCGTCGTCACCTCACCGCGCACCTGCGCCTCGACCAGCGCGCGTTTCGCGCGGCCGAGCTCCGGCCCGGGCGCGATTCCGATCTCTTCGCCGCGGAGCAGCGGACGGATGGAGAAGTCGGGCAGGTCGAGCGCGTCCTCGCCGCCGAGGACGCGCAGGACGGCGGGAAGTTGCGACGCGACGGATTCGCCGGCGTCGTAGAGCGCGATGCGATCGTGATGATCGATCAGGTTGCGCAGCGTGTGCACGTCGCGCAACAGCACGTGGCCCCAACCGAGATCGTCGCCGCCGAGCAATGCCAGCGCGCCGGCGAGCGAGACATCGTCTGGTATGTGGCGACCGCTGCCCTCAGCGGTCGCGGTGCCGCTGAGGGCAGCGGCACCCACAAATCCCACCACCGAATCGAGCATCGTGCGATGCAGCAGATCGACAGCTTTGCGAAACGCGTTCGAGGAGAAGATGACGGAGAGCTCATACAGCACGCGCTCTTTCGCGACGCGCTCGAGCTTCGGCGCGTGCTCGCGAATCGCGGCGATCGTCGCCTCGTCGATCGTCATCCCGTACTTCACCGCCATCCGCACGCCCTTCAGCGTGCGCAGCGGATCGTCGTCGAAGTTTTCGGCGCGGACCATGCGCACGATTCCTTCGCGCACGTCGCGTTGTCCATCGTGCGGATCGAGGAGCTCGCCGCTTTCGAGATCGACGGCCATGGCGTTGACCGTGAAGTCGCGGCGCTCGAGATCGGAGTCGATGCTGCCGTCGAGCAGCGCGGCGAAGTCGTAGACGTGCTCGGGCAGCACGACGCGCCACGCGCTGAGATGCTGCTGATCGCCGAGGCGGATGACTCTGGAGCCGATCGATCGCGCGGCGGCGAGCGGATCGAGACACGCGACGTCGGCGTCGGCGGGCTCGCGGCCGAGGAGGAGATCGCGGATCGCACCGCCGACGACGTACGAATGCGGGCCGAGCTTCGCGAGCGCGGGAAAGCGGCGCGTCAGCTCGTCACGCCACGACATTGCGCAGCACGCCGATGCCTTCGACTTCGACCTCGACGGTGTCGCCGGCATTGAGCGGGCCGACGCCGGAAGGCGTGCCGGTGAGAATCACGTCGCCCGGCATCAGCGTCATGATCGCGCTGATGTACTCGACGAGGAACGCGCACGAGAAAATCATCTGCGACGTCGAGCCGTTCTGCCGCGTCTCGCCGTTCACGCGCACCTGCACGCGCAAGCTCGACACGTCGAGCTCCGTCTCGATGCACGGCCCGATCGGGCAAAACGTGTCGAAGCCTTTACCGCGCGTGAACTGCACGTCCTTCTTCTGCAGATCGCGCGCGGTGACGTCGTTGGCGCAGGCGAAGCCGAGAACGTAGTTGCGCCAGTTGTCCGCTTTCACATTCTTCGCTTCCTTGCCGACCACGATCGCGAGCTCGCCTTCGTGCTGCACACTCTGCGAGACCGGCGGACGAACGATCGTTCCGTCGGGATCGAGAATCGCGCTCGGCGGCTTCAGAAAAAGCAGCGGCTCGGACGGCGCTTCGTTGCCGAGCTCTTTCGCATGCTCGGCGTAGTTGCGGCCGACGCAAACGATCTTCGTCGGCGTCACCGGCGCGACGAGCTTCGCGCCGGCTGGAACTTCGGACGACTCCAAGACACGACCATCATGTAGATACCGGTAAAGCTTCATTTCACCTTCCGTGTGCCGAAGGGCTAGGCCAACCTACGCAGCCGGCCGTGCCGGCTCATGCGCCGCGATCGTAAATCAACCAGAGGCCGGAAAACCCTCGGAGTAAGCGAAATCTCGATCGATAGAGTTGATGCAGGATCTGGCGATTCGAGTAGTACACCGCCTCCTGCAGGAAGTCCGCGAACAGCGCGTCGAGCTCTTTCGCGAGATCCAGGCTCTGTTTCGCGCGCGTGAACAGCGTCGCCTCGGGGTGCACGCCCGCGGCGATCGCCGTCGCGAGGATCGTCGCCTCTTCATCCACCTTCACGCGCAACGCCGCCGCGCGCACGTGCAGCATCCACAACTCTTCCGTGTCGTTTTCCGACTCCGCGTCGCGGCGGCCGAGGAGTTTCTCGTAGGCCGCGACTTCCCATGGCTCGAGGCGCAGCAGCAGCGTGTCCCTCTGGCCGGATTCGATCGCCACCCCGATGCGCACGAGAAAATCGAGCAGCGGCTCGCCGCGTCCGAACCGCGACGTGACGTCTTCGACATGTTGCGCGTCGTCGAAAAACTGCGCCGGCAATTCCTCGGGTGCTTCTTCTTCGACGTCCAGCCCGCGATCGAGCTGCGCGAGGATGTTGTTCATGCTCGTCTTCAACCGCGAGACGACGTCGTACTTGATGTTCGACTGTGCGCGCAGCGAGTCGAAGCGCTCCTTGAACTCGCGGAAGCGCGCGATCTCTTCGATGAGCGCGGGATTCGCGTCGCCGAAGTTGCGCTCGATCGCGTCGCCGTGCTCCATCAGCTTCGCGGAGTCCTCGAGGATGCGCTGCTCCTCGCCGCGATAGAGGCGGAGGAAGTGATTCTTCGCGGCGACGTTCAGCTCGATGATCGCCAAGAGCACGTCGGGATCGAAGAAGAGATCGCCGACGCGATGTTTGAACGTGCGCGCGTCCTTCAGCAGATTGCGCTCGGCGAGGTCGTCGAACTTCGATGCAGTCGAGATGTCGTCGCGCATCGAGCGCACGGCGCGGGTGACGCGCACGACTTCTTCGCGCGGCGCGGACGCGACGTTGAGCAGCGACACCAGTTCCATCACGCGCGGGCGCAGCTCGAGCGACTCGCGCGTCACGTACTCGCCGCGGCGCGCATCGAAGTCTTCGCCGAGGCGCGTGAAGAGGAAGTCGAGCTTGTCGCGGCGATCGGCTTCGACCGCGTCGGCGTAAAGATAGAAGCGGATCAGGTACTCGATGATCGTGTCGTCCTGACGCTTGAGCCTTTCGAAAAAGCGTCGCAGCAGCGACGGACTGATCGCGTCATCGGCGGCGAGGAGGTAACGCGTCACGCGATCGAGCGCGTCTTCGAGATCGGTGACGGCAGCGATCGTGGCGATGAGCTTTCCCTGCTCCATCGTCGTCGCGAGATCGCGCAGGCGGTGATAGATGCGCGTGAAATCGACGTTGTACGGAAGCGGCGCTGCAAGGAAGTGATGATAGGTGCCGGTGACGAATTGATGCGACGTCCAGGCCGCTTTCAGGCGGTCGGAAATACGCTCGTATCGCTTCTGCAGAGGCAGACTCTCAGCGACCGTCACCCTCAAGACCTCGATGTATGATTCTGGCACGAATGGCACAGACGACGTTAATCAATCGCGAACAGATCGACCGCCGCGTCGCGGAAATGGGGAAGCAGATCAGCGCGGACTTCGCGGGGCAGGACATGATCGCGCTCTGCGTGCTGAAAGGCGCCGTGTTTTTCTGCGCGGACCTCGTGCGCAACATGACGATGGACGTCGCGCTCGACTTCATTCAGATCAGCAGCTACGGCAACGAAAAATATTCGTCGGGCGTGGTGACGATCCTCAAAGAGCCGCAGCTCGACATGCGCGGCAAGGCCGTGCTGATCGTCGAGGACATCATCGACAGCGGGCTCTCCATCCGCGAAGTGAACAACTACATCGAGAGCCGCGGCGCGGCGATGGTGAAGACGGCGGCGTTCCTCGACAAGCCGAAGGCGCGCAAAGTGCCGTTCACGCCGACGTACGTCGGCTTCAGCATCGACCCGCAGTTCGTGATCGGGTACGGACTCGACTTCGCGGAGAAGTACCGCAACATTCCGGAAGTGCAGGTGCTGTCGGACTGACGGGCGTCTTAGAGGCGGAACGGCACGGTGACGTTCCACAGCGTTCGCACGGGCGCGCCGTTTCGATCCTTGCCGGGCGTGTAGCGCCATTCCCTCACGGCGGTCAGCGCCGACATGTCCAACGCCATCGGCAGCGACTTGAGGACCTTCGCGTTACTCACCCGACCATCGCGCTCGATCAACAACTCGAGGATGACGTCGCCCTGAAGACGCGCCTTTCGCGCGACCTCGGTGTAACGCGCCGGCACGGAATGGACCAAGACCGGACGGATCGGCGGAAAGCGCCACGGATCGTTCGGTGATTGCGCGGTCGGAATACGATCGAGCGGATGTTCGGCACGCGGAGCCGGTGCGGGTGCCGGCGGCGGAGCGGCCGCGGCATTCTTCACGGGCTGCGACGGCGGCGTGTCAGGTGTTTGCGCACACGCCGCTGCGAACAGGAGCAGGCCGGCGATGCAACGCATTCTCACGCGCGCAGGTAATCGGGCCGCCAGCTGCGGATGCGGCGTTTGATCGCGTCGCCGCTGCGCAGGTTCTCGTCCGCGATCGTGCGCGCGAGCTCCGGCAGTTCGGCGTCGGAGCAGAAGCGCATCGCGATCAACTGGCTCGTCGAGTAGCGCGATGCGTCGATGCCGAGCTCGCGCAAACGCGCGCGCTCTTCGAAACGGATCAATCGATTCTGTACCGTCAGCGCGAAGACGCGCGCGGAGGCCGTCAGCGCGACTAACGCGACGGCGACGACGACTTCCCACAGATTCGGCCACGACCACCAGCGCACGACGAAGGCGATGCGCACCAGCAGGTTAAGGATGAGCACCGGCATGGCGACGAAGTGGTAAGGCCAGTAATAGCGTTTGTGATTCTCGTAGCTCTGCGTTTCTTCAGCCATCGGGACGACCTCCGCGTTCACGCTGATTCCTTCAGCGTATCAGGTGTCTTCGAGTGGAGTGTGATGATCAGCTGCATCAGCGTCACGTTTACGCGCTGCCATGCCCACGCGGAGATCAGCGTGAGCGTCGTACCGGCGATCGCGATCTCGAGTGCGCGCACACAATGCTCGCAATCGAGTCTCGCAACCTCAAAGGCCAGTACGGTCATCGCGATGAAGCCGAGCACGATCGGCTCGAGCACGAACGGCGGTGCTCGATGCGTGTTCAGTTCTTTCCAGTGATGGGTCGTCGGATACTCCACGAGGCAGGCGAGAACGCCGTACAGCACGTAGATCACACCGGTCGCAGGCGCGGCAAAGAATCGGTTCCCCGGATCGTTGAGGATGAGCGCCGCGACGGTCATCGCGGGCAGCAGCGTCGTCAGCGCGCGCAAAATGCGCATGCGCGAGTTGATGTATCCGAAGACGGACGACTCGATCCGCTGCTTGTGGCCGAACTGCGGGAATGGATCCCGTTTCAGCGGCCATTCGAGGTCGAACCGTTTCATCGCGAATCGGAGCCGACGACGCCGCTCGATGCGCTCGAGGAGCGAGTCCGCGCAGCGGTCATAGAGGATGCCGGCGACATACGCGCCGCCGATGAACATCACGCCGCCGGCGATCTCGTTTAACTCTTTCGGAATCACCGGAAGCACGCCGGCCGCGAGCACCCACACCGTGAGAATCACGAGCGCGCCGATGATCACCTGCTCGACGTACACCTGGGTTACTTCCATGCTGCCTCCAGAGTCGCGCGCGTCTCGTCGAAGGTCGCCAGCCGCATCGCGTCATCGAATGTCAGCCATCGCGATTCCCGCGATTCCTCGGGTGCAACTTGCGAGTGCGCCTCGACGAAGAAGAACGCGATGACCGCGCCGTTGGGGAGCTGCTGCGTGTGAACCGGCCGCACGATGCGTCCGATCACGCCTGCTTCTTCGCGCAATTCGCGCAGCGCGGCCTGCTCCGCGCTCTCGCCCCGCTCGATGTGCCCTTTCGGGAGCACCCACTCGACGGCGTCGCGCGCGGTGCTGCGAACGAGCAGCACTTCGCGGCCGTTGCGTACGGCCACCGCGCCGGCGTGCGTTAACGGAGCGCTGCGCGCGCCTCCGGGAGAATCGCCTGCACCCATTGTGCGTACATTGTCGCTGATGGATGCAGTCCATCACCCGCCACGAGCGACGGATCGCTGCGTCGCGAGATCGCGGTAATGTCGACCCACTTCGCGCCCGCGCGCGCTGCTTCTTCGCGATTGATCGCGTTGAACTGGTCGATCTCGCGCGCGATCTTCACGCGATCGCGTCCTTCCGCGAACGGCGTCACTCCCCAATCCGGAATCGACACGACGATGACGTGCCTGGCGTTGCCGCCGGCGAATCCGATCGCGCGTTTCAGCAGCGCGACGAACTGCGTGCGGTACTCATCCGCACTGCGGCCGCGATATTGATTGTTGACGCCGATCAGCAGCGTGACGAGCTCGTACGGACCTGTCGGTTTTGCCGCGTCGATCGCGGCGTCCAGCTCGTCCGTCGTCCAGCCGGTCTTCGCGATGATCTGCGGCGTACCGAGCTTCAACTGCTTCGCGAGTTGCACGGGGAAGCGCTCGGATGCGTCGACGCTCTCGCCGATCGTGTAGGAATCGCCGAGGGCGAGATACGAGTGGTGCACCACTCCATCCGCGTGCATCGGCGACCATGATGTCAGAAGAAGCACCGCCAGGATCGCGCCGAGGACGTAGCGGTAGTAGATGAAGATGTGCGTGGTGTGCGTGCGGAGGTAGCGCAGCAGGAACCAGATCGACGCCCAGCCGGAGACGAACGCGACGGCGATGGCGATGACGATCGGCTGCGTGCCGATCGCGGCGAGATGTTTGCGCTCGGAGAAAAGCTCGTACAAGCCCGCGGCCGTGATCGCGGGGATGCTCATGATGAAGGAGAAGCGCGCGGCGTATTCGTGCGGGATACGGCGGAACAGCGCGACCATGATCGTCGAGCCGCTGCGCGACGATCCGGGAATCAGCGCGATGCATTGTCCGAATCCGATCGCCAACGCGTCCTTGGCGTTGAAGTCGTCGCGATCGCGAAATCCCTTTCGTCGCGCGTACGCCTCCGACACCTGCATCAGAAAGGCGATGAACACGAGCTGAAAGATCACGACCCAGGTGCTGCGAAACACGCCGTGAATGAAGTCTTTCAGCAATACGCCGAGGACGAGGATCGGGATCGTCGCGAAGATGACGTACCACGCCTCGCGCGAGTCGGGATCCCGGAAGGGATGGCGGAGGCCGCGAAAGAATCCGATCAGCAGTCGCAGGATGTCGCGCGCGAAATAAATGATGACGGCGAGGATCGTTCCGAACTGAATGACCGCCGACGCCGCCGCGCCGGGATCGCCCCAGCCGAGAAGCTCGGGGACGAGCTTGAGGTGGCCGGTCGAGGAGATCGGGATGAATTCGGTGAGGCCTTGAATGAGGCCGAGGACGATGGCTTCGATGGTTGACATATCGGTTGCGCGGTTGCGCGGTCACGCGGTTGCGCGGCAAAACCACCGCGCGACCGCGCAACTGCGCAACCGGAAAATCACATCTCCCAAATCACCGGAAGAATCATCGGCCGCGCTCCCATGCTCTTCCGGAAATACCGCTTCAGCATCGCGCGCATTTTCTCCTGCAGCAGATCGGGATCACGCAACTCTTCTGCCGGACTCGCCGCGAACATGTCGGCGATCGTCTTCTGCACGTCGGCGAGGATCTCCTGGCTCTCGTCGACGTGCACGAGTCCGCGCGTGATGATCTCCGGATCGCGAATCAGTCGTCCGTTGCTGTCGACCGCGACCACCGCGATCACAAACCCATCCTCGGCGAGATGTTGCCGGTCGCGCACGACCACCTCCGGCACCTCCTCCGCCTCCGAGTCGATGAACACTTTCCCCTGCGTCACGCGCTCTTCGAGCACGCGGACCGAGTCGCCTCCGATCTCGACGACCTGGCCGTTCGTGATCACGACGCCGTGCGGCACTCCGACTTCCTTGGCGAGCCGCGCGTGATAGATGAGATGCCGTAGCGTGCCGTGCATCGGGATGAAAAACTTCGGCCGCGTCACGTTGAGCATCAGCTTCAGCTCTTCCTGACATGCATGACCGGAGACGTGCACGTCGGGCTGCTCGTGATGTACGACGTCCGCGCCGCGTCGATAGAGATGATCGATCACGTGCGCGACCGCGCGCTCGTTGCCGGGAATCGTGCGCGCGGAAATGACGACGACGTCGCCACGCTCGATCTCGACCTGTTTGTGCTCGCCGATCGCCATGCGCGACAGAGCGGACGACGGCTCGCCCTGCGTGCCGGTCGTGAGGATCACCAAATCACGTGCAGGCAAATCGGCGGACGGCGCGCGGACCTCGCGCGGAATGCGGAGGTATCCGAGTCGCTCCGCGGTCTCGACGTTGTCGACGAGCGAGCGGCCGACGAGCAGCACTTTGCGGCGGAACTTTTTCGCGAGGTCGATGATCTGCTGCACGCGATGGATGTGCGACGCGAAGGTCGTGACGAGGATGCGTCCGTTCGCGTTCGCGAAGATGCGATCGAGCGCGCTGCCGACCGTGCGCTCCGAGGGGCAGTGGCCGGGCACGAGCGCGTTCGTCGAGTCGCTGACGAGCAGCAGCACGCCCTGCTCGCCGTGATGCGCGAAGCGCGCGAGGTCGGTCGGCTTCGCATCGATCGGCGTGTGATCGATCTTGAAGTCGCCGGTGTGAATGATCGTGCCGGCGGGCGTCGTGATCGCGTAGCCGAGGGCGTCGACGATCGAATGCGTGACGCGAATGGCCTCAATGCGGAACGAGCCGACTTCGACCACGTCGCGCGGCATCACCGCGCGCAGCTCGATATTGTCGATGCCGAATTCTTCGAACTTGTCGGCGACGAAGCCGAGCGTCAGCGGCATTCCGTAAATCGGCAGCGGCAATCGCTCGACGAGAAACGGCACCGCGCCGATGTGATCTTCGTGGCCGTGCGTGAGAAACAGCGCGCGGATCTTCGACGCGTTGTCGAAGAGGTACGTCATGTCGGGGACGATCACGTCGACGCCCATCGTCGTGGCGTCGGGAAACATCATCCCGCAGTCGACGACGATGGCGTCGTCGCCGCACTCGTAGACCATCAGGTTCATGCCGATCTCTCCGAGTCCTCCCAAGGGAATGACTCGGAGGGTCGACGCAGCTTCGCTGCGGATTGAGGATTGAGGATTGAGGATTGAGGAAGAGGGTTGGTCTTCGTGATCCATTTCCTCAATCCTCAATTCTCAATCCTCAATTCCGTAGCGAAGCTACGGATAGATCCGGTTCAACATGCGCGGATAGGGAATGGTCTCCCGCAAATGCGGTACGCCGGATAGCCACGCCACGACTCTCTCAACTCCCATGCCGAAACCGGAGTGCGGGAACGTGCCGTACTTGCGGACGTCGAGGTACCACTGGAACGCCTCGACCGGCAGGTTGTGCTCTTTGATGCGCTGCAGCAGCAGATCGTGATCGTGGATGCGCTGTGAGCCACCGATGATCTCGCCGTAGCCTTCGGGCGCGATCATGTCGAGTCCGAGGGCGACTTGCGGGTCCTGCGGATCGGGCTGCATGTAGAACGCTTTGATCTCGACGGGATAGCGCGAAATCATCACCGGCTTGTCGAAGGAGTTGGCGATCACCGTCTCTTCGTCGCCGCCGAAGTCGTCGCCGAACTTCGCTTCGATGCCGTTCTTCTTCAGCACCTCGATCGCGTCGCGATAGGTGATGCGCGGGAACGGACGCTTCACGTTCTCGAGCTTCGACACGTCGCGTTCGAGCGTCTTCAACTCTTCCTGACAGCGCTCGAGCACGCGTCCGACGATGTACTCGACGTACTCTTCGGCGAGATCCTGCAATCCCTCGAACTCGAGGAACGCGACCTCCGGCTCCACCATCCAGAACTCCATCAGATGGCGTCGCGTCTTCGACTTCTCCGCGCGGAACGTCGGACCGAAGCAGTACACGCGTCCGAACGCCGCGGCCGCGGGCTCGAGATACAACTGGCCCGACTGCGACAGATACGCCTTCTCGCCGAAGTAGTCGGTCTCGAACAGCGTCGACGTCCCTTCGGCCGCATTGGCCGTCAGGATCGGCGAGTCGATCAGCACGAAGTCGCGGTCGTAGAAAAAATCACGGATCGATTTCTCGATCTCATTGCGAATGCGCAGCACGGAGTGCTGCTTCGACGAGCGCAGCCAAAGGTGGCGCAGGTCCATGAGGAACGCCGTGCCGTGCTCCTTCGGCGTGATCGGATAGTCCTGCGTGAGCTGCGTGACCTCGAACGACTCGACGCCGAGCTCCACGCCGCCCGGCGCGCGCGGCTCCGCGCGGACGCTGCCGGTGACGCGCACCGACGACTCCTGCGTCACCTGTTCCACACTGTTCCATGTCGCTTCGTCGACTTCCTTCTTGAAGACGACGCACTGCAGATAGCCGCTGCCGTCGCGGACGATCGGAAACTGCAGCTTCCCCGAGGTGCGCTTGTTGTACAGCCAGCCGTTGACCGTGACCTTCTCGCCAACGTGTTGCGGTAATTCCTTGATACGGACCGTAGTCATGAGGCGGCGGATTATATTTGGACTGCGGCGGCTGCGCCGCAGATCGTCAAAACTCGCGGCTCATGAAACCGTCATCCTGAGCTGCGTGAGACAGCGAAGGATCTCTGAATACGCAAACGTTTCGCATTTAGAGATTCTTCGGCGTCTCCGCGCCTCAGGATGACGGTGTTGTGATTGGTATCGTAAAGCGGCAGAGCAGCTGCCGCAGTCCAAAGATCACGCAACCCGCGGCACTTTCACCACGAGCGACTGCGGCACGATCGTGATCGCGAGTGGCGTCGTCATCGTGAAAACCTCGCCGTCGACGCCGACCTTTACGTGCGCGTGCGTCGACTGCACGCGCATGCGTTGGGTGCGGAAGGAGCGGAAGCCGGGGACTTCGCGGACGCGGCCGGCGAGGTAGCGGGCGACGAATTTCATGAGGCGCAGGCGCGGGGTGTGGGGGAGCCAGTAGACGGAGAGGCGGCCTTCTTCGAGATTCGTTCGCGGCGCTTCGATGCCGATGCGCGAGAGGTCGTACGAGTTGTTCGACACCATGAAGACGTGCGTGCGGATGACTTCGTGGTGGTGTTCGGATTCGACCATGACGGTGACGTGCGGGTATTTGCGGAGCGTGACGTACGACGCGTAAAGGCGCGCTTTCCAGCGCGGGTAGTCGCGTCCGCGCTCTTCGCGTTTCGCGACGAGCTCGGGGTACAAACCCATCGCCACGTTGTTGACGAAGAAGCGCTCGTTGATGCGCGCGGTGTCGATTTGCCGGTGCTCGCCGGTGAGCGCCACTTGCAGCGCGGCGCGCCAATCGAGCGGGATGTTGAGGTCGCGCGCGAAGTGGTTGTAGGTGCCGATCGGAATGACGCCGAGGGATGCGTCGGTGTGGACGACGGCCTGCATGACGTGATGCACGGTGCCGTCGCCGCCGGCAGCGATGAAGAGCTTCGTGTCGCGGCGAAGGTGATCGCGGCAAATTCCCGCGACGTCGAGCTCGCGTGACAGATCGATGACATCGAGCGACGCATCGCGCGCGGCCTCGCGCAGTGCCTCGACCTCAGCGGGCGCGAGCTTCACGCCCGCGCCGCGATTCAGGAAAACCACTCCTTTTGCTGGCAATTTCGTCCGTCCGCGCGGCGTTAAGAGCGCCGATTGTCCATGAGAAAACTGACGCTGTCGCTGCTCCTACTGCAAATCTTCGTCCTTCCTCTTTTCGGGGCCGATGCTCCGAAGGAATGCACCCTCTGCGTCGGCGTCGTCGCTGCCGACGGCGCGGGCGTTCCGACGCTCTCGCGCGTCGCGGAATCGGATCTCGCGTCGTACGCACCGGCGCATCCGTCTGACATCGCGCTCGTCGTCTCCTACACGCTCGACGACAGCAAAGACGCGCTGCTGCAGGTCGAGGAGCACACGAAGACGATCATCGACTGGGCGCGCTCACACGGCCCCTTCGACGCCCTCGGCGTCTCGATCGCGACCAACGATCCGGCGATCGCCGCGTACGCGGTGAAGCGCCTCGCGGTAACGGCGCAGGGACTCGACGTCGCGAAGCGCATCGTCGTGAGCGGCGGCGTCAAAGAGCTCTTCGACAACGGCGCGGGCGGGTACTTCGACGCCGTGCTCGTCGAAGGCGCGCCGGAGGCGCGCACCACTCCGATCGCGGAAACGGTCGCGCTGCTCGCGGAAAAAGATCCATCCAAGAAAATCTTCGCCGTCGTTCCGATCGAGTCGCCGAATGCGACGTTCGATCTCGCGAAGGCGCTGAGCGCCGGCGCGACGCGCGCGTACGCGAATGCGCCGGTCGACGCGAATTCGCTCGCGCAATTCAATCGCTCGATGACCGGCGACTGGGCGTTCGACTCGACGGCGAAGATCAGCGTGCTCGACGCGAAAGGCAACGCCGTCGAGATGCCGGTGCTGAGCTTCGTCCGCGGCGAAGACTTGCGGACGATGCTGATTCCGCGCGGCGATGCAAACGCGCCGTCGATCCTCTCGCTGCCCGCCGATCGTTTTCAGAAGCCGCGCCGCGTCGACGCCGCGGGCGAGCGCGACATCACGGACACCGGCAAGAAAGGCAATCGCCTCCTCGTCGGCTCGCCCAAGACGACGCAGCCGTACGCGGTCGTCGTCGACTACACGGAGAAGCCGAACCGCAACGTGACGAAGGAAACGATCAGCGTCGCGACGGAGCGCGGGATCTCGGTCGAGGAGATCATCCGCAATCAGCAGGCGTACGACGCGTACCAGGAGTCGATTCAGCCGCGCTACGTCGCGCGCAACACGACCAAGCTGCGCTTCGACATCGGGACCGGCAGCGATTCTTTGGAGGCGACGATCGCCGGAGATTACTTCTCCGATCCGAAAGGACGCGCGGACTGGGTGTGGTCGGAGTTCCTGATCAACGGCGTGAAGTGGAAGTACGGACGCATCCCCGAGCTGCCGCTGATCCAGCCGGAAAAAGTCACGCAGCTTCCGCTCGACATTCACCTCACGAACGAATATCGCTACGAGCTCGTTCGCCAGACGGACGTCGACGGATATCGCACGTATGAAGTGCGGTTCGAGCCGCCGCCGAACGCGCCGGAGAATCTGCCGCTCTACCGCGGCACGGTGTGGATCGACACGCGCACGTTCGCGCGCATCCGCATCTCGATGATCCAGCTGCATCTCTCCGGCGAAGTGCTGTCGAACGAAGAGCGCGTCGACTTCACGCCGTTCGCGCGCGAGACGAAGCAGCCGCTGACCGCCGCCGATGCCGCGAAGACGGATCCGCGCGAGCTGATCTGGCTGCCGTACGAAGTCGGCGCGCAGCAGGTGGTCTCCGCGGCCGGACGCGCCAATGTCGTGCAGCGCGCGACGACGTTCAGCAACTTCCGCATCGAGCCACAGGAGTTCGACACGATGCTCGCGCAGGCCTCGGCGTCGGACGCGCGCATGGTGCGCGAGACGCAGACCGGTCTTCGCTATCTCGAAAAGCGCGGCGACGGCGAGCGCGTCGTCAAAGAAGGATTCGACACCTCGCAGCTGTTCATGCTCGGCGGCGTGCATCACGACGCGGGTCTCGACTATCCGGTCGTCCCCCTCGGCGGCATCGACTATTTCAATTTCAATCTCTGGAACAAGGGCATTCAGACGAACGTCTTTTTCGCGGGCGTCGTCGTCGCGGCGAACGCGACGAAGCCGAGCGTCTTCGGCACACGCACGAACATCGGCGCCGATTTCTTCGGCATCGCGCTGCCGGTCACGAACTCGATGTATCGCAACGGCGAAGAGCGCATCGATGAAGCCGTGAAGTCGATTCCGACCAACCTGACGCTGCGCGTCGGACACCCGGTCCTCGGATTCGGCAAGATCGATTTCTCCCTCGGCATCGGCCACGCGTTCTACAAGCGCGGCGACGACACGCCCGACGACTACGTCATTCCGACCGACACGTTCACGATCCAGCCGGGAGTCAGCGGCACGTACACGCGCCGCGGCTACTCGCTCGCCGCGTATTACGAGCACGCGACGCGCACGTCATGGGAGCCGTGGGGCAATCTCGCGGAGTACGACGAGAATCAGAAGAGCTACTCGCGCTTCGGCGGATCGGTCGGCAAGACGTTTTTCCTGCCGGCGTTCCAGCGCTTCAGCGTCGACGTGAATTACCTCGACGGCACGCATCTCGATCGCTTCTCGAAATACGAGCTCGGCTTCTTCGGCGCGCAGCGCGTGCACGGCGTGCGCTCCGGCTCCGTTCGCGCCGAGCGCGCGATCCTCGGACACCTCTCGTACGGCTTCGTTTTCTCGCAGCAGTTCCGCCTCGAGGCGTTCTACGATCACGCGCTGATCGACGACGCGAACGCGGGATTCAAACGCGAGCCGTTCCAGGGACTCGGCATCGCCGGACAAACGGTGGGCCCGTTCGGAACGCTGCTGCGTCTCGACATCGGAAAGACGATCGGACGCAACGCGCAGGACGGCTTTGTTGCGAACGTGGTGTTCTTGAAGTTGTTCTAGCCGCATTTCTCACAGCATCTGAAAAGGCGTGGAGCAAGTGTCAAACGTCATCCTGAGCCGGCGAAGCGCGGCGAAGGATCTCAAGTTACGTAGATTGAGATCTTTCGCCGTCTACGCGGCTCAAGATGACGATAAGGTGTTAGCCCGCTCTGGTGTGGGGCAGGCTTTCCAGCCTGCCTCCCGGGGCGCAGGCTGGAAAGCCTGCGCTACACGAAAAAGCGGCGGGCTAAGAGCCCGCCGCTCCACTTCAATTGGCTACGTAGAAGTCGACGGATCCGATCTCCGAGGTCACGCCGAGGTTACTCGTCGCGCGCACGGTGAGGCGGTGCTGCGAGTTGGCGAGCTGGCGCGTGTCCATCGAGAACGTCCAGCCGGAGAATTTCGAGTTGATGATGAACGGGTACTGGTCCTGAATGTCGGGACGCGGGAATCCGTATGCCGCTCGGCCGACGAAGTTGCCGTCGACGATCACGTCGACGTAGGACACGTTCTGTTCGTTGATCGCCCAGCCGCGGAACGTGACGGTGCCGCCGATGTAGTCGACGGTCTGCGGGAACTCGATGAAGCCGATCGACGGGAAGCTGATGTCGCCGGGCGCGCACTGGAAGAAGACCGGGATGCCGTCGTGGTTCGGCAGATCGGCGAACGTTCCTTCGCGATCGCCGACGCGCACGTGCATCGTGTGATTGCCGGGACGCACGCCGTTGCTCATGAGCGCGCCGACGTCGAGCGTGAAGAGGAAGCCGGCGCGCGGCGCGTCGGGATACGTCGGGTAATAACGCGCGACGTCATAGCGCGGCAGTCCGTAGCAATTCGCGAAGCGGCCGAGGATGATGCCGCAGTCGTCGGTCGAGTACCAGCGCACGCCGTCGATGAGAAGCTCGACGTAAGAAACGCGTCCGGTGTCCTTGCGCGTGCCGAGATCGAGCGCCCATCCGCGAACGGCGGTGAGGTGTGCGCCCTGCGGGCGCGCGATCGGCGAGACGACGATCGGCGTGTTCGAGCAGGTGCCGTACAACACCGCGTCGCGCAGCGGCTCATCGAGATAGCCGAACGGCGTGAGGAATGAGTCGTTGTTGATGACCTGCACCTGCCGCCGCCCGATCATGCGCGACATGCCGAGCTTGTCGACCGCGCGGACTTCGAGCAGATGCACGCCGTTCTCGAACAGCGTCGTGTCGATGTTCGCCACCCATCCGCTGAACAGCGCCGCCGCCATATCGGGATAGCTCGCGCCGACGTCGGGACGCGGATCGCCGTACATCGCGGCCTGCACGATGCCGCCGTCCATGAGCACTTCGACGCGGGCGATGCCGTCAGTGTCGGCCGCCCAGCCGTTGACCGGGAACGACGTCGACGCGTTCGTGACGCCGGCCTGGTTCGGGATGTCGATGAAGCCGAACGGCGACTGGTTGATCGAGTTGTTGATCGTGATCGTGCGCCGGCCGAGGAAGTGAACCTGTCCGTCGCTCGTGTAGACGCGCAGCTCGACCGTGTGCTGTCCGTTCGTGAAGCGGCTCGCACTGAAGCCGGTAAGGAAGCCCGGGCGCGAGATCTGGATGCCGGGGAAGGTCGGGAACGCTTTCACGATGTCGATGCGCGCGAGATTCAGCACGAGATTGTGCTGATACTGATCATCGACGTAGAGCTCGATCTTGCTGATGGTGGCCTGATCGAGCGCCCAGCCTTGCACCAGGATCATCCCGGACTGCGTGACCGCAGGGTCCGGTTTTTCGACATCACCGACGAATGTTACTTGTGCGGTGAGCGCAGGCGCGAGAAGCGCGCCCAGCAAGGCGAGCACAAATCCGCGGGTAACCCATCTCCACATAACCCCAACCTCCAACCCCGAGTATGCCCTTGGTTATGTTGCCAGAAAGTCCGACAGCGCCGACTGTACTCCGCTGGATTGCCAAAATCAAATAATCGGCGATGCTGGATGGCCGATGACGGATGGCTGATTTTCGCCATCTGCCATCGGCGGTCTGCCATCTGGTTGTTGCCGGCGAGTTTATACTACGCGGGTGAGTTCGCCAACCATCAGCACCGGCATCGACTTAGCTGACATCCGCGCCGCGGCCGGGCGCGTTCGCCCGTACGTTCATCGCACTCCCCTGCTCGCCAGCCGCTCGATCTCCGAGCGCGCCGGCTGCGAAGTGCGTCTCAAGTGCGAGAACCTGCAGCGCTCCGGCTCGTTCAAGATCCGCGGCGCGATGAATGCGCTGCTGCAATTAGATGATGCGCAGCGCACCCGCGGAGTCGTCGCGTTCTCGTCCGGCAATCACGGGCAGGCCGTCGCTCTCGCAGCGAAGCTCCTCGGCATGCCGGCGACGATCGTCATGCCGGAGAACTCGGTCGAGAGCAAAGTGATCGCGACGAAAGCGTACGGCGCGGAAGTCGTGCAGCAGGGAGTGACGCAGGCGACCCGCGACAAGATCGCGCGGGAGATCGCGGAGTCGAAAGGCGCCGCCGTGATTCCGCCGTTCGATGACGAGCGCATCATCGCCGGCGCGGGAACGGCGTGCCTCGAGATCGTCGAAGAGTGGCCTGACGTCGAAACGATCATCACGCCCCTCGGCGGCGGCGGATTGCTTTCCGGAACGTCCATTGCGGCACAAGGAAGAGCCGTCTACGGCGTCGAGCCGGCGGCCGGAAACGACGGCGAGCAGTCGTTCCGCAAAGGCGAGATCGTGCGCATCGACGCGCCGAACACGATCGCCGACGGCGCGCGCACGCTCGCACTCGGCACGCGCAACTTCCCGATCATCCGCGAGCACGTCCGCGACGTCGTAAGCGTCGACGACGCGACGCTCCTCGACACGCTGAAGTGGACGATGTACCGCACCAAGCTCGTGATCGAAGCGACGTCCGCGCTGGGACTGGCGGCGCTGTTTGCGGGGAAGATTGCGGCGAGGGGGAAGATCGCGGTGCTAATCAGCGGCGGGAACCTGGATTTCAAGTTGCTGTGTGAATGAAAGCAGAAGGCAGAAGGCAGAAGGCAGAAGGCAGAAGTGAGAACTGAGATCTGCTTGTGGCTAAGACGTTTTCTTAGTTCTGCCTTCTGCCTTCTGCCTTCTGCCTTCATTCGCCACTGCCTTCTGCCTTCTGCCTTCGTTCGTCACTGCCTTCTGCCTTCTGCCTTCATTCGCCCATGACCGGCTCCCTCTTCGACGACGCCCCTTCCTCCTCCGAGTCGCCGACACCGGCTGACGCTCCTCTCGCGGAGCGCCTTCGCCCGCGTTCGCTCGATGAAGTCGTCGGTCTCGAAGATCTCCTCGGCAAAGGAAAGTTCCTGCGCAATGCGATCGAGACCGATCGCATCCCGTCGATGATTTTCTGGGGGCCGCCCGGCTCCGGAAAGACGACGCTCGCGCGGATCATCGCGCGCACGACGCGCGCGCGGTTCGTGCCGTTCTCCGCGACGAGCACCTCGATCAAGGACATCAAGACGCTCATGGAAGAAGCGCGCAAAGGGCGGCGCGCGCGGGGATCGAAGACGATCGTCTTCATCGACGAGATCCATCGCTTCAACAAGGCGCAGCAGGACGCGTTTCTGCCGTACGTCGAGGCGGGCGACATCGTTCTCATCGGCGCGACGACGGAGAACCCGTCGTTCGAAGTGAACTCCGCGCTGTTGTCGCGATCGAAAGTGGTCGTGATCCCCGCGCTCGAGCGCGAGCAGGTGGTGACAATTCTTCATCGCGCGGTCGAAGAGCCGTCGGTGCAGAACTTCGACGTCGCGCTGACGGAAGAGGCGCTCGACTTCATCGCCGCGACGTCAGCGGGCGACGCGCGTCAGGCACTCACGAGTCTGCAGCTCGTGATCGAGACGGCGTCGAAGGAAGACAGTCCGGTCGACGTCGCGAAAGTGAAAGAGATCCTGCAGCGCCGCTCGCTGATGTACGACAAATCGGGGGAAGAGCACTACAACATCATCTCCGCGCTCCACAAATCGCTGCGCAACGGCGACGCGGACGCGGCGATGTACTGGCTCGTGCGCATGCTCGAAGGGGGCGAAGATCCGATGTACATCGCGCGGCGCATGGTACGCGCAGCGTCGGAAGACATCGGCAACGCCGATCCGCAGGCGCTGGTGCTCGCGGTCGCGGTGAAAGAAGCCGTGCACTTCATCGGCATGCCCGAAGCAGGCGTCGCGCTCGGACAACTCGTCACCTATCTCGCCGCCGCGCCGAAGTCGAACGCCGCCTACGCCGGCTACGGCGAAGCCGTCCGCGAAGTGCGGCAAGGCGACAATCCGGGAGTTCCGCTGCACATCCGCAATGCCCCGACGCGCCTGATGAAGGACCTTGGCTACGGCCGCGGCTATCAATACGCGCACGACTTTGAAGATCAGACGGCGGCGATGGATTGCCTGCCGGACGCGCTCGCAGGACGACGGTTCTACGAGCCGAAAGACGCCGGCGCGGAGAGCGCGATGAAGGAGAGGTTGGAGAAGATGCGAGCGGCGCGAAACAAAGTGTCATCCTGAGCCGCGAAGACGGCGAAGGATCCCTCGCCGACGGAGCGAGTAACGTTCTTGCACCGGGGATTCCTCGCCGTCTGCGCGGCTCGGAATGACACTATCAACGAATCGGCTTCGGTTTCCGATCCTGCCCGACGTTGACGTAGACGACGTTCGCTTCCGTCACGATCACGCGCTTGTGCGAGTCGCGAATCACTTCGCAGACGACCTTCGTCGTGATGGACGTGTTGCCGATGCGCAGCGTCTCGGTCCAGAACGAGACGAGGTCGCCGACGAACACCGGCTCGTGAAACACGACCTTGTCCATCGACACCGTGACCATGAGCGAGCAACCCTGCCGGCGCGCTTCGATCGCGCCGGCCTGGTCGATGTAGGAGAGGATGACTCCGCCGAAGATGGTGCCGTGCGCGTTGGTGTCGCGCGGCATCATGAGCACGCGGATCGCGGGCTCATTCCACTTCGGCAGAATCTCAGCCGGCATGAAGGCACCACGTCGTCATCCTGAGCGGAGCGAAGGATCTCGATCTACGCAAATCGTGCGCATTTCGAGATCCTTCGCCGTCTTTGCGGCTCAGGATGACGAGGATCACAACCCCGCTTGCTGTTGCTGCTGCTGTTGCGTCGGATTCAGAAGCTGCTCGTTGACTTCGATCTTCGCGGCCGAGCGGAGGCGCTTCATCAGCGACTGGCGCAGGCTGCGCGCCTGGGTCTGGCGCAGCTGATTGATGAACGCGTCGCGGTTCTGCGCGAGATCCTGCGGCGTCACCTTTTTCTGTTCGACCACCTGGAACGCGACCGCGCCTTCCTTCACGCTGATCGGTCCCTTCACCACGCCGACCGGCGCGGCCATCGCGGCGTCGACGAGCGACGTGATGTCGCCGGTGATGCCGGCGATCGCTCCCTGATGATTCGCGCTCGCTTCCTGCGCGGCGAGTCCCGCCTTCTGCGCGATCTGGTCGACCGAGGTCGCGCCGAGCATCATCTGCGCGAGCGTCGCCTTCGCGGCTTCACCTGCTTTCGCCATGCGCACGTCTTCTTCGACTTTCGCCTTGATCTCCGCGAGCGGCGAAACGCCGGCCGGGCGCATGTTGTCGAGGTAGACGATCACCGGACCCTGCGGCGTTCCGATCGACGGGCTGACGTCGCCCTTCTTCGCCGAGAAGATCCACTCCTGCAGCGGCTCGTGCTGTCCGAGCTTTCCGATCGGATCGCTCTTCTGAATCCAGCCGCTGTCGTTCGACGTCACCTTGTCATTCGCATATGCGCTGAACCCGCCGACGTCTTTGGGCTTGTTGCTGCTCATGATCGCGGCGAGACGATTGATCTCGCTCTGCGCCTGTTCCTGCGCCATCTGCGTCACGGCTTTCGCCGCGAGCTCGCCGCGCACTTCTTCGAACGGACGGATGCCGGCCGGACGGCGGCCGAGGACTTTGACGATGTGATAGCCGAAATCGGTCGATCGGATCGGATCGCTGATCGTGTTCAGCGGAAGCGAGAAGATCGCTTTGTCGAACGGCTCGACGGTCGCGCCGCGCTCGACCCAATCCATGTCGCCGCCGCGTCCCGCCGACGACGGATCCTGCGAGTTGTTCTTCGCGAGCGCCGCGAAGTCGGCGCCGGCGCGCAGCTGCGCGACGAGCGACTGGGCCTTTGCTTTCGCGGCTGCATCGACCGCCGGCGCCGCGTTCGGCTCCACCTTCACGAGGATGTGCAGCACGTGCGCGGCTTCCGGCATCTGGTACGACGCCTTGTTCTCTTCGTAGCGCTTGCGCAGCTCCGCTTCGCTCGGCGTGATCTGCGCGCGCAGCTTCGCGTAGTCGGCGAGGAGATAGTGCATGAGCCGCTGTTCGCCGTGCGTGTACTGCGACTGATGGTTGTTGTAGTACGCGGTGATGTCGGCGTCATTGACGACAACCGACGCGGCCTGCTGCGACGCGGGCACGAGGACGTAGCGGATCTTCGCGTTCTCGTTCATCCGCCGGTATTCGGAGTCGGCGGCTTTCGCGGAGATCACCACGGAGTTCTGCAGCAAACCCTCCATCTTGCCCAAGGCGATGTCGCGCGCGAGATCGTCCTCGAAGTCGGCGGCACTCGCGTATCCGAGAGGGCCGGTGACGTAGCGGTTGTAGTACTCCATGCCGACGAACTTGCCCTCGGGATTGAAGAGCGGCAGCGTGAGCAGCTTCTTGCGCACTTCTTCCTGCGTCGCGGCGAGATTGAGCCGCCTCGCTTCCTGCGTGAGCAGGCGCTGTTCGATCAGCGAGTCCATCGCCTGCGCCGGCAGCTTCAGCATCGCCGCCATCTCCGGCGTGTACTGCGCTCCGTACATCTGGCGATACATGTCTTCGTAATTCTTGAGCTGCCGGTAATAAGCGTTATAGGAAATGGTCTCTCCGTTCACGCGCGCGGCGAAGTTGGAGGTGTCGCGCTTCCCGCGCAGCGCACCGCCGAGTCCCATGTCGAGGAACACGAAACCGAACACGAACGCCGCCACGATGGCGATGAGAATCCATTTCAACTGATTGAAACTGTCCCGCATCAACTTGAGCATTGAAAAACGACCTTTCGAGATTGGGCGTCATCCTGAGGCGCAGGTGACACCTCGTGCAGAAAAAGCGGCGCAGTTTACCTATTCCCGCGCGCCGCCGCCAGCGGAGCTCGCTGATGGCGGCTTCGCTGATGGCGGATGGCGGATGGCTGATGGCTGATGGCAGATGGCGGATGGCAGATGGCGGATGGCAGATGGCGGATGGCCCCACCGCCCAATCCGGCAGGCAACAAGACTCGCGAGGGTGGGCGAGGCCATTAGCGAAGCCGCCATCAGCGAAAGCCGCCATCGGCGCAGCCGCGCTCCGCCATCTGCCATCCGCCATCCGCCATCGGCGCAGCCGCGCTCGCCATCCGCCATCCGCCATCCGCCATCTGCCATCCGCGCGCTGATACACTCTCTCGCGCCGTCTCATGGCCAAGCGCAATCCGACCGCCGCGAACATCGACTGGTATTTGATCTCGATCGATCGTCTCAAACAGATCGGTCTGGTCGTGGTCATTCTTCTGCTCGCCGGCGCGGGTTACTGGTTCTGGCAGCAGCAGAAGGGAAATCCGAAAGAGAACGCGGAGCGCGCCATCGGAGAAGCGCGGCAGGCGCTGAACTCGCTTGCGGCGTCGAGCGAATACAACGCGCATCACGCCGAGTTCAACCGGGCGCAGCAGAAGCTCGATGAAGCGCGAACGCATTTCAATGGAGCGCGCTACGGCGAAGCGCAAACGGCCGCGGTCGAGTCGGCGACGATCAGCAACACCGCGCGCACCGGCGGAGGCGCGGTCGACAACGACGCGCAGTTCCTCGCCGTCGAAGGCGACGTGAAAGTGCAAAAAGGATCGTCGAGTGAATGGCGCGACGCCGACATGCGCACGCCGCTCTTCAATGGCGATTGGGTGAAGACCGGCGACCGCTCGTCGGCCGAGTTGATCTTCTCGTCGAACGGATCGCTCTACACCATCGGCTCGAATGCGCTGCTCGAGATTTACGCGACGCTCAATCCCGGCTCGACGAAGAAAACGAATTCGGTGACGGTGAAGGTCGGACCGGTGGAAGTCGCGACGTCGAAAGACACGTCGACCGTGCGCACGCCGGGAACGCAAGTCATCGTCGAGTCGGACTCGACGACGCAGGTCGGCGTCAACGAACAGCAGGCGACGTCGGTCATGGCGACGCGCGGCAGCGCGTCCGTCGCGCCGGAGGCCGGCGGCGCGGGCGTGCGGCTGTCGTCGGGCGAGAAAGTCACGGCGACGCCGGTCGGCGCCGTGTCGGCGGTGAAGAAAGTCACGCCCTCGCCGGCGCTGCTCTCACCCGCGGACAATCAGGTGTTCCAGCTCTCGCCGGAGCTCAACGTACAGCTGCTCTGGAATCCGCCCGAGACCGGGGCGAACGGGTACATCCTGCAGGTCTCGCGCTCGCGGCTCTTCTCGACGCTGGAGATCAACGCGCGCCGCACGCGCACCGGCGCCTCGACGAAAGTCACGGCCGAAGGCGCGTTCTACTGGCGCGTGGCGTCGATCGGTCCGGACGGCGAGCCGGGTCCGTTTGCCGCGTTCCGCCGCTTCCGCGTCGCCGGCGGCGGCCGCGTCAACACGCAGGACACGAAACCGCCGAAACTCGTCATGAAGAAGCCGTTTCTGATCGGCAGCCAGTTCTACATCATCTCCGGCACGACCGATCCCGGAGCGACGGTTTTCGTCAACGATGAAGAGGCGGACGTCGACTCGAAAGGCGGCTTCCAGAAACTCGTCAGTCTCGACAAGCTCGGACAAAACACGATCGTCATCAAAGCCGTCAATGCCGCCGGCGCGACGAACGTGCAGAATCAAACCGTCATTGTGCAAGAATAGTGGTTCCCCTTTTGCACCCCGCGCAGTTCTCGAAAACGTACGGAAAATCCAGCAAGGAAATCGAAAAGACCAATGGCTGTGAAATCGCTCCTCTCGATGTTCTCGAACGATCTGGCGATCGACCTCGGAACAGCGAACACGCTCGTCTACGCGAAGAACAAAGGCATCGTCGTGCGCGAGCCGTCGATCGTCGCCGTCAACAAGATCAACAACAACGTCGAGGCAGTCGGCAAGGAAGCGAAGGAAATGCTCGGCCGCACGCCGGGGAACATCGTCGCCATCCGTCCGATGAAGGACGGCGTCATCGCCGACTTCGAAGTGACGGAGAAGATGATCAAGTACTTCATCGAGAAAGCGCACGGCCGGCGGTTCCTGGTCAAGCCGCGCATCGTGATCTCGGTGCCGTCGGAGATCACGCAGGTCGAAAAGCGCGCCGTCAAAGACTCGGCGCTGCGCGCGGGTGCGACCGAGGTGTATTTGATCGAGCAGGCGATGGCCGCGGCGATCGGAGCGGGACTGCCGATCACCGATCCGACCGGCAACATGATCGTCGACATCGGCGGCGGCACGACCGACGTCGCGGTGATCTCGCTGGCCGGCATCGTCTACTCGCGCTCGGTGCGCGTCGCCGGCAACGAGATGGACGACGCGATCATTCAGTACATCAAGCGGAAGTACAACCTCCTGATCGGCGAGCGCACGGCCGAACAGGTGAAGATGGAGATCGGCTCCGCGTTCCCGCTCGATGAAGAGATGACGATGGAGATCAAGGGACGCGATCTCGTCGAGGGCGTACCGAAGACGCTCGTCGTCAGCGACGAAGAGATCCGCGAGGCGCTCAGCGAGACCGTCGCCACGATCGTCGAAGCCGTGCGCGTGGCGCTGGAGCGCACGCCGCCCGAGCTCTCCGCCGACATCATGGACAAAGGCATCATCATCGCCGGCGGCGGATCGATGCTGAAGAACCTCGACAAGCGGCTGCGCGAAGAAACGGGACTCCCGGTCACCCTCGCCGAAGACCCGCTGGCGTGCGTGGCGCTGGGAACGGGACAGATGCTGACCGACTTCAATCTGCTGCGGAAGATCTCGATCGAATAGGTGCCGGGTGCAGAGTGCCCGGTGCTGAGCAGAACCCGGCACTCTGCACCCGGCACTCAGCACCATTTCCGATGGCCTGAAACCTGCTGATCCGTCTCGCGAAAAACATGGCAGTACCGACCGACGTCATCCCCCGCCGCCCGACGCTCCTGTTCATCGTCGTGCTGGCGCTTCTGTTCCTCCTCATGAGCGTCAGCAGCCAGACGCGGTACCTCGGCGAGACGCGCACGATGTTCGAGCGAACGGTGATGACGATCTTCTCCCCCGTGCCGAAGCTCGTGCACTGGGTGGGCGGCGCGCTGCAGGACATGTATCACGGTTATATCGACATGCGCGGCGCGATCAACGAGAACCTCGAGCTGCGGCGCAAAGTCGCGTCGCTCACGACGGACAATCTGAAACTCCGCCAGTCGGAAGGCGATCTGCGCAGACTGCGCAGCCTCCTCGCGTACTCCGAACAGTTCACGATGTCGACGTCGATGGCGCAGACGATCATGCTCGACACCGCCGGCCGCTTCAAATCGATCATCATCGATCGCGGCTCCTCGGGCGGCGTCGAAGTCAACGACGTGATCGCCAACGCCAACGGACTCATCGGCCGCGTCGTCCTCACGACGAAAGACCTCGCCAAAGTGCAGCTCGTCACCGACAACAACTGCTCCGTCGGCTCGCTCGTGGAGCGGACGCGGCGGCAGGGCGTCGTGCGCGGAAACGGATCGACGAACCTGCAGATGGGCGACATTCCTTCGCTGGCCGACGTGCAGCCGGGAGACAAGGTCCTCACCGCCGGCATCGACGGCGTCTATCCGCGCGGCATCCCGATCGGCTTGGTGACGAAGGCGGAGCCGGGACAGTCGCTGTTCAAGACCATCACCGTCAAGCCGTCGGTCGACTTCGGCGCGATCGAAGAAGTGATCGTCATCCACACGCGCAAAGTGCCGCCGGGAATCGTGAGGTACGCGCCGTGAGGTGGCTTCGCTTCGCGATCGGACTGCTCCTCGCGCTCACGCTGCACTCGCTGCTCGACAGCTTCTATCCGAACGCGCTGGCGTTCTTCAATCCGTACATCATCCTCGTCATCTATTACTCGATGGGCGGCAACATCGTCGGCGCGATCTTCGCCGGGGTGGCCGCCGGCTTCGTGCAGGACGCGTTCTCGAACGCGATGTTCGGACTGCACGCGTTCTCGCTGACGTTCTGCGCCTACATCGTCGCGTCGATCAACGCGCGGCTGATGCTGCGCGGCACGCTGGCCTTCGGCGCCTGCCTCGGCGGCGCCGTCATCGTCAACGAGCTCGTCATCTACATCCTGGTGAACATTCTCGTGAAGCAACGGATCGAGATGTTCGAACAGGCGCTGCTCGTGAAAACGATCTTTACGCTGCTGTTCGGAATGCTGGTGTATCAGCTGTTGACGCTGTTTTTACGTGAGGAGCCGATCGAGGCGACTCGACGGCCGGCGGCCTGGTAACCGATGCGCGTTCAGTCAGTTTATCCCGCGCGAAGACGCGGGATCTCCGGTCATCCCGGAGCGATCTACACCACAGGCATGCCCCATGCGGTGCCACCGGAGATCCCGCGTCTGCGCGCGGGATAAACTAAAAATGCGTGTCTATCGAGACGACCAAAAATTTCTGCAGTTCCGCATCAACGCCGTCCTCTGGGCGATCGTCGCGATGTTCGTCTTTCTCGCCGGCTCGTTCTGGTTCGTGCAGGGCGTGCAGGCGGAGAAATACCGCGGCCTTTCGGAAGCGAACGCGCTGCGCGAGATCGAAGTGCCGGCCAAGCGCGGTCTCATCATGGACCGGCGCGGAAAAATCCTCGCCGACAACCGGCCCGCGTATTCGCTCGAGATCGACAAGGTCGTTCTCAAGCCGCTGACGAAAGCCGATCCGAATCATCGCGCGCGCCTTTTCGAGTTCCTCTCGTCCGTGCTGGCGATTCCGCCGCAGGAGCTCGAGGCGCGCTGGAACAAACAGTCCAACACCACGTCGCACGCGCAGCCGTTCATCCTCGCGGAAGAACTGGAGATGGGGCAGGTCGCATCGCTGCAGGCGGAGTCGATCGCCTTTCCGGAGATCAACGTCGTGCCGAAGCAGCGGCGCAACTATCCGTACAGCACGATGGCCGCGCACGTCCTCGGCTTCATCGGCGAGGTGAGCGAGAAAGAGCTCGAGCAGAACCACGCGCTGAAGCAGGGCGATCTCATCGGCAAGCGCGGCGTGGAGCTGATGTACGACAACTTCCTGCGCGGCCAGAGCGGCGCGGAGTATTGGGAGTACGACGCCGACGGACGGCGCCTCAGCGAATACGCTCCCGCGCGCAAGACGCCGGTGCCCGGCGACAACATCTATCTGACGCTCGACTTCGAGTTGCAGCGGCGCGCCGAGCAGTACTTCGCCGAAAACGAAATGGTCGGCGCAGCGGTCGCCCTCGATCCGCGGAACGGCGAAGTGCTGGCGATGGCCTCATCGCCCACATTCAATCCCAACGTCTACTCGAAACGCTTCACGCCCGACGTCTACAAGCTCATCACCAGCAATCCTTTCAAGATCGAGTTGAATCGCGCGATCCAGGGCCTCTACTCGCCGGGATCGGTCTTCAAAGTCGTCATGGCCATGGCCGGACTGTCGGAAGGCGCGATCGGTCCCGGCACCGTGTTCAACTGCGGCGGCAGCGCGATCTTCCGCGGACGCCGCTTCCGCTGCTGGCGCCGCGAGGGACACGGCACGGTGAACGTCGAAGAGGCGATGAAGAAGTCGTGCGACATCTTCTTCTACAACACCGGCGACCGCCTCGGCGTCGACAAGATCCACGACTACGCAAACAAGCTCACGTTCGGCGAGATCTCGCACATCGATCTCGACGGCGAGCGCGCGGGACTCGTGCCGTCGACGAAGTGGGCGACGGAGAAACAGCATCGCAAGTGGTATCCCAGCGAAACGATCTCCGTCTCCATCGGACAAGGCCCGCTCATCGTCACGCCGCTGCAGGTGGCGAACATGATCGCGGCCGTCGCGAACGGCGGGAAAGTGTTTCAGCCGCACGTCGTCCGCTTCGTCGATCGCGTGCAGAAAGACGGATCGTACAAACGCTTCCGCGTGCCGAACCGCGTGATCCACCAGGTCGACCTCGCGCCGGCTGCCATCCAGGCAGTGAAAGAAGGACTCTGGAAGGTCGTCAACGAAGAAGGCGGCACCGGCGGCAACGCGCGCATCGAGGGGCTCGACATCTCCGGCAAGACCGGCACGGTGCAGGTCATCGCGCAGCACGGCTGGGTCAAGACGGAAGGTCTGCCGTTCAAGTACAAGGACCACGCCTGGTTCGCATCGTTCGCGACGCTCAACAGTCCGCAGATGGTGGTCGTGGTCTTCATCGAGCACGGCGGACACGGCGGCACGGACGCGGCGCCGCTGGCGAAGCTGCTCTACGAGTCGCGCTTCCGCTCGCAGGTCGCCGGCTCGACGCTCGATCTCAGCGATCCGGAGACCCTGCAGCAGATCAAGGAAGGCGAGCTCCCGCTCCCCACGACCCGATAATGATTTTTCGCGACCGCACCACGCCGAACATCGATCTGAATTTCCTCGGCACGGCGCTGGTGCTGGCGATCGTCGGCTGCCTCCTCGTCTACAGCGCCACGTACTACAGCGATCCCGGACTCGGCCTGTTCAAGCGCCAGATGCTCTGGGCCGTCATCGGCATCGTGCTGATGATCATCTTCATGGTCGTCGACTACCACGTCCTCTTCGACATCGCGCCGATCCTCTACGCCATCGGATTGCTGCTGCTGTTGTACCTGGTGGTCTTCGGCAAGCTCACCGCGAACGTGAAATCGTGGATCCGCTTCGGAGGATTTCAGTTTCAGCCGTCGGAGTTCATGAAGATCTTCACCGCGCTGATGCTGGCGCGCTTCTTCGACTCCAACGACCGTGCGTATCTCGATTTCCGTTCGTTCCTGATCGCGATGGGGATCATCGGCGCGCCGGTCGGGCTGATCATCATCCAGCCCGACTTCGGCACCGCCGCGGCGTTCTTCCCGCTCATCGCCGTGACGATGTTCTTCGGCGGCATCCGCGCGCGCATCTGGATCGCGATGATCCTCGTCGTCGCCATTACCGTGCCGGCCGGCTACATCTTTTTCCTAAAGCCCTATCAGCGCGCGCGCGTCGTCACCTGGCTCAATCCCGAGCGCGATCCGCTCGGCAAGGGCTATCAGATGATGCAGGCCAAGATCGCCATCGGATCGGGCGGCATCCACGGCAAAGGCTTCAAGCACGGCACGCAGGCGAAGCTCGAGTTCCTCCCCGCGCGTCACACCGATTTCATCTTCGCGGTGCTGGGCGAAGAGTGGGGATTCATCGGCGTCGTCATCGTCCTCGGGCTGTACTTGTATTTGATGGTGCAAGCCCTGCTCTTCGCCAAACACGCGCGCGACCGCGGAGGAACGTTCCTCATCATCTGCCTGATCTCATACTTCCTGTATCACGTGTCGATCAACGTCTCCATGCAGATCGGCGTGCTGCCGACGACCGGCATCCCGCTGCCGCTCATCTCGTACGGCGGATCATCGACGATGATGTTCTTCATCGCGGTGGGGTTGATCCTCAACGTCGACATGCGGCGATTCGTCAACGCTTAGTACTTCATTCGCCAAGTTCGAGCACACGTCATCCTGAGCGCAGCGAAGGATCTCAAGTTACGTAGATTGAGATCTTTCGCCGTCTACGCGGCTCAAGATGACGTGTGACTGAACTTGGCGAATGAAGTACTTAGTCAAACAATGGTCATCCTGAGCCGCGCAGACGGCGAAGGATCGCGAAATTGCAGGCTCTTACGAAGCTGGTGTGTCCTTCGGAGCCAAGGATGAAATACCAGAATCGTGGGATCGATGCCATCGCCGATGGGATGAATACCAGAATCGTGGGATCGATGCCATCGCCGATGGGATGAATGCCAGAATCGATGGGATCGATGCCATCGCCGATGGGATGAATGCCAGAATCGATGGGATCGATGCCATCGTCGATGGGATGAATGCCAGAATCGATGGGATCGATGCCATCGCCGATGGGATGAATGCCAGGATCGATGGGATGGATGCCATCGTCGATGGGATCAATGCCGGTCGTTAAGCCACGAACTCCAGCTCGGGACTCGCTCGCAGCGCGCGGGCTTGCCCGTTTGTCGAACCCGCTTGTGTGCCAGACTTCAAACGGTGAAAACGCTTTATGTCGTCCGGCACTGCAAGGCTGAAGGCCAGGAGGCTGACGCGCGGCTCACGCCGGAAGGAGTTGCTCAGGCGAGCAGTTTGGCCGATTCCCTTGCCACTGCAAACATTGAGCGGATCATCTCCAGCCCGTACATGCGAGCGACGCAATCGATCGCACCATTGGCCCGGCGGCTCGGTCTCGCCGTTGAAATCGACACGAGATTAGTGGAGCGGGCATTGTGTTCCGGCTCTCGCCCAGATTGGCAAGACTGTCTCCGTGCCTCGTTTCTGGATTTAGATCTGTCCTTTGAAGGCGGCGAGTCCAGCCGCGAGGCGATGCGCAGGGCAGTTGCGGTGGTCACGGACATCCAAAGGCATCCTGCTCAAAGGACGCTGCTGGTTACGCATGGCAATTTGATGGCGATCCTTCTGAAGTATTTTGATGATTCCATCGGCTTTGCCGAGTGGTGTGCTTTGTCCAATCCTGATGTTTACCGCGTTGTCTTGACTCAGCCATTCACAGTCCAGCGACTATGGCCTTCGTGACAGGGATCCCCTGATTCTGGGGATTCCTCACCGTCTGCGCGGTTCGGAAGGACACGCCGTCAGCCTCTCCATTTCTCGATCTCGCGACGATCCTTCTTCGTCGGCCGTCCCGCTCCGCGCTCGCGCAGGATCTGCGTGACGGCGTCGGGCTTCTGCGGCACCGGCGACTCGTCGATGTACATCGTGCGCGCCGCTTCCTTCGACACGTTCGTTTCCGGAAGCTGCTGCACGATCACGCGGCGAAATCGATCGCCCTGGTAGAACTCGACGACGTCGCCTTCCTTCAATGCAGCGGAGGGCTTGACGCGAGAGCCGTTCACCTTCACGAGCCCGCCCTTGCACGCCTCCGTCGCGTCCGCGCGATGCCTGAAGAGGCAGACGAGCTTCAGCCAGCTGTCGACGCGATGTCTTTCCATCAGCCGCAAACATCGTATACTCAGCATCTTCGCGGAGGAACCATGATCAAGGCCGACATCGTCAACAAGGTCGCCGAGACTTCGGACATCGCGCGGGTCAAGGCCGCCCAGGCCGTGGACACGGTCATCGAGGGACTGCGCAACGCGCTCGCGCGCGGCCAGCGCATCGAGCTGCGCGGCTTCGGCGTGTTCCAGGTCAAGCAGCGCAAAAAGGGAATCGGACGCAATCCGAAGACCGGCGTCGAAGTGAAGATCCCGCCCGGAAACACCATCCGCTTCAAGCCGGGTAAAGAGCTCCGGAACCTTCTCTGACGTGGAACGGCGCCCGCCTCGGGCGCCGAATCAGCCCGGCGGCCGAGGACGGCCGCCGCGCCACAAATCAGCAAACAACCGGCAACGCCTCCGCGAAGCGAGAAACAGCAGGCCCGCGGCAACGTCATAGAGAGTATGAACACGCCGCATTGCACAACCCCAGCGATGCACTTGCCCGCCTAATCTCCCTCCGGTCGCCGGCGCACAGGCTGCGCGCCGGCGGCCCCTCCCGCCTTGCTGCCCACCCACCCGACCGATGGCGGCTTCGCCGATGGCAGATGGCGGATGGCGGATGGCGGATGATGGCAACGGCTTCCGCCATTTGCACCGCCCATCAGCGAAGCTGCCATCTGCCATCCGCCATCCGCCATCAGCGCAGCCATCACGTAAACTGCGCGCAATGACGCAAACGGTCCTCGTTCTCGACTTCGGATCGCAATACACACAACTGATTGCAAGGCGGATTCGCGAGCATCGCGTGTACTCCTTCGTCCATCCGTTCGATCTCGCGCTCGACAAAATCCGCGAGCTCGCGCCGACGGCGATCGTCCTCAGCGGCGGACCGCAATCGGTGTACGCCGAAGCCGCGCCGCATTGTTCGCGCGAGATCTTCGACCTCGGCATCCCGATCCTCGGCATCTGCTACAGCATGCAACTCGCCGCGTTTCTCCTCGGCGGAAGAGTCGAGGCGGCAGCGGAGCGCGAATATGGCCGCGCAGAGGTCGACGTCATCCGCGACTCGCCGCTCTTCCGCAACACGCCCGCACATCAACGGGTGTGGGCGAGCCACGGCGATAACATCCTCGCCGCCCCACCCGGATTCGAGGTCACCGCGTCGTCACCGAGCGCGCCGATCGCGGCGTTCGAGAATCGCGAGCGCGCGTGCTACTGCATCCAGTTTCATCCCGAGGTCACGCACACCGAGGCGGGCACGCAGATCCTGAAGAACTTTCTGTTCGACATCGCGAAATGCCAGCCTTCGTGGGACCTCGGAGATTACCGTCGACGCAAGGTTGAAGAGATCCGCGCGCAAGTCGGCGATCGCCACGTCATCGCCGCGGTCAGCGGCGGCGTCGACTCCTCCGTCGCTGCGCTCCTCGTCGCCGAAGCGATCGGCGATCAACTCACGGCGATCTTCGTCGACAACGGCGTGCTGCGAAAACACGAAGCGATGCAGGTCGTCTCGCGTTTGTCCGAGGGCCTCGGGATGCACATCGTCGCCGTCGACGCGCGCGAGCGCTTCTACGAAAAACTCGCGGGCATCGAAGACCCCGAGGTGAAGCGCAAGCGCATCGGCAACGAGTTCATCGCCGTCTTCGAAGAGGAAGCGAAGCGCATTCCGAACGTCGAGTTCCTCGTGCAGGGCACGCTCTACCCCGACGTCATCGAGTCGGTCTCCATCAAAGGTCCGTCGTCGATCATCAAGACGCATCACAACGTCGGCGGGCTGCCGGAGAAAATGGGGCTGAAGCTCATCGAGCCGGTGCGGGAGCTGTTTAAGGATGAAGTGCGCCGCCTCGGCCTCGAGCTCGGTCTCGAAGAGGAATTCGTCTGGCGTCATCCCTTCCCCGGTCCCGGCCTCGCCGTCCGCATCCTCGGCGAAGTGAACGCCGCACGCGTCGAGATCCTGCAGAACGCCGACGAGATCGTGATCGACGAGATCCGCAAAGCGGATCTCTATCGCGAGACGTCGCAGGCCTTCGCGGTTCTACTCCCTGTGCGGAGCGTGGGGGTGATGGGCGACGAGCGGACGTACGAGAACGTCCTTGCCATCAGGGCGGTGACGACCACGGACTTCATGACCGCGGACTGGTTCCGGATGCCGCATGACGTCCTCGATCGGATGGCGCGGCGGATCGTGAACGAAGTGCGCGGAGTGAATCGCGTCGTCTACGACATCTCGTCGAAGCCGCCCAGCACGATCGAGTGGGAGTGACTTTCCCTAATTGGCCCTCTCCTCTTCAGAAATCGCGTGCACTTCTGAAAATCCCGACTTATAGTTACGTATCCGCGTCTAAGCCCCTTGTCCCAAAAAGTACGACGGCGTAACCAGACGCCAGAGAGATTCGCATCCCATCATCGGAAGCGTTTTACACAAAACTCCAAGGAGGAGGCAACGATATGGTGGTAAATCGATCCCCTATTCTCCGTTTCATTCTGACGGCGCTCGTGATCGCGATGCCGGTTGCGATGTTCGCCGCGCCGGTCGGGAAAGCGATCGGCGGCGGTTCGCAGATCGAATGGCAGTTGTCGATCAGCGGGCACGAAAAAATCGTCCTCACGGTCTCCGCGCCGGACGGCGAGGTGTACTCGAAGGAATTCGCAGCCGGCACGCCGGTCACGTTCAGCGCGAAAGATCTTCCCGCGCTGGTCGACGGTGAATACACCTATCAGTTGACGGTAGTCCCGCGCATCTCGTCCGGCCTGAAGGAGCAGTTGGCCGCGGCGCGCAATTCCGGCGACGAAGCCGGCGCGCGCGCGATGATGAAGAAAGCAGGCATCGAGCCGATCTCGCAGACGGGCGCATTCGTCGTCGCCAACGGCGCGATCCTTTCAGATCGCGAGGGAGCCGAGCGTCCGGGCGGCGCGATCTCCACCGGCGTCGCACGCGAGCCGGGTGCAGGAAAAGAAGGAACGTCCGCGTCCGCGACTCCGCGTCCGGGCACACCCGTCGTGAACGACCAGGTCATTGCTGACGATCTGATCGTGCAGGGCAGCGCATGCGTCGGTCTCGACTGCGTGAACAACGAGTCGTTCGGCTTCGACACGATTCGCCTCAAAGAGAACAACACCCGCATCAAGTTCGACGACACGTCCACGACGTCGGGTTGCCCCGCGAACGATTGGCAGCTCACCGCGAACGATTCGTGCGGTGGCTCCAGCAAGTTCTCGATCGAAGACATCACGGGATCGAAGGTCCCATTCACCGTCACCGCGGGCGCGGCGACGAACTCGATCTTCGTCGACAGCACGGGCCGCGTCGGCTTCCGCACGTCGACCCCCGTTCTCGACCTGCACGTCAGCACCAGCAATACTCCGGCAATTCGCCTCGAGCAGACCAACGCCGGCGGCTTCACCGCGCAGACGTGGGACGTCGCCGGCAACGAAGCGAACTTCTTCGTCCGCGACGTGACCGGCGGCTCGCGCCTTCCGTTCCGCATTCGCCCCGGAGCGCCGACGAGCTCGATCGATATCAATGCGAGCGGTGACGTCGGTGTCGGAACCGCCAGCCCGAGCGAGCTACTTCACGTATTCTCAAGCGCAGACGCAAACAAGTTCATCCAGATAGAAGACACCAGCACAGGGACGTCTGCGCTGGCAGGTTTTCGCGCCAAGAATGACGCCGGCGCCTTGGGGCAGTTGATCTCCCACGGAAGCGGCAGGACGACCCTGAGATACGGCGTGTCGGTCGGCAATCGTCAGGAGCTTCTCGCCACCGGCGGCAATGGACTCCTGATCGGCACACTCGAAGCCGATGACGTCATCATCGGCACGAACAATGTGAACCGCCTCCAGATCAACGGCACTACCGGCGCGGTGACGGTCAGCGGTAACTTTACCGTGACCGGCACGAAGAACTTCGGCGTGCCCGATCCGGCCGACGCCACTAAGGCGATCTACTTCTCCGCGCTCGAAGGTCCGGAAGCCGGTACCTATTATCGCGGCACCGCGAAGACCATAAACGGCGAAGTGACGATCACGATGCCGGGCGCGTTCGCGCGCATTACGGAGAAAGAGCGCATGACCGTGCAGCTCACTCCGATCGGCGCTCCGGGACAGTTGTACGTCGCGTCCCGCAGCCCGGAGAAGATCGTCGTGAAGACCGACGGATCGTCGGACATCGAGTTCGACTTCCTCGTCCAGGGCGTTCGCAAGGGATACCTTGACTTCGAGGTGGAGCGGGAGAACACACTACCGAAGTAGCTTCCATCCTCGCAGCGTCAGGTTCAGGGACCGGCGGATTCTCGCCGGTCCTTTTTTTGACGCTAGAGGCCTTTGCGCACGAGAATCGTGAAATCGTACAGGCCGTAGTCATGAAGCAGGGCCACATTGCGCGAAAAACTACGCTTGCACAAATCAAAGAAGAAAAGCGGATCCCCGAAAAACAAGTCCGGACGCTGTTCCATGCGATCCTGATCGGAATACGCCGAGAGCATGTTGAATGAAAAACCCTTCAAACAGAGACTGTTCATGTGATGCAATGACTTCACTACAAATCCGCACCAATCGGCAGCCGGAACATCCAATTTGTTGTTGAATATACTGCCCGCCATCAGATAATCCACAGTTGGAATCTCTTTTTCGTCGGTCGTAAGAGTCATGTCCGGAAACTGCCTGTGGGTTTCTTTTGCCGCGACGATCATCTCTTCGATCAAGTCGACACCGTAATAATCAAACCGCCAACCATAAGCATTTAAAAAATCGAATAGAGCGCCATACCCACAACCGTAATCGAGTACGGAGAATCGCTCTGCAGGATTCGTGATAATCTTTGCAAGTTCGGCGAATCGGGTTTGTTGTGCAAGCTCGCCGCTATAGTCAACGCCCTTTGCCGTCGCGCCAAACTGCTCCAGTTTTTCCGTGAAATACTGATTTAATTTCGTTCGAACGCGACTCAATTCGTTGGACATGTGTACCTACTCCTCGGACGGCTCCAAAAATACAAATGTTTGAGCTCGGCCTCTTCATAAAGAATATGTCAAAAACGAGTGGCGATGAGGGAAGGGGGCGGCGTTAGCGGAAACGAAGAGCGCTGCGTCTCCTGCCAGGGTCGTGTCACGGGAGCGGCGGCGAGCTCGCTCGTCATTCGCGCGGACCGTGAGACGTCCGCATCGGTGACGCCACGCACGATATTGCGGAAGAGGCGGATCCTACCGGGCTTTTTTGGGCGCGACGCGGTATGCTCTTCATCAGTCGATGAAGAACACGCCGGAAACGGTCCCGAAACCAGACGTCGAGGCATGGATCCCATTTAATCGTCCGAGAGTGGTCGGGAACGAGTTCGCCTACATCCGTGATGCCGTCGAACGCGGACGCCTCTCCGGCGACGGCGCCTGGACGCGAAAATGCGAAGCCGTGCTCTCCGGCGAGATGGAGGGCGCGCGCGTCCTGCTGACCACGTCATGCACGCACGCGCTCGAGATGGCCGCCCTTCTGCTCGACATTCGCGAAGGCGACGAGGTCATCGTGCCGTCGTTCACGTTCGTTTCCACCGCGAACGCATTCGCGCTGCGAGGGGCGCGCATCGTGTTCATCGACATTCAGCCGGACACGTTCAATCTGAACGAGGCGCTTCTCCCGTCGTTGATCACACCTCGGACGAAAGCGGTCGTCCCCGTGCATTATGGCGGCGTCGCCTGCGCGATCGAGCCAATCCTTGCGGCGGCAGAAGCGGCCGGCGTAGCGGTGGTGGAAGATAACGCCCATGGACTCTTCGGCCGCTACCGCGGTCGGCCTCTCGGTACGTTTGGCGCGTTGAGCACGCTCAGTTTTCACGAGACGAAAAACGTATTCTGCGGCGAAGGCGGGGCCTTGGTCGTGAACGATCGTGACTTGATTGCCCGGGCCGAGATCCTGCGCGAGAAAGGTACGGATCGAAGCCGTTTCTTTCGCGGCGAAGTGGATAAATACACCTGGGTCGATCTAGGTTCGAGCTATGTCCTATCCGACATGCTGGCCGCGTTTCTGTTTGCGCAGCTCGAACAACGCGAACGAATTCAGGCGGCAAGACAGCGTCTCTGGCACCGCTACCGCGATGAGGTCGCTGATTGGGCGCACGCGCGCGGGGTGCAATTGCCGAACGTGCCCGAAGGATCGAGTTCCGCGCACCACCTCTTCCATCTGCTCATGACGTCGCTCGACGAGCGGCAGGCGATGATTGCGCATCTTCGAAGCCGCGGAGTCCAGGCGATTTTTCATTATGTGCCGCTGCATCGTTCGGCGATGGGTGAGAAGTTTGGAGGTCGTCCGGGTGACTGCCCCGTTGCGGAATCAGTCAGCGACCGCATCGTACGGCTGCCGTTTTACACATCGATGAGCGTAAGCGAGCAGACACGCGTCATCGAAGCGGTGCGGAGCTTCTAGCGATATCGATTTCAATGCCAAAGCGCGTCGCGGTCCTGCAATCGAATTACATCCCATGGAAAGGCTACTTCGACATCATCCATGATGTGGATGAGTTCATTTTTCTCGACGACGTGCAGTACACGCGCCAGGACTGGCGCAATCGCAATCGGATCAAAACCGCCCATGGCGTGCGCTGGCTGACGATTCCCGTCGGCACCAGCCTGCATCGCAGAATCTGCGACGTGAAATTGCCTGCTGGCGAGTGGGCAGACGATCACTGGCGGCGCATCGAGCTCTCCTATGCTGCGGCGCCGCACTTCGGCAGGTATCGAGCCGTACTCGAAGAAATCTATCGCGATCGGAAGTGGACACGGCTCGCTGATTTCAATCAACAATTGATTCGCACGATCTCAGAATGGCTCGGGATCACCACGCGTTTTCGCGATTCCCGCGTTCTCGGCACGCGCGGGCAAGCGCAGGATCGCGTGCTCGATCTTGTCGGCCGGGCAGGTGCGGACGTTTACGTTTCCGGTCCCGCCGCCCGAGCGTATATCGAGCCGCAGCGCTTTGCGAGAGCCGGGATCGAGCTGCACTGGAAGGATTACAGCGGATATCCTGAATATCCGCAGTTTTATCCGCCATTCGTTCATGAAGTTACCGTGCTCGATCTGCTGTTCCACACTGGTCCTGAAGCGCCGTATTACATCTGGGGATGGCGATGATCGAGCGTGCGCTGTTCGTGACCGGTGTGCAGCGCTCGGGCACGACGCTTCTGGAGAAACTTCTCGGCGCGCAGAAAAGTATCTCGATGCTGTCGCAGCCGTTCCCTCTTCTCTTCACCGACGTGAAGCGCGACTTTCTTGGCGGAGACGATGCGTACCCGCTCGGCCACCTCTTTCTGGAGTCGCGCTACGAACCCGAACAATTCGCCGCCTTTCTCGGCAATTGGCGCACGACCGCCGAAGAGCTCGAGCCGATCTTCGCGCGCATGGAGCATTATTCAGGGCAGTGCACGCGATTCAGCGCCGACGAGCGTCGCAAGGCTTTTTCGCAGATTGCCTCCACCGATGATTTCGCAGCAGTCGTGAGCACACTCGATCGCGCGCTCGCGCACAAGGACGCGAACTGGTTCGGAAGCAAAGAAACGATTTGTGAAGAGTATGTGCCGCCGCTGCTCGATCGCGGCTTCCACTGTACGATCATCCTTCGCGATCCGCGCGACTTCGTGACGTCGCTGAATCACGGCCGAGGAAATCAATACGGTGGAGCGCGGAAGCCAACGCTTTTCAACATCCGCACTTGGCGGAAAAGTGTGGCTATCGCGTTGGCGATGAAGGGCCACCCGCGTTTTCATCATTGCCGTTACGAAGATCTCGTGACCGATACCGCACCGGAGCTCGAGCGACTTGCTGCAGCGTTCGGACTGGAAGCGATGACGGTTCCGAGCGAAGTGCGAGACGCAAGCGGCAACCCCTGGCGCGGAAATTCATCACACGCTGACTACGAGGGCATCAGCCCTGCGTCCGTGGGCATCTATCGGGAAATTCTGCATGCGACCGTCGCGGAGTTCGTCGAAGCCGCTTGTCTTCCCGAGCTGCAATTCCTCGGATATCCAACGTCACAAACGCGCACCGGCGCGATTCGCGTTCTGCAAGCGTTCACCGAGCCGTACTCCGGCATTCGCGGCGGCATGGAGCAGGACACTATTACGCCGGAAAACATCGATTTCGAAATTCGGCGTCTCGAGCGTGTCCCTGCGTCGATCGATGATGAGTCAAGGCGATGGTTTCTCTTTCCGCAAACACACACGCAGCTGCGGGAAGGATTCCGTCCATGATCGTCTTCGAGCGGCGCGCGTCGGCGATTCTGTTCAACCTGCTCCGCGCTTTGAGGGACCCGCGTCCCTTTCTTGTCCCCGCGAATGTTTGTCCCATCGTTCTACAGACATTCAAAGCGGCCGGGCAGTCGTTCGTGCTCGTCGACATTTCCGAGCCGTCGCTCGAGATCGACGCCGTACAGTGTCTCGAGCACATTCGATCCGGCGGCTTCGCTGGCCTGTTGTTCGCGCGTCCGTACGGAAGTGAACGCGATTTATCGCCATTCTTTGTCGAGCTTCGCAGCGCGCGGCCCGACCTTCTGATCATCGACGACAAATGTCTTTGTATGCCCGACTGCGACAATGAATCGCCTTCACCGCAGGCCCACGTGACATTGTTCAGCACCGGACCCCGGAAATCGGTCGATGTCGGCGGCGGTGGGTTCGCGCATCTCGACGAGCGAGTCGTGTATCGGCGTGCCAAGAACGCGCCCGACTGGCTCGATCTGCGGCCGCCGGACGAATCGTGGGATGAATATCGCGAACAGGTTTTCAGCGAAGCGCGCGCTATGACTGCACACAAAAAAGAATTGAATGCGATCTATTCGTCCACGATCCCTGCACCCTTGCAGTTGCCGTTTGATTTTCAACAATGGCGCTTCAACATTCGCGTGCCCGACCCCGATAGTCTCATCGCCGAATTGTTCGCATGCGGCTTATTCGCCGGACGGCATTATCCTCCGCACGGCGAATTCCCCGTCGCGGCAAAGCTGCACGCGCAAATCGTGAATCTCTTTAATGACCACTACTTCTCCGCCGAGCAGGCGCGGCGCGCCGCGGAGGTCGTGGTGCGATTCAATGGATGATGCATGGATGAGTTGAATGAACATGAGAGACAGGCGATCGACGACGAGATCGCCGCAAGTCTCGACGCGCTGCGGCGCGGCGAGTCTGTCGTCGAAGCGCTCGTCGATATGGGATCGATTTCACATGCCGCGCTGTACGCGCAGGTGGTCGCGTATCGCGCATGGCTCAGTCACACCGGCGTTTTCGCCAGCCCGGCGATCGAAGCTGCACTCGCGCGCGCAGCCACGCGCATCGAGACGCCTGTTGGCGAGGAACCACAGCAGGCGACAAATTTACGTCGCGTCTTGCACATCGCGAGCGCGGTTGCTTACCCCGAAGGCGGGCATGGGAGGCTCGTCGACCGCTGGATCCGCTCCGATACATCGAGCACGCACTCGCTCGCGATCACGAGGCCGGGACATGATGCCGCGCAGTTCTTGCGCGACACGGTCGACGCGTCCGGCGGGAAAGTGCGATTGGCACCCGGCACCTCGTCGTTCGTCGAGCGAGCGCGCGATCTCCGGCAGTTCGCATCGCAATTCGATGCCGTCGTTCTGCACGCGCACCCGCATGATCCGATTCCGATTCTCGCGTTGGCGTGGCCCGGCCGCCCGCCCACGATTCTCTGCAATCACGCGCCGCAGGTGTTCTGGCTCGGTGGTCCGATCGCCGACGTCGTGACGTACGGACGCGAGTATTCCAAAACGATTTCCGTCGAACGCAGAGGCATCCTGCCGGAGACATGTTTCGGTTTGCAGGTTCCTGTCGATCCGCCGCGCGAGACCACGCCGGAGGCGCGCGATGCGATTCGCGCCGAGCTCGGCGTCGCGCCGAACGATCTCTTTCTCCTCACCGTTGCTTCCGAATACAAGTTTCGCCACGCCGGAAGCCGCGATCTTGTCGAGACGGTCGTCCGCGTGCTCGCGGATCGGCCGAACATCGTCTGGCGCATCGTGGGATGTCCGCCCGAAGGACGATGGGCCGAGCTCGCGGAGAGGACAGACGGGAGAGTGCGCGCGGTCGGAACGCGATCGGATGAAGATCTTTACGCGGCGAGCGACGTCTTCGTCGACAGCTATCCGTTCGCGTCGCGCACGGCGATGCTCGATGCCGGAGCCGTCGGCCGGCCGCTGCTCGCACCGCGGTGGCATTCTCCCGACGCCGCAATTCTCGGCGCATGGGGAAGCTCGATCGACGACGTCATCCTGCCGTTCGCGGACGAGAGAACGCTCGCGGGCTGGCTCGACGTCCTTTACCGCGATCCAAAGAAACGCGAGCGATACGGCAGGAAAGCGGCGGAGACGATCTCCGAGTTTCTGACCGGCCCCGCATGGGCGGCGAAACTGAACGGCATTTACGAATTCGCCGCGCAGCGGAAACAGCAGCGTGATGCGAGCGGCATCGTTCCGCACGGTTCACTGCGCGATCGACGACCGGACGATCTCGATCGCTATCTCCGCCGTCTCTACTCCGCGCCGGAGCCTCTGCGCGTGCTGCTCAACTGGCATCGCGCGGAGTTGAATATCGGCGCCCCGCTGACGTTTCCCGGCGACGAAGCGTGGCTCGCGGATACGAGCGGCCTCGCCGCATTCATCGGCGAGCAGAGCCTCATCATTCGCGACTACGAAGCGTACGTCCAGCATCTCGAACAGCAGTTAAGGGATTTGCACGAGTCATAAAATTCGGGGCGCGGCCGGAAGACCGGCGCGACGTAAAAAATCGGGGCGCGGTCGGAAGACCGCGCCCCGAGGAGCAGATTGATCGCGGGTCCCTCCCCCCGAGATCAGTGGCGTACATGAGGGGTACGCCGTGCCGGGGGCGATGGTCCCGGCATGTCATGCACAAAGATCAATCGTTCAGTCGCTCAAGTTGCGTATCACTGTCGGAATATCGAGGTCATTGCCGAAATCACTCGACGCCATCGGGCCGAATCCGCCGGAGCCGTCGGGTCGCGTGAAGCCTCTGCGAAAAAAGGGTGGATCGTAAATCTCCCCTTCGGCGCCGATCTGCTGCGGTGGCTCTTCGTGATGCGCCGCGATTTCTTTTTCCCTCGGCGCAAACGGGCGATACGGCGACGGCGCGGGGCCGGAGCGCTCCTGCGTGTGTGCGCGCGCCGCAGGCGCGGACAACGCTTCGCCGCGCGCGTTGAGCAAGCCCTTCGTCGCCGCGTCGAAGCCGGTCGCGATCACCGTCACCTTGATCTCGTCCTTCATCTTCGGATCGATGACCGTGCCGAAGATGATGTTCGCTTCTTCGTCCGCCGCTTCCTGGATGATCGACGCCGCTTCGTGCACTTCGAACAGCGTCATGTCGGCGCCGCCGGTGATGTTGATCAGCACGCCCTTCGCGCCTTCGATCGACGCTTCTTCGAGCAGCGGGGACGAGATCGCGCGCTGCGCGGCCTCGACGGCGCGATGCTCGCCCGTCGATACGCCCGTGCCCATCAGCGCCATGCCCATGCCGTGCATGATCGTCCTCACGTCCGCGAAGTCGAGATTGATCTCGCCCGGAACGGTGATGAGATCGGAGATGCCCTGCACCGCCTGGCGCAGGATATCGTCGGCGATCTTGAATGCTTCATTGAGCGACGTGCCGCGCTCGACGAAGTTGAGCAGGCGCTCGTTCGGAATCGTGATCAGCGTGTCGACGGTGTCGCGCAGCGCGCGGATGCCCTGCTCCGCCTGCACGCGCCGCCGCTTGCCTTCGAAGCCGAACGGCTTCGTGACGACGGCAACGGTGAGCGATCCCAGCTCCGCGGCGAGCGACGCGATGATCGGCGCCGCGCCGGTGCCCGTGCCGCCGCCCATTCCTGTCGTGATGAAAATCATGTCGGCGCCGTGCAGCGCCTCGAGGATGCGGTCCGTATCTTCGAGCGCGGCCTGCTTTCCGATCTCCGGATTCGCGCCCGCGCCGAGGCCCTTCGTGAGCTTTCCGCCGATCTGCAGCTTCACCGGCGCCAGCGACGTGCGCATCGCCTGCAAATCGGTATTGGCGACGAGGAACTCGACTCCTCGGATGCCCGCCTGAATCATTCGATTGACGGCGTTCCCACCACCCCCACCAACCCCGATGACCTTGATCTTCGCCGGAAGCTGCTCTTCTTCGAGTGTCACCGCGAGCGTTCCGTCGCCAGGCCTCTCGTCAAACGTGATCATTTAATTGTCCTCAGATATTACGTATTTTAATGTGTCGTTTCAATTTCTTTTTTCGTGTTGCGTTAGCCTCACAGCCTCAAGGCCACCTCAGCTCCATGCGAACCACTGCTTCACCGAGTCCGCGACTTTTGCCAATCCCTTACGCGGGCGCTTGCGCACGCGCGTGCTTTGATCCTTCAGTCCCCACAGCAGGAGGCCCGTCGCCGCGGCCCATTCGGGGCCGCTGACGGTGTCGGCGAGTCCGCCGAGTCCGCGCGGCACGCCTTTGCGCGCCTGCTGGTCGAACACCTGCTCGACCATCTCGACCATGCCCTCCATCTCCGCGCCGCCGCCGACGAGCACGACGCCGGAGCGGATTTCTTTTTCCAGTCCGACTTTCTCGAGGTCGCGATAGACGAGCTTCGCGATCTCCGCCGCACGCGGTTCGAGGATTCCGGTCAGCTCCTGCTTTGAAAGAATCTTCGGTGCGCGTCCGCCTACGGTCGGCACTTCGATCGGATCGTCATCGGTGATGAGCGACGCGAGCGCGCAGCCGTACCGCCTCTTGATCCGCTCCGCGTCTTCCATCGGCGTGCGCAGCACGACCGAGATGTCGCTGGTGAAGTGTCCCGCGCCGACCGGCAGCACGTTCGTGTGAATGACGTTGCCTTCGAGGAACACTGCGTAGTCGGTCGTGCCGCCGCCGATGTCCATCAGCAGCACGCCCATCTCGCGCTCGTCCTGCGTGAGCACTGCTTCCGCGGCCGCGAGTTGCTCGAGGACGAGCTCCTGCACCGCGATGCCGGCCTTGTTCACGCACGCGAGGATGTTCTGGTTGTGCGTGCGCGCGCCGGTGACGATGTGCACGTTCGCTTCGAGGCGCGTCGCCGTCATGCCGATCGGATCGTCGATGCCGTCCTGCCCATCGACGACGAACTCGCGCGGAATCACGTGCAAGAGCTCGAGCTCGGCCGGGATGTTGATCGACTTCGACGCTTCGATCACGCGGTCGATGTCCTCGCGTGCGATGGTCTTGTGTTTCCCCATCACCGACACGACGCCGCGCGAATTCACGGATCGAATGTGATCGCCCGAGATCCCCGCATACACCGATTCGATCTGCAGCCCCGCCATGACCTCGGCCTCATCGACGGCTTTCTTCACCGCTTCAATTGCCTGGTCGAGGTTGATGATGTTGCCGCGGCGCGTCCCTTTCATCGGCGACGTTCCCTTGCCGATGATCTCGAGCTGCCCGCGGTCGCTGATCTCTCCGACGAGCGCGCAGACTTTCGAGGTCCCGATGTCGAGCGCCACTACGTACTTTTCTTCAGTTCTCGGCATGATGCCTCCACCCTCACGTGTCATCCCGAGCGGAGCGAGGGACCTGGGCGGGTGGGAGCGCGCTGCGTTGCGCCACCCGCCCGGGTCCCTCGCTCACGCTCGGGATGACATCGCTGACTTTCACAATGACCCGATCCGCAAAACGCAGATCGGCGTATTCGATGCGTGGTTGGTTCTCGGCGCCGAGGATCGCGTAGAGGCTGCGCCATTTCGCGGAGACGTTGTCCGCATCGGCGTAAACGAACGCGCCGAGCTGGCGATCGAAGATCGCGAAGCCGCGCGGCGCGATTGGCCGCACCTCGGAGATGCGCGAGTAGATCTCGCGATCGTGCGCGCGCAGCTCGCGCAGCAACGCGACCGCGCGCGTGAGCTCGGCGCCGCTCGCGTCGGTGATGATCGGCAGATCGTTGTCGCCGGCGGCGGACGTGAGGTCCGCGAACGCGACGCCGGTTTCGTCGGCGTAGCGGAGCGCGCCGTTGATGCGCACGAGCGCAACCGGCGTGCGCTCGGTGATTTTGATGCGCAGCGTGTCCGGCAGCTTCTTCTCGATGTTGATGTGGCTGATCCAGCCGACGCCGCCGAGGTCGCGCTGCACGCGGGCGATGTCGATCTGAAAGAGATTGACGCCGACGTAGCGCTGCGCGACGCCGTCAATGGCCGCCCGCGGCGTGTGCACTTCGCCGGCGATCTCGATGTGCTTGACCGCGAAGCGCGCGTCGGACTGCGCGTGCTCCCAGATCCAGACGCCGCCGGCGACGACGATCGCCAGCACCGCGACATTGCGCAGCAGCACGAGCAGACGCCCGATCTGAATCTGCCGCTGATTGCGGCGCAGGCGCGCGACGTCGGTCGGACGGAAGAAGCGGATGTCGACGCCGCTCATCGCGCTTCCTCCCGCACGAGCTGTTCGGCAACCTGGTGCACGTCGCCCGCGCCCATGGTGATGAAGATGTCGTTCGGCTTGAGGCGCCGCCGCATCTCATTGACGAGCTGCGCGTTGCTGCGATCGATGAACTCGATGCCCGGCTCGGCGTCGGCGATGATGCGCGCGGAGATGCCCTCGACGGGATGCTCGCGCGCGGCGTAGATCGGGGCGACGAGCGGCACGTCGGCGACGCGCAGCGCCTGCGCGAACTCTTTCGCGAAGTCGATCGTGCGCGAGTAGAGGTGCGGCTGGAAGAGCGCGACGACGCGGCGGCCGGGATAGCCGGCGCGTGCGGCATTGAGCGTCGCGCGAATTTCGGTCGGATGATGCGCATAGTCGTCGACGATGATCGCGCCGAGGTACTCGCCGAGAATCTGGAAGCGGCGATCGACGCCGCTGAACTTTGCGAGCGCCGAGGAGATCGTTTCGACATCGATGCCGAGGGCGCGGCCGACGCCGATCGCGGCGAGCGCGTTGAGGACGTTGTGCTCGCCCGGCACGAAGAGCTTGAAGGATCCTGCGCCCGGCACTTCGAATGACGTGCTGCGCCCGGCGTACTCGATTTTGGTCGCGCGGAGCTCGGCGTCTTCGGACAGGCCGTAGCTGATCGCGCGCACTTCGGAGTGGCGGAGGAGACGCGCGACGTTTTCGTCGTCGACGCAGCCGACGACCACGCCGGTGCGCTTCACGCCGCCGACGAAGATGCGGAACGACTCGATGATCGCCTCGAAGCTGCCGTAGTACTCGAGGTGGTCCGCTTCGATGTTCGTGACGACGGCGACTTCGGGTTTCAGCTGATGGAACGAGCGGTCGTACTCATCGGCTTCGACGACGATGAAGTCGCCGCTGCCGCGCTTCGCGTTCGTTTCGAAATTGCCGACGACGCCGCCGACGAGCATCGTCGGATCGAGTCCGGCCTCTTCGAGGACGAGCGTGATCATCGCCGACGTCGTCGTCTTGCCGTGCGTGCCGGAGATTCCGACCGCGCGCTTGTCGTTCGCGACGGCGCCGAGCATTTCCGCGCGCTTCATCACGCGCACGCCTTTGGCGCGCGCGGCGTCGATCTCGGGATGATCGCCTTTCACCGCGGACGTCATCACGACGAGATCCGCGTCATCGACATGTTTCGCGTCGTGCCCAATCGTGACGGGAATCCCCCGCTCTCCCAGCAGTTCGGTGGCGGCTGAGTGTTTGAGGTCGCATCCGGAAACGGCGATTCCTTCGCCCGCCAGGATCTCCGCCAGCCCGCTCATTCCGATTCCGCCGATGCCGACGAAATGAATGCGCCTAATGTGATCGAAATTCATCCTGAAGTAGTCTCTGAAATTGTAAATTAATCTCTCTGAATTCTCTCGACGAAATCAACAATCTTTTTTGTGGCATCCGGCATCGCCAGTGTCTTCGCCGCGGCGCCCATCCGCTCGATGCGCTGCGGATCCGCGATCACTTCCGCAATCGCGTCCGCGAGTCGCTTCGCGGTCAGTTGTTTTTCGGTGATGACGATCGCGCCGCCGGCTCTTTCCACAACGCGCGCGTTGAGCTCCTGATGGTTGTTCGTCGCCGCAGCGAACGGGATGAGGATCGCCGCGCGTCCCGATGCCGCAAGCTCGCCGATCGTCATCGCGCCGGCGCGTGAGACGACGAGATCGGCGGACGCGATCTCGTCGGCCATCGGATCGAGATACGGAACGACGCGCGCATTCGCGAACGCGGTCCCGACGTACGCGGCGTTCACTTTGTCGAGATCGCCCGGTCCCGTCTGATGAACGACCTCGAGTTGCTCCGCGAGATGCGCGAGGAACAGCAGCGCCTCGGACATCGTGTTGTTCAAAATCCGCGAGCCTTGAGAGCCGCCGAAAATCAGAAGCCGGTTGCGCGGTCGCGCAGTTGCGCGGTCGCGCGAGGTGAAAAATTCGGCGCGAATCGGGTTGCCGGTGACGATCGCGTCGCTGCGCTTCATCCGCGCGCCGGCCTCCGCGAACGCGACGGCGACGCCGGTCGCGAATTTCGCGGAGAGGCGGTTCGCGACGCCGGGGAACGCGTTCGACTCGTGAATGAGCGTCGGAATGCCGCGCATCCGCGCGGCTGCCATCACCGGCGCGGACGAATATCCGCCGACGCCGAGGACGATGTTCGGGTTGTGCTGCTTCACGATGCGCGCGGCCTGCGCGAATCCGCGCGGGAGCCGCAGCATGTTGCGAATCAGATCGGCTCCCCCTTTTCCTTTGAGCCCGCCGACGTCGATGAACTCGAGCGGGAAGCCGGCCTTCGGCACGATCTGCTTCTCGAGTCCTCTTTCCGTTCCGACGAAGACGACGCGACGCGAAGAGTCGCGCGCCATGTACTCGCGCGCAATCGCGATCGCGGGATAAATGTGGCCGCCGGTGCCGCCCCCCGCGATCATCAATGTCTTCACGCCCGTCTCGCCCATTTCGATGTCAACTCGCTTGTTGTGAAAAATTCAGCAGCAGCCCGACCGCGATGAGACTCGCGATCAGCGATGAGCCTCCGTAGCTGACCAGCGGCAGCGGCAGTCCTTTCGTCGGAAGAAGGCAGAGCGCCACGCTGACGTTGATCAGCGCCTGGATCGCAATCATTAGCGTGCAGCCGAGCGCCGCGTAGAACGCGAAGCGATCCTGGCTGTAGCGGACGACGCGGAACGCGCGCCAGACGAGAAACGCGAACGCGCCGACGAGCATGATCGCGCCGACGAATCCGAGCTCTTCACCGATGATCGAGAAAATGAAATCGGTGTGCGGCTCGGGAAGGAAGAAGAGTTTCTGCCGGCCGTTGCCGATGCCGAGGCCGCGGACGCCGCCGGTGCCGAGCGCGATGAGCGACTGCAACGCCTGAAAGCCGGCGCCCTGCGAGTCGGCTTCGGGATTGAGAAACGTCAGCAGTCGCTCGCGTCGATACGCGGCGCTGAGCGCGAAGTAGCCGCCGATCGGAATGAGCGCCATCGCGAACATCGCGACGTAGCGCCACGCGAGTCCCGCCGCGAAGACCATTCCGGAGACGACGACGATGATGACCGTCGCGGTGCCGAAGTCGCGGCCGAGAAGAATCAGTCCGGCGAAGAGCGCGAGGATGAAGCCGAGCGGCAGGAGCGTCGTCAGCTCGTTGATGCGCTCCTCGCGGCGCGTGAGATACGACGCGAAGAAGAGCACGATCGCGGGCTTCGCCAGCTCCGACGGCTGCAGCTGGAAAAACGGGAACACGATCCAGCGATGCGTGCCGTTGATCGGCGACTGGAAGAGCGCGAGGATGAGCGCGAGCCCGACCGCCGCGAGCGCGCCGTACACGACGCGCTTGTCTTTCAGCAGCGCGGGATTCATGTGCATCAGCACGACCATCGCGATCGCACCGCCCGCGAGAAACGCGACCTGCCGCGCGAGGAAGTAATAAGGACCGTGACCGAAGCGCTGCGTCGCGATGATCGCCGACGCGCTGTAGATCATCACCATCCCGACGACGAGGATGAGCATCGCCGAGCCGAACAGCCACGAGTCGTAAGTCAGCTTCCGGCTCATTGGGCATCCTCGGGCTTCGGGAAATCAGAAAGCAGAAGGCAGAAAGCAGAAATGCTCCGCTTCGGCACGCTCGTGTGCCCAAATCCTTTCTGTTTTCTGCTTTCTTCTTTCTGCTTTCTCACAGCGCTCTCACCAACTCTTCGAAGTGTTCGCCGCGATGTTCGAAGTTTCTGTATTGATCGAAGCTCGCGCACGCCGGCGAGAGCAGGACGACTTCGCCCGACTTCGCGTTCGCGCGCGCCCAGTCGACCGCGCGTTGCATGTCGTGCGCGGGAACGATCGCGGCTGCGCCTTCGAGCGCGTCGCTGATGCGGTCCGCGGCCTTGCCGATCGTAAGCACGGCACGCGTTTTCGATTGCACGAGCTCGCGCATCCGCTCGAACTCGCCGGCTTTGTCTTTCCCACCGAGGATCAGGATCACGCTCGACGGCGCAAAGCCTTCGAGCGACTTCAGCGTCGCGTCGACGTTGGTTCCTTTCGAGTCGTTGATCCAGCGCACGCCGTCGAGCTCGCGCACGAGCACCATGCGATGCGGCAGTCCGGTGAATGTGCCGAACGCGATCTGCATGTCGACGTCGTTCACTCCGACCGTGCGTGCCGCGAGCCACGAGGCGAGCGCGTTCTCCACGTTCGCGTTGCCCTGCAGTTTCAGCGACGCGCGCGGAATGCGGCGCTCTTCGCCGCCAACGCACAGCACCATCTCCTCGCCGTCGAGCCACGCGCCTTCTTCGACGCGCTCGTTCGCGGAGAAACGGAGCACCCGTCCCACGGATGGCGGATGGCGGATGGCGGATGGCGCTGTGAGAGGCTCGCCATCTGCCATCTGCCATCTGCCATCTGTCACCGACGCATTGAGGATCGCGGCGTCGCGCGCATCCTGATTGCGAAAAATACGATGCTTCGCCGCCGCATACGCCGCGAAGTTCGGATAGCGGTCCATGTGATCGGGCGTGATGTTGAGGAGCAGCGCGACGTTCGCGTGGAACGACTCGACCGCTTCGAGTTGAAACGACGACAGCTCGAGCACGTATGTGCGCGGCTGCTCGAAATCGATCGCAGCGATGAGGGGATTGCCGATGTTGCCGGCGACGATCGGTCGTCGTCCGGCGATTTTCAAAATCTCGCCGATCAGCGCGGTCGTCGTCGACTTGCCGTTCGATCCGGTGATCGCGATGACCGTTCCCTTCAAATAGCGATACGCGAGCTCGATCTCGCCGATCACCGGCAACGCGAGCGCGTTTGCGCGCTGCAGCAGCGGGATCGTCATCGGCACGCCCGGACTGATGACGATCAGCTCGACGCCATCGAGCAGCCCCTCATCCTCCGTGCCGAATGCGCGCACGACACGTTCGTCGAGCGTGAACGGCAGCGACGGATTCGCGTTCGCGTCCGCGAGCACGACGGACGCACCGCGTCGGGCGAGGAAGTTCGCCGACGCAACGCCGGACTTGCCGGCTCCGATGACGAGAGTCCGGCTCATCGCAGTTTCAGCGTCGCCAGCGAGATCATCGCGAAGATGATCGCGATGATCCAGAAGCGGACGACGACTTTGGTCTCCTTCCAGCCCGCGAGCTCGAAGTGGTGATGCAGCGGCGACATCTTGAAGATGCGCCGGCCCGTGATCTTGAACGAGGCGACCTGCAGGATCACCGACATCGCCTCGAGCACGAACAAACCGCCGACAAGGACGAGCAGGATCTCCTGTTTGATCATCACCGCGAGGCATCCGATCGATCCGCCTAACGCAAGCGATCCGACGTCCCCCATGAAAATCTCGGCGGGATGCGCGTTGAACCACAAGAAGCCGAGCGATGCGCCGACCATCGCGCCGCAGAAGACCGCGAGCTCGCCGGTCTGCGGGACCCATGCGATGCGCAGGTAGTCGGCGATGCGCGCATGGCCGGCGGCGTACGTGAGCACGGTGTACGTCACCGCGGCGATGAGCGTCGAGCCGATCGCGAGTCCGTCGAGGCCGTCCGTCAGATTGACGGCGTTCGACGCCCCGACGAGCACGACCATCACGAACGGGATGTAGAGGATGCCGAGATTCAGCGCGACGTTCTTGATGAACGGGAACGTGATCGCCGTCGAGTAGTTGTTCTTCAGCATCGGCAGGTACGCGATCGCGAGCGCCGCGAACAGCGCGACGACGAACTGCGCGCCGAATTTTTCTTTCGCGGTGAGGCCGAGGTTCTGCTTCTTCGCGAGCTTGCGATAGTCGTCGACGAAACCGATCGCCGCGTACGACGCGGTGACGAAGAGGACGATCCAGATGTAGGGGTTGAGGATGTCGGCCCAGAGGATCGTCGGAATGATGATCGCGACGTTGATGAGGATGCCGCCCATCGTCGGCGTGCCGGCCTTGACCTGGTGCGACTTCGGACCTTCCTCGCGAATGTACTGCCCGAGCTTGATCTTGCGCATGCGCTCGATCAGCCACGGACCGAGGATGAACGAGATCATGAGCGCGGTCAGCGCGGCGAAGGCGGTGCGGAAGGTGATGTAGCGGAAGACGTTGAATCCGACGACTACGCCCCGCAGTCGGAAGAGGAGGTGGTAAAGCATTATCGATTCGCCTCCAGCATCGTCACGATCTTGTCGAGGCCCACACCGCGCGAGCCCTTGATCAGCACGAGATCGCCGTCGCGAATCTCGCTCTTCAAAAATTCGCCGGCGGATTGCGCGTCATCGAAGTGATGCGTGTTCGCGTGTCCCGCTTCGCGCGCCGCTTCGAGCAGCGCGTTCGTGCGCTTGCCGACGCCGATCACCATGTCGATCGATTTCGGGATCGTCTCGCCCGCTTCGCGATGGAATTTCAGTTCGTGCTCGCCGAGCTCCAGCATGTCTCCGATGACGGCGATTCTTCGCCCACCGACATCCGCCCGCGTCATCAACTCGAGCGCGCGTCTCAGCGCGTACGGATTCGAGTTGTACGTGTCGTCATAAATCGTCGCGCCTCTCCACTCGACGATCACTCCCCGGTGATACGCCGGCTTTACGTCGCGTACGCCGCGCGCGATTCCTTCCCACGAAATGCCGATCGTGCGCGCGGTGGTGATCGCGGCGAGAAGATTCTCGAGGTTATGGCGACCCGGGAGCGCGAGCTCGAACTCGCGGTTCCCGACATTGAAGTGCGTGCCGAGGAGGCCGCGCTCGCGAATGTTCGTCGCGCGGAAGTCGGCGTCGTGATCGATGCCGTACGTCACTTTCGGACCGGCGTAGTCGCGGCTGATGCGGACGACGTGCTCGTTGTCGTTGTTGACGACGACCGTACCGCCTTCGCGCAGGTTCTCGAGCAGCTCGCGCTTCGCCTCTGCGATCTTCTCGATCGTCCCGAAGAACTCGATGTGCACCGGCCCGATGTTCGTGTAGACGCCGACGTCGGGACGCATGAGACCCGCGATCTGCGCGATCTCGCCTTTGTGGTTCATGCCCATCTCGCTCACGACGACTTCGGCGTCGTCGGGAACGTTGTCGAGACAGAGCGGCGCGCCGATCTGGTTGTTGAAGTTGCCCCACGAGCGATGCGTGCGGCGCTCGGTCGCGACGAGAGTCGCGATCATTTCCTTCGTCGTCGTCTTGCCGGCCGAGCCGGTGATGCCGATGAGCGTCATCGGCTGCCGCTCGCGAATCGAGCGCGCGAGCTGCTGCAGCGCGGCCGTGGTGTCCGCGACCTGCACGATGCCTTTGTCCGCCGGCAGGTTCTCGGGTACTTGCGAGACGACCGCGCCGCGCGCAGTCTGCAGCGCCTGCGCAAGAAATTGATGTCCGTCGAGACGCTCGCCTTTGATGGCGAAGAAGACGGAGTCCGGCTTGACCTCGCGCGAGTCGATGACGACGGAGGAGGTCTCGATCGCGTCGCCTTGCAGAACTGTGCCGCCAACGTATTCGGCCAACTGCGCGAAGGTCAGCGTTGGCACGATGCACCTCCGCCCGCCCGGATGGCGGATGGCCGATGGCGGATGGCCGAGAACGTGGCGTGCTTCGCCATCTGCCATCTGCCATCTGCCATCGCGCGCAGCGCCACAGGCGCCGCCTCCCGGCTCCGCCGCGTTTCGTCGCCTGTGCTCGTCCCCTTCCCCAGAGACTGCCTGGCGAACCCCATCCATCCACCCACGCTGAAACCGACCGACGGAGCCGGAACGCGGCACCTGATCGGGGCCAATTTAGAGTACGGCAATTTCATCGCTGATATCAAGTACGATTTCTCGATGTCTTTTTCTGTAACGCCAATTCCGCTTCTTCACGGTCGTCGAAGTGAATCACCTGATCGCCCGCTACCTGGTAGGTCTCGTGTCCCTTGCCGGCGATCACGATCACGTCGTCGTTCGACGCCTCGGCGATCGCGCGCGCGATCGCCTCGCGGCGGTCGGTGATCGCCGCGTACTCCTTGCCGTTGATGCCGTTCGTGATCTCGTCGATGATCGCGCGCGGGTCTTCGCTGCGCGGGTTATCGCTCGTGACTACGATGCGGTCGGCGAGCCGCGCGGCGATCTGGCCCATCTCCGGACGCTTGCCGCGATCGCGATCGCCGCCGCAGCCGAAGACGATCGTGACCTTGCGCTGCTGTGCGATGTCGCGCACCGCGTGCAGCAGTTTCTCGAGCGCGTCGGGCTTGTGCGCGTAGTCGACGATCACTGTAGGGGACGCAGGCTGGAAAGCCTGCGCCACACCGACGCGCTCGAAGCGGCCGCGCACGGATTTCAAATTGCGAATGCCGGCTTCGATCGTCGCGACCGGTATGTCGACGGAGATCGACGCGCCGATCGCGCCGAGCCAGTTGTACAGATTCGGCAAGCCGAGGAGTGAGGACTCGACGCGGACTTTGCCGAGCGGTGTGATCACGGTGCCGCGCAATCCTTCGACGTCGATCGACACGTCGGACGCCGGATGGATGTGCGCGTTGTCGCTCTTGCCGAACGTGATCGCGGCGTCGCCGAGCTCGTTCGCGAGGCGGCGTCCGTATTCGTCGTCGATGTTCACGATCGCGGTCTTGTGCGTGCGGTCGATCTGATCGAAGAGGATTCGTTTCGCGGCGAAGTAGTCCTCGAAGTCTTTGTGAAAATCGAAGTGCTCGCGTGAGAGGTTCGTGAACACGGCCGCGGCGAAGTGGATGCCGTACGTCCGCTTGAGCGCGAGCGCGTGCGACGAGACTTCCATTACGGCGTGATGCACGCCGGCGTCGACCATCTTCGCGAACCATTCGTGCAGCACGACCGCGTCCGGCGTCGTGCGGTCGGCCGTCAACTTTTCCTCGCCCGCGCGATACTCGATCGTTCCGATCAATCCAACCGGTTCTCCGCTGGCATCGAAGACGGACTCGATCATGCGCGTCGTCGTCGTCTTCCCTGACGTACCGGTGACGCCGACGAGCGAGAGCTTCTCCGCGGGACGGCTATAGAAGTTCGCGGCCATGAGCGCGAGCGCGGCGCGCGGATCGTCGACGTCGGAATCCGTAAGAATGGCAGCCGCGCCTTTCTCGCGCGCCTGCGGAATGAACTGCGCGCCGTCTTTCGCCGTGCCGGGAATCGCCACGAAGAGGGCGCCCGGCTTTACAAGGCGCGAGTCCGGCGTGACGCTCGTGATCTCGGCATTGAGATCGTCGCGCGTCGAGCGCAGCGGAACATCGCGTAAGAGATCGCGCAGTTTCATGACAAGGTCAATCGCACTTTGCCGTCGCGCGGCAAAGCTCCGCCGGCGACGGGTTGTTGTGAAGTCACCACTCCGCTTCCCGTGGCCTCGACCGTGAGGCCGCTGGCGACCGCGCGCGCGATCGCCGCGCGCGCATCGAGGCCGTGCAGGTCGGGAACGCCCGCGGCCGTGCCTGCCGGTGCATGTTGCGAAAAGGCGGCCAGCACCGGCGGCGCAATTCCGATCGATCGCGACGGCAGCGACGGCGGAACGCCGAGGTAGCGCAGCGTCGCTTCGGCAATCTCGCGGAACGCGGGCGCGGCAACGGTGCCGCCGTAATATTCGCCGCGCGGCTCGTCGATCACGACGAGGATCGCGAGGCGCGGACGATCGGCGGGAACGTATCCGGCGAACGATCCGACGTAGCGGTCGGCAGAATATCCGCCGCGCCCGGCCTTCTGCGCCGTTCCCGTTTTTCCGGCGACGACGTGATCGGCGAGCGCGGCCTGCGTTCCGGTTCCGCGCGCGACGACGTTCTTCAAAATCTCGTTCATCACCGCCGCTGTTTTCTCCGACATCACGCGCACCGGCGGATGACGCGGCGGCTCGGAGATGGTCAGGCCGTCGTCGTCGACGACGCGCTCGACGATGCGCGGATCAACACGCAGGCCGCCGGTCGCGACGGCCGCGACGGCACGGACGACCTGCAACGGCGTCACGCCGATCTCCTGTCCGATCGAGATGCTCGCCGGCGAGACCTGCGTCCACTTCTCCGCGCGGCGCAAGAGGCCGCTCGCTTCGCCGGGCAGCGGGATGCCGGTGCGCTCGCCGAATCCGAAGCGGCGAATCCAGCCGTAGAAGCGTTGCTCGCCGAGCGCGAGTCCGACGCGCGCGGCGCCGACGTTCGACGAGTTGACGATCACGTCTTCGAACGAAAGGAGACCGTAGCGATGTCCGTCGTGCTCGTGAATCGTGACGTTTGCGACGGTGATCTCGCCGTTGCCGCAGTCGAGAATCTGCGACGGCGTGACGACGCGCTCTTCGAGTCCGGCCGTGGCGGTGATGATCTTGAACGTCGATCCCGGCTCGTAGTTGTCCTGCAGGTTGCGATTGCGCCACGCGGCGGGCGAAAAATCGGCGAAGTGATTCGGATCGAACGTGGGCGCCGACGCCATCGCCAGGATCGCGCCGTCGTTCGGATCCATGACGATCACCGAGCCGCCGGCCGCGCGATATTTCGTCACCGCGCTCTGCAGCGCGCGCTCGGCGATGAATTGGATGACCGAGTCGATCGTGAGAACGACGTGGTGCCCGTCCTTCGGCGCGTTCGCGCCTTCGCCGCCGACGAGATACATCCCCTTGCGCGCGTCTTTCAGCAGCGTGACTTTTCCGGGCGTGCCGTGGATGTCGCGATCGAACGAATGCTCGATGCCAGCGAGTCCGTCGCCGTCGACGCCGACCATGCCGATGACATTCGCGGCGAGCATCGCGCGGGGATACGAGCGGCGATGCGCCTCGAGGAAGTAGATACCGGGCAGATTCAGCGCGCGCACTGCGCGCGTCGTTTCGAGCGGCAGCTGCCGCGCGATCCACGCGAAGCTCCCACTGGCGCGCAGCTTCGCTTCGATCTCACGCGCGTTGACACCGGTGACGTTCGCGAGTTTTTTCGAGACGCCGCCCTTGTCGGTGATCGCCTGCGGATCGGCGTAGATCGACTCCGCGGCGACGCTTTCCGCGAGAACGCGATGCCGCGCGTCGTAAATCGAGCCGCGCACGGGGTTGAGCGCGAGCGTCCGCTCCTGCTGCGCTCTCGCACGCGCAACGTAGTGCTGATGGCGGACGAGCTGGACCTGAACGAGACGCGCGCCGACGATGAGCGCCCACGCCGCGAGCACTGCGAAGAGCTGGAGGAGGCGCTTTTGTTGGAGGGCCATCACGCCTGCCCCGATGAGGGCAGAAGGCAGAAGGCAGAAGGCAGAGGGCAGAAGTGATTCATGGCGCGCTCGCCTCAGTGGTTCTGCCTTCTGCCTTCTGCCTTCTGCCTTCTGCCTTCGTATCGACAATCACGATCGCTTTCGGATCGGTCGCTTCGAAGCCCAGCGTCTTCGCCTTGGTCTCGACCGTCTCGAAAGACGTCATCCGATCCAGCTCCAGCTGCAGGGTCTTGTGCTCGACTTCGATGTCCTTCAGCGATTTCTGGAGGCGCGTGGCTTCGCGGCCCAGGCGGATGACTTCGAGGTTTTGCCAGGTGAAGAGGAGGAGGAACAGACCGATCGGGATGCCGAGGGAGAGGACGGCGAGGAGCTCGCGGAAGCGCTGTCGGTCGCGCTCACGAACGATGTGCGTGTTTTCGATCGGTTTCTTCTGCGTGTACATGACCGGGGACCGAGATGCACGAAGTCAACGAACAAGGGTGAAGATCTGCCTACAAGCACGGCGTGACGAGCCATCCACACACACCCACGCTCCACGCTCCACCCCTCCCGAGCTCCCCCGCCGCACACACACCCACCCTTCCCCAACCTTCACCCTTGCTCCTGGGCTCCAAACATCTTCACAACTTCTCCGCGACTCGCAGCTTCGCACTGCGCGATCGCGGATTCCTTGCGATTTCTTCTTCTGAAGCAGTCACCGGACGATGGGTCAGCACGTTGACGATTTCCTTCGCGCCGCATCCGCAAACCGGCAGATTCCGCGGGCAGGTACATTCGCCTTCCAGCCGGCGGAACGCGCGCTTGACGATGCGATCCTCGAGCGAGTGAAACGAGATGATCGCGATCCTCGCGCCGCTCTCGAGGACGCTCACCGCGTCGTCAAGGAAGCGATCGAGCCCCGTCAGCTCCTCGTTCGTTGCGATGCGCAACGCCTGGAACGTGAGCGTCGACGGATCGATGTCGCCGAACCGCGGACGCTTCACGCCGCGGATGATCTCCGCGAGACGCGACGTCGTTTCGATCGGCGCTTCGCTTCGCGCCGCGACGATCGCTCGTGCGATCCGCCGCGCCATCGGCTCTTCCCCGTAGTCGCGAAGAATGCGCGCCAGCTCGTACTCGTCGAGCGAGCTCACGAGGTCGGCGGCCGTCGTGCCTTCCGGTCCCATGCGCATGTCGAGCGGCGCGTCGTAGCGGAATGAGAATCCGCGCGATGCGTCGTCGAGCTGCATCGATGAGACGCCGAGGTCGGCGAGGAGGCCGCTGATCGTCTCCGTGCCGGACTGCTTCAGGATGTCAATGAGCGATTCGTGCAGCCCGCGAACGAGCGTCACGCGGTCGCCGAAGCGGGCCAGCCGCTGCCGCGACCGCTCGAGCGCCTCCGGATCGCGATCGATGCCGATCAGCCGCACACTCGGATGACGTTCCAGCACGCCCTCCGCATGTCCGCCGAGACCCAGAGTCGCATCGACGATCGTTCCGTCCGTGCGGCTCGGGATCAGGGACTCGAGAATTTCGTTGAAAAGAACCGGCTCGTGTTTCATGGCTAGACACCATGAAGCTCGAGCTCCTTGAAATCTTCCTCAGTGAGCGGCGCGGCGGTGAGCCGCTTCTTCATCCGCTCTTCGTTCCAGACGATCAGGTGGTCCTGACTGCCGAGAACGACCACGTCTTCGGTGATGCCGGCCACGTCGCGCAGCACGGCCGGAACGAGCACGCGTCCCTGCGCGTCGAGCGTCGAAACCTGCCCGAAGTAGTTCACGCGCTCCATCAGCCGGCGGCGCGCCTGCGACGTCGACGGCACTTTCGCGAGCCGCGACTGAAAATCGAACCACACCGGCAGCGGATAGACGAGCGCGTGCTCGCCGTCCGTCGACGTGATGAAGCAGTCCGCCCCGTACCGCTCTTCGATGATCTTCCGGAAAGAAGACGGCACTTTGAGACGACCCTTCTCGTCGATCTTCGCGGGGCTGTGCCCCATCAAAACGCTAAGTTCCACTGTTTTCCTACGCTTTGAAGAGAGTTTCTACCACCATTAGCCACTTTAGTCCACCAAAATCCACAGCAAACGCAGCCGTTAGTTGTTGGGGTTGCGCGCTTTCTCGGTTGCGCGGTTGCGCGCCGTTCGATCGGCAGTCGCTGCGTAACCGCGCGACTGCGTAAACGCGTAACCGCTTATTTCACAATGTTCTTCAGCCGCCCGAACAGGTCCTTTCCGACCAGGCCGTCCGCGGCGTTGAGCACATTCGTGATTGTGGTGAGCACGTCTTCCGATCCGCTCCAGTGCTGGCGCAGGACTTCCGGATCGGTGTCGGTGAGGATCTTATTTAGGAGGTAAACCGAGAACACGAGGTCGTCCATGTACCCAATGGGCCCCAACAACGCCTCGGGCATGATGTCGAGCGGGAAGAAAAAGTAGGCGAGTCCGCTGCCGAGGAGAAGCTTGTTCTTCGCGTTGACGCGCGCGTCGTTGACGAGACGCCACAGCAGCATGAACACGTCGGGCGCGAGCAGGAGATAGTGCGCCGATTTCTCCAGGTGCGCGCGCTCGCGGAGAAAATTCTGAATGCGCTGGCGAATGCGATCGTAGAAGCGCTGCGCGCGGTCGCTCGACACCGGTGCGGCGAGCTCCGTCATTTCATCGAGACTCGATTCCTGTTCCTGTTCCGACATCGAAACCTCCAGCCGGTAAATCGGCGCCGCCTCGTCCGAGCGTCACGGCGAGACCGCCGTCAATGATCCAGATCTTCTGGATGTCGGCGCTCACAAAAGGTGGCAAAAATCGATCCAGCGACATCACCAGCGTCGCCGGCTCTTCATAGCGTACGAGATCTTTCGGAAAGCGGTCGCGCATGAGACCGATCAGCAGCGTCGGAATCGGAATCGGCCCTGCCGACACGCGCGCGAGCGGCACTTTCACGGTCGTGCCGTTCGCTTCGAATCGCGTGATTTCGACACTGAACGGCACGCTGATGACTTTGCGAATCTTTCCTTCGACGCGCAGCAGCCCGTTCGAGAATTTGAGGGCGAGCTTTTCGATCATCGGCTCCGCCGCGACGATCTCGCGAGCCATCGCCGCGATTTTTTCGCCGTCGACGCGAACGTCGATCGAATCCCACTCGATGAAGCGCTTCACGTCCGTATACTATGCGCGCCAGTGCCGAAGCGGACCGACCTCCACTCCATTCTCATCATCGGATCGGGTCCCATCGTCATTGGCCAGGCCGTCGAGTTCGACTACTCCGGCACGCAGGCGTGCAAAGCGCTGAAGGACGAGGGATACCGCATCATCCTCGTCAACTCGAACCCCGCGACGATCATGACCGACCCGGAATTCGCGGACCGCACGTACATCGAGCCGCTGACGCCGGAGGTGCTCGAGCGCATCATCGAGCGCGAGAAACCCGACGCGATTCTGCCGACGGTCGGCGGACAGACCGGCATCAACCTCGCCACCGCGTTGTACGAAAACGGCGCGCTGCAGCGGCACGGCGTCGAGTTGATCGGCGCGAACTATGACGCGATCAAGACCGCGGAAGACCGCCAGCTGTTCAAAGACTGCATGACGCGCATCGGCGTCGAAGTGCCGCAGTCGGTGTACGCGGCGAACGTCGACGACGCCGAGAATTTCGCGGCGACCCTCGGCTATCCGCTCGTGGTCCGCCCGTCGTTCACCCTCGGCGGTTCGGGCGGCGGCATCGCCTACAACGTCGAAGAGCTGCGCGCCATCGTCGCGGGCGGACTCGAGCTCTCGCCGGTGCATCGCGTGCTCGTCGAAGAGTCGGTGATCGGCTGGAAAGAGTTCGAGCTCGAGGTGATGCGCGACAAGGCGGACAACGTGATCATCGTCTGCTCGATCGAGAACTTCGATCCGATGGGCGTGCACACCGGCGACTCGATCACGGTCGCGCCGCAGCAGACGCTGACGAACGACGAGTACCAGGCGATGCGCGACGAAGCAAAGCGCATCATCCGCGCGATCGGCGTCGAGACCGGCGGATCGAACATCCAGTTCGCAGTGCATCCGAAGACCGGACGGCGACTCGCGATCGAGATGAATCCGCGCGTGTCGCGATCGTCCGCGCTCGCGTCGAAGGCGACGGGATTCCCGATCGCGAAATTCGCGGCCAAGCTCGCCGCCGGCTATACGCTCGACGAGATCCCGAACGACATCACGAAGAAAACGCCGGCGTCGTTCGAGCCGTCCATTGATTACGTGGTGGTGAAAATCCCGCGCTTCTCGTTCGAGAAGTTTCCGAACACGCCGCAACATCTCAGTTTCTCGATGCAGTCGGTCGGTGAGTCGATGGCGATCGGCCGCACGTTCAACGAGGCATTGCAAAAAGGATTGCGCTCGCTGGAGATCGGCGTGTCGGGACTCGAGACGCGCAACTACACGCGCGAGGGGATGTCCGAGCTCTTGCGCACACCGACGCCGGAGCGCATCTTCGCGGTCGGCGACGCGTTCCGCGTGGGGTTGAACGTCGACGAGATTTACGCGCTGTCGAACATCGATCCGTGGTTCCTCCGCGAGATCCGCGACATCGTGGAGATGGAGCTCGGCATTCACGATATCCGCACGATGAAGCGTAACGGCTTCTCCGATCGCCAGATCGCGAAGCTGCAGGGACGGACGGAGCAGGAAGTGCGCGACGAGCGTCACGCAAAAGGCATCCGTCCGGTCTACAAACGCGTCGACACGTGCGCGGCCGAGTTCGAAGCGACGACGCCGTATCTCTACTCGACGTACGAGATCGAGAACGAAGCCGATCCGACCTCGCGCCGCAAGGTGATGATCCTCGGCTCGGGTCCGAATCGTATCGGCCAGGGCATCGAGTTCGACACCTGCTGCGTGCACGCATCGTTCGCGCTGCGCGAGATCGGCTTCGAGACCATCATGGTCAATTGCAATCCGGAGACGGTGTCGACGGACTACGACACGTCCGACCGCCTCTACTTCGAGCCGCTCACGCTCGAAGACGTGCTGGAGATCGTCAATCTCGAAAAGCCGGAAGGCGTGATCGTGCAGTTCGGCGGACAAACGCCGCTGAAGCTCGCGAAGGCATTGTCCGACGCGGGTGTGCCGATGTGGGGAACGTCGGTCGACTCGATCGACATCGCCGAAGACCGCGAGCGGTTCGGCGAGCTCGCGCGCACGCACTCGATCCTCGTTCCGAAGCACGGCACCGCGCTCAATGAGAAGGATGCGCTCGACGTCGCGCGGCACGTCGGTTATCCGGTCGTCGTCCGCCCGTCGTACGTGTTGGGCGGCCGCGCGATGGCGATCGTGTACGACGACGCCGCGCTCAGCGCATACATGGCGCGCGCCGTCGAAGCCGCGCCGGGACATCCGATCCTCGTCGATCACTTTCTGGAAGACGCGATCGAGATCGACGTCGACGCGATCGGCGACGGCACGGACGTCGTCGTCGCCGGCGTCATGGAGCACATCGAAGAAGCCGGCATTCACTCCGGCGACTCGACGACGGTCATTCCGCCGTACATCATCGGCGCGCGCGAACAGGACAAGATTCGCCGCCGCACGATCGAGCTCGCACGCGCGCTCAACGTCATCGGCCTGATGAACGTGCAGTACGCGATTTATCAGGGCGAGCTATACGTCCTCGAAGTGAATCCGCGCGCGTCGCGCACCGTGCCGTATGTCTCGAAGGCGACGGGCGTGCCGTTCGCAAAAATCGCGGCGAAAGTGATGGCCGGCCACTCGCTGCGCTCGCTCGGCCTGACCACGGAGCCGCGTGTCGACGGCTACTTCGTCAAAGCGCCGGTCTTCCCGTTCAATCGTTTTCCGCGCGAGGACACGGTCCTCGGACCGGAAATGAAGTCGACCGGCGAAGTGATGGGCAGTTCGTACAGTTTCGGCGAGGCTTACGCAAAAGCGCTGTTAGGCGCGGGGACGAAGCTGCCGCTCGAAGGGTGCGCGTTCATCTCCGTCAACGACAACGACAAGCGTCCGATGGTTGCGCATCTCGCCCGCGAGCTCGGCTCCCTCGGCTTCCGTATCATCGCCACCGGCGGCACGCGCGAGTTCCTGATGAAGAACGGCGTCGAGTCCGAGCTGGTGATGAAAGTGCACGAGGCGCGGCCGAACATCGTCGACCGCATGATCAACGGCGAGGTCGCGCTCGCGATCAACACGCCGTTCGGAAAATCGGCGTTCGTCGACGACACCTACATCCGCCGCACCGCGCTGCAGATGAACATCCCCTGCATCACCACGCTCACCGCCGCAACCGCATGCGTCGAAGGCATCCGCTCACTGAAAGAAGGCGCGAGCTCGTTCGCCGCGCTGCAGGAGCAGCATGGCGCGACGCTGCGCGTCGCGAATTGAGGATTGAGGATTGAGGATTGAGGACTGAGGACTGAGGACTGAGGACTGAGGACTGAGGGAAGTACGCCGACGCGCTCTCTTCCTCAATCCTCAATTCCCAATCCTCAATTCGGCCGTCAGGCCGTAATCGTCACCCACAACTTCGTCGACGCGAGCTCGGTCTTGAACGCCGTCATTCCGCGCGCCGTGTACTGAACGCGCTTGCCTGCCGACGCCGCGCTCGAGGGGCCGGAGAGCTGACGATGCGGGCGCGCGCCGCCGGGTCTGCGCGAGCGGTACACGCTCTGCGGAAACGGCGACGGCTTGTCGAACTCGATGACGATCTCGTCGCACATCACGTCCGCGCCGCCGACGTAGCGGAAGTCCCACTCGATTCCTTCGCCGACGCGCACCGTGACTTCGGCACTGGCGATGACGTAGAAACGACCCGCGCCCTGTTCGATGTCGATGCGAACCGGAACGGTGCGCACCGCGGGATGCACGACGTCTTCCGGACGGATCAAACGATCCGACGACGCAGGCGGAGCCGCGATCGCGGACGGCGCTTCCGCGCGCGGAGGCGCGGGGATGAACGACGACGCACGCGGCTTCTCGGTCGACAGCCACGCCGCGACCGGCGCGCCGCTCGACTGCACGCGCGGACGTGCGCGGCGGCCGCGTTTTTTCTCGGCTTCCGCGGGGCGAGGGGTTGGAGGAACGGGGGCCGGAGGTTTGGGGGCGGCGACCGGTTTGACAGGTTTTGCCACGACCGGTGCCGGTTTCGGAGTAGCCGGCTTTTTTGCAGGCGCGGCGACTTTCGCGACGACCTTCTTGATGGCCTTCGCCGCCTGCTTCACCTTCGCGGCGACCTTTTTCGGAGCGGGCTTTTTCGCGGGAGGCTTCTTCGCGGGCTTGGCCGGCTTCGCGGGCTTCTTCTTCGGCGCAACCCTTGTTTTCAGAGACTTAGCGGCCTTTTTGACCTTCGACACAACCTTCTTGGCTGCCGGTTTCTTGTCCTTTGCAGCCGGTTTCTTCTGCGCCTTCGCCATGCGACCTCATCTCTCTGGAAAAAATGGATGGCGCACTATAGCAGAGCGTTCTCTAAAAAACGCCCGCGACACTGAATCCGCCGTCGATGTCGATGCATGCGCCGGTGATGTAACCGGACGCGGGCATACAGAGGAACGCCACGACGCTTGCGACCTCCTCCGGCTCGCCGATCCGGCCTAACGGAGTGACAGAGAGGATTTTCTCAAGTCTGACGGGATCGTCGAGCACCGGCTGCGCGAGCGGCGTGCGGATGTACCACGGGCCGACCGCGTTCACGCGAATGCCGTCCTTCGCCCACTCCGCCGCGAGACCGCGCGTCATGTGCGCGACCGCCGCCTTCGTCATGGCGTACGGAACGCCGGTGCCGAGGTGACGGGAGGCGGCGATGGAGGCGACGTTGACGACGCTGGCGTCGCCCGCGGCTTTCAGGAGCGGATGCGCGAGCCGGCACATCTCGAAGGTCGCATCCATGTTCAGCGCGCGGATGCGCTCGTACTCGTCGTACGAATACTCGATCGCCTTCTTGCGGATGTTCATCCCCGCGTTGTTGACGAGGATGTCGAGGTGCTCGATCGACTGGAAGATGCGCGCGCGATCTTCGGCGATCGACACGTCCGCGTTGATGTCGGCGTTCTTGCGCGCGACGCGAATCACCTTCGCGCCGAATCGCGTCAGCTCTTCCGCGACCGCGAGTCCGATGCCGGCCGTCGCGCCGGTGACGAGCGCGACCTTGTTTCGCAGCGACCAGCGTTGTTGTGTCATTCCGAGCCGCAAAGACGGCGAGGAATCCCCCGCGCAAGAACGTTCATCGCTCGTCGGCCGGGGATCCTTCGCCGTCTTCGCGGCTCAGGATGACACATCATCGAATCTCATCGCTCAACACGTCCCGCAGTTCTTCCGCGATCGCGCGAATCTGCGACTCGTCTTCGCCCTCGACCATCACGCGCACGAGATTCTCCGTGCCGGAGTAGCGCACGAGAATGCGTCCGCGTCCCTGCAATGCTTCGAGGGACTTCGCGTGCGCGGCCTGAAAGCGCGGCAGCGAGTCGAGCGGCGGCTTCGCGGCCACTTTCTGATTGAGCAGCAGCTGCGGCATCGGATCGAACGCGTGCAGCCTGGAGAACGGCGCGTGCATCGTGCCGAGGATGTGGCCGAAGACGAGAGCGGTGTGGATGCCGTCGCCGGTCGTGTGCACGAGGCGGTCGATGATGTGGCCGGACTGCTCGCCGCCGAGGACCGCGTCGCGGGCGAGCATGAGCTCGAGCACGTACTTGTCGCCGACCTGCGCGCGCAGCAGCTCAATGCCGTCCGCGTGCAACTGTTTCTCGAATCCGAAATTCGACATCACCGTCGTGACGATGACGTCGCCGCGCAGCTTCCCCTGCGCGCGGAGGTACTTTGCCCAGAGATAAATGATCTCGTCGCCGTCGCGAATCTTTCCCGCGTCATCGGCGAAGATCGCGCGGTCGGCGTCGCCGTCGAACGCGACTCCGAAGTCCGCCGACTGTTCGACCACGACCTGCGCGAGCCGCTCGGGATGCAACGCGCCCGATTGCTCGTTGATATTGCGTCCATTCGGCGTGTCGTGAATGACGACGACGTCCGCGCCGGCGCGACGGAACACTGCCGGCGCGATGCGATACGCGGCGCCATAGCCCGCGTCGAGCACGACCTTCTTTCCCATGAGCGCGTTCGTCGGAATCGCGTCCATCAAAAAGCGCTCGTACTCCTCGATGAGCTCGAAGTTCTCGTCGTCGAGATCGCGAAAGTCCGGAACGCTGCTCGCGACGACGCTGCGCAGATCGTCTTCGATCTCTTCTTCGACCGCGTCGGCCAGCTTCATTCCGTCATGCCCGAAGATTTTCACGCCGTTGTCTTCGAACGGATTGTGCGACGCGGAAATCGAGATCGCGGCGAGCGCGTCGGTCGTGCGGCAGAGATACGCGACGCCGGGAGTCGGAATGATGCCGGCGATGATCGGCTCCGCGCCTCCGCTTCGGAGGCCCGCGCTCAGCGCGCCGGCGATCTCCGGCCCCGACTCGCGCGTGTCGCGGCCGATCAGCACGCGCGGCTTCTCGATCATCTTTTTCAGACGATGCGCGAGCGCGATGCCGAGCTTGTACATCGTCTCGCGATCGAGCGGATACTGCCGCGCTTTCCCGCGAATGCCGTCGGTTCCGAAGAGCTCTCTCATTGTGTCGATGTCGTCGATGTCGTGGTGGTGCCTGTCGTGGCCGGCGCTACCGGTCCGACTTCCGCGAGGACCGGCACCGTCACCTGCGTCGTCTGCGGCGAGATCACGCGCACCAGCGGCGAGTCGGAGACGACGGCGGCGGGCTGCACGAACGTGCTCGTGCGGCCGGTCATGATAATGCGTTCGGTCGCGACCTCGTTCAGTTTCATCACCTGCGATGCCGGCCCTGACACGAGCGCGAGCGAAGGCTCAGCGGTCGCCTCGCCGATGATGTATCCGGCCGGCGGATCGCCGACGAGGAACGGACGGATCGACACCGCGCGCTGTCGCAACTGTTCGACGCGAAAGCGGACTTTGTTCGGGCTGATCGAAACGATCTCGATGTTCTCCGGCACGTTGATGTGCTGCGAACGCAGCGTGATCTCGACTTCGCCGGACTGATTGATCGCGCTCAGATCGGCCGACGCCTCGAGGCTCTGCGACGCGAGCGCGCGCAGGTCCGACTTGCGCCCGCGCACGCGCACCGACACGCTGCTCGGAATGTCGGGCGTGGTGATGACGAGATACGACGGCACGCCGACGAGCGAGAGCGAAGCCGTGACGATGCGCTCGCGCACTTCCTCACGACGCGGAGCGGAGACGAAGATCCAGAGCGCGATGGCGAGGAGGAGTGCGATAAATTTCAGTCCGAGATTTTTCATCGCGGCTCTCCGAATCGCTCGATCAACGCGGCGCGCAGCGCCTCATGATCCAAATGCTCGCGCAAGGTCCCCTCGCTCGCCGTCGCGATCGATCCATTCTCCTCGGAGATGATGATCACGAGCGCGTCGCTCTCTTCCGACAATCCGAGTGCCGCGCGATGGCGCGTTCCGTGCGCGAGCTTCGGATCGGGTGTCGCCGTCAGCGGGAGAAACGCATTCGCTGCAGCGATGCGGTTGCCGCGCACGATCACCGCGCCATCGTGCAGCGGACCGCCGGGCGTGAAGATCGCGACGAGCAGCTCCGTCGTCACGAGCGCGTCGACATGCTTCGCGCCGTCCTCATACATCCGCAGCGTCTGCCGTCCTTCGATCGCGATCAGCGCGCCCATCGTCTTCGACGACAGCACGTCGCACGCGTTGAGGATCGCGTCGTACGGAATCTTTCCGTTGCTGCGCCGCAGGAACGGCAGGAACGGATTACCGCCGACGCGCGCGAGCGCGCGACGGATTTCCTGCTGGAAGAGGATGATCACCGCGAACGGCAGATAGAAAAGGATCTGCCGCGAGACGGCTTCGAGCGCGGTGAGATCGAAGGCGTGGGCGATGAAGAATGTGGAGCCGAGGACCATCAGGCCGATCGAGATCTGCATCGCGCGCGTGCCGCGGATCAGCGCGAGGATGGAGTAGATGATGATCGCGACGATGAGAATGTCGACCACGTCGCGCCAGGTGAATTGCAGCGAGAAGAGGCGGTCGAAGAGATTCATCGCCGCCGCGCCTCGATCGCCTGCAGCACTTTGAGAAAATCGACCGTCTCGCGCACGTCGTGCACGCGCACGATCGCCGCGCCGCCGCGATGCGCGGCCGCGACCCCGGCCAGCGATCCGCTCGCGCGCGTCGATCCGGACGCGCGTCCGGTGAGATGGCCGATGAATCCCTTGCGCGACGCGCCGATCACCAGCGGAGCGATCGACGTCAGTTCGTTGCAGCGCGCGAGGATCTCGAGGTTGTGATCGAACGTCTTCGCGAATCCGATTCCGGGATCGATGAAGACTTCGCGGACGCCCGCGCGCTTCGCGTCGTCGCGCCACGCCGTCAGCTCGCGGGCGACGTCGCTCACCACTTCGTCGTAGTGAATGTTCTCCTGCATCGTGCGCGGCTCACCGCGCATGTGCATGAGGATCACCGGGACGTTGCGCTTCGCCGCGAGCGTGCGCATCTCCGGATCGTGCCGCAGCGCGCTCACGTCATTGATGATGTTCGCTCCTGCATCGAGCGCCGCTTCCGCGACGCGCGCTTTGCGCGTGTCGATCGAGATCGCAATCGCGCTGCGCTTGCGAATCCCTTCGATCACCGGAATCACGCGCTCCAGCTCGACGTCGATCGCAATTTCTTCCGCACCGGGACGTGTCGATTCACCGCCGACGTCGATGTACGACGCACCGTCTTCCTCCATCTGCATCGCGGAGTGGATCGCTTTGGGATGATCGAAGTGAACGCCGCCATCAGAGAAGGAATCGGGCGTCACATTGATGATGCCCATCACCGCCGGACACGGCGCATCAGACATCACGCTCTCGCCTGATCCTCGCGCCAAGAGCATTCAATCGTTCATCAATCCGCTCGTACCCGCGATCGATCTGGTGAATGTTGTGAATCGTGCTCTCCCCTTTCGCGCAGAGCGCGGCGAGGAGCAGCGCCATGCCGGCGCGGATGTCGGGGCTGGAGATGTCGGCGCCGTGCAGGCGATTGCCGCCGACGATGATCGCGCGGTGCGGATCGCAAAGGATGATGCGCGCGCCCATCGAGATCAGTTTGTCGGTGAAGAAGAGCCGCGACTCGAACATCTTCTCGAAGATCATCGACGTCCCTTCCGCCTGCGTCGCGATCACGACCATGATCGAGAGCAGATCGGCGGGAAACAGAGGCCACGGACCGTCGTCGATCTTCGGCACCGCGGCGCCGATGTCGTAGCGCACGCGCAGTTCCTGATCGCGCGGCACGCGGATGTTTGGTCCTTCGACTTTGATGTCGACGCCGAGCTTCTCGAGCATGTGCCGCACCGAGTACATGTGCTCCGGCACCGCGTCCTCGACGACCAATTCGCTGCGCGTCACCGCGGCGAGGCCGATGTACGAGCCGGCCTCGATGTGATCGCTGGCGATGCGGAACTCGCCGCCGTGCAGCGCCTCGACGCCCTGGATGCGCAATGAGTTCGTGGCGATGCCGTCGATCTTTGCGCCGAGGCCGTTGAGGAAATGACAGAGGTCCTGCACGTGCGGCTCGGCGGCGGCGTTGTAGATCGACGTGTCGCCGTCCGCGAGCACGGCGGCCATGATCGCGTTCTCCGTCGCCGTGACCGACGCCTCGTCGAGAAACATCTTCTTGCCGACGAGCTCGCGCACGGCCATTCGATATTCATGCGCGGAGACTTCGATCTGCGCTCCGAGCGCTTCGAGCGCGAGGAGATGCGTGTCGACGCGCCGGCGTCCGATCGCGTCGCCGCCCGGCTTCGCAACGGCGACTTGTCCGCATCGCGCGAGCAGCGGCCCGGCGAGCAGAATCGACGCGCGGATTTTCTTCGACAGCTCGACGTCCGGATTCGGATTGATGTCGCCTTTCGCGTGAATGCGCACGACATTCGCTTCGAGCCGCTCCACACTCGCACCGATCCCTTCGAGGATCTGCAGCATCACGCGCACGTCCTGAATGTCCGGAAGATTGCGAAGGATCACCGGCTCGTCGGTGAGCAGACAGCCCGCAAGGATCGGCAGCGCCGCGTTCTTGTTTCCGCCGGGACGAATCGACCCTTCCAGCCTTCGGCCACCCTCGACGATGAAGCGTTCCATTTGCGCGCGATTCTATAGGCGTTCAGGCTCACGGGCGCACAGGCTCATTGGCGCAGAGGATCGATGCGCCTATGAGCCTGTGCGCCTGTGCGCCTGTGCGCCTGCTACGATGTCTCCATGCTCATCGCTCCCCTCTCCTCGGGCAGTGCCGGGAACGCGTACTGGTTCGAGTCGGAAGGGACGGCGATTCTCGTCGACGCCGGCATCGGTCCGCGCGACACGAAGAAACGGCTCGTCGAGCTGGGGCTGAACATCGAGCAGTTGTCCGCGGTCGTCCTGACGCACGAGCACTACGATCACATTCGCGGCGCGGAGAAAATCGCGCGCAAGTATCAGATCCCGATCTATCTCACGCGCGGGACGCTCGAGAACTCGACGATCGACCGCGACGAAACGAAAGTGGTCGTGTTCGAGAACGGCTCCGCGTTCACGATCGGCGAATTGCAGGTTCATGCGCGGCGCACGATTCACGACGCCGCCGATCCCGCGTGCTTCGTCGTCGAAGCGCGCGACGGCACCCGCGTCGGCATCGCCTCCGACCTCGGCTACGTCGATCCCGGCGTGATGAAGCATCTCAGCGGCTGCGACGGCTTATTTTTCGAGTCGAACCACGACCTCGACATGCTGCGCCTCGGCTCGTATCCGTGGTCGCTCAAGCGCCGCATCATGTCGCGCTACGGGCATCTCTCGAACGACGACTCCGTCAACGCCGTCCAGCGCCTCCTCGGCTCGGAGCTGAAGACGCTCTGCATGATTCACCTCTCGCAGAAGAACAACCACGAGTCGATCGTCCGCGAAATGTGCACGCGACTGCTTCGCCGCACCGGCGCCAGCATCGAGTTCGCGATCGCGCGCCAGTTCGAGCCGACCGGCATCTTCGACGTCGCGCGCCGCCGCGAGCGGAAACCGCTGCCGGGACAGATGTCCCTGTTCTAGCGACGACTTGTGGAGCGGCGGCCGCCCTCGGCCGCCGGCGTATCGCGAAACCGGCGCCCGAAAGCGGGCGCCGCTCCACTAGAATCCGTCATCAATGAAAGCAACGGTTACAGTTGAGTTAAAGGCTTCTGTGCTCGACCCTCAAGGCAAGGCCATTCAGCACTCGCTGAGCTCGCTGGGGTTCGGTGGGGTGGAAGATGTGCGTGCCGGAAAACTGTTTCGAATTGTGCTTGCGGACAGTGGGCAGACACGAGAGGAGATCGAAACGCAAGTTCGACAGATGTGTGAGCGGCTTCTCGCAAACACGGTCATCGAAAAATTCTCCTACACTCTCGAGGAGTAGACTCACCGCTCTCGTGCTGCTCACTACCGCGGCGAGCGTGCTCGCGCACGCCGCGGAAATCCTTCCCGCAGCACCCACCCGCGATCGCAAAGTCATCCGCCGATGGTCCGTCGCCGGCGATCCGCGCGGTGTCGCGCTCGGCGCCGACGGCACGATCTACGTCGGCCTCGCGCAGCCGCAGGCGGTGATCGCCGTCGATCCGAAATCGGGCGAGGTGAAGAACCGCATCATCCTCGACTCCGCGGAGATCGCGTCGACAAAAGAGCTCGTCACGCTGCGCACGAACCCCGAGCGCACGCGCCTCTTCATCGCCAATGGTAGCGACGAGAGCGCGTCGATCCTCTCGCTTCCCGACCTCGCGGTGTTGCGCGAGATCACGATGGAAGGCGAGACCATCCGCGACGCGGTTCCCGATCCGAAAGGACGCTACGTCTATTTATTAGGCCGCCGCGTGCATGTCTACGACAAGAACGGCACGACCGAATTGCGCGCGCTGCCGATCGAAGACCCAATGGCGATCGCGGTAAGCGCGAACGGATCGATGATCGCGGTCGTGGCGACCGAGGATTACGGGAACGCGAAGGCGACGAGCGTGGCGCTGTTCGACACGAACACATTCGCGGAAGTCGCGCGCGAGCCGCTGCAGACCGCGGACACGATCGAAGCGGCGATGTTCGCGGACAAAGACCGCGCGCTGATCGCGCTGAGCCGCGACAACCTGTTCGAGAAAGCCGTGGCCGCGCGTCCTGCGCGAGCGCTGTCCGCAAAGGACAAGAACGGCACGATGCGGATGACGATTGACTTCGGCGATCTCACCAACAGCGATCGCATCTGCCTCCCCGAAAAAAGCGGCGCGCAGATCGCGACGCTCGGCAGCTCCGACGCGGTGCTGCTCTATGCCGAGCGCCGCTGCAGCGCGAGCGGCACGTTCTCCGGCTCGAACCGCAGCGTCACGCCCGCGTCGCTGTACGGTGTGAATGCATACGCACTCGCGTACGACAAAGCATCGAACGCACTCGTCGTCACCGATCGCGAGGGGTTTCTCACGTTGTACAACGTGCCGCGCGTGACGCTCGCGCGCTAGTCTTGGTGTGGAGCAGGCTTTCCAGTCTGCTCCCGACAGATAGGACCGATAGGACCTTCTAGGAGCCTGCGCGGCAGAAACGACGATCTCAGGCGCGTTGAGCCGCTCGAAGCCGCATTCGTGACGTGGCGGCAAGCAGGCCGCAAGGCGGAGCAATCCACGCAGCCGCCCGTGGCGGCTAGGACGCCGCAAGATGTCCTATCTGTCCCAGATGTCCTATCGGTCCTATCTGTCCTAAACTTCCTCCGATGAAATTCGGCGTCGTCCTCCTGCCGGGCTCGAATTGCGATCACGATGCGCTGCACGTCGCGAAAGACGTTCTCGGCGCGGACGCAGAGCCGCTGTGGCACAAGGACACCGACCTCAAAGGCGCGGACTGCGTGATCGTCCCCGGCGGCTTCGCGTACGGCGATTACCTCCGCGCCGGCGCGCTCGCGAAGTTCGCGCCGATCATGGAGCCGATTCGCCGCCACGCCGACGCCGGCGGACTTGTGCTCGGCATCTGCAACGGGTTCCAGGTGCTGACCGAAGTCGGTCTTTTGCCCGGCGCGCTGATGCGCAATCAACACCTCCGCTTCCTCGGACGCGACGTGCACATTCGCGTCGAAGAGACGGACACGCCGTTCACGTCGTTGTATGAACGCGGGCAAGTCTTCCGCGTGCCGATCGCGCACGGCGAGGGGAACTACTATGCCGACGATGAAACGCTCGACGCGCTCGAGCGCAACCGCCAGGTGATCTTCAGCTACAGCGATGAAGAAGGACGGTTGACGTCGGACGCGAACCCGAACGGCTCCGCGCGCAACATCGCCGGCATCTGCAACCGCGCGCGCAACGTCGTTGGCCTCATGCCGCATCCCGAGCGCTGCTCGGAATCGCTCCTCGGCGGCGCATCGGGGCTGTTGATGTTCAAGTCGATCGCGGCGTCACTCGCTCGCGTTTAACACCGCCCCTCATCCGGCGCTCCTTTCGACGGTCGAGCACGCGAAGCGGTTTCGCTTAGAATCGACCGCCCGGCACGGAGGAATGATGGCACAAGAGATCGACGCGCTGTTGCAGGAGAGCCGTACGTTTCCGCCGTCCGAGGAGTTCCGGAAACAAGCGAACGCCAACGATCCCGAGATCTGGGCGAAGGCGAAAGCGGACCGCGAACAATACTGGGCGGATTGGGCGGCGGAGCTCGACTGGCAGACGAAGTGGGATCGCGTGCTGGAGTGGAATCCGCCGGACGCGAAATGGTTCGCCGGCGGAAAGCTCAACGCGTCGTACAACTGCCTCGATCGACATCTCGCGACGCGCGGCGACAAAGTCGCGCTGATCTGGGAAGGCGAGCCCGGCGAGATTCGCCGCGTGACGTATCGCGAGTTGCACGCCGAGGTTTCGAAATTCGCGAATGTACTCAAGTCCCGCGGCGTCGCCAGCGGTGACCGCGTCGCGATCTACATGCCGCTCATCGTCGAAGCCGTCGTGGCGATGCTCGCCTGCGCGCGCATCGGCGCCGTGCACTCCGTCGTCTTCGGCGGATTCTCATCGGATGCATTGAAGGATCGCATCCAGGATGCGGAAGCGAAGCTCGTCATCACCGCGAGCAGCGGCTATCGCCGCGGCACGATCGTGCCGCTGAAGAAAACGACCGATGCCGCCGTCGCGGAGTGTCCGACGATCGAGCACGTGATCGTCGTGCGACGCCGCGACGAAGACGAAGTCGCGATGCAAACGGATCGCGATGTCTGGTACCACGAGGCGATGGCGAACGCCGACGCGAACTGCGAAGCGGTGCCGCTCGACTCCGAGCACATGCTGTACATGCTTTACACGTCCGGCAGCACCGGAAAGCCGAAGGGAATCGTGCACACGACCGGCGGCTATCTCACGGAGTGTTACGCCACGTGCAAGTGGGTGTTCGATCTCAAAGAGAACGACATCTATTGGTGCACCGCGGACATCGGATGGGTGACCGGACACTCGTACGTCGTCTACGGCCCGCTCGCGTGCGGCGCGACGGTGATGATTTACGAAGGCGCGCCCGATTTTCCGAAGAAGGACCGCTTCTGGGACATCATCGAGCGTCACAAAGTCACGATCTTCTACACCGCGCCGACGGCGATCCGCGCGTTCATGAAGTGGGGCGAAGCGTTGCCGCGCGCGCACGACATGTCCTCGCTCCGGCTCCTCGGCACCGTCGGCGAGCCGATCAATCCCGAGGCGTGGATCTGGTACAACCAGAACATCGGCGGCGAGCGTTGTCCGATCGTCGACACGTGGTGGCAGACCGAGACCGGCGGGATCATGATCACTCCGCTGCCCGGACTCGTCGCGACGAAGCCCGGCTCGGCGACGAAACCGTTCCCCGGCATCGATGCGGAAATCCTCGACGAGCGCGGCAACCGTGTCGAAGTCGGCGGCGGCTACCTCGCCATCACCACGCCGTGGCCGTCGATGCTGCGCGGCATCTACGGCGATCCCGAGCGCTTCCAGGAACAGTACTGGTCGAAGTGGCCCGGCATCTATTTCACCGGCGACGGCGCGAAGCGCGATGAAGACGGATATTTCTGGCTGCTGGGCCGCGTCGACGACGTGATCAACGTCGCCGGACATCGCATCGGCACGATGGAAGTCGAGTCGGCGCTGGTCGATCACCGCAGCGTCGCCGAGGCCGCGGTGGTCGGCATTCAACACGAGATCAAAGGAACGGCGATCGCGGCGTTCGTGATCGTGAAGGAGTCCGAGCGCGAAGAAGCGATGCGCGACCCTGCGAAGTTCGAACAGGAATTGAAAGCGCACGTCTCCGAAAAAATCGGCGCGATCGCGCGTCCCGAGAAAATTCTGATGACCGCGGACTTGCCGAAAACGCGCAGCGGGAAAATCATGCGGCGCTTGCTGCGCGACATCGCGGAAGGACGCGCCCTCGGCGACGTGACGACACTCGCCGATCCCTCGGTTGTGGCGACGCTGAAAGAGAAATATGAAGAGGAGAACTAGGCACATAGGCTCACAGGCTCAGAGGCTCACAGGAGCCGCTTTGAGCCTCTGCGTCTTTGAGCCTTTGAGCCTATGAAAAGAGTCGCGCTCATCACCGGCGGGTCGCGCGGCATCGGCCGCGTGACGGCCATGCGTCTGCTGCTCGACGGCTGGTCAGTGGCGTTCACGTACAGCCGCTCGAAAGACGCGGCGCTGGCGTTCGAGGCGGAGTCGAAGTCGAACGCGATTGCGCTGGAAGCGGACGTGCGCGACGAAGGGGCGTGTCAGCTCGCGGCGGAAGAAACGCTGCAGCGCTTCGGCGCGATCGACGCGCTGGTCAACAACGCCGGCATCCGCCGCGACGCGCTGATGTACAACATGACGGGCGTGCAGTTCGACGAAGTCGTGCAGACGAACCTGCGCGGCGTCTGGACGATGACGAAGCAGGTGCTGCCGGTGATGATGCAGCAGCGCCGCGGCGCGATCGTGAACGTCGCTTCGCTGTCCGGCCTGCACGGCGTCGTCGGGCAGACGAATTACTCCGCCGCGAAAGGCGCGATCATCGCGATGACCCGCTCGCTCGCGCGCGAAACCGCGCGCAACGGCATCCGCGTGAACTGCGTCGCGCCGGGATTCGTCGAGACCGACATGGTCGCGGACCTCGACGCCGAGGTGAAGCGCGAGATGATCCGCCAGATCCCGATGCGACGAGCCGTGCGCGCGGACGAAGTCGCGGCGGCAATCGCGTTCCTGCTCTCGGACGATGCGAGCGGAATTACCGGTCAGGTGTTGGCGATTGATGGTGGCGCCAGCGCCTGACGGCGAATTGAGAATTGTGAATTGAGAATTGAGATCGAACCGCGAGCCATGACCAATTCACAATTCACAATTCACAATTCACAATTCTATTTCTCGGTCGTCATCCCCACGTACAACCGTCTCGACATGCTCCTTCGCGTCCTCGACGCGCTGGATGCGCAGGTTGATGCGCCGCCGTTCGAAGTGATCGTGATCAACGACGGCTCGACGGACGACACGGAGCGCGCCGTCGCGCAGCGAAAGGGCATCACCTTTCGCACGCAGCCGAACGGCGGACCGGGACGCGCGCGCAATCACGGCGTGTCGCTCGCATCGGGAAGATTCGTCGTCTTCACCGGCGACGACACCGTCCCCGAGTCGCGATTTCTCGCCGAGCACGCGCGCGTGCATCGCGAGACGAATGACGATCCTCTCGCGGCGTGCGTCGGCTACACCGGCTGGCCGCCCGGCGAGCGCGTCACCGCGTTCATGGACTACATCAACGACTGGGGCCTGCAGTTCGGCTACCGGATGATCGAGCACGGCGCGATCGTGCCGTTCAACTTTTTCTATACGTCGAACATCTCCATCGATCGACAGCTGCTCGCCGATCATCCTTTCGATACAACCTTCCCGTCGGCCGCGTGGGAAGACATCGAGCTCGCGTATCGACTCGATGAGCTCGGACTGAAGATTCACTACAACGCGCACGCCGTCACGCGCCATCACCATCCGATGAACATCGACTCGTTCGCGCGGCGGCAATACACCGTCGGCAAGTCGGGCGCGATTTTCTACAAGAAGCACCCCGAGCTCGGCGGCTTCCTCGGCGTGCACGAGCTGGAAGGACGCCCGTTTGATGACGCACGCCTGGCGAAACTGCGGAGAAAAGCGCGCCTCGGCGAGCGCTTTCGCGTGCTCGCGCGGCCGAAAGTTTTTGAGACGCTGATGAGGGAACACTATTTGAGGGGGTTGCGCGATGGGTTGTCCGGCCTGTAGGACTAATAGGACGGATAGGACAGATAGGTCGTCCTATACGTCCTATCTGTCCTATCCGTCCTATTAGTCCTATCAATCATGTTCATCACATTCGAAGGCATCGAAGGCTCAGGCAAGACGACGCAGGAGCGGCTCGTCGCGGAACATCTGCGCGCGAAGGGCCGCACGGTTGTGGCGACGAAGGAGCCGGGCGGCACACCGCTCGCCGACCGCATTCGCGCGATCGTGCTCGACAGCGCGAACGTGATCGATCCGATCGCCGAGGTGCTTTTGTTCGCGGCGTCGCGCCGGCAACACACGACGGAAGTGATCGAGCCCGCGCTCGCGCGCGGCGAGATCGTGCTGTGCGATCGCTACGCGGACTCGACACTCGCCTACCAGGGATTCGGACGTCTCATCGATCTCGATCGCTTGCGCGCGCTGAACAATTGGGCGACGAACGCGCTCGTGCCGCATCGCACGCTGCTCTTCGATCTGCCGGAAGAAGCCGGCCTCACGCGCGCGCGGTCACGCAATGCAAACGCCGACATGGACGAGGGACGCTTCGAGCTCGAAGACCTCCGCTTCTTCCGCCGCGTGCGCGAAGGCTACTTGTCGATGGCGCTCGCGGAGCCGCGGCGCTTCGTCGTCATCGACGCGCACGCGGACGTCGACACGGTGTTCGCGCAAACACTCGCCGTATTGAAGGACATCGCATGACCACTGCCGCTTCGCTCATCCTCGACACCGCGCGCCGCGGCGAGCTGCATCACGCGATCATCCTCTACGGCCCCGCGCCGGCGCTGCTGCGCGACGTCGCCCTGCGCATCGCGAAGACGATCAACTGCCTGAACGGCACGACCGGCGACGACTGCCTGTCGTGTCAGCACATCGATCGCCGTATCCATCCGGACGTGCACTTCGTCGAAGTCGGGGGCGAGCGGAAGCTGATCTCGGTCGAGCAGATTCGCGAGATCGTCTCCGGCGCGGTGATGCGTCCGTTTGAAGGACGCGGCAAGGTGTTCATCATCGATCCCGCCGATGCGCTGAGCGTGAGCGGATCGAACTCGCTTTTGAAAACGCTCGAGGAACCGGCGCGCGACACGACGTTCATCCTCATCATGCGTTCGCCCGATCTCCTCCTGCCGACGATCAAGTCGCGCACGCAGCACATCTACGTCGCCGACACCGCGCGCGCGTTCACCGGCCCGCGCGAAGTGCATCGTGTGCAGCAGGTGGCGATGCTCCAGGACGCCGGCGATCTCGCGACCGACATCATTGATTTGCTGCATCGCTTCGCCACGCGCAATGAAGGCGCAGCCCTCCTCGCGCTCGCCGCCCTCGTCTCCGATCACGAGGAAGCGAAAGACGCCATCGCCCTCCTCGGCGCGATCCTCTGCGACATCGTCGCCCTCGACCCTGCCGACTCGCTCGACCCGGCCAAGCTCGCGGAGATCCGCGAGCACATTCCGCGCGAACGTTTGCTCGCTGCTGCCGATCAGGCGATGGCTGCGATCCGGTGGCTGGTGGTGAACGCGGACGTGCGGCTGCTGGTGGAGGGGATCGTCGCGCAACTCGCGCCGTGACAATCCCGGGCGCGGGCGCGTAAAAAAAGAACCCCGCCTTCCGGCGGGGCTCTTGAAAATCTACTGGATGGGGCTAGGCAGGAACGCTAGCAGGCGTGTTTTCAGGATCGGTAAGGTTCAAGGAAGAGCTCAAATAGCGGTGACTGCAGTGGCGGGACTGATACAACAGACGCGGTTCCTGTCCGCCCATCCAGTAACTCAAATCTCATCGTGGGCGGGATTATCGCACACTTTGTGAAAAATTTCTCAATGTAACTGCAATGTGACAAATGGTTCTCTCTCTGATAGATACGCCGCGATTGGTGGGTCAGCCATCGACCAAAGCAAAACGGGCGTTCGGTCCACTATTAACGGAAACGGGGGTCGACGAATTGCGGCATCGGCGACAAAGACCGGGAGAGAGAAACGTGTCCGGCGAGCGTTTCCGCGGGTGCCCCGTTGATGATGAACCGGACTCTACGAGCGTCAGCGAAGTTGACAGCCAGCGTTTGGACGAGGGAGCTCGCGGCCATCAGCTCGTGATGACTTCCGGCGCCCCATCCCTGGCTCAGCGTGGCTCCGCCGAGGTCCACGATGACGGTTCCGCCCGGCAAGAGGTAGGCGCCGCGAACGAGGGTGTCGGGCGGAAAGAGGCGCGCGCCGACCGGAGTCGCAGGACCTTTCATCAGCTCGCGCGCAACGACGGGAATCGCGGCGGCCGGACTCTCCGGCAACGCGATGTTTCGCGTCTCGGCCACGAGCATCAACTGCTCGGACTCGTAGTAGAGACGCACCGGCCGCACGGCGACGCGATTCGCGGCATTGATGTTCGCGGTGATGTTGTTTTTTTTCGAGCACGCGCCGGCTAGCAGCGAGACCGCGACAAACACTGTCATCCCGAGCGTAGCGAGGGACCCGGGCGGGTGGGGCGCGAAGATCATGCAACGCAGCCCCACCCGCCCAGGTCCCTCGCTACGCTCGGGATGACACTCGGGTGTCAAGGCACCGTCCTCGTTGCCGGAGCGGTCGCCGTCGCAGGAGCGGGAGCCGCGGGTGCAGCAGGAGCGGGCTGCACGATGCCGATGCGCGTCTCGTAGTCGGTCTTGTAGCGCTGCACGGCGCGCGTGAGCGCGTCGACCAAGAGCGTCTGATACTGATCGGACGTCAGCTTCTTCTCTTCGTCGGGATTGCTGATGAATCCGACTTCGACGAGCGCGGCCGGCATCGTCGCGCCGACGAGCACTTTGAACGGTGCCTGTTTCACGCCGCGATTCGCGACTCCCGTCGCCGCGTTCATCTCTTCCTGGATCGCCTGCGCGAAGCGGCTCGACTCGTCGAGATACGTCTGCTGCGCGAGATCCCACAGGATCAGCTTCAAGTCGGATGCGGAGGGATCGGCGACGGGCGCAGCTGCAGCCGACGCGTTCTCCGTCTCCGCCGCTTTCTTCGCGAGCTCGTCCGATGCTTCGACCGATAGAAAGTACGTCTCCGACCCCTTCGCCACTTTGCCAACCGACGAATTGAGGTGCACGGAGAGGAAGAGGTCGGCCTTGTATTGATTCGCGAGTGCCGTCCGCTGATCGAGCGAGACGACCGCGTCTTCGTCGCGCGTGAGCACGATGCGCGCGCCGGTCTTCGCCGCCAGCGACGCTGCGAGCTTGCGCGCGATTGCCAGCGTCACGTCTTTCTCGAGCAGACCGTCCGCGCCGCTTGCGCCCACGTCTTTTCCGCCGTGGCCGGGATCGATCACGATCGTGCGGATGCCCGGCAGCTCCTGCTGCTTGAGTCCCGGCATCGCCGGCAGCTGCCCCGGAATCGGCGCGGCTGCTTTGCGGAAGTCGAGGACGATGCGCGGCGGATTCTCGAGCTTGTACGCGTCGGCGACGACGTCCGGTGCGGTCAGTTGAATCCGCAGATCATTTCCGGCGAACGACAGCTTCGAGATCGACGGATCCTCGACCGTCTGCTCCGCGAACGGCGGCTGGATCGGCGACTTGAAGCGGACGACGTACGCGAGCTGTTCTTTGAGGATCGTGTACTCGGCCGCCGCGCTGAGCGTGAGGACGACTTTCGAGATGCCTTCGACGTTCGCGACCGACGGCTGCACGCTGATGACGTTCTGCGCGAGCGGCCGCACGAGCAGCACGTGCGCGTTTGCGTCCCACGCCACATCCATCGACGACGTTTTCACGAGCAGTCCCTGGAAGAACTGCCACGGCACGTACGGCGTGCCTTCGATCGCGATCGGCGGCACCGGCATCTCGATCAGGTCGTCGCGCACGACGCCGTAGCGCGTGTCGGGACCGAACGCGGCGACCACGTTGTTGATCGTGATGCGATAGCCGTTGCTGTCCGGCGCGATCGTGCCGCCGAGGGCGGCCGTCACTTCGGAAGCGGAGACGTAGGTCTGCCCCGACTGCTGCACGTACGTGAACGGCTTGTCGCCCGCGGGAGTGCGGAGCGTCGCCTGTCCGGACGTTTGCGCAAGAACGATCGAGGCAAGAGCGAGAACGACCACTGCACCGAGAGAGAACAGACGTTTCATGAGAGCCGGCCGATTATCGCATGCTACTCTTCGGCGCATGCCGCGCCGCCTCCTCGTCCTCGCGCTTCTCGCGCTCGCCGCATGCGGCGGCGAGCAGAAAAACGATCCGTCGATCTACCTGATGAATCGCGACCCGATCAGCGTGCGCGGATGGATCGTCGACGTCGCGAATGCGAAGCATGCGGACAACCTCGACATGGAGCTCGCGCGGCGGCAGGAGCTGTTTCAATCGGTATCGCTGTGGGTCGAGAGCTCGCAGTATTCGTCGGGCGGCATCGCGCCGAACGGCGCGTTCGTGATCCTCGACGTGCCGCCGCTGAAGGCGACGATCGGCTTCAACGCGCCGGGTGCGGAAAACGCGCAGCTGACGATGACGGGAGTGCCCGGAAACGCGGACGTCTTCATCCCCGACATCGTGCTCGAGCGGGGCGGCGCGAAGGTGCTCGATCCGAAAAAGATTCTCATCCGCCTGCCGATGAAGATCGACAAGGCGCAGCCGACCGGAAAGACGGCGACGATCGCCGGCAACGTCGTTCCAATCATCGCGACGCCGCTGGGCCAGCTCGCCGATCGGCGCGAGTATCCGAATCCGGGCGGGTTCCGGCCGGTGGCGATCGTGAAGTAGGACTGATAGGACAGATAGGACAAATAAGACAAATAGGACCGATAGGACGTCCTATGAGTCTTATCTGTCCTATTTGTCTTGTCAATTTTTGATCGCGCGCGCCCGCTTCTCGCTCTCAATCGCGTTCGCGTCCCCCAACTTCCGCTGCGCTTCCGCAAGCCGCAGCCACGCCGCCACGAAGTTCGGACGCAGCGCGAGTGCGCGCTGGTAGTGCGCGATCGCGTCGCGTGTGCGGCCGTCGCCGGCGAGGAAGACGCCGAGGTTGAATTCGCCTTCGGCTCGCGTCGGATCGACACGCAGCGACTGCTGGATGAGGCGGATCGCTTCGCTGCGGTTGCCGGTGAGCGCGGTGCGCGCGATGCCGAGCCATTCGAGCGCGATCGGATGATTCGGCGAGCGATCGAGCACGAGTTGCGCGGTCTTCTCGAGATCGGCGTAGCGCTTTTGTCGCAGCAAGCCGGCGCAGAGATCGAGATACGGCTCGATCTCTTTCGGCTTCGCCTCCGCGAGCAACTGCGCGAGCCGATTCACTTCGTCCGCGCTCGCGCCGCCGTGCGCGCGCACGAGCGGGAGGAGCAGCAGCAGCGGATCGTCCCCGCCGTACAGGAAATGCACGCCTGAGACTTGCGACTCGCGCTCTTCGAGCGGCGCGAGCAAGTTCGCCTCCGGCTTTCGCTGAATCAAATGATCCGTCATCACCACGTGCACGACGTCCTGCGTGCGCCGCTGCGGCATGTGGCAGGGGATGCAGTCTTCGTTTGCGCGATGCGCTTTCTCGTGGCACGACAAACATGCCGCGCGGTATTGCTCGCGCGCGAGGCGGCGATGCGGGTCGTGGCACGTGAGACAGGTCAGCTTGCCCGCGCTCTCGCGAAAGCAGCGGCTTTGTTCGAGCCGATACGGATGATGATTGATCTCGAATCGGTCTTTCTCAGCGATATTGATCGGCGGCGCGTAATCCGCGAGCAGTTGTCCGGGACGAAATGAATTGATGTCGCGGCCGAATTTGCGCACGCCGAAGAGCGCGACCGCCGGCTGCATGTGGCATTCGTAGCAGACGTCCATCCGCCGCCGCACGTCGAGCTTCGCCGGGTTCACGATCGACGACTTCGTCTTCTCGACGTTCCCCGTCAGCGCGATCGCCGAATGCCGCGCCCCCGGTCCGTGACAGCGCTGGCAGCCGATGCCCTGCGGCAGCTCGGCCGGAAACATCTGCGGTCGCCAGTACGACTCGCTCAACGTCGCGACGCCGGCGTACGCGTTGTGGCAGAACATGCATTCGTGCCGCACGCGCCGCGTGACGCCGTCGTGATCGGCGCGGTCGTAGCCGGGCGACATCCGCCACGCGCGCGGCTGCGTGTACCACGCGATCGGCAGCTGATATAGCTCGCCGTTCGGCGTCGCGTAGAGATACGTGCGCGAGTGATGGCCTGAGCCGAGGATCCAGTCGACGATCTGCTCGAAGACGTTGACCTGTTTTCCATCGACGAGCTGATAGCGGCGAAACACGACGTCGTCGCCGCGTTTGCGCATTTCGAAATACTGATTCGACTTCGCGTGAAAGTACGGCGCCGCGTCGAAGTCTTCGATCACCTTCGACGCGCGCGGACGCGAGAACGACTGCGACATCCCGACGTGCGCGTACGACGCGGCCAGCTCGCGATGACACTCCCCGCAGAGACTGTCATTGACGTAGCCGGCCGGAAATGTGAGAACCGCGGCGAGGACGAGCCACATGAGCGTGCAGGTGCTGGGTGCTAAGTGCTGGGTGCTGGGTGCTGGGTATGTACGGCCGGGCACTTAGCACCCGGCACTCAGCACTCTGCACTCAGCACTCAGCACTCAGCACCCTTTCATCCAATAATCTCGCAAAACTTCTTGAGATCGATGTTTCCGCCGGACACGACTGCCACCACCGGCCCTTCTTTTTCCTTCAGCGCCGCGGCGACGCCCAGGGCGCCGGCTCCTTCGGCGATGACGCGCGTCTTCGATGCGACGAGACGGATCGCGCTCTTCACTTCGTTGAGCGTCACGACGATCGAGCCGTCGACGACCGCGCTGATGCGCTCCCACATGCGCGGGAAAATGCTCTTGCCTCCGGCGCCGTCGACGAACGACGCCTGCCATTCGTCGAACACTTGCGGCGAATGCGCGGCGAATGATTTCGCGCCCGGTGCCGCGGTCTCGGGCTCTGCACCGAGGACGCGCACGTGCGGCGCGAGCGCCTTGATCGCGCTGCCGATGCCGGTGGTGAGGCCGCCGCCGCCGATCGCGGCGATGACGGTCTTCACGTCCGGCAGGTCTTCGAGGATTTCGAGTCCGACAGTTGCATTGCCGGCGATGAAGTCATGCTCATCGAACGGATGCACGAACGTACCTTCGATGCCGGGAAACGCACGCGCTTCCATCGCGTTCCAGCACGCGTCGAACGGAGCCTTCACCAGCTTCGCGCCGAGCGCGCGCATCCGTTCGATCTTCGTCTCCGGCGCGGTCTCGATGACGAGCACCGTACACGGAATCCCCGCTTCGCGCGCGGCGTACGCGACGCCCTGTCCCGCATTGCCCGCGCTGATCGTCCAGACGCCTTTACTGCGCGCGTCGGCGTCGAGCATCGCGACGGCGTTCGCCGCGCCGCGAATCTTGAACGCGTTGATCGGCTGCAGGTTCTCGAGCTTCAGCCAGATTTCCGGCGCGCCCGCGACGTCGTGGCGCAAACGAATGAGCGGCGTGCGCGTGATCACCCCGCGGATGCGCTCGCGCGCCGCGCGAATCTCCTCGATCGTGACGCGGCGGACGGGCGGAGGAGCGATGGCCGGCATGACGCGGGATTGTATCGAAGCCGGCTGCGCGGATGGCGGAGCACGGTTGCACGGTTACGCGGCTGAGGTGGCCGCGTGACTGCGCGACCGCGCAACCGCGCAACCATCCTTAGGCACGCGTCATGCGAAACGTTTGCACGCCATGCAAACGGAAAAGAACGTCAACATCCCCGAACGCTGGGCCTCGGTCCTGCTCGGCAGCGCGCTCGCGACGTACGGACTCAAGAGCCGCTCGCGCGGCGGCTTCGCGCTCTCCGCGTTAGGCGGCGTGCTCGCGTGGCGCGGCGCCACCGGCCACTGCATGATCTACCAAGCCCTCGGCATCTCCACGAACGGCGAGCAGCGGCAGGGCGAGCAGGTCAGCGTGCCGTACGGCAAAGGCATCCGCGTCGAAAAAGCCGTGACCATCAACGCGTCGCCGGAATCACTCTATGCGTTCTGGCGCAATTTCGAGAACCTGCCGCGCTTCATGTGCAATCTCGAAGCGGTCGAGTGCCACGACAGCCTGCGCTCGCATTGGGTCGCCGCCGGTCCGGCCGGAATGAGCGTCGACTGGGAAGCGGAGATCATCAACGACATCCCGAACGAGTTGATCGGATGGCGGTCGATCGACGGAAGCAAAGTCGACAACGCGGGATCGGTGCACTTCAACGCGCTCCCCGACGGACGCGGCACGGAAGTGAAAGTCGTGCTGCGCTACGACCCGCCGGCGGGACTATTGGGCGCGGCCGTGTCGAAGTTGTTCGGCGAAGATCCGGCCATGCAGGTGCAGGAGGATTTGCGGCGGCTGAAAATGCTCGTCGAGACCGGCGAGATCGCCACGACGGAAGGACAGCCCTCCGGGAGGAAAATCGCATGAAAGCAGTCTGCTGGTGGGGCAAAACCGAGGTGCGCGTCGTCGACGTGCCGGAGCCGGAGATCCTCAATCCGCACGACGCGATCGTGCGCGTGACGCTGACCGCGATCTGCGGCTCCGACCTCCATCTCTACGACGGCTACGTCCCCACGATGATGCGCGGCGACATCCTCGGACACGAGTTCATGGGCGAAGTCGTCGAAGTCGGCGAAGAGGTCACGAACCTCAGGGCCGGCGATCGCGTCATCGTGCCGTTCCCGATCGCGTGCGGCCGCTGCTGGTTTTGCGAAAACAGGCAATGGTCTCTTTGCGACAACACCAATCCGAACGCCTGGATGATCGAGTCGCTGATGGGTTACTCCGGCGCGGGACTCTTCGGCTACTCGCACATGTACGGCGGCTACGCGGGCGGACAGGCGCAATACGTGCGCGTCCCGTTCGCCGACGTCTCGCCGCTGAAAATCCCCGACGGTCTTCCGGACGAGAAAGTCCTCTTCCTCACCGACATTCTTCCGACCGGATGGATGGCGGCGGAGAACTGCGAGATCGAGGCGGGCGACACGGTCGCGGTGTGGGGCTGCGGTCCGGTCGGACTGTTCGCGATTCGCAGCGCGTGGATGCAGGGCGCGGGACGCGTGATCGCGATCGATCGCTTCCGCGAGCGTTTGCGTCTGGCGCAAAGCGACGGCAGGACTGAGATCGTCGACTACTCGGAAGTCAATGTCTTCGACACGCTGAAAGAGATGACCGGCGGACGCGGACCCGATCGCTGCATCGACGCCGTCGGGATGGAAGCGCACGGACATTTTCCCGACGCGGTCCTCGATCGCGTGAAGCAGGCCATGAAGCTGACGTTCGATCGCGCGCACGTGCTGCGGCAGGCGCTGCACTGCTGCCGCAAAGGCGGCACGGTCTCGATTCCCGGCGTGTACGCGGGCTTCGTCGACAAAGTGCCGCTGGGCACGGCGTTCGGCAAAGGGCTGACGCTGAAGATGGGACAGACGCACGTGCAGAACTACACGCGCATGCTGCTGGAGAAGATCATGAGCGGCGAGATCGACCCGTCGTTCATCATCACCCATCGCGTCTCGCTCGACGACGCGCCGGAGATGTACCGCACGTTCCGCGACAAGCAGGACGACTGCGTGAAAGTCGTCATGCGCCCGGCGGCGTGACGTCGGACTACCGCACGCGATACACGAGAATCACGTCCTCGCTCAGCGGACGATACTCGCGGGCCGCGTCGCCCCAGACGTAGTGCGTCTGCGTCTCGCTCATGTCGGCGACGCCTTCGAGCTGCCAACGCCCCGCCTGCGTGCCGCTGTTGAACCACGTCAGGAGCGTCATGTCCGACTTCGGCCAGCGCATCCACGACTCCGGCACGCCGACGTACACGAGGTACTTCGGCTTCGCACTCTCGATCTGCTTCACCATCTCGGCCTGCATCTGCGCGGCGAACGGCTGCTCTTCCATCAGCGGATAGGCGTAGATGTAGCCGGTCGCCGATTTGCGTTTGGCGAGAAAGTAGATCTGCGGCTCCGAGCCGAGGACGGCGATGCGGTCGTTCGGTTGCGTGTGCTCGCGAAGATAGTTCGCGACTTCGATCGACTCGATGAACGGATTCGAAAAATAGAGGTCGCGCGTGAACTCTTCCTGCGTCGTGTTCATGAGTCGCGGCCAGCCGATCATCGATGTGATGACGATCGCGCCGATGGCAAAGCCGAGTCGCGCGTTCGCTTGCTTGCCCGACTCCTGCACCGCCGCGCCGGCGAGCAGCGCGAGCGCGGGAAACATCACGATGAAGTAGTGGCCGCGAAAGTAGAAGCCGGGAACGGCGGCGAGAAAACCGGCGACGAGGAAACCGATCGCGAAAAAACGTCGCTCGCGCGGAACGAACCAGAGCCCGACGATCGCGAGCAGCCAGAGCAGCGGCGCGAATTTGATGATCGGACCGAGATTGGTCGCCAGTCGTGTGAAGACCGTTTTATCGAACGGCACCGAGGTCGCGTATTCGCGCGCGTACTGAATCGTCCAGAACAAAAATCGCGGCAGCACGCCCGCCGCAGCGAGCGCGATCACCGTGAGTACCGCGACGGCGATTCCGCCCGCACACACCATCGCGAGATCGCGCACCCGCGACTTAGATCGCAACGCGACGTAAATCAGCGCGAAGATCACGAACACGAACGCCGGCTGTTTCATCAGCACCGCGAGCGCGAGCAATGCTCCCGCGGCGACGAGCCTCCGCGCCTCCGAGCCTCCTGGCCTCCCAGCACGATCCTCGGAGGCCGGGAGGCTGGGAGGCTCGGAGGCCGTCACCAGCAGCATCGCCGCGACGACGAACAGCGCGACGAAATGCGTCGCATGCGCGTACAGTCCGAACGAGGACGGCGCGATCGCGAGCAACGCGTACGCGCCGGCCGCGATCACGCCCCCGCGCGTGCCGAACATCCGCTTGCCGAGGAAGTACAACAGGATCGACGTGAGCGTCGTGACCAGGAGCAATCCGATGCGAATCGCGGTCGCGGTCTGACCGAAGATTCCTTCGATCAACGCGTACGCCGCGTACGTGCCGGGGAACTTCATGTTGTACACGAGCTCGTACGGCGGCACGCCGTGCAGCATCAGTTGTCCCGCGTATGCATACTCCCCTTCGTCGCGCTCGAGCGGGAGATCGAGCAGCCGCAGGCGGACCAGCGTCGGGAAGGCGAGCACGGCGACGAGCGCGACGAGCATCGAGATCTTCGACGCCTGGGGCGAGACGGTCCGCAGCGTCGTCGCAGGCGCAGCCGCGCGCCGTTTCTTCGCTTTCGCCACGCGCGGTCTATATCACGGACGAAGCCGCGACATAGCCCGTCTTCGGGTTCTGCAGGAACGCGACCGCGCCCATGTGCGGCCCCAGCGCGAGCCTCACGCGCTTGTTGACGGCGCTCTTGCCATCCAGCGTCCCCACGCGCAGGAGCTTCCGCACGATCGAGCCGTTCACGAACGTCCGGCCGCGGTTCTCGCCGCGCTCGACGTTCGTCTGCACGTCGTCTTCATACACCGCGATCATTACGTCGAGTCCGCCGCCCAACGCGCCGGCGCTCACCACCACATCTTCGCCGTCTCTCTTGATGCTCACGCTCGCCTCGGTCATCCGCTTCGACTCTTCCTCGATCGCGCGGTAGATCGCGCCGGACGCCGAGCCGACCATCTGCCGCGTGCCGTTGATCACGACCTGCGGCGTGTACGCGCTGTCGAGACTCATCGCGTGCACGTAATCGCCCTGGCGCTGGGACCACTCGCGCGACGAAAACGGATCGCGCCACCCGAGGTGATCCCAGTAGTCGACGTGGTAGGCGAGAGGGATCACGCGGCCGTGCAGGTTGCGATCGTGCGCGATGCGCTGCAGCAGCTCGTCCGCCGGCGGACAACTCGAACAGCCCTGCGACGTGAAGAGCTCCACGAGCACGGGCTGATCGCCGAGGTCCGGAATCGGGTGCGGCTGCGCCTGGCGATCGAAGACGAAGAACGCGGCCACGATGGCGAACAGGAGTGCGACTGGTATCCAGCGTTTCATGACTTGGTTAGAATCCGCTCACATCGCAGGAGTTTCAGAATGCGTCTCATCACCCGGTCCGATTTCGACGGACTCGCCTGTGCGGTACTGCTCAACGAAGTCGAACAGATCGACTCGATCGAGTTCGTCCATCCGAAGGACCTTCAGGATGGAAAAATCAAGATCGGCGCGAACGATATTCTCACGAATCTGCCGTACGTTCAGGGCGTCGGGCTCTGGTTCGATCATCACTCCAGCGAGATCGTGCGCAACCGCGACACCGTGACGTATCGCGGCCGCTTCGAGATCGCGCCGTCCGCCGCGCGCGTCGTCTATCGCTACTACGCCGAGAGCGGACGCGGCGAGAAGCTGCAGCGTTACGAGAATCTCCTCGGCTCCGTCGACAAGTCCGACTCCGCCCAGCTCTCGATGAACGACGTGACGAAGCCCGGCGGATGGATGCTGCTGTCGTACGTCATGGATCCGCGCACCGGCCTCGCGTATCACCACGGCTACAGCATCAGCAATCGCGAGCTGATGTCGAAGATGATCGACCTCATCTCCAAACATCCCGACGATCCCGACGCCGTGCTGGCCGATCCCGACGTGAAGGAGCGCATCGACCGCTACTTCGAACAGCAGGAAGCATTCACGCAACTGATGCGCGAGCGCTCGACCGTCGAGAAGAACGTGATCATCACCGACCTCCGCGGCATCAGCGAGATGCCGGCCGGCAATCGCTTTCTCATCTACACGATGTTCCCACAGGCAAACGTCCAGGTGCGCGTGTTCGACGGACGCAAAGGGGAGTTCATCGTTTGCGCCGTCGGCCACAGCATCTTCAACCGCACCTCCCGCACCGACGTCGGCGAGCTGATGACGAAGTACGGCGGCGGCGGACATCGCGGCGCGGGAACCTGTCAGCTCCCGAACGCGCACGCGGAGACGCGCGTGCGCGAGATCGTGGAGCAGATCAAGAAGGACGGGTGAACCAGGCTCACAGGCGCATAGGCTCATAGGCTCAGAGAACCGGGAGCCGACAACCTACGCCTATGAGCCTGTGCCTGTGAGCCTATGTGCCTGTGAGCCTATGTGCCTGCTTCACGCCGCTTCTCGCGCTTCAGTCTCCGAGCTCGCGATGCTCGCGGCCCGCACCCGTCCCGATGTCTGCACGAGCGCGACTCCCGCGAGGATCGTGATCATCGCGACGATCGACAGCCACGTCAGCGGCTCGTTGAGAATCAGCCAGCCGAGGAAGACGGCGACGACCGGATTCACGTACGTGTAGAGCGACGTCTGCGTGGTGCGGAGATGCTTGAGCGCGTAGAGATACGCGCTGTAGCCGACGATCGAGCCGGCGAGGGTGAGGTACGCGAGTGCGGCGAACGTGCGGGCGTTGAGCGTGTAGCGCGAAGTCTCGCCGAACGCGAGGCCGAGCGTACCGATGACGAGGCCGCCGAAGAGCATCTGCAACGCCGATGACGCGAGCAGCGGAACGTGCTGCAGGTTGTACTTGCCGCGCGCGGAGCCGAGCTGCCAGCAGAACGAGCCGACCTGGATCGCGAGCGCGCCGATGACGAAGCGCACGTTCCACGCGCCGCCCGATCCCCGCGGCGTGACGAGCATCGCGACGCCCGCGAATCCGATGAGCATGCCGATCACGCCGCGCGTGTTCACGCGCTCGCCGTGCGTGCGGAAGCCTTCGATGATCGCCATCCAGAACGGCGCGGTCGCGACGAGGAGCGCGGCGAGTCCGCTCGGCACCCACTGCTCCGCCCAGATGACGGAGAAGTTTCCGACCGAGACGAGGAGGATGCCGACGATCGCGATGTTCGCCAGCGTGCGCGCATCGCGCGGCAGCGCTTCGCCGCGAAGACGCGCGACGACGAGCATGACCGATCCGGCGACGACGAAGCGCGTGCCGGTGAGGAGCAGCGGCGGAATGGTCTCCAGCGCGATGCGGATCGCGAGATAGGTCGTGCCCCAGACGAGGCAGATCGTGGCGAAGGCGAGATAAGCGAGAGCGCGTGGGTGCTTCATCGCGTGGCGGCCTCCTCGCCGCCGAGGTCGATGCCGCCGACTTTCTCGCAATGCGTCTGCATCACGATCGTCGTGCGCGTAGCCAGCGACATCGGGAACGCGGTGAACATCTGAACGAGCTCGTTCAACTCCGCGATCGACTTCGTGCGCACTTTGATGAAGAAGCAGTCGTCACCCGCAACCGTGTGCACCTCGAGGATCTCCTCGCGCTGCATCAGGTCGCGGAACTTCCGCCAGCCGGTCGGCGACATCGTGGGACCGCGCGCGGCGACGAATGCCGTGATCTTGTTGCCGAGGGCGACGGGATCGACGACAGCCGTCGTCCCGCGGATCACACCCTGCCGTTCGAGCTTCTCGAGTCGGTCGGCGACAGCCGGACGCGAAAGGCCAATCTGGTCAGCGATTTGGGCTGCCGGCGTCCGCCCTTCCTTGATGAGGAGGCTGACGATTCGAAGGTCCAGATCGTCCAATTCGACAGCCATATTGATAATATGGCTTCGAATCGTCGGAAAAGCAAGTAGTTAACCTTCGAATCGTCGGTTGTTGCTTAGCCTTCCAGCCTCCGAGCCGCCCGGCCTCCTGGGCCCGTCGACCCCCCGAGAGGCTACGAGCCCTTCAATCACGAAACTTGTGGAGCGGCGGCCGCTCTCGGCCGCCGGTTTCTCGCGAGAGGTCGGCGGCCGAAGCGGCCGCCGCTCCACAACGCTGAGGTGACATACAGATTCAAGGCTGGATGGGGAGGCTAAACGACGCAGGCGATCGGCATCCCGGCGGCCACCATCCGCCGGATCTGCACGAAGTGGGAGAGTCGCGGATACCGGAACTCGGTCCGCTTCCCGGCGCTCAGGAGGAGATCCCGCTGCAGGTATTCGACCTTGATCGCCCGGTCCGCGTCCTCGGCCAGTTTCTGCAACGATGACCGCCGCAGGACGATCGTCCGCAGCTTCATCCCCTCACCACGCACGGAATAGCGGATCGAGTCGCGATCCGGGGAAAGCGAACGCGCGATGCCGGCGGGAAGCACGCTCACGATTTCTTCCGCGATGCGAGTCTCGTCGATCTTCTTTTCAGTCATCTCAGTGATGTCACGCGCTTTCGTTCTCATGCTGTAATAGACGCACGGAACGCGGGAAAGTTATGCACAGGGATGTAAACGCAGTGTCAAATCTCGTTACGTTTACGCCCCTCGGCCGCACCGCTTCCGCACATCCAAACGAGACGCTCCTCGACGTTGCGCGGCGCGCAAACGCCCCCCTCGGCGCATCCTGCGGCGGAGTCGGCATCTGCGCACGCTGCCGCGTGCGCGTGGTGAGCGGAAGCGAGAACCTCAGCCCACCGACGTCGATCGAGTCGCGCATCGGCGCCGCCCGCGGCTTCGCCGCGGACGAGCGGATGGCCTGTCAGGCGGTCGTGCGCGGCGATTGCGCGATCACGACCACGTACTGGTGAAAGTGCTCTTTGTGGCGACCGCTGCCCTCAGCGGTCGCGGCGGCGCGCAACGCGCCGCTATACCGCCGCAAGGCGGCGGTGTGACCGCTGAGGGCAGCGGTCACCACAAAGCAGTGCTCACGTCAGTCTTCGTCCTCGCTCGTCGCCGCACTGGTCGCCGCGCTCCACGTCTCTCCTCCCGGCGTCTGGAAGAAGAACGGTTTGCGCGTGCGCGGGTGGTTGCCGATCTCGTTCATCGTCGCGGAGTCGAAGACCCGGCCGTTGACGATCGTGTAGTGCACGCTCGTCGAGTTGCGGATGTTGTCGAGCGGATTCGCGTCGAGCACGATGAGATCGGCCAGCTTCCCGGTCTCCAGCGAGCCGATGTCTTTGTCGAGGCCGAGGTAGCGCGCACCGGCGAGCGTGGCGGAGCGGATCGACTCGAGCGGCGTCATGCCGCCCTGGTTGAACATCCACAGCTCCCAATGCGCGCCGAGGGACTCGCGCTGGCCGTGCGCGCCGAGCTGCACGCTCACACCTGCGTCGTACAGACGCTTCGCGATGCGCGCGTTGTCGAAGTGATTGTTCTCATCCTCCGGCACCATCGTGCGGCGGCGCGAGCGCGAGTCGAGAATGCGGCGCGGCACGAACGACGACAGCCGCGCGTCCTCCCACACGTTCGTGTGCTGATACCAGTAGTTCTCGCCCCAGTTGCCGCCGTAGCCGACGATGAGCGTCGGCGTGTAGCCGACTCTCGTGTGACTCCAGAGCTGCACGACGTCGTCGTAAATCTTCGCGACCGGGATCGAGTGCTCGACGCCGGTGTGTCCGTCGACGACCATCGTCATGTTGTGCTCGAAGAGCGATCCGCCCTCGGGCACGACCATCATTTGCAATTGGCGTGCGGCCGCGATGATCTGCTGGCGCTGGTCGCGGCGCGGCTGGTTGTAGCTCTTCACGCTGAACGCGCCGACGGCTTTCATGCGCCGCAGATGCGAGATCGCGTCGTCGAGCTTGTCGATGTCGGCTTTGAACGGCGCCTTCGCGCCGTAGAGGATCGTGCCGGTGGAGAAGATGCGCGGCGCGACGATCAACCCCGCTTTGGCGAGCTCGCTCGACGCGAAAATCTCCGCGGTGTCGTTCGACGGATCGTGCAGCGTCGTCACGCCGTATCCGAGCGCGGCGTAGTTGATCCAGCTCTGCTGCGGCGTGATCTGCTCGGAGCCCATCGAGCCGTGCCAGTGCACGTCGATGATGCCGGGCATGATGGTCTTGCCGGCGACGTCGATCACTTTCGCGTCCGACGGCACGCTGACGTTCGCGCCGACCGCGGCGATGCGATTGCGATCGATGACGATCGTGCCGTTCTCGATCACCTCGTCACCCTTCATGGTGATGATGCGCGCGCCGGTGAGCGCGAGCTTGCCGGACGGAACGTCGTAGCTTTGCGAGAAGCCGATGTTGATGCCGGCCGCCGGCGGCTCCGGCAGTTTCTCGGGTGCGCCGTCGAGAAATGCGAACGCGTCTTTCAGGTCGCGTGAGAACAATTCGGCGCCAAGAGACCAGTACAGGCGTTTCGAATCGCCGGACCAGTGGATGTATTCGCCGGTGTCGCGCGACACGGTCGCCGACGGAATCGTCTTCATGTCCGGACTGATGTCGATCGTCTTGCCGGTGCGCACGAACGGCGTGATGCGCGCGCGAAACTTCTCCGTCCACGCGAGCCACTTTTCATCCGGCGAGATTGCGAAGTCGGTCGCGAACGCGGAAATGACGTGCGTGCGTTCGTCACCGCCGTCGATGTCGACCGAGCGCAGCGCGCGCTTGCCCTCGTCTTCGAACGTCATGAAGAAGACGCGGTCGTTCGACGCGCCGAACTGCGGCAGCGCGCCTTTCTTCGACACGAGCTTCGGTTTTCCTCCCGCCGTCGGAATCACATAGATTGCGGGATCGGCGGACCAGAGCGCGCTCGTGAGGAAGCCGTCGGTCGTCGTTCGATACGCGATCTTCGTTCCGTCGGGTGAAAACGCGGGCTCGAGGTAATGGCCGGGCTGCGGCGTGACGACGCGCCCGTCACCACCCGTTGCCGGCGCGACGCGCACCGATCCGAACGTCTCGTCGTTCCACGTCGTGTACACGATCCACTTTCCGTCGCGCGACCATGATGGATAGAACTCGAAGTGATCGGTTTGTCGCGTCAATCGATGCGGCGTGCCATTCGGCAGGTCGCGAACGTAGATGTAGCCGAGGGCCTGATAGAGAACCTGATTGCCGCGCGGCGAGACTTCGACCCAGCGCAGCATCTTCACGTTGAAGTTCGATGGCGCGACTTCGATCGGGAAGCGCACCGCTTCCGTCACGCGGCGCGTCGACTTCACGTGAAACGGGATGTCCGTCACCTGCTTCGATGCGACGTCGATGCGATGGAAGTGGCCGCCGGCCCAGAAGACGATCGACTTGTTGTCGGGTGTCCACGCCATCGACGGATAGAGGCCGTGAATCGACCACGTCTCCTGCATGTCGCGATCGAGCCCGTCGTACAGCGGCGTCTCGCGTCCCGACTCGAGGTCGCGCACGAAGAGCGTCGACTTGTAGCGCACGCGGCGGATGAACGCGAGCGACTTGCCGTCCGGCGACGGCGTCGGACGCACCGATCCGCCCGGGCCGGTGACGTAGCGCTCGATCTCGCCACTCTCGCGGTCGAGCCGCTGGATCACGTAGACCTCTTTGTTGGGATCTTTGTTGTACTCGAATATCTGTCCCGGCGTGATGTCGTCGCTGAAGTAAAGATATTGACCGTCCGGCGAGAACACCGGCTCGCCGCTGTCCTTCTGGTCCGTGCGCTTCTTCGTCATCTGCAGGCCGTCGCCGCCGCTGCGGTGGTAGAGCCACATCTCGCCCGCGCCGAGGGAGCGCTCGGAGGTGAAGTGCTTGCGCGCGACGAGGAACTCGGAGTCGGGACTCCAGTTCGGCTCGTTGAGAAGACGGAACGACTCCTTCGAGACCTGCTTCGGATTCGAGTCGTCGCGGCCGGCACGGCCGGCTGCGTTGGCTGGCAAAGCCTCCGGCTCGGTTTTCGCCTGTTTGATCGCTTCGCGGTCAAGAATCCAGATGTTGTCGCCGCCGCTGCGGTCCGACGTGAACGCGATCCACTTTCCGTTCGGCGAATAGCGCGGCTGCATGTCCCACGCGACGCCGCTGGTGAGCGCCTTCGCTTCGCCGCCGGTCATCGGAATCGTGTAGAGATCGCCGAGGAGATCGAACGCGATTTCCTTTCCGTCGGGACTCACGTCGAGACTCAGCCACGTTCCTTCCGTGACGTTGATGTCGACGTCGTGCGACGGACCGGGCGGATTGTTGACGTCCCACTTTTCGTCTTTTTTCTCAGGCTCGCTCGCGGGAGCGACTGCGCCTGCGGGAGTCGGCAGCGCCGCGGATGGAGCGGGCGCGTCTTTCGATTGCGACTCTTTCTTCTGCTGTTCCTGTTCGACCGGACGCGGCTCCTGCTCGGCTTTCTCCGGTTTCTTCGGTTCCGCTTTCTTGTCGGTCGGAGGTGTGGGGGGCGGAGTTTGGGGAATGAGGGGTGCGGCGAGGAATGCGACGATCAAGAGCGCGGCGATTCTCTTCATGGCCGCGAACCGTATCGCTATCGCGTTGCCATTGCCAAGAGGGTGGCGGCGCTGAACGCGCACCAGGCAATCGGAATGATGCGCAGCGGCCAGCGCGTGAGGACGATGGTGGCGAGGGCGGTGGGATCGGGCGCGAGGCCGAAGGTTTCGTGGCGTGGCGGGATCAGCGCGTAGAGGAGGATGAGCGCGATCACGATGGATGGCGGATGGCGGATGGCAGATGGCAGCGCGAGGAGGAGGATCGCTTCGAGTGCGAACGCGATGGCGAACCATTTCGCGTAGGTGTGAATCGACGCGAAGCGCTGCCAGAAGAACGCGTACGCGATCCAGAGCCACGAGATGGCGAGCAGGATCGACGTCACCCTGCCCGCTACCCGCTGCCCGCTGCGCGCCAACCAAAGAATGAGAACGCCGATCGCGATCGCGACGAGGTGCAGCGGCCACACATCATGGTTGTAGCGCTCGAACAGGCGGTTGTACGTCCGCTGCGAGAACATCAGAAAGTCCGAGAGGCGGTACGTCCACCACTCCGACATCAGACAAGACTCGCAATCGTGTCGGCGATGCGCTTGCGCATCGCGGCGTCGGGCATGCGGCCGCGCGCGGCGTCGACGTTTTCCCGCGCGTGCGAGGGGACGCTCGTCGCGGGAATCACGCAGGTGACGGCCGGATGCGTGATGATGAACTTGAGAATGAGCTGCGCCCAGCTGCGCGCGTCAACGTCGCGCGCCCAGTTTGGAAGTGGATGGCTCGCGAGATCGTCGAGCAGTTCGCCCTGATTGAACGGACGATTGATGATCACGGCGATCCGACGCTGCATCGCCAGCGGCAGGATGCGCTGCTCCGGCTCGCGCTCGATCGGGTTGTAGGTGAGCTGGATGAAATCGAGCGGCTCTTTGCGCATGATCTGTTCGAGCTCTTCGAGCCGCCGTCCGTGCGACGTCGTGACGCCCACGTAGCGCAGATGCCCGGCCTTCTTCATCGAGAACAGCAGCGGCAGGTGATCGTCCCAACCGAGAAGGTTGTGCACCTGCAGCAGATCGAAACGCGGCACGCCCCAATGCCGGCGCGACTCTTCGATCTGTCCCGCGCCCTGCGACGACGTCCACACCTTGTCGGCCGAGAACACGTTCGGATGAGCGAGCTTCCCGAGGGCGTAGCCGATCGTTTCCTGCGACGAGCCGTACATCGGCGAAGAGTCGATGACGCGGCCGCCGGCCGACACAAATGCACGCACGACTTCCGTGCATTGATTGCGCGCGGCGACGTCGTCGCCGACGTTGAAGGTGATCCAGCTGCCGAGGCCGATGACGGGGAGCTGTTCGCCGGTGGATGGGATCTTGCGGATCAACGGAGTGGTGCGCGCCTCCGGCGCGCCTGTGGGCGGGAGCGCGCCGGAGGCGCGCACCGCTCCAAACGCGAGAACCGCCAGCACTTCACGCCGCGTCACTCCTTCGCGCAATGAACATGCAGTCGCCGTAGCTGTAGAAAAAGTACCGCTGTTCGATGGCCTCCGCATACGCCAAACGTATCGCCTCGGCACCGGCGAAGGCGCTAACTAACATCAACAATGTCGACTCCGGAAGGTGAAAGTTCGTCAACAGCTTGTCCACGGCCTGGAACTCGAATCTCGGCGTGATGAAGATCGATGTCTCCGCGCGTCCCGCGGCGAATCGTCCCTCCCCCGCTCGAACCGCGCTCTCCAACGTCCGCACGCTGGTCGTGCCGACCGCGACGATCGCGCGCTTTTCGTTCAGCGCGCGATTCAAACTCGCCGCCGCGTCTTCGCTGATCTCGTAGCGCTCGGAATCCATCCGGTGCTCTTCGAGACGATCGACTTTCACCGGCTTGAACGTGCCGATGCCGACGTGCAGCGTGACGCGCACGATCTCGACGCCGCGCGATGCGATCTCGTCGAGAATCGTTTGCGTGAAATGCAAGCCCGCCGTCGGCGCCGCGATCGCGCCGCGCTCGGTCGCGTAGACCGTTTGATACGACTCCTTGTCGCTCTCGCGCGGCGCGTCGCGCACGATGTACGGCGGCAGGGGCGGCACCCCGAGTCGCTCGACCTCGGCGACATCTCCCTCGAAGCGGATCACGACCGTGCCTTCGTCCTTTTCGAGAATCGTCGCGCGCAGCGAGTCGGAAAACGTCACGACGTCACCCGGCTTCACGCGCTTCGCCGGACGGCACCACGTCTCCCAAACGTCCGGCTCGCGCTCGCGCGTCAGCAGAAACTCGATCGCGTTCTTCATCGCGCCTTTCGGCTGCGCGTAGAGCCGCGCCGGAATCACGCGCGTGTCGTTGAGCACGAGCACGTCGCCGGCCTGCAGGCGCGCGGGAAAATTCGCGAACGTGTCGTGCTCGATGCGCGACGGCGGCGTGAGCACGAGCATGCGAGAGCGGCCGCGCTCGCGCGGCTCCTGCGCGATCAAATCTTCCGGCAAGTCGTACGCGAAGTCGCTGCGCAACATTAGAATCGCGCGCGATGATACGCGCGCGGGTGATCACCTGTTCCGACTCCGCTGCAAACGGCACGCGAGAGGACCGCTCCGGTCCGGCCGTGCGCGAGTTTCTCGAGCAGCACGGCTGCGAAGTCGATCCCGTCGTTGTCGTGCCGGATGAAATCGACGTGATCGGCGGCGCGATCCTGCACGCGGTCGACAAGGGCGCGCGCCTCGTCGTGACGACCGGCGGCACCGGCGTCGGCCCGCGCGACTTCACGCCGGAGGCGACGCAGCGCGTGTGCGACCGCATCGTGCCGGGATTCGGAGAACTGATGCGCGCGGCATCGCTGCAGAAAACGCCGATGGCCGCGCTCTCGCGCGGCGGCGCATGCACGCACGGGCCGGCGCTCGTCGTGAATGTGCCGGGGAGCGTTCGCGGAGCTGTCGAAAATTTGGAAGCGGTGATGCATCTGGTGCCGCACGCGCTGCAGTTGTTGGGCGGCGATACGGAGCATGAAAGTGCTTGAGGCGTAGTGCATCGCGAGCGCGCTAACGATGAAGGATGAAAGATGAAGGATGAAAGATGAATCAGTGCTCGCGTAGCTTCATCCTTCATCCTTCATCCTTCATCCTTCATCGCTGGCGCGGGCGGTCGAGCAGCAAAGATTCCTCTTTCATCGATCGCCCTTCATCATTGGCGCGGGCGGTCGTCCGATGAGCGTTCTTCCCGGCCTCGAGGTTCTGATGGATGAGCCGTCCCTTCTCCACGGCAAACGCATCGGTCTCGTCACGAATCAGAGCGGCGTCACGCGCAATCTGCAGCACGCGGTCAAGCTGCTGCACTCCGGCCGCGGCTGGAAGCTGACCGCACTCTTCGGCCCGGAGCACGGTGTGTGGGGCGAGGCGCAGGACATGGCGCACGTCGAGCACTCGACGGATCCGCTCACCGCCCTTCCCGTCTATTCGCTCTACGGAAAAAGCGAAGCCGATCTCGCGCCGCGACGCGAGGTGCTGCGCACGCTCGACGCGCTGGTGATCGATCTCCAGGACATCGGCTCGCGCTACTACACCTTCATCTACACGATGGCGCTCTGCATGCGCGCCGCCGCACCCCTCGGCCTCCAGGTCATCGTCCTCGATCGCCCGAATCCGATCGACGGCGCGCACATCGAAGGCAACATCCGCGAGGACGACTACTCATCGTTCGTCGGCATGTTTCCCCTGCCGACGCGGCACGGCATGACCGCGGGCGAGCTCGCGCGGTGGTTCAACCGCTTCTACAAGTCCAACCTCGTCGTCGTGCCGATGAAAGGCTGGCGCCGCTCGATGTGGTGGGGCGACACCGATCTGCCGTGGGTCATCCCCTCGCCGAACATGCCGACGGTCTACACCGCGACCGTCTATCCCGGCATGTGCCTCGTCGAAGGCACGAACCTCAGCGAAGGGCGCGGAACGACGCATCCGTTCGAGTTTTTCGGCGCGCCGTGGCTCGACTCGTTCAAGCTCGCCGACCGCCTCAATTCTGTCGACCTCCCCGGCGTCCGCTTCCGCCCGCACTTTTTTCTCCCGACGTTTCACAAACACCAGGGCCGCGTCTGCGGCGGCGTGGAACTGCACGTCACCAACCGCGCGCTCTTCGAGCCGTACCGCACGGGACTCTGGTGCGTGAGAGTCGCACGCGACCTGAACCCCGACGAGTTCAAGTGGCGAACGGAAACCTACGAGTTCGTCTCCGATCGACTGGCGATCGACCTCCTCGCCGGCAGCGCGCGCTACCGCGAGCTCGTCGAGCGCGGCGGCAACGTCGATGACTGGGTGGCGGAGTGGGAGGAGCCGCTGCGCGAGTTCGCGCGGATGAGGGAGGAGTTTCTGTTGTATCGCGATTGAATGGATGGCGGATGGCGGATGGCAGATGGCGGATGGCGGATGGCAGAAGAAACGCCGTTCGCCATCTGCCATCTGCCATCTGCCATCCCCACACGGCGCAATTTGTGCTTCCGTCCGTTTCATGCGCACCGGCCTCGAAGTCCTCCTCGACCATCATCTCGATCACATCCGCGGCAAGCGCGTCGGCTTCCTCGCCAACTACGCGTCGATCACGTCCGCGTTCCGCTTTGCGCTCGATGAGCTGCTCGAGCGCGGCGAGTGCCGGCACATCACGGTCTTCGCGCCCGAACACGGGTTCTGGGGCGATGCGCAGTACATGGCGGCGATTCGCGAGGACGGGTGGCGGCGGTCGGAGCGTGTCACGATGGTGCGCTCCTACGATGCGGACAATCCGCGCTTCCTGAGTCCCGATCCGCGGGCGGTCGCTGATTGCGACGTGCTCGTCGCCGACATCCAGGACGTCGGCGCGCGCTACTACACCTACGCGGCCTCTCTCCTCAAACTCATGGGCGTCGCCAAAGACCTCGGCGTCCCGATCATCGTCTGCGATCGCCCGAATCCCATCGGCGGCGTTCTCATCGAAGGCCCGATCAACTTCCACGAGCCCTACATCTCCTTCGTCGGAAATCTTCCGGTCCCGAACCGCCACGGCATGACGATCGCGGAGCTCGCGATTCTGGCGAACGACACGATGCACTTCGACTGCGATCTCGTCACGATTCCGATGGAAGGGTGGCGGCGGTCGATGTCGTGGGACGAGACCGGACTCGCGTGGGTGCCGCCGTCGCCGAACATGCCGTCGCCGCGCGCGGCGCTGCTCTATCCCGGAACGTGTTTCTGGGAGGCGACGAACATCAGCGAGGCGCGCGGGACGACCTATCCATTCGACGCCTTCGGCGCGCCATGGCTCGATTCGTTCGAGCTGTCGGACCGGCTCAATGAATTGCAACTCGAAGGAGTGCTCTTCCGCCCGCATGTCTTCACGCCGACGTTTCAGAAGCACGCGAAGGAATTGTGCGGCGGCGTGTGGGTGCACGTCACCGACGCGCAGAAGTTCCGCCCCGTGCGCGCGGGACTGCTCGCATTGAAAGTCACGCGCGACATCAACCGCGAGAAGTTCGCATGGCGCTCCAGCCAATACGAGTTCGCGCACTGTGCGGCGATCGACGCGCTGATTCGCTCGAGCCGCTATCAGCTGCTCGTCGAGCGCGGCACGATCGACGACGTCCGCGAGTGGTTCACGACGTGGGAAGCGGACGAACGGGCGTTCGACAGCGCGCGGCCGCGGATCAGCGACTACGAGCAGCTCGCGACGGTGTCGAACATTCGTACCGCATAATTAAGGTGGAGCGGCGGGCTCTTAGCCCGCCGGGTCCTCAGCGGGCTAAGAGCCCGCCGCTCCACTGTTTTTCCTGACACGAACCGCGTGGGCCGCACAGGAACCTCTATGCGACGATGCGACTGTGCGACTGCAAATCCTCTTCGAGGATGACGCCCTCATCTTCATCAACAAGCCTGCGGGAATCGTCGTGCAACAACGCATGCATGAGCCGGACGAGCCGTACCTTCACGCCGAAGTGCAGGCGCATGCGCCGGGGGCGTACTTGATGCAGCGGCTCGACCGCGGCACGAGCGGCGTGATCTTTTTCTCGAAACGCGCGGACCTCAACGTGCGTATCACACGTCAGTTTGAGAAGAAAAAGATCCACAAGCAGTATCTCGCCATCTGCGAAGGCGAGCTCGGCGAGCGGCAGACGATCGACGCGCCGATCGCGCGCGCCGGTGCGATCAAGTTCGCCGTTCGTGAAAACGGAAAGCGCGCGGTCACACATGTCGCTCCGCTATGCGCGACAAAGCAGGGCTCGCTCCTCGACGTCGTGCTCGAGACCGGACGAACTCATCAGATTCGCGTGCATCTGTCCGCCATCGGTCATCCCTTGGCAGGCGACTGGCTCTATGGAAAGAGGGACAGCGGGCGGCCGATGCTGCACGCTGCCAGGTTGGAGATGACGCATCCTTTGACAGGTCAGCCACTTCGCGTCGCCGCGCCGCTTCCGGACGACTTCCGGGACGAGCTCGCGCGACGCGGAATCCGTCATGGACAGAGGACAACAGCGACCCCTGAAGGATGCAGCTAAGTGATTGAGAAGATTAGAATAATCAGCACGTCCGGCACGTTGCGGACGAGTACAGGAGACAAGCCATGAAACTCTGGACGCGCGTCGCTTTCGTAATGATGTTGTCCGTGCCGCTGGTCGCATCGGCCCAGTTCCGCGACCTCGACGCGGCGATGTCCAACCTCGAGCGCGGCTTCGGCAGCGGCGATGTGGACGCGATCGTGGCAGGCATCTCGGCAGACGATCAGGTGCAGCTCCAGTTCCCAAGCCTGACGGATAAGAGCGGCTTCTTCGGCCGCGATCAGGCCGCCTACTTTTTCGACGGCCTCTTCAACAAGGTCAAACCGGCCGGCTTCGAGCGCGTGAAAGTGCAGAAGGTGAGCTCCGAGGGGCAGTACCACATCACTGCGAAGTGGACGATCAGCACCGGCGACGTGACGCTCCACATCGTTCTACGCCAGAAAGACGGCAAGTGGTCGGTTGCCTCGGTGCGCTCAGCGGACTAACGTAAGAACCGATGGCGGATGGCAGACGGCAGATGGCTTCCACTGACCCGCCATCCCTCATCCGCCATCCGCCATCCGGGAAAAGCGCTGCGGCGATTCGTCTCGCGGCGCTTTTTCTATTTCTGGCGGCGCTCGCGTACGCGGTGTCGATCTGGCGCGCGGACGCGATCGCGCGCTCGTTCGCGACGCGCTCCAAGCAGCAGCTGGCGAGTGACGTCGCGGAGATGCGCTCGCGCATCGGCGTGATCGAGTCGGAGCTCGATCAATCCGCGGAGCACATCGCCTCGCATGTTTCGTCCGAACGATCGCGACTGTTCGAAGTCCTGGCGATCGAAGTCCACGGACATCACCATCGCGGCGCGCGCGTGCTGAACGACATCGGCGAGCCGATCGCGTGGTGGGGCGAAGATTACCGCGCGCCCGCCGACCGCCGCTTTCAATTCGACGTCACCAATCTCTACGTCACCCGGACGCGCAAGGCCGGCAACTTCACCGTCGATTTGTACGAGCGCATCGACAACGTGCCGGGACGCGCGAACAAGTTGCAGCCGCGTGATGCGTGGGTGAAGTCGGTGTTCTTCCATGGCGGATTTCCGAAACTGCAAAACGGCGTGCAGCGATTCGTCGTCGCGCGGCGCGCGGACTCGACGCTGTACGCCGACGTGACGCCGCGATCGAAAGAAGACGTCGTCGAGGCGACGCGAGCCGAAGGCGAGAGCGTGGCCGCGGTGCTGATCGCCGTCGGCGCGATCGCCGTCCTCACGTTCGCGAGCTCGCGCTGGCTCTCGATCCTGCTCGTGATCCTCGCGCGCGTCGCGCTTCTCCCGCTGCATCTTCCGAAAGACTTTCACGGCATCTTCAGCTTCGACATCTACGCGTCGAAAGTTCTCGGCCCGTTCAGCAAGTCGCCGTTCGATCTCCTCGTCACCGCCGCCGCGCTCCTCGCGTTGCTCGTCCTGCTGCGTCCCGTCTCTCAGCGATTGCCGGCGCTCGTGCGCGCGCTGCTCGCGGCCGCCGCGGTGTGGGGCTATGTGCGGCTCGTCGGCAACTTCGTCTCCAACTCGCGCGTCTCCGGGCTGCCCGATCACATCGTGCCGTCGACGCCGGTGCAGGCGGTGCTCTTTTTCGCACTGCTCCTGTTCGGCTTCTGCGTCTCCGTCTTCGTCCTGCGCATCGTCGATCTCACGCGCTGGAGCATCGCCACGCGCGTGGCGATCGCCGTCCTCGCCGTCACCGCGATCGTGTTCATCCCGCAGCAGATCTTCTCGCGCGAAACCGCGCGCAATTTCATCGCCGACGTCTACGCGCCGCTCGTCGCCGGCGAGTCGGGACAGATGCGCACGATGATCGCAACGATGATGACCGACGAGTTCACGCGCATCGATCTGACGACGATCCTCCCCGACGACTACCGGCACATGAGTCTCGAGGACCTCGCCTACGCGCTCTGGCTGCGCTCCGACTTGTCGAAATGGCGCGTGCCCGCGGTCATCACGATCAACGACGAATTCACGCGCTCGGTGATCAGCCGCTTCGGCGTCGGACTGCCGCAGTTCGATGAGACGTCGTCGAGCCAGGACGGCGAGGTGCTGCAGGTCGGACGCATCCGCCGCGTGCTGATGCACCACGACTTCGACGTGATGGTGTACGGCACCACCATCGGTCTCGGCAGCGTCCACGTCGTCAATCCCGCCGATCCCGGCGCAACCGCGTTCGCCGACATCTACCGCGAGTTTTTCGACAGCAGCGCCGACGACACCACCGGCCTCCACCCGCAGCGCGAGCCCGCGGTGTATGACGCCGAGGGGATTGCGCAGAGCAGCGTGACGTACCGCCTGCCGCAGAAACCGTCCGTCTACTTTACGCGCCTCAAGCCCGGCACGGGCGTGTGGGTGGCGTCGTCCGATCCCGACGCGTCGGCGCTGTACATCCGCCGCGCAGAAAACGCGCTGTACGTTTTCCCGCTGCAAATCCCGACGCCCGCGCAACAGGTGCGGCAAGCCGGAGGCGTCGCGATCTGGGCGCTGATCGTCGCGGTGCTGCTCCTCGCGTGGCGCTCGCTGCCGCGGCTCGTCGAGCTCGCGCGCATGCCGCGCACGCTCGACTTCCGCGCGCGCACGTCGATCTATCTGACCGCGGTCGTGGTCGTGCCGCTGATCGCGTTCGTGCTGTTCGTCCGCGCGTATCTCGCGACGCGGCTCGAGACCGAGTACGTCGACCGCGGACAGACTGCATTGAACGCAGCGCAGCGCGTGATCGAGGATTACATCGGCGCCCAATCCGCCGAGCCGCCGTCGATTCTCGACGACGAGATCCTCAGTTGGCTCGCGCGCGTGATCGGACACGATCTGCACTTGTATCGCGGCGAGCAGCTGATGGCGTCGAGCCGCCGCGATCTCTTCGCCGCGCACGTCGAGTCGGAGCGTCTTCCCGGCGACGCGTATCTCGACATCGTCTTGCGCGGAAAGCAGATCGTCCGCGCGCCGCGCATGACCGGCCCCGCGCAGTACATCGAGATTTACAGTCCGGTCAACCTCGGACCGGGCGGCAATTACACGCTCGCGCTCCCGTTCATCGTGCAAGGCCGGCAGATCGAGGCGCAGGTGAACGATCTCGCGACGACGATCTACATGCTGCTCGTCTTCATCGCCCTCGGCGCGATCGCCGTCGCGTTCCGCGTCGCCGCCGGAGTCACCCGCCCGGTGCAGAACCTCATCGCCGGCGCGCGCGCGGTCGAGCGTGGCGACTTCGACGTCCGCCTCGCCGCCCCCGCCGATCCCGACCTCGGCAAGCTCGTTACCACGTTCACCGACATGGCCCATTCGATCCGCCGGCAGCAGGACGATCTCCGCCACGAGCGCGACCGATTGCAGACACTGCTCGAGAACATCAACGCGGCGGTCCTCGTGCTGGATCGCGATCGCAACGTCGGCGCCATGAACGCGATGGCGCGCCGGCTGTTTAAGCTCGATGTCATCCCGAGCGTGAGCGAGGGACCTGGGTGGGCGGGCGCGGCAGGCACGTTCATCGAGCCCCACCCGCCCAGGTCCCTCGCTCCGCTCGGGATGACACCTGGTCACTTCGATGCTGTCCGCGAATTCGTGCAAGAGCACACACCACGTCGCACGGAGTCGAAAGAGATCGACGTCCGCATCGACGGCCACGAGCGCACGCTGCGCGTCTCGATCGTGCCGCTGCCGGACAGCGACGAGGAGATGCTCATCGCGGAAGACGTCACGGAGATCCTGCGCAGCAATCGGCTCGAAGCGTGGGGCGAGATGGCGCGGCAGGTCGCGCACGAGATCAAGAATCCGCTCACGCCGATTCAGCTGACCGCCGAGCATCTGCGCGCTGTCGCGGAGCGCAAAGATCCGAACCTTCCGCAGGTCGTGCGCAACGCGGTCGAGAACATCCTGCGGCAGGTCGTCACCCTGCGCGAGACGTCGAAAGACTTCAGCGACTACGCGTCGCTGCGCCAGTTGCAGCGCAAACCGCTCGATCTGAAAAAACTACTCGGCGATCTTGCCGCGGGATATTCGCAAAGCCGCGAATTCCGCGCGCGGATCGAGCCGTCGACGCCGTCGACGTTCGCGGGCGACGAGCGCCTGCTGCGCGGCGCGGTCGCGAATCTCATCGAGAACGCACTGCAGGCCGCGCCGGGCGGGCGCGTGTCCCTCGGCAGCTACGGCGTCGACTCGAAAGTCGTGATCTCCGTCGAAGACTCGGGGCCGGGAGTGCCGCCCGAGGTGCTGTCGAAAATTTTCGATCCGTACTTTTCGACGAAGTCGTCGGGCACCGGACTCGGACTCGCGATCGCGCGCAAAGCGGTCGAAGAACACGGCGGCCGCATTCATGCAGAGAATGTGCATCCCGGCTTACGCGTTGTGATCGAGTTGCCGGTCCGATGAACACGACACGCCCCTCATCCGCCCTTCGGGCACCTTCTCCCCGCAAAGAGGAGAGCGGGCGTCCCGCCCGCCCCCGGGAGGCGGGCAGGATGCCCGCTCTCCTCGGCAAACGGGGAGAAGGGCGACGGGGGTGGTTGCCCCTCGCCCCGCTTGCGGGGAGAGGGTGGCGCCCTTCGACTTCGCTCAGGACAGGCTCCGCGCCGGGTGAGGGGCGTGGCCTCAGGCCATGAAACGCATCGCCGTCGCGATCCTCGCCTTCTCGCTCGCCACGCCGCTGGCGCAGGGCGAGATCGAGGTCACCCGCGCCACTCTTCGCGAGCACGTGCTGAAGCTGATCAACCGCGACCGCAAGCTGTACAACCTCGCGCCGGTGCAGCTCGACGTCCACGTCTCCGCGTTCGCCGACGGATATTGCCGCGATCAGATTCGCACCGGCACGACGGGACACTACAGCATCGACGGGCTCGCGCCGTACATGCGCTACTCGCTCGCCGGCGGCGACGATGGACTCAGTGAGAACGTCGCGTCGTGGTCGGCGACGTATCACTTCAACGACCGCGCGCTGTACGAGATGTCGCGCCGCTCGCAGGACGCGATGATGGGCGAGCTGCCGCCCGAGGACGGCCACAAGAAAACGATCCTCGATCCGTACGCGAACTACGTCGGCATCGGGCTGGCGTGGGACAAGGGCGAGTTCCGTCTCATCCAGGAATTCATCCGCCGCTACGTTTCCTGGAACCGTCCGCTGCCGCGCACCGCGACACTGAGCCAGCAGGTGATGGCGACGGGGCGTCCGCTCTTCGGCACGCACATCGAAGCGATCAGCGTGCATCACGAAGCGCTGCCCGCGGCGATGACCGCCGGCGCGGCGAACGCCATTCATCGTTACGCGCTGCCCGACCAGCGCAAGGACTACCTGCCGCGCCTCCAGCAGAGAGTCCGCCGCAATCCCGACGGCACGATCGAAGTCGCGCGGCTCGAATACTCGGACGGCAGCCGCGGAGATTTCCCGGTCGGCAAAGACGGCGCGTTCTCGTTCGCGATTCCGTTCAACGAAGGCGAGGGCATCTACACCGTGGTCGTGTGGGTGCGCAAAGACGGAGCGTCGCAGCCGATCGCCGCGACGAACGTCTCCATCCGCGTCACGTCACAATCCACAATGCCTGCCGCCGCGCTGTCGCCTGCTTCGCCGACAACATCAGCTGCACGTACGTCTGCACATCCAGATCGGCGTTGACGTCTTCCGCCTCGAGATAGTGCGCGCCGAGCTGCATCAGCTCGACGTCGTCCGTCGGCAGCGACGCGCTCGCGGCAAAGCGGCGCAGCTCATCGAGGAGCGCGGGAAGACTCGCCACCTGCAGCGGATCGGCGACGTTCGGAATCGGCACATGCTCGACGTGCTCGATCGACGCGGGGATGTACACCGCCTGATACGCGTCGACCGTCGTCAGATGCGGCGCGACGTCGAGCACCTGATGCACGCGCCGCTGCAACGCCAGCCATCCGCCCGCCTCGACCGGCTCCGACTCGTACTTTTCTTCCTCTCCGCCGTCGAACGCAAAGCGCCCATGCAGCGCGCCATCGACAGCGCGCGCAAGGTCGCCCGAAAACACATCGGCCGCACGACCGACGACAAAGGTAAGACCCACGGGCGCAATTCTATCCCGCGCCCGCGCCACTCGCGTTCCCGAGCCCGCGCCCGCGCCCGCTCCCGCGCCCGCGCCCGGGGTGGGGGATAAGCGCAGCGACTTTGTCGCGCCCCCACCCCGGGCGCGGGAGCGGGCACGGGCGCGGGCGCGGGAACGCGAGTGGCGCGTGCTCGGGCGCGTGTTTTACTGCGCTGCCGGCGCCGGCGGCGCGAGACTCGAATTAAAAATGTCGTCGATCATCTGCCACTTCCCGTCGCGCTTGCGCCACACGACGATGTACTTGCCGCTGTCTTTGAACGGCGTCGTCAGCTCGAAGTGTCCGCGCTCGATCGCCAGATCGCCGCTCGTGAGGACGTCGTCGGTGACGAGATCGACGTCGGCCTTCCCCATCGACAGCAATCCGCCCCAGAACTTGCGGATGTTGTCCGCGCCGTTGAACGCCGGCGAGTTCGGCGGCATCAGCACGGCGTCCTTCGCGTAGAACGCCATGAACCCCTCGACGTTGCCCGCCCGCATCGCCGAGTCGAACACTTCCGTGTTCGCGCGAATCATCTTGTTGACGTCGTCCGCCGCCAGCAACGGCAGCGCCAGACAAACCAGGAGTGCAATCAGGATCGTCCGCTTCATTTAGTCCTCCTCAATTTTCGTCATCCTGAGAAGCTGTGAACCTCCGTCATCCTGAGTCGGCGAAGCGCGACGAAGGATCTCAAAATACGAAGAGCCTCCAATTTCGAGATCCTTCGCCGTCTTCGCGGCTCAGGATGACGTGGCGCTACGCGCCACGTCACTTCGAATACATGTCGATCATCCGCTCGATCGCGCGGCTGCAGACGTCGCAGAAGCCGACTTCGTCGCGCGTGAACATGATGCAATCCACCTTCGGCCGGTAGAGTCCCTTCGCCTCGTAGCCCGCGCCTTCGAACGCGCCGACTTTGCCGGCGTACTGCTGCGAGCCGAGGAACTTCGTGTCCCATTCGAGCTCGCGGCGGAACAGCTCGTCCATCCGCGATTCCGGCACGTTCGCCTCGCGCAGCTTGCGACGCTCGGCCTGATAGTCGCGCTGATGTTTCTCGAATGCTTCCTTGTCCCACGGCGTCGGCAGCGGCGTGCCGGGCGTGACGAGATCCATCCACTTCGGATGCCCGCCGTTCGCGGTGATGTTCGGCTCCCACGGCTCGGGATGCTCGCCGCCGGTTTCATACGCGACGTCGGACGTGTAGTACTCGTCGGCGAGCCCGGCGAAGTGATGTCCGAACTCGTGCACGAACACGTACTCGGAGAATCCGCTGTCGACCGACGCCGTCGCCTGGTCCATGAAGATCCCGCCGCCGCCGTATTGTTTTTCATTCACGAGAATCTCGAGAAAGTCGTACGGCGCCGACGACGCGACGTTGCGCAATGACTGATTGTCGAGCGTGAGCATGTAGCGCTCGGAGTCGAAGATGTTGTACTCGACGTTCGTCGGCGTGCGGCGATCGTCGCGCGTGCGCGGGCGGTGCACGCCGCTCTTCGCCGACGTCAGCTCCAGCACGCGCACGTTGAAGTCTTTCTTGCGCGACTTGAACGGCTCGGTCGCGAACAGCTTCCCCACCATCCGCTCGATGTCTTTGTGCATCTTGTCCGCTTCATTCGCCGTGTACCCCTCGGCGATCACGAGCAGGTCGACTTTCGTCGCCGCCGGCCCATTCTCGAACATCGTCCACACTTTTCCGGCGGGCGCGCGGTCGGCGGGATTGACGAAGCGCGACGAAGGATCGACGACCGTCGACCAGATCTGCTGAAACGCGTTCTGCTGGTCGCGCTTCTTCAGGACGATTTGCACCGGCTTCTTCGGCCACGGAAAGCGCAGCGACTCGCTGAACGTGCCGGCGCGCTCGCGCACGTCCGGAGTGGTTTCCCATTCGCCGTACACCGAGGCGAAGCCGCGCGAGTAGATCGGCTGATTGGAGTCGCGGTCGATGACTTCGAAGTAGTACTTGCCCAGATTCGAAGTGTCGATGAGACGCGTGCGGCTGCCGGGCCACGGACCGTCCGACACGACGCGATTGAGCGCGAGGATCTCGTCGCCCTTTGGCGTCGAGGTGTGGAAGTAGTCAACGCGCATCGTCTTATCGATGAACAAATCGTCAAATGTCGCCGCCGCGGCGGGCAAAGCGATGACAGTGAGGGCGAGAAGGAGTCGCAGACGCATGCGCGGATTGTATGCTCTGGCGATGCGGCGACTGGCTCTCATGACGTTGCTGTTCGCGAGCGTCGCGAGCGCGCAATACAAAGAGCGCATCGACGTCGTCCGCATCCTCCTCGACGTGCGCGTCACCGACTGGCGCGGAAATCCGATCGGCGATCTGACTACGGCGGATTTCGACGTGCGGATTGGCGGGAAACGCGCGGAGGTGGAGTCGGTGGAGTGGGTGCAGGACGTCGGACCGCCGATTGACGAGCCTCCGGGCCTCCAGGCCTCCGAGCCTCCGAGAGAGAGCTCGCGAGGAAGACTGTTCGTCGTGTTCGTGCAGACCGATTTTGCGCGCGAGACGTTTCGTGTTTCGGGGCAGATGAACTTCATTCGCTACGCGGAAAAGATGATCGAGGCGTTCGAGCCGGACGATCGCGTGGCGGTGTTGCAGTTCGACTCGCATCTGAAAATGCGGCTCGACTTCACGTCGAACAAAGGCGACGTGAACGAAGCGCTGCGCAACACGCTGAGCATCAACAATCCGCCTCCGCCACCGGTCGTGCCCGAGCCGTCGCTCTCGTCGCGACTCGACAAGGAAGACATGCGCCGCGCCCCCGACTCCGAAACCGGTCTCCTCGTCCTCGGCAACGCATTGCGCAACATCCCCGGTCCCAAGACCATCCTCCTCATCGGCTGGGGCCTCGGCCGTCTCAGCAACGGCCGCGTGGTGATGCCGAAGAACTACGAGCGCGCGCGACGCGCGCTCGATGCCGCGCGCACGTCGATCTTCGCGATCGACGTTCCCGACTCGTCGTCGCACACGCTCGAAGTCGGATTGCAGCAGGCGGCCGCCGACACCGGCGGCATGTACGTGAAGACCGCGTTCTTCCCCGGCATCGCCGTCGACATGATGCAGCGCGCGCTCACCGGCCACTACGAGATCGAGCTGCGACGCCCGGACGAACTCGAGCCGGGCGAATACGCGCTCGACGTGCGCGTGAAGCGCCGCGGCGCAAACGTGTTCGCACCGTCATCGTGGCGCGATAAACGTTGATCGGTGTAGGACAGGCTTTCCAGCCTGTCCTTCGCGCTGGAAAGCCTGCGCCACACGCGCACGCACCTTGCACAAAACTTTGTGCTGGAGGTTTGTGATGGCATCGAAGTACGGAAAGGCAGCAGGAAAGCGCGTCGAAAGCGCAATGCATCGCAAGAAAAAAGGAACGCTGAAGAGCGGAGGCTCCGGCAAGAAGGTCACGAGCCGCAAGCAGGCCATCGCGATCGGATTGTCGGAAGCGCGCGAAAAGGGCGCGAAGGTTCCGAAGAAGAAATCTTCGGCGAAGAAGGGCGGCGCGAAAAAGTCGGCGTCGAAGAAGAAGTAGTGGAGCGGCGGCCGCCCTCGGCCGCCGGGAGAGCATTCGCATCGACGACGTCCGCGATTCGGCGGCCGAGGCGGCCGCCGCTCCACAGGTCTCCGTCACAGATACGAGAGCCACGCGTGCTTCGGACGCACGCGTGCGTACCATCTGCACGGAAAGTACAACAGCGTCACGCAGATCGCAAAGACGAGGTACAGCAGCGGCAGGCTCCACATGTATCCCGGCGGCAACGGCGGCGGCGCGACGGGAAAGTTGCCGAACAGCCACGGGTCGACGCGCCCTTCGCGGATGAGCGAGACGACGCACGCCGCGACGTGAATCAGCGGAATGTGCAGAAGGTAGTAGAACATCGGCACGCGGCCGAACGTCGAGAGGAAGTTTGCGCGCCACGAATCCGCTGCGGCGAGCAGCAGGAACATCGGGCCGAGCGTCATCATCAGGAAGAGCAGCGACGCGGGATACTTCGTCGTCGCGATGAAGAACAGCGGCGACGGCGCTTCGCGCCAGTGTCTGGGATCTCCATACACATCGACGAAGCGCAATACCACGAACAATGCCGTGAGGATCAGTCCGAGCCGCAGGCAGATCGCGCGGCGGCGATCGCTCTCGACAATCGCGCCGAACGCATAGCCGGCCATCATCACGCCGCACCACGGGATGAGCACGTAGAGAATGATCAGCGGTCCGACGTTTCCGCCGAAGTAGAGCAGTCGCAGCAGCGCGTTCGGCTCCGCGGGACCGCCGATGACGTCGATGAGATTGTGCAGCGCGATGATCGCGATGCCGATCGCGCCGACGGTCGCGCGCGGCAGATGAATCGCCGCGGCAAGGACGATCATCGACCAGCCGATGACCCAGATCACGCCGGCGAGCAGGTAGTTGCGGAAATCGAAGTTGAAGGTCCATGCGACGCGGATCACCGTCAGCTCCAGCAATACGAGCCACAATCCGCGCGTGATGAGAAACTTCGACAGCTCACCGCGCGTGCGCGTGCGTCCGTACAGATACGCCGAGGTGCCGGCGAGGAAGACGAAGGCGGGCGCGACGAAGTGCGTGATCCAGCGCGTGAAGAACACGCCCGGCGACGGCCCGCCCGCCGGCACACCCGCGTACACGCGCACGTGATCGATCGCCATCAGGACCATCACCACGCCGCGAACGATGTCGATCGATTGGATGCGCTGTTTGTCCGCTGTCATGCAGTCTTTACTTTATCCCGGGTTTTCCAGTTTATCCCGCGCGGAGACGCGGGATCTCTGGGTGCACCGGACGATCCGTGCCATAGGCACAGGCCGCGCGGTGCCGCCGGAGATCCCGCGTCTCCGCGCGGGATAAACTGGAAAACCCGGGATAAGCTGGACCAGATCACGCCCACGGCTTCAGCCCATATGCCGAAACTGGCGATCCGCACGCGCGAAATGATTTGCAACCGGCCTGTTTTCATTTGCAACCGGCCCGTTTTCGTTTGCAACGGGCCTGTTTTCATTTGCAACCGGCCTGTTTTCATTTGCAACCGGCCTGTTTTCGTTTGCAACGGGCCTGTTTTCGTTTGCAACCGGCCTGTTTTCATTTGCAACGGGCCTGTTTTCATTTGCAACCGGCCTGTTTTCATTTGCAACCGGCCTGTTTTCGTTTGCAACCGGCCTGTTTTCATTTGCAACCGGCCTGTTTTCGTTTGCAACCGGCCTGTTTTCATTTGCAACCGGCCTGTTTTCATTTGCAACCGGCCTGTTTTCGTTTGCGACGGGCCTGTTTTCATTTGCAACCGGCCGATCCGCACGCGCGAAATGACGATCCGCACGCGCAAACTGCCGATTCGGACGTGCGACTTACGCCGTATTACTGCTCTACTGCCGCGCAGGCTCCTAGACCACTACGGCACGTCGACGCCGATACCATGCTCGACGACGAGAAAGCGCGGATTCCCTTTCGCCGCGAGCGCCGCGCGCAAGTCGTGCACCGGCTCTTCGTATCCGTCGTCAGCGTTGCGAAACGTCCCGTAGTGCATCGCGATGCTCGTCTCCGCGTGCAGAGCAAGATGCGCGTCGACCGCTTCGGCCGGCGAAATGTGCGCCGACTTCATGAACCAGCGCGGCAGATACGCGCCGATCGGAAGCATCGCCACACGGATCGCGCCGAAGCGCTTCGCGATGTCCGCGAAATGATTCCCCCACCCCGTGTCGCCCGCGAAATAGGCGTTGCCTGACGGCCCGCTGATCACGAACCCGCCCCACAGCGTCGCGTTGCGATCCGACAACCCCCGCGCGCAGAAATGCTGCGCAGGCACGAGCGTGACGGTCACGCGATCGGACACGCGGACGCTCTGCCACCAATCGAGATCGCGCGCGTTCTTCACGCCGTGACGCGCCATCAACGCCGAGCTCCCGAGCGGCGTGATGATGCCGACGCCGTGCAACCGCCGCAGCGTCGGCAGATCGAGATGATCGTAATGGTTGTGACTCACCAGCACCGCATCGATCGGCGGCAGATCCTCGAACCGTAACCCCGGCGCACGATGCCGCTTCGGACCGATCGACGGAACCGGCGACGTGCGCTCGCTCCACACCGGATCAGCGAGCAGATTCACCCCGTCCATCTGCACCAGCATCGTGGAGTGATTCACCCACGTGACCCGAATGCGCCCGTCATCCACCCGCCGCGGCGGCGGCGGACCAGGAATCGTGTCCACCCACTCCGGCCACGCCCCCTGCTGCCGGTTCATCATCCACTTCAGAAACGACCCGCCCGACTGCCACCCCGACTGCAGGTTGTGGAAGCGCTTCCCGTCGAAGTGATCGCTCACCGGCCCGTGATAATGCGGCGACGCGACGCACGCGCGCTCCGCGACCACCCCGAGCGCAGCCGCCACCGCCGTCACCCCCGCCGCCTTCGCCAGCCGTCGCATGGCCGGCGATTCTAGTTGATCAGACGCGTCGGCAGGGCGGCGTTCCAAAGGCCGGTTGACGCGTGAGAGCGCGTCCGCTATCGTGACGATCCCGAATCGGAATAGCGATTCGGGACAGTTCGTTGAAATCGTTCCAGTCAATAGGCGCTTAGCTCAGCTGGTAGAGCATCACCTTCACACGGTGGGGGTCAGCGGTTCGAGTCCGCTAGCGCCTACCATGCAACCTACTCACGCCGCTCAGGTTAGCCAGACCGGGCGGCTCTTTTTTTGCCTTCCTTCGGCGGAAAATGTTCACGCAAGTGTTCACCGGGTCGGGGTTGGGTCCCAAGTCACCATCGTCACGCTGAACACACCCGTCCCCGCGTCGCCTCGTGCTCTGCACCGGTAGGGAAACGCGCGTGAGCGTCACTCCTATCGTAGAGGTCATTCGCTTCACGTCCTGGAACGGAGTGGGAGAGTCGCGGCGGGCCGGTTTCAGCTCTTTGCAATCGTCTGCCGCGGCGTGGCCAACGCTGGGGAGTGTCTCTGAGATGAGTAGTGGACATGGTGAGTCCTCGCGATCCGCACGGCAGAACCCCGACGAGCCCCCGCTGAACATGGGGATCCTGGATACAGCGGCTTCCTTCGGGAAGGAAGCCTGGAGGTTTTTCAGATCCCCTCGCATTTCTATAGCGGAGTTCGATGCGCAAGGGAAGGGGCAAGGCAAGCTCTCTCTCATCTACATGGCGTTTGCCTTCATCCTAACCTCTGCATTTGTGCTCATTGAGCTGAGGCTGATCCCTGAAACTGTGACCGGATCGTCCACCCGCGCCATCAAGAAGGATGAATTGATTTTTACTTACTGGATTCTGATCCTGCTGTTCGTGGCCTTCCTCCATGCCGGGTGTCGGCTCCTTTCGGGGCGAGCGACCCTTCGTGCGACTTTCACTGCGAGCCTGCGTATCTATGCTTTCCTCGTCCCAGGCACGACCCTGCTGATGATCTTTCTTAGCCAGCTCGTTGCGTCCGCTATCTCTACGTATTGGCTCGTGATTCCGCCACTCGGAGTCGTTGGCTTCAAGCCGTTCGTTCCGACGACCGGCAACCTCCTCATAGTTGCCGGGTTCGTGACAGCGTATTTTTACCTCGCGCTGTTTTTCCTGATGTGTACTGTGTGGGCTTTACATGCAACCCACAAGCTGTCCTATTTGCGTACGTGCCTCGCCGCTGCCGCAAGCATTGGCGCGCTATTACTCGTCAAGCCCTTTGTCATTGGAGCCGGGCGGAGACTCTATGAGGTCTTCGAGCCGTTGATCACGCCTTTTCTGGGGGGCCTATAGTGCCGCCAATTGCAGGAAAGAGAATCCTCGTTGGGCTGCTTGCTGTTGGTATTCCATACGGCGGTTCCTTCTTCTACCTCTGGAACCAGAGCCGCAATGTCGTACCTCCGAAGCCGCGATTGTCCGAGGATGCGCTACGAACGTTAGAGACTGTGGAGTTCGTCCTCAACGACCACATCACGTCGGCCGAAGCTAATCTTAGTGGCATGGAGAAAGATGAAGCGCGAACGCAGGAGAGGATTACATGGATTTCACAAAGGGAAAGCCCTTACGGGCCGTCAGGCGCCCCTCTTTTGTCGTGGGCAGAGCTGATCTATAGGGACGGTAGGCGACTGGAGTCGAGTCAGAAGATGGTAGTTCAAGAGATTAAGCTATGCCGTCTCGTGACCAAGGGTCTCAGGGAGGGGATCGACCGTAGTGAGCTTCTAAAGACAATTCGAGCACTTGAAGAATGGGCTCCAAGGGTTCAACAAACGATCGAAGACACAGAATTGAGTACGAAGAAGACGGCGATCGGAATTGGAACCAATCCCGTTCTGCTTGCCGAACCAGCCTATACCGAATGGAACATTCTGAGCTCGCTCCACTACGACCAGGAATCAAGAATCAGTTCCCTCGGGAAGATACACTCCGACCTCGTCAGCTTCGTGGACGCGCTGAAGAAACTTGTAGACAGGTCACCTCCAGTTTACGAGACGCTGAGGTTTCCCTTCTAGTGAAAGTAAGATGGCCCCGCAGCGAGGAAGCATGAATACTCCAGAGCCGACGTGCGATACGAGCGCGAGAATCCGACCGATGGCGGTCCGCCCCATGCTGTGGGCGCTTCTAACCGTACTCGTGCTCGTTGGCTGCCACTCTCCAGGGGACCCTCAGCAAATCGGAGCGCACGCGCGCGCCGTCAAGAGTGTGGCGGCAGACACTACAAATGCATGGCTGTACGTCGCCGCGACCCTCACGGTGCAAACAAGAGATCTCAAGGCGATTGAGCGAGGTTTCACTTTGCTCAAGGACGATCCGAAAGCGCAAAATCTAACCGGCTTCCAGAGTCTCCTCCCCCAGCTGATCGGCCTGTCAGAAACTCTTCGCTTTACCCGCCCAGTCCGGGCGGAAATCAAGGCTTCGATCCTTCGAGCTCAAACGGTGCTGGACGAGATTCACAAGGCAATCCCAGGCCTTACGGCCGACCTGTCCACCGGGAGGTCTGCTTTAGGTGATACGGCGAACGTCTTCGATCAAGCCCAAGGGGAATTGGGGTCATCAGTCAAGAACCTAGAGGAATCCATCGGGGCGATGACGGCCTACGTGGAGAGCGCAAACGACATGGAGACCGCCGTAAACGGGATGCTGCGAGAGTTAGATATCCTATCTCAGGGCGCGACGAACCCGGACCAGACGGCCGCCATCGTTCGGCTCCACGCCTTCGATGACAATCTGATGGCCGGCCTCCAAAAGCTCACAGCAGCGATAAAATCAGAAGGGTCTTCCCAGGACGAGGGCCTCGCAGCCCTCCTCAAATGTTTCAAAAGTCTCGAATCCATCTCCGATTTACCTGAGGATCTTTCCAAGGAGATTCGCGAAGCAATTAAGCTCCTCGACGATGTAAGCAAAGGGTTGCCGTTCTCTCCGAAGCCGATGTAGATGACCCCGAAAAGAAAGCGAGCCACTCCGGGCGCTTTATTCCATCCATCCGGTAGCTCACGGGGTAAGACCCGAACGATTCGCTTAGGCCAGCGCTCGCGCCACCGCGTCGAGCGCTTCGGCGCTCGGCCGCGCGTAGCGCTCGGTGGTCCTGGTGCTCGTGTGGCCGAGGAGGTCGCGCAGCGTGAAGCTGTTGATGCCTTTGCTTGCGAGGGTGCTCGCGAAGGTGTGACGTTGATCGTGGAAGCGGAAGCGCCGCGTGATGCCGGCGAGTGCCTTGGCGGTCTTGAAGTAGCGCTTGATCGTTGACTCGGCGTACGGTCGGCCGTCGGGCGTGACGAGCACGTACTCGCTCATCACCGTCCGACCGCGGCACGTTTCGAGTGCTGCGCGCACGCGCGGCACGATGGGGAGAAGCACGGAGCGTTTCGTCTTGCGCATCACGAGACGGATGACGCCGGCGTGCAGGTCGATGCTCGTCCACTTCAGGAGTCGTAGGTCGGAGCGTCGCAGCCCGGTGTAGAGCGCGAGGATGAAGAGCGGCTTGCTCCATGCGAAGCGCTCAAAGGCGTAGGTGACGTAGTCGCTCTGCGCGTTGGGCGGTTGGTGCTTGCGCTCCGCGCGGCTGGCGAGTGCGGTTGCGATGAAGTGTGCTCGAAAGCCCGCTTCGTCGTGGAAGCTGGCGAGGAACGCCTCACGTTCGTCGACGGTGAGTTCGTTCTGCACGATTGGCTCGGGCAGGAGCGGGAGCTTTTCGCGCAACGGGTAGTCGGCAAGGACGCGTCGTCGCCAAGCATGCTTGAGAATTTTGCGCAAGAGGTGCAGGCACGAGTTGATCGTTGCGTTGCTGTACGCCCGCTCGTCGTGCCGTTTGCGCTGCATGACGCTGACGAAGTCCTCAAGGTGCGCGATCGTGACCTGGTCGATGCGCACGTTGCCAAGTGCCGGCGTGATGTGCTGCTCAAGCTGCGCGTGCTGATTCTTCCGCTTCGCGTCCGAGAGGCGGCTGCTGATGCTCTCCCACGCGGTTGCGACGTACGCGCGTAGCGTCGGAATGTCGCCGGGAAGTGTGATCGCTTGCTCGGGATGTTGGACGGAGTGCCTGAATGCGCTGAGCTTCTTTTCGAGGTCGTCCCAGCTTTCTACCTTGACGACTTTGCGGATGCGTTTGTGGCCGCGTGTGCCCGGTACGCTGCACTCGAAGACGGCTTTCTTCGTGTACTTGTCGTAGGACTTCAGGCCAACAGGTCGCATCGGAAGCAAGACAACAATGCGTCGTTAGACGAAAAAAGCTAGTGCCCAGAAGCAGTGCGTTTTTGCTCTGCGAGGTAGCGCTCTACTTCGTCCATGGGGTACACGACGAGCGTGGTGCTGACGTGAAACCATCCCGCGGGTCCCCTCCCCTCGCGCCGCCACTTCGCGAACGTCCCGGTTTTGATACCGATGAGTTGCGCGACAGCCGATGCGCTGAGGTGCCGCGTCATCGCTCCTCCCGCAGTGTGTCCAAGAGGCGCAGCACATCGACAACCATTACGCGATCCGTCTCGGCGAAAGTTCGTTGCAACTTCTCCGTCTCGGCCATCGTCGCGATGATCGTCAGCGCAAAGCCTGCGTCGCGAGCCACGTTGCAGGGAGCGGTCTTGCTTGCCGCACTCACCTCGCATTCGAGAGCCACGAGGTCGCCATCGTTGAGCGCAATCGTTCCGGCCTTGAGTGTCTGCAACGCGTTCTGCAGTTGCTGGTGCTCTGCTGTGTTGTACGCAATCACGAGGTCTGCGCCGAGTGTCTCGATCGTGCTGCGCGGGATTCGGCGAGCGAGTTCGTGAACGACGAACTCGTGCTGCACACCTGCGCCACGTGTTCCCTTCGGCGGCTTTCTGCCGAGCCATGCCCATCCTGCCGGCGTGAGGCGCAGTGCGCTTCCGGTCTTTCCCCGGCCAGCGCCCGTGCGTACGCGGTGCGATTCGAGAAAGCCGATGTTGGTGAGAAGCGTCTTCGCCCGATCACCTTCGGAAAGTCGCACGTTGCAGCGATGGAAGCAGGGGGTTGTGAGCGTGAGGTGATGCTCGTCTACGTCGTGCATGACCGCCGCGCAGTGTTTGTTGAGCGCAGCCTTCCGGGTGTTCGGCGGAGTGGTGTTCTCCACCACCGGCGCAACGCGTGACGGTGGTGATGCTGACGGCGCGGTAGTTTGCGACGGCGTCGGCTGCCCGGTGCTCTCGCACTCTTCCCTTGGTGCCAAATGCACAGGAGGTGCTGTTCGCGCATGCTGATTCGTACGTTCTTCTGCGGCGCGCCACTCGTTAGGCGAAATGTGCTTCGCGGTTCTGACTTCGTCGAACTTGGTGAGGACGGGGAATTGCCATTCGCCGGCCGTCTTCAGGATGAACGTGCCGGGAGCAAGCTTCGTCGCGAGGTACTCGCGTTGGTTGGTATCTAGTCCGATCGTGTCGCACACGGCGCGTTGTTCGCGAGCGTCGCTCATCGCGAGCACGCAGTGCGTCGTCGTGTTTGATTTCACCGCGTCAGGAAGTGAGCGGTAGTTGTTCGTCGTCGTGAGACAGGCGATGCCAAACTCGCGCAGGAGCGGAAACGTGGGCGCGATGCTTGCGGTCTCGGTGATCGTGTTCTCGTGCAACAGGAGGACTGATTCGTCGATGAGGGTGAGCGTGTCGAGAGCGCGAATGTTCTGCGCGCGATGGTGCGCAAGACGAAGTTCGAGCAGCCAGGTCGTGAGGAAATCTTCCACCTCGGTGTGAATGCGAAAGCCGAAGTACATGCTGCTCGTGCACAGCAGGTCGAGATGCAGACCGCTACCTGCCGGCGTCTTGCCAATACCAGGGTACCGGTCGATGAGCTGTGCGAGCTTTGCTGCGGTAGCATCGATGCGGTCGACGCGGTTGTACGTATCTCCTTTGTGGCGCAGTCCGAGGAGGCTGTTGCGCCAATCTTCGATGGAAGGATGGTCGTGCGTGCGGTATGCGACATCCATACTCTCGCCGCCGACTTGGTCCGTGCCTTGTCCGCCCCACCACGTTCGACGCAACACTTTCGTGATGAGACGTTTGTATTCAGCGCGTGAGAGCCACGAGGGTACTTCGAGCACTGGTATCGGCGTGCTCGGTCCGATGAGGAGCGTGGCGGGATACGCGGTGAGGAAGTACGCAGCGTCGTCCTTCGCATCGATGGTGACGACGCTGAGGTTGTGGTCGTACGCCTCGCGCGCAAGCGTCTGCGCGAGTGTTGTTTTTCCCGCGCCGCTTCGTCCGACGGCCATGGCATGTCCAGCCAGGAGGGAGCTGTGGATGGAGAGCGGGCGCTGGTCCGCAACTTGCCGTGCGTGCAGCGAGAAATCCCCACTGAATGTGCCCGATGGGGCTACGGCGAAGGGATATTCGCGTTCGTGGTACGTGACATGCGGTGTGATGACATCGCGCAGCTCTCGCAGATCACGTTCGCGCCCGGAGCGGTCGAGCCGATTGAGCAGCTGACGGATGCGCGGGAAGTGTTCGTCGAGCGCGTACCGGCGCACATCGGCGTGGATCGCGTCGATTGCTCGATCATCCGCGCGGCGTTCGCGCGTCGTCGGAAAGCGTTGCGGGTCGAGCCGCGCTACAGGTTCGTGAGCCATTCCCATGCTTTCGCCCACCACGGTTTGTCGGCGCACGTGCGGCAAATGATGCCGGCTTCTGTCTTGATGCGGCACGCGTCGCACATGAACCGTCCGCAGGCGGCGCACTGCATGGCGTGCACAAGCGGCTTTGCGCCGCAGCTCGCGCACGCATAGAGCGGCTCGTTGTACGGGAAGAGGAGTTGCTTGCCATCGGCTGTTGGTACGACGACGTTCATCACGTCCCGCCGCTCCTGGCCCGAGGCTTCATCGATCATGGTGCGCTCGATGCGTGCACCGATCGTGATCACCTCGCCCGTCGCCGGGTCAATGATCACGGTGCGCTCGGTCGAGAGTTCTTCAGTGCGCGTCGTGCTCTGGTAGGGATTGGCGTTCATGATGTGCACGAATGAATGAGCGCAGCGCGACACCCAGGAGTCCGCCCGCGACGAGGGCGAAGGCGAGATGCACGAGGTCTGTCGGCCACGTCACGAGGAGAATCGCGAGCGCGATCGTCGCAAGAATTCCGACCTCACCTGTCGCGATGCAGCCGGCTCGACTTGCGATCGCGGAGGTGCTCCGCGAGGCGGCGGCGCTACGACCTCTACGCGCAAAGCCAAGATCGGAATCACCGCATCGGACAGTCCCTGCCCGTCACGTATCTACGGCTGCTGGGTGAGGACACCATCGATTCCGCAATTCTCGATGCGCTCAACCGAAAGGCGCTCCTCGGACCGCAACTCCTCGGAGACGCCGGGGCGTCGGAACCAGTGCTCGACATGACCCGCGAGGCATTCTGCGAAATGCTTCTCACCAATCGCATCCCGACCGAAGCGGCGAGCGTGGAGTCCACCTGATGGCGGCGGAAGTGTTCGCGGAGTGTTCGCAGGGTCGCACTACGGCTGGGACGTCTTAGGACATCTTGGGATGCTCGTAAACTGTTGAAACTACGGATAGCCTGGGATGTCCAGGGACGGGGAGCATCATTCACACGGTGGGTCAGCGGTTCGAGTCCGCTAGCGCCTACCAAGCTGCACTTGTTTCCGCTGGTAGGGAAAACCGTCGCGAATGTCACTCCTCGTTGTAGCGTCAACCTGGGGACCAAGTGGAGCAACCGATGAGGAAACTGCTTTGGGTGGCTGTTCTAGGGCTGCAGGCCTGTTCGCTCGTCTCTACGCCGAAGCCCCGATCCACAGCCCCTGGACGCGCGGCGGCGGCAGATACCGGCAACAGCGCGGAGGGTGATACCGCGACTCCAGACCGCATGGGGAACAAAATTGTTTTCGAACTGCCGAAGACCCAACCTGAGTTGGAGCTTGCAATTCAACTGACCCAAGCACAAGCGTTGTGTCAGGAAGTCGACTTGCTGAATCGCTACGTTCGGGATGCTGCTGTGGCTCGTGGCGGTACTGAACCAGACACTACCGGCGAGACAGCCAAAGGTGGCACGGGGACCAACGAGGGGAAGAATACTGATCAAGCGCCATGTCACGAAAGTGCGTTCCTGAATCTCCTTCGCGATGCTGCTGCGGCCGCCGCCATTGCACCCCCCAAGACTCCCCGCCCAAGGCGGTTTGCGCCAATATCGGTCTGCGAGTCGTATGCAACCTGGCTGGCCACGAGCGGCCTGCAAGGGATTCTCGCGGTCGACGAAGTTGCATGGGTGGACCATGAGTGGGAAGTGACACTCCTTCTGAGCACGACAGAACCCCATAACGAAGTCCACCTCAGCAAATTGTGGAACGACCTCATAGCTGAGCTGGGCCCAACGTTGGCGTTGCGCATGATCTATCGCATGGCTGACGAGCTCGATGTCACTCCTAGCGCTGTAAACCTTCGGATCGTTGCCGAGACCACGAATCCGTATTGGGAACTCACGTACAGGCTCAACGATGAGTCCCTCGATCGCCTAGACCACCTCTACTGCACGACAGACTACACACGACAGTACCGGGACGAGTTTGCCAGGGAGTACGAGATGGGCTGGAGTGGAGGTGGCAGTGAAGGGTCTGAGGTGGCCGCCACGATGTCGTCCGTCGTCACGTCCGGCCAGAGACTACTGGCGGCAAGTGAAGTGTACTTGCGCGACCGGTTTGCGCGCGGGCGAGTCCAAGTCGACTCGCGACCGAACATACTCCTCCTGACGGCCGATGCGCTGCGAGACGAAGTCCTCCTCGGTGCACATCGCTGGGAAAAACTCCAACTCGTCATCGTGAACATCGAAGGAGACCCATCGCAGCTCGTGGTCACCATCGACGGATCCTACGCGCCGGGCATCGGCAGCACACCCCCGCCGGCGAAGAGCTACACACGACCCATGGATCTGGAACACTATCCAGAACTCATCGGGTATCTGGGTGATCTCCTCACAACACTCAAACGCTTGGAGGTAGACAAATGACCGACGCAGAGCTTCGCACGCGGATCGGACTCTTCTGGGTAATCACCCACTTTGCGATCATTGCAACGATCATTGTGTGCTTCTTCCTCGGCGGGTATGAATTCCCTGACATGACCACACTTCTGGCAATCGTTGTCCCCATGTTCGCCGGAATCACCACCGTTGTTATCCGATACTTCGCACAGCATCGCCATGACGCGCCGCGCGGCAAACGCGTCAATGCCGCCTACGTGACGCTCACGTGGTTACTACCGGTGCTCTTTAGCATGACGATCGCGCTCACGATCATCCTGCGCGCACTCAACCGCGCGTTTGAGGACTTCGATCAAGCAAAGCTTTTCCTCACAGCGCTAGAAGCCCTCTACGTCACATACACCGGGTATCTGCTAGCACCCCTATTCGGCGTCGAACCCGACGCACTGCGATCGGCGCAGGAGACTAAAAAGAGCCCGCTGTAAATTCGACTTTGTGCGCAAACCGGAAAGCCTGCTAGGTTTCGAGCATGCGAAATCGTCCCGAACAAGCACGATAGTGTTCGCGGAGTGTTCGCAGGGTCGGCCTACGGCCATCCCAGGCTATCCCGGGATATCCCGGGTCGCTCGTAAACTACTGAAACTACGTACATCCTAGGATATCCAGGGACGGGGATCGTCATTCACACAGTGGAACTGGCGAAACGATAAGTCTCAGCGTGCTAATAGTTTAGGTGTGGCAGCTGCCGCTCAACCGTTGAACCTCACAATTCGATGGTGAGCTTCGCGCTTCTCGCTGGCGTTCAAAGCAACCGGGCAAAGAGATCAAGGCCACATCTGATCTTGTCGCGAGCAGGCGCGCGACGCGACGGATTGATCTTCGAGCCGACGCCTCGCACTTCATTCGCCCTCGCGTGACAATACCAAGTATAGCCTTCACGCGCACTGCCCGGAAACTCAGTCGAACACCATGTAGGCCTCTCGAACAAGGCGTGGACATCCGTCACTTCCAGCGTCTGCTTCAGCATCGCAGCATCATCGCCACATGAATCGGCCCATCCGCTGACGCAGCACTGAATTCACGAGTCATCCGAACCCCCGACCAGGGCGGATCCTGGGCCAACTCGCCCGTCTCGGATCGATAACTACAAATTATGTCTGCCGACTGCTGGCAAATGTTCGAGGATCTCGTTTTCGAAGCGGCGAAGAAAGCTCTGTTCAGCAGCAGCGGTGCGCGTGTGGAGATTGATCGGAACAGGAAAGGGCCGATCGACATCGTCATCACGGTCCGAAGGCCCGCGCCCGACCTAGGTGCGCACGCGCTTCCCGGGTTTTCAACCCAGACCGCGTACATCGAATGCAAGCACTACAACCGGCCGCTCGAGTTCGCGGACGCCGCGAAAGTGTTCTGCGTTGCGATCAAAGAGCCGCCGAACTTGCTGATGATCGTCTCATCGCTCGATATGGGGCCGCAAGCCTGGGAGTACGCGAGGTACTTCTTTACCGTTGGAAACCGGCGCGGCATCTTCGGCAACATCCACTTCGCGCACTGGCGTCTGGCCGAGCTGCTCGGGCCGGCGGTCGCGGAAGTTCCGTTGCCCCTCCCGGAGGAGACTGTCGCGCCGCAGCGGCGCTGGGTCCTCCGCGTATCGGACGCATTCACCAACCGCATCGTTGCGTTGTCCGACAACGTTGAAAGCGTGACGTTCGACGCGTGCAAGACGTACGCGCTGGAGATCACGCCGGGCGCGTGTACACATGACTTCGCCATCGGTGTTGTGACCAGCGACGCCGTGGAGCTGCACCTTCGCGGCGCCTGTACGCCATCCACTCGCAAGTCGCAGGGCAAGACGGTCTGCACGATCTCGCCGCAGTTGCTCTCCGCGCTGCCGGACGGTGCGCGGATCGCCTTGAGCGTCGACTGCAAGACCTCCGGCCAGTTCACCGTCTCGCTCGGCGAACTCGCGCAGCACGGCATCGGTACTCTCATCGACGACCTTCGCAGCGACACGACGTCAGCATGGATCGCGAGCCTTGCCGATCCGGCGGGCCCCCAATGTGCTGGTAATCGGCGGCGAGGGTGGCGTCGGCAAGACGTACCTTTGCCTGAAGCTCTGCACGTCGTTGCACACGCAGCGCGACTACCGATGCTTGACGATCACCGCCACGCCGGACAGCAGCGAAAGCGTCTTTTTTCGCATGCTCTGGTGGCTGATCGTCCCCGAATTCGGCGAGGCGGCGGAGCCTCCTGACCGCGAGTTGCTCGCAGCATCGCTGGAGCGCCTTCTCACCGACGACCGGCGCACCGATGCCGAGGTCGTCGCGCGGCTGCTTGCGGACGGCGAGCTGCACGCAGTCGACGTCGAAGTGCTCACGTTCCTTTGCGCGAGATTGCTGTCCCAGAACCCGCGGCGGCGCATGCTGCTGATCAGCAACGCGCATCACCTCGCGCCCCGCGTCGTGCGCGCTCTCGAACTGTTGTTCTCCGCGATCGGCGATATCGGATGGGGCGATATGCGCCTGCTGCTCGAGTACCGCACTGGCTACGACAACCCTCGCTTCGGCGAGCTGCTCGACCGCTTGCGCACCGACACTCAGCGAGTTGCCTTCGCCGATATTTGTCCGTTGAGTGAGACCGAGCTGGCGGCCGCGCTAGAGTCACGCGTCAGCGCGGAGCAACGCAAGGACTTCGCGCACGCAATCTACCGCAAGGCCGGTGGCAACGCGCTGTTCGTCACCAACGTCCTCCTCTGGGCGATCGACGGGGGTTACGTAACGCGCTACAACGAGCGGGTCCGCGTCAACGACGTGCCTGGATTCGAGCGCGAGCTGACCCGCTTGCCCGCGGTCCTCGACCACTTCCTCGAAAGCCGCATCGGCAGCGTGCTCGATCGTGCGGACGGTCGCATAGTGCTGCCGTACCTGACCGCCGCAGCGTTTGGCGGCTTCGAGATCGACGCCGCGCAGGTGCAGCGCATCACGGAACTGCAACCTTCAGACATGGAGGCCGCGCGCCTGTATCTCTGCGCGAAAGCGATCATCTCGGAATCGATCTCTGGCCCGCAATCGACCTTCGCACACGAGATCATGATGTTGTCAGCGCGCTTGGCGGTGGCTAAGCAAGGCGCATTCGTCGAAGCCGGGTCGCGCATCGTCGCGCATCTCGATTCCGCGGTCTTCGACGACACGTTGCTCGGCGGCCGCCTCAGCTCCGCGTTGGGTCGCAGCCGCGCCGCGTTCGACTTCTACAACGGCGGCTACGAGCTTGCGCGCAACGCGGCAGCCTTTCACCAACAGTGCGTCGCTCTGGACGGCGCGCGCGAGGTGCTCGCGCCGTCGCACACCGGCACGACGGACCTCACGCGCCGCTACGCGGAGATCGAACTCTCGCTAGCTGAGGCGGAACTCCTCGGCGGATCGATGGTGCGGGCCGATCGCGCGCTGCGCGAGGTGCTCGAGGTCGCCGCCCGCGAGGAGCGCGGGTGGCCGGTTCGTGGCGAGACGACGTTGTGGCGTTGTCGCGCACTCAGCCAGCGCATTCAGCTATTCGTCCGGTTGATGAAGCCGCGCCAGGCGCTGCAGGCGTTCGGCGAACTGCTGTCGATCTTCCAAGAGGCGCCGAGCGCGCCGCATATCTTGCGCTCGGCCATGACGCGCATTCTCCTCACGCTGGCGATGTCCAGTCGTCCCGCGGACGCTCGGCAAGTCGCCGATGCACTACTGCTTTCGCGGAAAGCAAATTGACATCGCCGAAAGGATCGATGACTTCGCGGAAAGCAAATTGACATCGGCTGCCGTCGTGCGAGAGCGGGTCATTCGCAACATCCTCGCACGGTACGTCCTTCACGATCGCTCGGTCCGCAGCAGAAGCGGGCGGAGACAGGTCGTCCCGCACTTTCTGCTCAACGATGTCGTTCGCTACTGGCGAACGATGGCGTCTGATTACGCCTCGAAGATGTGGGAGCGCAGCCGGCAGGGCTGGGGGATTCGGAACGTGAAGCTGCGCTTTTCACGAAAGCTGCTCTTCATCTGGGGCTTGCTTGCTGCCTTTTCGGGCGACCTTTTCGCACCGCCTGAACTCCACCAGGTGGAGAATGATGAGCAGTACTTCCTCATGCTCGCCGACCTGATTCGGAGCCAGACCGACGTCCCGCCGCTGGAGCTACTCGCTCGCGTCGTGCTCGAAGCCGGCGACAACGATATCGCGGACGACATCTTCTCGTCGTACGATCAGTTCCTGCATGCCCTCGCCGACCCTGATGCATGCACGAAGCTCGAAACAGTCCGGTTCGAAGATGCGCTCGATGATCCGACTTACGCAGGACTGCGAGACGTCAGCCAACGGTCCGGCAAGGCATCACACGGCTCTTTTTCGATGTCCATCCAGAACTGAAGATGCTGATTCGCGACTTTGAGTGTTCTGATGAAACCGATTGGGTTCTCGACCGGCGCACTGGCCAAGGGCGATTTCGCTACAGGGTTGGCTGTCCAGCGCGATGTGCCGCGGATTGACGCCGTGGAGCTTTCTGCGTTGCGGGATCACGAGCTGCCGTTGCTCGTTGACGCGATCCCGAGTCTGGATCTCGAGGGTTCGAGTACGTCTCCTTCCATGCGCCGAGCAAGCTGCAGACTCTGGACGAACACGCGGTGTTCGAGTTCCTGCTCGTATTGCCCGACTCGTGGCCGGTCATCGTGCATCCAGAACTGTTGCAGACGCCGTCGCTCTGGCGGGCAACTTGGCGAGCGTCTCTGCCTGGAGAACATGGATAACCGAAAGACGACCGGACGCACGATCGCGGAGTTGCAGGTGCTCTTAGACGGTGCGCTCACTACGCACCGATGTTCTCGATCTTCGCGAGGTACCGAGGTACCATCGCTTGAAGGAGGCTGTCTGGTGAGGCGTTCGACAGCGACGCAACGCGAGGAAGAAGCAACACCGCAGGAAAGTCCTTCGGCGTTCGCGGCACGCGCGTTCACTGAGTACTGTGCGAGTGCCTCGATGGACGAGCGCCGCGCACTTGGCCAGTTCTTCACGCCGCCAGAGGTCGCCGCATTCATGGCCAATCTCGCGCTACCGGTTGGACGCGAAGTGAGAATCCTTGAGCCGGGCGCGGGCACCGCAATTCTGACCGCCTTAGTCTGCGAGCGGCTCGTCGGCCGTGCAGCGACGATCCACATCGACGTGTACGAGCTGCACCCACGGCTCGCGACCGTATGCGAGCACGTGCTCACGCACACCGCTGAGTGGCTCGGTGATCACGACATTGCCTGTACGTTCCGCGTGCACCGTGACGACTTCGTCCTGGAGAATGCTTCATACCTCCAACCCTCGCTCTTCAACGAGCATCGCGAGCGCTACGACATCGCGATCGCAAACCCGCCATACTTCAAGCTCCTCAAGGATGATCGTCGCGCTAGAGCCGCAGCGCACATCGTGCACGGCCAACCGAACATCTACGCGATCTTCATGGCGATCATGGCCAGCTTGCTGCGCAAGGACGGCGTGATGGTAACGATCACGCCGCGCAGCTTCACGACCGGCGAATACTTCCGTCGCTTCCGCGAAGTTCTCTTCGCGAACGTACTGCCGGAGGCAATCCATCTCTTCGGGTCACGTAAGGATGCCTTCCGCAAGGACGAAATCCTCCAGGAGAACGTCATTATGCGGGCGCGCCGTACACGCGTCGAGTCACCGGTCACCATCACGACGAGCGCAGGTGTCCGCGACCTCGACCACTGCACCACCCGCAGCGTCCCAGTCCGCGACGTCGTCGACCTGCGCTCCCGTGACCTCGCAGTGCACATCCCGACCACCGACGTGGACGACCGCGTGCTCACCTTCATCAGGTCTTGGCCGGAAACGCTACACACGCTCGGCCTGAGCGTCTCCACCGGTCCCGTGGTTGCCTTCCGCGCGCTGGAGTTCCTCCACGAGAAGCCCAACGGCACGAAGGAGGTACCGCTGCTCTGGCTCCAGCATGTGCGAAGAATGGATATCCGGTGGCCAGTCGATGGCTCGAATAAACGCCAGTACATCGCGAACCGCGCCGACTCGAAGTACCTGCTGCTACCAAATGCGACGTACGTCGTCATGCGACGCTTCAGCGCGAAGGAGGAGCACCGCCGCATCGTCGCCGCTCCCCTCTTCGAGGGCCAGTTGCCCGGCAGCATGATCGGACTCGAGAATCATCTCAACTACGTGCACCGACCTAAGGGCAAGCTGACGCATGCCGAGGCGTTGGGACTCGCCGCGCTCCTGAACAGCGCAATCATCGACCGGTTCTTCCGCATCTCCAATGGCAACACGCAGGTGAGCGCGGCAGAGCTGCGCAACCTTCCCTTGCCTCCGGCCGAGACAATCAAGGCGATCGGGCGGCTCATCGAGCGGGGAGGTACCGAGGAACTTGACCGCGTCATCGCCGACGCGTTAGATGTCCCGGCTGATCTCGCGGAAGACTTGGCCGGGACAGCGCATGGCGAAACTTGAGGACGCGAAGGAAATCCTGAAAGCGCTCGGGCTTCCACCCAAGCAGCAGAACGACGTCGCAGCGTACACGCTCCTCGCGCTCGCCGGTATGCGCGAACGATCACGCTGGTCCGCGGCCGAACGACGCCCTCTGCGCATTCACGACATGATCGTCTTTACGAATGCGAAGTACCGCGTGCCCGCCGGCATCGAGCCGTACAAGGAGAACACGCGCGAGACCTTCAGGCGTCAGGCCATCCATCAGTTCGAACAGGCGCGCGTCGTCGATCGCAATGCCGATGATCTCGCGACAAATAGTCCGAACACGCAATACGCGCTGTCGAATAGCGCGCTCGAGGTGATTCGCAGCTACGGCACGAAGCAGTTCGCAGCGGAGGCAGCGGCCTTTCGGGAGAGCCACGGCAGCCTGCTCGCGGTCTACACGGCGAGCAAGCGCATGCACCTCGTGCCCGTGAAGCTCGCGGACGGAAGGAAGTTCACGCTCTCACCGGGAAAGCACAACCAAGTGCAAGCAGCCGTCGTCGGCGAATTTGCCGCACGCTTCGTGCCCGGCTCCACGATCCTCTACTTCGGCGACACGGCAAAGAAGACGCTCATCCTTGAAGAGGACGCGCTACGCAAGCTGTGTGTGCCGATCACGAAGCACGACAAGCTTCCGGACATTGTTCTCTACGACAAGTCACGGAACTGGCTCTTCCTCATCGAAGCCGTCACCTCGCACGGCCCGGTCTCGCCCAAGCGCAAGCTCGAAATGGAGCGTGCGCTCAAGTCATGCACAGCCGAACGGATCTACGTCTCCGCCTTCCCGGACTTCAAGGAGTTCCGCCGGCACATCGACAATATCGCGTGGGAGACGGAGGTCTGGATCGCCGAGAACCCAGACCACATGATCCACTTCAACGGAGACAAATTCCTCGGGCCGGCAACCTAGCATACGAATCTCGCCGTGATCGCTCATGACGGACCTTGAGAGCTTACGAAAGCAGATTCGGTATCAGCTCAGTCAACTACACGCGGAGAACGCGCACCATCAGTTCAAGCACTTGTGTCGTCACCTACGCGGCAGCGCATCTGCTCAAACATCCCGCCTGCAACCGGTCCCGTTGCTGCTGGAGGCGATCAGGGCCGCGACTTCGAAACTTATCGGACGTACCTCGACCAGCATCCAGTGGGAGACAACTCGCATTTTATCGGACTCGTCTCTCCTCGTCCGCTTGTCTTTGCATGTTTCCTCCAGCAGGTGATCGCGCCAAAGATCAAGGACGACGTCGCAACCATCGTGGCTGGCGGCAGAGTCGAGGGAATCCACTCCTTTGGAAGGAGATCGAGATCGTGTTTCCGCACGTCCTCGACGGAATAGCCGTGGGCAAGCATCGCAGCGATGATCCCGCCCGTAGTGGCCACGTGCGCACCAGGCGTGGAGCAGTGCGGCGCGGCCGGTCCGCACGTGTAGTACACCGAGGATGTTAGACACCGCTTCGCCACAAGACGGAGCGGCGGCTTCTCCCACTTGCAAGGGTGCTGCGAAAGTGTGGCGTTGGCCGTGGAAGCGGAAGCAGCGCGTGATATCGGCGAGCGCTTTGGCGGTTTGAAGGTGGCGGTTCATCGTGCTTTGCGCCCAGGTAAGCCCGAGCGCCGTTGTACGGCAGCCTCCCCTTTGGTAGCGTGCCGTCGATGCCGCCACCCCCACCCGAACAGCTCAGCAAAACCATCGAAACCCTTTACCGCTCGGAATCGGGGCGGGTTCTGGCGACGCTGGTGCGTCTCCTCGGGGATCTGGATCTCGCCGAAGAGGCCATGCATGAGGCATTCGCCGCCGCTCTGGAATCGTGGGCGCAGACCGGGATTCCGGAGAAGCCGCGTCCCTGGCTGATTTCAACGGCACGCTTCAAGGCCATCGACGGGATCCGCCGGCGCGCGCGCTTCGACGGGGCGCAGCGAGATCTTGTTGCGCACATGGAATCGCGCGTCCACGACGCTTCCGGCGGGAATGAAGAGACCGGAGAGGAAGAGATCGAGGACGATCGCCTTCGCCTGATCTTCACCTGCTGCCATCCCGCTCTGCCTCTGGAGGGGCAGGTTGCGCTCACCCTTCGCGAAGTCTGCGGTCTGACCACGGAAGAAATCGCTCGCACATTTCTCGTGACGCCGGCGACGCTCGCTCAGCGCATCGTGCGCGCCAAGGCAAAGATTCGCGAGACGCCGATTCCCTACGAGGTGCCGGCGCCGCAGGAATTGCCGGAGCGGCTGGACGCGGTGCTTCACGTCGTCTATCTCGTCTTCAACGAGGGCTATTCGGCCGCGGCGGGAGCGGAGGTCACGCGGCCCGAGCTGACCGGCGAGGCGATTCGGTTGGGGCGGCTGCTGACCGAGCTCCAGCCGGAGGCGGAAGTCCTTGGGCTGCTTGCTCTGATGTTGCTGCAGGAATCCCGCCGCGCGGCGCGGACCTCGCCGGCCGGAGAGCTCATTTTGCTGGAGCATCAAGACCGCGCGCTTTGGAACCGCGAACAGATCGCGGAGGGAGTGGCCTTGGTGGAGAAAGCGCTGAAAACCCGCCGCTTCGGCCATTACACCCTGCAGGCTGCGATTGCCGTCGTCCATGCAGAGGCGGAATCGGCGGCTGCGACGGACTGGCGGCAGATTGTTGCGCTTTACAACCAGTTGCTGCGAATCCAGCCTTCGCCGGTCGTCTATCTCAACCGTGCCGTGGCCATTGCCATGTGCGATGGTCCGGCAGCCGGTCTGACGCAGATCGATGCGCTGCTGGAACATGGCGAATTGACGAATTACTACCTGGCGCATTCCGCCCGTGCCGAGATGTACCGCAGACTCGGCAGGACGGCCGAGGCCCGGTCTTCTTATGAGAAAGCTCTGGCGCTGACGCAACAGGAGCCGGAGCGGCAATTCCTGCAAGCGCGGATTCGCCAGCTGAAATAAAAGTTGGAGTGGCTGTCGATTTCCGGTCTCCCCGACGACTACAGGGCAAACGCAGTCACCACGAAACGTGAAGGAGAAGAATTCATGCCTCAGTACCTGATCGCGAATTACATGCCCGACGACTTTGACCCGTCCACCGTCACCGAAGCGATGATCGAAGAGATCCATGCGCTCAACCGCGAGATGATTGCCGCCGGCATCAGGAAGTTCGCTTGCGGGATTGCCCCGGCCGCCGACGCCAGGACGGTGCGGAAGCAGTCCGACGGTAAAGTGCTCGTCACCGACGGACCGTACACCGAGACCAAAGAGCACATGGGCGGCTTTTGGATTCTGGAGGCCGCCAATATGGACGAGGCACTGGCGTGGGCGCGCAAGGGCGCCATCGCCTGCGATACGGTGGGTGAGGTGCGCGAGCTGCTGTTTTTTCCCGCTCCGGAGTGAAATCCGAACGCCGCCGCGTCGTTAGACGCGGCGGCGGTTTGTGATGTGTCTCAGTTCGCGCCTTTGAATGTGGCGACCGCGCCCACATATTCGGCGGGTACGCCCACCGTGGCGCCGTGGCCGTAGGAGCCGATCGCCGTCGTGATCTTCTCGTACATGGCCGTCGTCAGGTGGTACAGCATGTACTGGTCATAGACCTCGGTGTAACCGTCCGCGGGGGTGGTGGTGAACTCGGTCTGCGTGTAGGTCGTCAGCGCGGTGATCACCAGCTCCTTCGCCTGGGTCGTGTTGGCCGTGAATCCCGTCTGGACGTAGCCATTGTTCGTGGCGGCGCCGTTGAGGGCCGTCTTGTCGAGCGGATTCGTCGCCGCGATGCCGGCGTACTCGAGGATGTAGAGCGTCATGTCGTGATAGCCGGGCGAACAGGTGAACGTCTCGGAAGTTCGCGCGCCGGGATTGTTGGGGCGGTAGTAGATCGCGACCTTGACGTTGTTCCACTCCGACGTCACGGCGTGGGACCATCCGGCAGGGGCGGTGAAATTCGCGTACGGATCCAGCCACACGGAGACCACTGCGACGAGGAACGTGCCCGCCTGCGTCGGCTGGGGCCAGTTGGCGGTGATGCTCGTCTGTGAATTCGCCAGCGAAGATGCCGATTGAAGCCGCGTGATCTGCGGCGGCTGAGCCGGTGCGACCGTGACGACCACGGTGTTGCTGTCGACCGATCCGCAGGAATTGCTCACGCGTACCCAGTAGCTGGTCGTCGCCGCCGGCGTCACGGTGAGCGAATTACTGTTGGTGCCGACCGGCGTCGCCGTCGACGGAGCCGTTCCCTGATACCACTGATAAGAGGTGGCGTTGATGGCTGTCACGGTCAGCGTCGTCGATTGGCCGGGATTGATGATGCGCGGCGTAGGCTGCGCGGTGATCCCGGGCAGGACACAAACGGTCGCAGTCACGCTGTCGGCGTTGCCGCACCCGTTCATCACGCGCACCCAGTAATTCGTCGTCGATTGCGGCGCCACGGTGAGCGTCGAATTGATCGCACCCGAAATCGGTGTGGCTGTCGACGGGGAATTCCCCTGATACCACTGGTACGACACCGCCTGCGTCGCACTGACGCTCAGCGTCGTCGACTGGCCGGGGGACGTCACCCGCGACGTCGGCTGCTGCGTGATCATCGGAGCCGCCGTGCATTGCACCGTAATGACGGCTGCATCGCTGCGGAGGAGCGTTCCCTGACAGGTATCGTTGATCTCGGCCCAATACTGCTTCGTCGTCACCAGCGGGCCGGTATTGATGGTGGCCGTGCTGATGCCGGTAGGATTCTGGTAGAAGCCGACCGGCGCCTGATAGAACTGATAATTGAACGGTCCGGTGCCGCTGACCGCGACGCTGATGGTGGCGGAGGCGCCCGGAATGATCGTCTGCGACTGCGGCTGCTGGGTGATCATACCGGCCACGCACTGCTGCCCCGGCGTGACCGTCGCGATGGTGCTGTCCGCGGAGCCGCCGGCATTCGTGACCCGGACCCAATACGATTTGGGAGTCGAGGACACGGGCGCGGTGAACGTGCTTGCGGTCGCACCCGCGATCGGCGTGGACGAGTGCGCGCCGTAGTTGTAGGTCGCGAGATCGAAGCCGGAGCTCACCTGGTACCACTGATAGGACAGCGCCGAGGTACCGCTGGCGATGACGGTGAGCGTGGCCGGTCCGGAGCTCGTCACGGAAACGGGCTGGCTGGTGATGTTCACGTCGCTGAGCTTGAGCAGCTTGTTGGGAGTACCGGAAATCGGCTGTCCCTGATAATCGAACGTGTTCAGCGTCGCCGCGTCGAGCGTGCCGACGCTGTTGTTCAGCAGCGCGGTTCGCATTTGCACGGGAGTAAATGTCGGGTTGTTCTGCAGGAGGCGCGCGGCGAATCCGGCGACGATCGGCGCCGACCACGACGTACCGCTGGCATGCCCTCCGCGGACGCGCGCATCGCGATAGCTATTTGCGCTCCCGATCGAGGCGACAAACAGATTTTTCGCCGGCGCGAACAGCGTCACGCATGGACCGGCATTGGAGCCGCCTTGGAAAAAATAGTAATTGCTGGAGTTTCCCGGATTTCCCGACTGAATAGCGGTCGTGTTCGAGCAGATTTCCGATGAGTCGCCGGCACCGCAGATCCAGCGGCCATCACGCACTGCTTTCGTCGAGTCGTACGCGGGCTCGAGACCATAAAAGCCGTTGGGATTCGGACCGTCGGCGACATTGCCGCCGACATCGGAGATATCGACGGTCCACGGCCGGTTGATGATCATCGTGCCGCCCGCGGTGATGACGTTGTTGGCGATATTGGAATCGGGATTGTTGATCGACATTCGGCCCGGGGTGGTATCACAGGCATTGCCGTTCTGATTGTTCGCCGACGCAATGACGGTGATGTTGTTCGCCAGAAGATTCTTGATCGACTGTTCGACCCCGGAGGCTTGCAGGTCCGTTGCAAGCTTGTAGGTGCTCAGCGTTACCACGGCGTAGCTTTTCGGCCCCGGATTGGAGGGCGAGAGAATCCAGTCCAATCCAGCGATGATGGTGTCTGTGGTCGAAATGGTGTCCAGGACCGCTTTCCAGGTGATCGTGCCGTCGACTCTCACCGTGCCAACCAAATTAGGCCAGTCTCCCGGATCGGTGGCCGCCGTCGTGCCGCTATTCATGGCGCGCCAGATCACCCCCGAATTGGCGCCGCTGTTTGGAGAGTGATACATGATCTGGTTCTGTTGATAGAAATGGCTCGATTGGCGCTGGCGGCCGGAATTGCCATCGCAAGGGGCCACTTTGATCGGGACGATCGTGACATTCTTCGCAATGCCCGTACGTCTGCCGCCCAGCGCCGAGGCCACGGCCGTGCCGTGACCATTCAGGAGCAACTCGGACTTGAGCAGCGACTGTTCATAAGGTTGGGCAGGGACACTGAGCGGCGCGGCGAAGCCCATGCACGGGTCATCGGCCGGTATCAGATCCCCCGTCGCGTTGAATCCGGCCTGTACGCGTCCGCTGCCGGCAAACTCCTGATGGTTTTTATTGACGCCGGTATCGACGACGTACACCGTGACGTTCGTTCCGTCGCTCGTATACGAGTAGCGGTTCGTGGACGACGCATAGTTCTGGTCCGCGCGGTCGAGGTGCCACAGGCGATTGTCGTCGACGACCGGACAGTTGACGGCCGGATCGCACGTGATGGAATTGACGTTCGTCTGTTGACTGGCGGAGAGATACCACCGCGCGTTCTCTTCGACGTATTTGACGAGCGGGTGGCGGCTGAGCTGCTCCGCCCGCTCCTCGCTCATCCTGACGAAGAACGCTTTGATCGTGTACTGCCAGATTTTCTCGGCGCGTGTGCCGTGCGCGCTCGCGATCTGGCGGGCAAGCTCCGGCACCTGTTGCGGGAGGACGTCGTCCTGGAGGACGACGATGTACTCGTTTTCGATCTTGTCCTTGCCGGCGCGAACGATCTTGTTCTGCGCGACGGCGGTGACGGTCAGCAGCATGATGGACATGGCGAACAGCGACGGGAAAAGCGAGCGGCGTAGTTTAGTCATCATGGTTTCTCTCGATTTGGAACGCGCTGAAACGCCGGCTCGAACGAACAGCGAGCTCGCAGAACTCTCATCGATTTCAATTCCGATCTTTGCGGTCGACCTGTTTACTAATGTATATGCATCACAGAGAATTGCCATGGACATATGGAAACGATTCTGTGCCGGCACAGCGCCGCATCATCAACAGGCCGGGTTGCTGCTCAACGGCTGCGCATCGCGCGGCGGAGGTTCTTGAGCACTCGAATCGCCTCGTCGAGGGTGGGAGAGGAAACGGAATCGGCGAGAGCCGCTTGCGCTTCGCGCCAGCAACCGTGCGCGAGGCGCAGCGCTTCTTTTCCCTTGGCGGTGAGGGCGATGAGACCGGGCTTGGGTCCGGAGGACGCTTCGATTTTCACCAGGCGGCGGCCGCGGAGCAGGGCCAGGTTGCGTGAGAGCGTCGAGCGGTCGAGGTCGAGCTCCTCCGCCAGCAACCGGAACGTCGGCTCCTCGGTCGCGGCGATGATGGCCAGGATCGGGAGCTGGACCGCGGTGAGGCCCGACTCGGCCAGATATCCGTCGTAATGACGCGTCACGACCCGTTCGGTCCGGCGGAGGCTCGCGCTGAGGCAGTTGCGCGCCATGGCCACGCAATCGTCACGCGACGGGTCACGGGAGGCCTGCCTGCTGCGCTTCACACGACGATTGTATGGCGATGTGCAAATACATGACAACGCGGCGACGTCAAGTCCGGATCGTGGCCGTTTCTTTTCCGTAACATGAGCATTCCTCGGCATTCGCTACCCTCACGCGATGCGCACCCGCCTTCTGCCCCTTCTCGCCTTGATCGCCGTCTCGCCGCTGTTCGCGCAGGAGAAGCCCGCGGCGAATTCCGTCGAGTCCAGACTCGCGGCGCAGAACGCGCTCTTCGAAGAATCGTGGCAAACGAATCTGAAGCTGTCGCCTACTCAGGCGACCGCGGTCGGTGATTACCGTTACAACGACAAGCTCGGCGACGCGTCGCTCGCCGGAGTCATGCAGCGGCACGAGATCAACGCGAAGTTTCTCGCGCGCATCAAGGCGATTTCAACCGACGGGTTCAGTGAAGAGGATCGCACCTCGCACGATTTGTTTCTGCGCAATCTGCAGGAGAACGCGGACGATTTCAACCTGAAAGGGTATGAAATGCCGCTCACCGCACAAGGGGGCATTCACACCGGCCTCGCCGATCTCCCGAACGCCGCGCCGTTCGAGACGGTCAAGCAGTACGACGACTACATTGCGCGCCTGCATCAGATCCCGAAGGTGCTGCGCGATACCGAAGACGTCCTGAGCGCCGGAGTGAAGGACCATCTGGTCCTGGTCAAGTTCCTGGCGGAGAAGATTCCGGCGCAATGCAATGGAATCATTGCCGCGAACCCGTTCCTGCTCCCGATCAGGAAGATTCCGGCAAGCTTCTCCGACGACGACAAGAAGCGGATCACCGATTCGATCACCAAGACCGTTGCGGACGAAGTCCTCCCCGCATACAAGCAGTTCGGCGAATGGGTCACCACGGAGTACGCCCCGCATTGCAGGACGACGCTCTCGATCGAGAGCCTTCCCGGCGGCAAGCGGCGGTATCAGGCCGCGTTGCGGAGATTGACGACGACGAACCTGACACCCGAGGAAATCCACAAGATCGGACTGAGCGAATACGATCGCATCGTCGGAGAAATGACCGCGCTGGCGAAGGCGAACGGCTATGCGGATCTCGCCGCATTCCGCGAGCACCTCGAAGCCGATCCGAAATACAAACCGTCGTCCGCACAATCGATCGTCGACGATTTCGATCGCTACGTGCGTCAGATGAAGCCGAAGCTGCCGCAGCTCTTCACGCTCATCCCGTCCGCACCCGTCACCGTCGAGGCGATTCCCGATTATCAGAAGGCCGCGGCGACGCATTATCAAACCGGCACGCCGGACGGGAAGCGACCCGGCCGCGTCTCGGTCGCGGTTTTCGATTTCGCGAGCCGCACCTTCATCAACGACGAAGCCGTCGCCTATCACGAGGGAATCCCGGGCCACCACATGCAGCTATCCGTGCAGCAGACGCTTCAGGGACTTCCCGAGTTTCGCAAGCATGGCGGCAACTCGGCGTATACCGAGGGTTGGGCGCTGTATGCAGAAGAATTGGGCAAGGAGGTCGGCTTCTATCAGGACCCGGGATCCGATTATGGACGTCTCCGTTCGGAACTGTTCCGCGCCGTGCGTCTGGTGGTGGACACCGGCATTCACGATCTGGGATGGAGCCGCGATCAAGTCGTCGAATTCATGCGCAAGTCGCACGCGGTCGACGAGCCGACGATCCAATCCGAGACCGACCGCTACATCTCCTGGCCCGGCCAGGCCTGCAGCTACAAGATCGGCCAGCTGAAGATTCGCGAGCTGCGCGCTCGCGCGTCGAAACAACTCGGCGCGAAATTCGACGTCCGCACATTCAACGACCAGATCCTCGCGGGCGGCAGCCTGCCGCTCGATCTCCTCGATGCGCGCATCGAGCGCTGGATCAAAGCGCAGACGGCGATCGCTGCAAACTGACGCCGCCGCGCGAGGCAAACGGTTGATTGGCGAGACAACGTGGTTGACTCGCGAGCAATTGGGTTTGCCTCGCGAGACAAAACCTTTGACTCGCGAGACAAAACTGTTTGCCCTCGCGAGTCAAAGTTTTGACCCCTCGCGTATTCAAATTTGCCGTGTGAAGCTCAGGATGTTCCTCACGAGGCAAAAACTTCGACTCGCCAGGCAATGATTCTGCCCGCGCGCATCAAAAACTTGCTTCGCGAGGCAAAGGTTTTGTCTCGCGAGGCAAAGGTCTTGTCTCGCGAGGCAAAGGTCTTGTCGCGTCAATCAAAACGTTGACCCGACCAGTCAAAGTTTGATTCGCGACTCAAAATTTTTCACACGTCAGGGAAGCGTTGCACAATTGTGTCGTGTCATTCCGAGCCGCGAAGACGGCGAGGAATCCCCGGCCGAAGCACGACCAGCGCTCCGTCGGCGGGAGATCCTTCGCCGTCTTCGCGGCTCAGGATGACACTTGTGCAGAGGTTCCTTAGGGAAGCGCTGAACAACATCTGATGCACGTCATCCTGAGTCGCATAGACGGCGGAGGATCTCGAAATTGCAAGCGTTTCGCATTTTGAGATCCTTCGCCGCGCTTCGCCGGCTCAGGATGACGACTTGTTCAGAGGTTTCCTAGTGGTCTCACCCCCCTGCTCCGCGGAGCAGGTTCGCCGGTTCATTGAAGCGCGGCTCGGAGATCGAGAATATGCACTGCGCGAATTGGCGTGACGTTCACCGTCACAGTCGGGTCGTTGTATGAAGCCGCGGCCATGCCCGCCCCTGTGCGCACGGCGTCGAGGGCTGTACGTATGTCGATGAGGTGACTACGCAGGACGGTTTGCCCCGGAGTGATCGTCCCGTTGAATGTGAGCGCGGCCCAGCCGAGAGCTGCGCGCGCGGCGTTGACTGCGTTTCGCAGTTCTGTCAGGTGATTTGCTCTCACGATGGCCCCGGGACTCAGCGATGGATCGGTCCAGGAGAACGGCACGACCAATTCGGGATTGCTGTAGCCGAGCGAAAGCGGGCAGGCGTCGAGCGCCAGGATCTGGTAGCGGTAACCGGTCCCGGCTGCGACCGATGCATCGGTATAAAAGAGATTGGCGGTCGTGGTCACACTGGTAAAAGGAGCGTTGTTCGCGCTGCGCATGACGGCATACGACGTTGCGCCGGCCGCCGCATTCCAGGAGAGCGCCACCTGCGAGGACGACGCCGCGGCGGCGAGAGTCATCGTGACGCCGCTCGCGTTCTGGGACACGATGAAGCTCTTGCCGGCGATCGTCAGCGTCGTGGATCGCAACTTCCCGCTGCTGTTCGCGGTGAAGGAATACTGCACGATGCCGTTTCCGGTTCCGGAGGAGCCCGAGGTAATGGTCACGAAGCTGCCGGCCGGCGCCGTTGCCGTCCAGGCGCAACCTCCCGCGGCCGTGACTTGAACCGAGCCGCTGCCGCCGGCCGACGACAGGTTCGCTCCGACCGGCGAGATCAGGTCTGCACACGTACTGAAGACTTCGACATTGATATACCGCTCCAGCGCGAGGGACGGCGAGCCGTTGTCGGCCGATCGGATGGTGAGCTTGTATGGCGACTGCGCCGCGGTCAGGAGGGTCGTGTCGGCAATCACGAGATCGGGGCCCGACAATGCGAATCCGCCGTTCGACGGGTCGTTGACGATCGTGTAGGTGTGGCTGTTGGCCGCGTCGGGATCGCTCGTAGAGAAAGTGCCGATGACCGTACCGTTCGACGTGCCCTGGGCGACGCTGGAGGAGCTCAGGGCAATGCCCGTCGGGGCTCGATTGCAGGATGCCGGGGCGGATGACGAGTAGATGCGGACGTTGTCGAGAATGAAATCGATCTCGAAGCTCGCAGGACGCGATCCCGGCGGGACGGCGGCGAAGACGATTTGTGTCAAGCGGCTGAGATCCACCGGTTTCGACCCTGACGTGAAGCTCGTCAGTGGAATCTGCACGTGCTGGAACGACGTCGTGAGCGCGGGCAGCGCCACGCTCGTGTTCATGAATTCGTTGGGAGGGTCGCTGGAGTCCTCCAACCGCGCGAGCCACGAACCGAACGATGTCGACGTTCCTTTGCGGATGTCGAAGGAAAGCGTATCGAAGGAGTGGAGGTCGTAGCTCGTATTGACGGACGGGAAAAGCGTGAGGACGGCGATGATGTAAGGAGTGGAGCCGGGAACGGAGGCCTGTGCGACGCGCAGGGCAACGTCGTTGGCGCCTCCGGAGGCGCCGCCGGCATTGTTCGCCGAAGCGATGGCGGATCCGTTTTGTTCCCCGAAGGTAAAGCCGGCGTAATTGTTCGAAGTTCCGGCGTTGAAGTCCGCCAGGAAAGGCTCGGGTCCAAGCGCATTGGGACAGGCTTCTGCCCACGCCGTGCGGACAGCGTTGTAGGCCTGCTTGGGAACGACCAGATTGATCTCGCCGGGATCGCCCGCGGCGATCCGCATCACGCCGAGATGCTCCTCGTTCATGAAGTTGTCCGGTCCGTTGCCGAAAGGATTCCCGCAATTGTCCTGCTGACAGGCGCCGCCGCATTTCCACCACTCGTCGCTCCAGAAACCGATGTCGGCGCCGGAGAGGACGTCATCGAAAACACGGATTTGGTCCCAGAGAGCCGTGAGCACCGCCGCCTGGGGCGCCTCCTGCTGGACCGACAGGTTGTTATTGAAGCTGTCGATCCCCATTTCGGCGATCCAATACGGCTTCGCCGGAGCCGCGAGCAGCTCCTCGCGCAGAGTTCCCAGCGATGAGCCGCGAAAAAGATTGACCGCCCAGACGTCGACCGACGGCGCGAGCGTCATGCCGGTCGTCGCGCCGCCGTTCCCGAAATTCAAGCCGGCGCATGTGGTGTCGTCGAGATTGTTGACGTCGCCGTTGATTCCGCAGACCAGCGGACCGCCCGGCCCCTGCGCGGTCTTCACGGCCGAGGCGATCGCTTCGAGAAGGCTGTACCAGTCGGCGCGATCGTTCTCAGCGATGGCCAGATTCATTTCGTTGCCCGGCGCCCACATGAGCACATTCGGCTCCGCACCGAACTGCGCCGCCAGGCTGACGTGCGCCTGAATGACATTTGCGCGGACCGTCGCGTTGGCGAAGTCGAGGTCGCAGGGAAAACCGGTTCCCATGACGACCCAGAGGCCCTGCAACGCAGCTTCACGGATGAAGGCGAGGTTCGTATGAACCTCGCCCGTGCCGTCGGACTTGATCGTCATGGCGTCGAAAATGCGGATGCCGTTTGCCCCCGCGGCGGTCATGAGCGGACCGTCGCGACGCAGGAAACGCGGATCGGTGTAGGCCGTGCTCACCGCGGTCTTGGGATTCTCGCCGATGGGAACGGGAGAATAGGCGAAGAAGCGCAGCTCGAAAGGAGCTGCACTGACCATGAGCCGGCGGCCGGAAACCACGGGACGGACAAAGGGATCGGCGTGCGCGGCAAGAGTCACGAGAAGCGCGCAGCCAACCACCGCGCGCGCGAAAACGCGTGTCAGGCGAGATTGACCGTCATGACCCGCCATATGCCGAACTTCTTTTGATCGCAACCGAGGTGGCCCGGGCGTTCATTCCACATCTATTTCACGCGATTCCGGATCTGCTGCCGGATCGTACGTGGTCGGGTTGACCGCTGCCCCCAGTGGTCACCGCATAGTGAAACAATCTTGAACGCTGGAAGGATCATGAACCTTAACGATCGCCGCGCAACCGAAACACGCCTGCTGACGAATCTGAAAGAGCGTCTTTCAGCTCTGCGACAACTTCGCGATCGAGTCAGCACGAATGGGGAGTGGAAGACTCGGTGTACCGCTTCTACCATCAAAGCTTCAAGGTCTTCGGCATCCAGCAGCTCACTCTTTCGATTCGCGATGCATTGCGTGACCTCTTGCCCGGCGTACCGCTGAACGCACAGTTCGAGCGCATCGTCGCGGATGGAACTGGAAAGACCTTCACGATGGAAATGAACGCGCGCTGGGATGCAGAGACGCGGCCGCTGCTCGAAGCGTTCTTCCACGCCAGCTACTTTCTCGACATGACGATCAAGTACGGCGAGAGATTGGATGAGCCGCCGTCACCGCTGCCGAGCGGCTGGGCGGCGGTGCTGTACTTGTACAACATCCGTTGATCGCAGGCGCCCGTGAGGCCGCGTGAGACACTGTTCGCGATCGATGAACCTTCGCGTTCTGGCAGCCTGTCTCCTCCTCACATTGCGCGTGTCCGCGGCGGACGTGCAGCAGTTGTCGGCGATGCTCGACGAGGCGGAGCGGATTCGCGCGAATGACAAGGTGAAATCGCGCGAGCTGTTGGACGCGGTCGAGCGCGACCCGCTGGCGCAGCGCGATCCGAATCTCATCGCGCGCGTGCAGCTCCTCGAATGCGCGTGGGCCGACGAGCCGGCAATCGCGTATCGCGCGTTCGCGACCGGCATCGCCGCCGCGGAGCGCGCCGGCAACGTCCCATTGCGCGCGAAACTGACGCGCTGCCGTGCGGCTGCGCTGGTGTTCGACGGCAAGAGCGCTGATGCGGAACGGGAGTACGTCCGCGCGCTGGCTCTCGCGCGGCAGGCGCACGACGCGAGGCTCGAGTCGGATCTGCTGCGCGGCATCGGCTACCTGCAGTACGACCGTGGCGCGATGGCCGATGCGCTCGCGAACGTGCAGTCGGCGTATCGCATCAGCGGCGGCATCGGCGATCGGAAAGGACAGCTCGACGCGCTGTCGATGATCGCCAACGTCTACGCCGACGCGCACGTCGCGCAATACGACCGCGCCATCGAGTATTACCGCCAGTTGCTCGACGACTACGAGAAACATGGGGAGCAGGCCGACGTCGCGGACACGCTGTTCAACCTCGGCAGCACGTTCGAGCGCAGGAACGACTTCGGCGCGGCGGCGGACCACTATCGCCGCGCGCTCGCGATCTATCAGAAGCTCGACAGAAAGCCGGACGTCGCGGACACCAACCGCTCGCTCGGCCTCGCGCTGACGAAACAGGGACAGGCGGCCACGGCACTGCCGCTGTTGGATTCGTCGCTCGCGTACTACAGCGGAGCGCACGACGCGGAGGGCGTCGCGATGACGCGGCAGTATCGCGGGATGGCGCTGCGGAGGCTCGGCCGGCTCGAAGAAGCGCTGCGCGAATTGGATGCGGCGCGGCGATATTACGAGCAGGGCGACAACGTCCGTTATCTCGAAAAGAATGCGGACGAGACCGCGCTCGCGTACGAGAAGCTGGGCGACTGGCGCAACGCATACATCGCTGCGACACGCCACGGCGCGCTGCAGCAGAAGCTCGCCGAGACGCGCCGTGACGAGTTGTCGTCGCGCCTGCGCGTCGAATTCGACGCGGAGAAAAAGGATCAAGAAAACCGCGCGCTCCTTCGCGAGAACGCGCTCCGCGAGCGCAGCCAGAAACTGCAGGTCGTCGTCATCGCGCTCACCGCACTGCTCGCGGGGGCGCTGGCAATTTTGTTCTGGCGCCAGGTCGCGAACACGCGGCGCATGCGCGCGATGGCGATGACCGACGAGCTCACGCGCCTCCCCAACCGCCGCCACATCCTCGCCGCCGCCGAGATCGCACTCGACGCCGCCCGGCGCGACGCGCGTCCCGCGGCGGTGATCGTCTTCGACATCGATCGATTCAAGCGGATCAACGACACGTACGGACACGCCGCCGGCGACACGGTGCTGCAGGGCATCGCACGCGCGTGCCGCCTCGAGCTCCGCGCGTTCGATCAACTGGGACGCATCGGCGGCGAAGAATTCCTCGTCGTCCTCCACAACGCGACCGCCCCGCAAGCCGCGGATGTCGCCGAACGCTTGCGAGCGGCCGTCGAGCGCCTCGACTTCACCTCCATCGCCCCCGTCCTTCGCGTCACCATCAGCCTCGGCGTTTTCGTCGCGGACGAATACAACTCCGCCGCCGCCCTCGCCGCCGCAGACTCGCTGCTCTATCGCGCGAAAGAGGGCGGGCGGAATCGGATCGAGATGGAATTCACGTCGACGTAGCCGCCAAGAGCCACTCCTCAGCGAACGCTCAGCCTGCGCTCAGGCCAAGCGCCGCCCGCGCGACGCATGTTGGGCGGCATGAAACAACTCGCTCTGCTTCTCTTCCTGTTCATCCTCTCCTGCAACGTCAGCGCTGCCGATCGCGAGCTGTCGTTCGCGCGCGACATGATGGAGGACGCCGTCATCCGCAACGACGTCGAGGGCATCGCGCTCGCCCGGGCGCGGCTCGTGCGGATCGCGGCCGAGACCGGCGACCGCACCGTCGAGCGCGACGCGCGTTATCTCGCTGCGGTCTCGTCGATGTTCGAGCTGTTCTCGGGATCGCTCGACCTGCCCGCCGCCGCGAAGTTGATGACCGTCGCGGTGCGGCAGGCCGATCGCGTGGTCGAGATCGATCCGAAGTTCGCGGATGGATGGATGATCTCGGCGATGCTGCGCGGCAGCGCGCAGCGCGCGGGCATTGCCGTGCCGAAAGACCCCGAGGGCGCGCCGAATCGATTCGCGCACGCGATCGAGCTGGATGCGAAGTCGCCGGGCGTCGCGTTCTTCGCCGGCGTTATCCGCTCCTCGAACCCGCTCGGCGCCGCGCCGCCGGAAGGCGTGCAGATGTTCGACGATCTCGTCGCGCGCCTCGATGCCGATCGCGCGGCGACGGGACGCCGTTTCGGACTGTGGGACGCGCAGGCGCGCGCGTGGCAGATCTTCGTGCGCATGGCGCAGGACGAGCCGCGCGCCGACACGATGAGGACGATGGCCGCGCGGCTGATGGAGTTGCGTCCCGACTTCGCGCAAGGGCAGGATCTCGTCGGGTACGTGACCGAGCGTTGCTTCGTCGCCGCGCCCGCGGTAACGTGGAAGCCGTTTCTCACCGACGCAGTGGGCGACGGCAAGTCGCCAAAGAATCCCGACGTCATTGCGGTCGATCGCGCGGAAGACGGCGATCGGTGGTGGTATCGCGTCGCGTTTCACGATCCGCTGCCGCCGTCGTTCGGCGTCAACATCGTCGTGAACCGCAGCGGCGATCCGGCGACGGGGATGAAGTGGTGGGGCAACGGATCGACCGCGCGCTTCGACAGGCTCGTCACCGCGTGGATCACGCGCAGCGGCGATCGCTATTTCGGACGCGCCGGCGTGACGGACGATCCCGGCAGCCGCGGCGCGCGCCTCACGAAGATCTCGTCGGACATCCAACTCGCGATCGCGGACGACAATCGCAGCGTGATGATCGGCGTTCCGAAGAGCGCGCTTGAGCTGACGGATGCGAGCACGATCGTCGTCGCCGGCGGGACTCACCTCGTCTGGAACGACGACGCGGCGAGCGCGGCGAACTCGCGATGACCGCGCAGCGACGCGAACGCGGGATGCACGCGTAACCAGAGGTTCCACGGCTCGCGCTGCCGCACCGACTCGCGAAGCAGTTGCATCGCTTCAGAGTCGCGTCCGGCGCGGGCCGCGTACGCCGCGATCGTGAATCGCGGAATCTCTTTCGTCGCTTTCAAGCGGTCCGTCCATGCGGCGTACACGGCCGGCAATCCCGCGGACGCGAATGCCTTGTCGTATTCCGCGAGCAAGTCGGACGGCACACCGCGCACTTCGAGTCCACGCCGGTAAAACTGCATCGCCTCGATTGGCGCATTCTGCAACTCGCGGCAATAGCCGAGCGAGATCAGCGTTCCGCTGTTCGTCGGATCGAGACGCAACGACTCGCGATAGACGCGCTCCGCGCTCGCGACGTCGCCGGCGAGCACATACGTCCATGCGAGATCGTTCATCGCGACGACAGACGTCGGTTCCATGTCCGAGGCGATCCGCGCCTGCTGCGTCGCCTCGGCGAACCGTCCGCTTGCGCCGAGGAGATACGAATAGCGGCGATGGACATCGGGCAGCGAGGGATCGAGATCCATCGCATAACGAAAGCTGCGCTCGGCCTGCACGACGTCGCGATCGAGAACGAACTGCACCGACGCGAGCGCGGCCTGCGCGATGGCCGTGCGCGGCGCGAGATCGAGCGCCGTCGCCAATTCTTTGCGCGCTTCCGCTTCGCGAGCCTGTGCGTCCGGCGATCCGACTTCGATCAATCGCACGCACGCTTCCGCGAGCGCCGCGTGCGGCTCCGCGAAACGGCTGTCGACGAGAATCGCCTTGCGAAACTCCACGCGCGCCTCTTCGAGATCCTTCTGCGTGCTGCGTTCGCTGAAAAAAAGCCCGCGTGCATGCGCGCGCACGAGATCGTTCGTGCGCAGTATCGAGGGCATCGGCTCCGGAGGCCGCACCACCGCCCACACGAACGCCGCCACGCCGCTTGCGATCAGCGCGGCCCATACAAACGAGCGCGCGCGCTTCGGCTTCGCCTCCGGCGCCGCGACTTCCTGCGACGCCTTCGCGATCCATCGATACCCACGCCCGCGAATCGTCTCGATGAACTTCGGCGAACGCGAGTCATCATCGAACGCCTGCCGCAGCGCATACACCGCGACCATCACCGCATCATCGGTCACGAACTTCCCGCCCCACACATCGGTGATGAGCCGCTCGCGACTCAGCGTCTCCTCGGGGTGCTCCGCAAAATAGAGGAGGAGATCGAACGCCTTCGGCTCGATCCGGATGACGTTCCCGTTCGGCTTCGCTACCGTGCGGTGGACCGTGTCGATGCGATATCCTCCGAATTGCACGACCCGATTTTAGGGCTGGAATGTCCTCGGCCCACGGCAAGTTCTGTGACAAGCGTTGCAGACCCCTAGCTCAGCTGGTTAGAGCGCCACCTTGACACGGTGGAGGTCAGCGGTTCGAGTCCGCTGGGGTCTACCATTCGACACCTTAATGACGCCGCCCGGAGGGCGGCGTTTTGTTTGCGTGGAGGAACTAGGGAACTTCTGAAAAGTCCGTCATCCTGAGGCGCGAAGACGCCGAAGGATCTCAGTCACGCAAACGTTGCGCATTTAGAGATCCTTCGCCGTCTTCGCGGCTCAGGATGACGGATGTTCTCACTTGTTCAGAGGCTCCCTAGCGAGCGCGAAGGAAACCGATCGCTTGAATGGTGTCGCCTTTCGTGCGGTGGCGATACGTGGACGCCATCGCATGGAGATTTCCCGAGTCATCCACTGCATTCATGGATGCCGCCGCGATATCGATTTGCTCGACGCCATATTTGTGAATTGGCCCGGTCTCGTTGGGATCACAGATCCCGTCATGGCTCGCATCGACCCAGATTCGCAAACGATTCCAGACAGCGTCGTTCGCATCGAGAATGCCGTCACCATTCCCACCGTGTGCGGCCAGGTCATACACCGCTAACGCAGCAAAGCCGTCGTGACCGCGCGATCCGTCGGGCATTACGGTGCCGACGCCGAACAATTCGCGGCCGCTGGTCACTCGATTCTTGTGGTCGAGATCGAGGTAGAGAAAGCCCTCGGCCGTTGCAGGATCGGTCCACGCGGTTTGCTCCGGCTTGCCGTCACCGTCCATGTCGAACCAGACGAGCTCCGATGTACCTGTCGTATGAATGCCATCGCCATTGAGATCCAGTACGAGCGGATCCTGACACTCGGCATTGCCCGTCACGCAAACGGTGTATTCCGCCGGCGGCGGAGGTGGAGGAGAGGTCTCCGTGTACAAGCAGGCGGGCGGTACTTCGGACGTGCACGTGGTGTGATTGTCCTTCTCAGTGAGGGTGCATTGCTCACTGCCCCATTCGTTGTTCGGCGGGTGCTTACATTCAATCTTCAGCCCATTTTGATTGTATGTCGCGGTGCAGATCTCGCACGCCGGCTGACCTAACACCAAGGCGTCAGCCCACAGGATGATCAACAAGCTGAAAAACAGACGCGTCCCTCTCATCTGAACCTCTTACTTTCATCAGCGAAGATCGATCTCTACAACGGAGTTCGCCGTGACTACGCGTTGTACACATTTTGAGCTCGCCAGCAGACACGCTTCGTACATCCCGGGCGCGAGATTCGGAACAACTAAAGAACCGGCTTCACTGTTGGGCCGTCCCTGCTCGTAAGCCCACTGCTCGAGATCGATTGAAGGAATGAGCACTCCGTCACGACGAAGAATTACGGGCCAACTGTCTGTTGGGTAGAGCACGCGAACAGTGCCCCCCTGCGCTGCAAGATCGAATACGACGGGCTTGTCGTCAGCCGCAACTTCGTACGACTGCAGGACGCGTCCTGGCGCCCGGATGTTCACCAGGACACGGCGCGTCGACACCGGAATCCGTAACTCGAATTTTCCGATCATGTCGGAAGTGGCGCGAACCTGCGTGGACCCGCCTTCAAGGATGGGAAAAGCGCTCACGGATGCGCCGGCGACAGGAGCGCCAAGCGATGTCACGACACCGGCCAACTTCCGCTGGGACTCGATGTGCAACTCGACATGGTTCGCGACTCCCTCCGCGACGGGAACAGAAACAAATTGACTCTCCTCGCCGGTCCACCGATCGCGCGCAGACAGCGTGGCGTTCCCCGCGGGCACACCGCGAAAGCGGAACGTACCGTCGGAGTTCGTTCGTGTCCCGACTGGCCCGATCAAATCCCCTTTTGTCATCAGATCGACGTCGGCATGTGCCGCACGCTCGCCGCTCGCATCGAACACGGTACCGGTGACCTCGATGTCGGGAATGTCGATCGCAATTTCGCGATCGTCGTCGGCGATGACGACCTCCATGTTCGTGGTGACCTCGTCTCCGGTGAACGCGATGTCGACCGGCCAGGTTCCTGTACGCGGCAGCAATGCCGCAAACGAGCCCTCGCGATTCGCATCGACGATCATCCGATCCGCTCCGTCGCGTCGACCGAAGAACAGTCGCGCCGCGATTGGCTCATCGCCGAACGTCACGCTGCCATGTACGCGGACGAGCGGAATGGAAATCGTTTGCTGTGCGTCGATCGCGCTCGTGATCTCGATCCGGCGATTCACGCGGAACTGTTGGCGCGCGTCGGCAACTTCGATCGTGAAGCGGCCCGGCGATTGGTCGCGTACCTCGAACACTCCGGGTTCGTTCTCCAGCCGTCGAACAGTGATCGGAGTCGCGTCGGTGCGTCTGCCGAAGTCGCCGTTCCGTCGGAGCTCGATGCTCCACGGCGCGCCGTTCGGGTCCGCCGGGGGATCGATCGTGAGCCGCAGCGTAAGCGGGGGCTCGAGCTGAATCGGATGCCGCAGGACTGCTTCGCGTTGATCGAGGATCTCGACCGGATACGTGCGGCTCGGCGCGAATCCCTCCGCCGTTACTTCGAGGAGGTAAACGCCGGGCGGGATCCCCGCGAGTTGCACGCCGCCGCGCTTGCCGAACGTGGCCTCCGCCACTGGCGCGGCCAACCGCTCGCCTGTGATGGACGGATCGCTGCTGACGCCGCGCAGGAGGCGCGCTTTCGCCAATCCGGTGAGCGACTTCGCCGACTCGCGATCCAACCAGGCCACCAGCGAAGCGCCGCGCCGCAATGAAATCTCGCTCAGAATCGTGTCGCGTGCAGGATCGGCTTTGAGGTCCCATCGATAGACAGGGATAAAGCCATCGACGACCACCGCCACATCGAGCGCCGTCGCAGGAATGCGACAGGACCACGCTCCGGTGTCATCGACTGGACACTCGAATGTCGTGTGGCGGGGAATCTCGGGCGGCGTTTTCGGATCCGGCGGTGTCTCCACCACCAACCGCGCGATCTTCGGCATCGAAGAGTTGGCCGCGACTGTGAATCGGCTGCGCACCACTCCGGTTTGAAACGCCGGAAGGACAACCTTCGCCATGGCGCCGGCGGCGCTGATGATTTGCGGCTCCGCCCACCAGCCATTCGCATCGAGTTTGATTGTCCACTCTGAATCCGATGGGATGTCGATGGTTGCCTCACCGGAATACAGCGGTACGTCCCGCCGGACCGATGAATCGTCGACCCGAGCGACTGTGAGCTTGCCGCTTACGGTTCCTTGCGCGTTGCGCGGAATGACTTTGACGAGAATTTCTCGCGCAGATGCGGCAGAGCCGGCGACCATGAAGACTGCGAGGCAAACCGTTCGTGTGATGAGCGTATCTGTTAGGCTACTTTAAATACCGCCTTCCGTAAAGCAACCTATGCGTTGCTTTTCACACCAGCCGCGGCCCCGCACACCAGGCCGACAACACCACCCGCTCCCCACGCACCACCCGCGTCACTTCGTGCCATGCGAAGCTCGGGAAGAAGAGGCAGTCTCCGCGCTCGATCCTCGGCATGCGTTTGCCAGCTACGGTCAGGTCGCCGCCGGACCAGGCGCGTGACGATACGAGCGGCATGATTGCGGTGATTTTGCTTTGGTCGGTGGTCGTGTAGTCGTAGTCGGCGTGGGGTCTCGTGTAGCCGTCGATGCCGTATTTCTGGATGCGCATGGGCTCGACGATTCCGGACAGTGCGAAGCGCCAGATGTTGTGTTTCGCAAAGGCGAAGGCGATCGCTTCGAACGGCCATTGAAGATCTTCGGGGCGTAGGAAGGCGTATTGGACGTCGCGCTTGATGCGTTGTCCGCCGCTCTTGTAGAAGCGGCCGTGCGTCTCCGCGAAGGCGATGAGCTCTTTGCATTGCGCGGCGGTGAAGATGGCGCGGGCGACGGAGAACCATCCCGGTTTTTCGATCGACTGCGGGACCGGGAAGACGATCTCGTCGACTTCAAACGACATGCATGACTCCCTCGGCTACGAGCCACGATAGAACTGCCGTGGCGTGCGGTCGCGGGATCGTGTTCGACCATTGATCGACGATTGCGTGCGCGGGTGTGCGGGCGGGGAGCGATGCGATGAGCGGCGCGAGCGGCGTGCCACCGAGGTAGGCGACGTCGCGGCCGGAGGCGGTGCGGATCGCGGGCTCGAGCTCGACGAAGTCGCCGCGAATCGTTGGCGCGATGACTTGTGCGTCCCGGTTCGTTGCGACGATCGCGTCGTTCGCAATGTTCGGAAGCTCGTTTGAATCCGGTTCGCCGCTGTACGCGTCGGTGGTCCACTTCATGTGTTGCGAGGACACGCGCTGGACGTGTGATGTGTAGAAGCGGATCGCGGCTTCCGCGTTGGACGGTCGTTCGAGGATCGTGTGGATCGCGATCGCGGCGGTGATGCCGCTGCCGATCGCGGCTTGCACGCCGGACGAGGAGATCGGGTCGATTGCGAATGCGGCTTCGCCGACTGCAGCGGACGTCGCATCGATAGGAGAGTCGCAGACGTACGGTGTCGCGTCGAATGCGTGCGGCGGTGCGATCGGGGACGCGAGGAAGTTGAACTTCAGCGAGGGATTGCCAAAGGCGAGCGTGCTGAAGGTGCCGTCGGGGAGTTTGGTGCCCCACATCCACGAGTCGCCGCATCGCTCGACCACTGTTTCATCCGGAAAGTCCTCGCCTTGCCAGCGCGTGTGCCACGCGATGACGCGCGGCGCGGTGAAGCGGCGCTTGCGACGCGAGAAGTTGGCGCGGCCGGTCGCGTCGACGAAAAATCGCGCGCGTGGAATGGAGATGCCGAACACGATCTCGACTCCCGCGTCGCGCGCGGCGTCGAGCATGAGCGCGTCGAAGAGCGCGCGGTCGACGATCAGCGACGGCTTGTCGCTGACGATGCGCTCGGTCTCGCCGCGCCAGCGAAGGAGTGTCGTCGATGAGAGGCGAAAGCCGGCGGAGGCGATGCGTTCTGTAATGCCTAACGTTGCGAAGTGGACCCACACGCCGGGCGAGAGCGACTCGCCAATGTGCGGGCGCGGAAATGTGCGGCGCTCGACGAGCGTCACCGAATGTCCGAGCTGCGCGAGGCGGCGCGCGGTCGTGCTGCCGGCCGGTCCGCCGCCGGCCACCACAACGTCGATATCGACATCGGTCAGGCGGGACATCCGAGCTCCGCGTACGTCTCGAGGCAGTAGTGCAGCCAGCCGCGAATGTAGTCGCACGCGGGGCGGCCGCGATGGATTTCTTCGTGATGGCATCCGCCGCCGCACATGTAGCGCGCCCAGCACGAGCGGCACGGCTCCTGCCGTGCGACGTGTCGCTCGGCAAGCCAGCGCGATTGGCGCTCGCTATCGACACCGTTTTCCAGATCGCCCATCGCGCCGGCCTCGTCGCCGACGAAACGATGACACGCGGCAAGCTCGCCGTCCGCGGAGACGCCGAGGTAACTCGCGCCGGCGCCGCACGGATAGGGACGATGAGTGCCGCGATGAATCTCGCGCAGCGCATTGACGAGGTTCGCGAACGCGTAGCGCTCGCCCGCGCGCGTGCGGCGGCGGAACTCGTCGCCGCATTCGATCATCGCCGCGAGCATGCGCTCGAGATCGCGCGCGTGCATCTCGGAGTCGTGCGTCGGCGCGGTCAGCATCGGCGAGAAGCCGACGCTGTGAAATCCGCGCGCGAGCAATTCATCGAGTGTCTCGCGCAGCGCGAGGTTGCGCGGCGTGACGGTCACGCGCGCGGAGACCTGCATGCGCCGCTGCATGCGCAGCAGCGGCTCGACGCGCGACATCAGCGCGTCGAAACTTCCGCGTCCGTTTTTGAACGGGCGCTGCGCGTCGTGTGCCGCGCCGATGCCGTCGATGCTGACCGTCACGGCGAATCCGTTCGCTTCGAAAAACTCCGCATCCTCTTCCGTCAGCAGCGTGCCGTTGGTCGTGATCGAGAACGTCGCCATCGCGCCGGTCTCGCGCGCGCGTTGCGACGCGTAGCCGGTCGCGAGTCGCAACACCGCTCGATTGATGAGCGGCTCGCCGCCGAGAAACGCTACGTTCACCTTCTCGCCTTCGGCAACGTCAGCGAACAGCAAGTCGATCGACTTCAGCGCGGTCGCGAGCGGCATGTTCTTCGCCGCGCCGCCGAAGTCGCCCTGCTGCGCGTAGCAATAGGTGCAGCCGAGGTTGCACTTCTGCGCGACGGCGAGCGAGATGGCGCGCAACGGCGGATCGACGAGCGGCGTGTCGTCGACGAACGGCGGCGCGTCGATGCCGAGGGAGACGAGAATCGCATCGATCTCCGCATCGTTCGACGCATTCGCGATCGATGCGAACGCCTCGGCGTCGAGCTCGTAGATGCGATTGCCGTTGGGGATGAGGACGTGACGCTCGCCGAAGAGATGAGCCGAGGCGTGCATCGTCACTCGCTATCGCGTCCGCGGATCTCGAACTTGAGATTCTTTTCCCATTCGCGGAACAGATCGGGATAGTCCAGCAGACCATTGCCGTCGCGAACGTACACGCCGGGATTTTCGCCGCGCTTCTGCACCCAGTTCTCGCCCGCGCTCGTGCCGTTCGCGTCAATGTCGACGTTAACGAAGTCGGGACGGCTCGCCGCCCAGTAGTAGCACGCGCATTCGAGGTAATCGTTCTGCCACGGCGAGCAGAGGCTCTGCGTGAGCTGCCCCGGCGCTACGAGATCGCGCGCGATCACCGCCGTCCCGGGCTCGAAGAAGTTGCGCACCTTCAACTCGAACTCCTCAGTCTTCACGTCCGCGCCGACCGCGTCCTCCGCGCGTCTGCGCGTGAACTCGCACTTGACGATCTGACCCGCCGCTTCGCGCACGACGAACACGAGCGCGTTCGCCCATTCGAGCGCGGCGGGGCCGAGGTCGCGCGACGGTCCGCCGACGGTGCGCGGACCTTTCAGCGCGGTGATCAGCGCCTGTTCGCCGCGCGGCAGATGAATTTTGATGAGACGGCGATAGCGAAGTTTCTTCAGCTTCGGATCGATGACGTTGACGACGAAGTTGTCGGACTCGTGCAGCTCGATTCCCTCGAAGATGTTCTTCCAGACGTTGCGGAAGTCGAATTCGAGTCCGGGGAAACAATTCGAGATCGCGGTCGTCGGCAGCGTACCCGGCGGATTGCCGGCCGCGCGATACGAGAGCTGTTCGAGCAGCGCGTTCGCTTCAATCTCTTTCGGCGCGAACGTTCCCTCCATCGCCTGCACGGCGAGCGGCAGTCCGCGCGCGGTCTCGTTTTTCGGCTGCGCCTTCATTCGCTTTCCTCGCCTTCGGGCATCGGCGTACTGAAGACGACCGCGCTCGCGTCTTTCGCCGTTGCCCTGCTGTTGCCGGAGCCCTGCACGGCATTGAACTGCCGGCGCGTCAGCGCGAGGTGCAATCCGTCGCTGCCGCGCATCATCGCCGGCATCTTGCGGCGTCCGTCATTCGTGAGATCGCCGACTTCGTCCCATTCGCGCAACACTTGCGTGAACCACGGCGCGGTGCCGCTGCGCAGCGCGGCGAAGATGCTCTGATGCAACGCACGCAACGCGATGGAGTCGACGATCGCGCGCGCCATGATCGGCTCGAGCGCGCGTCCGTTGCGCTCGTCGTGCGACGCCATGCTGTTCGCATCCTCGGGGTTGCCATTGAGCTCGACCGTGTTCTGCAATCGCACGGTCTCGAACGCGCGGCGAATGATCTCTTCGGTCCATTCCGGCGAGACGTCCTTCTGTTTGACGTCAGGACCAAGCAGGATTTGTTCGAGCTCGTCGGCAATCGTGCGGACGGGAAAACTGTCGGGCGCGTAATCGGGCGGACCCGCGCCGATGCGCGCGAACGCGGAGAGGTTCAACTTCTCGATGCGCACTTCGACGATGCCGTCGCATTCGTCGTCGAGATAGCCGCGGCTCACCTCGCGCAGGTTCGCGTAGATGTAGCCCGGATTCGTCATGATCTGCCACGGATCGAGACTCGCGTCGGTGTGCGCGTCCCAGCGGCCGCGGTTCTTGTCGTAGACGACGTCCTTCACGTCGTCTTTCACATTGCGGACGCCGGTCGATCCGTATACCGAGCCTTTGCCGGGCGTGAAGCGCAGGCGAACCTCCGGGAACTTGTCGTTCGGACGGATGAACTGCACGTCGCCGAACGGCAGCGTCTTCCCTTTCAGGAAATTCTTGCAGCGGCCGAGCAGTCGATGCGGCGCGTGATCGTTGAACCAGTCGACTTCGGCGTCGATGCGATCGTCGGGATCGCCGGTGCGTCGCCACGCTTTCTGGTTGCCGACGTGTGCGCGCCACTCGACGTCTTCGACGCGTACTTTTTCTTTCCGCAACAGCGACGTCGTGAGCGGCACGAGCGTGCCGTCGACGTCCGCCCACACTTCGAGAAACGGCGCGACCGGCTTCACGCGCTTCTTCGCGTCTTTGAATCGCACCGCCTTCGGCGTCACTTCGCGGCGGATCGCGCCGGACTTGCGATCGACGACGAGCGTCCGCGCCGGCTCGAGCGTGCGAAAGCCGAGCGGGTCGTCATCGGAGACGACGACGTTGTAGTTGTCGAGCGGATCGGGCGAGGAGCCGAGGCGCGCGATCGCGAGCGGCGGAAGAATGCGCAGCGCGCGGATCATTCTTCGTCCTCCTCCCCTTCTTCGCGCTCGTCTTTTTCGAGCTGCACGGAGAAGAGGCGCTGCACCACTTGCAGCGTCAGCGCGTCGTGCTCGCGCAACGCGCGGAGATAGAGCCGGTGCTCTTCGGCCGCGTTCTTCTCGATCTCGGTGATGAGGTCCACCGAGCCGTTGATGAGATCGCGATGCACGCGCCACTTGTCGGAGTCCCAGTCGGGAAGCGACAGCGTGTACGGCGCCTGGAATGGCGGACCGGCGTGCTTGCCGTCATCGCCGTCATTCAAAGGAAGCGTGACGAGGATCGCCGCGATCGAGCGGAGGTTGTACATCTCGCCGAACGTCCACGAGATGAGATTGCCGCGCGCGGTCGGACGATCGGTGACTTCGTCTTCTTCGACGTGGAAGGCGTGCTTGAGCGTGTAAAGCAGTTTGCGATAACGCAGATTGAAGAGGTGCGCCCAGAGCTGGGAGTGTTGGTTGGTGATGGAGCCGGGCTCGCCGGGACTCGTCGTCGGATTCGCCGGCGTGTTCCGCGACGGCGGATTGTCCGCGGGAAATTCACGATAGATCGTGAGGAAGCGCTGGAAGTGCGACTCTTCCGGTTTTTCGGGCGTCTCGGTTTTGATCGCCGGGTTCTCGCCCTGCTGCGCGATGTTCTGCAGCGCTTTGATCACACCCTCGCGATCCGCCACCGGCTCCACGAGCACGTTCGGCGTCTTGTCCGGCGATCCTTTGCCGATGTTGCCGCGCTCGCCTCTCGTGTAGCCGCGTCCCCATTCGTCGAATGACGCCTGATACGGCAGCGTGTCGATGCGGAAGTCCTCGTCGGTCAGCGCGTCGTCGCGCTGGAAGAGTTTCACGACACGCTCGTACAACTTGCCGACCGGAAGCGTCTCGCGTCCGCTCTCCGGATCGGTCGCGAGCTCTTTGATCGGCTGCGCTTCCGGATCCTCGTCCAGCCATTTCGCCGGCGCCTCGGCCACGACATATTTCGCCAGCGACACTTTCGAGATCGGCTCGAGAGCGAAGGGGAACGGATAGAACTCGCTGCGGAACGGATAGTCCTCGCGCTCGAGATGGAGCGGGCCGCCGATGAGACGGAGGACGTTCTGCACGGTGATGAGGTGTCCCATCTCCTCTTTGGCGATGCCGAGGATGACCTCGCGCCACTTGCGCGCCTTTTCGTGCTGCTCCACGTCGACGAGCGCGGCGCCGCCGAGGGAGTACGCGGCGTAGAGGTATTGCACCATCAGCGCGTGCTCGACCTCGGACGCAACATGCAGCAGATAAACGGCGTAGTCATGCCACGAAAGCTCGAACGGCGGCTCGCGCAACTCTTCAGGAGGCGCAGGCGCGGCGAGCGCGGCTTCCCCCGCCACGAGGGGAGGACGCGGCGCTGACGAGGGCACGAGGTATCTGCTTAGACTCGATCGCACTCAGGTAGGAGTGTCCGTAGCGAGGGATTTCCCTACCGGCTTTTGGTGTGGGGCAGGCTTTCCAGCCTGCCTTCCGGGGGCGCAGGCTGGAAAGCCTGCGCTACTCCGGCCGCGTGATCCCGAGCGCGGCCATCTTCTCGTGCAAGTACGTGCGCTGCAGGTCCAGCAGCTGCGCGGCGCGGCTGATGTTCCAGTGCGTGCGGCGGAGGACGGACTCGATGTACTCCTTTTCGCACTGCGTTTTGAAATCGCGCAGCGGCATCACCGTCGCGCCTTCGGTGATGCGGACGATGCCGCTTTCGGATGCGCCGGGATTGAGGATCGTCGACGGGAGCTGCTCGACGGTGACGGGATCGGTGCCGAAGACGGACAGCCGCTCGGCGAGGTTGCGCAGCTCGCGGACGTTGCCGGGCCACGCGTATTTGCTCAGCGCGTCGTAGACCGCGGCGTCGATGGAGAGCGCGGTGCGCTGGCTGCGTGCGCAGAAGTGCTGGAGGAACGTCGAGAAGAGGAGCGGCACGTCGTCGCGTCGCTCGCGCAGCGCCGGAACGTCGATGGGGACGCTGGCGATGCGGAAGAAGAGGTCTTCGCGAAAACTTCCGGACTGCGACATCGACTCGACGTCGCGATGCGTTGCCGCGAGGACACGCACGTTCACTTTGCGATCGGTGGTCTCGCCGATGCGTCGCACGCGTCCGTCTTCGAGCACGCGCAGCAGGCGCGCCTGCAGCGCCGGCTCCATGTCGCCGATCTCGTCGAGAAAGAGCGTCCCGCCGTCGGCTTCTTCGAAGAGCCCGCGCTTCGCGGTCTTGGCGTCGGTGAACGCGCCGCGCGCGTGGCCGAACAGTTCGTCTTCGATGAGATGCGACGGAATCGCCGCGCAGTTCAGCCGCACGAACGTGCGCGACACGCGGCGGCTCAGGCGATGAAGCGCGTTCGCGACGAGCTCTTTGCCGCTGCCGCTCTCGCCGCGAATGAGCACGCGCGAATCGGTCGGAGCGACTTTGTCGATCGTCGCGCGCAGCGTCTGAATCGCGTCGGAGCGGCCGACGATTTCCTGTCCCTGATCGCGCAGCGCGCGCACCTGCAATCGCAGCGACTCGCGCTCGAGACAGTTGCGCACCGACTTGAGCAGACGCTCGCGCGTGAACGGCTTGTCGATGAAATCGTGCGCGCCGAGGCGGATCGCTTCGACGGTCTCGGCCATCGTGGCTTCGCCGGAGATCACGATCGCGGCCGGCATCACTTCGCCGGCGACGCGCAGCAATTCGATGCCGCTCATGCCGGGCAGGCGGACATCGAGCAGCGCCATGTCCGGCTGCACGTTGTGCGCGTCGCGCAGATACGCGAGCGCGTCCTCCGCGCGCCGAAAGCGCACGACGCCGTAGCCTTCCTCGCGCAGACGCAGCGTGAGGTTCGCGGCGATCTTCTCGTCGTCTTCGACTACGAGGATCAACTGCATTCTTTGTCTCCGAACAGCACGCGAAACGTCGTGCCCACGTTCGACGTCGACGCGAGCTGCAGGTCGCCGCCGTGGTCGAGCATGATCTTGCGCGAGATCGCCAATCCGAGTCCCATCCCTTCCCCTGTCCTGCGTGTCGTCACGTACGGATCGAACACGCGCGCGCGCAGCGACTCGGCGATCCCGCCGCCGGTGTCGGTGACATCGATCGCCCGCTTCGAAATCGCGAACGTGATGGTGCCGTGAGGAGAGCGGGCATCCTGCCCGCCCCCCGTGGGTGGGCGGGACGCCCGCTCTCCTTCCATCGCCAGCGCGCTGTTCGTGCAGAGGTTGACGAGCACCTGCCGCAGCATGTCGCGGTCCGCGCAGACCGTCGCGTCGCCGCCGGAGCAGCGCAGCGTGACATTCGGCCAGGCATCGGCGAACGTCGCGCAGAATTCTTCGACGGCGGTGCGCAGCGAGACTTCGCGCAAGACCGGCCTGCCGATCGCGGCGAACGATGCCTGGTTGCGCGTGAGTCGCGACAAGCGATCGATCTCGTCGGCGACGCTCTGCAACGCGTTCGCAACGTCGTCGGTCGCGCCGCCGCGCAGCGCATCGCCGGCGCGCTCGAGCTCGAGTCGCGCGGCGGTCAGCGGACCTTTCGTCTCGTGCGCGTGACGCCGCGCGTTCTCCTGCAGCACCGACACGCGATCGAGGTACTGCTTCTGCTCCAGCGCGCGTGCGCGCCGCGCGCGCATCGTCACCGACGCGGCCACGACGATCGCAACGAGCGCGAAGATCGCGACGACCGTGATCTCGAACCGCT